>OHIJ01000003.1_pt1 | contig 483005 bp, 373 predicted proteins | sample 1568331 | NCBI WGS metagenome assembly OHIJ01 (sample SAMEA3879501, study PRJEB24766) | human gut metagenome | biome: human-associated habitat; feature: feces | place: USA | collected 1985/1987
ACCTGTAACCGGCTGATCCGTAGTCAGCTACTCTATTCAGTTGAGCTACGCGACCATTGTTTCGTTTTAACGGGTGCAAAGATACGTACTTTTCCCGAATTAGCAAGCATTCGGCGACTTTTTTTTGTAGAAAATTATTCGATGAAACGGTAATTAAACAGTTGGAAACCGATACTTAACCCGACATTCCACTCCCTTCTCGGTGAGCTATAATGATTTACATAAGCAGAGATGTCTCCGAACGGTAATTGACACACAACAGAAATTTCTCCTAAATATTCGAATTTAGAGAAGGCTTTTCCATAATATGCCTTATTTAATGAGTTTCTTTCAATCGGATATATAGGCATAAAACCATAAAATTCACCTCGCAGATGGAACATTTGATTGAGGCGATAGATGGGACGAATGCCGGCTCCCACAAATTGATTGGCGCGGAAAGCTTCATTATAGGTGAGTTTGCTATGTAGAGTAGGTGAAAACTCACCTGCTTGCATCATAGTCGCCGTATAATTCTCGGAAAAGTTCTTGGAAGCGTACAAAGCTTTTAAATACCATCCCAAAACCCAGTGTTCGCTCATTGTATGGTATTTTTCTTTCATATATGATAATTGCAGCCAGGAATGGTGTTCTTTATTTATTTGAACTCCTTTGGTCTCTTCACCGGGATAGAATCTTTCCCGTCCCATGAATATCTGTGCAACAAGAGCTTCTTTGTAGCCTTGTGTCGGGTATTGCCGTGAATTAAGCGTACTTCCATTGAAGCTGATAGAGCCGCCGAATAAATCATAACGGCTTCTGTCGAATCTGTCTTTCTCAAAATCGATGATATTTCTCTGGAAATATTTGTCTTCTATTCTGGCGATCCCTATTCCAAACTCAGCTCGTTTGCTTAAAAGAAAAGGTAGTCCGACCTGAAGTTTAAGGAAGCGTTCGTCTTTCTGATTAAATGCTGGCTTGTCATTCCTGGAAAATAACTTGTCTTTCTTAAAATAGTCGAAAGTAGTAATAGATGCGATAAAGCGGTAAGAGGTCGGGATCGCAGTAGAAAAGTCGATCTTAGCCATGAATTGCGCATTATTATAGACTTTCCCGAGTTGACCGTCAAAAAGAAATTCTTTCGCATAGTAATTTAAATCCTGATAGCTGAGACCGAGATAAATTTGGTTCGAGTTGGATGTGGAAATATTCCCACCTAATCGTACGGCAAAATTATTCTCCAGTTTGACTTTTAAATGCAGGTCATATGTTTCATCCTCCGGATTGTATACGGCATGCGGGATGATCTCGGAAATCATGTTGTCTGAAAGCAGCCGGAAATAGCCTTCTTTCAAGTTTTCGTAAGTGAATTCCTTATTGTCAGAGCTATGAAATTCTTTTTTAATATATGCCTGTTGTTGGGGATTGGCTCCATCAATAATGATGTTTTTAAAGCGTAATTCCGGATAGTTGCTTCGGTATACCATTCTTCTCAAACGTATATTATCCAAATTAACCCTCCTTTGTATACGGCTTTTTATAGAATCCATCATGCTTATGGTTCGGTTATATCCGATATCATGCAATTCATCTATTCGCTGGAAATCCATCAAGCTGACATTGTCATATTTGAATGTCATCAGAATACCCATTGAATCCGGAATAGAATAATCGGTTTTTTGCATGACCATGTTTTCTATCTGGCTCATGAGGTCATTTTCCTTGGGTTTGGTGGGGTTTGTAGATACCACACTACCAATTATAATATCCGGATGAAAATCGTCTCTCATAACGTCTGTTGGGAAATTATTGTAGATTCCTCCGTCATATGCCAGCACATTGTCAATCTCTATAGGCTTAAACATAAAGGGAAAGCTCATGGAAGCTCGGACGGCATCTCCCAAATCTCCGTTTCTCATTACGAGTTGCTTTTTATTGTATACATCAGAAGCTATGCAGCGGAAAGGAACGAATAACTTGTCGAAATCGCCTTTACACGAAGCTGTAGCGCGTGCATACAAATCTACAAAAACCAGATTCATCTGTATGGGATTTACTACGCTTGTGGGCAGAAATTGTGGTTTGAAGTTTTTTAATGAGTCTTTGAATGAGAAACGGATATTAAAAAACTCCGGTGTCGGGACATTTTTCTTGAAGTGGTATACGTATTTCTCTTCTATTTGTCCTGAATACCATCTTTTAAAGTCCTCTGACTTCAATAATTCTTCCATATCATCAGGAGAATACCCCATCGCATAAAGAGAGCCGATAATGGCCCCCATGGAAGTTCCTGTAATATAATCGATAGGAATGTTATTTTCTTCTAAGGCGCGAATGATGCCGATGTGTGTCAATCCTTTGGCACCGCCACCACTTAAGACAAGACCTACTTTTTGGGCGCAGACAGTCGGCATGAATAACCATATAGCAATTAACACTAAAAGTATTTTTCTCATAACCCAAATCAAACAATTGAAGTATTTATCATTTAGTGTTCAAATATATGCAATACTTTCCAATTTATCGATATTTTAGCGTTCGTTTTATGATGAAAAAAGAGCATTGCAACACGTTTTAGTGTTGAATGCTCTTTCATTGATTTATGTTATAAATAAAGGGGCGGTATTAAATCAGCTCAATACTGCGCTTCACGAAGTTGTTCAGAGCTTCACCTTTTAGCATATTGTTCTGCAATAAAGCCAGGTCGATGAGTTGACGGATTACCTTGTTGTTGCTGGCATATCCTGCAAAGATGCCTTCTTTTTTATTTTTCAGTTCATCCCATTTTTTATCCAGCTCATTCAGTTCATCTTTCTCCGCAGTAGGAATATCTTCTTCCTTCTTGTCCTTTTGGCTGTCTTTTAGTTCGTTGCGACGCTTGCTGACACTATTCATCTCTGTTTGTATAGGAGCTACTTCAGGGTGACAAGCTGCTTCTTCTTCGTCAAGCACTTGCTTGATAAGCTTATGGTCGGAGTTCAGAACCAGATTGAACATATCCGGCATCTCCCCATAGAAGCTCATTCCGGCCTGAATATTTGCCATTTCCTTCATACGACGCATATACTCGCTTTGAGTAATCATCACTGGAGCTGAATTGTCTCCCAATGCCTGTGTCATTACATTGAACTCAACTTTATCCATTTTGGGTAATTGGCTCTTGAAAGCAGTTGTGATAGCTTCTTGCTTTTCTCCTTCCAGTGTCTCGTTTTTCTTGTCTTCTTTGATGATAAGGTTGTCGATCACATCACTGTCTACACGGGTGAAGCGAGATTTCTCAAACTTCTGTTCCAGCATACTTACCATAGCTACATCTAATTGACCATCCATAAGCAGAACATTGTATCCCTTGTTGGTGGCAGCCTCGATATAACTGAATTGTTCATCCTTATTATTAGCATACAAATAGATCAGATTTCCATCTTTGTCTGTCTGATTATCTTTAATAAGGGTCTGATACTCTTCAAATGTATAATGTTTGTTATCTGTATCGGTGAAAAGGGCGAATTTTTGCGCTTTCTCATAGAAATCCTCTTGAGTAAGCATGCCGTAATTGATAAATATTTTCAAATCATTCCACTTCTCTTCAAACTGTTTACGGTCGTTCTTGAAAATCGATTGCAGGCGGTCGGAAACTTTCTTCGTGATATAGGTAGAAATCTTCTTCACATTCGAGTCGCTTTGCAAATAAGAACGGGATACATTCAATGGAATATCCGGGGAATCAATAACTCCATGTAATAAAGTCAGGAAGTCCGGTACAATTCCTTCTACGGAATCCGTTACATATACTTGGTTGCAATATAACTGAATCTTATTTTTATTCAGCTCAATATTGCTCTTTACTTTCGGGAAGTAGAGGATACCAGTCAGATGGAACGGATAATCCACATTCAGATGAATCCAAAATAATGGCTCGTCTGACATCGGGTACAACTTGGTATAGAACGACTTATAATCCTCGTCCGACAGTTCGCTCGGCTTACGAGTCCACAAAGGAGTGGTGTCGTTAATAATATTGTCTTCAGTGGTTTCTACCTGTTTTCCATCTTTCCATTCTTTCTTCTTCCCGAATGCAATGGGGACAGGAAGGAAGCTGCAATATTTCTTCAGAAGCTCAGAAACACGTGCTTCTTCGAGGAATTCTTTGCAATCGTCATCGATATATAAGATGATATCTGAACCACGATCTGCCTTATCTACTTCTTCAATAGTGAATTCAGGGCTACCATCGCAAGTCCATTTTATAGCTTGTGCTTCGTCTCTGTAGGATTTGGTGATAATTTCAACCTTTTTTGCAACCATAAAGGCAGAATAGAAGCCTAAACCGAAATGTCCGATGATTGCATTTGCATCATCTTTGTATTTTTCCAGAAAATCATTCGCTCCTGAAAATGCAATCTGATTGATGTACTTTTCTATTTCTTCTGCAGTCAGGCCAATACCACGGTCGGAGATAGTAATAGTGTCTTTACCTAATTCAACGTGAATTGTCAGATCGCCCAGTTCACCTTTAAACTCCCCAATGGAAGCAAGGGTATTTAGTTTCTGAGTGGCATCTACTGCATTAGACACTAATTCGCGAAGAAAAATTTCATGGTCACTGTACAAGAACTTTTTGATGATAGGGAAAATGTTCTCTGTTGTAACCCCAATATTACCTTTTTGCATAATAACGTATATTTTTTTGGTTTATTTATTAGAATGTTTTTAATTGATATTTGTTCAGATAGAGACAAAAAAAATGCCAGACCCTAAGGTCTGACATTCTGGCATATTTTATGACTTATCTTATTTAAGTAATCTTCTTTCAAGATGCAATAACTTTCATCTCCAATTCACCTTTCTCTTTATTCAGAGAGACTTGAATGACATCTTTTTCTTTCAGAGAAGAAGTTATAATGAGTTCTGACAGTCCATCCTCCAAATGGGTTTGAATAGCTCGTTTTAAAGGGCGGGCTCCGAATTGCACATCGTATCCTTTTTCGGCCACGAATCTTTTAGCTTCATCATCAATAACTAGCTTATATCCAATAGATTCAATACGATCATATAGTCCTTTTAGCTCAATATCAATGATTTTCGTGATAGCTTCCAAAGAGAGTTGGTCAAATGTTATGATTTCATCGACACGGTTGATAAATTCGGGCGCGAATGATTTATTTAATGCTTTTTGTATAACACTTCGCGAGAACTCTTTATCATCCAGACGGCTTTGTGTAGCAAAGCCTACACCGCGTCCAAACTCCTTTAACTGGCGGGTACCAATATTGGAAGTCATGATAACAACTGTATTTTTAAAATCAACCATTCTGCCATAACTGTCAGTCAGACGGCCTTCGTCCATCACTTGAAGAAGGAGATTGAATACATCCGGATGTGCTTTTTCGATCTCATCAAGCAAGACGATAGAATAAGGTTTGCGACGTACTTTTTCAGTTAATTGTCCGCCTTCTTCATATCCTACATATCCCGGAGGAGCTCCGACCAGACGTGAGACGGTGAATTTTTCCATAAATTCGCTCATGTCTATACGAATCAGTGCATCGGAAGACCCGAACATATATTTTGCCAATTCTTTGGCTAAATGGGTTTTACCTACACCAGTCGGACCTAAGAACATAAAGGTTCCAATGGGCTTATTGGGGTCCTTCAATCCCACACGGCTTCTTAAAATAGCCTTGACCAGTTTCTCTATCGCCGGATCCTGTGCGATTACTTTCGATTGCAGATCCTCCTTCATGCCAGCCAGCTTGATTCCTTCGGCTTGTGCCATACGCTGTACCGGAATGCCGGACATCATAGAAATAACATTGGCAATTTCCTCTGCATCAACAGTCTGTCTATTCTCTTTCAGACTGTTTTCCCATTCTCGTTTCATTTCGTCCAACTGAAGCGTGAGCTCTTTTTCCTTATCTCGGAAACTGGCAGCGAGTTCAAAATTCTGCGATTTCACAGCTTCATTTTTCTTGCTTTTAGCTTCTTCGATGAGTTTTTCCTGCTCTTCGATTTCCTTGGGTACATTGACGTTGGTCAGATGTACACGTGATCCTGCTTCATCCAAAGCGTCAATAGCTTTATCGGGGAAGTTACGGTCCGTAATATAACGGTCTGTCAACTTGACACAAGCTTCCAATGCTTCATCTGTATAGTTCACGTTATGATGATCTTCATATTTATCCTTGATGTTACGCAGAATCTGAAGAGTTTCGGCAGCAGTAGTGGGTTCCACCATAACTTTTTGGAAACGACGTTCCAAAGCGCCGTCTTTTTCTATATTCTTACGGTATTCATCAAGGGTAGTAGCACCAATACATTGTATTTCGCCGCGTGCCAATGCAGGTTTCAGCATATTGGCTGCATCCATTGAACCGGCTGCAGAACCTGCACCTACAATTGTATGGATCTCATCAATGAACAGAATTACATTCGGATTCCTTTGTAACTCGTTGAGAATGGAACGAATACGCTCTTCAAACTGACCACGATATTTTGTTCCTGCCACAACTGCGGTCATGTCAAGAGCTACTACTCGCTTATCAAACAAGATGCGTGAGACTTTCTTTTGAATAATTCTCAAAGCAAGTCCTTCAACGATTGCTGATTTTCCTACACCAGGTTCACCGATCAGAATCGGATTGTTCTTTTTACGGCGACTCAGGATTTGAGCCAAGCGTTCAATTTCCTTTTCTCTGCCTACTACAGGGTCCAAACGTCCTTCTTCTGCCGCTTTTGTCATATCTGTACCGAAATTGTCAAGTACAGGCGTGTCATTAGCCGGTTTTTTTGAAGCTGTTTGCGCCTGTTGCTGGCGTTCTTCAGAACCGCTTCCACCAGATCGGGGAGATGACATTTCTTCATCATCATCGTCTTCCGGGAATCCCATGCCGGAATTTACATCCGGTTGCAATGTGGCTTGTTCCAACACTTTCACGTAATTAACGTCATTAGCTTCGAGCACGGAAGCAGCCATATTGTTTCTTTCTCTTAGGATCGCTAACAAAACATGCTCTGTATCAGCTATATTACTTCTCATTCCACGTGCTTCTAAAATACACATTTTTAATATTTTTGCCGCGTCATTAGACAACGGTATCTCTGCATCAGGCAATAGCATATCATCAGCTTCTGTCTTCAGCCGAGCTTCAATCTGCTGCTTTACTGCAGCTAAATTGGTGTTGAGTTTTGACAATATCTCGATAGCTTTTCCTTCACCGTCACGAAGCAATCCCAGAAGTAGGTGCTCAGGTCCGATATGCCTACTCCTCAACCGGTTAGCTTCTTCCTTGCTATAGACGATAATGTCGGAAACTCTTTGTGAGAATTGATTATTCATACTTTTTCCTTTTCTTCTAAGGGGTTATTTACTGGCAAATATACGCATTTAATCAAGTTTGTATTGCATATTTGCTTTATTTCTTATATCTACAAATGGCGTGCCATAAAAACAATGCTTTGTATTATATATATAAGGTATAACAAATACCACTCCCTGTTTTTCACAGATATAGTCTCCTTAATGGTAGTATTTATTCTTTTTCTCATTTCTTTTTCTAATATTAATGGTTAGAAGTCAATCCGTTCCTTGAAATTTTTAATTTTAATAACTAAATATAGACAAACAGACTGTCCTTCAAGCAGAAAAAAACTTTCTTCGGAAAAACTTTCGTATATCGTGGAAAAGTAGTACTTTAGCGTGGTTTTTCACAGACCATACAATGTATAATTAATAATCATTTTAAATGCTTGAACAAGACAGAATTATAAAGATTAACATCGAGGAGGAAATGAAGTCATCGTACATTGACTACTCCATGTCGGTCATTGTTTCACGTGCCCTTCCGGATGTTAGAGATGGATTTAAGCCCGTTCACCGTAGAATTTTATACGGAATGATGGAATTGGGTAATACTTCAGACAAACCTTATAAAAAATCTGCAAGAATTGTGGGTGAAGTACTGGGTAAGTACCATCCGCATGGAGACTCTTCAGTTTATTATGCTATGGTGCGTATGGCTCAGGAATGGGCAATGCGTTATCCTTTAGTAGATGGCCAAGGTAACTTTGGTTCTGTAGATGGTGATAGCCCCGCTGCCATGCGTTATACGGAGGCTCGTCTAAACAAGTTAGGTGAAGCGATGATGGATGACCTGTATAAGGAAACTGTAGACTTCGAACCTAACTTTGATAATACGTTGACAGAGCCGAAGGTGATTCCGACCCGTATTCCTAATCTTTTGGTTAATGGTGCTTCCGGTATTGCGGTAGGTATGGCAACTAATATGCCTCCTCATAATCTTTCGGAAGTAATTGATGCTTGTGAAGCATATATTGATAATCAGGAAATCACAGTAGAGGAACTGATGACTTATGTCAAAGCTCCGGATTTCCCTACAGGTGGTTATATATATGGTATCAGCGGAGTACGTGAAGGATATCTGACAGGTCGTGGACGTGTAGTAATGCGTGCAAAAGCGGAAATTGAAACCGGACAGACACATGATAAAATCGTAGTGACTGAGATCCCTTATAATGTTAATAAGGCTGAACTGATCAAATATATTGCTGATCTTGTTAACGATAAGAGAATAGAAGGTATCTCGAATGCAAACGACGAGTCTGACCGTGACGGTATGCGTATCGTTATCGATGTAAAACGTGATGCTAATGCAAGTGTAGTGCTGAATAAGCTGTATAAGATGACAGCCTTACAGACTTCCTTCGGTGTGAATAATGTTGCATTGGTTCACGGACGTCCTAAGACATTGAATCTGAGAGATATGATTAAATACTTCGTAGAGCACAGGCACGAAGTAGTTATCCGCCGTACTCAGTTCGATCTGCGTAAAGCAAAGGAACGTGCACATATCCTTGAAGGTTTAATCATTGCTTCTGATAATATTGATGAAGTTATTCGTATTATTCGTGCAGCTAAGACTCCAAATGATGCTATTGCAGGTTTGATAGAACGTTTTAATCTGACAGAAATACAGTCACGTGCAATTGTAGAGATGCGTTTGCGTCAGTTGACTGGTCTGATGCAGGATCAGCTTCATGCTGAATACGAAGAAATCATGAAACAGATTGCTTATTTGGAAAGCATTTTGGCTGATGATGAGGTATGTCGTAAGGTGATGAAAGATGAATTATTGGAAGTTAAAGCGAAATATGGTGACGAACGTCGTTCTGAAATCGTTTATTCTTCCGAAGAGTTTAATCCGGAGGACTTCTATGCTGATGATCAGATGATTATCACAATATCTCATATGGGATATATCAAACGTACGCCATTAACAGAATTCCGTGCGCAGAATCGTGGTGGGGTAGGCTCTAAGGGAACAGAAACTCGTGATGCGGACTTTGTAGAGCATATATATCCGGCTACTATGCACAATACCATGATGTTCTTTACACAAAAAGGTAAATGTTATTGGCTGAAAGTTTATGAGATACCGGAAGGAACGAAGAATTCCAAAGGACGTGCTATACAAAACCTGTTAAATATTGACTCTGATGACAGTGTTACTGCATATTTGCGTGTTAAGAGCCTGGATGACACTGAATATATCAATAGTCATTACGTATTATTCTGTACGAAGAAAGGTGTTATCAAGAAGACATTGCTTGAACAATATTCACGCCCGCGTCAGAATGGTGTAAATGCTATTACAATTCGTGAGGATGACAGTGTAATTGAAGTTCGAATGACGAATGGTAATAATGAAATCATTATTGCTAATCGTAATGGTCGGGCTATTCGTTTCCATGAAGCTGCAGTTCGTGTAATGGGACGTACGGCTACAGGTGTACGTGGTATTACATTGGATAATGATGGTCAGGATGAAGTAATAGGAATGATATGTATAAAAGATTTGGAAACAGAATCCGTAATGGTTGTTTCTGAACAGGGATATGGTAAACGCTCTGAAATTGAAGATTATCGTAAGACTAATCGCGGTGGTAAGGGTGTAAAGACCATGAATATTACTGAAAAAACAGGTAAGTTGGTAACAATTAAGTCAGTGACTGATGAGAACGACTTAATGATTATCAATAAATCCGGAATAACTATCCGTCTGAAAGTTGCTGATGTCCGTATTATGGGACGTGCTACTCAAGGTGTTCGTCTGATTAATCTTGAAAAACGTAACGATCAGATTGGTTCTGTATGTAAAGTAATGACAGAAAGTCTTGAGGATGAAGTTCCCGCAGAAGAAGCAGAAGGTACTATTGTCAGTGATCTGACTACTGATCAGGATGTTGACAATGCAGATACTGCTACAGATGTTAATGAAAATAACAACGAAATTGAGGAATAGACATAATATTAATAATTAATCAAACAACAATCATGAAAAGAGTATTATTTTCAATGGTTTTATTGATGGCCGTAAGCTTATCATTCGCTCAAATGAAGAATGTAAAAGAAGCCAAAAGCATTGCCAGTGATGTAAAACCGAATTTTAATCAAGCTGAAAAGCTGATTAATGAAGCCATTAAGAACCCTGAGACCAAGGATCTTCCTGACACATGGGACGTTGCTGGATTTATTCAGAAACGTTTTATTGAAGAAGAACGTGATAAGAAAGGTGTTCTGAAACAGCCGTTTGACACATTGAAGGCATACAACAGCATTTTAAAAATGTTTGAGTATTATACTAAATGTGATGATCTAGCTCAAGTACCTAATGAAAAAGGTAAAATTAAAAACAAATATAGAAAAGCAAATGCTTCAACTATATTGGTTGAACGTCCTAACTTAATTAACGGTGGTATTCAATTCTTTAACCTTGATAAGAATAAGGAAGCTTTGCAATTCTTTGCAACATACGTAGAATCAGCTTCTTATCCTATGTTGGCAGAGCAAAATTTGGCTAAAACAGATACTCTTTTGGCACAAATAGCATATTACGCAACATTGGCTGCTGACAGAGTAGGAGATAAAGATGCAATTATTAAATATGCTCCTGCTGCTTTGGATGACAAAGATGGCGGTAAGTTTGCAATGCAATTGATGGCAGATGCATATAAAGCTAAAGGTGATACTGCAGCATGGGTTAAATCATTGGAAGAAGGTATTTTAAAATTCCCTGGAAATGATTATTTCTTTGCGAATTTGGTAGATTACTATACTAGCTCTAACCAAGCTTCTAAAGCAATGGAATTTGCTGATAGAATGTTGTCTACTGATGCTAATAACAAGTTGTATCTTTATGTGAAAGCGTATCTTTATCATAATATGAAAGAATATGATAAAGCTATTGAGTTCTACAAGAAAGCTATTGCTGCAGATCCTGAATATGCAGAGGCATATTCTAATGTAGGATTAGTGTATTTGATGAAGGCTCAGGATTATGCTGATAAAGCTACAACAGATATCAATGATCCGAAATATGCAGAGGCACAAGCTACAGTGAAGAAATTCTATGAAGAAGCTAAGCCATTCTACGAAAAAGCCAGAGCTTTGAAACCTGATCAGAAAGATTTGTGGTTACAGGGTCTTTACCGTGTTTACTATAATCTGAACATGGGTCCTGAATTTGAAGAAATCGATAAGATGATGAAATAATTATATTCAGTTTTTATAAAAAGACTATCCCAAAATTTAAATTAGGATAGTCTTTTTTGTTTTTACAAATAAAGAAGCTTGAATGATGATTCTGATTTTTTTTTATCAAAATATATAATGATGAATTTCTTTTTGTGAGAAAATGAAAAAGAGGCTATACCAATTCATTTGGAATGCCTCTTTTGGTTTTAGAGAGAGAAGAGAGAGAAATTAGTTATAAGTATTATCTATTTTTCTATTAAACATAATGATAATTATTCCCTGAACGTAAACAGTTTATTTTCGTTCTTTCTCCATCATCCGTTAATAACAAGCAATGGCGTATCGGAATGGAAAATCATCTTACGAGCGATACTTGGGTTAAATAATCGTGCAAATATATTTCTCTTATAGGAAGTTAATGTTATTATATCAATTTGATTATCTTTGATATATTGATCAAGTCCTTTTAATAGATTATCATTCATTACCACATCATAATGAATTTCAAGCCCGGGATATTGTTTTTGGAAATAGTCTTTGATACCTGCAAGTTTAATTTCATTCCAAGTATCTTTGGATTCAGCCAGATGTATTAATGAGACTGAAAAATGGAAAGATTTCCAAGTGTTGAAAAATGCTTCAAAAGCAATCAAGTCTCTCTGATCAAAATTGGTTAAGAAAGCAATACGTTTTACTTCATTGAATTCTTTGAATGGAGTATTTTCCGGAATTGCTAATACTGCTGTGCGGCTTCGATCAATAATTTCAGCTGTTACACTGCCAATTAAGTCAATGTCTTTCTGGCTTTTTCCACGCGTTCCCATAATGATAACCTTAGGACGCTGCTCCTTGGCATATCTTAAAATTTCTTCTTCTGGAATTCCTTCTCGCAAAATGCAACTATATTTGATATCCGGAAATTCTCCAGATGCAACTTTTTCCTTTATCTTATCAGATAGTGCGTTGAGATCTGAATGGACCTGTTGGATGATTGTTTTAACAGATTCTTCATCTCCGATCTGATAATTGAATACATCGCCATATGGTAATGACGAAGCGTATATCGGTGTAAAGTAAACATGTAATAGAATCACTTCAGAATTCTCAGTTTTAGCCAAATTAAAGCCAAATTCACACGCTTTCATCGAATAACTGGAGAAGTCGACAGGTATTAAAATTTTGTTCGATTTATTATCTACCTTAGGTGTCTTCTCTCCCACTATACTTTCAGATAGCCAGGTAGAACTTTCCGTTATTTTTAATGCACGTGGTAGATCACTTTCTTTAATTCGTAGACGTACTCCTGAAGATACAACAGGTTGTATTTGATTTACGTTATGAATGTATGTTTCTATTCCTTCATTTTCGAGGACATTCTTTAGAATCTGAGCTTTTGTATAAGTCAGAATAGCTAAGGTTACTAATTTATCTTCCATAATAATCAGTTTTTGAAGGTGAACAAATAAGAAATCCCAATTGTTTGGGCAATTGGGATTCTTGTTTTATATTTTAAATTTGCATAGGTTCGGTAGCTTGTTCTTTTTGCATACTCATGTTTATTTCATCTAAAATTTTTAGAGCCCGGTCGAGAACAGTTGTGTCATCCAGCATTACAAGCCCGCCATCCGGACCGGGTTCAAGATGTATTCCGACACTTTTTCCTTCCTTGAAATTGTGGCCTCCGAAGAAGTTGCGCACTGTATCTACGTGCAAACCAAGTTCGTCTGCTATTCTATGCATGCTACCGCTAGGCAATGAATCTTTAATCTTGCGAAGTTCATTAAATGTTATTGTTCTCATGTCTCATAAATTTAATGGTTAATACTATATTGTATTTAATTTTTTATCACGCTATAAACTTAAGCAAAAAAAAAGATAAAACAAATTATTTGCTTATCTTTTTTCCTAAATTCCTAAATTCTGTTTACGAATTTTATATCACTTCAATAGCGGAAGCCGGCACCCATCCTACTTTGCCGTCTTCCAAGCGAATTTCTTTCCATTCTTTCATTGAGTTATCTTTGATACTGATCTTACGTCCCTCATGAAGGATGAACAAACTTGTTCCACTTTCACTCGGAGTGCTGCGAACTGTTACACTAGGATTCATGACGATCGCTTCGCTTCTATTTACTAAACGTTCTTTTTGCTCTGAAGCAAAAAGATTAGAGCATATTACAACAATTAAGAAAACGATACCTGATATAAATCCTCCTTTTTTCAGTATAATCTGCTTGGAGAAAATAAAGAAGTAAAGAGCGATGATAAATAGAATAAAGGAGACAATTCCCCATGTAGCCCATGCGTCTACACTCATACTGTTTATCAAGGCTTTGGCCCATGATACAAAGAAAACTTCCGGAACAGGTTCTACTTTATCTATTGTTTTAGCGCGTGCTACTTCCAGATTGGCACGGATGTCGCTGTTTCCTGGTTTCATAAGCAAAGCACGTTCGTAGTTGAGTACGGCTTTTGCTATTTCTCCAGCTTTGTAGTAACTGTTTCCTAAATTATAGTACACATCTGCAGATTCCCCATTTTTTAATAAGGATTCATATATTTGGATAGCAGTTGCATAATCAGCTTTTATATATGCGGAATCTCCTTCGGCTTTTGTTACATCTTCCAATTTCGTATCAGAAAATGTATGTGAACCCGCATGGATAGAATCAGCTTCGGTTGTTTGTATAGAATCAATGCTTTGAGTTTCTTGTCCGAAACAAGTGACTGACATTGATAATAATATAAAAAACAATATTTTTTTCATGACACAATCTCTTCTGGGTTAATGTTTTATTGAATTTTCCATTCTGCTTATCACTTCTATTGAAGAAGAATAAACTTTATCCATTGCCTGATTTTCATCACCTGGAGCGAAACGGGCAAATTCACAATCATTCAATGCATTCAGGAATTCTTTAATTAGTTCTTCACTTACTCCATGGTTTCTCAGCTTCTCTTCAATATTGTCTTTCGACAAACGGGAAACCGGAATACTAAGTTTGTCACTGATATATCCCCACAATGCTTTCAGTACTTCATCATAGAAGGCATCTTTCTTGTTTTCAGAGAGCAACTTACCGGCTAGTTTCATGCGTTTGGTTGCTACCTTATTAGCTTTCTTTGTTTTCATCTTAGCAACATTGGCATTTGCAGCGGCTTGTTTGCGGTAGATGATAAAGAAGATGATGAAGGCTAGAGCAGGAATGATATAGAATAGCCAATAGGTCATTGAGCCATAGAAGAAGCTACCCTTAGGTTGGAGAGTAACTTCATTCTGCTTAATGTAACGGATATCTTCACCCAATACTTTCAAGTCTTCTTTATTGGTGAAATTGGCAATCACCTGATCAGCATTTCCTGCACCTTTCTCAACATTGATTACATAGTCTTCCGTTTTCAACGTTTTGTAAGATTTTGAACGGATATCGAAATAGCTGAAAGATACCCCCGGGATTTTATAATTGCCAGCATGTCTTGGAATAGCCAGATACTCAATAACTTTATTTCCTGTTAGACCTTCCTGAGTTAATCTGACTTGGTTGTCCACCTTTGGATCATATACTTCAAAGTCATCTGGAAATTTAATTTCCGGATTAGAAATCAGTTTCAGGTTCCCAGTTCCGGAGATGACTAACTTGATAGTGATAGCATCATTAGTTTTCAGCTCCTTGCTATTGATGGAAGAAGAAATGTTGAACTCTCCCACTCCACCTGAAAAGTTTGCAGGTTTACTAGCAGGAAGCGGATTGACATTAATTGCTATTTTAGGAGTAACGATAGATTTCGGTACTTTAACTACATTGCTTCCACCATTGAAAAATGCATCAAAAGGATCGTCAGATTGTACAGCTTTACCTACCGTCATCTGGAACTGTGCCGGTTCTATAAATAACTTACCCGGTTGCTGGGGAAATAATACAAATTGGCGATAGATTGTCGTATTATAGTTACGTCCTTTATAATGCTCCTGTGTCCATCTTGCATTTGCATTCATTTCAATTTCTTGAGAATGAAATCCTTTAAAGTCAGGCAGTTTGGCATTATTTAATTGCAAGTCATGCTCTCTGGTGTATATTTTATAGGTCAGGACAAATGCTTCCTGCTCGTATACATTCGTTTTACTGGCAGTTGCCGTGATAAACAAATCCTGATTAGATACACTTGTACCAGATGAAGAGCGTGCAGATGAGCTACCGTCATTTTGTTCTCCATTACCAGCCTGGTCTTGTGGCAAAACCTTCACCTTTACGGAGTTTGAAACCATCTGGTTGCCATCAGCTACAATAGAAGCTCCGGGGATTGTATATTCACCGGCAGTATTTGCCATCAATATATAAGTGAATGTAATACTACTTGTAGAGGTGACATTACCATTCATTATCTGTGTACTGCTTTGCTGAGAACGGCTTGGCCCCATCAGGACGTCGAATCCTTTGATAGAAGGTGCTTGAAAGTCTTTAACTTTTTGTGTGGTTACTGTATAAGATAGCCTGAATTGATCCCCTACCACCACTACATCGGGAGCGGAAGCAGTGAATGACACCTTGTCGGCAAGCGCTTGGGTGCTATATGCTATCAATGCCATCAATATAACAATCAGTTTTTTCATTGCTTATGAAATTTATATCATCAACTTTTTATTATTACCAATCTTTTTCTAGACGACCGCCCTGAATAACCTTCTGTTGTTTCTTCACTTTGTCCTGTACGTCTTTCTCATCTTGCATTACAGAATTAAGTAACTGCTCAGCATTTTCCTTTGACATCTGATTATCTTGTTTTTCAGGCTTCGGCGGTTGTTGCTGATCCTTTTGATCGTCTTTCTTCTGATCGTTCTGTTTATCTTTGTTTTGGTCTTGTTTCTGCTGCTGATCTTTATTCTGATCCTGATTTTGATCTTGATCCTGCTGATTCTGTTGGTCTTTCAGCATCTTTTGAGCGAGTGCCAGGTTATACCGTGTTTCATGATCTGCAGGATTGTTGCGCAACGACATTTTGTAGGCATCCACAGCTTTTGCATAATCTTTACCAGCTTGAAAAAGCACCCCCATATTATGGTAAATGTGTGCCAATTTCATTTTATCCTTTTCTATTTTGCTGGCAGAATCATATTGCTCCATGGCTTCCTGAAACTTTTGTTGCTGTGAGAGCGTATTTCCCAAATTGTACATGGATACAGCAGATTTAGGATTAACTTCCAAAGCCTTGCGGTAATTAACCTCTGCATCTACGAATACACTATCATTGAACAGACGATTTCCTTTGCGGATATAGTCACGCTCTGCTTTCTGTGCCGAAACACCAACAGCCAATAACAGAAAAGCAGCGAACAGGATATATTTCATTTTTAACATACGCATAGCTTACTTCTTATTAGAGAAAAGATGAACGTTTTTGAATAATGGATTCTTACGATCCAAAATTAACATCTCAGCTAGTAACAATAGTAAAATGATCCATGCAATAGCCTGAAACTGTTCGTTGAAATCCGTATATATTTTCGATTCCACATCAGACTTAGCCATCTTACTTATTTCCTGACTGATAGCCTTTTGAGCAGAATTAGAATTATCTACCCGTACATAGATACCCTTTCCGTCTTTGGCTATTTCTTGACACATGCCCTCATTCAGACGGGTTACAATTACATTACCTTCGCGGTCACGGCGATAATCATTGGTACCTTCTACAGGAATAGGAGCACCTTCGGGCATACCTACTCCCAGCACACTTACCTGAATCCCTTTTTCGGCAGCAGCTTTAGCAGCTTCTACAGCGCCACCTTCATGATTTTCACCATCTGTGATGACAATAATAGCACGTCCCACTCCTTCTTGCGGAGTAAAACTGCGGGTTGCCAGATTAATTGCCTCTCCGATTGCTGTACCTTGCTTGGAAATCAGCGATGGGCTGATAGATTCCAAAAACATTTTGGCGGAAATATAATCGCTCGTGATCGGTAGCTGGGTAAAAGCATCTCCGGCAAATACAATCATACCGACTTTGTCGTTATCTAATTCATCTACCAATCTGGATATTAATCTCTTGGCTTTTTCCAAACGGCTGGGCTGCACATCCTGCGCCAGCATAGAATTGGATATATCCAGAGCTATAATCACTTCCACTCCTTTACGTTTCACCGTTTCCTGCTTGGAACCAAATTGCGGACGAGCCAACAATACTGAGAATAAGCCGATAGCGGCAAAGATGAGCCAGAATTTCACATCCGGTCGATATTTAGATACATCCGGCATTAATTGCGCTAACAATTCCGGATCTCCAAAACGTCGGATATTTCTCCGTCTCCTGTAATTGGAATACAAGTAGAAAGCTGCTAAAAACGGTAATAGCAGCAATAAATATAAATATGCAGGTTCTTCAAATCGAAACATCTTCTTCCTATTTTACGTTACAAATCACGATTGACGAAACATTCCTACGGAATTTTCTTGAGTATTGAATTACGCAATAAAACTTCCAGTAGTACACAAAGGAAAGCAGCCAGTGCAAACCAGCGATAGTCTTCTTCCCGTTTGCTATACTCTTTTACGTTCAACTTTGTTTTCTCCAGCTTGTCAATTTCTTCATATACCTCTTTCAGTTTCGAGTTGCTCGTAGCTCTGAAATAGTTACCATCGGTAGTACCGGCAATCTGAGTCAGTGTTTTCTCATCGATTTCCACCGGCATATTGATATACTGTACTGTATTGCCGACCGGATAAGGATATGGAGCCATTCCATTCGTACCCACTCCGATAGTATACACACGGATACCGAAACTTTTGGCAATCTCAGCGGCTGTCAATGGCGAAATATCTCCTTTATTATTGGTACCATCCGTCAATAAGATGATAACTTTTGATTTCGCTTTACTGTCTTTCAGGCGGGTTACAGCATTTGCAACTCCCATACCAACAGCTGTACCATCTTCAATAAGACCACATTTGATATTATGAATCATATCCAGCAATACGGCATGGTCCACAGTCAGCGGGCATTGAGTGAATGTTTCTCCGGCAAACAGAGTGATACCAATATTATCATTCGGGCGTCCGTTAATAAATTCGGCTGCTACATCTTTAGCAGCTTCCAGTCTGTTTGGCTTCAAGTCTTCCGCCAGCATACTGGTAGACACGTCGATAGCCAGCATAATATCAATTCCCTCTATTTCGCTGTTTTGCCACTTATTAGTGCTTTGCGGACGCGCTAATACCACAATAATCAAAGCCAATGCAATGACGCGCAGTATAAATGGAGCATGTAGCAAATAATTCTTATAACTTTTAGGAGTATGCGCATATACCCGTGCATCCGAAATCTGAAGGGTAGCTTCAGTTTTCTTTCGCTTCAAGATATACCATACAATATAAGGTATAAGCAATAATAGCAAAAACAGATATTCAATATTGGCAAAAACCATTTTATTTTCGATTTAACAGTTTACTATTTAGTATTCACACCACATTATGCAAAGAGATCATAAAGCTGCATACCTATATATACAAAAGTACCTATTAATGCTGCTGACAAGAATACAATACCGCAGATTAATAATATTTTAGTACGCAGAGAACGTTTCTCGATAATTGTGATTTCCGTTGGTTGCGGTTTCTGATTCTCCTCTTCCGGTTGCTTTGTTTCGTTGATAAAGTCGATTGCATTAATCAAATTCGCATCATTTTCATTCATTTGCGGATCATGCTTGGCAAATTTTACTAAATCAGCTGTCTGGAAGAGTTCCTTCAAATCTGATATTGCCTCTTTATCATTCATTTCCAATAACTTATCGATGATTTCAGAAGAAGTCATCTCTAGTGCATTGAATCCGAAACGATCTTTAATATAAGTACGAAGAGTATCTGTCAATTCCGTATAATATGCCTTCGGCTGTCCTTTCTGCCATACTTTCTCATTCTTGATACGTTCGATTTCCTTCATAGCAGCCTGATGTGGCGGCAACTTAGGTTCTACTTTTATCTTACGGATAATCGGTTTGTTATCACGTATACGAATGATCAGATAGATCAATAAGCCGAGTAAAGGCAATGCAAGAAATGAGCAACCGATCAGCCCATACCAGTCTTCCCATGCGAAAGGCGCTTTCATCACCGTTTTCTGTCCGAAAAACTGGTCTGGATGCAATGTGTCAACTGGCATAGAATATACTTTCAATGCCAGAGCTTTCGATCTATATTCTTTGCCATCCACAGTGACAGGCATCGGCGGAAGATAATAGAGAGCTGAGTCAAACGAGGTAACAATGTATTCCTGAGTAATCAGCATTCGTTGGCGATCATTCAGAAATTGTGTATCCGGTTTGGCGGTTTCTATAATTTCTACCCCTCGCACCAGTGTATCGGTATAAGCAGGAAAAACAGCACGTTGTTTGGCGTCCATCGCTACTTGTAATTGTACTTTCGCCTGTTCGCCAATTAATATCTGCAACGAATCTATCTTAGCTTCCACTGTAACAGACTGTGCCACAGCTCTACCTATAGAAAGCAGACATAACAATGCTATCAGAATAATATTTCTATTCATCTTTGATTCCATTAATTTCGTTTGGCAAATAAATTCAGCAATGCCTTTACGTAATCCTGGTCGGTTCTCACAGATACGGAGTCAACATTACTTTTGGTAAATGTGTCGTTCAGTTCGGTCTGTTTGTTTATCCACCAGTCACGGTGTGCCCGGCGTACAGCTTTGGAAGAAGTATCGATCCATTGTTCATGGCCGGTTTCCGCATCTTTTATTCGCATCAGTCCCACCGGAGGAAGATCACTCACTCTCCTATCGTAAACCTGCAATGCCACTACGTCATGCTTTCGGTTGGCAATAGTCAGAGCGTTTTTAAAGTTATCCTGATCGATGAAGTCAGATAGAATAAACGCTGTACAACGTCTTTTCATTACATTAGTCAGATACTCCAATGCGAGACGAATATTGGTACGACGGCTTTCCGGCTGGAAGTCAATCAGTTCGCGGATAATATATAGAATGTGTTTACGTCCCTTTTTAGGAGGAATAAACTTTTCTATCCGGTCTGAAAAGAAGATCACACCAATTTTATCGTTGTTTTGTATAGCGGAAAATGCAAGAGTAGCTGCAATTTCCGTTACCATATCCTTCTTCAGTTGTTTAACCGTACCAAATTCCAAACTTCCGGAAACATCGACCATCAACATCACTGTCAGTTCGCGCTCTTCTTCAAACACCTTCACATAAGGTTTGTTGAATCGTGCCGTCACATTCCAGTCGATGTCGCGTATATCGTCGCCGAACTGATACTCACGGACTTCAGAGAACGACATACCTCTACCTTTGAAAGCCGAATGGTATTGGCCTGCAAAGATATTGTTAGACAGTCCTCGTGTCTTGATTTCAATCTGACGAACTTTTTTTAATATTTCACTTGTTTCCATTTATACAGTAGTTAAAGTAGTAAGTAGTCAGGTAGTTAAGTAAAATACACTTGACTACCTTTTACTGCATTGTAATATTACGGCAGATTAGGGCACTTCAACCTTGTTCAGAATCTTGCTGATGATTTCGTCCGAAGTCATGTTGTTGGCTTCCGCCTCGTATGTCAGTCCAATACGGTGACGAAGAACATCATGCGCAACAGCACGTACATCTTCCGGGATTACATAGCCGCGGCGTTTGATGAAAGCGTATGTGCGGGCAGCTAGCGCCAGATTGATAGAAGCACGAGGTGAGCCACCAAATCCGATCATGTCTTTCAGTTCTTTGAGATCGTATTTCTCGGGGAAACGAGTAGCAAATACAATATCTACAATATAACGTTCTATTTTCTCATCCAGATAAACCTGGCGAACCACCTTGCGGGCTTCGATAATTTCTTCTGCTTTCAGGATAGGTTTCACATTGAACTTCTCACCGTTGATATTCTGACGGATAATCAGTTTTTCTTCTTCCAGCTTCGGATAGTCAATCACTACTTTCAGCATGAAACGGTCTACTTGTGCTTCAGGAAGCGGGTAAGTACCTTCTTGTTCAATCGGGTTCTGAGTGGCCAATACTAAGAAAGGTTCCGGCAACATGAATGTTTCCTTACCAATAGTAACCTGACGTTCCTGCATGGCTTCCAGCAAGGCACTCTGTACTTTGGCCGGAGCACGGTTTATTTCATCCGCCAATACGAAGTTGGCAAAGATAGGTCCTCTTTGTACTTTGAAAGATTCATCTTTCTGACTGTAAACCATTGTACCAATAACATCGGCCGGCAATAAGTCGGGAGTGAACTGAATACGGCTATATTTCGCGTCGATCAGGGAAGCGAGTGTTTTGATAGCCAAAGTTTTTGCCAGACCGGGTACACCTTCTAAAAGAACATGTCCGTCGGAAAGCAATCCGATAAGCAGTGATTCAACCAAATGTTTCTGACCAACAATGATTTGGTCCATACCTGTCGTAAGATTGGTAACGAAAGCACTTTGTCTTTCAATCCGCTCATTCAGTTCGCGGATATCAATTGATTCAGCCATAAATACTTAATATTTTATTATTTAATTCTCATTAATTAAGGTGTAAGACTTACTAGTGTGTAAGGCTTCTAAATTCGCTCCCAAAAGTACGCCATATAATTAACGATTGCAACTAATTTTTATTAAAAAACAATGCGAAATCTTTAGATTAAGGTACTTTCATACGCTTTTGTACTTACGTAACATTTCACCCGGCTATACATTGCTGTATGAGCCGGGTGAATGGGTGTTTTTTGTTTTTATTCTTTTGTAAGTTCCGGTATCTCGATTGTCGTACCGTATGGTACGTTATCGGGGTTCTTGATTACTTTCGGGTTATGTTTTACGATGTATGGCCACATGGCTTTTGTACCGTAAAAGCGTAATGAAACTTTCGTTAAAGTCTCTCCTTCTTTAATTGTGTATTTTGTTTTGGTACCGGTTATCTTGTAGGATGCGGAATCCGAATATGCCGAAGCGGCTGGCTGTTGTTGGGCAGGTTTACTTTCTGCTTTGACAGGTTCCGCTGCCGGTTCCTTCTTGACAACAGGTTGCGGTTGGACTGCTTCCACCACAGTATCCTTGTGTGCAATTGTATCTGAAAGTTGCGCTTCCGGCTGCACAGGTTGAGTAACCTCCGGCATATCAACCACATTCTTATCAGACGAAGATGAGAACAAATCCGGATAATAAATAAACAGGATAGCTCCTCCACACAGTAGTAAGACTATAATAATAGTTGCTATTAAATAAGGAATAGCTGATTTTTCCTTTTTATTACTGTCTTTATCAGTATAGGTAGCTTTCGGTTGTTCTATTTCCGGTTGCATTTTGGGAGTTACAGGCTCCATATTTGCTTTATAAAGCTCCTGGGCTATAATTTGCTCTGCGGTAACTTCCGCTTTTTCTGCAATAACCGTTTCCTCTTCTTCTGCCTCCGCTGTTTCAGTCTCCGGTTTCTGCTCTTCTATAATTGTTTCTTCCGATTGCTCCTCAATAGGTTCCTCTGTCGCCGGACTGAAGTCAGGTTCCAAAACAGCTTCCGAAGATTCCTCTACAGGCTCTTCTTCTGGGGCTTCCTCAGATACTGATTCCGGTTTCGGTTCAGTTTCCACTTCCGACAATTCTTCAACTTCAGGTTCTTCTGTTGCAACTGGTTCCGTTTCCGTTTCAGTTTGACCGGTTTCATCCGCGTCAGTCTCAGGAACTTCAGCCACAGCTACTTCTTCAGCAGTCGGCTGCTCTTCGATTACAGGTTCTTCCGGTTGTATTTCTTCCTGAATATCTTCACCAGTATTTTCATTTCCTGCTATTTCGGAATCGATTATTTCAGTTTCAGTATTAGAAACCGCACCTTCCTCCTCATCGGATTCTTCCATCGGGGTATCTTCCAATACCGTACCTTCATTTAATACTACCGTTTCAAAGTGTGCAAAAGGCTTATTTATCGTATCTCTCAGATTGGTGTCCGGAGTAAACGATACTTTGGTATGGCCTTTTATCTGAAAACGTTCCCCTGTGTTGACATTAACGCTTTCCCGGCTATCCACATCCACAAGTTTGAAAGTCCCCAATCCTTTGATTTTCACAGTCTTCTCATTCTCCAGGGCTTGTTCTATCAAGAGAAAAAACTCTTTGACGAATGCTTCGGCATCCTTCTTGGTCATGCTATGTTTAGCCGCCAATAAGTCGATAAGGTCTTGAATTGTCAGTCTTTCATTCATAATGGGAAATATATATTATTTAAACTTGTCTTTCAGTGTATTGCTGGGTCTGTACGTCAATACCAATTTAGGAGGAACCAGCATACGCTGCTTCGTGGACGGATTGATCGAAATGCGCTCCGCTTTTTTCTTCACTTCAAAAGAACCGAAGCCCTGTATTGCAATCGCATTCCCGTCTTCCAGTTCCTGTGTCATGTCAGACAATAAAGAACTTATCAGTTCAGAAGTGTCTTTGATAGTATATCCCAGTCTGTCTGCCAGTTCCGATGTAAATTCCTTATTATTCATACTTGTTTAATATCTTTGCATATAAATCAAAATCGTCCGCATCGGTTACTTCTGCCTGATAGAATTGTCCGATTTCAAGTTCTTCTCCGGAAACGCTGATCAATACTTCCGGGTCTACCTCCGGTGAATCAAATTCCGTACGTCCGATATAATAATCTCCCTCGATCCGGTCGATGATGACTTTCATCTGCTGACCAATTTTTGCAGCGCTCAATTCTGCTGAAATGCCTTGCTGGATGTCCATTAGTTCGTCCAGTCGGGCTTGTTTAACCTCCTGTGGTATAGAGTCTTCATATTGTTGGGCAGCATAAGTTCCCTCTTCTTCAGAATAAGCGAAAGCTCCCATCCTGTCGAAACGCGCCTTGCGTACAAATTCTTTCAACTCTTCAAAGTCTTCTTCCGTTTCTCCAGGATGTCCTACCATCAGCGTAGTGCGCAGATGGATGCCCGGTACTTCTTTACGGAACTGTTCGATCAACTTGTACGTATCTTCTTTGCTTACCTGCCGACGCATCAGTTTCAACATGTTGTCACTGATATGCTGCAAGGCTATATCCATATATTTGCAGACATTATCGCGTTCCCGCATCACCCGAAATAAATCCGTTGGAAAATGTGCCGGATACGCATAATGCAGACGAATCCACTCTACACCCGGAATTTCCGAGATACGTTCGATCAATTCGGGCAGCATTTGCTTTTTATACAGATCGACTCCGTAATACGTCAATTCCTGAGCGATCACCTGAAACTCCTTTACCCCTTGCGATACCAGATACCGGACTTCATCCAGTATTTCTTCCATCGACTTGGATATATGGCGTCCTGTAATAATGGGAATAGCACAATAAGAGCACTTGCGGTCACATCCTTCTGAAATCTTCAGGTAAGCATAATGCTTGGGAGTGGTCAAAGTACGCTCAATATACAATTCCTCATGGTACGTTTTTCCCAAGTCTTGCAAGAGTTCTTTCCAGTTGAATTTGCCGTAGAACTTGTCTACCTGTGGTATTTCAATGGCCAGTTCTTGTAAATAACGCTCGGAAAGACAGCCCATTACAAACAGTTTCTTCAAGTCGCCTTTTTCTTTTCTTTCTGCAAATTCCAGAATCATATTGATAGACTCTTCTTTCGCGTCACCGATGAAACCGCAGGTGTTGATCACCGCTATCTCCCCTTCCGGATTTTCTGTATCATGAGTTACGCTGTATCCTGCTTCTTCCAGCTGACGCATCAACTGCTCCGAGTCTACTAAATTTTTAGAACAACCTAAAGTTATAATATCTATTCTCTTTCTTTTCATGCATTCTCTCCAAACAGGGAATCAACAAATTCATTTTTGCGGAAGACCTGCAAATCTTCCATGCCTTCGCCCAATCCAATGTATTTTACAGGAATCTTGAACTGATCGGAGATGCCGATCACTACCCCGCCTTTGGCGGTTCCGTCCAACTTGGTGATAGCCATTGCAGTCACCTCCGTAGCCAATGTAAATTGCTTGGCTTGCTCGAAAGCATTCTGTCCGGTAGAACCATCCAGTACCAGTAGTACTTCATCCGGTGCATTGGGAACTACCTTTTTCATGACATTCTTTATCTTGGTAAGCTCATTCATCAAGCCTACTTTATTGTGCAAGCGGCCGGCCGTATCGATAATCACTATATCCGCATTGTTGGCAACAGCAGAACTCAGTGTATCGAAAGCGACAGATGCAGGGTCTGCACCCATTTTCTGTTTGACAACAGGCACGCCTACGCGTTCACCCCAGATCATCAACTGCTCTACGGCAGCTGCGCGGAATGTATCAGCGGCACCCAGATAAACAGATTTTCCTGCTTTCTTGAATTGATAAGCTAATTTTCCGATTGTTGTTGTTTTGCCTACCCCGTTTACTCCCACTACCATGATTACATATGGCTTTTTCTCGATAGGTACATCAAAGTCTGCTACGTCATCCGAATTATTCTCGGTCAAAAGGGCAGCAATTTCATCACGCAGTATGTGATTCAACTCTTGAGTATTCACATATTTGTCTGCAGCGGCCCGTTTTTCGATACGTTTGATAATATTCAAAGTTGTCTCTACCCCCACGTCAGATGTGATCAAAACTTCTTCCAGATTATCCAATACTTCGTCGTCTACTTTCGACTTACCAGCCACGGCACGAGCGATTTTACTGAATACGCTCTCTTTGGTTTTAGATAATCCTTTATCTAAAGTTTCCTTCTTTTCCTTTGAAAAAAAACTAAAAAATCCCATATCAACAGTTATTTGTATAATACATTATGCTACAAAGATATAACAAAGGATTGGAAAAGTAAAAAAAGAAGCAATAAAAAATCCCCTCACTGTTTGCCAATGAGGGGATTTTGTGTTTATAGCGTTTTATGCTATTCTGATTATTTTTTGAAAAAGTCTTGTACTTTTTCGTTTGCAACCATTTGTTCATCAAAAACGTAAGCTCCAGTTTTCGGAGATTTCACCATTTTGATAACCTTGGTGTAAGCACGACCTTCTTTAGAACCTTCGTGCAAACTTGCTACTGTTTTCTTTGCCATGGGTTATACTATTATTATTTAATTTCCTTATGTACTGTTACTCTCTTCAGAATCGGGTTGTATTTCTTCAACTCAAGTCTTTCAGTTGTATTCTTTCTGTTTTTAGTTGTGATATAGCGAGATGTTCCCGGCATTCCACTCTCTTTGTGTTCTGTACATTCCAGAATCACCTGTACTCTGTTACCTTTTGCTTTCTTTGCCATTGTAAGTTTTCTCCTCTACGTTTAGCCGATTACTTTAATGCTTTTCCAATCACAGAAACCTTTAGCTACTGCATCGTTCAGTGCAGCGTCCAGTCCTTTTTTGTTGATGATACGCAGACCGTTAGCACAAAGGCTAAGGCTGATCCAACAGTCTTGTTCTACATAATAGAACTTTTTGTTAAACAAGTTCAAATCAAAGGTTCTTTTTGTTCTTCTCTTTGAGTGTGAAACATTGTTGCCAATCATGGCTTTCTTTCCGGTAATTTGACAAATCTTCGACATTTCTATCTTATTTTTATAGTTTTATATCTATACTTATTTCAAACAGGACGCAAAGTAAGCACTTTTATCCGTATAAAACAAGGATTTCTTAAAATAATTCACTTCCAGACACCAATTTTTCCTTATTTGAGCAAATCACGAAGAATTAATAGCGCATTATTGCCCGCTCTTTCAATATTCATGGCTCTTCCGCGGTTCGTTTCCTGCCTGTAAGTACGAATTTCATTTTTATAACCAGCAGCGATCCAGACAGTGCCTACCGGCTTCTCCGGTGTTCCACCTCCGGGACCGGCAATTCCTGAAGTTGCGACAGCGCAGTCGGTTTTCAGCGCTTTCATCGCTCCTTTTACCATTTCGATCACAGTCTGCTCACTGACAGCGCCATACACTTCCAGTGTTTCCGGTGAAACATGGAGCAGATTCATCTTCACTTCGTTAGAATATGCCACTATTCCTCCATTAAAGTATTCCGAACTTCCGGCAATGGACGTCAGACGTGCCGCAATACTTCCTCCGGTGCAACTTTCTGCGGTGGAAACGGTTAAATTCTTCTTTTTCAGCAGTTCGCCTACGATTACCTCCAGTGGGATATCTTCTTCGCTGAAAATATCATCGCCCAGTATCGCTTCCAGCTTAGCCTGCTCGTCGTTCAGTGCGCTTTCCACTTCTATCTTGTTCTGTCCCCGTCCGGTTAGCCGCAGGCGGATGATTCCAAGTTTGGGCAGATATGCCAATTTGATGCTTTCCGGCAAGGCTGTCTCCCACGGTTCCAGCTTCTCAGCGAGTATGGATTCGGGGTAATGTTGTACTAGAAAGGTCCGGTGCATGATTACATCCGTTTGAAACTTCTCACGTAGCTTGGGCAATACGGACTCAGTCATAACGGCAGTCATTTCCTGCGGAACACCCGGCATGGATACGAGCACTTTATTGTCTTTCTCAAACCAGCTGACAGAAGCGCTTCCTACCGGATTGTTGATGACCGTGCAATCTTTGGGAACCATTGCCTGACTCTTATTCAGCGCATTCATCGGTATTTTCCCGGCAAGCACCCGCTTTACGTTCTCAAATACTTCTTCGCTGAATATCAGTTCGGTATGGAAGTATTTACAGAGAGTTTGTTTGGTGATATCGTCTTTTGTGGGACCGAGTCCTCCGGTTACCAGAACGATATTCACCCTTTTCATCGCATTATCTACTGCTTCCATGATCTCTTCTTCCCGATCACGGATCGAAACAATGCGTAGAACTTCGATACCTATCTTATTTAATTCCTGCCCCATCCAGGCAGAATTTGTATCGACTACCTGCCCTATCAGCAGCTCGTCACCAATGGTAATAATTTCAGCAAACATCTTTTTCCTGCGTTAGTTAATAGAATATGCTACTTATATTAATAAGGTATATACGCTGTGTTAAGTCATTAGGTTTACTTCATTTTTTCGTTCCATATACGTGATCCATTCGGTTCATGTGCGTGAGCCGAATGGATCACGTATGTGAACTGGATGGCTTACGCACGTGGAACGAAGGAATGCTATAAACAAAGATTCTTAATGAAGGCTTCTTATATCATTAATCCTCCTTTGTCTCCCTATTATATATAGGTGCATTTTGTTTTCAGCAAGGCTTCTTTATGCCACCGCCTATTGGGTCGGTGATATTTTTTCGGCGTTTGCCGTCACTATTGTTATTGCCGTCACTTTAATCGTCACTACTTAAATTATTCTATGACAATAGTTTATTATATAAAGTGACGATGACGGTAAAAAACTGTTTTATAATGTGACACGGGAATAAGCCGGAAGATCAATGGAGCAGAAGTCTTTATCCAGATACTTGAAGTATCCGGTAATGGCAATCATGGCTGCATTGTCGGTCGTATAGCTGAATTTAGGAATAAAAATATTCCAGCCATACTTTTCAGCGTGTTCTCGGAAAGAGTTACGCAATCCGTTATTGGCAGAGACTCCTCCGGCTACGGCTACTTCTTTTATTTTATATTCTTTGGCAGCTTTCCGCAGTTTGTCCATCAGAATGTCTACAACAGTTGCTTCCAGAGAGGCGGCTAAATCCACTTTATGATGCTCGATGAAATCGGGATCGTCTTTCATCCAGTCACGCAAGGAGTATAGGAAAGAAGTTTTCAGTCCGCTGAAGCTGTAGTCCAGCCCCGGAATATGCGGTTTGCTGAAAGTAAACGCTTTCGGATTGCCTTGACGTGCCAGTTTGTCAATGATCGGTCCGCCCGGATATCCGAGACCCATCACTTTAGAACATTTATCGATTGCTTCTCCGGCAGCGTCATCAATCGTCTGACCGAGAATTTCCATATCATTATAGGCTTTTACCAATATAATCTGTGAGTTTCCTCCGGACACTAATAGGCAAAGGAACGGGAATTTCGGTTGGATATTCTCTTCTCCTTCTGCTTTAATAAAATGAGCTAAGACGTGCCCTGTCAGATGATTAACATCTATCAAAGGAATGCCGAGTGAACGTGCGAATCCTTTAGCGAAAGAGACGCCTACAAGCAAAGATCCCATCAGTCCCGGTCCACGTGTGAAAGCTACCGCGCTCAGTTCTTCTTTGGTAACTCCTGCCCGTTTCAGTGCTTCGTGTACCACCGGAACAATGTTTTGTTGATGTGCCCGTGAAGCTAATTCGGGTACTACTCCGCCGTATGCTTCGTGTACGGCTTGACTTGATACCACATTTGACAGCAGATAACCATCCTTGATTACGGCTGCCGACGTATCATCACAGGAGGATTCAATTCCTAATATTATTGCACTCATAAGTTTTTAAACTATTAAACGGTGCAAAAGTAATGATAAAACTACGATTCATAACGAACTATTTTATATTTTTGTTCGCTAAATAAAAGTTATCGCTTATCAGAACGCTGAAAAAGACTGTACGCTGGGTAGTTGGTATTGTACTGGGAGTATATATCGGAACTATTGTTTTGCTGAATATTCCAAATGTTCAGCAAGCAATGAGTGTGTTTATCGCCAAGGAATTGTCCGAGGTGCTGAATACACGTCTGACTATCGGCAAAATCAATATCGGTCTATTAAACCGTATTATCATTGATGATGTGCTGCTTGACGATCAGAGCGGCAAGGAAATGCTCAAAGTAACCCGCTTATCGGCTAAGTTTGATATCATTCCTTTCTTTAAGGGAAAGATTTCCATTAGCAGTGTCCAGTTATTCGGCTTTACCATCAATCTGAATAAAAAGACTCCCGACTCTCCTCCGAATTTTAAGTTTGTACTGGATGCTTTCGCTTCCAAGGACACTGTAAAAAAGGAAAGTTCGCTGGATTTGCGTATCAATTCCGTCTTGATTCGTCGGGGAAGGATGGCTTATCATGTATTGTCAGAGGAAAAGACTCCCGGAAAGTTTAATGCCAAGCATATCCAGCTTCAGAATATCATAGCCAATATTTCATTGAAAGCGATGAACAGGGATTCTTTGAATCTTGGTATCAAGCGTCTGAGCTTTGATGAAAAGGCTTCCGGATTTTCTTTGAAGAAGATGAGTCTGAAATTGGTTGCCAATGACAAACGGACTAATATAGAGAATTTTGCTATCGAGCTACCCGAAACTTCGCTGAAGATGGATACCATTCATTTGGTATATGACAGTCTGAAGGCTTTTGATCAGTTCTCGGAGAAGGTTCACTTTTCTTTCCGTACGTTACCCTCGCAGATTACTCTGAAAGATATTTCCCCTTTTGTACCTGTATTGGCGCATTTCAAAGAACCGATAACGCTGGATATGCAGGTAAAAGGAACGGTCGACCAGCTTACCTGCTCTCATCTGGAGATTACGGCCGACGACCGCCAGTTCCGACTTTCGGGAGATGTATCGCTTCAAGAACTTTCGAGTCCGCAAGATGCGTATGTGTACGGGAAACTTTCCGAGCTTTCCGCCAACAGTCGCGGTGTCGGTTTTCTAGTACGTAATCTGAGCAGCAATTATAATGGGGTACCTCCTCTTCTGGAACGTTTGGGGGATATTGATTTCCGTGGAGAGATTTCCGGATACTTCACCGATCTGGTTACTTATGGACAGTTGCGTACCGGGCTTGGTAATGTAAAGACCGACTTAAAGTTAAGTTCCGATAAGACTAAGGGGCTGTTTGCTTATTCAGGTGCTGTCAAAACAGAAGAGTTTGAACTGGGCAAGTTATTGAATAATGAGAAGTTGGGAGAAATCACCTTTAACCTGGATGTACATGGACGGCATATCGAAAACCAGCTTCCTGCTGTGGAGTTGAAGGGATTGATCGCTTCTGTGGAATATAGCAGATATAAATATGAGAATATTACGCTGGACGGCGAATACAAGCAAGGCGGATTTAACGGAAAGATAGCGCTGGATGATCCGAATGGGTCTATTTATCTGAACGGAGATGTGAATGTGGCATCCAAGGTCCCTACTTTCAATTTCCTTGCTGTTGTCGACAAGTTCCGTCCTAATGATCTAAATCTTACACCTGACTACCAGGATGCGGAGTTCTCTCTGAAGGTAAAAGCCAACTTTACCGGAGGTTCCATTGACGAGATGATTGGAGAGATCAATGTGGACAGCCTGGAGTTCAGGGCACCGGACAAGGAATATTTCATGAAGAACATGAATGTACGGGCTACCCGGCAGGATAATGAAAATCAGCTTAAACTGACTTCTGAGTTTCTGACGGCAAGCATAGCGGGAAAATTCCAGTACCACACCTTACCGGCAAGTATATTCAATATCATGCGTCGGTATGTGCCGTCTTTGATATTGCCTCCGAAGAAACCGATAGAGACGAACAATAATTTTGCGTTTGATGTACATATATATAATACGGACATTTTATCTACGATATTTGATGTTCCGTTGACTGTATATACACATTCTACGTTGAAAGGGTATTTTAATGATGCCTTGCAGCGGCTACGTGTGGAAGGCTACTTCCACCGCCTGCAATATAAAAACAACTTTATCGAGTCGGGTATGATCCTGTGCGAGAATCCTTCGGACCATATCAGTGCGAAGGTGCGGCTGACCAGTCTGAAAAAGAATGGAGCCGTGAATCTTTCTCTGGAAGCACAGGCCAAAGAAGATAAAGTCAGCACGACTCTGAACTGGGGAAATAATGCCATAGCGACTTATAGCGGAAAGTTGGCGGCTGTTGCACAATTCCTGCGTACAGCAGGCGAAAAGCCTTTGCTGAAAGCGATGGTGGATGTGAAACAGACAGACGTTATATTGAATGATACACTTTGGCAGATACATCCTTCGCAGGTAGTGGTAGACTCGGGCAAGGTGGATGTGAATAATTTCTATTTCAGTCACCATGACCGTTATGTGCGTATCAACGGGCGGCTTTCCGACAATCCGGCGGATACCGTAAAGGTGGACTTGAAAGACATCAATATGGGATACGTATTTGATATTGCAAACATATCCGATGACGTAAACTTTGAAGGAGATGCCACGGGAACGGCTTATGCCAGTGGCGTGTTCAAGAAACCTGTGATGAATACCCGCCTCTTCGTCAAGAACTTCTCGCTCAATCAGGGCCGTTTAGGTGATTTGAACGTATATGGTGCCTGGGATAATGAGAAAAGAGGAATCTATCTGGATGCGTCCATTCAGGATATATCGCCGTCACCATCGCGAGTCACCGGTATGATCTACCCGTTGAAACCGGAAAGCGGACTTGATCTGAATATCGATGCCCATGAACTGAATTTGAAGTTTCTCGAATTTTATATGAAATCGATAGCACAGGATATAAAAGGACGGGGAACGGGAAAAGTTCATTTTTACGGAAAGTTCAAGGGATTGAATCTGGATGGGGCTGTTATGACGGATGCTTCCATGAAGTTCGATATCCTGAATACCCACTTTGCCGTTAGAGATACGATTCATCTGGCTCCTACCGGCTTACAGTTCAATAATATGCATATTGCCGATATGGAAGGGCATTCGGGAACCTTGAACGGGTATCTGCGTTTCCAGCATTTCAAGAATATAAATTACCGTTTTGAGATACAGGCTAATAATATGCTCTTAATGAATACGAAGGAATCGACGGATATGCCATTCTTTGGAACGGTATATGCTACGGGAAATGCGTTGCTTGCAGGGAATGCGATACAGGGACTGGACGTAAATCTTGCCATGACAACCAACCGGAATACGGTATTCACCTATATCAACGGAAATGTGGCGTCGGCTGCCAGCACCCAGTTTATAAAGTTTGTAGATAAAACGCCCCGTCGAAGCATTCAGGATTCCATTCGGGTAAATTCCTATTTTGAGCAGATGCAGCAGAAGCGTCAGGCGGACGAAGAAGAGCATCAGACAGATATTCGTTTGAATATTCTGGTAGATGCTACACCCGATGCCACCATGAAAATTATTATGGACCCTATAGCCGGAGACTACATCAGTGCGAAGGGAACTGGAAACATACGCACGGAGTTTTATAATAAAGGGGATGTGAAGATGTTCGGTAATTACCGGATCAGTCAGGGAATATATAAGTTCAGTTTGCAGGAAGTGATTCGCAAGGATTTTATCATCAAAGATGGAAGTACGATTACTTTCAACGGCGCTCCTTTGGATGCGAATATGGATATTCAGGCTTCATACACGGTAAACTCCGCTTCACTGAACGACTTGAATCCGGATGTTTCCTCCATTGCCCAGCAGACTAATGTACGGGTAAACTGTATCATGAATCTGAGTGGGATTTTACTGCGGCCGACCATTAAGCTGGGTATCGAGCTTCCGAATGAAAGAGATGAAATTCAGACGTTGGTGCGCAATTATATCAGTACGGAAGAACAGATGAATATGCAGATTCTTTATCTGCTGGGTATCGGTAAGTTTTATACGGAAGATGCTGCACGGAACAATCAGAACTCGAACGTGATGTCATCGGTACTCTCTTCTACCCTGTCCGGTCAGTTGAATAATGCCTTGTCTCAGGTTTTTGAGACTAATAACTGGAATATCGGTACCAATCTGAGCACGGGTGATAAAGGATGGACGGATATGGAAGTAGAAGGTATCCTGTCCGGTCAGTTGCTGAACAACCGCCTGCTGGTTAATGGTAATTTCGGCTATCGGGACAATCCAATGGCGAATACCAACTTTATAGGCGACTTCGAAGCTGAATGGCTGATCAACCGTTCGGGAGATATTCGTCTGAAGGCTTATAATGAAACAAATGACCGTTACTACACAAAAACAAACCTTACTACGCAGGGAGTCGGTATCATGTATAAGAAGGATTTCAATAAATGGAGTGACCTTTTCTTCTGGAATAAATGGAAACTGCGCAGCAAGCGAAAGCGTGAAGAAGCCGAAAAGGTGCAACAGCAGCAAACAGACAGCATTGCCGATGATAAAGCTAAGTCGGAGCTAAAGAGAAAGCGAGCACAGGAATAAAAATAAATAGTGACACTATACCATAACCGATAGTGTCACTATTTTATTTTATTTGAGAATCGTACCGTCTGTGGTTACTTTAATATCTATATCTGGAGAATTATTTCCTTCCAGTTCAATCTGATAATAGGATGTTCCTGTTGCCATCTCAAAGTATTCGGCATCATCCATCTGATATCCTGCATACTCGGTGCTGATGGCATTGGTCACTGCTGTGGGCAGTTCGTTTCTCCGTACCTCCCATGAGGTAGAATACCACTCTCTGCCTTTATCAAACAGGACTTCTTTGGAAACGTTGCGGTTCAGGCCACTGTCGAAATGGATGATATCTACTTCCGTAAATCCGAAATCCCAGTCGTTTTTATCATCTTCCACGTCTACTTCCACGATTCTTGCTCCTGCATATTTCCCATCAATGAAAGTCTTCATGACGGCGGGCAGTTGAGTGGTCGGAAGGTGCTCGTTTTCATGATCGTCTGTGTCTGCAATGCTTTTAATCAGCACTCCGTCGGCAGAATAATACAGATCGACTTCCTGATTTTGGTTTTCCACCTCAATGACGTAGACTGTTTCGATGCCTTGCCGCTCGAGTTTATCCACATCGTCTCTTTTCCATGTCTTATAGTCACTTGCTTCGAATGCACTCTTTACCGGATCGGGCAATGCGGTGTACGGGATATCCGTTTCAGTCATATGCCAGTTGCCATCCGTTGTGAACCATGCGGATGCCTCATATCCATCATAGAAGTCCGCTACATAATATCCTGCCTTTGTTTCCCACTTTACGTTCTTGACGTTAGGATACCTGGTCGAGAATGCTTCTTGCAATGGGGTAGGAACAGCAATTGATTCATCGTCATCGTTGTCGCAGCTGTGCAGGCTCCATGCTGCACAGAATGCTATCAGTAGTATATAAATTTTGAGTTTCATTGTTGTCGTAGATTTTAAGAAAGTTAATTATCAATATCAATCAGATTAAACTTCAGGTCAAATTTCAGTTCTGTACGATTGGATAGTTTTACTTCGTAATCTTTCTTATCACGTTCTATCTTCAGCACTTTTGCATCCGGATAATTAGTTGTTACATATTTCTGAATGGCGGCAGGAATAATGGCAACAGGTACGGAGGTGTGCTTGCAATCTACTTCCTCCCAGTTTCCCTTTTTGTCAAATTCCACTTTATTACCATTCGTGAAAATCACTTCATAGCTTTTGTAAAGGAAGTCACTTTCCATTTTTGCCAGTGCCACTTTGCTGTCAGAGAAATGCTGTTTGATGAACTGCTGTGCTAATTGTGGCATTTGAGTCACCTGGATAGGTTTATCGTCATCTGCACGTGCTACTGTCTGTAAAGTGAACAAGCATACTAATAAGAATACTAACTTTTTCATAATCGTTGTTTTTTTAATTGGTTTTACTATTATCATTTAATTTATAATGCAAAGATGAGAGGAGAATCTGAAAAGATTTGGGAATTTTGGGCAAAATCCGAAAAAAGCAAAGGAAATCTTTCTTATTGTATTCTTTTGTTTCTTTTAACAACAACTAATAAATGCAACGCTTATTTTTGCAGGCACAAATTTGACAATATTCATATTAAATCAACCATAAGAACTTTCGTATGACTATGAGAACAAATTGTTTTTTATTATTAACTGTTTTGCTGGGAATACTTCCCATGAGTAACACACACGCTAACGACTCTATACCTAAAAGCGTGATTTTGTACACACCTTACACAAAAATCTCCGTTTCACCGGGGGCGTCTATTGACTACAGCATCGACCTGATTAACAACACAGACAAGTTGATGAATGCCAATCTTGCCGTCAGTGGCTTATCAAGCAGCTGGAAACATGAAATGAAATCCGGCGGTTGGAATCTCAGTCAGTTGGCCGTACTCCCTAAAGAAAAGAAGACTTTTAATCTAAAGGTAGATGTTCCTTTAAAAGTAAGCAGAGGCAGCTATCATTTTGTCGTGTCTGCCGGAGAAGCGCAACTCCCTCTGAATGTCGTTGTGGCACAACAAGGTACTTATCAGACGGAGTTTACCACCGACCAGCCCAATATGCAGGGAAATTCAAAATCAACTTTCACCTTTAATGCCACACTGAAGAATCAGACTGCCGATCAGCAACTGTATGCGTTGATGGCTAAAGCACCCAGAGGCTGGAATGTTATTTTCAAACCTAATTATAAGCAGGCAACTTCCGCGCAAGTAGAAGCTAACAGCAGCCAGAATGTAAGTATAGACATCACTCCTCCTGCCAATGTGGAAGCTGGCAGTTATAAAATTCCCGTACGTGCCGCTACGGGCAATACTTCGGCTGAACTGGAACTGGAAGTAGTTGTCACCGGTTCTTATCAGATGGAACTGACCACCCCGAGAGGATTATTAAGTTCTGACGTGACTGCCGGTGATACCAAACGAATCGAACTGGAAATTAAAAATACTGGTTCTTCCTTATTGAAAGATATCCAACTGTCTGCCAACAAGCCGGTTGACTGGGATGTAGCTTTCGAACCGTCAAAGATAGAAATGCTGAAAGCCGGAGAAACTGCTACTGCTGTAGCCATCTTGAAAGCATCTAAGAAAGCACTTCCGGGTGATTATGTAACTACGATGATGGCCAAAACTCCGGAAGTGAATGCGGATGCGCAATTCAGAATTGCCGTAAAGACTCCGATGATTTGGGGATGGGTAGGCGTTCTGATTATTCTGGCTACTATCGGTGTTGTCTACTATCTGTTCCGTAAATATGGAAGGAGGTAATCATGGGCGAACAAGTGATCGTACTTACCGAATTAACCAAACAATACGGTAAATTTACTGCTGTAGATCATATTCGCCTGAGTATCCGGAAAGGAGAAATCTTCGGTTTGCTGGGTCCGAACGGTGCCGGAAAGTCAACTACTATTTTGATGATGCTGGGATTAACGGAACCCACATCGGGAATTGTCGAGATCTGTGGAATTAATTCTACCACCCATCCTATTGAAGTGAAAAGGAAAATCGGCTATCTGCCCGAAGATGTGGGATTCTATGACGACATGACAGGTCCGGAGAATCTGATGTACACAGCACGGCTGAACGGTATCCCTGACAAGGAGGCGAAAGTAAAAGCACTGGAGCTGATGAAACGTGTAGGGCTTGAAGATCAGCTGAAAAAGAAAACCGGAAAGTATTCCCGTGGTATGAGACAACGTCTTGGTCTGGCCGATGTGCTTATTAAGAATCCCGAAATCATTATTCTGGATGAGCCGACTTCGGGAATTGATCCTGCGGGTGTTCAGGAATTTATCGAACTGATTCGCTGGCTAAGCAAGGAGGAAGGGCTGACGGTTTTGTTTTCTTCCCACCATCTGGACCAGGCACAGAAAGTATGCGACAGAGTGGGATTGTTCAGTAACGGCAAAATACTTGCTCTGATTGATATGGCAGAGCTGAAAGAAAAGAAACAGGAATTGTCTGATATTTATAACCATTATTTTGAGGAAGGAGGCGAAAGACATGAGTAAAGTCAATCATCCTTTTTGGGTTATCGTACATAAGGAAATATCCGATCATGTCAAAAGCTGGCGTTTTCTTATTCTGATCGGTATCATAGCGCTTACTTGTATGGGATCGCTATACACGGCACTTACTAATATCGGTGCGGCTATCAAACCGGATGATCCGGACAGTTCGTTCCTTTTCTTGAAGTTATTCACAGCTTCGGACGGGACTCTCCCCTCGTTTGTGCTGTTTATTAACTTTTTAGGTCCTTTATTAGGAATTGCTTTGGGATTCGATGCTGTCAATTCGGAGCAGAATAAGGGGACATTGAGTCGTATGCTGTCTCAGCCCATTCATCGTGATTGCATCATTAATGCGAAGTTTGTAGCTGCTTTGATCGTGATAGGTATTATGCTGTTTGTACTGGGCTTTTTGGTGATGGGATTCGGATTGATTGCCATTGGCATTCCTCCTACGGCTGAAGAATTTTGGAGAATCGTTTTCTTTCTTATAACGAGTATCTTTTATGTAGCCTTTTGGTTGAACCTGGCCATCTTATTCTCACTCCGTTTCCGTCAGGCTGCTACTTCTGCGCTGGCTTCCGTAGCCGTTTGGCTGTTTTTCAGCGTATTCTATACGATGATTGTCAATTTGGTGGCAAAAGGATTAAGTCCGTCGCAGATGGCGTCTCCTTATCAGATTATCAGTTATCAGAAATTTATTCTTGGATTAATGCGTCTGGCACCCAGTGAATTGTTTAATGAAGCTACTACAACGCTGCTGATGCCTTCTGTCAGAAGTATCGGACCGCTTACGATGGAACAGGTACAAGGGGCTATTCCGAGTCCGCTGCCGTTGGGACAGAGTCTGCTTGTTGTTTGGCCACAGCTCACGGGGCTGATTGCAGCAACTGTTATCTGCTTTGCAATCTCGTATATTATGTTTATGAGAAGGGAAATCCGATCCCGATAATCATATATGCGGAATCCAAATCAGGTACTGTCATAAGGTGTAATCTTAGGTAGTACCCTATTAATTCTGCCATCCAGCACATTGTCTTGCTCTGGATGGCAGATGTTTTATTAATTGTTTTATCTCTGGTTCTTACTGGAGATTTCGAAACAATGTTCTCCTTGTTCGAAGTAATATCGCAAGTTCAGCTGTTGCAGACGACAGATGGAATCGGTTATTGCCAATCCTAATCCGGTAGATCCTTCTTTCTTGTGCCCTTGATAGAAACGTTCAAAGATGTGAGTCTCATCCAATGGTTGCTTCTCTCCGGAATTTCGGAAGGTGATGCTATGTTTGGTTATGATAATCCGGATATGTCCTTCGTCTACGTTATGCACGAACGCGTTCTTTAACAGGTTTGTCAGTAAAGCAATGGCCAGAGACTCGTTCATGGTCACATTGAAATTAGCTTGTTCTGTTATACTTACTTCTATGTTCTTGTAGTTGTAGACTTCTTTATAGTCTTCCAGGTATTGCCTGAGGAGTACGTTTAAGTCTACCTCTTTGGTGTCGGTGAACTGACCGTTATCTATTTTTGATAGCAGCAGCAGAGATTTGTTTAGTTTGGTGATATATTCCAGTGTCTGATGGGTTTTCATCAACTCTTCAAGCTGGTTCTCGGACAAAGAATCGTCTTCCATCAGCATTTCCAGCCGATTGCGGCAGATGGCAAGCGGTGTCTGAATTTCATGTGAGGCGTTTCCAATGAATTGCTTCTGCTGTTCGAACATTTGTTCTGTCCGCTCTACGTAACGGGTGGCCGCATCATTCAGTTTGCGGAATTCCGTGATCCGTGTATCGTTTTTCAGAGGTTTGTTTTTCTTTCCGGTCTGATAGCTGTCCAACCAATGAAGTAGTATATACAGCGGTCGCATATTACGATAAAATACCCATACGGATATGATGATGATACAAAGTAACAGAGCTACATACAGGAAAATAATCCAGACTTGAATCGCACTTTTCAAATCATCTTTTTCGATGCTGGGAGTGGATACGGTCAATTCGTAATAACGGTCTTCGTCATCTTTAAAGATAGTGGTCAGGATACGTGCCGGTTCTGTTTCCTCTTTTTCTACAATGTATACCATGGAGTCTTTATATTGGATATCTTCCCGGCTCTTTGCATATTCTTTGGTTATTTCTTTCAGATAATATTGATTATTGGAACCATTATTTTTGGAGGGAAGCTCCTCTCCTGCCAATGCGCGGATAATGATTGTTTCCGAATAGTCTTCCAGTGAATCATCCACTTCATCGTTGACTTCGTCAATCATCGTAACATAGAAAAAGACTGCCCAGACAGTCAGGATAAGAGTCAGGGCGAGGGTGATGCGAAAAATGATATAATATATAAGTTTCATGGATGATCCTTTCTGGTTTCGATTATTCTACAATCAGTTTATAGCCGAATCCATAAACGGCCTTGATTTCAATATTTGCTTCTGCATCCTTCAATTTTTTGCGAAGATTTTTGATTTGTGCATAAATGAAGTCAAAGTTATCCACTTGATCGATGTGGTCTCCCCATACCGATTCTGCCAGTGTGTTTTTATTGACCAGACGGCCGGGACGATTTATGAAATAAAGCAGGATATCATATTCTTTTCTGTTCAGTTCCAGCTCCTGTTCGTTGACAAACACCCGGTATTTGTCGGGTTCTATCCTTACATTTCCCTGACGGATATAGATTTCTCCATCATGTTGATTCCGACGGATCACACTTTTGATCCGTGCATTTAATTCTGCCAGATGAAATGGTTTCGGCAAATAATCGTCAGCTCCTAATTCCAGTCCCAGTACTTTGTCTTCCAGCGAATCTTTGGCAGAGATAATAATCACATTTTCCCGTTTGTGGAGAGCTTTCAAACGTTCGAGAAGGTCAAGACCGCTCCCGTCCGGCAGCATAATATCCAGTAAGACACAATCATAGTCGTAATCTTCTATTTTGTATAATGCACTGTTGAAGTCTCCAGCCGTTTCTACGACATAACGTTCTTTTTCCAACGAACGTTGGATCAATTCTCTTAAAGAGGGTTCATCTTCTACAATTAATATCTTCATAAAATCTTCTCCTTTCTTTATTACTGTCTACAAAGAAAAGGGATATTTCTGAAATAAAACTGAAATGGATAAAAAAAGAGTCAGATTCTCAATTTTGAAAATCTGACTCTTTTACTATTGAAATAGATATGTGTTTTTAATAAGAACGTGCAAAAACGACACGGCAAGCAGAAGGTTTGCCCGTTACCATACATTTTCCCGGTTCTTTATCACCTTCAACGTACGAATCGAATGGGATACAACGAATCGTTGCTTTTGTATCCTCTTTAATCTTTTCTTCAGTCTCGGTTGTTCCGTCCCAATGAGCCAGGATAAAGCCGCCTTCTTCGATTTTCTCTTTAAATTCTTCGTAAGTATCTACTGTCGTGATTTTAGAATTGCGGTAATCCAATGCTTTTTTGTAGATATTTGCCTGAATTTCTTCGAGCAGTTTTTGAACGTATGTTTCGATGCCATCGCAAGTCACAGTTTCTTTTTCCAGTGTATCACGGCGCATTACTTCCATTGTATTGTTTTCGAGGTCACGTCCTCCCATCACCAGACGAACAGGGACACCTTTCAATTCATAATCTGCGAATTTGAAGCCCGGACGTTTGTTGTCCGCATTGTCATATTTCACAGAAATGCCCAATGCTTTCAGTTTGGCAACAATGCCTTCCACTTTCGCATCGATTTGTTTCAGTTGTTCGTCGTTCTTATAGATAGGAACGATTACTACCTGAATCGGAGCCAGATGTGGAGGTAATACCAAGCCGTTATCATCGGAGTGAGTCATAATCAGAGCACCCATCAAACGGGTAGAAACACCCCATGAAGTTGCCCATACATATTCCATCTTATTTTCCTTATTCACAAACTGAACATCAAATGCCTTGGCAAAGTTCTGTCCAAGGAAATGAGATGTACCGCTTTGCAATGCTTTTCCATCCTGCATCATAGCTTCGATGGTATAGGTATCAAGTGCACCGGCAAAACGTTCGTTAGCGGATTTTACACCTTTCACTACCGGAACAGCCATGTATTTCTCAGCAAATTCGCTGTATACATTCAGCATTCTAATCGCTTCTTCCTCTGCTTCTTCGCGTGTGGCATGAGCGGTATGTCCTTCCTGCCACAGGAATTCGGCAGTACGCAGGAAAAGACGGGTACGCATTTCCCAACGGAAAACGTTTGCCCACTGATTACAAAGAATAGGCAGGTCACGATAAGACTGAATCCAGTTTTTATATGTATTCCAGATGATTGTTTCTGATGTAGGGCGAATAATCAGTTCCTCTTCCAATTTGGCTGCAGGGTCTACTACTACGCCAGAGCCGTCTTCTGCATTTTTCAAACGGTAATGAGTCACTACGGCACATTCTTTAGCGAAACCTTCTACGTGTTCTGCTTCGCGGCTCAAGAATGATTTTGGAATTAATAACGGGAAATAAGCATTCACGTGTCCTGTTTCCTTGAACATATCGTCCAGTTGACGTTGCATCTTTTCCCAAATTGCGTATCCGTAAGGCTTAATCACCATACATCCGCGTACGGCAGACTGTTCTGCCAAATCAGCTTTTACCACCAAATCGTTATACCACTGTGAGTAGTTTTCGCTACGTTTGGTAAGGTCTTTCAGTTCTTTTGCCATTATAATTTTTCTATTTAAGTTTTCTTGGATGTTAAAACAGGGTGCAAAAATACGAAAAAGGAACGAACTGCCCTATTCTTCTTGCATTATTTTCTTTATACCGCCTTATGTGACTGATTTACCTATTTATAGTTACTATTATAGTCACTTTTCTAGGACTTTATCGTATTTATCTGATACATAAAATATCAAGAAAATGAGTTAAAAGAACTCTTGTAAAAATATAAAAACAGATAGTCATTGTCTGACTACCTGTTTTATAATGGAGCGGTAAGCGAGACTCGAACTCGTGACCCTTAGCTTGGGAAGCTACCTTTGGTATTTGTAATTTACTGATATATAGGTGGTTATTTGCTTGGTTGGTTGGATTTGCAATTTATTTGCAAAATCTAATATTTGCAATGCCCTTGCTATTATTTAAAGAGGTAGCTTATTCGACTACCTCTTTTCTCGATCATGCTTACTTTTCTCTTCTAAATTTTGCTGAGCTTGCTGTACTTTGCGCAACGCATCGAATGCTGGTTTTGATTTCATTCGGTCAATCGAAAGGCGCAGGTGACATGACGGGCACGACAGAGTGCTCGAAGTGAGCAGTTCAAAGATAGATGTCTCAATGAATGCACCGCATTGCGGGCATTTCATCCCAGCTTTCTGTTCGTGGGCGTGTTCTTCTACATTACTCATAATCTATTCTTTTTTTGATTCTATTTTCGTTCTGATACAATATTGGTTTTAGAAAGAGTATCCTAATAAAAAACGACTATTCAGACACTTCTTTATTTTCATCATAGTCCTTATCCGATGCTGAACTAGATTCAGTGGCCTCCATCTGAAAATCTATATCAACACGATCAATTAAAAGAGAGGGAATCGGGACCAAGCCTAGAAAAGGAGTACTTATCTCATGCTTCTCTATTTTCTTGCTACTATTTTTATCCAAAGAGTGTTCTTGCTTACTATCTTCTGCCATAGTTCTATTGTTTTTAATTAGACATTCTACACAAAAGTAGGTTATTGAATGATTGGTTGTTATTTATTCTTTGATGTTTGTAAACATAAAAAGCCCCGACTACGTTTAGTCGAGGCTCATTCTTTTTGGAGTAAATAACGTATTATCTCCCGATCTTGAAAACTAGCAACTTTTCCGTAGAGAGATGATATAACAGACATCCACGTCTGTACACAAATATACTATTTATTTTTTAATTTGAACTGAATCGTACATTTTTATTAAAAGGTTGCGAGAAATATATTCGTTTTTAACTACTGTTTGGGATATAATGGGTGGGAAGTTTATATATTCTATACGAGATACAGATTCGTCATATGCTCCCTCTTTCAAACGTACATCCCTTAACTCAAGATTATTAAATAAGTCGGCATTCAGGTATAATTCTCGTGTCTTGGAAGTTGATAGTGAACTAAATGAGTTGAAGAACAGGAGTGCAAGTTCATATTTAGACAATTGCGCCCGGAATATTTTCGAATATTTTTGTGGCGAATTGAATTCCGAAGCCATTTCCAAAATATAATAAGCGTTTCTAAAATAAGTACCAAGTTGATTTTGATATGGGGTAAAACAATGGTCAGCGGCTTTGCTGCAAGCTTCAGCTATAGGTTTGAAATTATTCTGTTCAAAATAGATCTTAATCGCATTTAGACACAAATAATCATAGGCATTTATATGTACTGGAAACGTAGTACTCATCCCACCGTGCATTCTCCAATTGTGTTCTGAATAAATGTTGTTGATAGCAGTATTCAAATGACTAAACGTTAACATCCATTGCTCTCTTGAAAAGTTTTTTGGAATAATATATTCAGTGAACTCCTCTTTGGAAAAATTATTTGGGATGCTTCTTCTTATTTCTAGATAGAAAATATGGTATAACTCTACATAAATCTGTCGATAAGTTTTTTCGGGTGTACAATACTCATTGTAAAGAGTTATTTTCCATTCACATTGTTTTTCATCATATACCCAATCTGTTCTTTTCACTTGCAAGGCATCCCGATATGAAATGAAAATCTTAAGCAACTCAAAAAAAACAGACCTATCCTCACTATTCAAGAATTGCTGTTTATTTTGTTTTAGTGTAAAAAGAACTCCGACGAATGCTATTAATCCAGCAATCGCCCCTAATAAACTTCCAAACTCACCCCAGTCGGTCTTTTTATCTGCAAAGTCACCTCCTGTTTGATTAAAATAACAAAAGACAATGACTATTATGAGCAATACAGAAATAACAGCTACCCAAACAAGCCAATCTTTTACATATCTTTTTATTTTCACCATAAATCAAAATCCAATAGTTCAATAAAGAATAATATTGCCAGTTTTCAAATATAATCACTATTTTGATATATAAAAAATATTTTCTGAAATAATCAAAGTGCTCCAAAGAAACTATGCCGAATTGTAATATTTAACATTTCAGCAATAAAAACACCCCGACTTTCCCAAGCCGAGGTATCCAAAAGTTTTTTTATTATGAATCTTAGTGTTATTTTTAGTAGTTATTTCTTCCGACGGATTAGCCAGACAATTATAATGATCAAGCCTATAATTACGCCTATAGCTATTTCTCCGACTTGTAGCTTAACAGATTGCCACCAGGAAAGTTCACGCTCGACTGGGAATGGCACCTGCACTTCCTTCTGCTTCTCACTAAAAAGAGAATCATATTTTGCCTGCAACACAGAGTAATCACGTGACAGTTCCTTGTACCAGTCACGGTACCTATATAATTCGGTCCGGATAACGTTTCCGGATTCATCGACTACGATTACCGTAGAGTCCTTTATTACAACTGAGTCTTTCCGAACCGTTTGTTCCTTGATTACAACCGAATCTCTCGTTATTACCGAATCTTTTAGTTGAATTTTGGTTTCTACTGGAACATACTGAGGACTCCGGCAGGATGACAACCATATTCCCGACATAAGGAAGATGGTTAGAATGTAGATTAGGCGTCTCATGGTCGAATGATTGTATTGCGCAAGAAGTTGGTAAACTCAGAACGTACATCAAAACAGGGGCACGCTTTGATATATTCTGCCGGCTCTACTTCGCCGCTGCTATCCAAATCCGGCGAAGTATCACGATGCCCAAGCACTTCAATAATAGGATACTCTTGACAGAGCTTCGCTACCAATTCGCGCAGTGTAGCCCTTTGAGCAGAAGTACGTGTATCTGCCGGCTTTCCAGATGCGTCCAGGCCTCCGATATAACAGATGCCAACACTATGCTTATTATACGAAGACTCTGAAAATCCTTTGGTATTACAATGCGCACCGTCAATGGAAAGCGGGCGCCCATTCTCTACCATTCCATCAAGGTCAATGACGAAGTTATAACCGATCTGACTAAAGCCTCTTTGCTTGTGCATCCGATCAATGTCTTTAGCTCTCAAATCCTGTCCGGCACGTGTTGCTGAGCAATGGATGATAATAGCATCAATTTCCTTCATTTCTTCTCCTCCTTATAGTTAATAGTCACTTGGCGGCTGCCGGTTAGTGCATCCGTGTACATCACATTTCTTTATCTCAGCTTCTTTCAATCTAAGCTCCAGTTCATGCTTCTTATGAATATCTTCCAGATGAGCGGACTGTTCCTGACGGAGTTCAACATAAATAGCGTCAATCTTGGCGTCACGTTGAGCGATACGATCTTCAAGCCATGCGACTTGCTTGCGTTCATTTTCATCCTCCATACTATCCGCTGTCGCATCTTCCTTCCTTGTATTCGTTCGACGATTCACGTAGAAGTTAACTATCCATTTGATTGCTTCAAAACCTCCTAAAGCCCCGATCAGCGCCAGCCATTCATTTAATCCCATATTCCTTTTCTCTATCTAATTATTAATACTACCTTTGTATCGATTTATAAGCGAAGGGGTGGTGCCTTTCGCTATTTGTTTTGTTTGTGTTATCAAGCCGCTAACTCGTGATGAGCAGGCGGTTTTCTTTTTTTATAAGGCAGCTACCCCTTCGTTTACCTCCTGCAAGATACTTTCAAACATGGTAATATGCGGTGCTATTTCAACATCCGCAGGGAAGTTCATTGACTTATTGCCGTTTTCGAATGACATACAACCTGAATAGGATTGATTCTCGGCATTACCCTTATAGATGTTACATGACAAGCGGAGTAGGTTCTTTCCATTATACACGTAAGAAACATGATACTCATACTCACCGCCTTTTGCAGTAGATTCGACCTGTGTAGTTCTCAAATTCTCTGTTAAATACTTTGTTTTCATAAATTCTGTTTTTAAAGTGACTAATAATATATAGTTCTATAATATGTTTTCCGTACTAAATCATTCTTTCGCAAGCGCTTCATTAACCGCTATCTGTACGACTGCGACAAAGTTAGTTCTCACGTATTCCTTGATGCGTTCCGCTTCGTCTGTTGACAATTCGACTTCACCATTTTTATAGATTCTCTGTGCTAACTCCAATTCACCCAGATCGGCGGTTTTCTGATAGATAGTATTACCTAACTCCTTGCTGATATCGAACGTACTCTTATTCCCTTCGATATCTGTTACTTCGATTTTTCTAAAGTCTATTTTCATTATATTTTGTTATTAACCCATACCAAATAAATTATTAACTCCGCTTTGCATAGCTCCTGTTACAAAGATCTTAAAAGACCAAGGAGAAATTTCAGTTTTAGCTTGACTAGCATAATTGAGACTTATTCTTTTTGTGTAACTTGAGTTATTGATTAATACTATCATTTTTTGTGTACTAGCATCGCAGACACAAGCGATATAATTAGTATTTCCGGATAATATGATACAGTCTACAGGTTGTCCATTATCTACCGGATATACATGTCTGACTCCTGCATTTCCAACTCCGTACACATGGAAATATATTTCACCTGTATCATAACCATAATACTCCATCTTTGTCATTTTACTGTGTCCAAATTCGCCCCTACACCATAAATCTGATGTGTAGAAACGCCACGATCTTTTATATGTTGAATTATAACCTTGTTGATATAGATCGCCTGATATCCACGTTCTTGAAAAGTCAATATTGAGTGAGGCCGCAACATTATCGCTACCACCGGAAGTATTAAATGAAATTTTTCCACCTGAACTGCCAGATGCTGTAAGCTCCTTAAAAGATCCCGTAGCACCATCAAGATGTTTAACTTTTAGAGTATCTACGTCAATAAAATCAGTCACGATTTTACCACTAGTAATAAACGTTTTACCACCAACCAACATCGCACCCGTTGCAGGAAGTGAGAACTTTCCTTCTGCTGTCAGTTCTACTCCCGTAACATTGTGCTTAATCGATCCGCCTTTCATTAACCATCCTTGCGTCTTTGACAGATTACCAACAAACAAACCGGACGTACCTAGTATGTCAATCGTAGCGTTTTGGGCTACTAGTAATTGCGTAGCGACGTTAATAAACTCATTGAATAGTGTCCATTTGGTTGAATCGAAAGAACTCCCAGAGGTATGACCTGTTTTACATGAATAAGTATTTCCATTATAAATAACGGTATCTCGGTATTGAGAGTCATTCACGTATGCCGTGCTCGCTTTCCATTCACCACGCGGACGAATAAGAGCGCCGGGCAATCCTGTTGCACCTGTTTCTCCTTTGTCTCCCTTATCACCCTTGTCGCCTTTTACCTTCGTCCAAGTATAAGCGGAGAACGTCGTGCTGTCCGTAGCCGTAAAGTCGGTGTATTGTCCGATGTACGCGCCCGGAGTCTCACCATTATTAGCGGTGAAAGTCGTACCATTATCCGAGTATTTGATATGCAGATAGGTAGTCTTACCGTCCGCTCCGGTCGGTCCCTTGATTCCTTGATCTCCTTTGGGTCCCTGCGATCCTTTCAACTGCACCCACTTGTATGAGGCGTATCCGGTTGGAGCGGTTGAGCTAGTTGTCACCGCAGTACCGATATAAGTATTCGGAGTATCAGACATCGGATTACCGTTTGAGTTGGCGGAGTACTTCACATGAAAGAACTGTGATGTACCGGGAATGCCCTGCGATCCGGTAGGACCTGTTTCACCTTTAGGACCTGTCGCACCTGTTGCACCCTTATCGCCTTTATCACCCTTGTCGCCCGTTTCTCCCTTAGAGGCATATTTCAGCCAATCTGTAGAGGTTTCACTCGGTTCTTGAACTGTTTTATCCGCAATACATATCCATGTGCTACCATTGTGAATAACTTCGTCATAATACCAATATGCGCCAGATACCCACGCACCCTTAAAGGCGGGTACTGGGACTTCTGTAACGCCATCATTAGACAGTTGTTTGATAGTTCCGGTCATATAAATATTACGAAGGTATGCAGAATGTCCGGTCATATCAATGCCGAATAGTTTCAAATTAGACAAGTCGCCTAATTGCATCGCGATCATATCCTTTGTGATCTCCCAATTATTTACGCCTATTAAGTAACGGGAATAACTTTGAGTTGAATAGCTAGACCTTTGACGATCCGCATTCGTGAAGTTACCATATGCAACGAAGTGCATCAACTTAGTAGGATGATAAGAGAAGCCACTCCGAAGTACATATCTAAAAGTCGAATCGCTTAGTTTTTCGGTTATACGAAAATAAGCTGTCTGAAAGCCTGTTTGGTTGTTGAATATACCTTTGCAAATATCATCTACTGCCAAACTAGCTAATTCACCCGCTTCTAATTTAAGAGTAATGATTTTATTAGCCGTATCGACCGACTCGATTATACCTCCACCCGGCGCGTTCCATTCTTCGCCAGATATAACAGACACGCGGTTATAGCGCAGTTCGTCAGCTTCCAAAAACTCATTAACACGAAGCGATTTAAACTCCGCATCACCGGAAGCCTTGATAATCCATCCTAGCAACTTTGATACGTAGTTAGTAGAAGAAATGTCGCCGGAAAATTTAGCGATAGCCGCCGCTAAAACACCTATTACATCTATCCCGCCTTTAAAGTGAATAAGCTTTTCTGCTGTATCCTCTACGATCTTACTTAAATATTTTCCGTCTGCTATCTCTTCCGTAGAAATTTTGTGCAGTTTAAAATGTTCCCTACCATCTTCTTTAGAGATAGAATCGTCCTCTACCAATACATATATACTCTGTTCGCCCTCTATAGATATTACTTGACCGGAATAAGGCAAATATGACTCTGTGTCCGTATTGCGTGCGTAAGCAGTCGCGTCCTCTATGGTAGTCCACGTTTCCGTTGAATCAATAGGAAAAGAATTTGTGCGTCTGTACTGGTGCGGGAAAGAACTTCCGTTTATTTTTACCATATCAAATCGTTTTAAAAGTAAATGAATCCGGGTCGTTCAAGCCCTGTGTCTGAATAACCCACATTTTATAATCTATCGCTTCGCTCCTGTTAGCTCCTTCTACAGAAATAGAAATCGGACCTTTACATATTTTCTCGTTCTCTATAAAATTGCCGTATGATGATGCTATAGAGATTTCTTTAATGCTATCAGCAGGAATACACACGGATACTATCTTCCAGTTAGATGCGGAGAACCTGAATGTACCGGGGCCACTATACAGACCGTTAGATCCTAGTGCCCGCACATCAGCAGATGACTGAGGAATAGAGGAACATACGCCTGCAAACCATTTTCTATGTACATTCACGCTGATCTTGCTGGTCAAAATCGTTTCTTTTATATCTCCGTCTTCAGAAGCGGCATATATGACTGTAGCAGTATAGGATTCTCCTTTAGTGTAGTTCCCTTGTAACTGCCTTGTTGCAGTTTGAACACCGGCAGGATCACCAGTGAATTCCAATACGTTTTCTTCCTTGTCGTCGTAGAATGCTTTGATCATTGCGCCATTATCGTTGCGGGTGGCGGTATATGTAATGAAGCCTTTGGTTGATCCGAACTCAACATCATTAGCGGTTGACAATTTACCTATTAGTGTCGCAGGAGTAGGCGCATAAAGCATTTTCCGGAATATCTGTTCGTATCCCATACCTTTACGCAGGATTTCTCCCGGATTTACATGACCGGTCTTTGGTGCGTTTACGTGAATATCCTTGCTCAATCCTGTATCAGCAGAACCAATGCCGGAGGAAGATGAGCTACTACCGCCACCACCGGTATGTACAACAGTACCATTACGATAATTCTTCGACCTGGAACTGGCAGGAATTGCTCTTGATTTTATGACGATGTTACTACTCATACTTCTATCATTATACATTGAAATTGATTCATCTTATAGTCGATAGTGCCTCCTGCGTTGATGAATTTCTTATTAACCATATAATTGTCATACAAGCGGGATAAAGGAGTTATATCGGATGACGCTTTTATTACTTGCGTTAATTTGATACGGGGGGCATTATAACGTTTGATAATACGTCGAATAAGTTGCTCTTCTGGACGGACTGTAGTTTCTTCTATGACTGAATAAAGATTGTCGGTCAAGTAGTCCTCGCTAATCATTACCTTGCTATAGCAAGCTCCATCTTTATTATATGATGAAATCTTAAATTCTATTTCATCAAGTTCATTAATATAATTTTCGTTGATTATATTTTCATAAATACGGTCAGAATTGCTATTGTCTTCTTCTATTCCATCTTTCTTTTTACTGTTAACTTTGAAGTCTTTTAATATAATTCCTCTAAACGGTTCTGGGTATACGTGACTGTCATAATCTACTTTAGGGCAAAACATTGTAAATTCGAACTCTCCGTATAATGGCTGGTCTATTGGTATTATAAAACCGTTTATTCCAGAATAAGGCATAGAAAGAGTTTTCTGATTCTTTACGCTTATGTAATCTTGCGATCTATCATTATTCTTACTATCTAAATTTACAGCAAACACGTAATTAGGCTTTTTTTGCCACTCTGGATCGGTTCCATATATTGAACCAAAATAGCTGTCACCTATTCTTACCTGAAAATAAATTAAACCATTAGGAGTGGCGCGGCTGTTATCTAAAATTCCTAAATCTGAATCTGCGGAAGATTTCAATAAGTACGAGATAGATATTGCAGAGTCAGCATAAATAGCTGATGGACCTTTAAACGACATCACCTTGGTTAAATCGCGCGTTATTGGATTATGCGCTTTTTCAGGATACCTTATTTGAATAGCATTGCTAAATGAATAATCGGTAATATCAGGAATCCATTCGCCGCCTGTGTTCTGATGTTGATTATATGCACAGCATTTCATTAGTATTGCACCTTCTAATGATCTAGCTCTATCTTTATAGTTTTCAATTTCGTCATTTCCAATGACTTCATCTCCATCATATAAATACATATTCCACCGGTTAGGAGAGAGGAAAATTCTTCGAGAAGATCGTGCCCCCGTTGAATTATCAATAGTACTTAATTGCTTTAGACTCTCAAAATCCTCATCCAATACCAGTTCGCCAACTGGGTAATTGCTACATCTTATCGTAACTTTATTACATCCAGGGAGAATGTCTAACGTATTATCCTTTCCTGTATAGTCTTTTTTCTGAATGTTAATGAAGGCAGGTGAAACATTTCCTGTTTTATTGTAAAGATCAGAACTATATTTATAAAATTCTCCACTATGATCTATGTCAACGAAATACAATTCACCTTTCCAGTCAACACAGGTCCAGTTAAGAAACTTACAGACTTCTTCTAACACTTCTTTTAACTTCATAGGTTTATCATCTTCGTCAAAGAAGTCCTGTTCGCTAACCGTTAGATGTTCTAATATGTTTAATTGCATATCGTAATCGGCTTTATTTTTCGCATAAACATGAGGAATGTACACGGCGGTATATTGTCCAGATGCCGCAGAGATGCATTTTTTTAGTATATCCCAAAAAGATATAAATTCTCTAGTATCTTTCGCTTGCTCATAGTCTATAAATTCCAGTGAAGACATGGCGCTCATGCATTCTAATTCTAATTCAAATGTTTTGGAGCTATAATCCTGAGTGTAAAGCTCCGGTTTGATAAATCCGCACCAGGTAACCACCCCATTCTTTTTAAACGTTACTCGGTATTGCTGATAGGCGGTAGAGAACAGGCTTTGTAGATAATCACTCCCTACAATGGATATTTTAGCTGTGCTGAACCGAGTAGGAATATATAGAAAATCTTCGTCCGCTATATCAACTGTAAATGGAGAAGAACCACCTTGGAGTTCAGTGATCTCACCGAAGTAGTTTTCTTTTTCTATTTCAACTACGCAAGGTATATTTTCTAACGAAGCGAATGGTACTGTATATATTAATCTATAGCTCATGATATAGGCTTTTTCCCTTGTGATTTAAGTTCATTGTTGATAGTCAGAATCAGATCCTTTGCCCGGATCCTGGTTGTTACCGATGAGGATATATTTCCACCTCCGCCCAATCTTCCAGAATTAATCGCTTCGAATAAATGGGATTGCTGTCCCTGATTGAGTATCATTTCACCGGCATTGACACGGGCTAGCATTTTATCACCCGAAGTAGGGCCGCCACCAATAATACCACCCCTTGCAAATTTAGGAAGGGTGGCGAATAGAGCAACGATACCGGCAACAGCAGCAGCTGCTAATGCTATACCAACGATCGGTATACCCGCTACGCTTTTTCCAGCCGCTGTTGCAGCCTCCGCTGTATTAGCTGCAACTACTCCGCGTGAATTTGCTTTTTTCGTTTCCGCAGACGCTGTGTCTACAGCCATTTCCTTAACGGCTCCTATAATTTTTTTGTCTGACGCTTGTTTCTCGATAACCCCTTCTATCTCTTTTGCTTTAGTTAGTTTATTAGTCAGCTCTGTAATGTTTTCAATCATTTTACAGATTGACATAAACGAATCAATCACATTAGTAAGCGTATTCCAAATGGCCATAATCCTTTCCCATTCAGTTGCATCAACATCATTCATTACATCCCGAAGATTACTGAAAGCATTAACTATCCGATCGGAACCGCTTGCAATATCTTTCACACCTGAATACAATGACTCATCTAACTCCTTGCCGAAGTTCTTAATGTCTTCCTGGACTTGCGCTAACTTTAATGCTTCTTCCATTGATGGAACGTTGGCCATAGCATTGGCGATTTCATCTGACAGCGTTTCTCCGATGATTCTTGCTTCCTCTTTGTATTTATCTGCTAATTCTTTTGCCTTGTCTAGATTTTCAGAGGCGATATCAGCTTTGGTTTTCTTGTAGTCAAAGGTTGTATCGCGAGGCTTTATTTTAACTGCAGTAGCAAGTAATTTTGCATTCAGCTGCATAACTGAAATAAATACATCTGCCTCATCTCCAATGCCTTTAATGCCAGCAGCAGATTTAGCCGCTTCAACGGAAAGTGAAACTATATTGGAATTCAATTCTTTCTGAGAGATAAGACCTTTGGCTTGCTGTGCTTGGGCTTCCCTGACCTTTGTATTGTAATCCTTCTGCACCTTCTCAAACTCAACAAGAGCGGCATTCTTATCTTGATTTCTTATCGCTTTCTCAGCAGCGGTCTTAAGATTCTGAAAATATTGACTCTCAAGTACTTCTTTATCACCTGTTCCTTTGGCTTGGGCGTACATCTTGATGTTCAGTTCTCCCAGGGCTTTATTATACTCTGCCTGAGTGATCTTTCCGATCTCTAACTCAGCGCCTAGCTCCTCAAATTGTTTATCATAAGATTCTTGCTGTTTCTGAAGATGAGTTTTTTTCTTTTTGTCATCGTCCGGATCAGTTGTTGGTGTTGTAATTGTTGTGCTTCTAGAAATCTCATTTCCTAATCTCAATTTCGCATCACTGAGTATTTTTGAGAATTCAATATAAGTGTTCAAATCATCCTTTAAGCCATTTTCAAATCCTATAGCGTCAACCATTGACACTTTATGCTTTGCTTTAAACCTCTCTTCTTTAACCAAATCTCCGCGAGCTATTTCCCAATCAGGAGCCAATTCCTGTACTGTCTTCCCGTTGTAGGATTTTGAGCCTATTTTGCGTAATTCATTTTCGCTTTCTGCTACTTCTTTTGCTGCCAGTTCGGCTCTTGCTGCACTTTCAAGCAATTCTATGCGTTTAGATATTTCTTTGTTTACATCTTGGTTGGTTTTTAGCTCAGTACCGAGAATACCATTGATTTTCCCTAATATTTGTTTTTTGTAATCTAGTGATGAATTAACTTTATTGTACTCCGATAACAAGGCTTTAACTTTTACGATTTCTGAGTTCGACTCTGCCGCATGATTCATTCGATTCAGATAATTGTTAAACAAGCCCTTTATTCGTTGTGACTCTTTATAAGCATTATAAAACTTAGCAACGATAGCTCCTATGACCGCAAGTATTGCTGTTGGAGCCATAGAAATGAGAGTTGCCTTAATTGATAACATTGCTTTGCTGAAAGCCATTTTGATAGAAGCGCCAGTCTTTTGCGCTTTCCATGCAACTTCATCAAACTTCTGCCCTGCATCCTTGGCCGCCCGACGTGCTGCTGACTTAGCGGCTAATTCGGCTTTGGCAATAGAGGAAATAATTTTATTGACCAGCCGACTTGTAACCATGACTAAAACAGCTGCAACAAGATAGGTAACAATGCTTTTTATATTGTCAGCAGCCGATTTAACAATATTGGTCAGCCAGTCTATCAGAGCTTTATATTTACTTTGTATATCCGTGCCGTTCACTAACTCTGTAAAGACGTTTTTCAGGCGATTTACAGATGTTTCCAAGTTATCAGTATCAACGTTAGGAATCATCTCATTAAGTGCCTCAGCAAATTTAGGAAGCACATCCTTACTCATCAGTTTACCCTGTTTGAGCAACTTGTCCAGACCGGCAACAGAAACACCTGCAGCTTTTGCCATAGCCTGAAGAGCAACAGGAAGACGTTCTCCCATTTGCAAACGAAGTTCTTCCGAGCTAATTTTACCTTTACTCATCATTTGAGATAATGCAAGCATAACTCCATTACTGTCGTCCGCACTCATACCGAAGGCCGTACATGCCCGAGAGACGGATTCGAATACTTTTCGTTGATCGATCATGGACATACCGGATATGGAAGCAGCCGCCGTGAATTTTGCGTAGTTAGCCGTCAGAGCATTAATCTCTAATCCGTATTTTTTAGCCAGATCGAGCAGATATTTCTGATTATCCGCATATTGGGACATCGTGCCGGAGACATTCTTCAATGCGGTGGTAACACGGTTTGTTTCTCTCGCTACATTGATGAATCGGGAGACTAGATTGGTTAAGCCAATGCCGCCTGCACCTAATGCCGCAGCGAAGGTGAGAATCTGCATCTGCATAGAACGAAAGGCTGCTTTTACCTGATTCGTTCCTCTTTTGAAATTCTCTGTTAAGAGATTTATCGCTATACTGAAACTTAAACGTCCTGCCATTATTCTTCTCTTTTTGACCAGTTTACTTTATTTATATCAAATAATTCCCCAGCAAGGAATTTCTTTAAATTATCCTCATTCTCTCTCATTACGCGCTCCGCGTCTTTCTTCATTTCTTCTTCCTCCCATGGAAATATAATCAGATCTCTTGCCCCATTTTTCATCTTTCGGGCATCGATATGAGGGAGAATGGTGAGGTATGTCCATATCCTTGCACTTTCCATGTCTTCTTTACGTTTTTTTTCATACGCTTCTATGTAGAGCGGAAGATCGCATAATTCCATTTCGTTGAATGCATAATACGCATCTAATCCGGACATAACAAGTGTAGAAACAATACTGCCTATCATTTCCGGGGTGCCCTCATTACTACCCTTTCCCGTACTTTCCTGTTTCTTTTGAAACTGGCTTAATACTGCTATTTCCCGTTCTAACTTTGATACCATCTCTCGCACCAATTTTTCATTTGAAAGGGTCTTCCGGAAGACATCGAGGGTATACATCACCCCTTCGCTGTTACAGATCGTTGTTGTGTACAGTAGGGCATCTACGTCTTCCCGGTCTGAATAATCCATTAGGGAGAATGATTTCTTCCGAAGTTGCTCCCAGCGAACGATTGATTTTATTGTTAATCCAATTTTCATTGTACCGCTATTAAAAAAGGCGGCCATCATGGGACCGCCTTACTGATATTTCTTTTATTTCTTCCTTATGCAACTCCATCTTCCAAAGCTCCTGTACCTTGTAGGGATATGGAGCTTGTACAAATAGCACCATTATCCGCTTTCAGAGACAGGGAAGTAATAATTGCTTTTCCTTTAACGTATTCTTCTCCTTTTGGGAAATCCCCGTCAGCTTCTTCCGTTTTTGCAAGAACGAACGGGATAGGCTTACGCTCTACCATCATCTTTTTAAGTGTGGTAAAAGAGGCGTGTCCGGTCTTTAAGGACAACATGCTTTCACAAGATACCGTGTACCCTAATTGCCCTACTAGAAAGTCCTTCCAATTACCCGACATCTTGTTTGACGTATCAATAGTGTCCGCCGAAATATCAATACCGCATGACGTGCCGAACGCGATTGGTGTCATAACTGCCGGATTCTCACCCTCCGCCGGAGTACTTTCTATATAGACCATCAGTCTGTCACCAACGATCATATCACTACTTGAATCATACTTTTTTGCCATAATTTTCAATTTATTATTTTAAAATTTTATATTAATCACTCTCGTTACAGTCTCACTAAAAACTTCATGACTTGTATATATTTCCCCGCCTCATATTCCTCTGTGTCATCTTCCAAGCGTATCTCCATCTCCGGATCCGTATACCTTCCTTCAAGAGCCTTAACCACCAGTCCGGCTATATCCTGCGACCGTTGGCTGTCGGCACTCACTACGCAGACATATACATACGGATCTCTTCTGGCAACTCCCATCTTGGTCGTATCCTGTATGAATCCATCCCGTTGCAGGGTGATATAATCTCCTTCCGTTCCTTCGTCCGCTACAAGCGGAAAAACATTATCACCGACCGCTTCCACAATAGACGCATCATCCAATAATACGCCTCTGATTTCCTTCGATGCCTCGTAATGACTAATTTTCATGATTTACCATTTTCCATTCGTTCAACTGCCCGTACTATCCCGTCCATCACCGCATTCATGGCTTTACTTCCATCTTCTGCCCGAGTGTCTTCCCAATAACGCAAAGCCGGTCCGTGTCCTCTACGGGCGTAATTCTTGGTGCGGCGAATTCTTGTTCCCTGGTCCAGAAGCCAGCTATGATTTCCTATCGGATAACCAAATCCAGACAATACTCCCAGTTTTTTTCTCTTCACTCGTACACGAAAAGCTTTGATAAGATTTCCTTTATGTCCATAAGGAGATTTCATGCGTGATTTCAGCCTCATCACTCCACCTCGTTGCAGAATAGAGCCTCCGGCGTATAAACCGGCACGTACAGTCTTATCCTTTTCGAAGTTTTCAAGACCGTACACAAGGTCTTTAACCTTGTCCGTATCAAGTTGCTTGACTGTGAGTATATCCATTACGTATCGCTTTTTATACAAGTTATCAGGCAACTGTTATCCTGATATTTCCTGTTTATGTCAATTATCCGATAAAATTGATTGTTATACGCGATGCGGAAAGCCTCCATCATTTTTTGATGAAATCTGCACCATAGCACAATTTTCATATCAATGAATTCCTCCTTCGCATTTAATCCATCCCCTATATTCGGCTGCGCTTTCCGTCTTTCCGCTGGTACGTTTGATAATCCCGGGATTGGATCGTAAGACTTCCGAGGTGATCCGTTGGGATTCTTCCCCTTCGTTTCTTTTTCGAACGTTATTCTTTCACGTGGTACCATCCTCTTCTGCTCCTCTGAATTTTATAAATGGAGCCGACAATGCGGCAGCTCTTCCTATGCTGTAAGGCTTAGAAAACACAATATCGGAACGGTTATCATAGAAATCACTGATAGTTATCAGGATAGACCGTCTCAAATCTCTGGGAATACATCCATGCTCATCCTCATATTCTGATAGAGGAGATTGCAGACGGGTTTCAAGTGCGGCCTGCGCATCCAGGATGCATCCCGTTATATACTCGTCCTGCTCTCCATAATCCACAAATCCGGGAATTTGCATTTTAGCTTCCTCTAGGGTAATATACTGTTTCATGCCTTGTTGAAGTAAAGGGACGGGGCTGCCGTCCCTATGTTTTTAAGCTTTCGGAGTTTTCTTTGCTATGGCAAAAGCCTCCGTACGTACAGTCAGCATATCGAAATCCGTATTCAGTACGAAATAGATAAGGTTTTTCTTTGCACCTGTATACGGATCTACTATCATGTGCATTTTCCCAAACTGCCCCACAAGTTCGTAGTTGAATATACCGAATCCGAGAACACCGTCTCCAATGTATTCTGTCATGAATACCGGATATCCGTTGATTTTCCCGTTTTCAAGAATCATCAAACCACTACCGGCATCTTTCGGGGTAGCTTCCAGTTCAGCGTAAGTCGTTGCCGAACAGACATAGGCTGCTGTTCCGTCAAAGACGACACCTGTTTTTAATACAGCTCCCTTCAAAGCCACCACGTTCTTCCATGTAAAGTCAGCACCCGCTGCGGTAGTAACTGCCGGGGCAGCTGTAGCAGCTACAAAGCAACCATCAGACGCCTTTGAGGTAATCTTGGTTGTCTGGAACATCCATTTGTTCAGCAATCGCTCTAATCCCATTGTCATTTGGGTACGTACGATTTCAAGCAATGCACTATTGCTCTGATCTATCGCACGATTACTTACGGGGATAGCCAATGATACCCGTTTGGGAGACGGCTTAATTTTAGAGATGTCAATTGTGGTGTCTGCTACCTCCGCATTTTCATCCTCGATAGTAGCTTCAATGCCGGCAACAACAGGCAATACCCAGTCACCTACAAGACCGTACTGCATTTTGCACCCCACCTTACCCAAGATTAAGCCTTTTTCCAAAGGCTGGATGATTTCCCCGATGGTCATCGGAATGAGAGGCGCCACGGTGGTGGTGTCTTGAATCGTAGCGGCACGGGTCAAAGGAATATCTATGGAATTTCCATTCATGATCCCGTCGCATCCTTCTGGAAGAGAACGGTTGTGCACAAATGAGGCAACCGCTCCGGCAAAAGCAACTTCAGAGCGCATCTCCTGTTCGGATACGCGTTCTTCATCATTTACCATACGGGCCGTACGCAATTGGAGAATTTCTTTTTCTTGTACCAAAGCCTCTTTTTCTGTAATTTCATCCGGTGTCAGGCTTCTTTTATTGGTATCCAATAAGTCAGCCATTTCGCCCAACCGGGCATTGATCTCAGCGATTCTCGCTCTGTTTCTTCTGATTTCTTTTTTCATGATTAAAATTTTGATAGTTTACGTAATTCTTCTATTTCTTTTTTATAACTCTCGTCCGGATGTTCGAAGGTGTCTTCTATGCTTCGTACATTCACTTGTGTTCCGATGTAAGCCGGGCTTGCCACGATGCTTATTTCACTGATCATATCAATTTTATGCACTTTTCTAAGCAAAATTCCGTCAGACCGTTTTATCCATTCGACGTTTTTCCGCTCATCGGTCCGATATCCGAAAGATGATCCGAACAAATCTCCTCTTTTCACCATTTCAACGGCAAATTTTCCATCAGGAGTATCAGGAGCGTCCAAAGCATATCCCAAACCGTAATTATCCAGGTGGAGTCTCAGCGATCCGCTTCCCATGCCACTCCGAGCGAGGAGTCTTTCTCTGTTATGTTCCAGAAGCGCTCTGATATCACTGCGTTTGATCAGTTCCTCGTCAACGGCTCCTACCTCTATGATTTCAATAAAGCATTTACGCAATACAGGATCATACATATATTTGCTCTCTTGACCAACTACTACCGCATATCCCTCAATTGTTCTTTCCGATACCAATTTGGGAGATGCCTCACCGCCAAAACTTCTGATTTCCAAATTTTCCATGCTTGTTTCTTTTATACTGCTGACGTTTCCTTATTCTTGGGTGGCACTTCTTGCGGTTTTTCCTCATTTTTATCTCCGTTATTGCTATTATTTAACACTTCACCGTTTATTTTCGGACTGTTGATAGGAGCTACGTTGCAGCTTATCATTGCGACATCTCCTCCATCCACAGGCGGCATTCCCCTTTTTTGGCGGTATTCATTCACTGTATAAATTCCATACTGGATACACTTCTCCATGTTTAATGCCATCGTTTCCAAGTCAGTCTGATAGAATGCTTCCAGATCAAATTCAATGCGATATTTCGCGGCAACACTCCTGGGGATTAATTTCACAAAGAACTCATTTGCAATTTGCCGCAAATAAGGCTGGATGGTATCAGTCATATATTGCACCTGACTCATCTCGCTGGCTTTATAATTTTGACTTTGTCCGGCAAATGCTTTGTCAGGGTGGACGCCATAAAAGCGACACAGGTCTAAAACAGAGAATTTTTGCTTCTCCAACAGCTGGATATCAGCAGGAGACATGGAAAGCTGGTTGAATCTTAATTGTCCGGGAAGATATGTGATTCTTTCACCGGATCTCAATTCTTTCCGGAAACGGTCGGAAACATCCTTCAGCTGGGTTTCGTTGTATTGTTCGTATCCGGTTGTCTGATCATCGTCGTTACCACTGATAAATCCCGAATATGTGCTGCCGGGCTGAAACATATCAAGACTCTTCTCGTCTGCGCTGTACGCCACACTCATAATCCGGGAGGCATATCGGATTGTACTCTCTCCTGTATATCCGCCATCCAGGCTTATATTGCGAAGATGAATAATTTCATCGCATTCAAGAGATTTATATATACCGTTAATGGGGTCGTTTACGATATAGAAGTTCAAAAACTTATCATAAGTAACGCTGCCAGGACTCAGTAATGTCAGACTTTTCGGCTCTCCTTCCGACCAGTCCGGATAGATATAGGCGTTCCCTAGATTAACTGTCTGTATGATGGCGTTTCTTATCATCTCATATGCAGTCTGCCTGCTGTTTGGTGCAACAGATAACAGGTAGTTGAGTTCACTGGCCTCATCCACCATGAAGACGCCGTTTTTCTTTCTTTTCACCTGCAGAGGCAGGGAGGCAATACTACCGCTAAGTATGGATACGCACCGATATACGGTTGCTAGCTTCATCGCCATTTCCGGCCCTTCAACTGTTTGGGCTTTTGCAGCTATATTGCGTACTGTTACATCTGGTGAAGCTACAGATTCGAAGTATCCTCTCTCCTTGACAGGCTCTTCAACGGGTGCTGTATCCGTTTTTCTTTTCCAAAACTTTAAGCTGTTATTCATTTTCTGAAATTATTATATAAGTAAAAGGTCATTACCGATGTCACAGCACCGTCTATTTTAGCATTCTGAGATTTTTTAATGGGCTTCCTGTTCTCCAGCCTGTCTTCGTCAATGACAGCATTACCGAAGCAATACCAGTTGATCGGATTGTAGTTAAAGGTAACACGTCCGGTCCTTGCTGCTATTTCGAAACTTTCAACCGGGCTGGTAAATGTCCCGTAGGTTTGTTTTATTGGCTGGAGCACTTTCTTTGCACCACTGGCACCCATCATATTCACGAATTCCATACTTTTGTAAGGGTCATATCCTATATTAAGTATCCGTATGCTTTCCCTATTGCGGGCATTGATGTCATTTACTATCATCCGGTAGTCTATCACATTTCCGTCACATAATCGAAGATATCCGTCTGCTGCCCATCTTTCGTATAATTCACGATTCGGATGAGATATCAGCATTTTACGCGGGAAGTAATAATCATTGTGAATATGAAACATCTTGATCTCAGGCAAGTAAATGTTATAGCTTACAGAACTAAAGTCATCACAAACGGACAAATCGACTGCGACCATCGCGTCCGGACGATTTTTCAGTGTTTTCAAATCATTGTCGTCTTTGCACATAGCCTCTATTTCTCCGGAAGTAAACCACACTTTGGCCTCATCCTGCACAAACAGGTTCAACAGCTTGGTCCTGAAAGTAAGCATGTCCTCTGCGGTCATCTGAGCTTTCCTGTACTCATTCTCATAGTAATCCGCCTGTACTGTGATTCCCAGGTGAGGCTGTACCTTTGCCCAGGTGTGCGGATCATCTTCGGCATCATTAACATCCGGTTCAAAGATATGCGCAAAGATGGAGTCGTTCTCTACTTCTCCACGGAGTACCGCCTTATATGAATTGAGCATATTCACAAACGGACTTTCCAATTTATCGCTGGCTGTTGTGATAACAATAGTCATAGGATTGACACGGGCACCCATAGACGATGTAAGGACATTCTTCAGCTCGGCACTATCCGCCTGGCTGAATTCATCAAGAATAACGGTGGACGCATTGAGTCCGTCCAGCTTGTCGGGATTCGACGCAAGGCATCTGGCGAAAGACGTTCTTCCCCGCCTTTTGCTAAATACCTGTTCCCGGTTTATTTTGAAGTTTTTAAACCGCTTATCAAGACTCTTCAAAATATTCTTTATTTCTCCGAAACATATCTGAGCCTGATCATAGCTATTTGCAGCCACATATGCCTGCGCATTAGCATCACCGAACAGTAAATCATATATTGCCAGTGAAGCAACCGATGTCGTTTTGCTATACTTACGTGGTACGAACAATAGGGCATCCCTGCAAAGCCTTTTTTCGGGCGTACGGTAAAAGCCAAGGATATTGGCGAACTGAAATACCTGAATTGGGGTAAGACGATACTTTACGCGTCCTTTCAATCCCGAAAATTTTAGATTCTCGTAGAATACGATAAACTTCTTGACCTCTGTTGGTTTGAAAATATACGCGTCCAGCAAACGAAAGAAGCGAAGGATAGATAACAGCTCATACAAATTATGATCGTCAGGATGGCTTATCGCTGATTTCACATAATCCTTCAATCTGATATCCGTTTGGTCAAGCGCATAATCCTCGACATTGACTTCCTGTAATCTTTCAAGTGTCCGGGCCTTTAGCTGTATGAGATCATTCTTTTCCAGCATTCTCGACTTTTTTAATCAGTTCGTCTACTTCATCGTTTTCATCATCCGCTTCTATGGTAGCACGGGTTAAACGCAACTCTCGCAATGCCTTGCGGGTTTGTTCGGCCGCATCCTGCATTACGGAAAATTCGGGATTCACCACTTTATACTCATTGTTTTCGCGGCTGATTCTTGTCATGCATACCTTATCCAATTTGGAGACTTCGTCCCGGGCCTTCAGATAAGCCATATATGAGCCGGCAGCAAGAGAGATGGAAATTTCCATTGCCTTAGAATAAGTCCCTTGTTCTCTCATTGCTTTTCGTATTTTTTTCTCTATATCTTCGTAGATTTCCATGCGTCTTTTTATATGTACGCGCTTTCTGACGTATATGGGTGACACTTTCGTATTACCCCCCACGGGTATAATTTGTACCGCGTGTGCACGGAAGGGAAGGCGTGGGTTTCAATGGGGAGCACGGGCTTGTAAAAAAATGATACCCCCTTGTATAAATAAATGGTTAATTTTAATTAATATTCACAATTGAGGTGTTAATAGGGAAATCCCTATTTATTTGATTAAGCTATTTAATAATATCTCATTCTATTGCACATATACAAATGATTATGTATCTTTGTAGTGTCAGATAAACAAAGTATTAACCTTTTAAAACAAAGTCATGAGAGAACTGAATGAACTGGAACAGATTGAGTTCGAAATAGAGAAGGAGAAGCAAAACCTTAGAGAATGGAAACGCAAGGTACTTATACTGGAGATTGGAAAAGAAGATGATGAAGAGCGTACTAATGCGATACTCGAAAGAATATCAGAACTCCTTGAAAGAAAAGAGAAATTAAAGAAGTAGTAATCGCTCCTCTTTGGAGGAGCATAACTCAAATAATGATATGAGAACATTAGAAGAAGACTTGTTAAAGATGGATAGTTTGCATGGAGATGAACTTGATGCACACTTGTACGAGATGAAGGCTTTATACACCAAGCCGGAAGAGAAAGAAGCCATTAGAAAGCACTTAGATAAGGCTCTTGATACTATCACTAATAATGTCAAAGCAATAGAACGAAAGCTCACAATACGGGAACAAATAAATGATATTGTAGACTTAATACCCGTGTCGTATATTGCAAAGAACTACTTTGGCAAGAGCCGAGCATGGTTATATCAACGTATTAATGGGTATAAAGTCCGAGGTCAAGTATATACTCTGAATGAGAAAGAACTTGAAATCTTTAATCGTGCCTTAAAGGATATTGGAAATAAAATCGGTTCACTTTCAGTTGGTTAATACAGCTGTTATCTGACACCGCCTTTGCCTGTGAACCGTGCAAAGGCAATTAAGGGAATAGTTATTTGCTATTCCCTTTTCTTTGTTATTTTAGAAACTTGTCTACAAACGACTCTGTTATCCTTTTGTTATTGGCTTTAATTGCGGCTTTGGAGTGGCTAAACATTTTTCGATGAATATCGGAATGGCAAGCATGGCATACGCTCATTAGATTGGAATAATTAAACATTAGCTGCTTCATCTGAGTTGCTGATGCAACTGATTCTACAGGTGTTATATGATGTACTTCTGTAGCTACTGTAATCCTCCCATCTTTTTCGCAGCATTCACATATAGGGGTATTAATGAGCTTTTTAATCCGCAAAGATTTCCATTCTTTGGAATTGATATATTTGATGTATGTTTTGTTTCTACTCATTGCTTACTGATTTACAAGAACATCTACGCTTTGGCTTGTTAAATTCTACATGCTTTTCAGCTTCAGAAAGTTCATTAAACATACATTCTATATCGTAAGGAAGGACTTCTGTTTGAGGATCATTCTCAGGGTCCGATGCACGGAGAAAACAATGTATCAAACTTTGTACAATTTCATATACGCTTTTGAATCCGTATTTTGAGGCTATGGTTTCCAATCGTTTATAATTCTCCGGTGTGATCCGGGAATATACTTTTTTAGTCAAAATCTTCTTTTTCTTTCCCATTCTTAAAAGTGTTTTCATTGGTCATTTCTATTCCATCCTCGCAAGCTCCGTTTTCACAGAATGTTTCCTTCTGATGAAATTCACACCACCCGTCTCCGAATGAGTCCTCGTTGGTGAATAGCTTGCATTCACTGCATACTTGATGTATTTTATCCATATTTTATTTTTAAGTTATAGTTAAACTGCCCTCTTATGTTTGTTACCAAACAGCCCTGCGGGCAGTATAGGACAAGTTGCCGTAAATTGTTAAATTTGAATCTTTTTAAATGTAATATATTGATTTCCAGTTAATTATTCATGCACCATATGGTGCTTTCTTTATGATTGGATAATTGTCTGATTATCAATGGTTTATATTTTCTTACGAATGGGCGTAAAAATCCCTATCTGATAATTAGCCAGGAGCTTGTCTTTAAATTCTTTCTCCAATTCACCGGTTTCTTCTACGTATTTATCGCATTCTTTCGACCAGTTGTTAGCGAAATTTCGAATTGTCTCCCATTGCTTTTTTGTCAGCTTCCCGTCTATATACATCTGCTTATAATGCTCCTTGTATCGTGTTACTCCGATCCGGTGAATCTCCCTGGCTTTGTCAAGCTGGGAGATTTTTATGCCTTTCAACGCAGATAATTCCCTTACAAAGCGTATCTCTGACCAATCTTTATAGAATATTCGGCCTATTTTTGATAAGAAGTAGTAATCTATAAATTCAAGCATTGGTACAGATTGATGCCTGTACATTGTTTCAATACGCAAGATGTTGTCTCCGACTCTCCGGCCTTTCTCTCCGGCTTCGAATGTTTTATCGTAAACCTTCAGAACTTTGCGGACATACTTGCTTTTATTTGTCGTAGCCTGCCGATAGTCATCAAAATTGGCATCATTCCAAAGGGTCCGATCAAATATCTCTTCCATCTGTTTGATATAGCAGTCTGCCGAATGCATCATTTTCATTGTTGTTCCGATCTCATAGTAAGTCACTACTGCGTTTTCGATCTTTACGCATAGACGCAGGAGAAGTTCCTTTATGGTCCTTACAGACATCGCGAAGGTGATTGGACGGCTATTGTCAAGTTTACCGGTCTTTCCCTTGCTGTAGAGCTTGCATATTGAACATGCGCATTTTAAACGGTTTCCCCGAATTTCAATAAAACAACCATCAAAGTTGGCATATGATGTCGATTTATAGTAAACTTCATCACCTTCCGTGCATTGTTCCAGATAATTCCGGAGAACAATCGTATCAATGTCGGCTATGTCTATGGTTGCCTTCATTGTTATTTTGTCGAACATCCTTTTTCAAAGTATGGGCACACCCTTATTCCTACAGATCGCTTGCAATTATGAATTGAACATGAAACCATGAAATTCACTACGGGGCCGGCATGCTTACAGTACCGGCAATCGCATTTTATTTTCGAATCAGTCCTTTTTGTCATTTCTCTTTTTTCTTAGTATTGGTAACTTGTTAATGATAGCTCTCCGGGTGATCAATGGCAGTTTGCCTGACCGGTGAAGCAGGGTAGTTTTCTTGATACCTACATCATCTTCAGTCAGATAGTCGAATACAGCACTCAATGAACCGAATGCGTAACCTTTCTTTCGGAAGATTAAATACACATATATGACATTCATAATTTTAATAGTTCCATATGTTGTTTATTTGGAATCCTTTATATTGATCCATCCCTTCTCTAGTTTCAATCGTTTAACCTCTTGTCGATAATGGGAGATTTTTTCCCTATAGTCAGCTTCGGACATTTTGTTGATCTGATATTTAGCAGATTCCAGAGAGAGTACTGTTGACTCTCCATATTTTCTTATAAGTCCTCGTCTGTATCCTTCAATGTTTCCGCTATTGTGACGATTACAGGTAATACATTGAGCATTACAATTCTCTTCACTGAACCTGGTAGACATGTGTTCCCGGCTTATATAATGCCCACAATCGCTTACTTCGTAGGGGAATCCATTATTGCAGGAGATACATATAAATGTTCCGTCCTCTCTCACGTCTCTTAAGCGGATGTATTCGCTAAAGACCTTATCCAGCGTGTCTTTGAGCTTTGACTTCGTAGATTTACAAGGCATTGCTTTCAAGGATTTTATCGTATTGCTCAGAGTTTCTGAAGCGGATAGCGTGGTCGTACCATAAGCCTGTATTAGCTTCAAATACGCATCCATCTTCATCAAGTTGAATATCTCTCAGCTTTCCTATGACGGCTATTTTTGAATTACTATTTCCCCAAAAGATTGATAGTTCATTCTTAGATGGAATATACTCCAGTTCCTCTGTTATCTCGCATATAAAGGCTCCCGTGTCATCCGGCTCAAATATTGTTGTTATTCCTTCTTCGGTTGCCTCAACTGTTATGTACCGGCTGTGTTCTGGTATTTTATAAATTCTTTTCATGTCCATTCTCTCTATATATTAATAGTTTATATGATATCTGCGATTATATGCTTCTACCGCATTTGCCACTCTTTTATTTTCATCCAATATCATTTTAAGCAATTCGTTGGTTTTCTTTCGTTCATCTATCAATTCGGCAATACCAAATACTTTCTTAATCCATTTAATCATAATCTTCTAATTCATTATTAGTTAATCACAGTCTAACATTGAAATAAAAAATCCACAAACCACAAAGGAGACAACAAAAACGAAGAGCATAGTGCCAATTACATTCACGTCCTCCGAAGGGGTATTCTTGATTATATACCACGAATCAGTTTCTGACACTCCACACAAATAAGCAATCATACAAGCTATAAATGCGCTGAATATGTTTTTCCATTTATTATTCATTTCTCTATTGTTTTTATGCTCAAGCCGTCAGTTTATTACGGATCAAGTTCATATTCTTATTAATAAGTTTGATGATACGGTCATGATAGTCCGTATTGCTGTTGCAGACACCACGGGATTGGATCACTTGAAACTTACTCAGATCTATCTCGATGGTTTCGATATGCTTTTCACCGATGCGGGCAGAGAGGATTAAAGAGTCCTTTTTTCTGAAATAGTTGTTCGTGAATACGCAGTGATGCATGATTTGACCTTCCTGCCTGAACTCATCGAGACTTTTTAAAGGGACAATGATGATGCTACCATCAGAAATATTTAGATCAAAGAATCTCGATTTGAGCTTCTCATACTCCTTCTCGTATTTTTTCAGTGCCTCCATTTGTTTCATATCACGCTGACGACGTTCCTTTTCTTCTTTTCTGCGTTTCCTTTCCATATAAAAGTCATGAGCGGAATTCAGATTATCAGGACAAACATAGTGAGCGTTACGAAGGTCCTTGCCTTCATCTCCCAAGAGATCAAGGTAGTCAAACCACATGGAGGCATCCTTTACCACATAGTTGTTACGCATACAGATTTTGATTGTAGGCCATGTTCTTTTTATCTCATATCCCTTGCCTGCGCAAAACATCCTAAGCAATTCATACTGTCCGGCTTTCAGGAGGGTTTCAGCAGTACTGTCCGTGCTGATCAGACGGAAGAAGTCAAAAGCGTATATACTATGCACCTTTCCTTTGAATCCGTATTTTTTCCATGCCGGCAGATAACGACATACAGGATAACAAGCATCACAGCCGATATGATAAGCCTCTTTGTCGTTCGCTCTTATTTCAAGGTCGGTGTCTAGACACCATGCATCGCGATAATACGAGTGCATGTTTGCAAGCAGGGCCATTGTTTTGAATTTCCCGTCGGCAGACATCCAGTTCTGGACGACTTCCCTTATACAATACGATGCCTCCTTTCCGGAATGAAACTCTTTTCTGATATAGAAATACCTGAAGACCTGAAAGCCATGACAGGTGGTGATGATATTAAAGTATTCATTATCCCGGCATGATTTACGGGTGGTGGTCTCAATCTTCAGATGGGTGCCACAATTCGGACAGATATCCATTTCTCCATCTTCCAACTTCATGAGGTCATAGAAGATTTTCCCACAGTGGGTGCAGGTTATCAGACCTTTTTTTAGGCGCAGTCCTACATGGTCCATCGCATTCATGATTCCCCATCTTCTTTGTTTTTCAGTCAATGCGGGGAGTTTTCCGCTGAGTTTGACTATCTGCTTTTGTAACTCTGTTTTCGGCTTCATGATTCTTCGAATAATGACAGTTGGACAAATGGTGATTCTTTCTCAATTACCTTGTTACGTTTGCTGCGTTCCTTTTTGGGAGAGGCAGATGATTCATGTACCGGTACCAAAGAAGGTTCTTTGGGAGAGGTTGGTTTCTTCTTTTGCTGCTGTACAGGAGAGGATGCCCGGCAGATGGGGTGGCTGCTTACTTTGATGTTTTCTTCGTCGTAGTAATGGATGGCCCATCCAAAGACAACAGAATCGGGGATTCTTACTCTATTTTCTTTGCCGGCAGCTTTACGAGCCTGGCTATCGATATAGTCGCAGCATTCTTTTATACTCTTCTTCGGATTGGAGTATTTCGTGGCAAACAGCTCATCTGTGTGTGATCTTTCGTCCAGATGAGATTTTATTACTTGTTCAAAAACTGTATCCATGTGTACTTAATTATGAGGCTTTATCCTCAGTTAATACGTTAGGCTCCCACTCGGCAGGGACCTTTGCCCAGGTTCTGAATGCTGTATCAAAACTCTGCAGGTCTTCAAACATGTCCATCTTGCATTGATCATTGACTACAAGGGTAGAGAACTCTTTGAAGTACCGGTCTGCGCATTTAAGGAAGTCATTATGTAATTTCTTCAGGTCTCCAAGTAACAAGCCTTTTGCTCTCATTACGTCGGCGGCCTCTTCTATTAAGCTGTTTGCTTCGCAGTTCAATAAATGAGCAGCAGATAACAGCATATTCAATCTGTCCATGCTACCATCTTTAACGGCAGCATCCACTAAACTTTTTTTTGGTTTCATGATTTTAGTTTCTCATTCTTTCCCGTAGTATCTTTTCTTGTTGCATTGTGCGCTTACTTGGCGGAATGCCTACGAGTAGTAGCTCAGTTTCAATCTTATTGTATCTCAGTAATTCGCTGTTATATTCAGCGAGTAGCTGATCGTATTCTGATGCAGAGAGTTGTGGAGAGGTCAATCGATTTAATATAGCCTCAGCACGTTTCCCGCATTCTTCCAGTTCGGATTCTAAAGAGTTGCCTTTCATCGTTAATTATCTCCGAACAGTTCATCGATTTCTTGTTCAAGCCTTTTCCTATGTTTACTCATATATATGGAGCATAGAGAAAGGATAAACAGGGAAATCCAAAATAAGGCTTCCAGTTTTAGACAAGTGAATCCCATTGTTACGAAGGATATGCACCATATAAATGTTAAGGGTAGAACTTTCATTACTTTACCGTTATATGACTTTATTCCTAAGTACGAATCGATCAAGACTTGCAAGTTCATACCATATCATTCTTCCTTCTTGTGAGAAAGATACTTTAGCCTCATTCCTTAGCTTTGAAAGGTAGTCCTCTCCTACTCCTAGATAAGCCATTGCTTCCTGCTTATTTAACCAGCGTTTGGGAGCTGGTTCTACTTTTGCTTGTAATTTAGTGCGTCCCATAGTTTCTATTTTAAATCAAGACTATTTAAATAATTACGTAATTTTTGAGCTTCATCCATATTCAAGGTTATTTCTCCATCTTCTTCTGAATGAATCCATAATTCCTTACCCGTTGCAAATTTCAAAAGCTGAACTTCAACGACCTTTTCAATTGCTGAGAATGAGTTATTGCTTATAACTGTATTCTCTGTTTTTTCTTTATTTTTCATACAAATTTATTTTATTATTTTGCATTGTAAAAGACTGAATTACAATGTGTTCCAAAATTACATTTATCAACGGTCAATAACCTGCAAAAAACATTTTAAGCGGGAATGTAATTTAGATAAAATCTAATTAGTGCATCCATAGTTATTCCTCCTCATAAATCATTGATTTCATCCTTTATCTTTTCTAATTTCTTATTTACGACACTTAATAAAGTCTCAACAATTAATAGAACCTCATCGGGATTAGTTTGATACACAGTTGCTTTATAAGATAGACCAATATCTAAGCAGACAAAAGGAACTTCTGTTGCCTTTTCTTTCGCATTTATACATTGGTGCTTCATATTCATTATATCTCTTTGATCTTTAATCAAATGATCTAGTTTCTCCTTTAATTGAGTAGCATATTCTAATTTGTCTATTTCCATAGTTATTCCTCCTTATTGGGTATTTTTCCTGTAGTTATGTATTTGTACATGAGTTCAGCTGTTTTAATGCGATATTCTACGCTTTGATTAAGCGGAGTTTGCCCTAAACAAAACTCTCTAACCGATGAATCAGCTCTACCTTGATGACATGCTCCGGCTTCTTTCGCTCTATCAAGGAGCAGTTGTTTTAGTTCTTCAAATGTTTTCATTGTTGGTTCTCCTTAGTTTATAAATTGTCAAATTCTTCTTCTAGTCTCTTAAGTTCGTTAGAACAGATTTCTAGGATCATTTCATTTATTTTTTCTACATCACGCCATGGTAAACAGATTCTTGCAACGCCGTGTTTGTCACTGTTCCTGCGATCTATACCTAATGTTATTCGCATTTTATCAGGAGCAAGTATATGTTCCCGATTTTCTTCTAGCTCATGAATGGACTCCACCATTTCTTTGATGTTATGAGACAGGGCGTTCGCTTCCATTAATTTTTCTTCTGTCATAGCTTTTTCTCCCTACTTTACTCGTGTTACATGAAACATCGGTTTCTCTAGCTTAGTCTTAAAGACTTTGTTCTCCATTACCGATACTTGAGAACATACTGACTTTACAACACACATCCTTGATGCAGGATAAGTGTGGGATTCATCTACTTTCAGATTTCTGATGATAGGTCTGATTGGATCTTTTTCTACTTGTTTGTTAACTTCTTCCATGATTATTGTATATTTATTGGTTTATTGATTAACTTTATGGTGCAAATGTAATTATTAATATTACACGTAATACTAATAGATTACATTATTACCTTATATTAACATTTTATTTATTACGGCTTAATTTTCGCAAATAAAAAACCTTCAATAACTTTATTGTATGAGAATCAACAGATTAAACATCGGTCAGGTAGTCCGCAAAAAGGTGGAAGAAAGTGGAATTTCAAAAGCTAAATTCGCTGAATTACTGGGAATTGCTCGACAAAACATAGAAAAAACAGTATTTCAGAAGCATAGTCTTGACACAGATTTGCTTTGTAATATAAGCGAAGTCTTAAATTGTAATTTTTTCGATTACTATAAATCAGATAATCAATGTAATGAAATAGATTACACTAAGAATAAAGAAATTAAAGCAACCTTATCTATAGAAATGGGGTCAGAGAAAAAAGAACAAGTACTTCGATTCATATTTGGTGATAATAATATTGAAATATTAAATAAATAGGATTATGGAAAAAGAGATATCAACATATCTTTTAAAGGTATATTGTGGAAGCATGAGTAATAGAGATAAGGGCGCGTATGCTGTTGACATTATCGCTAATGATATAGGAATAAAAGATACCGATTTATTAAACGTGTTTATGTCTGATACAAAAAAAGCTGATGAAATTGTGTTTGATGATGATATCATATGGATGTTCACTAATAATGCTATTATAAAATTTAAATCTAATAATGATGAGCGAGAGTATGCCATAATTCCAGTAAATAACATATCAAATATTCGACTAAAGATTTCCAAAAACAATACTGTTTTAGAATTTATTCACTCAGGAAATAACTACTCTCTAAATGCTAGTGCAGATTTTAATAGAGAAGCTTTGATGAAGGTATATCACAATACTTTCGATATGATATTGAAATAAATTACACCCTATTACAGGAATTATATGGAGCAAAATGAGATATAAATAATAACTACTATATTATTATGGAAAAGAATAATAAAAAAGCACCATCTAAGGGCCATGGTCATAGAATATCAGATGGTAATGAAGGAAGTTATAGTATAAAATTACCTTCAAAAAGAGAAGGGTCATTTCAAGAAAAAAGAAAAAAAGATTCTGATAGATGTTATGACTTTACAAATGATAATGTAATCAATCCCCCAAAAGAGAATACAAGAAAGAAGTGACATGGCTGAAATATCAAGGATAGAACGGATCGTTTGGTTTGAGCTAGTGCATTCTGCATATTGGGAGCAATATTTATCTCAATATGTGAGTTATAAGTATGACTGTAGAAAAGTATACAACACTATATTATTGGTACTATCAACCATAGGCGCTTCTTCATTTTCAGCATGGAAGTTAATACCTGAAGGAGAGAAATGGGTGCCTACTGTAACTTTTGGATTAATGGCTATTGTGCAACTGGTGTCTATCTGTCAGAAAAATGTTGTGATGGACGATGACACAGCACGCAAATTACGTGAACTGAGAGTTCTATACCTAAATTACATGCATAAAGTAGAAAGGTTATACCTTGATATTAGGGATAACAATCTTGATACTGATACTATAAAAAGCCGATTCTTTGAGATTAGAGATACGGTTTATCCCATCGAAGAACTCAAAGATTCACTTAATATTAAAAAACTCAAAAAGCCCAATCTCAATGGGCAGTATGAGATGGAGGTGAGATTGTCGAGAAAATATGGAACTGAAGTTGTTACCATGAACCCATATTGTAATAAATGGTCCAGCCGAGTTGCCAACCGAATCTCACAAGTGTTACGAAAATTAAAACTAAAAAATAGCTAATGGTATGCCTATTACTATTGCCAAAGTTATCCAAATAATTAATGAAACCATAAACTTAATATTTTAAAATTATGTACGACGATTACAGTAATTCAGATTTTAATTCTGTTTCTGAAACTAGAGATTTCACTCCAGATTATGCACCTCAAATGCCTGTTGATACTGGTGTGCCATCATGCCCAGAATCGTATGATTTTACTAGTGATTACGCGCCAGCTCCTCCTATAGATACTCCAGATGAATGAGAACGCACATATTATAAACATTTAAATGAATAATATATAACCATAAAGTTGTCATACAAATGTGAGTATCGCATTTGTGGAATACAAAACACTGTGTATCACATATGTAGATGCAATGGATAGAAGCTATTGTAGTTCACTAGTAGTAGCTGTTAAGTTCTTCGATATGGCCTCAGATATTAAAGCTATGAAGGAGATGATGCTACTCCAGTGGATGATCCTCGGATACCAAAGGTTGATCCCAGGAAGTTCAGATGGCAGATGTGGATGTATATCACCATTGCGGTGATTGGGTTGCTGCTGTTCTTTTTGAGTTAGAATGCCTCCGCTACTGTAGATCATCAGAGGAGCATACCGGAAGCGGAATAATACATACCCCTATGGGAATCATATGGGGTAAAATGAGACATAAACAATAACATTACAGCGAAATGAAAACATTTATTAAAAGAAAAATGAAAAGAATTTATTTAGTTGCTCTCGCAGCAACATTAACATTGTCATCATGCAATACGGTGTTTTATCAAGTATACAATACTGAAGCTCCTGGCATGATAGAAAAGGACAATAGTCTAGTTTATGAGAACGAGGATTGTAAGTTGATGTATAATTTGTGGGCAGAAGATGGAAGTCTAGGTTTTATTATGCATAATAAAACAGATAGAGATCTATTTGTCGTATTACCGCAGACGTTCTTTATAAAGAATGGGATAGCGTTTGATTATTATAAAGCTAGAGAGTATCGTAATACAGAAAGCGGTATGGTTTCCTCAAATGTATCGCTTGGAACTGCAATTAGTGAAGTTAATCTATGGAGAATGTGGAATATAACAAAATCAAGCAATGTAGCCGGTGGTGTTTCAAAAGGGGTTTCTACCACTGTTGTGAGAAAGGAAAAACCAATCATCTGCATTCCCGCAAATGCATCTAAGTTAATATATGAATATACAATTTCCGATAGATTAATTAAGAATTGCGATAAGAAACAGGCCTATCCAAGGCGAAAATCATCTCCTATAGCTTTTACAAAAGAAGATACTCCACTTTCATTTAAAAACAGAATTGCTTATTCTTTTGATAAAGGCGGAGATGGCTTGAAGTATATTGAAAACGAATTTTGGATATCAGAGCTGATTAATTATTCTAAGAAGTCAGCTGGTGCAAATAAAACTATTAAAGATTGTGATAAAGAGGAAGGTGTTGTACAGTACATCTTTAATATAGCATCTCCCAGAAAGTTTTATAACTCCTATAAAGGTACTGCCCGTTATGGAAATAGTAGTAGCAAGGGAAAACTTGTATATTAGAAAAAGTATTCTTGATCATAGAATTTCATTTTCCGGGATCTATATGCTCTTGGAAAATGAAAAGAATCTGATAAGATATAAAACGAAGTAGCAGCATGGAAAACAATGGATTTATAACAATACTTTGGATATTATGGATAGTTTCTGTTGTAGTTCAACTAGTAGTAGCCGTTAAGTTCTTCGATATGGCCTCAGATATTAAAGCTATGAAGGAGATGATGCAGCAGTCTATGAGAATGAAGCAAGGAGAAGGCGATACTAATCCGGTGGAAGATTCTCACATACCTAAAGTAGATCCAAAGAAGTTCAGATGGCAGATGTGGATGTACGTTGCCATTGTAGTAATTGGATTGTTACTATATTTTTGGAGCTAATACATGCATATCATGTTAGTAAAATATTAATAAGAAATAGATAATATATAAATTCATTAATGCAATGAGAATAAAAACAGTGTGCCAAAAATGCTTTTGGGAAGGTATTTTATCGGAAAGTAGCATTTGGGAGAATATCATTTTACAAGATAATTTTCTACATCATTTTAAATGCAAAAATGGACACGATAATTTAGTGTTGATACAGGCCTTTAAATTTGAAATACTTTTTGAATCTGGATTATGTGCCATAAGAGATAATTATTACTTAGAAGCAGTTCTCTCTTTAACAGCATCTCTTGAAAGATTCTATGAATTCACTATAAAAATATTGTCTATATCTAATGGTTTGTCAGAAAAAGACTTTAAGCTACTTTACAATCAAATTTCGAATCAGTCAGAAAGACAATTAGGTGCATTTCTTTTTATATACAGCTATGCTTATAAAAAGATTCCAGAGTTTCTTCTTGATAATAAATATAAGAATTTTAGAAATAAAGTAGTTCATAAAGGTTATTTACCTAACGAGAAAGAAGTTAAAGAATATGCAGAAGCAATCTATAAAATCATCAAACATTATTATATAGAATTACTTCAAAATTATAAGGAATTTATATTTAATCAATATACCAAAGAGGTAGGAGCGCAAATGGAAGCTAATAAATCCATAATAGAAAAATTAGGCGTACAGATAACCACTTTAAGCCCAGCTTTTGTACTATCTTTAGCACGCCCTTTGGATGAATTTGAAAAACAAGATTTTGAATCTTGTTTTGAACATGTTAAATCAGTTTTATATTGTGACTAGAATGAATTAATTGAGAATCAAAAGGTAGGTCTTTTATTACCTGCCTTTTTAAAAAGGTTTTCTTTTGTGCTATTTAAATAATCAATAACCTGCGATAACCTTCAAAAAAGGTTAATAAACACGTTAACGCATATAGGTGACTGATACTTAACCAAAGATATTTGTTATATTTGCATTGTTATAAATATTAATGCAAATGAATAGTCTAGGTGTACAAGGAAATAAAGAATTAGTAGGAAACCTTATTATCCTATTGGCGAAGAAGTGTGCTCCTTTATATCATACAAAGTTGATTAAACTATTGTATTTGATAGATGAAGAGGCTATAAGAGAGCGTGGTATACCTATAACATGGCTTGATTACAAGGTATGGCAATATGGTCCTGTTGACCCTGCTGTATTTTACATACGTAATTTTAGTGAATACATATCCTCTGAGACAACTACATCTATTGATGGTAATGCCGCAACTACTATTATTTCTCCTAAAAAAGAATTCGACGATGATGAATTTAGCGAATATGATTTGGAGATAATAGAAAAGACTCTTGTAAAATATCAAAATAAGACTGCTAACGAATTAGTTAATATCACCCATAAAGTAGGCAGCCCATGGGATCTGACCAAGAAGGAGAACGATTTAGATTTTTCCATAGCAAACATATCCGATGTTAGCATTGATATGAGTCGCATCGTAAAAAATGATCCTGTTAAGTATGCAAACTATAAAGAGGCATATGAAGGAATGTCTTTTATGTCTGTTCTTAAGTCTAAATAGCAATGTTTGATCCAGGGAGTATATTACATGGCTATTTTGATTTAGGCGATAATGGGAAAAAGTACAAATTCTCTATTGTGCTATATGCTGATGCTGAAGCTTGTATAATAACAACATTTACAACCTCCCAACCTAGATCTTCGGTGTTAAATCCTGACCATGGTAAGAATCCTAAAGAAGGTGATCCTATGTCATATGTATTTAAAGCGGGTATTGAAATAGGAACAGATCCTAATACTGGATTTCCTTTTTCTTTCAAAAAAGATACTAGTGTAGTTCCTGATTATGGTATTTATAACTCAACAATAGAAGCATTCAATAATTCTGTTTCTAACCTAACTGTAGTATGTAAACTTCATGATAAGGAATACCAATCTCTTATCTACACTTTATATAGATGTAAATCGACAAAAAAGAAATATAAGGAAATCTTTGAAGAAATACTTAATAATATAATTGAGTAAAAACTGATATCTTTTTTCTCTTTATGATTTCACTGCGTTCAAATAATCAATAACCTTCCGGTTGGCCTCATCAATCTTCTTCCTGTCAAAGTTAATATAGATTGATGTTACCTCTGATCCTATTTCATGCCCTAATGCAGCAGAAATCGTTTCTTTGGGTATATCTAGTTCGGCAGCGATGGTCGCCCAAGTGTGGCGGGCCCAATAGCTGGATATTTCCGGGAATATCGGCTCCCGGTTTTTCTTCCCGCCTAAACCGGTACGGATAACGGGACCTATTTGTTTAAGTCCAATTCCCATGCGATGAAGGAAGTCTTTGTAATTTCCATATTCATCCAAAATATTGATCAGCCAGTCTTTACCTCTGTATTTTTCAATGATCTTCATAGCCTCCGGTTCTACTTTTATTGAATATAGCTTGGATGTTTTGGCTCTATGATACTCTATCCTTCCATTAATTATTTGCTTTAAATTAAACAGGTCAACTGCGTTAATACCAATTAGATACAGCATTAACATAAATATGTCTCGGTAGCGTTCTTGATATTCTTCGCACTTGTAGTCACGCAGCAGTGCCACCTGCTTCGCTGTTAATGATCGTTTAGCAGTCTCCTCCTTCTTTATTTTGAATTTACGGAACGGATAGAGTGTTGTTATATCTTCGTCGATGGCATAGTTAAAAACTGCTCGTATATTACGTAAATGTAAGGCATAGGCATTAACTTTCATGCCGGAGTCTTTCATGTGTTTTTCAAAACGCCTCATCCAATCGATATCCATTGTATCAAATGTACAAGTTCTATCGAATTCAATGATTTTATTGAGGGTGCTTGTATATACTGTCTTCGTTCCCGGTTTATCTTTCAGGTTTATAAAATCAGTAATGTAGTCCGTGAAGAATTTAGTTTTTTCTTGTACGTATCCCGGCAGATATTTTTCGAGAATAGCCTTAAGAGATTTGTCGGATGTTTCTTTTGACTTTCCATCCATCTCAAGACGAAAGATAGCATTCTCCATATCGTTTAGCATTCTGCGCAATGCTGCATTCTTTGTTTTATAATTAGCTTCTTTATTGGTGAATTCAGTCCCATTCCATTTTTCTTGTGTAGCAGAATAGCCTGTAGAGAGAAAGAATGTTCCTTTGTTATGGACGTTTAGTTTTAGCGGAAATAGACCGTCCTTCTTTTCTCTACGTGTGTCTAAATAAAATTTAATTGTTGCCATATGATTGCTTGTGTTTTTTGATGAGGCAAATTAAATTGATTGCAAAAGCCTATAGAAATTTGCAATTAATTTGCAATGCAAATATAGTAAATAACCTCAAAAATGCCTCTAAAACGGGATTTTAATTTATGAAAGGGCATGAAAAAAGCACTTACTTTTATTGTAAGTGCTTGATTTTCAGTGGAGCGGTAAGCGAGACTCGAACTCGTGACCCTTAGCTTGGGAAGCTAATGCTCTACCAACTGAGCTACTACCGCAACTTGTATCTTTTATAAAAGCCTTATGAAATGTTGATGCAAAGGTAAACATAATTTTTATATCTCAAATAAATTTCTTCAAATTTTAGCAGAGGAAAATCTATAATATAATTTCTATTCCAGATGAAAAAAAGAATCGGATATGAAAAATCGTATATTCGATTGCTGTACAATTTAAAATATACAGATAGAAATAAAATGATTCGATAAAATCCTCTGGATTTCTAATCAGATATTTTCAAAACTTAATATTATTGGATTTAATTCTTATCAATATGCGTGATTTTATCTGCCTATACTAACAATAAGTTAATAGAATGACTACTAACTGATTCAATCTGAAAGATTAAAATGATTGAGATATTAGTCGTATCCAAAACAAATGACCTGTTTTACTTGTGTTTTATTCGTTCCTTTTAAAGGAGCAGAACGTTCCTCACCGACCAACGTCCTGTTGGTTTAAAACCAAGTAATCGTTCCTTTAAAAAGGAAATAGCTCAAATAACGTTCTTTTTCTGTATAATCCGATAATATATATGCAAAAACATATTGAAATTCTGTATATTATTACGCGTTTTTATGCATAATTTCTGCTGTTTGATGAAATATGTATGGGGCTATTCTTTGTATAATCTTAAATATAGAACATTTTTTTAAGATTCTTTCTCTGTTTGCTAAAGTGAACAAACCCGTCCTCTCATCTGTTAGAAAGTCTCAATTTTAGATTTAACCTAACCAGCATGAAAAAAAATAAGATACTTTTTGTACTATGGGCTTTGTGTTTTTTCGTCATTCAGACAAATGCACAGACACCGCTAAGTTTCGAAGAATCGTTGCACCTGCTTAATCAGGGAAATCAGAGCTTGAAGATAGCTGATAAGGGAATAGAGATTGCCAAGGCAGAACGTGATAAGCTCAATGCTTTTTGGTATCCTACCTTACAGTCTACAGGTGCATTTGTGCATATGTCCGAGAAGATAGAAGTGAAGCAGCCATTGTCTCAGTTTACTGATCCGGCAAAAGACTTTGTACATTCAATTATTCCGGATGACCACATAATCTCAGCTGTTCTGGATAAAATAGGCGCCAATACTCTTGTCTTTCCACTAACTCCGAGAAACTTGACGACTGTTGATCTGTCGGCAGAATGGGTGCTCTTTTCCGGAGGAAAAAGATTTCGTGCAACAAATATTGGTCGGACAATGGTGGATCTGGCGCGAGAGAATCGTGCACAGACTGCTGCAAGCCAGCAAAACCTGTTGGCAGAAAGTTATTATGGTCTGCGGTTGGCACAACAGGTCATAGCGGTACGTGAAGAAACATATAAAGGTCTGCAGAAGCATTATGAAAATGCTTTGAAACTGGAAGCTGCCGGAATGATAGACAAAGCAGGACGACTGTTTGCACAAGTGAATATGGATGAAGCAAAACGGGCATTGGAAGCTGCACGAAAGGAAGAAACTGTGGTGCAGAGTGCCTTGAAAGTTTTGTTGAATAAAAAAGATACGGATGAGAATATCGTTCCTACTTCTCCCCTTTTCATGAATGATTCGTTACCACCCAAAATGCTTTTTGATATGTCGGTCAACAGCGGAAACTATATGCTTAATCAACTGCAGCTGCAAGAACATATCGCTAAACAGGAAGTACGGATTGCCCAAAGCGGATACTTGCCGAATATAGCCCTTTTTGGAAAACAGACCCTCTATTCGCATGGCATTCAAAGCAATTTACTGCCGCGTACCATGGTGGGAATTGGCTTTACATGGAATCTCTTTGACGGATTGGATCGGGAAAAGAAGATCCGGCAATCAAAACTAACCCAGCAAACGCTGGCTTTAGGGAAAATGAAAGCACGCGATGATCTTGCTGTCGGAGTGGATAAACTCTATACACAATTGGAGAAAGCTCAGGATAACGTAAAAGCACTGAATGCGACCATCGAACTAAGTGAAGAACTGGTACGTATCCGAAAGAAATCCTTTACTGAAGGGATGGCAACTTCTACCGAAGTGATTGATGCTGAAACCATGCTTGCCAACGTAAAAGTGGCTCGTCTGGCAGCATATTATGAATATGATGTGGCATTGATGAATCTTCTTTCACTCTGCGGCACACCGGAACAATTTGTAAACTATCAACCTAAACCGTAACAAACAATGAAACCAACTAGTAGAACCCTTTCATGGGCATTCGTCATTATTATGCTGGCAGTCGGTATTTTTACTGCTCTGGGAATAATCTTGATGCACAAACAACCGCTCGTCCTGCAAGGGCAGGCAGAAGCGACAGAAATCCGTATTAGCGGGAAACTTCCTGGACGTATCGATACCTTTTTGGTTCAGGAAGGTGACTGGGTACGCCAAGGAGATACTCTCGTTGTAATCAACAGCCCCGAAATACATGCCAAGTATCAGCAGGTGAATGCATTGGAGCAAGTAGCCGTACAGCAGAATAAGAAAATAGATGCCGGTACCCGTCGACAGATTGTTGCTACCGCGTTGCAACTATGGAACAAAACAAAAAGTGATCTTACACTGGCTAAAACAACTTATAACCGTATTCTTACCTTATATAAAGACAGTGTTGTCACTTCTCAGCGGAAAGATGAAGTGGAAGCTATGTATAAAGCTGCTGTTGCAGCCGAACGGGCAGCCTATGAACAATATCAGATGGCGGTAGACGGTGCACAGAAAGAAGATAAAGAATCTGCCGCCAGTATGGTGAATGCTGCCAGAAGTACGGTGGAAGAAGTTTCGGCACTATTGGTCGACGCCCGGCTGACAGCACCTGAAAACGGTCAGATAGCTACCATCTTTCCTAAACGTGGGGAATTGGTTGCGCCGGGAACTCCTATTATGAACCTGGTTGTCATGGACGATATTCATGTAGTACTCAATGTACGTGAGGATTTGATGCCACAATTTAAGATGGAGGGCACCTTTGTTGCGGATGTGCCTGCTATTAATAAAAAAGGTATTGAGTTTAAAATCTATTATATCAGTCCGTTAGGAAGTTTTGCTACTTGGAAATCAACGAAGCAGACCGGAAGTTATGACTTACGAACCTTCGAGATTCATGCCCGTCCCACTCAGAAAGTTGATGACCTGCGCCCCGGTATGTCCGTATTACTGACATTAAATGAATGATAGAATGAGTTCATCACAAACATATTCTCCTTTTCGTTCCGTGCTGCTCAGGGAGTGGCGACGGATGACTTCACGACGCCTTTATTTTGGTGTGTGTATCATCCTGCCGCTATTTACCCTTTTCTTCATGGCAACTATCTTCGGCAACGGGCAGATGGAAAACATTCCCATCGGTATTGTCGATCAGGACAATACTGCCTCTTCACGAGCAATCGCCCGAAATATATCTGCTGTGCCAACATTTAAAGTGACAAGGCATTTTGTGAATGAGGAAGCTGCCCGAAAGGCCGTACAGAAGAAGGAAATTTATGGCTATCTCTCCATTCCTCCAAAATTTGAGCAAGATGCTATTTCGGGAAAGAATGCGACTCTCTCCTATTATTATCATTATGCGTTGCTTTCGGTAGGCGGCGAATTGATGGCTGCTTTCGAAACGTCGCTGGCTCCTGTGTCGCTCTCTCCCATTGTGATGCAAGCTGTCGCTCTCGGAGTGGAACAAGACAAGATCACTACATTCCTGTTGCCCGTACAAGCCAGCAATCACCCTATATACAATCCAAGTCTGGATTATTCGGTTTATCTGAGCCAACCGTTTTTCTTCGTCTTGTTTCAGGTATTGATTTTACTCATTACTGTATATGCAGTCGGAATTGAGATTAAATTTCGCACTGCCGATGAATGGCTGTTTGTTGCCAAAGGAAATATGGTAACGGCTGTTTTGGGAAAACTACTCCCCTACACTATTATCTTTATTCTGATAGGATGGCTGGCAAATTATGTGATGTTTGGCATTCTGCATATTCCTTTTCAAGGAAGCTGGTTATTGATGAATATGCTGACAGCGCTTTTTGTCGTGGCAACGCAGGCCTTGGGATTATTCCTGTTTTCGCTATTTCCGGCTATCTCTCTCATCATAAGTATTGTTTCCATGGTCGGCTCTTTGGGAGCTACTTTATCCGGTGTCACTTTTCCGGTGACCAATATGTATCCTTTGGTACGAGATGCCTCCTATCTTTTTCCTGTCCGGCATTTTACAGAAATGATGCAAAATATGCTCTACGGAGGGAGTGGTTTTATCTACCTTTGGCCATCGGTTGTGATACTATGTATCTTTCCGTTGCTGGCTTTTGTGTTGCTTCCTCATCTGAAACGTGCCATAGAAAGTCATAAATATGAAAAAATTAAATAAGTTACAACAGTTATCGTTCATCATCCGACGTGAATATTGGGCTATCAGTACCAGCTATGCTGTATTACTGGTACTGATGGGTGGAATCTTCGTGTACGGATTACTCTATAATTATATGTATGCCCCCAATATTGTAACGGATGTTCCGGTTGCCGTAGTCGATAACTCACATAGCGAGTTGAGCCGTAATTTCATCCGCTGGCTGGATGCTACGCCTCAAGCGGAAATTTATGATCAGGCTATGGATTATCACGAAGCTAAGGAATGGATGAAAGCTGGAAAAGTACAAGGTATTTTATATCTCCCTCATGATTTTGAGGAACGGGTATTTCGTGGAGATGAAGCTGTGTTTTCTCTGTATGCCACTACCGATGCTTTTCTCTATTTTGAAGCCTTACAAGGAGCTTCTTCACGTGTGATGCTGGCTATCAATGACAAATATCGTCCGGACGGAGCAGTCTTTCTGCCTCCTCAGGGATTATTGGCGGTAGCTATGGCAAAGCCTGTAAATGTAGCGGGAACTGCACTCTATAACTATACGGAAGGATATGGGTCTTATCTGATTCCGGCCGTTATGGTCATTATTATTTTTCAGACATTACTGATGGTCATAGGTATGCTGACCGGAGAAGAACATATGACAAAAGGTATCCTTGCCTATACTCCTTTCGGAAAAAGCTGGGCAGTCGCTATACGTATTGTAGCAGGGAAAACGTTTGTCTACTGTAGTTTGTATGCTGTTTTTTCATTCTTTCTATTAGGGTTGCTTCCTCATTTCTTTAGTATTCCCAATATTGGAAACGGATTGTATATTGTATTGATGATGATCCCCTACTTGCTGGCGACTTCTTTTCTGGGGCTGGCAGCCTCCCGATATTTCACTGATTCGGAAGCACCATTGCTTATGATTGCATTTTTCTCGGTAGGACTGATTTTTCTTTCCGGTGTTTCCTATCCGATGGAGCTAATGCCTTGGTATTGGAAAGCTGCTCATTATATTTTTCCGGCAGCACCTGCTACACTTGCCTTTGTGAAGTTGAACTCAATGGGGGCAAGTATGGCTGATATCCAACTTGAATACATTACTTTATGGATTCAGGTGATTGTTTATTTTGCATTAAGTATATGGGTTTATAAACGAAAACTCAGTTGACAGATATACTTTTAGTTGCAGATTTTAAACAATAATTACTCAAAACTATAATATTTCAGCCAACGAATAATTAACTATGGAAATAAAATGTTTTTTGTTGAACATTTTACTTGATTATCTCGTCCTTTTTTATTTATTTTGTTAACTATTATTTGGAGATAGGCTATAGTACTACTTTAAATGTAAACATCTATATGAGGAATATTATACTATTTTTATTTTTGTTGCCGTTGATGGCATATGGACAAACATACAAATATATTGGAGTAGAGGATGGTTTAAGTAACCGGAGAATATACAATATTCAGAAAGATCGTCAGGGATATATGTGGTTTCTCACCAACGAAGGTATGGACCGATACAACGGTCAGGATATAAAACACTATAAATTAATTGAAGCAAACAGGGAGCTAAATTCGGACATAGATCTCGGATGGCTGTATGCAGATAAAAAAGGGGGAATATGGGTGATTGGAAGAAAAGGACGTATCTTTCAGTATGAAGAGAAATATGACCGTTTTAAGATGATTTACAAATTGCCGGAAGCCACTGATGTTATCAGCTACGGTTATTTGGATCGTAACAGTAATATTTGGTTGTGCAGCAATGATTCTATCTTGTTGTATAATACGGAAACAGCACAGACTTTACAGTTTCCTAATGTATTGGATGAGAATATCACAGTAGTAGAGCAGGCGGATGATACTCATTTCTTTGTGGCAACAGAAATGGGGGTCCGGTATACTCAGTTAAATAAAGGAGCTTTGCATATTATTCCTTTTGAAACGCTTGATAATGTCTATACGCAAATAAACGGGCTTTATTATCACCGACAACTTCAAAGGCTCTTTATTGGTACTTTCAGTGATGGTACTTTTGCTTATGATATGTCAACTCAACAAATTATCAAGCCAGATACTGCTTTGGGTGATGTAAGTATCACTCATATCAGACCGCTGAATGAAAAGGAACTTTTAGTTGCCACAGAGGGAATGGGAGTACACAAAATAGATGTAAATACCTGTAAAACTTCTCCATACATTGTAGCAAACTATGAAAGTTATAATGAAATGAATGGAAATAACATTACGGATATTTATATTGATAAAGAAAAACGAATCTGGCTTGCCAATTATCCGGCAGGGATTACGGTAGTCGATCCCCGTTATAAGAATTATCATTGGATAAAACATTCTATCGGTAATAAACAGTCTATTGTCAATGATCAGGTTCATGCGGTCATTGAAGATAGTGAAGGTGACTTATGGTTTGGAACAAGCAATGGGATCAGTTTCCATGATTCCAAAACAGGTCAATGGCATTCTTTCTTAAGTTCTTTTGATAAGCAACTGAAAGACAAAAATCATATTTTCATCACCTTGTGTGAAGTTTCGCCGGGCATTATCTGGGCAGGAGGATATACGTCGGGCATTTATAAGATTAATAAGAAGACATTGGCTGTAGAGTATTTCTCGCCTTTCCTGCTTAGTTCTGTCAACATACGACCAGATAAATATATACGGGATATGATTAAAGATTCAAAAGGGTATATATGGTCGGGAGGATATTACAATCTAAAGTGTATTGATCCGAGAAAGAATACTGTCCGTCTGTATCCTGGAGTAAATACTGTTACAGCTATTGAGGAAAAGGATATCAATTCTATGTGGGTGGGAACTGCCACAGGACTATTTCTGCTTGATCGAAACTCTGGTGAGTATCAGTATATTTTAATGCCTGTGGAGTCGACTTACATCAATACGCTTTATCAGGCAAATGATGGATCACTGTACATCGGTACAAATGGTTCGGGAGTACTTATATATAATCCTAAAAATAGGAGTTTCGAACACTATTATGCCGATAATTCGGCACTTGTTTCCAATAATATCTATACTATTCTTCCGGAAATGGATGGACAGATAATGATGAGTACGGAAAGCGGAATCACCAGCTTTTCTACGGAGAAAAGATCATTCCACAACTGGAGTCGAGAGCAAGGAATGATGTCGGCCTGTTTCAACGCTACTTCCGGCGTTTTACGCAAAAATAAAAGTTTTGTTTTCGGAAGCGTTGATGGTGCTGTTGAATTTCCCGCAGGCATCAAGTTACCGGATTATGAATACTCAAAAATGATATTCAGCGATTTTCATATTTCTTATCAGCCTATTTATCCGGGGGATAAGGACTCTCCTCTGGAGAAAGATATTGATAAAACAGATGTATTGAAGCTGAAATACGGTCAGAATACCTTTTCATTCCGGGTTTCTTCTATCAATTATGATTTTCCTTCCCATTCTGTATATTATTGGAGACTGGAAGGTTCTTCATATAATGAATGGGTGCAATTGAACAGTAATAGTCTGATTCGTTTCACCAATTTAAGCCCTGGCAACTATAAACTTTATGTGCGTGCTATATCCAAAGAAGAGCCTAGTATTGTTTTCGAAGAACGGCAGGTCGAAATAATAATAGCGCAGCCTGTATGGTTTAGCGGATGGGCTATATTCATTTATATACTTGTGATTGCGTTTCTATTCGGTATTGCTTTCCGGATTATGATTCTGAAAAAGCAGAAAAAGATATCAGATGAAAAGACACATTTCTTTATAAACACTGCTCATGATATCCGTACTCCTCTTACTTTGATAAAGGCTCCTTTAGAAGAATTTGTTGAAGAGGAAACATTGACAGAGATCGGTTCGCAGCGTATAAACACGGCATTGAGAAATGTAAATGCCCTTTTACGGCTGAGTACTAACTTAATTAATTTCGAGCGGGCTGATGTTTATTCTTCTGAATTGCATATTTCCGAATATGAACTGAATACGTATATGAATGAAATCTATAATAGTTTTTGTTCGTATGCTAACATCAAGCATATTGACTTTACATACAAAAGTGACTTTAATTATCTGAATGTATGGTTCGATAAAGATAAGATGGATTCTATCTTAAAGAATCTGGTATCCAACGCGTTGAAATATACACCTGAAAATGGAATGGTCAGCATATTTGTTTCTGAGACTAAAGAATCCTGGAGGCTAGAAGTCAAAGATACGGGAATAGGCATTCCGGCAAACGAACAGAACAAATTACTTAAGATGCACTTTCGGGGTACGAATGCTATTAACGCAAAGATAACCGGTAGTGGAATCGGACTAAAACTAGTTGGAAAATTAGTGAGTCTTCATAGTGGTAAGATAAATATAGAGAGCATTGAACAACAAGGTACCACTATCACTATTGTTTTCCCGAAGGGTAATAAGCATTTCCGTCATTCGAATCTGATAGATCCGGAGAAACCCGGCAGACAGGAAGCAGTATTGGATGCTCCAATTATATCCGAAGCGGCTGTAAAGACAAACGATGAGAATCTGCAACGTATTCTTATTGTTGAGGATAATGATGAACTACGCGCTTATCTGGTCAATTCATTATCACCAATGTATAATGTGCAGGCTTGCGGTAATGGTAAGGAAGCATTGATCATTGCAAAAGAATTTTGGCCAGAGCTTATTCTTTCCGACATTATGATGCCGGAAATGCGGGGTGATGAACTGTGTATTGCCATTAAAAATGATATAGAAACATCTCATATTCCGGTATTGTTACTCACTGCTTTAGGAGAAGAGCAGAATATATTGGATGGGCTTCATATTGGCGCTGATGAATATATTGTAAAACCATTCAGCGTAAGAATTCTGAAAGCAAGTGTTGCTAATTTATTGGCAAACCGTGCACTGTTGCGTAGCAGATATGCCAATCTGGAAATAGAAGATACCAAAGTCATGACACCATTGGCGAATGGAATGAATAGCCTTGATTGGAAATTTATATCGGATGTGAAGAAGAGTATTGAGGATAATATTGATAATGCCGCTTTTTCCGTTGAAGTACTCAATGATTTGCATGGTATGAGTCGCACCAGTTTTTATTGTAAACTGAAAGCACTGACAGATCTCTCTCCCCAAGAGCTTATAAAATCAGTCCGTTTGAAACGTGCTGTACAGTTGCTAAAAGAAGGCAAGCATAATATTACTGAAGTTTCAGAACTATGTGGATTTTCAGAGTCCAAATATTTCCGACAAGTATTCAAGAAAGAATATAAAATGAGTCCAAGCCAGTATGCTAAGGAATATGGTACTTCTTCCGCTATTATTGAAGATGATACCTCTCAGGACGATTCGGATAAATAAAATAAGTATAGATAAGAGGTAGCTTTTCCCTTGTAGAAGAAGCTACCTCTTATCTATTCAATAAATAGGAATATTATTTGCGTATCAAGTATTTAATAAACAAATAACCTCCTAATACTTGCAGGCACATTCCTGGAATCCCAATACGGAAATCCTGAACAGCTTTGTAGAAATTTCCTATATACATCCACTCTCCCAATGTTCCGATGATCTGATAAAACAAGACTACTCCTGCCAATACAGGGATAGAAATGCGTCCGAAGTGTTGCGCAGCCCATCCGGCGGCGATAGCTAATAATACGGATTTCAATAGGATGGCAGGCAATACTGCGGGCACTGGCATACCAAAGAGCAGAGAGTTTATGACTGGAGACAAGATAGCAGTTAGCAAACCGACCTTCCAGCCATATTTGTAAGCACCGATCAGAGTGAAGAAATAAATAGGCAGCCAGGTTAATCCACCTAGTGGAATGAGATGAAAGAGCCTGGGAAAAAGGATATTGCCAACGATGAATAATGAGGCTGCCAAATAGGTCTTCACATTACTGTAATTCAGTGAATAGAGTTTTACTGTTGTTTCCATATCTTTATTCTTTTAGAAATTCAAATTAATACCACCCATGAATGTTGCCTTGGGCATGGGATACCCTGCATTTATTTCGTAACGTTGTGCCAACAGGTTTTCACCTTTCACAAAGATGTTGGCAAAATTACAAATACGATAACTTCCTCGCAGATTCCATAAAACAAAACTATCCTGTTGCTCGGTGCCTTTATTATTAACGATTACAGAAGTGTAAAGTCCTTTAATATATTGCATTCCTGTCGATACAGTCCAGCGACCTGCGGTATAGTCTGCTCCGACATACAATTTGTGTTCAGGAGCGGCGAGAACCGGGTTTTCCATGTGCAACCAACTATAGTTGGCATTCACATTCCAATGAGAATTAAACCGATAACCGATATTCGCTTCAATTCCCCAGTTTTCTATTTCTCCGGAATTGACGTTCAGCGGAGGTGTCAAGCCATTGCTCATAATAATATTGTCACCGTTAATATAATACAGGTTCAGTCCGTAATATAAGGCTCCTTCCAATAACCGTTGGGAATAGGAAAGTTCATAACTGACCAGTTTCTCCGGATTCAGTTCCGGATTGGCAGGAGCAAACATATACATTTCCCGAATAGTAGGGTTGCGATATCCTTTGCTCACCATCGCTTTGAGTTCTGCACTTTTGGGAAGATGAAAAGCCAGTCCTCCCTGTGGAATCCATTCAGTACCTACATGAGAGTGATGATCTACACGAACACCCGCATCCAATGACAACCAGCTATTTATATCCTGACGGAAATCAACATATCCTGCAAATTCATCCATTTGCTTGTCTACTCCCGGTTTCCGCTCTCCGGTAGCCAAGACTTTGTTACATGATTCGCCTCCGAAGTGCTGATAGTCAAATCCTACCGTCAGACGATTGCCTGTGAAGAACGTAGCGCTCTGATACCAGGAAATGCCGAACATTTTGTCTTTAGAATTAAAGTGTGATGTTTGCGGCTGTTCTCCTGTTTTATATCCGTCATTGATCTTATGCCGTCCCCAATTATAGAAAAAGCTCAAAGCTCCTGATGTCTTCTCATAATGGTTTTCCAAGGCAAGCGAGGTCATACCACGTGTAATACGCGAATCATTGTCGATAAGTGGAACTTGTACCATTCCCGGATTGGAAGCATTGAAATGGGTTACATTTACATCTCCCCAGAGTTTCCAGGAAGAGCTGAAATCATATCCTAACTTTGCGTATCCTCCATATTGTTCGAACTCCATATCGGGACGGTGTCCGTCCGTACGATTGTAAGAACCGGTAACGATACTGCTGAAACGTCCTTTCTTTATACGATTGGAAAATTCCGTCTGCAGAGTGTTGTATGAGCCATACCCTACCTGCATATTCGTTCTTACTCCCTCATCCTGCTGTTTGCGGGTGACTATATTGATTACTCCGCCCATTGCATTCGAGCCATAGAGTACAGAGGCAGGGCCGCGCAAGACTTCCACTTTCTCTGTCAGCATAGACTGATATGCATCCGCAATCGGGTGTCCCATCAATCCCATATATTGCGGATGTCCATCGATCAAAACCAATAAACCTGCCGTCGGACTGCCTCCGATACCACGCAGACTCATGCCACCTGCCGCACCTGTGGATACACCATATCCCATGATACCACGGCTGGTAGTAAAGAATCCGGGAACCTGTTCCGTCAATAGCGGCAAAAGCGAAGGTTCATATCTCTTCTCTATTTGTTGCCTTCCTACTACTGAAATAGTCATGGGAAGGTGACGAATATCCGTCTCGTTCCGTGTTCCGGTAACTACGACTTCGTCGATAGTATAGTTTCTTTTGACTTGTGTGCTGTCTTTTCCGGGCTGTGCTATTCCTGAAATGGAAAGCAGGCTGCCGAATAAAAACAAACAAACTGTATTTGTTTTCATATTCTGTTTCGCGCTTTTATTTCTCCTGCAACTTTTTACCACTTCTTATTTTTTCGAGGAAATCACGAATCAGCGGCAATATGGCTTCTGCTGCTTCTTCTTCGCTACACATCGTTTCTACCGGACACCAGCCTGTGTGATCACGATTCCATATAAAAGATACTTCTTGTATGAAATGGACTTTTATATCCGAGCTTCGTAATAAATCCAACGCTTTCGAACTGATGATGTCTGTATGAAGTTCCCGGATACCTCCCAAAATCATGAGGGCGGCAGCCCCCTTACCTACTACTTTGTCGGCTATCGAAGCTCCTTTCAGGAAATCCGGTTCCTGTGTCAGCAAATCATATAAATCCGCTACGCCACGTTGAGTAAAGGTGCGTATGTTGTCTCTATTGGCAATCACACAGGAATATCCTCCCGAGTGTAATAAGTTGATTAATTCTTCCATTATAAGGTTCCTTGTTTCAGTTGTTCTACAAATTGGTCTATCCGGTGCAGTTCTTTGGGTATATCTATGTTTTGAGGACAGTGAGGTACGCATTGATTACATCCGATGCAATGACTAGCCTGACGGAGTTTAGGTACACTGCGGTCATATCCTACAAGAAATGCCCGGCGGGCTTTGACATAATTCTCATCCTGTCCGTTTTTAGGAACATTGCCTTCATTGACACAACGGTTATAATGTAATAAGACAGCCGGAATATCCAGGCCATACGGACATGGCATACAATATTTGCAGTCATTGCAAGGGATGGTAGGATACTTCAGCATTAACTGTGCCGTGTCTTCCAGAAAATCCATCTCTTCGTCAGTCAGCGGTTCCAATGGAGAATAAGTGCGCAGGTTATCCTGCAAATGTTCCATATACGTCATACCGCTTAATACAGTCAATATATCGGGGAACGTTCCGGCAAAGCGGAAAGCCCATGAAGCTACGCTGCTTTCCGGACGGCGTTGTTTGAGGCGTGCCACCAGATTGTCGTTCAGTTTAGACAAGCGCCCCCCAAAAAGCGGTTCCATGATAATGGATGGAATCCCCCTTTTATGTAGCTCACCATACAGATATTCGGCATCGGTATTCCGGGCATTTGTCTCTTTCGCGTGCTTCCAGTCCACATAGTTAAGCTGTATTTGTACGAAATCCCACTTTATCTCATCGTGTCGGGAAAGCAGATAATCATATACTTCGATGTCGCCATGATAGGAGAATCCGAGATTGCGGATGCGACCTGCTTCACGTTCTTTTATCAAAAAGTCAAGCATTCCATTATCCAGATATCGTCCTTTAAGGGCGTCCATTCCACCCATACCGATGCCATGAAGCAGCATATAATCGATATAGTCCACCTGAAGGTCTGCAAAAGATTTATGATACATTTTGAGGGAAGCTTCGCGTGACCATGTATCCGGAGAGAAGTTGGATAGTTTGGTAGCAATGAAGTATTTATCACGTGGATAACGGCTTAGCGCAATTCCTGTGGATTTCTCAGAAAAACCTTGCACGTAGGCCGGAGATGTATCGAAATAGTTTACTCCATGAGCGATGGCGTAATCGATTAATCCGTTCACTGCATCCTGATCGATCACTTCACCCTTACCGTCGGGAGCCGGTTTGAGAGGCCAGCGCATACAGCCGTATCCTAAAAGTGACACGCGGTCGCCTGTTGTTGGAGACGTGCGGTAAGTCATTTTATCGGTAGGAATTTCCCCTTCTGCCGATGCACTGCTTGATGAAGAAGTGCCTTTTGACGAGCATCCGTATAGTATCGCTGTCGATGTAGCCGCACTGATACCTACGATTTTGATAAAATCTCTTCTGTTTATGTCTTTCTTATTTTTTTCTTCCATAATCTTGTTCTGATTTAAATCATACAATTCTGTGCATCTGATGTCCGGTCACGTAAATGGCACTGAAAGGACGGGATGGACAAAGATTCTCGCAAGCACCACAACCAATACACCGTTCGACATTGATTGCCGGAATCTTCGGTGAGTCCGCTATTTCGGGATCGGAAGCTACCATCTGAATAGCGGCTGCCGGACAATGGCGGGCACAGTTGCCGCATTCCATTCCATCAGTCAGCGGTACGCAGTTCTCCTTGATCCATACAGCATGCCCGATTTGGATGGCGGATTTCTCTGCCAGGCTGGTCAGATGAATGGCATCTGTAGGGCATACTTCCGCACATTTGGCACACTCCGGACGGCAATAACCACGCTCGTAGGACATTTCCGGCTGCATGAGAGTTGCCAGATTACCGGATGGGCGTAATACCTGAGTAGGACAAACAGAGACACATAGCTGACAGGCAGTACAATGTTGGGCAAAGTTGCGTGCATTTAATGATCCGGGAGGATAAATCGGATTCTCCCGGTTGGGAATCTTCTTGTCTTCAATGGCTGCCAATCCTCCGTCTACCTTTTTCTCCTGTGCTTTCAGTATGGTAGAAGTGGCGAAAATAGTCGATGCCGAAAGAAAACTACGACGGGCATTGTCAATCTGTTCCGAGGTCACGGATTTTATTTTAACCGTTTCCGTATCAACCCCTTCTTTCTTTTGAATACGTCTGGTATATTTAATAGCTCCTTGCTTACATTTTCCCAGGCAATCCATACAAGCGACACAACGGCTATAATCAATTTCATGGGCTTTGGCATTAATACAGGATGCTTTACAATTACGTGCGCACAATCCGCAGCTATTACATTTGGAAGTATCGATCACAGGCTTGAAGATGGAGTATCGTGATATGAATCCCAATACGGTGCCGACAGGACAAATGGTATTGCAATAAGTACGTCCGTTACGCCATGCCAAAACAAAAAGTACAATAAGTGTAATCACAGCAATGATCAGTGTTGAAAGACTTTTCATCCAGACATTCACTTCATAGAAAGCATAGCTTTCTGCCCGTTCGGCAAAATATGCCAAGAGATTATTTCCCCATTGCCATATCGGAGCCAGCAGACTGGAAACCATCCGGCCGTATGCACTGTAAGGTGCCAGTAGAACGACAAAAGTATTCAGCCCGGCAACCAAGGCAAGGATGAATACGGCCAATACACCATATCTCAGCCATTTTAAAGCCGGAGAATAACGGAAGCGATTCCTTTTCTGTTTGCCGGAGAACCATGAAACAGCATCCTGAAATACCCCTAACGGGCAAATGACCGAACAATAAATACGCCCGAATAGTAATGTGAGCACGATAAGGAATAGCACGACACCTATGTTCAAGGCTAATACTGCCGGCAGGAACTGAATTTTCGCCAGCCATCCGAACCATGTGTGCAATGTCCCTGTGAAATCAAGGAACAGCAGGGTAATAAGTGTGAAACACACGATTGCGGCTGTAAGTCTGATAGTACGCAACATAAATTTATTAGATTTTCAATTTATAGTAGTTATATCTTAATTATTTTCAATTCCATCAGAATCGAATCTTATGCTTTTTAACCGATGCAAATTTAAGCAGAGTGATTGATTTTTGCAGTATATAAATTACAGAAAGTTATACCAATATTACTGATTAGGATTTTTTTTAATTCTGGATTGTTATATCATAATTACCGAAAGTCATTGTACATAAGAGTTTCTGTCATTCAGAACATTTCCCTTGGTAACGGGAGGTCTGAATGACAGAGCATAATGATTACTTTAAGACATTTAGGATTTTAGTTTGTCTAGAAATAAATCTTATAACTTATATTGGGAATTAACCCTGTTCCTTCTTTTTCTTCAATTTCAAAGGTCTTTTCATTGTATTGGTAAAAGTGCATTCCGGTGCGCATACCTACATTCAGAATCTTCAATGAGAACTCATGAGATACTCTTTTCTTATTTATCCGGAAGCTGACAGAAACATCACCGTTTATGGAAGGATTGAATCTTTTGCTGTATGCTTTCGTTTCATCAAAAACGATGTCATGCTCTGCCTGACTTCTTTCTTCGTTTACAGGCGTGTAGCGTTCCCCTCCCTGAAAGAATAAACGTCCGTTGAGACTCAGTACGTTTTGTTTAAGTTTACCGACCATCCACTCTTTTCCGGCAAGCAAGTTCAGCAGATAGTTCTTATCCAGTCTTGTATTACGCCAAACGTTATCTCCTCCCCTATATTTCGACTTGAATAAAGAACCTGTAATCATATAGTAAAAGCCATTTTTCATATATTGTTCCAGCGTGATGTCTATCCCATAATTTCTGCCTTGACCGGCGTTGGTCAAGATTCTGTCCAAATAAAATTCCTCATGGTTAATGACCGAGAAGGAGGAGTTCTTTTCAACCGGTATACGAAATAAATATTGGAGATAAGGCTCTATCTTTAAATGCAGGTTTTGATTGATATTCCAGTCGTATGTCATCCCGACATGATGTGCCCGGGAAAAATCCAGATATCGATTTGACTGGTTCTTGCCGTTGACGACCTTTTCTACAAAATAATAATCCAGCTTTTCCCTGCGACTATGCAACCCATAGGCTAACGCCAAAGAATGTTTCGGATTTATTTTCCATTTTAGGGCAACCCGCGGTTCGATGGATAAGTTATTGTTCAAAGTAAAATATTGGGCTGTTACTCCTAAGCTGGTGACCCAGTTATTATTCAGATTGATAACCGAACTGCTATAGGCCGAAAAGACTGTGCTTTCGCCATTGCCTTTTGAAATCTGCTCCATAGGTCTGTTTAATCCGAAATAACGGCTGACCTGATAATCAAGATCATAGTGAAGGTTTGTAATCGTAACTCCCGTTCTGTTAGTATGTCTCGGACTGAACTTCGTATTCAGATAAGAATTAAAAACGAAGTCCCACCTGCTGTTCCGGATATCTCCTGCTCTGATTAGTTTGTCATCTGCTAGTTGATCTACCACTGTATGATCTTTGGAATAAGTGGCAGACAGAGAAGAACGGACATACGTGTTTTCATTTATCACATACTTGTGTGCCAGCCCTCCTGCCATTTTTTCGAGCCTGTTTTCTCCCGATTGCCGGTCTCCCAGAGTTTCCCATTTGGAACGCTCCTCTATTGGAGCTTTGTTCCTGTCAATCAGACCTAATCCCCAAATAGAAAAGGTGCCGGCTTTGGAGGTCGGAAAGTTTAGCTTGAATGATAAATCCTGATATTTGAGGTTCAGATCATTGCCGGAAGCCAGTGATGTAGTAGAAAAACGATAATTAACGAGATAAGAACTTCCTCGTTTTTTACTGATTGGTCCCTCTGATGACAGATCGATACCCATTAGTCCGACTTGAAAAGCGTGTTCGTACTTTTGATTATTTCCATTGCGCAGGTACATATCGAAAACACCCGATAATACATTGTTATATTCTGCGGGAAAAGCTCCGTTATAAAAATCCGAATTTCCGATCACCTGTGTACTCAGAGCTGACAGGAAACCTCCGCCTAATCCCGACAAATCGGCAAAATGAGTCGGATTGGGTATCTCAATTCCTTCCAGCCTCCATTGCGTGAATTGCGGGGAGTTTCCGCGAATGGCTACGGCATTGGTGCCGATGTCTCCCGCCACTCCTGCGAAAGCGGTACTTAATCGTGCCGGATCATCGAAGCCGTTGGCAAATCTGCCGGCTTCTTCCATGCTGATCATACGGCCACCTGTGATAGCCATAGGATTGATCGTCCTGTCTTTCTTTATTTCCGGTTTTACAAGGACTTCTGCCAGGTACTGGATATTCTCGTCCATCGGTATTTCTACATATACTTCTTTGGATGAAGTTACGGATACCTCACTGATTATGCTTGTGTGATATCCTGTAAAAGATGCCTGGATATTATAACGCCCAACAGGAACATTGCTGATTCTGAAGTTTCCAAGACTATCTGTGGAGCCGTTCCAAGAAGGTTCCACAGATATATAGACGGAGGCATACTCTATCGGAACATTAGTTTTGGAATCGACTACGATTCCTCTTATGGTTTGCGTCAGTTTTTGTGTCTTTTCGTCGATTGTTTCTGTTTTTTGGGCCGGCAGAGAGATAATAATATGATATCCCTTTATTTTGTATGTGTATCCGGTGCCTTTCAATATCTGTGTTAATGCCTTCTCAATGCTTGCGGACTTTAGCGACAATGATTGCCTCTTTTTCAGGTTCAGGTTTGACTGTTCGTAAGCTATACTATAGTCTGTTTGTAGTTCTATTTGCTCAAAGGCTTCTTTTAAAGAGATATTTTTGTTTTGAATTGTAATTTTCTTTTCTGCATTTTGGGAAATAGCCGTCAATGACAGAATGGAAAAAAACAAAAGAATGATCATCTTATCTGGCTTTTTATTCGCATTAATTCGATTCATTATTTTATATTTGTACGTTGATACTTCGTTTTTACTTCGCGGTTTAAATGAGGATAGACATTTCAGAACTGGGAAGAGGGTCTCAAGCTGCTTCCCGGTTCTTTTTGTTCATAGGCTGTTTTCTTGTTATTTGGTTATTATTATTTTGTTCCCGCTCTGCCGATAGCTAAAGCCGATTATATCTCCTAATATATTCATCATTTCGTCCAGATTCTCATCTTTCAGGAATTTGACGGTGTACCGTCTGGAGGCAGAAAAATCGGCAGAATGATCGATAATAGTATCATAACGTCGTTCCAACGTTCTGAATATTTCTTCGGCGGTAGTATTGGTGAAGATTAATTTTCCTTTTACCCAGCTATTCGTGTCGATAGCATCTACTGTCGATATCTCAATATCTGATGTCGATTTATTATAGGTGAGTTGTTCGTTAGGATTGAGTGTTTGAGGAGGACGGGATTGCGTACTCACTTCCACTTTCCCGCTGGTCAATGTTGTAGTGATACTCGCATCATTAGCATACGCCTTTACATTGAACTTCGTTCCAAGTACCTTGACAGAGAGTTGGGATGTTTCTACTATGAAAGGTTTTGCATCATCTTTTCTGACTGAGAAATATGCTTCTCCATCAAGAGTCACGACACGATTCTCTTTGGTAAAAGTTTCCGGATAAGTAATTGTACTTCCTGCATTCAGCCATACTTCGGAACTATCCGGCAGAACCAGGCGTTTTTGTTCGCCATAAGCTATGGATATTTCTATCTGCTCGTTTCCGGAAGGGATATAATAGAGCACTCCCCCTGCCAATAAGCATATGGGAATAACGACGGCTACAATGCGGACAAACTTATGATATAAAACAATATTTTCAAGATGTTCTTTGTTGTATCCGGTTCTTAAATTGACCCGCTCTAAAGCACTGTATGTTTTCGAATCGGCTTCTACATCCAATTCGTTCCAATACTCCAATGAGGCTTTTTCTTTCTCCTCCGCGTTTTCTTCCTTCATAATCCATCGCTGTACCTTTTCCTCCGTTTCAGCAGAAAAACGTCCGGAAAGGAACTTTTTGATGATTCTGGTGATAATATTACTCTTTTCCATTTTTGCTGTATTTACTATATATACAGTCTGATGGCAAAAAGCTCAATAGAAAAGTGGATATTTTTATAAAAAAGACAATAAAAAACACGAGATAGCTTTCCGTATCTCCTTTAATGCGAGGCTTAACTGACTTTCGACATTTCTTTTAGTGGTGTTGAGCTGTATTGCTATCTCGGCATTGCTCAACCCTTCCTGACGGCTCAATGTATAGATCATTTTCCGCTGTTCCGGCATTTTCCCGACAACGTCCTCTATCAATAAGCCTAATTCTTTGGCTATAAGGTCTTCTTCGGAAGTAGAACTATATTCTGTCTCCTGATTATTGTTCAGATAAGTATCGTGTACATACTTATGCTTTAAAAAGTTTATGGCTGAGTTTCGGGCAATCGTATGCAGATAAGAACTAAAAGACTTGGATGCATCAATCGAATCATGATTGATCCAAAGATTGACAAAAAGGTCTTCTGTCAATTCTTCGGCATCCGATTCCGATTTTATATATCCGTCGATGAAAGCCTTTGTTTTATTGTAATAGGCTATAAAAACAGTTTCAAAAGCCTTGTGATTTCCATCCTGGAAGGCTTCAAGCGTTTTTATGTCAATGTTATTACTCATGTTGTCCGACTTTCATTTTTATTAGTAGGGACAAAAGAAGTAATTATTTGGCTTAAAAACGCATTCTTTTGAAAATATTTAAGATGTATCCCTGCTAATTATTCTTTTTTGTAATATAAATAATGCCAACTACATTCAGCAAATAACCGAGTAAACAAATAATAGGTGCAATACATATACGAAGTTTGCTGAAGATATCAGGGTTATAGGCGGCAGGGGTACTCCCCTCGCCGCTCATTAATATATATCCTGTGATAATCAATATCGAACCAATCGATAGAATAATATAATTTATTTTACTCAATGCATTTCTCATACTTCTGATAGTTTAATTGTTTTCAAGTTTATATTTCCGGATTTTAGTTTCTAAGTCCCACGATTTGAGAGAATAAAGCATATTTCTCCTCAAAGCGCTGATTACTTAGCCTGTATTCCTCTTTATCAATCTCTTTTACAAGTTCATTATACTGATTCCATTGCCAGAACTTATACAGGCAATCTCTCTGAACCATACTGATCCTGTTGTCTCCTAATGAGAATGCCCAGTTGATGTAATCTTCCGATTCGGCTGTCAGGTACTTTAACAGAGGCATTGCTTTCGTCTTTTCTCCTAGGGCAGCATAGGCTTTGGCTATGTCGAATGACCCGCTTTCATAGATCTCGGGGACATTGTACGCCGGAACAGCTTGTTCTGCATAGGCAAGTACTTTCCTTGCTCGGGTATTTTCGCCCTGCCTGATCAGTTCCTTTGCCAGTTGGGCGAAAAGCCTCCGATGATAATAGCAGGTTCGCAGGGTGGTTTCATCCAGATAGAGTCCGGGAGTGTCCAGTCCGCCATACTTATATCTGTTCATTACATTTTCATACAATCTCTCTACATCTATCGCATAGTTATTATCTCCTTTGACATTTCCCCATTTTTTATAATCAAAAGGCGTGAAACGGAAAGCTAATCCTTCCTGAACGAAATAATGATCAAACTTCAGCTTGCTGACCTCACCGACGGATATTGCCATGTACAATGGGCGTTCCCAATTGCAGTTGGCAAGCATTTCCAGCATCAGCATATCTACTTTGGTTAGAATACGCATATCTTTCAGAGAAATATAGATCTTATCCGGTATCGCATTTTTCAGATCTTCACCTTTCAGATGACGGATGGAGTCTGGAAGCATTATGCCTGATCGAAGCACTGCATCTTTATCAATGCTGATACTGATCGTATCGGTAGGGATTACATGGAAGTCCTGTTTCTCCGATAATGCCCAGTACTTTAAGATGTTTTTTACCTCAAACGGATCATTGCCGAAACTATCACGGGCTTCTTCCGGATGTTTCTGATAAAGCTCTTCTATCTGTTTTTTCAGTTCCGGTCGGATGGCTACGTATTCGTTTTTTCCTTCCTGATATTGATCTTTACTCCAGGTAATGGGTAATCCGGGTGCATCATACAACGGGCATTGCTGCTGATAAATATACCAATCTGTTTGCGCATAACTCAAATTACAGATGCGGGCATCTCTGTGTACTCCTTCCGTGTCCTGATTATACCACAAGGGGAAAGTATCATTATCTCCGTTACTGAAAATGATAGGATTTCCTTTGTCGGGGAGTGTCATCAGATAATTGGCTCCAAAATCACGGCAAGTGAAACGGTTACTCCGGTCATGATCATCCCACGTCTGACTAGCCATCTGAACCGGAATCAGCAGGCAGAGAAACATTAACAGACTGACCTGAAGTACTGACGACTTCTTTTTTCGAAGTGCGTCACACAATCCGGCAGCTCCCATTCCTATCCAAATAGCAAAAGTATAGAATGAACCTGCGTATGCATAATCCCGTTCACGGGGCTGACCGGGAGTCTGGTTCAAATATAGCACAATAGCCAGACCTGTCATGAAGAAAAGGAAAAACACGACGCTAAACTGTTGCATCCCCTTCTTTCCCCGCATCCATTGCCAGTAAATCCCGATTAATCCCAATAATAGCGGCAAAGCGTAAAATACGTTATGCCCTTTATTCTGGCGCAGAGATTCGGGCAAAAGTTCCTGGTCACCAAGTCTTAGATTATCTAACAGAGAAATCCCCGTGATCCAGTTCCCATGCTCCGGTTCGCCATGTCCCTGAATATCGTTTTGACGCCCGACAAAATTCCAGAGAAAATAGCGCCAATACATATAATTGAGCTGATAAGTGAAGAAATAGGTAAGATTCTCTTTTTGCGTGGGAGCTTCGTCCGTTCCTCCCGACCAGCTTTTGTAAGAGGAAGCCATGCGATCATTCCACATTCGTGAAAACAACATATTTTGAGTATAGCATACTTCCTCTTTATTTCGAATCACCTTGTATTTTCCCTCTTCCTTATTCGGTCTGTAGACAGCACCACCCGTTTTCATTTTTACTTTGTAATAATCTCCTTCGGGCACATACTCCGGTTCGGAGGCATACGTTTTGCCGTAAAGTAAAGGGGCGCTTTCGTATTGCTCCCGGTTCAAATAGCTTTTGAGTGCGAAAATATTATCCGGAGCATTTTCATTGAGCGGTGTATTGGCATTGGCACGAATCAATATCACTGCATAGGTGGTATAACCTACGGTAAGCATAAGTGTGCACCATAAAGCTGTATTGATCAATCGTTTTTTGAAACGATAGATACCGGCTATGAGCAGGAAAAATGTGATAGCCAGAAAGACAATCAGTCCTGTTTGGAAAGGGAATCCCAAGGCGTTGACAAAGAGTAGTTCGAACCATCCTCCAATATCCGCCATTCCGGGAATGTAGACAAAAAGTATCAATACAATAAGCAGACCGGATAAAGCAATCGCCGCAATTGCTCCTTTAAGCGAAATCGTTCGATATTTCTGATAATAGAAAACCAGTACAATCGCTGGAATGCAAAGCAGATTGAGCAGATGTACTCCGATGGAGAGTCCGATTATATAGGCAATCAGAATAATCCATCGGTCACCATAAACGGTGTCCGACTCATCCTGCCAGCGCAGAATCATCCAAAAAACCAAGGCAGTAAGAAAAGAAGAGAAAGCATATACTTCTCCCTCTACTGCGCTGAACCAGAAAGTATCACTAAAAGTATATGCCAAAGCTCCTACCAACCCGGAACCGAGAATGATAATCACGTCGGTTACTGACAGATTCTCTTTTTCTTCTTTCAGAAGAGATCTGACCAGGCGAGTGATACTCCAAAAAAGAAAGAGGATACATCCTGCACTTAGCAGTGCATTCAGAAAGTTGACTGTACGTGAGACCTGGGAGGGATCGGAGGCAAACTGTGTAAACAGATTACCTACCAGCATATAAAAAGGTGCACCAGGCGGATGTCCGACCTGTAACTTTTCGGCGCATGAAATAAACTCAGGACAATCCCAAAAACTGGCAGTAGGTTCGATTGTCATTCCGTATACGAAAGCTGCTATCAGGAAGACAAGCCAACCACTGAAATCATTCCATCTTTTAAATAATAAGTAGTTCATAGTTCTGTAACTTTTTTGTTTGCAAAGTTATAGAACAGTGATATAAAACAGGCATTTTTAGCCGGACGGATACGGACATCCCATTTCTATAAGGTGTTGAAAAACAAAGCTTTTTGTCAGGTAATTCCGGACAAATGCGGACTACAATGATTTGATGTAGTCTTCCAGTGATTCTTTGGAACTTACAAGCATAAGTTTCTCCGTTTTTATTCTGGATATTCTTCGGGTAAGAGTTTCTACAGTCAGTTTCATTAGATCTGCAAAGCAAGCAGGCTGGATACCTTCGCGCAGGAAAGCACATACTTTCAAATCTTCTTCTGTAAGTTTAGGACTTATCTCTTTCAATTTGGAAACAAGTCCATATACTCCTTCCTGTAGTCTTAATAATTCACTCCAGTCTTTCTCTGAAAAAGAAACAACCTTGGAAGGGGAAACAGACCGTTCTTTTATTTGCCGGACTTTCGATACTACCGAAGAACTTTCATAAATATGCTGTTGAAGCGACTGATATTTTTCTTCCAGATAGTTACATTGCAACATCAGTTTATCCGACTCTGCCTCTTTTCGCAACATTTCATCTTTAAAAGTAGTCAGTTGAGAATATACAAACTTATTCTTCTTCCAGAGCAGCCCGAGTAACAAGGACATCACACCAAAGACTCCCAATGCAGAAGAAAGAATAATCTTCGTATCGCCTGTCTGATCGTTCAGCATTAGCTGGCTGGCATAGGCTTTTCTTTCCATTTCCAATGCTTCGTCGAAATGACCATATTTCTGATAATAAAGGCTGCAACGTCTGCACACCTTGGCTACATAATCGTACTTCTCTGTAAGAGCAGCAAGCTTTATTGCTTCCTTGAAGTGGGTCTCCGCTTCCTTTTTCTGGTCAAGATCACTCTCTACGCATGCCAGATAAAAATAAGCCTTTGATTTCTGAAGTTCATTGCCGTGTTGGTCAAAGTATGAAACTGCCTGACGGATTTGCTTATCAGACGTATGGGCGATATTTTTATCTTCATTCAGCTGGGTACACAACAGATTATATTCTGCCAGCTGTGCTTCGTTCATCTGGTTGATCTGGATATTTTCGAGAATAATAGATGCTGTATCCGGATCCTGCCCCATTAGCTGTGCGGCTTTGTCTAATCCCTGTTTTACATTAGTCCCTTCCGGATGGCATGCAGCCAGTGAAAGGACAACCACGTATAATAAGATTCGAAGATTATTCATAACTCTGCTTTTATCTTTGTATACAAACGATTGGATTTGCAAATATAAAAAATAATATGATACATACACCTCTATAAACCATACAAAAAATGGTGTCACTATCCTCTTCTCATAGTGACACTATGCTCCTCCCATAGTGACACTATACTGTGATCATAGTTACACCATCACGGTAGGATAGTGTCACTATATTATTTATCCTCCTATTATTATGCATATCGCAGATTGCCCTCATGTTTTTTTTGACAAAGATCAAGCGATGACGGGCTGTTTATTAAGAAGATTAGCCGTATCTTTGTAACAAATAAAAATTGTATATATCATGATTAAGAACATTGTATTTGATTTTGGCGGAGTGATTGTAGACATTGATCGCGATAAAGCTGTTCAGGCGTTTATCAAACTGGGATTGGCGGATGCCGATACTCGTTTGGACAAATACCACCAGACCGGAATCTTCCAGGAACTGGAAGAAGGAAAGTTGAGTGCCGATGAATTTCGGAAGCAATTAGGAGATCTGTGCGGTCGCGAACTGACGATGGAAGAAACCAAACAGGCGTGGTTAGGCTTTTTCAATGAAGTGGACTTGCGAAAGCTCGATTATATATTGGGACTTCGTAAATCATATCATGTGTATCTCTTGAGTAATACCAATCCTTTTGTTATGTCATGGGCATGCAGTCCGGAGTTTTCATCCGAAGGGAAACCGCTGAACGATTATTGCGACAAACTATATTTATCTTACCAGTTGGGACATACCAAACCGGCTCCCGAAATATTCGACTTTATGATAAAAGACAGTCATGTCATACCTTCCGAAACGCTCTTCGTTGACGATGGAAGTTCGAATATCCACATAGGCAAAGAACTTGGCTTCGAAACCTTCCAACCAGAAAACGGTGCTGATTGGCGGCAAGAGTTGACCGTTATACTAAATAGTTGAGAAGAGGTATCTTTATGCTCCTCCCACCTACAGGAGGGGACCCCGGAAGGAAAGGTGCCAGGTAAGCAATTTCTAAAACCTTTTCAGCTCTTTCTTTTCAAATGTCCACTCCGGTGTATACAATCTGTCACTGTCTGTATCTGTCAGTTCATACCAAGGTGACAGATTTCGGTTGGCAGGATTGACGAGGATATGTATTTGCTGGGCGGGCATATAACTTTGCGCCAATAAAAAAACTTTCTTTTTTGTTTTCGGGTGAATTGCCACATCTACTACTATCACGGCATGGCCCGGTGAACCTCCTTTGATAAACACATCTCCTGCTTGCAGTGAAGTATAAGGAACCGTACGAAGCTCTTTTGAAAGAGAAGCAGTGCCGGCATACATAAATACCATATTCAAGTATTTACGAAAAGTCTTATATGAATAGTCTTTGCCTCCTGCAGCATACCATTCTACTTTATTTCCGGTTACTTTGATACGGTTTCCTTCCGCCCATTTCTTATATTCTGCCGGAAAGCCATTAGTAAAGTTAAATTTGATTTCTCCGTATCTCTTCTGTGCCCATAGGTATTCTGCCCGCAAGCGCATGACTGCGTCCGCACATTGCTGTAAATCACGATTGCCTATTTCCATATCTACTACGGCGAATGCGGCTGCCTGATTCCTTTTCTCCTGTCCGTTGTAAAGTAAAACCTTACTCCCTTTGGGCAATAATGGGAGTTGACGCAGATAGGCGGCAAATGAATGTTCATCGCATACTTCACGAGTGTAGCCCGTAGGAGGAAGAATGGTGCTTTCCACTGACTGTCCCAGCGACACTATAATTGAAGTCAGACATACTATGCTGAATATAAGTATTCTTTTCATATCGTTATTTTTCCCGAAGATAGGATATCTTTTGCAGAAAACCAAGTTTTGCAGGAGGAAGCTTCTGAAACCGTCTAATCAGAATACTATTCGGCAAAAACAGAATTTTCGGATATTCTCTTTATCTTTGCCGCAAATAAAAGAATATGCAACCACAAATCATACTCATTACCGGAGCTTCTTCCGGATTTGGAAAGATCACTGCGCAAATGTTATCAGAACAAGGTCATATCGTTTACGGTACGAGCCGGAAACCTTCAGAGAATATAGGTAAGGTCCGAATGCTTGTCGTTGATGTAACGAATAGTATTTCTGTTCGTCAGGCTGTAGAACAAATAATATCCGAGCAGGGACGGATGGATGTACTGATTAATAATGCCGGTATGGGAATTGGCGGAGCATTGGAGTTGGCTACAGAAGAAGAAGTGAGCATGCAGATGAATACAAATTTCTTTGGCGTGGTCAATATGTGCAAAGCGGTGCTCCCTTATATGCGCAAGGCACGTCGGGGAAAGATTATCAATATCAGCTCTATTGGTGGAGTGATGGGCATCCCCTATCAGGGATTTTATTCAGCATCCAAGTTTGCAGTAGAAGGATACAGCGAGGCCTTGGCGCTGGAAGTTCATCCGTTTCATATTAAAGTCTGCCTGGTGCAGCCGGGAGATTTTAATACCGGGTTTACCGACAACCGGAATATCTCTGAACTGACCGGACAGAATGAAGATTATGCTGACAGTTTTCTGAGATCATTAAAGATTATTGAAAAAGAAGAGCGTAACGGATGCCATCCCCGCAAGCTGGGTGCTGCAATCTGTAAAATAGTAGCGCGTAAAAATCCTCCTTTCCGGACTAAAGTAGGTCCGTTGGTGCAAGTTCTGTTTGCTAAAAGCAAGAGCTGGCTGCCGGATAATATGATGCAATATGCTCTCCGAATATTTTATGCTATCAGATAAAAAAAAGTTTCATGCCTTGAAACTGTTGGTTTCAACGGTTGAAACTTTTTGTTTCAAGCAATGAAACTAATCGTTTCAAGGCGTGAAACTAATAGCGTGTAATAGTACGGCAATCAGTTCTTCGGAACTAATTCCAGAAACATAGTAGTCGTCAATAATATAGCCAGCCCGATGCAGACTGTTATTAATAACCAGTTGATATATTTAGCTTTGGGCTTGGTATCTGCGTGCAGATTATTCAGGAAGTATTCTCTGAAGAAGAGATAAAGTCCCGGAATAGTCGCACTTGCCAAAAGGAAGTCTTCCGGAATCTGAAAGAAGTAAGTCTTGGATAATCCGATCAATGACCAGTGGCAAAGGAACAATACCAGAAACATATTTACCTTGTGTGCAAACAGCAACAGCAGTCCGATGGTAAATACCACTACAGAACAAGGCATCACTGGAGAAGTCATTTCCGGGAAAGATAGCCCGCGTGCCAACGACACCATAGGATAAATGAAAGGCATGGCCAGCAACACATAAGATAGCAGATCATATTTGTGTGTACGTTCGAAAGTCGTATATCCGGTAATCGCATCCCATATCCAGATAATAGCCATCACTCCCCAAAACATCGCCATCACCCCGTTATAGCTGCGTTCTTCGCAGTAGATAAAGTAATAGACAATGGAAATCCACGAATAAAGACCTATCATATAAATCTTCATTCCCATCTTCACCCACGGACGTGGTTTGCTGATCAGCAATGCGGTCAGCACAATACCGATCAGAACGACAATAATCTGCAAAAGCCAGGTGGCTGAATTATAATACGCAATTGTTCTCCAAAAAATCTCCATAAAAGTAGTTTAATTAATGTCTTGTTAAAGAAAAGGCTCTGTGCGGGAACAGGAACATTGGGAATGTAGCTCCGACTGCAAGCATGAAAATTACTGTACTTGCCACCAAAGTGTTGGAGAAGAACATCTCCTGCATCTTTATATACTTATCATGCAGTTCCGGTTTATTCGCTGTCTGCAAACACATAATAAGAGAGAATACCATGTTGTACGCAAACTTTCCCGGAATCATCGGGAGCAACGCAGGAATATACAGCACCGTCATCGGGCAATATACCCGCTTTCCAAGCCATAAACTGCCGAACCCGATTACTAATCCACCGAATAAAGAAGCCGTAGCAATATCTACACCCAAGTAAGTCATCAGACAGAAACGGCACGCATGTCCCAATGCCGCCAATATTGCAATCATTTTAAATGCACGCAACGGAGGATCGGAAATTGCGCCAAATCCGATACCTGCTATCGCTGCAAAGAAACCATCAGAAAGAATGTCAAGTGCTACCATATCAAATTAAACTGTTTTTTACCATTAATAATGTAAAGGAAAGGCCGATGGCAATGCTGACAATCAACAAAGAGGCTTCCGTCAAACGGGCAAATCCTGTCAAAACGTATCCTTCGACAACATCAATCACTCCATTAATCAAAGGAACACCGGGTACAAGATATAGAACGCTGGTTGCCAGTGCGATTTCGGAAGTTGTGTCGAAAATCAAGGCGGTAGAAGCACAGAGCGACGCAACGAAGGCCGAAACAATGAATATAATATAATGATTCATTTTCTTCTTTTGCATCTGCTGTTTCAGGTATAATCCTGTAATAGTGGCGGAGAAAACGATTCCCATTGAGATTAAGTCACCGCCAAACAGTTTGCAGAATGACGCATTGGCAAAGCCTACCAATATCAAAACGAACAGAGGATGTATCATCGGAGCAGAGACTATCTTTTTGTATTTCTCTTTCAGTTCTTCCAACGATAACTGTTTGTCTACTGCTTCCCAACTCAAAGCGCTTAGTTCGGAGTTATGCTCAAAACTGATGGGATGTGCAGGAATATCTATAACCTCGTTGCAGGCTTCGTTTGTCTCCTTATCGATGATAGTAAGAATGATGTTTTTATGAAATACGCCCAGTTTGACATCTAAGCCAAAAGCTTCTCCGATACGTTTGGAATTGCGTACAACACGAGAGGTATGTACCCCCGCTCCCATTAGATGGGCTGAATATTCGGCTATGAATTTACCTATAGATAATAAAGATTCGCTTGTCTTCATGTATGTGATATTTTTAAATCGGCTGCAAAAGTACAAAAAAGAGTAATAGCAGGAAAGGTAAAACACAAAAAATAAATACCTTTGCCTGCATAAAAAGAATGACTCATGAACAACCAATTTACATATCCGAAAGAGAAAATACGTTTTGCCATCCTGACTTTCTTCTTTGCCCAAGGACTCTGTATGGCAAGCTGGGCAAGCCGTATCCCGGATTTCAAAGATGTATTTGCTGCCAATTATGCATTTTATTGGGGTCTGATTTTATTTATGATACCAGTCGGCAAGTTTGTAGCAATTCCTTTGGCGGGTTATCTTGTATCTAAATTAGGGAGTCGCACAATGGTACAGGTCAGCATTTTGGGATATGCCATGTCCTTACTTTGTGTCGGATTGGCTCATGAAGTCTATTTGCTGGGATTCCTGCTTTTTTGTTTCGGAGTGTTCTGGAACTTGTGCGATATATCGTTCAATACGCAAGGGATCGAAGTGGAGCGTTTGTATGGTAAGACAATCATGGCAACTTTTCATGGAGGATGGAGCTTGGGAGCCTGTACCGGAGCACTTATCGGCTTCGTGATGATTCTGACGGGCACCTCTCCTGTCTGGCATTATATGCTAATAGCCGCTATTATCCTTATCATAGTATTGGCAGGACGAAAATATCTGCAAGAAACAACGCTTCCTATATGCGAACATCCGAAGCCGAGCCTTGAGACAACAGACAAAGCGGCTGATAAAGCTCCGAATGGATTCCGTCTGTTATTTCAAAAGCCGGAAATACTCCTTTTACAATTAGGTTTAGTCGGATTATTCGCGCTCATCGTAGAGAGTGCTATGTTCGACTGGAGTGCTGTTTATTTTGAATCGGTTGTCCATGTGCCTAAATCATTGCAAATCGGCTTCCTTGTATTTATGGTCATGATGGCTACGGGACGATTCCTGACGAATTATGCATACCAGCTTTGGGGAAAGAAAAAAGTACTGCAACTGGCAGGCAGCCTTATTTGTATCGGCTTCTTCATTTCCGCATTGTTGGGCAATGCGTTTGACTCACTGGGAATGAAAGTGATCATCAATTCCTTAGGCTTTATGCTGGTCGGACTAGGTATCTCATGTATCGTACCTACTTTATATAGCTTTGTAGGGGCCAAGTCAAAGACGCCCGTCAGCATTGCGCTCACTATCCTGTCGAGTATCAGTTTTATTGGTTCGCTGATCGCTCCTTTGCTAATAGGCGCTATTACACAGGCATTTGATATTCGTATTGCTTACATGATTACAGGTATATTGGGAGGTTGTATTATCGTCAGTTTCTGCAAAGCATTCGATATTCAGGAAGAAAATAAACTGTAGACATATAAAACACAGTCTCTCACAGTACTTGATCACTCAAGCGTCTGTGAAAGACTGCGTCAATCTTTTTACTAACCTTAACTAACCTAACTTCTATCTAATCTAACTACAAAATGTTCGAAAAATCTTTTATACTACTAACAATTCTATCCTTTAAATCTTGGTTTTCAACCAGTGAAAAGTCGCAGGCAACATCTGCCGGAGCCAGTAATACGGCCTTAGCTTCTTCTGCATCTGCTATCTGTTCCGGGTGTTCCCTGAAATAAGTTTCCCATTGGGAAGCTGCTTCCGGAGTTGCACCCAGTGCATAATTGATGAAATCATCATCCGTCAAAAAATCCTTTACCTTAGAGCACATATCGCATCCTTTTTAAGCGTTTACATAGATAGGACGCTGTTACTCTGTGTATGTACTCAACCAAATATCCTTTTTACTAAAATTAACTTGCCAGACTACGCAATTTTGTCAATCCACGGTGCATCAGGTTGCGTACAGACTGATAGTTCATATTCATAATCTCACAAATATCCTCGTATTTCTTTTCTTCTATATAATATAATGTAAGTGCTTCACGCTGCCGGGGAGAAAGCTGGTCCAGTAAACGCTTCACCAGCGAGAACTCATTTTTGCGTTGCTCTTCTTCCATATAGTCATCTTCTACGTCTGTGGGAGCTACTGCATTTACATCTTCTATGGCTGTATCAGACATATACATACGTTTGCGGAGTTCATCGCAGAGTTTGTTCTTTAATGAGATGAACAAATAAGACTTCAAATTATCAATAGTTCCTAATTCATCCTTTTTAGTGTAGAGCTTAACGAAAATATCGTGGATGCAATCTTTCAGTAACTCTTTATCAATGGTCAACTTCAATCCGTAATTAAAAAGAATGTTGATGTGCAAATCATATAGCTGCGAAAAAGCTGCCATATTTCCCGCTTGAAAAGAAGCGAGTAAAGTGTCGGTTGAATTATTAGTCTGTTCCATCATAGCATTAATTCGATTGATTTGATGTTGCAAAGCTAAGCAGAACTGACCTCAACCACAGGTAAAATCTGGTTTGTAGGTTGAAAAAACAAGTATCATGTTTTATAACACTCTTTTGTTAGAAATTACCTATAAAATGGAAAAATCCCGCTGACCAGTCATCAGCGGGATTTTTTGTTTCAGAGTTTATGGAACCAATAAATACCTTCTTTCTTATCCGGTACCTTTAATTTATATACTCCATTAATTTTCAATGATTTATCCATAATGACCATCTTCCCTGAACCGGGATGTATGTACTTTAAGATATACTTTCCGGACGATAATTGAACAGGAATTTCTGTTCCGGACTTGGAATAAATGATACTGCCGATATCAGATTTTACCATTTTCTTATGGTTGTCGGTATCGGTTTCTTCCACTTCCATAGCCGCTGCATCCTTCAGGAATGCTTTATCTGTGCACGAGATTACAGGACATGAACCGCCGGCCATGAATACAGCCCATCCCATAGCCGGATAATTCTGTGCGTAGAAGGTTACGGCTTTCTCCGGGAACTTCTGACGATATTCGTGGACAGCCTTGTAGGCTTCGGTGAAAGTAACCTTTCCGACTTTCATCTTACGCATGTGTTGGCGGGGAGCCATATTCTTCCCTCCTTCCGGTGCAAAGACTCCGTCCGTTTTATAGTGCCAGTAGCGGATATCAATAATATCCACCACAGCTGCACGTTTCGGATCGGCAAGGATGGCGTCCTGTACATCTTTTGTGGTACTTAATGCTACTTTGGCCTTCTTTCCGGTTTCAGTTTCCCATTCGGCAATCACATCCAGCCAAAACTGTACAAAGTGTAGTGGACCTGTAAATTCGGCACTTGTCAGCTGAATGACATTCGGGTTATCTGCAAAGTTGTTCAGACACTGGCGGATGTATTGTCTGTGTAACTCACGGCGAACCGGATGAGTGATGTCATAAAACATATCTGCAACAAAGATTCGTTTGTCTCCTGCAAACGGAGCAGGTTCCGGAAATCCGGTCTGGTTGATATTGTTGGTGCTTCTCCACGGACAATCTACCCAGTGTGCACCTGCTTCCAGGATATTGTGCTGGAAATAGTTCTCGTGGAATAGCAATAGTCCGTCTTTATTTCCTTTTTCGGCAAACTCTTTCAATCGTGACCAATACCATGCATTAGGGCGATTCAGATCATATTTGCTCAGTCCTTCCCAGGCAGTACCCTGACCGCTACGTCCGAAAGGTTGTTCGTAGAAAGGCCCCCATACATCTCCGTCACGACGGCGCACTCGTTCATGATCATCCCGGCGGCGATCATACCAAAGTCCGTAGTTTTGGTCAAATACCAATATGTTCTTTTGTTTCATATAGCCGATTACGGAATCGATGCGATCTGTCAGTCCCAATCCTTCACGTCCGGGGACAAAACGGGTGATGGCAGGGCTTGCTTTTTTCAGAAAGCTGGTTTTAAGTTTTCCATTCCACCAAGGGGTGGTATGGCTACCTCCTACCAACAAAGTACCGTCCATTTGGATACGTCCGTTTGCTATAGTTACTTCCGGTTGTGCTGATGTCTTGTTCGGAGTTATCTTCTTTTCTTTCATATCATCGATTGATTTTACTCCGGACATAGCTATTGAAGGAGCAAAGGCTCCTTGTTCAATCCAGTGTTCCAATGTCAGGCGGGGATTGTAAGCCTCTTTGGCCAGTTCCATAGCAACTTCAACGGTCGGACTGCTGGTGGCGCTTGTATTCCTTGGCAGGATACGGGCACGTTCTGCACATTTCTTCTGCAAACGATCCTCCAATTGAGCATAGAAAATGCTTCGGGGCTGCACATGATTGTTTGATTGTGCCCATTCGCCGTCACCGGAGAATTGTGCCCAACATCCGTACGCACGGTTCATGGCATCTTTTGCCGGAGCATAACACTCTATTTCGGCAGCGGTACATTGCCAGAACAGACTATTTGCCGTATTCCATCCCGCTCCGTTCTTGTCCTGTCCCAGATTCTTGAAACTCAGATTATGCCCGTCTATATTAACCACGTCAAACAATAGGCCACATGCCCATGCATCAATAGATCCGCTGAAACCTAAAGATTCATACGAATCACATTGTACGAAAGCATTCGGTCCAGCAGCACAATATCCGGCTGCAAAGTCATGAATACCCTGTTCCGAATAGCAGCGCTGGAAAAGTGTCTGTTGTCCTAAGGTATAGAAAGTACAGCGGCGCATTCCTCCGATTTCAGAAACAGGTTCCCGTGAGATACAGTCCTCAACCGTGATTTGGGAACCGGTACGCTGAACAAGGATTGCACTTCCTGCAAAGTGTTTAAAGCTCACCCTGCGTACCCAGCAATCTTCCGCATCTTCGATAGAAATACCTGTCCAACAATGATCTTCATCTTTAGGGTACCGTTTGTCATAGTCGGAAATCAGAGTCATATTTTCTACTCCGCACTCCCGGATGCGCCCGTTCCACTGATAAGTAATCACGGAAGAAGTACCGTATTTGGCATCCAGCGCCACTGTCAGCGGAGCGTCCAACGTTATCTGATTACCGTTTACTTCTGTCACGGTTCTATCCCAGGTAAGATCCATATCTCCTTCTTTCCAGCCCAGTGCACTGATTCCTCCTCCAAAGATATCACATCCTAACGAAGCAATCCATTCTTTGCCGGACGGACGGTTCACCAGTATCCGATCTCCCTTTCTCAACGAAGTACCTGAAGCAACTTCCAATGTCCTCGCATTTACCGGAACATATTTCGAGAGTACCTGCAATGTATCCTGTATCTTCAGATCGTCTGTCCCTTCCATGTAGATAAGGGCACCTCTGTCTACTCCTTTTTTTAGAAGTATCGTTTTCTCTTTATCCACTCCGCGCAGTACGATGCCGGAGGCATTTATACGAAGGCTTCCGGATAAAGAAAATTCTCCCTGATCCAATAACACGGCTCCCCTGAAACCGGAAGCATCAGGTACTAATGAGGCGACATAGTCAATGGCGCGTTGAATACGTGATGTATTATCTCCTGCTGTCCAAGGTACAAACACGGCATTGCGGACAGAAGGAATATCCTGTTCGGAGCCCTTGTAGCCACAGTACGAGAAATCAAGAATCCGGTTTCCCTGTTCGTCATTCAAGTAAGTGATCCGGTCATCCTTAACCTGTAAAGCAAAGGTTTGCGCATATCCCTGCGCAAACCCTATGCTCAATAATCCTAAAAGGATAGTTCTTAATTGTATATTCATTACAATAAACGTTGTTTTCTAATTATTCAATCCTGAAAGATCATTTGACCATAAGCAAATCATACGATTAAAACAGACTTTTCCGTTTGGACAAGGTATCGTAGTTGTTCTTCAGATCTGTCCAGTCTACTTTCTTCTTTGTATCCAACCCATTGATATATTTCTCGATATTGGTATAGCCGTCTCCATTACAGTCCTCCTTTGCATCAGTCGGATCGTTCGGATTCAGTCCGTTGGCAATTTCCCATGCGTCCGGCATACCGTCACCATCCGAATCAAGATATGCTTCTCCTTTGTATTCAGGAAGTCCGCCCACCTGACGGATATCGGTGATGATACCTTGTTTGTAGGAGTCTGCCGGCAAGCGTCTTTTCACGTAAGGAGAGATAAATTCCGGAGCATCTTTCGCATAAATCGCTTTTCCTGTTTGTACAGTCTTGATGACGCGAGCGTCTACCGCATCCCGTTTCGGGAGAGTAGCACCTACATTATCCAATACAAAGTTATAAGCTTTTTGGGTATCCATAATCGTTACAGGCGACATTTTGAATGCTTTGTCCACTCTGATTTGCGGTAAGAACTTTCCCTCATCCACTTCACTGGCAAGCTGAACTCCGCCATTCCAGTTATCTTTTGTCACTTTAGCATTTCCGTGAACGATGTTACCGTTTACATAAGCCTTTCCGAAGGACATCGGTTTGCTTTTATCGCGTCCGGCTTCCGGTTTCAATATACGATAGGAAATAGGTTTATCCAGCGGGGTGATAGGACCAGGCTTAAAATAGTTATTGATTATATTATAAAAACTCTTATTGTCTCCTCCATCGATAGAACGGTTCCACCAGTTGAAAACAACATTGTTTACGAAGTTAAAGTCTCCGTCCATACCCACCGAACTGTTACGACTGATATTGGAAGCGAAAAGATTACGGCAGAACATACTATTATGTCCTCCGATAGTGGCGCCAAACGCGTGATTATAAGTATCCAATGCTTCCGAGAACATCGAATTCTGAATGGTAATGTTCACAGTAGGCAACTTCAGGCCGTGCCCGGTTTCATCCCTGTTGTAGACGTGGCGATAGATAGACATATTTTCATCCAGTCCCCAGCTTGCCGAACAGTGGTCTATTATAATATTGCCGACTGCATTTCCTCCCACTGCATCATCCCGGAAAGCAACATCCTGTGCCCCCCGACGGAAACGCATATGACGAATCACTACATCATGAGTATCGATCAGAAAAGAATGCCCGGTCACGCAGATACCGTCTCCCGGTGCTGTCTGTCCGGCAATCGTTACATAAGGGGCACGTACACTGATCGGGCTTTTCAGGCGAATAATACCTGACACATTAAATACAATAACACGTGCGCCACCGGTTTCACAGGCTTCGCGGAATGTGCCGGGACCGGAATCTTCCAGGGAAGTAACCACAATCACTTTGCCTCCACGACCACCGGGAGTGTACATACCACCGCCTTCCGCACCGGGGAAGGCCGGAATATTACTTTTGATCAAATCCTCCGGTTTGGAAGCCCAAGGTTTGTAAGGTCTTCCTAACTTTGCTTCTTCCAAAACTGTTGGCAAGGCTTTTTCCCATGCCGCATTGGATTTCTGTTCGAACTCTGCTTCTTGTTTTGCTCCTCTTTCTTTTACCGAGTCGGGGATCACCGGATATTGGGCTGCCACAGGTAGTACACAGGCAACCAACATCCATACTGATAATACTTTCTTAATCTTGTTCATTCTTCCGAATCTTAATAGGTTTTTAAAAAAGACGATTAAGAAAGTATTTTGTAATCGGTCTTTCTATCCTTTCCGCCATTCATTCATATATTCACGGGGAGTCTGATTATATTTCTTGCGGAAACACTTGCTATAGTAGCCTGAATCTTTGAATCCGACAGCAAACGCCACTTCCGAAACACTCAAATCCGTATTTTTAATCAGTTCGATCGATTTATTCAGGCGAATCTCCTTTACCAGATCGACAGGTGCCAGTCCGGTAAGGCTTTTCAGCTTTTTGAAGAATGCCGAACGGCTCAGTCCGATGCCGGATGCGATCGTATCAATATTGAAATCACTGTCGTCCATGTTTTCCTCGATCACCTGATGTATCTTTTCAAGAAACTGCACATCTTTCTTTACCAGATATTGTTCGTAGCTGTCTTCTTCCGTTGTCGTCTGGTTCTCCATCTGCTGGCGGATACGTTCGCGGAACAGTTTCCGTTCGCCAAGCAACTGATCGATTCGTGCCAACAGATACTCTTTGCTGAATGGCTTGGTTATATATGCATTCGCCCCCAGAGTGATCGCTTTGGTCTTGGCACCTTCGTCGTTCTTGGCTGTCAGAATAATGACAGGGATATGGCTGATCTGAAAATCCTTCCGGATAGATTGCAGCATTTCCAGTCCATCCATTTCCGGCATCATCTGATCGGTCACTACGATGTCCGGATGATACAGATGCACTTTCTTCAGACCTTCTACGCCGTTATTGGCTATATGGATGTTGAATTTATCTTCCAATTGCAGTTTTATTAACTGGCAAAGGTCTTTATTATCCTCTACCAGCAGAAGAGTCGGTAATGAAGCGTCAATTTCCAGTTCCTCCTCCGGTTCCTTTTCGGAATCGATAACCATCTCCTTGTCTGTAGCGGCAGGAGCAGTTTCCGTATCGCTGACATAGAAATCTACTTCCGACGGACGATAATGATCCTTGCCCAATAATAGCTCTACAATAAACACGGCCCCCTGCCCTTCCGGACTTTCGGCACGGATGATACCGTGATGCAGATTTACTATTTCTTTGGAAAGTGCCAACCCGATGCCTGTACCCTGATAATGTGGATTATTCGCATTCTCTCCTTGTGAGAAACGCTCGAAAATCTCACTCAGCTTATTTTGCGGAATGCCGACACCGTTGTCTTCTACTCGTACATAGCAGGATTTTCCGTCATCCGTCAATCCGGTAGTTACATAAATACTTCCACCGGAAGGGGTAAATTTGAACGCATTCGATATGACGTTGCGGATAACAATGCTCAATTTGTCCTTATCTGCCCATACCATAATCGGTTCGTCCGGTAGCTGGAAGGTGAAACTGATTTCATTTTCCTCCGAAAGTACACGGAATTCTTTTTGGAAGGAGGCTATCATTTCATTGAAATCGATCAATGATACATGCAGGCGCATCTTGCCATTCTGAATCTTTCGGAAATCAAGAATCTGATTGACCAGTTGTAACATTTGATTTGTATTTTTTTCCATCAGGTCCACATATTGCAATCCTTTCGGAGACAGCTCTTCCCTTTCCTTCAGTTCTTGTATCGGCCCTTTTATCAGTGTCAGAGGAGTACGAAGCTCATGGGAAATATTGGTGAAGAACTTGATTTTCATTTCCGAGACTTTCTGTTCGATATAAATATCGTTCTTCATCTTAATCATGAAGAAGGCCAGGCGCAGACCGAAATAGAGGGCCGCAATGCCAAGGATTACATAGATAAGAGTAGCCCACCAGCTCAGCCACCATGGCGGGAGAATGGTGACAGCCAATGTACGTGTGGATACAAGTTCCGGATTAGCTTCATCCATCGTTTCTACACGGAATACGTAGTCTCCGGGAGGAACATTGGTATAAGAAGCAATACGGTTTTTGCCGTTATAGTGCCATTCCTTCTCATACCCTTCGAGTATGTAACGATAAGATACGCGATTCTGATTGTAGAAATTTAATGCGGCAAATTCGATTGTGAACATAGACTGATTATACTTCAATTGAAGTGCATCGGTGTATGTGATAGACTTTTGAATCGGACAGTCGTTCAAACTTCGCAGATTACGATTGGATACTTTAAAGTCTACGATACGGGTGTCATAGTTGGTATGTTGTGTCTCCAGTTTATCAGGAGAGAATGTCAGAATCCCCTGTCGCGAACCAAGCCATAAGTCTCCGTTCAATGCACGCAACGCACTGCCTTCTTCCAGTTCAACATTCAGGAAACCATCGTATTTGTCGTAGTTACGGAACTGCTCTGTCGCCTTATTAAAGCAGGACAGGCCAATCTCGGTAGTAAACCACAAATTTCCGTTTTTATCTTCCACGATGGACTTGACCACATCGTTATTCATTCCTTCACGTATGCCATATGACTTGAATATCGGTTCACGTTTTTCTTTGTCATAGCGGACCAGTTTATTCAGACCTCCACCGAATACACTCACCCAAATTTGTGAATTACTGTCTTTATATAATACATAAATATCATTGTCCGCCACATTGGAACGATCGCTGATTTGTCGGTACGTCTCAAACTGAATCTGTTCGGGAGTCGTAAAATGTCCGTCAAAAGACATCAGACCATCCATCGTTCCTACCCAGATACGCCCATCTTCATCTTCCGTCATTGTGCGGACTTCCATATACAGACCATAAGCGGGATACTGTTTCAGTCCGTTGTACTTATGCTTGAATACAAGCGTTCCATTTTCTTCGGAAATCAAGTTCAGCCCGCCGCCCAACAGACCGACCCAGATACGCTCCTGACTATCCTGATATGTGAAATATACATCATTGTTACTGATAGTATTCGGATTCTTAGGATCATTTTTATAACGGGTAAAGCGCAGACCGTGCGGTGAGTTCATATCCGGTTCGGCTTTGACAAGTCCGTTTCCCTTAGTGGAAAACCATAAGTTTCCTTCTTTATCTTCCATGATATGATATACGGCGCCTATCAGATAATTCTGATCCGTAAAAACCTGCTTTATCTGTCCGTTGCTATCCAGACGATAAAGTGCCTGCCAACGGGTACCTACCCAGATATCCCCGTTCTTTGCCTGATAAAGCGCACGTATCCCCTGATTCCAGGAGGTCGCTCTTTCTGTGTCTACAGGGACAGGAGAAACTTCTGTCAGCAGTTGAAATTGCTTCTTTGGAAAGTTGACTTTGTATACTCCGCTGCCTGTAGATGCCAGCCAAAGAATACCGTCTTTATCCAGCAGCAGATGAAAGAAGAGCTGATCGGGAAGGTCGTCGGAAAAAGGTTTCAGTTGATTGATACGGGTCATTTCCAGTTTCTCCCTGTCGAAGAGCAGAATTTCTCCACCGGGGGTGAGGAAAAACATACCCTGTTCACCGGCATCCTGCTTTTCAAAGTTACCGATGGCATTTTGTTTTGGGAAAGGAAAGCGATGATTGCTTTTGTTCAGAGGATCATAATACGTCAATGCCTCATTACCTTCCTGAAACCAAATTTTGTCATACTTGTCATTGAATATCATTCCTACTTTTTTCCCTGCGATGGAGAACGGTAGTTTGGTCAGTTGTTTGTAGCCGATGTTATATTCATACGCACCATCAACGGTGGTGATATACATTAATCCTGATTCAGTGACCAGTATATTGGAAATCGGTTGACCAATTTCCGGTATTTCGTAACGGTTAACTACTCCATTTTGCGGATCGACGCTATAAATATGTCCGTTCTTATCTCCCAGCCATAAAAATTTGGAACTGTAGGAAGCACAAGTGAACTGGTCCGGATCGGCAGAAACCTTCTTTTGAATAAAGTCGACAGGCTTATCTTTCAGAGCCTCTCCTTTTCTTAATGAAAGAATCTGATAGTCCATACCGATCCAATTGATAAACTCGGCAGTTTCGCAAAACACATTATGCTTGAGGCGTAAGTCGTAGACGTTGACATTGGGACGCGAATCGTGCAACTGCTTCATGGTGATTTTACCGTTCTGATCTGTATTTGCACGCAGCAGGCTTTTATCTTTGGTCAACAGCAGTACGTCTCCGTCATCTGTCGTCTGTATCTTGATAATCTGAATATTTTCAGAGTACTCTTTTACATCGTCATACACTGCGTGGAAACTTTCATGTTTCTTATCAAACAGATAGAGTTTGCGGTCGATAGTCTTGATCCAAAGGTATCCGTTCCTGTCTTCTACAATACGCTGAATCTTACGGGGAGGAATATCTGCGGAGTAGAATCCGTCATGATTATCATAGGAACGGAATTTGGTACCGTCGAAACTGCATAGTCCGTACCAGGTGCCGAACCATACAAATCCGTCCTGCCCTTTCAGTGTACAATTGACGATATTATTGGGTAAGCCTCGTTCGGCCGTATAATGTTCAACAATCATGTTAGGGTAGGCAAAAGCACAGATTCTCGTCATCAAGAGAAACATAAATATAAAAAAGAAGTGTTTCTTCATTGTATATTGTATTAGTGGAAATGAATCTTGCATCAAAGATACTATTTTTCGGGTAAAATTCAAATTAGCAGATAATAAATCCAGATCGGCTATTAGCTTATTGTCTTTGCTAATAGTCAATCCGGATTTCGTTCAAATCATATTTGTAACCTTGTTTTGCCATGCACAAATCCGCGAACAAGCTTTTCCAAGTTTACTTTTCTATTCCAAATTCAGTCTGTTGCCGTTCCACTTCATCCAACACCCGTTGCCGTTCTTCTTCCGTCAGTTGCACTTTGCCTTCGGTTGCATCCTCGGATGAACCGGCTTTTACAGTTGATGATGATGTTTCCTGACCAATACAGTATTTTTCATCATAACAGAAAGGAAGTTCCGTTGGAACGCTTTCAAATTCCATTTCAGCGGCAGTCGGAGCCTGAGTTCCTTCAAATTGTACGTGAGCTTTCACTTTAATCTTCCCGGCTTTTCGTGTGGAACGGATCAGCAGAGGAGCCGAACCGAATTCTACGGCACGAGGGTTGGCACCGATCCTTGCGTCACCAATGATTTCTCCTTCCCCTTCTACCGTGAATACGATATTTTCCTTTGCCAGACGACGAACATTTCCGCTATCGTCCGTCACTTCGGCAACTACTACTATAAAATCCGAACCGTCCGCTACCAAGTTTACTTTTTGAGTATCTGCATACAAGCGAAGTTTGGTAGACCGGCGGGAAGGCATTTTCTTTTGGGTGCATACTACTTTCCCGTCGATAATACCTTCGGCAACTATATTTACTTTCTGCCAGTTCTTTTGCGTATAACTGTATCCGCGCGCTTCCCAGAAATCCCATACATTTTCGAAGATGACAGGTGCGTTCGGCATATGCCCTTTGGCATGTACCACAGGTTTGGTCCATGTTTTTGTTCCATCGTAGATAGAAAGGCGGATGGAGTCACAGTTACTGAATACCACTACATCCTTATCGGAGAATTGTGACATTTCATGAGCAAGGAATATCATCGGTCCGCATTCTGCCAACGGATGTTGGAGGCTTGCCGGAGATTGGCTGCGGAACATTTCATACGCATACTTTTTCTGACGGAAAGCGTCATAAATGCCTCCCCAGTATGGATCGGGGTGATAACCACGCTGGTGATCGAATGGATGCCACTGTGTGCCACCGATAAACTGACCGGTAGTGCGGTACATCTCATCATAACTTTTAGCCAGAGAAAGTGCCTGTATCAGCAGCGGACGTTCACCCCAACTGCGGCTTGCACGGTTATTGTTGTTGTGGGCATACCAGTCATCTACGTTTTCTCCGAATTCACGGGTGAAGATGCATTGTTCCGGTTTGTCCTCCTTTTCGTCATCACCCGGCCAGCCGTAGACTACATCGTAATGTTCCTTTACACCGGCAGAATGCACATCGGCAGCGGCTATCGGACGTCCCGGATACGGATATTCTTCCTTCGTAATTTCAAGTGCCTTCAGTGCAAAGTCGAGCGGATAGCGAGTCTCATTCAGAATGGGCTCCCACATCAGCACGGAAGGATGATTGCGGTCACGACGAATCATCTCACGGGTATTCTGATGAACCAGTTCTCCGAATTTCGGGTCTTTGTTCCAGTATTGCCAGCCAGGAGTAGCGACGATGACAAACAAGCCGAGTTCGTCACAGGCATCCATAAAGGATGGGTCCTGCGGGTAATGCGCTACACGGATGATGGTACATCCTGCATCACGCAGACGCTTTGCATCACGCCATTGCTGTGAATTGGGAAGAGCATTGCCTACGTATGCGAAGTCTTGATGACGATTGGCTCCGACTAATTGTCCGAAAGGTTTTCCATTCAGCCAGAAACCCTCCTTGCCACGAAATTCCGCCAGGCGGATACCGATACGGGTCGTTCCTCCGTCAATGAAACGGTTTCCTTTCTTTATGCGGGATTGTACTCTATATAGATAAGGAGCATCCGGTGACCAGAGTTTCGGATTCCTCACTTCCATCTGCTGGCGGATTGATTTCTTTTCTCCGGAGTTCAGAGAAAGTTTGCCGGACGTACGTTTGATAACGTTGCCTTCGGCATCTGTAAGGGTCGTTTCTATAGTGACGGATTCCGAACGGGTATTATCGTTCTGAATCTCCGTTTCTACATATACTTGTGCGCTCTTTTCGCTGATCTTGTCAAAGTGAACGAATACGCCGCCACCGCCAACTGTGCGGGAGTCGATGGCATCGGTAATGGCAACCGGAGATTTGGCAATCATCCATACATCACGATAGATACCTCCATGATAAGCAAAATCCAGTGTGTATTGGGGCTTTCCGGGAGGGTATGATTTATCGTTGCTGTTGTCGGTATAGACGGCAAGGAGGCAGGAGTCTCCGGCTTGTACGCCGTTTGCCGTCAAGTCCAGTGTGAAAGGCAGATAACCTCCAAGATGTTCCTGGACACGTTTGCCGTTCAGGTAAAGTACTTGCTTTCCCATTGCCGCTTCAAAATGAAGGAGTACACGCTGTCCTTTCGTCGCGGTGGGAACTACAAAATGCTTGCGATACCACGCAGGACCCTGATAATTGCGGCAACCACTGCCTTCGGCGGGCATCAGTTCCACTGTGTGAGGAGTAGAAACGACCTCCCAGGAACGATCGTCAAAATTTACAGCTTCCGCCCCCCGGATATCGCCTTTGAAGAATCGCCATCCCGGATTGAAGTTATATACTTGTCGCCCGCAATCGGGAAGCGGAATAAATCCGGCAACCGATGTTTCGGGACGGTAAGTATCTGCTGCCTGCCCACCGAAGGAGAATAGCAGTAGAAATAGGGATAAGATTAAAAACGGTCTTTTATTCATAGTTTTTTCATTTATGTAATCCGTGCTTATTTTTTCTATTTTTCTATCATTATAATAATGTCTTTCTTTCTGTTTTCCGGTGATACCTTTAGGTCTGTCACTTTCCCGTCTTTTAAAGTTGCTTCTACCGTCGTATTACCCGGAGCGTGGAGCTTGAAATGGACGTTCCATTCTTTGGGCCAGGCGGGGAACAGAAGTATTTGTGCTCCATTCGTTTGTAAGAGCATCTCTTGAAGTCCTATCATGCCGCTACCTCCCCAGTTGTGGTCGGGTGTCCAGTCATATCCCGGTCCCCAGAAGGCAGGAAAACGGTGGGGACCATCCGATAGCTTTGCCAGAGAAAGGCTTTTGGCTTCTTCGGTCAGTCCCAGACAGGCCGCCCAGATGTTGTCTTGCTTCCATCCGGTGTGGGAACGGAATTTGAGTGCGTCAGGATCATAGAAATAGGTATCACGAGCTATTTCCAGATTTTCCTTGCCTACTCCGTAGATGCGCCAGGGAAATACCGGGTAGAGTTGTGGTGTCTCTATATTGTTGATTCGTTCCCAGCTTTTGGCGGGAGAAATCGTTTGTTTCCATACCGGAGTCATGGTAGAAGTCTGACGATTAAGAGAATCCTTGACTTCGATATAGCGTAATGGAACCGGAGGAATTGTTTCCAGCATCTTTTGCCACTTTTCATTGTTGCAAATTTTGATGTAAGTCTCCAATACAGTTCGCAGTGCGGCGATGGTGCTGCTGGCGTTGTTGGTCATCTTGTAGGTTTCGCAGGCAGAGCCGGGGAACAGTATCAGGTGTCCGTCGCCATCCAGTGCTTTACGTCCCCGACGGGAAGCGAGTAGCCGATAATGTTCGTCGAAAAAGGTCAGCGAGCTTTCAATCAAAGGCAAATACGGGGTTATGTCGGCATCGGCATAATTCTTCGTTTCCAAAATCATCTGGCAAAATTCAAGAATAGTGTCCCATTCATATTCCAGCCACGCATTGTATTCCAGTCCTTTGTCAAACCAATCCGGACGTTTGAAACCATATTCTGCGGGATTGGGTAAGCCGAAGTTTTCTATCTGTTCGGAGAAACAGGCTCCCTCGTGTTGCCAATATACACGGCTGCGGAGTTCCGCATTCTTCAACATCCGGTTATAGAAATTGAATTGGGAAGGCATCATGTCGAAGTCACCGCTTTTCAGCATCGGCCAGTAGACAAGACGCTGATTCTGTGCAGTCATCGTTCCTCCTCCCCACTTTCGGTAGTCAGGAGTGAATGCCTGCTTCTCGTCTATGTGGCAGGGATCGAAGGTGAATAAACCACCGTTGAACTTGGTGGGGACACTGCCGTAAGCATTGCAGCCCAGCATATAGCGGAAAAGAGTGTAGTTTCGGGTGATTTCTTTCAATGCATCTTTCGCATCGCTCTTTTCTTTATTTCCGGCTTCTTTTTCTACTTTGCTGTTCTCCTTGTTTTCGGTTTCACCGATCGTTTCGATAAAACTCCGTTGCCAGAAAGCATTCCACCACAGGCGGGTTTGTTTTTTATCCTGTGATACCACTTTAGACGATATCTTTTCTTGTGGGGCAATTCGTTGCCAGGCTGTTTTCAGACCTTGCTCCCATTGGGTGACGGTTTCCGTCTGCTCTGTGTGTAACACAACAGAAAAATGATGCTTTTTAGAAGCTTTCAAAGAACGAAATCCCCAAGTGCGGTAATCGGTTCCGGCATATACACTGTCTGAAGTGCCTGTATATTCCAGATTCTCTCCTGACAGATACCCTCCGAAAGTCAGATTTTTAAGAGGATTCATCATCTGCGACTTCACTTCATTCATCCCTTGTTGGGCAACTGCTATGTCAAATACTGTCTCTTCCGCATTACGATGATAAAACAAAAGGCGTTTGCTGTCCTTTTCGGATAAATTCTCTAATGAAATGAAGTCGGCATATGTTACCGTACCTTTCGGAGGAGCCCACTTATAAGAACATTGTTGCCCCTCTCCTTTTCTGATCAGCCGATCCTGGTATCTCCAGTTTTCATAAAATATTTCCGTCTGCAAAGGCCGGTCATTAACCACTTCAATGTGTACAACCGGATGAAAAACATCCGCCCAGAGTTGTACTTGCGTTCCTCCGGCGGAGATTTCAACATAGCCGTCGATCAGCTTTAATTCCTGCCGGAAATCCTTTGCGTCTTCAAAAGGATTGGGAGATAACCGGAGGCGAAAACGTCCCAGCTTCAACTGGCAGTTGTTTTCATCGAACGTACCGCTCCTGCTCAGATAAAACAGTATATCCCCCTCTTCTACCCATATGTTCATGCCGATATCTCCCCCGCCGCATGGCATCGATTCGGAGGAATTCCGGCTGGGAGTATCCCAGACGACATTGGCATGCTGGCTCCAAAGAACCGACACGCCAACGAATATCATTGCTATAGCCAGATAAAATCTCTTCATATTCTCAAATTACCAGTTGTCCGAACGGAAAGACCCCAACGGCAGACCATCACAATATACATCTCCTTCCACATAATTCTCAAATCCATAGCGGACAGCTACCGGATGCGGAACTTTATCACTTTTTACTAGCATTTTGCTGCGTTCGATCCATGCTTTCGCCGGGTAGAATACTTTGTCTTCACCTGCCACCTGAAAGTTTTTCGATTCGAAACAGTTTTTACCGCTGATCCACATATTCGCACGTTCAAAGCTGACGACGATAGTGTCATTCTTGATTTCAATACTTTTGTAATAGGGACTTTCTCCGTTCACCCCCTCTACTCCGTACGTCTTTGTCAGTGCAAGGAGTGCTAGACGCTCTCCGGCAGCCTGTTTCTTTGCGGGATGAATACCCTTTTCCATTCCTGCATCCAGCAGTACAGCCATGCCGCTGTTAGACACACGATGTTCTACCTTTGCCTGTGCTTCCCGCAGATAGGCTGAATTAATCACTTCTTTACCTTTTTCAGTGATAATACCATAGTCATAGGGAGCTATCTGGCAATAGTAGAAAGGAAAATCACCTTGTTTCCATTCGGCACGCCAGCCGTTAATCAATGTGGCAAACATATCCGCATAGGTATGGGCACGATTCCAGTTATCTTCTCCCTGATACCAGATCACTCCTTTCATGGTCATGCCGATCAATGGATGCAACATACCATTATAGAGTACGGTCGGGGTACGGTTTTTCGATTTGATATCAGCTTCCGATTGAGGTATCTTTGCATCCGGAAATGCTTTCAGCCAATCAGCAGTCATCCATGCCTCGCAAGCAGAACCGCCCCATGCCGCTACTACGAGTCCTACCGGAACTTCTAATATTTCATTGACCAGTCTTCCGAAATAATAGGCTGTTGCACTGAAATCACGGACACTAACCGGAGCCGCTTCTTTCCATGAACCGACTACGTCGTTCTGTGGGGTAATGGTAGAAGTACGTTTTACCGTAAACAGGCGGATATGAGGATTTTTGCTGCGAAGAATATCCATATTGGCATTCTCTACAGGTTGGTTCTTGAATCCTTTCATCGGCATTTCCATGTTGCTCTGACCGGAGCACAGCCATAATTCGCCTATCAGAATATTATTCAGTGTCTTTGGGGTTCCATCGTCGAAAGTGATGGTATACGGTCCGCCGGCTTCCGGAGTGGAGACTGAAAGTTTCCATGAGCCGTTTTTGTCTGCTGTTACTGCATATTGTTTTCCGTTCCAGCCGGTAGTGACTGTTACTTTTTTGTTCGGAGTTGCCATTCCCCAAAGGTTGGCATTGGTTTGTTGCTGCATCACCATGCCGTCAGAGAAAATAGCAGGCAGTTTCACTTCCGCATGCATTGACAGACAGGCAGCGAGCAGAAAGCTTGCTAATACTGTGCTTGTTTTAATTCCTGAACTTTTCATTCTTATTTGTTTTTATTCGCTACTTCAAAATTCAAAGGTCCGAGCAATCCTGCAGGAAGCAGGGTGTTTTCTGCTTTCCGGTATTTGGCATTCGTCCATATTCCATCGAAAGGAGCTTTTCCTTCATCGGCTCCTTTGAGTGCATTCGCCCAAGTATTGGTCACTTCGATTTCCAGTTCATTCACACCTTTCTTTAAGGCTGCCGTAATATCAGCCCGATAAGGAGCTGTCCATATCGTTCCGCAATCTATGCCGTTTACACGGACAGTAGCCAGATCGCATACTTTTCCCAGATTCAGATATACTTGTTGGGCTTCTTTCACTTTACTTTTCCAGCGGAATGTTGTTTTATACACTACTGTTCCGGAGTAATAGCGTATTTGCTTATCTTCTTCTTTGCTCCAGTCAAAGAGTTCCTGTCTTTGGATAGTCTTACCGTTTGCTGTAAAAGTCACGGTATATTCTGTAGCTTCCAAGCCTGTCTCCGAAGGTTCTTTTACTGAATCCTTCTTTTCCTTGCGGCCTTTTTCCGGAGTTTCTTTATAATCTTCTTCTGTAGGGTATACGATGAAGACAGACTCATTCGGAGCTAACGTTAAAGTGATTTCCGTACGATAGCTTTTTTGTTCGTAAGGAATGTCGGCGGTAATCTCACCCGTCACCGGATTCCAGCATTCCGGCTTTCTGCCGTCGATGCGCATACTGGCGGTAAATGTACGTGTTTCCTCCTGTTGGTTGGCGATAAAATAAATGTCCCCCTGTTCTCCTTGCCGATGTGTCCATGCAATGTCTTCCGGTACGATCAGATCACGTTCCAAACCGTATGAGGAGAAATCATCTTCTTTATATGGAAGAGAAGGAATTAGTATGCCTGCTTCTTTCAGTTCATTTATCTTTTGTTTTACTTCCGGAGACAGTTCTGTGGGGTCTGGATTCATCGGACGTGGAAGTGGCAATACTAATACTTTGTAACTGGCTCCACCCGGTAATGTCATCCTACCATTTTCAGCTTTCGCCAAACGGAGTAACGCGTCTTTGTTAAAGCTGTCATAGGCATATCCTCGAAGTGGATTTACCCACTTTTCAGGATCGGCCATATTGGCAGAATGTGTTACGCCTACAGGACGCACACGTAAGGGTTGTCCTTCGTTTGCCAAGCGGATTCGTTCGCTTTCCACCCGCTCTGTACCGAAGATGCCCGGTAAAGAAGGAACTAAACGTTCCGGCAATATCGAACGTCTTGGCATCTCTTCTCCTGTAAAAACTGCAATATCTACCACTGGATGCCCGTATTGCAGCAATGATTGGCAACGGGTGATGTATTCACAGAAAGCCTTTGCACCTTTATTCCACCACGTCTGGTCACGCTGGAAGAAAAGGCCGATACCATCCAAAGTCATTCCCGGTTTGCGGTCCAGCCAAGGATTATGGACATATACATGGAAGAAAAGGCGGTTGATGCCTAAAGCATAGTTGCGGTCCAGTAAGGCTTTCAACATTCCCGGATGTTCGTCCCATGTTCCGCGTACTTCTGTGAAACCTTCTGCCTGGATGATATTCTTGCCGTAGATATGCGCTCCGCTGATAGCATCCAGCATATCATTCGGTTTGTCGTGAGTTGGGCTGTTCAGCCAGAATTCTCCCATGGGAAGGTCTACTTTCTGATAATGCAGTAATCCGTCACTTACCATGGTAGGCGCTACGCATTCGGCTGAGAACTGGCAATCATATTCTTTGGCACAGTCGGCCAAGACTTGATAGAAAACGTCGACGACCAGTTCACCTATCGTTGTGCGGACATCACGCAGAATCTTTTCACTTCGTTCGGCACTCTCCATCGGAATACCTGCCAACAATGGTAAATAAGGCATCAGGTCGTATCCACGGCGTTTCTGGAATTCTGCGGCAAAAGTATCGCTCCAGTTCTGGCTTCCGCATTCCCAACTATCCACGTGCATATATTTTAATACGCGGCGTGCAACGTCCGGGTTTGTCTTTACAAATGCCTGCGCAAACCAGTTGTCGAACTGCTTGCGGACAGCTTTTGGATTAAATTTATCACATTCCAGTCCTTTTCCTCCTCCGGCAGTTGCGTTAGTATGTCCGGTGGCGGTATGTCCCATGCGGAGTAGTTTCCACTTTCCTTTGGGGAGAGTAGTCGTCAGTGTTCTCTCTTTAAAATTGTCGCTCGGACTATTTTTAAAGGGATCTGTCAGGTTGATAATCTGTGAAAGGGTATAGCAATCTTGCTCCCCTATTTCCTCTTTCTTCGTGGAGGAAGCTACACGCCATACCAGTCCGGCTTTGCCTTCCCACTGATCCAGTCGGACTTCCCGGTGCAGGCGCAATTCTTTTATTTTCAGATTAGGTTTCCATTTTGCGGCATCCATATCTTCACTTCCCGGTTCACTGCCTTCGGGGGTCCAGTAGAAGCGGAAATAGCGGGCAGTTGTAGCAGGAATTGCATGAGTGGAATTTTCATCTGTATTCTGCCATCCCTGACGTGCAGGGACGAGTTGTTTCACCAAACGGTAATTAACTCCATCATCACTTGCCATCACTTTCAAGCGGTGTGCCTGATAATTATTGCCACTCAGAATGATTTCAATATTGCGGCAGGTGAAAGGCTGTTCGTATTCATATTGGATATAGCAGGGATATGATGAACGGATTACTCCGGCATCATCCATGTTCACAGTCTTCTTGATGTCAATATGATTTCCTGTGGCTATATTGGCACAGGTTATTTTAGCCGGCATAATGTCTGCCGCTTCCTCTTTTACAGGCAGGGCAAATAAAGATATATCTTCATAAAAATCTTCATATGCCTCCGGTTGCGGCAAGTATAGTCCTTTGATATTGCCACCATCAACGATTGTATCACTCCAGACTACTTTTTGCATCGATTCTTTCGGAGTCATCCACGGACCACCAGCCAATGCAAAACCATCACAAATATGCATTCCTAACTTTAATCCCAGGCGGTCGGCTTCTTCCATGCTGAAACGAACCATTTCCCACCATTCGGGAGTTAGTTGTTGCGCCTTCCCATTGTATTGTGGCCCTTCTTTGATACCTTTGATAGGCATCAGATAAGTGCCTCCCAGTCCGGCATGTTTCATTGCTTCCAAATCAGCCGTAATCCCTTCTTTGGATACGGCGCCAAACATCCAGTACCAAAAAGTCCAAGGCTTTGCTTCGTCAGACGGATTTTGGAATTGTTCGCGAAGTGAATGTGTTTGCAGGGCATTGGCAGGAGATATAGCAGTACATACCAATAATGAGATTGCAAATATTTGTTGTTTCAGTCGGCTTTTCATTCTAATCTATATTTTTACTTATAGAAAAGACGAAGAACGGATTGTTTTGTACTCACTATATTTTCCTTGCTCAAATTGAATTAAGATATTTAATTTGTCAAACAGGATTGAATTGATGGACCTGTCCTTTAAATAAAAAGCTATATGTAAAGTGCACCTCCTTTCCCACTCCAGAAAAAAAAGGTGCACAACACAAACAATAGATGACCTTCACAGGCAATATACGTATATTTTTTAGATTCTTGAATGTACATTAATATGGATTCACTCAATCATTGAATCCATCAGAAAGTAAGGATGGCACGAACACCCAGAGCATTTGATTTGAGATTGTAATAAGTAGTGCCATCACCCACCAATCTCCCAGTACACCTGGTTACCGGGTCTGAACTACTCTCTGTAGAGGTTAAGTAACGCTCCGAAATCCGAGTACTGCCAGTTACCTTGTTTAAATAAGTGTTCAAAGTTGTCGCATTATTCGCAAAGTCCCCTACCGGATCGTTGGAAGGAAAATACCAGCCACTGGTCATCCCCGTAGGCTTGGGTGTGTATTCTACGCACCATTTGCAAGCGGGGAACGAGTATCCTTGATTTATCCCTTCCAATATTTTTTTTGTATTCAGATATCCCCGGTAATCATAAAGAACGTCAGTCCATTTCTTCGAGGCATCTCCCCATGCCAGCCATTCCTGGCGCAGCGACACTACATATCCCTGTATGGCGGTCAGTTTACCGTCGTAGTTCGATGCATTATCCCCGCTTCCTGCCCCTACCTTAAACACGATACCGATGCAATTCGCCTTTTCTTCGGCAGTCAACGTCTCCTTGCTTCCTGCCACTATCATTCCGTTCTGCATATAGAAGTCACCCACGGCTACCTTACGTTCGGGAGTCACTCCGGGTTGCGACCTTGTCACCGTCAGCGTATAGCACCCTCCGCTGGTAAATCCGCTGCTATACGGAGTACTCCGGAAGTTCACCATCCTGCCTGCTTCATCTTTGTAGTTGCCGTGCAGGGTGCTGGCAGTTGTAGTCGGAGGCACAATGGCGCGAAACGAGCCGTCCGCCATCCGGTAAGGGATGATGCCGTTCAGCGTAACGCTGTTGGCATGGTTGTCTGCCGTTGTTCCCCAATAGGTATAGGTGGCTCCTGCCGGGGCGATGTATTCACTAATTCGGGGCACTAACACCAGCAGGCTGAAGCGGTGGGTGAATTTCAGGCTGAGGAACCGCTCACCGGAGGTGTTGGTGGTAATATCTGCCGATGTGGCACTGGCAGTCATCAGGTCGCTGGCGGTATAGGCAGAGCCGTCCGCCGCGCTTTGATCAGCGGCTGGTTGCAGTTTTCCGTTCTCGCCCAGAGAGGCGATGATTTCGTCCGTGGTCTTGGTGGCGTTTATTGTGATTCCGTCTGTGTAGGGGTAATAGGCCACGTAGCTCACTCCTTCGTACCAATAAAGCGCAGTGCCCTCTTCCGGGTTCCAACTGCCTGCGGCACCGTCCGCACCCTCACTGTAGGTGAGCTTGCTATTGCTGATGCTGTCCACAATCGCCCCGTCCTTGATGGCAAAGATACCGATGGCGTCGCCAGTGGCGAATGTGGTGGTATTCCCGTCTTCCGTCGGGGTACGGGTAGCCGGAGCATCGCTTTTTCCCGTTTCGGGTACTTCCTCGAAACTCCCTGCCGTGGCACGGACGGTCAAAGGGACGGGATTGCCGTTGCTGTTTGTCATATCATTCTCATTACTGCAACCGCCTGCAAGGAGCAGGGCGGCGCAAAGGCTGATGCCGGTAAGATATTCTTTCATGAATTTCATTATATTGTTCTATGCGGATGATTAAAAGGCGAAAAAGGGACGGACTACCGGCTTGTAGTTCTGCCCACTACTCTTACTGGAGAGCATCAGAGAAACTCGGTTCCCCATCCAAATGGCGTTCCAACAGAGCCCTCCCTCGCCCTCGGAACTGCACATGAAAAAGACACCAGAATTGAAAAGAATTAGGGTTAACGGTTTATTCACCTTATTTAACTGATTATTTATCTTATTCCACATCTCGGTTCCGTAATCGCTATCAATCCAATTTTCACTGTCATCAACCCTAAATGTTTTGGGAGACCGCCCGCATAGATTCGCCATCACGTCAAACCATTGCCCTACGCTCGGAATAAACCACGGACTGCGTTTGTCGCTCAAATCGGACGGAACGGGATTACTTGTCCGGTAATCATTAATCGCTTTGAAAGTATCATAATTGCCCAGGTCGCCTTTACTGGCACGCTCTGCGAGCATCGCTTCTGTTTCGGCATAGCCGTTCATGTCATTCTCAGCACCGTTAGCACGCGTCATATTGGGAAGGACATCTTCGTCCGACGACCAAGACGGTCCCCAATTCAGTTCACTACCACAATCTTCCAGCCCCATCACATACGCATGATTCCAACTGTTGTCACTGCAAGCTTTATCCGTCATCCGGCTCTTGTCGCAAGTCACTACAATGCCTATGGCTTGAGCGTAATCGGGAATCTTATCACCTTCCGGCACTCCGTTACCCGGATATACCTCTATCCCGTTTGTTCCGTGAAACACGAAGTCGCCCGGAGCCAGCGGGCGCGTGCCGTCTTGACCTTCAACGGCGAAGGGGCTGTCCGAATTCACCCGGTAACTATTGCCGGCAGCAAAGCCGTCGGCGTAAACATCACTTGTGAAGACCATGGCTGCTTCTTCGCTGGTGTAGCTCCCTTGCATCTGCGACGAGGCAGAGGTGGGCTTCACGATGACGCGGTAGCTTTCGTCGGCCGTCACGCGGTATGCGGGCACGCCGTTTATCACCACGTCTCTCACGTTGACATCGGGCACGGGGGCTTTGGACCCGGCGCGATAGGTGAATCCTCCGCCGACGGGAGCAATGCATCCTTTGGCGATGCGCGGAACCACCGTCAATTGGCAGTAGCTGTGGGTAAAGTTCAGGGTGAGGATGGTTTCAGCGTCGGTACTTCCTGTTACGGGGGTGCCGGAGGCGGTCATGAGGTCACTGGCGGCGTAACTGGCGGCAGTGCTCTGGTCGGCGACGGGTTGCAGCAGGGCGTTATTGCTCAGGGAGACGATGATGTCGGCGGTGGACTGCGAGGGGTCTATCGTGACGCCGTTCGTATAGGGGAAGTAGGCGATGTATGTGGCTCCGGCGTAGTAGTAAATCTGGCTGCCGGCAGGGGGTGTCCAACGGGCTTCGACATCAGCGGTGGCAGCTTGATAGGTGAACTTCATATTGTTCACTCCGTCTATGATAGCTCCGTCTTTGACGATGAAGATGCCGATGGCATCGCCGGTGTTGAAGGTGGCGGTGTTGCCGTCTTGCGTGGGGGTGCGGGTGACGGAGGAGGATAACCTATCCGCCGGGACGGTGAGTGCCTCGTCGAAGCTGCTTGCTGTGGCGCAGATGGTGAGGGGCATGGGAGTGCCGTCGTCCGTGCCTGCGCCGGGATCAATGCTTTCTGTGCTGCATCCGCCTACCACGGAAAGGGTGGCGAGCAAGACGACACAAAGGCTCGTGAGGGTGAAGTGTTGCTTGGGTTGTTTCATATCTTTCGTTCTCTTTTTTAAGTAATTGATTAAAAATAGTTCAAAGGCGGATAATAGGGTTAAGGGGGAAAAGCCGTGTCCGTGGCGGGGCTAAAAGGCAAAGAATGGCAGGAAATAAGCCCTTTGGTCTTCCTCGCTGTTTACTCCCTTGATTCTTTTCTGAAACCCGGCGTATCCTCTTCCTATGACAGCGCTCCAGTAATGGTGCTCGTCTGCCTCCGAACAGCACATAAACATGAGCGGTTGATCCGGTAACACTGCATCCTCACGGATCTTTTTTAGCCGAGCGCTTATTTTCTCGAATGCCGCTTCTGCCGGATATCCGCGATACACCCAGCCCTCTTCATCATTCAACGAGTTATTACTGGACGGCCCGTCCAATAACTTGTCGAGCGGGATTCCTCCGAGATTGGTTATCATATCACGCCATTGCCCGGTGGTAGGGACGAACCAACGGCTGCAATTTGTTTTTCCGATATAAGATTCTGACGATATCCGCGGATATTGGGATGCCTGGCTGTCGTAATTGCGTATCTGCTCCAATCTCCAAAGAAACTCGTAGCCACCAGAACCACCCCAATTACTACCGTCCGTCATCGTTTCTGTTGATGTATATCCGTTTATGTCATTTCTCACGTCGTTGTAAGTTGTCAGATCGGGCAGCCGTTCATTTCCATAATCGTCCCATGTCACCTCGAACAAATCTCGAGGAGGCATGATAGGCATTACACAGGCATGTGTCCATCTATTTTCGATGAACAGTTCATCCGTCATCCGAGCGGGGTCCGAAGAAACCACAATGCCCATGGCTTTGGAATAATCGACATTCCTGCAGTTGCCGGGCAGCACAATAATATTCCAATTAACATCGAAATAGACATAATCGCCCGGAGCCACCCGGCGCTTCAGTGGCTGGCTGGCAAGGGCGCTCTGCCCGTTGGCTACCCTCAGGACGTAGCTTTTGCCTGCCTCAAAATTCTTTATAGGGGTTCCTGACCATTTTATCCCTTTACTTTCACCGGCATCATTTGTGGTAGTGTATGTTCCAATTGGGGTAATAGTAGCACTGCCCAGCTTTGCAATGGATATAAGCAGTCGGTAACTTCCATCGTCCATCTTGCAAGGTTTTGGTACTTCGCCCCATCCATAGTCGTACACACTTACAGATGTCACCTTGGTATCTGTAACGGACACTCTTACATCTCCAATATATGTGTAAGCGTCTTCGTCTCCATCGGGAGGAAGACAGAACATCCCCGTAGTCGGTATGAATACAAACACGGCATGCTGATGCCGGAAATCCAAGTCGAGCACCCTCTCCGCCGGGTTGGCTCCGGTGGTGGGTCTGCTGTAGGCTGTCATCAAGTCGTATCGGGCATAATAGCCCGAGGCGCTTTGGTCTAATTTCGGGGTGAATCTGGCAGATGCTGCCAATTCGGTACCGAAAGCCTCCGGCTTGTCCGGGTTTAGCGTTACAGCTGAGGGGGAAAGCTTCTCTTCGTAAGGGTAATAGGCAAAGTACATGACTTTGGGGAGATAGTAGAACTCCACTCCGTCGGGGGCTTTCCATTGGCCTGTGATGCCGTCGCTGCCCACTTCGTAGGTGAGGCAGATGTTTTCTATATTGCCGAATATCTCACCGTTCTCCTCTCTCACGGCGTAGATTCCGATTTTGTCACCAGGCACGAAGGTGGTGGTGTTGCCGTTGTTCGTGGCGCGGGTGGAGGCCGGGGAGCTTACGTCCGGCTCGGGCAGGCCCGCGAAATCGGTCATTGTGGTGCGGATGGTAAGGGAGACGGGAGTGTCCGTTTCTCCGGCATCGGTACCGGTCAGTTGGCTTTCGTCGGTGCATCCTGCCATGGCGAGCAGGAAGGCACAAAGGCTGAAGGAGGTTAGAAATTGATTGGTGCGCATAGCTTTTATATCTGTCTTTATTCGTTGGTTTCTTTTATTCGTTGGTTTCTTTTATTCGTTGAAGAAGGCGCGAGGCGGATATGGGATTACCAGACTTCACCGTCTACGCTCTCATCGGTTCCTTCTTCCCATTCGGCACTCCCTCCCCATCGGGAGACGGTGTGCGTGGTCACGGGCTGCCCGTCTACCGTACCCGTTCCGCCATTGCTCCAGCCGGAGTCGGCGGGGCCGGTAGCGTAGGTGATGGTGTAGCTGCCCGTAACGGTTTCCTTACCGCTGTCCGTCCATGTGGGCTGCGTGGCGGCGGTCACGGTGATTTGCTTCTTTTCGATGCCGATGGTATAGGTGATGAAAGCTCCCTGTGTCCATTGGTCGAGCGAAGGCAGCGGCTGTCCGACCAGGTTGATGGTCTGTGTAATAGTTGCTCCGGTGCTTAGTTTACCGGGGGCGGTATAAGTAATGCTGAACGTGCTGCCCTCTCCTCGAGGCAGCAGGAAGAAGGTGGAGAGCAGCTTCTTTTCCGCTGCTTTGGTGTCCGGCACGGCAAAGCCGGGGGTAGCGGTGGCTGCCGCTGCCGGAAATGTTTCCGTCTCCGCCGGAGTGGAGTACGTCCATCCCGTTCCGGAATCATCAGCATTGCCTGCATCGGGTGCGTGGTAGGTAAGCGTTCCGCTTTTTGCCGAGGTGATGGAAAAGGCAGTCACTTTCTTTCCGACCACGTTATCACCGCTCTTGATATAAACGCTTACTTTTGTCAAAGCATGTTTCAGCAGGAAACTCACACTGCCACTTGTCGTTTCGTAAGTCCGGTTCATCAACGGGACGGAGGCGAGCAGGTCTATCTGATCGGCTTCGGCTGTAGGCACGGTATAGGTCAGCTTCGGGAAACCCGCCACGGTATTGCCTTGAAAAGAGGGAGTGCTGCCTCCCGCCGCCGATTCGTCTACGTAGGGAGCATAGGCGAAGAAGCTCAATTTGTCAGTCGTCGTGTTGGGCCAGTATTTCACGGGGGTGTACGTCCACGGGCTTGAGTTGTTTGCCCGGCTCACCTGCTGGTTGTACATGAAGTTCAGCTTCGAGGTGGTGGCGTTCCAGTCGTCCTGCCCCGTGTACGAGGCGAACACTCCCATCGAGGTGAGGTTGTCGGTGGTCAGTGCACGGCTCATGGTAGGCTCTCCCACGCTTGTGCTGAAACCTACCGGAACCCGTGCTCCGTCTTCAGGTTGTTGGGGCGAAAGGATGCCCTCATTGCCGTCGCATGAGATGACGGCGACAAGCGTGAGACAGGCGATTGCGCACAAACTGACTGCGGTGAGTGGAAAGATCCTTTTCATTGTTTTTTGGTTTTTCTTGTTCTTTTCTTGTTCGTGCCCGGGCGGGGACATTCAACCCCGCCCGGGCTGTTTATTCTTCTGCCGTCATCCTAAAGATAACTTTCTTCTTGAGATACTTACTTTAGGATAAAATCAAAAACAGGCTCTTAGTCTTTCTTCAATATAATCTTACCTACGACCGACAAGGTGGTCTTGTCCGCCTTCCATCCCGTCGGCAGGGTGATGCCCGATATGCCAGGGGCTGAAGTAAAGTTGAGTTCTATCCGGTCGCCGCTCTTGAAGTTAGTGACGGTTGCCGAAGCCAAATTTATTGAACCGTAAGAACCGCCGGTACAGTTTATCACGAAGTAATTGCAGTTTTTATCGTTACCCTTAGCGGTGTTCAAGGTGCCGATGGCAGTAATGATGGTTGCAACGTTGGTAGCGTCGGCACTCGGCACATACACCCCCGTCTCTGTAGCCCAGTCTTCAACCGATGCGCTTACTTGTACTTTCTCCAATCCTACGGTGAAGGTGAAGTTGTAGGCGCTGGCACGTTTCAGCGTACCGTTGGGCAAGGACACAGTGGCGGTGGCGGAGGTGACGGAGTGCCCTTCTGCGAGACTTGCATCCACAGTCAGGATGTCATAGTCTATCTGCATCCTCACGTCCGTAGGCGCTGTGATGCCCGTAGGAGTGGTGGCATCATGGGGTGGAATCAGGAAGAGGTACTGGTTGGTGTTAAGCAGGGCAATTTCGGTGCCTGCCTGCGGCAGCTCGATGCCTTGGGTGGTATATTTCGCGCTGATGTCAGTCTTTGATGCCAGCGGCATGATGGCCTTCAGCTCGTAGGGAGCAGCCTGCACTGTGGGAGCCGGTACAGAAGCCCATGTCCCGTCACTCCACTGGTAGGTGGCAGCGCTGTAGAACTTGGAAGCAGCGTTTGCCGCCACGCTATTTCCGGTGTTGGTGGCATCGCGTTTCTCTGTTCCCAGAATGCGCATACCGGTGACAATTACGTGCGTCTGTGCAGTAGCAGTCAGGCTTGCGTCCAGTTTCGCCTTGAACGACGCGCGGGTAAGCACGTGCTTCAACTTGAAGCTCACCTTAGAGGTCTTTTTCTCCACATCGATGGTTTTGTCATCACCGGTCTGTGTGGCATTGGTTGCCACGAGGTCCACCATGTCGGCAGGTGCGGTCTGCAACGTGAAACGCATGGTGGGTGCCCCCTTTGTACTTGTCGTGGTGGGGGTGATGTCAATGCCGCTTTTTGTCGTGGTGCTGTGAGGCGCATAGGCGAAGAAGCTGATTTTGTCCCCTTCGGTGTTCGGCCAGTACTTCACGGGGGTATAGCCCCATTCGCTGGCACTGTACGCCACCTTCTGGTTGTACATGAAATTAGGTGCGGTGTTTGCAGCCGCTGAAGCCCACGTGCTCTGCCCGGTGTAGTAGGCAAACACGCCGAAACCGGTGGACTGGATGCCCGTCGCATTGACGGAGGAGGCGCCGCCATTCGTTATAAGCCCGCGTGTCTGTGCGTCTGTAAATACTTTGAACCCTACCGGCGGTGCGGCGTCGGGACTGATGTCCGTAATCTCATTCTGTGCACAGCCCACCAATAGCAGGGCTGCAAATGCTACATGCAAAAGACTCTTTTTCATACTTTTCATTTTTTAAATACGTTAATTATTTTTGGATTATCTGTAATTTAAACTCTTAATTCATCGGTACTTCGCTGTCTATGGGGTCGCCCCATTCGTCTACCGTGGCATCGAAACCGGAGTCGGGATCGCCTTCGGGCTTCACGTCGGGCAGGCGGTCGGTGACGATTTCGATGTAGAAAGTCAGCGTGCCGTCCTCGTCCGTTTCGTTGCGGGCAAAGACATTAAAAGTTTGCTCCACCACGGTCTTGTTGTCCACCAGCAGGATTTTCAGCGTGAGCGTGTGGGACTGTTCGCTGTCAAAACCAAAAGCATTAAATATGCCTGAGAGGGTTCCATTGAAAGGAGAACCTTCGTCATAGGTTATATCATCCATCGTAAACTGCTGCGTCACGGTACCCGATGTAGGCAGCCCGGTACTGAGGCGGACTCCCTCGGACACGCCATCCAGCAACCCCACAGCGGAACGGATGTTGTTTACGCCTTTTACCACCGCTTTTACACGTATCCGCTGCGTCAGTATGTGGGGGATAAAGTTCACCCGATAACGGTCGGGATCGGTTTCTTCGGCACGGGTGTGGCCTGCCGCCCGGCTATCAATGACAAGTTTCATGGCTTCGCGCTTCTGGTTAAGGTATTCTTCGGTACTGTAGTTACCCAGCATGGTTTCGGTCACAGTAAATCCCTCGGATACATCTACGGCAAGGTCTTCGGGAGTGGAGACGATGACGCGGGTTATGGTGCGTGTCTCTGGGTCGGTACGTGTCTCTACCTGTCGCGCGCAGGCCTCCAGCGTTTCGTAAGTGTCTCCCCGGAAGGTGATACTGGAGAAGCCGGTGACTGAACGATTGAAAATTACAGCATGGTAGCATCCTTCCGGCAGACGCACGTCTTCCCAATCGCGCATGTTCATGGGAAGGGTCTTGTGATGGGTGCCATCCTCCGCCCGATAGAAAAGGGTGGTAGCACCGTGGGCGGCTTCCTCGTCATCCAATCCGGAATTGCTCCAATCTGCTATGACATTGATCTCGGACTCCATGTAGTAAGTGATGTCACGGCGGTCGCAGCTCGTAAAGGTGATGGAGCAAGTGACAAGGGCACAAGTGAATAAGGAGACCAGGCAGCGGTTAAGTATATTCATTTTATACCTCCTTTCTGTAATTTCGACTTGCGGCCAAACAGCCACACAAGAGAGATTTTCAGTTTGGTAGGCCCCAGCCACGTATAGCGGCCGTTGTTCTGCCACAGCAGGGTTTGATAATTGTCGAGGGTATGGTAGTATTCGTAGTTGGTACGTAACAGCCCGATACCGATATTATATTCCATCCGTAGGTTACGCCCTATCCGGTGGGCATACCCGTAGCTAATACCTGCGGCGATAAAAAACTCGCCCTGATAACCGTTATCCTGCCATTGCAGGTCGTACTTGCCGCCTCCGGCATACAGTCCGAGGAAATGGCCGGTAAGTACTTCTTTTGTTTGCCGCTTTTTGCTGTTGCCCAGCCAGTAGCGGCCTTCCAGACCACCCATAAGGATTTGAAGGCAATATTTATCACCGTTCATCAGCCACCAGGGGAACATCAGTTCACCGTTGAGCGAGTAGCGGTTGTGCTTGCCCACAGGTAATTCGATTTCTACATTAGGCATCAGGGCGGCATCGAACAGCAGGTTGGTTTTCAAGGCGAACAGTGGACGCTTTTCTTTGGTTTGTGCATTCCGAAACGTTGCCTGTGCTTGTTTCCGGATGCTTTTCATCCCCGGATACAGCAGTTCGCACGGTTTATTCAGGGACTCTGTATCGGGAGATACGGGACGGGGCAATGCGGGCAGGCTGTCCGGTTTTACCCACACCAGGCACACGGCGGCATTGCGCAGGTATTGCAACATCCTCTCTCTGATGTAGCGGTAAGAACTCCCGCCGTCCAACTTCCTGAGCAATGATTTGCAATGGTCGCTGTCCGAAGTGTGATCAATGATTTGCAGCACTTTTTCCCGGTTGGGAAGGTGCTCGTCACCGGCTATCAACCGGTGTAGTTCCTGCCAGTTCTCACCCTGTGGCCGGGGATGGATCCGGTATTGGTCGAGGTACGGGTATTTCCATACCAGATATCCCTTTACGACTGTGGAGCGTTGCCGTGCTAGACGTTCGTTATACTTCCGGTTACCGTCAGGAGAGGCGAAAGAAAGGATATTGATCGAGTCGATCCGCCCCGTCAGGCTACGATCGGAAAGCACTTCATCCAGATGACGGAGGGTACGGGCATTGTCCATGTATCCGTTATCCACTAACGCCTTGCCTAAACGGAAATAGAGTAGCATCGGTTCCCCGGAAAGATCCGGTCTGTGAATGCTCTCCTGTGAATGCACACCCGTCAGCAGCCCGAAAAATAGTCCGAAGCCGAAGGCAATGCGTTTTACATTTATAATAGGTAAGTAATTCATATTGGGGCTGATTGAGGGGTTACCAGTCGGCTATTTTAATATCTGCCAGAAAGGTACGTGCCACTTGATTGAAAATACCGATCTTATTGGCGATTTGACTATGATAGATATAAAATTCTTCCGGAGTGGGCATATTGCAACGAATGGGTTCATTCAATGCCTGGAGCACATCCAACAGGGAGATTTCCGACAGAGGATGCCATAAGGCATACGAAGAGAGATTCCCCGGCTCTTTGTCCGGCAGACACCGGATAAGATGGCCTTTTTCTAATTTGTCGAACAAGTCTTTCCATTCTTCCGCGGAAAGAAGGTAATTGACTGATTGCAGGGCATTGCCTAAAGCAATGTCATGCAGTACAGAGATGGCTGTTTGGGTACATATAGATAGCATCTGCGTTTGTTTTGTTAACCGTTACTTACCAAGTAACGGAGATATCCGCCTGAATTACTTACCAAGTAATGGAGAGTAACCTTTTAAAACAGTGGGAAAAGGCGTTTTCCAAGTGATTATTGATTAAAAAAGACATTTTACTTATGCATTAGGTAAATAAAAGTGTAATCCGTTTTTGAAGAGTCAAAGATGGATAGTAGGCTTTATGCACTTTTTTTAGTGGCAGCAGTGGGCAATATTGTTTTTTCAGGGTTTGTGTCTCGGTTTATGAAGATTTTTTAATGTGTTGACATAAAAATTAGCGTTTTATTTGGTTTAATGAAAAAATATTTTCAACTTTGTCGCCGGAAACAAACCATTACTTGGTAAGTAATATATCTATTTATTCACTGGAATACAGTATCTTACAAACTACATTTTTAGATAAATCCCTCCTTACGACTGAAGTAATAAGTTTATAATTCGCTCTGTCTATCCGTTCCCCGGCAAAAGGCTTAAGGTAAGTTTCAGTGACACGAACGGAAGAATGCCCCAACGCTTCACTGATGATCCCGACAGGAGTACCCAAATGATAAGACAAGGTAGCCCATGTATGCCGTGCGGTGTAAGAACTCAACTTTACACCGGGCAAGAGCACCGAAGCGACTTTCATCAAACGACCGTTAAAGCTGCGCAAGGCATCCAGATAGCAGCGGTGAAGGACCGCACCGTTACCCAAACTGCTATCCAGAATGGGGAACAGGTAAATAGAATTCGGACGTTTGTCTGCAAACTTCTTCATCAGAGGTACAGCTTCCTTAGGAATACGAACTGTCATTTGACGACCCGTCTTATGACGGCAATAAACAATCACATTACCCTGAACGTCACGTTTACGCAAATGGGCAAGGTCAATGAAAGGCATCCCGCGGAAAAGGAACATCAGCAGGAAATAAGCAAGCGTGCGTCCCATGTCCTCAGGCAATAAGCTTATATCAGCCCCCAGAAGCAGGCGCATCTGTTTCTGCGTCAACGCACGTTTAGTACGGGATTCCACCTTCGTATACACATCATTGAAAAGCCCGGGAATATAGCCGGAACTGCCCACAGGGAAGATGCGGTTGAATACCGCCCGCAAAGTACGCATGTAAGTGGAAATACTGTTCCAGCTCAATGACTTGCTCAAAAGCCACTCCTGATAAGCTTTCAGACGACCGGGAGTAAACAACTCGCATACAGGCAGCAGTCCTGACGTATCACCGGAAAACTCCGTAAAGGAATGCAGCGTACAAGTATACGTATGCACGGCAGCATATTTTCCGGCAGCCTCCAGTTCTTTGATAATGGCTGACATGCAACCGGGCAAGTCGGTAACCATCCTTTCATTAACAAATTCTTTTTTATCCATAATTTCATGATTTTATATCAGCGCGATATGCGCATATTTTTCCAAACAGGCATACACGGAGATTGTTTGTAAACGCAAAATAAAGGATGTGAGCAAGTTATAAAAGAATCAGAAGGCGGTGAATAACACAGGGAAGTGATTCGACTGTAATAAACTTTGTTAAATACGCTGTGTACAATTACTGTACTATATATTGACATCGCCTCCCGCGTATATACGCGCAAATTTAATCGGTAACAAAAGGTTCTTATTTCATTACACATTAATATCAACCGGCATTTTCCTCATTTTGAAAAATACGAATATTCACTCTAGCTTTGCACTTCGGTTTTTAACCAATCACCCGTTTCTCACCGGGAAACATCCTCTTGGTTTTAAAGAAACGGGGCGTTGGTTTTAAAGGAACGGCTCTTTGGTTTTAAACCAAAAAGAGGCATTTGTAACTACTTGATTCTCAATTTCTTATAAAAGCAGAATTCCGTCCCCGTAACCCATGGGATTTTTCTCAACAAACAAAACGGAATTCATGACCTGAAGCGGTCTGATGCATATAATATTTATTTACAGTTAAGAATTGAAATCCCATGGTTACAGTTACGATTACCATCAAGCCGTATCTGGCAAGGTATATGTACGTACGCTACGCGCAAAGTCTAGAACCCGAATCCGAAAGTCGCTCCTCGCCTTCCTCGCCGGCCTCTCCCCCAAAACCGGTTCCCATCCGTCTCTCCCACATCACTCCTGTCTATCATTTCCTACACCGCCTGTCCGTCCCGCATCCACTTAAAACATCCTGGAAAGAAACTGGGAATATCACGTTTGTACTGCCCAATCCAGCCTATGGAAAGAATCCCGAAACGTATAATTATATAGGGAAAGAAAGCGCATTGATCATAGAAAAGGAAATTGAAACGGAAATGAAGGCGGAACTCTATTCGTTTCTGCTGGACAATAAGTTCAATAAGGGGGTGATGTTCAAGAAGTCAATGGCACTATTTGTGGAACATTATGAAATGGTGGAACTCGTACAGGAAGAAAGCCTGATGAAAGCATTTCAGAGATGGAGGAAGTTGGTAAAAGAAGAAAGAAAGTAAACCACTATATACAAAAACAGGACACCTTCTTGGTATCCTGTTTTTATTCATTTAGTGTCCTTCACTGCTTCTTCTATTCGGGATACTAACTGCGGATTACTGGGACGTGCCGCAGTTCCGAAATCAATAATCTGCCCCTGTCTATTTATTAATATATAGTAAGGCATCCTGTCTATTTTCCATTGCTTACGAATTTTCTGATAGTTATCTATTCCCAAATAATCAGTCACATGAACACATTCAATTCCCCGGTTTCTCAATGAATACTCATTCAGACATTCCTCCCATTGTTCTTTGGGTTCACTCACACAAATGGAATATATAATCAAATCATCCGTAGAGAATTTGCTGCGCAATTGTTTTAAAGGTTCCATTTCTGCCAGACAAGGAGGACACCATCTGGCCCAAAAATCGAAATAAATCACTTTTCCACGATTCTTTTCGAGCACATCATAGACAGGTTTCATGTATGGCATACGTGTTGTATGCTTTGAGTTCTCATGGAATTCGCCATATAATAAATTGTCGGAAACAGGCTGTGGATTTTTTAGATACGATTTGGTCTGATTATAGATCTGCATCACCTGTGCACGTAGATGCGACATTTTAACGATTGAGTCAAACTGTGTACGTTTTTCGTGAAAAGCAAGTGTGTCGTTAGTACACAAAGAACCGGCTATCAACTTAGTATATAAATACTGATTCATCTCACTCTCCCCCATTGCAGCCATGATCTCTTCTATCGAAGGATTCTTTTTATCTTTGAAAGCGATCCCATAAGCAATATATCTTTCTGCTTCATCAGCAACATCGTATAAGCGTGCCGAGAGTATACCTTTAGTATATAGTTTATTGATTTCAGGTAAAAGTGTATGATAACGGTCCATCTCTTTTCTCGTTTTAAACAAGTATGACATACCATTGAATAACAGCGCATAATAATAATCCTGCTTCAGCAATTCTTCAGTAAATAGTACTACATCTTCCATTGGCTTGTACTTTACTAGATACTCATTCCTACGTTCCAAACGAAAATTATAATCCTTTTTTAATTCAGCCTCAAAATCCTTAACGTCTGATTCCGGTTTCATATTGTAATTCTGTATATAGTAATATGCACTTTCAGTGAACGCTAATATCTCTTGATTAAGCTTTTCGGCATCACGTGTCACTTTAGGATGAAAAAGATCTTTGAAGTCTATTTCTATATGTATGCTGTCTCCCGGGTGGATATAAAGATGTTCTGCATAGTTGCGGATAGAAACCTCCCTTAATTTGGCATAAACCGGAAAGCGGAAAGAGAATGAACCATCTTTTTGTATGGGCGAACGATACTGATTTCCCATATCTCTGAAAAATGGGATAATGAGAGTCAGTTCCTTTTCCTGAGGATAGAAATCCCGGTTTAGAACTTTGCCTGTGATGACTGCTTCTTCAGCATACTCTTCCAATGAGGGATTACTCTCCTCTGTTTGTACAGAAGATTCAGACTGGAAATTACTCTGGGCTTTTTGACGGCATCCGGCAAACAACAAGGTAATTATTATCAGAAAGGATAAACTGTGTTTCATTGTGTTTGAATATTAGTATGTTCGTAAATCTAACATTTAAGAGTTCTTGCCTCTAAATGTATGAAATTATTTTTAGAGGCAAGAACTTTTGACAGGTTATCTGTCTCAATTTTAGATATTTCACATTATATATAATTAATTTATGGGATAAAACAGGCCGAATGCTATAGCCAACGTACAAACTTCCTGATATACCAGTTCTTTACCAATTGCGTCAGGATACAATAGGAAAGCAAAATGCCAATCAGCCAGGGGAAATAACCCAAAGGGAGAGCTGTCAGGCCGATGGAACGTCCGAAAGCTGTGAAAGGAATAAGAATGCCTACTGCCATAATTAAGAACGTCAGCCCCATAACAGGCCACGTGGCCCGGCTTTGTATAAATGGTATTTTACGGGTACGTATCATGTGGACAATCAATGTCTGGGATAACAAACCTTCTACAAACCATCCGGTCTGAAACAAAGTCTGATGTTCGGGACTGTTACAACTGAACACATACCACATAACCAGATAGGTAGCAATATCAAAGATAGAACTGATAGGTCCTATATAAATCATAAAGCGACTCAGGTCGGATGCATCCCATTTGCGCGGTTTCTTCAGAAATTCAGGATCCATACGGTCGAATGGAATAGTTGTCTGTGATATATCATATAATAGGTTCTGAATCAGCAAATGTATCGGCATCATGGGCAGGAACGGCAGAAAGGCGCTTGCAAACATCACGCTGAACATATTGCCAAAATTGGAACTGGCAGTCATCTTTATATACTTATTGATATTACCAAATGTCTTTCTACCTTCAAGTACGCCGTCTTCCAATACCATCAAATCCTTCTCCAGCAAGATGATATCCGCACTTTCTTTGGCTATATCTACCGCCGAATCGACAGATATGCCAATATCTGACTGACGCAAGGCGCCTGCATCATTGATGCCATCTCCCAGAAAACCAACTGTATTACCTTGCTCCTGCAATAGAGAGATGATTTGGGTCTTTTGCAAGGGAGTGAGTTTGGAGAATAACGTAGTGTCTTTTACTGCTTCTTTCAATGTTGTTTCATCCATTTCCTCCATTTCTATTCCGGTAAGGGAGTGCCCGGTATCAATCCCCACCTGACGGGCAATAGCTTTCACTACGGTATCATTGTCTCCCGACAATATTTTGACCGCTACTCCATGCACATATAATTGTTCGATAGCTTCGGTGGCAGAAGGTTTGGGAGGATCAAGAAAAGCAAGATATCCAATCAACACCATTTCCTTTTCATCTTCGATGGCAAAATTACAGTCCTTTTCGATGAAACTTTTCTGGGAAACCGCCAATACTCTCATACCTTGCCGGTTCATTTCCTCACTGATCTTTTGCGCTTTTATTTTCAAGGAGTCAGTCAAAGGATGTATCTCTCCGTCGAACTCGGCATACGAACAGACATCGAGAATCTCTTCTACCGCTCCTTTAGTAATAATTTGCCGCTTCCCTTGCCTGTCTTCTATAACGACAGACATCCTTCTGCGTGTAAAGTCGAAAGGAATTTCATCGACTTTGGTATAGGCATTCTTCAAATGTTCCAGATTCAACTCTCTTACATGAAAGAGGATTGCCTTATCCATCAGGTTTCTCAAGCCGGTCTGAAAATAACTGTTGAAGTACGCGTGACGAAGAATACGTTTACTGTTGTCATCACTGCCGTCTGCATTGATATACTTCTCCAACACAATTTTATCGCAAGTCAATGTGCCGGTTTTATCAGTACAAAGTATATCCATTGCTCCAAAATTCTGAATGGCATTGAGGTTCTTTACGATTGTTTTCTTTTTGGACATGGCGATTGCTCCTTTAGACAGGTTAGCCGTCACAATCATAGGTAACATTTCGGGAGTAAGACCGACCGCCACAGATACGGCAAAAATGAAGGCTTCGAACCAGTCACCTTTCGTAAAACCATTCACGAAAAACACGAACGGAACCATAACCAGCATAAAACGAATCAATAAAAAGCTGACCTTGCTAATACCTTTATCAAAGGCTGTAGTGGCACGATGTCCGACCAGACTTTTGGCTATTGTACCCAGATAGGTTTTATTCCCCGTTTCAAAAACAATTCCTTTTGCCGCACCACTAATCACATTGGAACCCATATAACAGATATTATCCAACTCTATGACACTTCCCTTACGAAACTGTTGTCCCTGTACTTCCGGAAACTTTTCTATCGGTTCGGACTCACCCGTCAGTGAAGCCTGACTGATAAACAAGTCTTTTGAATCGATGATACGTATATCGGCAGGAACCATATCACCGGCTGCCAGGTACACAATATCTCCCGGAACGAGTTCTGTTATATCGATCTCTTCTTCCTGTTCTCCGGCACGTTTTGCCAGACAAGTGTTTTTTACCATCTTCATTAAAGAATCTGTAGCTTCACTTGCTCTCCATTCCTGCCAGAAACGAAGGATAGCACTGAATAATACCATGGACGAAATAATGATTACCCCTGCCCATTCTTGCTCTCCGGGTTCAGCCATCAATACATCCAGAAACAAGGATATGATGGCAAGTCCTGTCAGAACGCCTATGAAAGGATTGATAAACGTTCTGACAAACAGTATAAACGGATTCTTTTTCTGTTCATGAATGACTTCGTTTCTTCCATAAATGGATTGTCGCTCCTGTACTTCTCTCAGTGTTAATCCAAGCTTTGTAGTCTGCAAACAGGAATAAATTGACTTACCGGGTTGCGTGGCAACCAAAAATACTCTCTCTGAATTGAATGTGTACTGTGATGAACGCAGTTTTTTCTTCCATACCATACTCTCTAATTTTTTTAAGTTACTAACTGCATTTATTAATTCGATGCAAAAGTAAAGAGGACTTCGGAAGGAAACCGTTAGAGAATGATTAGAGTGGTATTAGAAAACTATTAGAATTTTTTAGATATGCGGAAGTTTTACCACAAAGGTAGTTCCCTCGTCCTTATGAGAAGCTACGGTAAGTTCGCCTTTGTGAAGGTGGATGATTTTCTGTGTCAAAACCATACCTATACCATTTCCGGGAGCTATATTCTTGTTTTCTCCCCGATAAAACAGTTTAAACAGGTTTTCTTTGTCTGCATCGGACATTCCTACGCCATTATCAGACAAGCGGATAATAGCCCATTGTTCCCAATAAGCTATCAGGACGGATGAAGTCCGGTTGGAAGAGTACTTGCAGTTGTTCTCTACCAGATTCACAAAGGCAGTAGTCAACAGATAGCTGTTTCCGATTACGGTCAGCACGTTATCTTCCTCGGCTTCCTGCTCAAATACTAATTCGATATGATAATCCGGATGGGCTTTTAGGACTAGTTCTCTGGCATCCAGCAACAGTTCATCCAACCGGACCTCTTCCATTGTAATCTGTTCCGACTGATAGTCGGCTTTTGCAAGATTCAGCAATCCGTCGATCAGGTTTATGATCCGTCGGGAATCTTGCAGTGCATTGCTGATGGCTGCCTGATATTGTCCGGAGGTTCGTTCTTTCAACAGGGCCAGATCCAGTTCGGCTGTAAGGGCTGCCATAGGTGTACGTAGTTCGTGAGATACATTGCTGACAAACATCTTTTGCGAGTTGAAGGACTTCTCCAGACGTTCCAGCAGTGCATTGAATGTAATACTCAGTTCTCCCAGTTCGTCCTGTTCATTTTTCACTGGCAGTCTTTTGTCGATATGTGAGGCGGTGATTTTCTCCGCTTCTCTCACGATATTGCGTATAGGCTTTAAGGTGCTTCGGGAGAGGATATATCCGACAACCGCCAACACGGTCAATCCTCCGATAAATAACAGAATGAGCATATTTCTCAGTGCATCCCGGTTAGCGTATCCATAGCCATCATAGGCAGCGGCAGTGACAATGTAGTCTTGCCCTTCAAACGGATACACAAGTCCTATTGCCTGATATTCGTCCACATAGAAACTGATATTCTTTCGTTTCAGAATACGTTTTACCATCTCGGGTGTTTCCTTGACTATGTCGTTTTGAAGGGCATCATGATACAGTATTTTAAAATCTGTGGTATAGACGGCTACCTCTACTTCATTAATAAACTTCTGATTGTTCAGGTAAATAGACTGCATCGTTTTTGCATCTACTTGATTATTAAGAAATAAGTGAGCTTTGGTTATAGCTTCACTTTGCAGGTTGCGAAAGAAGGTATTGCTGCGCGAATGCTCGCTTACGTAATAGACAGCTACAACAAATGCGAAGAATACCGCAGCTGTAATGCCCGCATATTGCAGAGTCAGCGTTGTCCGGATTTTCATAATTTGTCAGTCAGTATGAAACCCATCCCTGCTTTGGTATGAATAAGTTTCGGTTCAAAGTTACGGTCTATCTTTTTGCGAAGGTAGTTGATATATACATCAATAAAGTTGGTTCCCGTATCAAAATGTGTGTTCCAGACTTTCTCCGCTATCTCTACCCGGCTCAATACTCTTTCGGCATTTTCGACCATATATAGCAACAGGTTATATTCTTTCGGAGAAAGTTTAATGGGAACGTTATTTCGTTCTACGTCTTTCCGCTGAAGATCAATGCGCAGATCCGCATAAACAAGTTCCTGCGGTAACTCCGGTACATTTCCTGAGACACGTTTTAATAGAACTTTGATTCTGGCATTCAGCTCTCTGAAATCAAAGGGCTTCACCATATAGTCGTCTGCACCGGCATCGAAACCGTCCAGCTTATCGTTCGTTGATCCTAATGCCGTCAACATTAATATAGGAATACGGGGATTGGAGTTACGGATTTCTTTCGTCAGCTCGAATCCGTCCATCTTAGGCAGAACAATATCAGATATAACCAGATCGAACGTATGTGCCTGAAAAAGCCGCAGCCCCATTAATCCGTCATAAGCTACCATGGTCTGATAACCATTTTCTTCCAGCCCGTTCATCAGCAAACTTGCCACTCTGGGTTCGTCTTCTATAATTAGTATTGTGTACATAGGAAAGAACTCGTTAATCTGAATCTATAAAACGAAACAAAAATAATGATTATTCCTCACTTATGACTCTTTTAAACCATTTTATATTTGCTATATTTACATTAAAAAAAGGTACCCAACGCAATGTGAGTACCTTTTTATTTCATTTATTTATTCCATAAACCGGAAAATGATTCGTCCGCTCTGCGGACCATTCACCCATTTAGGCTGCGATGACGGGCCACATAGATCTGTAGAATTTACTTTATTACGTACAGGAGGAATCACATTCAAGACAGAAATTCCACTTTCAGGAAGCGTATAAAGTAAACGGTCACGACCGTCACGCGGCTGATATACTCCGATATAAGCATCCGGAGTTTCATTGGTCAGGCTGATAGTACCCTCTTTCGTGCGGATGTTCATCCAGGAAACACTGCCAAAATATCCTTTGAATTCGGGATATGTGAAAGTTTCACCCGGAATAGGATCGTTATAGTCGTTTTCCCAGACATCATATTGCGTGCCATGAATACGGTTCTGCCATACACGATAGGGCCCCGCTCCCAGCCAGCGTTTACTGATCACCTGATCTTCGGGATAGTCGAAGCAGATTCCCATTAAATCTACCACACCGGAAAAATTGTAGGTATAATCCAGCACCGCTTCTCCATTTGGATTGATTGTCCATTGCGCTTTATCCAGATTACCCAGTTTATAATTGGCAGTAACAATCAGATTGCCTCCGTCTTCTTTTACATCCAGTTTCGTGAATACAGCAGCATCAGGGAATTCGCTGTAGGTACGATCCTTTTCTTTCGCTTTTTCGTCATCGTGATTATAAAACTGATCCAATGAGCGGTCGGCACGACGGGCACCGATGAAACGAGGGCCGTTGGCAAAGCTGATCTTGCGATTGTTTACGGATACACCTTTCAGCTGACCGTCTTTCTTTGAGAAAATGAAAGTATGATTCTTCGCTTTTACGGTAAGTTCATTTTCTGTTTCTGTAGAGGTTACCTTATTAGATAAGGGAGAAAGCACTTCATTAGCCTGATTCAGTTTGTTCACAGGGAAAGTCCAGCGCCAAAGTTCATGACCGTATCGGTCGATGGCTGTGAGGAAAAGGGCATCGGCATCCGGAAGGATCGTTGTTTTAATATCCAGCACACCTGCCGAATGGGCTGCAACATCACTTCCTTGTACTTCCCCTTGTTTCAGAACTTGGGCAGTTGTATTAGAAGCATCTGTTGCGGTAGGGAACTTCACCTGTTTCCAAAGGAAACGGCAAGTGTTCAGATTCAGATAATCATAACGGTTTTCTACGGAGAACTTACCGTCAAACTGTTTGTCGACAGAAGTATTCATGATTTGTACCGGACTCCATAACTGCTTGATTGTGTAGAAACTGCCTTCCTTTTCATGATGTGGCCCTACAATACCGTCAGCGCCGAAATTTCCTTGATTATCAATGAATCCGTCCATATCGACACGCTTCACTCCTTCGTCTGCCAGTACCCAAAGGAACCCACCGATACAGCGGGGATGTTTGCGCATCATTTCCCAATAGTCATATAATCCGGCACCATGACCGCCATCATACAAACCGTGGAGAAATTCTGTCGGCATAAAGATTTCCGGCAAACGCATATAGTTCTGACTTTCTCCGTAAGAACGGTAATGCATGGTTTCAAAACCAGAGAAATTGCCTTGCGGGTGAATCACCGGACGTTTCTGCGGATCGTACTTGTGAAATTCTCCATCGAGTTCGGTATTCCATCCTTTTTCATTACCATTACTCCACCAGATAATAGACGGGTGGTTAACGTCACGTTCTATCATTCCTTCGATCAGGCGTACTCCGGTCGGAGTATCGTATTTGCCATGCCAGCCTCCTAATTCATCCATCACGTAAAGTCCCAGAGAATCACAAGCTTCCAGAAACTCCGGATCAGCCGGATAGTGACTCAGACGGACGGAGTTCATATTCATGTCTTTCATCAGAAGAACATCTTCGATATTTTTCGCTTTACTTAATGTACGGCCACTTTCCGGACGGAAGCTATGACGATTGACACCACGTACCATAATGCGTACACCGTTTACGTATAATCCGTCACTCTCGCGTACTTCGATGGTACGAAAACCGAATGTTTCTGTCTCGCTGTGCAGCACTTTTCCGCCTTTGTCCAGCAAAGAAAACTGAGCTTTATAAAGATTCGGTGTTTCGGCTGTCCATAGAGCCGGATCAGAGACATTGAGCTGTAAAGAAGTCCAGTCTCCTCCTGCTTTTACAGGTACGGTCGTTTCAGTTAGTTTTTTGCCTTTATTATCCAGAATCTGTGCCCGGATACTCATTCCGTCATTAGACAGATTGGTATAGCAATTGGCACGGAAGGAACCATCCATTTGTGCATCGATGGCGATGTGACGTAAATTAATCGCAGGTTTTACTTCCAGGAATACCGGACGGAAAATACCTCCGAAATTCCAATAGTCGGCACGTCGCTCGGCAAGATTCACACTGGCATTTTCGCTTTCCTTTGAAACGGTTACTTCCAGCAGATTCTTTTTTCCATACTTAAGGAAATCTGTGACATTGTATGAAAAACGATAGAAAGCTCCCTGATGTTTCGAGCCGACTTTACGCCCGTTTACTTTAACTTCGGTATCTGTCATCGAAGCTTCGAATACCAGATTTACCTGCTGCCCGCGGAACTTCTCGGGGACCTCAAACTCGTACTTATACATTCCTTTTTCATCGGCTATACCTTCGGGGAATGCTTTGCCATAAAAGGTGATTCCATACTGATAGGTGCCAAAGCCCTGCAACTCCCAGCATGACGGTACACCGATCTTCGTCCATTTGCCGGAATTGCGTCCGTCAGTACAGAAGAAGTCCCATTCTACCATATCATCACATCCGTGACCGGAAAGGTATTGCCGTTCCGTTTGCGGAAGGGTTTGAGCAGCCAGAGTAGTTGCCAACGCCAATGTTGATAATAAAGTGGTTACTTTTCTCATTGTTACTTTTATTATTGTGTTAGTTACTATTTATTTGTATCAATTCTTATTTTACTGCTTGCTGATGCGTATATGCAGCGTATGTTCTTTTTTCTCAATAGCATACTTCTTCAGTACGCCCGGTCCGCAGCTGCTATTCCCTAATCCGAGCACGGCTGCGTCCATACTGAGAATAATTTCGGGACGTGGCTTCAGATTGCAGTCATGAGTTTCTTTATATAAATCCTGTGCAGTATAATGCAAAGCAGAGGCAGAAAATACATCTTCTACCGCGTCTACACGGATACCTTTATTCTGTTTGTCTGTCAGCGTAAGAAATTGTACTTCTTCCTTATTTCCACTATCCTGCGGACGAGGATAATGTACATACTGTTCTGCTACCGTTCCCTTCCAGAGTCCTATTGCAGCAGATGTCTTGCGATCGGGATAATTATCCTGTGGTCCTCTGCCATACCATGTAAAGGTATTATAGGCAGGAGCCAGACAGAATGCAAGCCCTAAACGAGGCAATTCCGGAAGTACTCCTTGTGGTAAGAAAGTTGTTTTCAGATCAATGGCTCCATCAGAAGAAATGGTATAGACGGATGTCGTTGTCACTTTGCCTTCTTTATATAAATTAGTTGTCCGGATACGTACTATGACTGCCCCATCTGCACGTACTTCATGATCAAAAGACTCCAGACTAATCAGAGGATGGTCCATGGCATGCAGTTTCCAGTCTTTTGCCAGCCAGTTTCCGAAACTCTTGTCATTGTCTGTCGGTGCACGGAATGCTTGCGTGACAGGCTGAACCGGAAAATGATTCTGAGTCAATATTTCTTTGCCATTGTACATAAGGGAAGTTATACTTCCGACTGCTTTCTTTTCCCACTGAACCGAGAAACCGCGTCCGCTAACTGATAAAGATTTATCATCCTCTTTTACTTGCAGCGCTCCTTTATTGATCAGATCGGCAGACAACAATTCTCCTTGCTGTAAGCAGAATTGTTCCCAAGTAACTTCATGACCGGCTTTCGCCCAAAGAACATCAGATTTCAATACGATGCTTACTTTTAGCTGACAATCAGAAAGCGTATTCGTTGAGTTGCTGTTGTTGCCTTTTCTGTTTAAAGCCTTCTTGTCCGATAAGGAACGGAAAGCTGGTAAAGTGATTGTTCCACTCTCACCCGGAGCTACGTCCGGTAATGTGATTTCTCCCTGTTCTTTCTGTTTACCATCTATTGTCAATGTCCATAAGCAGCGATACTGAGATAAGTTTATATGATGATTCCTGTTTGTAACGATCAATTGTCCATTGTTGACGGCCAACTGAACCGGTGCATATACTTTCTTTACTTCCCAATACTTCGGAGTCGTCTCACGATCACTCATCAATAGACCATTAAAGCAGAAAGCTTTCAGATTCGGCTTATCACCAAAGTCTCCGCCATACGCCACCATAATGCGGCCATCAGGCAATTCTTTATAAATTCCCTGATCTACCCAGTCCCATATGAAACCGCCCAGCATACGGGGATTGCTATATATTTCATCCCAATATTCTTTAAAGTTGCCCAACGCATTTCCCATCGAATGGGCATATTCGCTTGTCATTACCGGACGGTCATCATTGGTACGTTCCGCTATTTCCAACAGTCGTTCCCAACGTGCATTTTCCGCACGTTCTTTGTCTTCTCCTTCTGCAATGCCCGGATTCAGATATTCTTGTTTCACACGGGTATAAAAACGGCTGATCACATCGACCGTCTTCGGATCAGGATTGCCATCTACTCCCTGCGCACCTTCATAATGAACGGGGCGTGTAGGATCAAAATCGTGTAACCATGCAGAAATAGCTGCAAAGTTCGGTCCGTAGCCGCTTTCATTCCCCATACTCCACATCACGATACTTGGATAGTTCTTATCACGTTCTGCCATGCGGACTGCACGGTCCATGAATGCAGCATACCAATCGGGAGTACTTGCCAGTGTCCCGCGCAGACCATGCTCTTCGATATCCGCTTCATCCATCACATAAAGCCCTAAACTATCACAGAGTTCATACCAACGGCTCACATTGGGATAATGGCTGGTACGAACGGCATTGATATTTGCCTGTTTCATCAGCAGTATATCCTGAAGCATTCTTTCTTCACTCATTACGCGTGCCGTCCGTGGATCGTGTTCATGACGATTCACACCTCTGAAGCGAACCGGATTACCGTTAATCAGTAATTGTCCTTTATTGATTTCTACAGTACGGAAACCGACCGACTGCTCCGCCTGTTCTATCACTTTTCCTTCCGCATTCTGCAAAGTAAGGTGTAATTTATAAAGATAGGGTGTCTCCGCTGTCCATCTTTCCGGTGATTTTATCATGGCTGACAGACGTCCTGTCTTACGTGGTCCACGCTGCGGATACCACTCATTCATCCGGCTTGCTTTATGCTCCAGATCCAGTATTTCTTCCACCTCTCCCTGTAACTTTATTATCTCCTTTCCACTTGCGTCTTTCAACACAGCTTGCAGGGTATATCCTTTTCCGGTCATACCTCTGTATACACTAAATTGCGGATCGATCTGCAAAATAAAGTCCTTATAATTGCCGGCAGATGCAGGAAGAGTGCGTATTGTATAATCACGCATACGAACATCAGGTGTATGTATCAGATGAATACTACGATGAATGCCGCCAAAACGCCAGAAGTCCTGATCTTCGAGATAAGACCCGTCACTATAACGGTACACTTCCAATGCTATCTGATTCTCACCAGTCTTCAGATAGTCGGTGATGTTAAATTCACTTGGCTCCATACTACCTTGGCTATACCCTACCCGTTCGCCATTTATCCAGACATAGAAAGCACTCATCACTCCTTCAAAGCGCAAAAAAGTCTGTCCGTCCGCTTCCCATCCTACAGGCAAAACGAATGTGCACCGATACTGTCCGACCGGGTTTCGTTCTTTATAGGTCGTATAGTCAGCTTTCGGCTCTCCCATTACTCGCGGAGGATCTATCTTAAACGGATAACCTGCAGATACATAAATAGGCGTGCCATATCCATTGACTTCCCAATTGGCAGGAACAGGAAAGTCCTTCCAGTCTTTATCATTAAAATCAGTCTGATAGAAATCTATGATTCTTTCGCCCGGAACAGGAGTCCATCGGAACTTCCATGTTCCGTCCAAAGACATCGAACAGTCTCCTTTCTGTACGGAGAAAGGAGTAAAAGCAGCCCGTGCCGGTTCACGATTAATCTGGAGAACATGATGATTCTCCCAGTCATGCATTGTTTGTGCCTGCATCGGGCAAGCGACCAATGCGCCAAGCAGTAATGTATATATTTTCATTCGTTCTTTTTTCTTCATACCAAGAAGACGGACGAAGGGGCATTTTGTACCCCTTTCTTTTACATTAATATTGAAGAATAATAAAAGGAGAAACACTCTATGAAGGGTTGTCTTGCTTCACACGCACAGTATGAGCATACGATTGAAGATTCGGAACTAAAACTGTAATTAAAATAAGAATATCAATTATTAAAATGCAAACATCGTTTTAACGATTAAGGTCTTGCGAATTAAAATACTCCTTCAGACAGGAGTAAAAACATATATGAATATCGCATTATCTTCCGGGAAATGTTTTTCTTTGTTATACATTCATGTCATTTATCTCATGTTCTGCATTAAAAAACAAAAGAAATGGAAGAGAATAAACAAACACTTTACAATGATGAGTTACTAGATATCCTGCCTGACGGAGTTATTATATTTAATATAAATGGAGAGGTTATCCAGCTTAATCGCCAGGCTCAAACCGAACTTCATGTCCATTCATCAGCCAATGAGATGATGCCTCTTTCAACCAATGACCTATTCAAGTTATTAAATAATAAAGAAGATATTCTTTCTGTCATCTTAGAGAAGATTCGTCAGGGTGAACAAACTTATTCACTTCCTGAACATACTTTCATGCAAGAACAGGTGGATTATACACAATTCCCGATCAGAGGTGATTTTGCAACGATCAAGGAAGATGGCAATCTGAAAAAGATCTTATTCTTTTTTCGTAATATCACTGTAGAACTGACACAGGAGTATATTCTGAACACAGCCTTACAAAGAACCAGGATATATCCGTGGTATTATGATATAAACCGAAGTGAGTTTACCCTCGACAACCGTTATTTCGAACATTTAGGTATTTCGGCCGGAGAAAACAACACTCTGACTATGGAAGAATACGTAAATATGATTCATCCTGACGACCGGCAAGCTATGGCCGACGCCTTTATTGTGCAACTTAGCGGCATGGAAACGTTCGATAAATCTGTCCCCTTCCGCTTGCATCGTGGAGACGGAACTTGGGAATGGTTTGAAGGCCAGTCTACTTATATTGCCAATATCTCAGGGCATCCCTATCGGTTGGTCGGTATCTGCATGAGTATTCAAGAATATAAAGACATAGAGAATACCTTAATCGAAGCACGTAAGAAAGCTGAAGAAAGTGACCGTCTCAAAATGGCTTTTCTGGCAAATATGAGCCACGAGATTCGCACACCACTAAATGCAATAGTCGGCTTCTCTGATGTAATCGGTTCCACTTATGATGAATTAAGCGAGGAAGAACGTGCCGATTTTGTGAGATTAATCAGTATCAACAGCGAACATTTAGTAAGACTGATTGATGATGTACTTGATTTATCCAAGATTGAATCAAATACCATTAAATTTACTTTTACTGACTGTTCTCTCCAATCTCTCATGATGGATATAGAGAAAGAACAAGCTATGAAACCTATATCCGAAATAGAGATCAGAGCATCATTTCCCAATGAAGATGTCTATATTAACACAGATGCTACACGTCTGAAACAAGTCGTATGTAACTTTATTAACAATGCCCGTAAATTTACCGAAAAAGGGTATATTCATTTTGGTTATGCAGTTGATCCAGTCAATGCAGACTCTGTGAATATCTTTGTGGAAGATACCGGGTCAGGGATTCCTCAAGAATGCCAAAAAGAAATATTCGACCGCTTTTATAAAGTAGATACTTTTAAACAAGGAACTGGCCTGGGACTTTCTATCTGCAAAACGATTGTGGAACATTTGCAAGGAGACATCTCCGTAGAGTCTGAAATGGGAAAAGGCAGCCGGTTTATCGTTACTCTTCCATTCGAAAGGCAGACAGAAGATTAATGCCCTCTGTATTCCTGCGGAGTGACACCGGTATGCTGCTTAAAAAATTTATTGAAGAAAGAGATATTGTAGAATCCCAAAGACAAAGCGATATTCTTCACTGGTTCATTACTTGACTTTAAACGAGACTTAGCATCCATCAGAATGACGGAAGCAATGACTTCCAGCGGGGTATTCCCCGCTGCCTTTTTAATTGTTGAACAAAAATGAGGCAGACTAAGTCCCAAATGATCAGCATAAAAGGAGGCACCATGATGAACTGTATAATTCTTCATGACCAGTTGCAGGAACTCCTGGTATATCTCATATTTTCTTGATTGAGTAGATAAATACCGATTGCTCTGTAGCTTATAAATCTCTGTTGCTCCCTGAATAAACATAGTGAGTACAGCCTTTACGATCTCTTTATTGGCCAATGTCTTGGCAGAAGCATACGCAAGAATCAATGACTCATAAAACATCTTATAGCTACAGGCTTGCAATGGAGACAAATTGATAACCGGATTTTCTACTATTATCGGAAGCAGATGCTGGGTGGACTTCATCAGATTTATATTTTCTATGAACTGAGATGAAAAGCCTGCATAATAAATATGAATATCAGATGAAAACTCATGAATTTCCATGAAATAATTAGGTGGCAGAGTGATTAAATCATTTTCGATAATATTATATCGTTCTCCATTAATTGTTGCCTGTATTGTCCCTTTCACACAAAGTATGAAGAATCCTGCCTCTATTTTACAATGAAAATTCTTATACCCATTCAGTAAGTTTATCCCAAATCCTTCTCCCACTATATAATCAACTGTTAAATCGTACCTCGGTATATCGCTTTCCATCGTTATTTTGTTTTTTATTTCAAATATAGAGATTATTTAAAATCTACGCTCGAAATAATTAAAATCCGACTATCGAATCATAAAAAAATAACATATATATTCTATTTATAGGAAAAAGGTTTCAAAATAAGAAACGGGATGCAGAAAGCTATACAAGCTTCTTTGCGTCCCGCTTTTTTACTACTATTGCAAAAGTTCAGTCTGCTAACAGAATTATTGAATATCCAAGGCATCAAAAGCCAGACCTTCCATATTTTCTGCTAAGAGTAATACTTTATAATGTCCGGCGTTGATAAAAGTTCCGGTGGTGGTACTCATCATTTTCCATTTGTCCGGTGTCTCCGGGAAGGTCAGAATGTCTTCTTTGAGCACTACTCCCTTTGAATCGATGAACTTCATTAAAACAGGCATTGGTTTTCCGGTAGTATTCATATATTTAAAGCGAAGGGCATAAACCTGTGCCAGTCCGGTAGAGACATTCCATTCAATACTGTTACCTTTTCCTTTCTCAAAGAATACTCCCGTTTGCTTACGATGTTCTTTTTTACGGAATTTGCCTTTCAGGGTTGCCGCTTCAGCTTCATACGCTACACTGATACGGGCATTCTTGTCTTCGGGAAGCAACTCTTTCGGAGTTTTTTCCATGACTTCTTTGCCGGCCTTCTCCCAATTCCAGTCGGATGCGGGGAATAAAGTCGGTTGCAGATTTGCTTCAACAGAAGCAATGGCAATACCTGAAATTAGAGCCTGTCCTGCTTTCACTTCCGGGAAATGAATCTTCAATACTCCACCTTTTACTGTAGCGTAAACCACCTTCTTACATACTCCGTCGTGACCACTCTCTGCCCAAATATCAAGATCATCCAATACTACCGAGTCATTCACTGCCACATCGAAGATGCGCAACCCCTCGCAGTCGGTGGAAGCACTGCCTCCCGTCCCATGCCAAGGCTCTGTGAAATAGAGTTCAATCCGATATGTTCCGTCAGCTACCGGGAAATTGTACTCCAATTGATGACGTCCAAAACGGAAATGCTGGAACAACTTCCAGTCACGGCTTCCCCGAATCGGATCATTCGTCGTACGCTGACTGGCAAGGTATGGATTCAATTCTTTAAAGTTCGCTGCCCATGAACGGGAATAATGGGTATTATCCTGCATCCATAACTGACCGAAACTATCTGTATAGTCGTCTCCTCCACAGTTAATACGGTACAAGTAATTATATCCGTCTTTCCCTTTCAATACAGGTTTCGTATTCTGATATAATACGTCAAAGTGGGGAGCTTGCTCCAGTCCGTTGAGTACAATTATGTCCTCGGCGACCGGTTTCCCTTTATAATATCCTACAGCACGAAGTACATTATAACGAATATCCCGATTCTCCCACATGAAGTGGGTGCCTGTTCCATTATTCTTTTTGCGTCCCAGATAAGCCACTTTGTCATTGACCATGTCGTTATAAAGCAATACGGAATCACAATTGCTGTAAGCCTCGATAGTAGCCCGACGACGTCCTTTCTCGAAACGATCCGTCCAGGTATGTGATACCAGATATACCATCGGGTCCTTTGCCGCCGGCACATAGTTGGCACGATACATATAATATACATCCAGTGGTTCTTCCCACGGAGTCACCAGTCCTTTATAGTTGAACGGACCTACTTTATCTATTTTCCGGAATGCTTCATCCGGCTGGCGACGTCCGGGATTGTCGTGGCTGCTGAAAATCCATTGGAACTGTCCGCAAACACTGTCTTTGGCCTGTTCTGCTAGACGAATCTTTGTTTCCATCAACTGGCACATACGACTTTCGCTCCATACTCCATTCACTTCAAATTCGCCGGGTTCCGTATGCAGATCAATACTTCTCCATGCACCATATTCTCCATTCAGCAACTGGTTCTTCTGCGAAAGTTCCTTTCCGTATTTCGTAACGTCTCCTCCATACGTGCCGCTCCAATTCTGAATTACATTCCAGTCGGTTCCTTCACCGCCGTTACAGGTGGTGATGATACGCATCGTACGTGCTGTCGGGTCCATTTCGCGAATGATTTCACTGCATTCCTGTGCAAATTCACGAGGCAATGTACTTTCATTCTGCAATCCCCATATCACTACTGACGGAGAATTACGTCGTTCCTTCACCCATTGACGAAGCAGCTTTTTAAAGTTCTCTCGAAACTCCGGTGTGTCATACCATACATGGGCAGAAAGTTGTGTCCAGAACAAGACGCCTTCTTCATCCCAATATTTCTGATAATCGAGATGATGGGGCTGATGGGCATCACGGAAAGCGTTGAAGCCTGCCGCACGTATTTGTTTCACTCTCGCAGCTACCTGCTCCCGACTGAAGGCATGACTTTGCCCGAACTGATGCTCATACTCGCATACACCATTGATAAAGACAGGCTTTCCATTCAGATAGAAACGCCCATCTTCGTCATTTCTCTTTACCGGCCAACTGATTGTACGGATACCGAAGAGCGTAGAGATCTCGTCCGTTGTTTTGGTATCACGCTTAATCATACTTGCCAATTTATAAAGATAGGGATTCTCCGTATCCCATAAAACAGGATTCTCTACAGGAGACTGTTGGCGAATCACCTTCATCTCTCCCGGAGCCAATGTTACTTTCTCTACCAGACGGAACACTTGTTTACTGTCCGCATTGCTCAACTTATTGACTACTTCTATTGTCTCCGTGGTCTTGCCATAGTTCTTTACTTCTGTTTCGACAAAGACATTAGCCGCCTTTTCGTCATTCCAGATGTGTACTCCGAAAGGTTCAATACGGATCTCATCTGTGGCCTCCAGCACCACCGGACGGAATATACCTAACGGCTGAGATCCCTCACTGAATCCCCACTCCGACGAACAGCCACCACATACCCACGGCATATCGGCTATCATTTCCGGATGCTCCGCTTTTACTTCCAGACGGTTCGCTCCTTGTTTCAATGCATCGGTCACATCCAGTGTCAACGTGGTACGTCCTACCGGATAACGTCCGAAATCATGTCCGTTCACTTTAATAGTAGCATACGTACCTACCCCCTCAAAACGGAGGAAATAACGTTTTTTTAATTGAGAATTGACAGTTGACAATGGACAATTATCGAGGGAGAAGTCTTTCACATACATGGCTGTTCCGTGCAGGTTGCCATGAGTCAGTTGGCGATAACCGTAATAGTCATCCCAATTATGAGGTATTTGACAATTAATAATCGGGGATTGATGATTGCTTTTTGAATTGTCAATTGTCAATTGTGAATTGTCAATTAACCAAGTTTTCCAGCCTTCATTCAGTTCAGTGATCATCCGGCGATTCTTCGTTTCCGGCTTCGGGAAGCGAACGGCAGAGCGTCCCATCGGCTTACTTGTAGCAACAGCGATACCACGCTGTTCGGCATTGTTCACCGCGCAATAGAAATGATAAACTACTCCGTCGTGTTTGATCACATAGCTTTTATGCGCAAATAATTCGTCGTAATTCTTGGAAGGAATAATCAAATCAGCTCCATGCCAGTCTGTCCAGTTGACGAGATCATAACTTGTAGCAAACGTATTGTAGGCTTTATACTTGCGTGACGGCTCAAAGGCAGAGAAATAAAACATCACGTACACGTCACCCATCTTCTGAATATGAGCATCACCGGTGATCGTTCCGTCCGCTTCGTGTGCAAAGACCGGATTGCCGGGATAACGTTTCCAGGTTTTCATATCCTTGGAAAGTGCGATTCCTACCCGTTCACCCTTTAAATCAGTTTCCGGATGACGTCCTCCCGCATTGTAAAACATCACAAACGGAGCATCCAGTGTTTTGTCTTTATCCCAGTAAACGGTACTTTTATATTGAGTCAACTTTTCCCACCACTGCGCATCTTTATCATGGATGCTCAGAATTGGTTTGTCCAGAGATTCCCATTCATGAGCGGTGGAAATATCTCCTTTGGTAGATGCCAGTCCGACAAAGAGTGGTGCTTTTACAGCTTCATAACCTGTACCTTCTCCACCGATGTAAGTCATCCAGTGGCGACCTTTGTAGGTCTGAAGTTCGTAGCTTCCACCCCACTCCATATCCGGCAGTGCGGGGAATCCTCCACGCTGATTACAGTCCCATTTACCGTCCCGATAAGAAAGTACACGTCCTAAGGTACGCCAATCAAGCAGATTATCACTTTCTGCAATCCAGGTTTCGTATCCACGGCCATCCGTGCCGGTTTTGCCATTATAAACGACATAAGTCATCAGCCACTTGTCTCCCTGACGAAAGACAGTAGGACAATCGATCTTATGATAATTGTCGGTCGGGGCAACAGCAAGTCCGTACTTATAAGGCGTCTTTACCTCTTCATAAATCTGCTCCATTCGTTCCTGCGTGACTTCACGTTGGGCATACAGTGAGCATACGGCAGCTATACTTAAAAATGTCAGTAATAACTTCTTCATTATACTTTTGTCTATCATCTTTTTGTTGAGTTGCCGCTATTTAGTTTCAAGCCTTGAAACTAAATAGCGGCTTACAGCAATCGTTCATTAGTAAAACAACCAGTCCATCGTTTCTTCGTCTCCGGCAAGTCCGGCATTACGAGTTTTCATATCCGCAGCCGTAAATCCAAGAACCTGAAGGTAGCCTTTGGGCAACATCAACGTATGTTTTCCTGCCGGAAAGCTATATGCGTGTACATTTGCTAATGGCATTCCATTGATATGGATTGCATTGGTCAGTACAGGTTCCGCCTGACCGTAATCGTTGGCAGATGCATCAATCTCCAGTTTCGGAGCTTTGGCATACTTCTTCTGGTCGTCTTTAAAGTAGGCTACTAATAGTTTGACCGGAGCATTTGTTTCAAAAGTAATGCTTGTTCCTTTTTCCCGTTGTTCATTTCCATTAAAGCGGAATGCCTTCATTCCCTTCAGTTCAGGAGCTATTGCTTCTATTTTGCCCGGAAGATCTGTGAACAAGGAAGTTCCTTCATTCAGTTTTACTGTCGGATAATTCGATATTAAGTTCACATCCGCAGGAGCCCAGGCAGCGATCTCTACCGTTTCAGTCACGGCATTGCCATTTTGCTTTTCTTTCAGCATGGCAAGGTTCGCCTTGAAGTTCTCCAATTCTTTTTCGTAGTGTACCAGCAGTTCTTTCCATGTCTTATTATGACCATCGTCTCCGCCGATAGGAATACGGCGTTGGGCAGTCTGCATACTGTTGGCATATAAATAATGCTCGTCTGTCAGTTCCACCAGTTTGCGGTAATGTTCCAGACTTTGTTCCATCAGAGGGATGGCTTCTTCCAGATTCTTCATGTCTTTTCCCCACTGATAGTCCAATACCAGTTTCGCAGCTTTCACTTTCAGATTAAACGCATAGGCAAACTCACGGTAACAATGCATATCATTCTGCAAACGTGCGAATTCTTCTTTGTTGGAGGAGATGGAACCGGCTGCCTTGTCAATCGCTGCTATTGCCTTATCACCGTGTTCAATCACCTGAGCGACAATATCCAGCGGCATCTCACCTACATGAGGCTGATTCTTCCATTCTTTCTCTACAAATTCGATCAGTTTCTCGCCTTCCGGTCCGCAGCTTTCATAGAATCCCGGATAGATGGTATATTTGTACGGATTGACAAGCTGGCTCATAAACATCCCCAACAATAACGTCTGACGGTTTCCTTCCGTGATACCAAAACGGCGTAATAACTTCGGAGCAATTTCTCCACTTTCTTCATAAGCAATGCGAATATTGCCTGCATTCTCGTCGGATGTTCCGTAGAACTGTCCCAGTTGATGATTCCAGTAACCGATCTCATCGGCACGATCCCGATGGCTGTTCCATGCATAACGTCCCCAGGTCTGATACCAGATCCAGTCGCGGTCCAGTTGAAATTCCCGTTCGCCATTTGGCAGTTTGTCGGCTGTATACGGCCAATCCCAGTACGAAGCCTGCGGATAAAGGTGCAGTGCATTGGCACCGTGCACGTTGTGCATCGCTTGTACCGCTTTCTGTACGAAGTCTGGAGAGCCCCAACGGAATGGTTCCAGATTTGCCAGGATATGTACATTACTGATATGAATAGATCCTAAAGAGCTCAAATCCGTATGAATCTTCGACCAGGGACCACGAGGCTCGTAAGTTGTCAGTGATTCACCATTATACTTATGCATCGTATAAAGATTCTTATATATCGGCAATGCCGCATCCATTACCAGTTTGCAGTCCGTGTCGTGTGCGCGCAGCAAAAGAGGCGGTTCGTCGGTACGTCCCAATGCCTGTAATCCGTCTTTTACACCCGGAATGATGGTCTTTGTGAACCATTCCACATCATCTTCTACCGTACACATGGCTTCTCCCAGGCAAACCAGCAGTCCCACATTCGGATATTTCTCTATAAATGCGGCAATGCTTTTACGGGTATAGTCTGCAATCAGAGGAGTAATGGGACGGTTACGGTCCTGCGTTTTCAGTCCATAATGCTCTGCAAATGGTTTGGAAAGGATGATATTGTAGAACATCTGTATCACGAAGATACCACGTTTGTCCGCTTCTTCCGTAAGGAAAGAAAACATCTCTTCATTCTTCTTGAACGTCTCTTCATCTACTTCCAACGCAAACGGATAATCTTCCAGTTTGACTAACGATGCAAACGGATGACCATTCCACAGATACAGGGAATTCATACGGTTGGCTACCAGCATATCAAGGTATTTAATCCATTGTTCCTTATCATAAAACCAAGGGAAACTTTCCGGAGTATACGGATACTCATACACACCGTGTCCCGGCAGGTAAGTCATCTTCTGCAAACCGACACAAGCGCCGCGGAGCACCATTTCCGGACCGTCTTTCAACTCTTCCGGAAAGTTTAGTTTGCCCTCTGAGTCGTTCACACGGTCTATCAGTTCGCGACTTCCGTAGATAACTCCGCTTCCGTCTCTGCCGCTTACTCTTGTCAGATTGCCGGTAGTCGTAATATGAAAGCCTTCTTTCTTAAGTGTCGTATCATTCACTTCCGTCAGCAGAATCGTCTTTATTTCAGGATCGGAGAATGTGGTATCCCCTTGTTGCATCATTACCTGATAACCGGCTTTATCCAAGGTAGTCTGTAACTGTTCCGCACTGAACAGAACGCGGTTTGACGCATCCGGCGGAGTCATTATTTTCACGGTTTGCTTACCACACGCAGCTAAGAAAAGGGTGCATGCCGCAAACATGAACAATTTGGTATTTTTCATTCTTCTGATGTATATTATAAAATGTATAGTTTCATTCTTTTATAAAAAGAAGACGAAATAACTCCCTGTTTGTACTCAATTTGCCCATGTTTCCACTTCTTAAAACCGTCATAAAAGAACGAAGCTAGCTATATTTCTATAACTGGCTTCGTTCTTTTACCATTCTCCTTTTCCTTTTTCCAATGGAATGCCATCACAAAAATGCATACTGGCATGAGTTCCGTCACAGAAAGGTTTATTCGATGACTGTCCGCAACGGCACAATGTCACCCTGTTTCTCACTTCATAGCTTTTGCCATCTGCTCCTTCAATCCGAATGCCGCCTTTTACCCAGATAGGTCCGCTGACTTTGATGCCGGGATCTTCTATAATTCCGATAGATGGCTTAAATGGCGGTTCGAAGACTTTCTCCGTATCTTTATCCCACACAACTAATCTTCCCGATGGACAATGTCCCGCTTCCCGACGAACCAGTTCCCGTTCTTCTTCGCTCTCTGCTTTCTCCACCAGATTCCATATCCGTCCACGAGCATCGCAGAAACGTGCGAAAGCGCAATATCTCTCATTATCGGCCAGCATCATGGTAGGACCATCTATTTCCTCAGCATCTTGCAACAAAGGACGATGAGGAGCTGTTTCTCTCGGGTCCCAGTCAGCGTGCTTATGCGATCCGTCGCAGAATGGTTTATGTTTGGAATGCCCACATCTACACAGATGAACCGGATTCTCTGAAGTTTCAAAATGTTTCCCTTTCTGATACACCCAAGAAGAACCTTCTGCATTCGGTAATATAATCTCTTGGTCAATGGGCGGATTGCCATACACAAAATATGGACCGTCAGCTGTAATTTTGATGTAAAATTGTTCGGGTGCTTCTCTACTACCCTCCTCGATTGGGAAATTTTCTTTTTTAGTCATAATGATACGTATTAAAGTGTTCATTTATTTATGTCAGCCATATTTATAAAACAGATGGCGATTGCAAAAAGTTCCGGTTCTGCAATACAATATCTCAACTTTTCGAACTAAAAAATATATCTTTGTACCTCATTTATCATTATTATTATGCAGACTTACATAGAAACATCCCGTTTAATTCTCCGCGATTGGAAAGAAGAAGATATTCCGGCTTTTGCCCGCATGAATGCCGATCCTCATGTTATGGAGTTTTTTCTCCATCCGCTGACTCCGGAAGAATCACTTGCTTTTTATCACCGTATCCAAAATGAGTTTCAGACCTGTGGCTTTGGCTTGTATGCTGTAGAACGTAAAGAAGATCATGCTTTTATGGGATATACCGGACTGCATCAGATCACATTTGACGTTGATTTTGCTCCGGGTATAGAAATCGGCTGGCGATTGGCGCACGAATATTGGGGACGTGGTTATGCTCCGGAAGCAGCAACCGCTTGTTTGGAGTATGCTCGTAAGAGTTTAGATATCAAAGAATTATTCTCGTTTACTTCTTTTCCCAACCAACGCTCGGAACGAGTGATGCAGAAAATAGGGATGGAACAGGTTAGAGTATTTGGTCATCCGCTTGTTCCTGCTGAGCATCCGTTACATAGTCACGTGTTGTATCACATAGATTTAAGAAAGCATTCATCGTAAGGTATTCAGTTCAATGACATAAAAAGAGAAAGGATATATTGTAGCGATAATTTATCGATTCACTTAGAAGATACAGAACTTTTCAAAATCAGCACCAACATCTATACGAAATACATTGACTAATGATACAGTAACTTCCAGTCATTTATTAATAAATTCTTTCATCGTTTATTATAAACGTCCCCCAAGTTTATTATAAACTAGGATTTCGTTATTCCCGCAAGGAATATCAATTTTAAGCAACAAAAAGGGCTGCAATTCCCATAAAGAATCGCAGCCCTTAGCTTGTGTCAGACTATCCAACAAGCATTACCCGGAGTGGGAATGCCTGCAAACTGTTATTATATTATACTTATTATTGCTCATTTTTCGTCTATATTATCAATGTTATCGAATTTACTTCCGGTTTTCACTTACAAAGATACAACATTAAAAGCGGTTTGTCAAGTCCTCCATGCTTCTTTCATACATCCATTCAGATTTATTCCGTCTTTATAATCTCCGCAGGATTAATTCGTGCCGCCTTATTCACTTGCCAGAACAATGTACCTGCGGAAATAGCTACGACAACCAACAAAGCTATCACAAAGATAGAAATGCTTACCGGAGTTTTGACCACAAAATCTGATGTATATATGTATATCAGATAGTATGATAATGGCATCGTGAGTAATGTTGCACCACCTATAATCCATATATATTTGCGGAACAGGATGGAATAAAGATTCCTGAGCTGGGCACCATTCACTTTCCGGATGGCTACTTCCCGATACCGCTGACGGATATCAAATAACGAAAGACCAAATAATCCCAAAGCGGAAACAAATATAGAGATAGTGGCAAAAAGGGTGAAGACGGTTGCAATACGGCGGTCGTCCTGATACAGTGCCCTAATATCATCTTTTAGCCAACGATAATCGAATTCATTAGAGTTATATATGTCTTCCCTGCATTTCTTAAGATAATCAACTAATTGTTTTTCTTTTCCCGGCACACAGGATATTTGACACTGGGCATTGATTCCTGCGCTGGATATCATATATATAATCGGCTTTTTACCAGCAGTCAAATGTCCAGAGTAATAATCTTCAATAATAGCCTGTACAGGCATCAATGACAATCCACCTTCTACTATTTTACCATTAGATATAGAACTCCAAAGTGAACTTTCACCTTTGACGAATGCATCTTCCCGACGGGTATAACCAAAAGCTTTTAATGCCGCTTTGTTCATAGCTACCAGATAATCGGCATGTCCATTTACTTCATCGGGCAATGAACCATCAACTATATGTAATCCATATAACTTAAAGAAATCCACTGTTACCCACATCATTGCCATATTTAACTTTCCTCCCTTATCATTTATCATACTTGACATGCTACCAGCCGATAAAATGCCTTCGCGACCAGTATCTCCGGCAAACCAGTGTTCAATATATGGGCATTCATTCAGCTTCTGTTCCATAACTTCTCTGTCATGCCACCGCTTATTTTGTATTTCCTGACTATCCTCCCACCATTGGTTAGGAAGCTTTGGCATCAGATCAGCATATAAGATTCCTTCGGTTCTGAAACCCGGAGGCGTATTCAGCAGGAAATGAAGATGATTACTAAAATACAACGATAAGATGATCAGTAAAAGAGTGATACTATATTGCACAAATAAGAAAAGGGTGCGTGTTTTCACTGATTGACGTGAAGTACCAATCGTACTTATAGACACGACCGGAGGCAAATAATTATATTTAAGATAAGGATAAATCGTTGTCAGCAGTGGCAACAATATAAATATTGCCAAAGAGAGCTGCCAATCGAAAGCTGTATACATAACGTTGCTTTCCAGCAAACGATTGGCATATCCTGAAAACATCTCTATAAAGAACCATGCGAAAAATAAAGCGATGAGTACCATCAAGACATTCTCTGTCCATAACTGAAGAAAAAGTGTACGACCTCTCATGCCAAATACTTTCCTGATGCCATACTCCTTGGAACGCTTTAGCATAAAAACCAAATAGATATTGACGAAATTGAGAATGCCGGCCAAAAGAAGCAACAGGCATACACAGGACAGTACCCATAAATGAAATCGACTGCTGTAATGCCACATTTCCGATGCATCGGCTTTTGCTGCTAATATCTTATTCCAATAAAGCTCACTGACAGGAATAAAATCATAACGTATACGGTAACCGCCATCAGCTTGACGGTAGATATTACTAATAGCGTTAATGGCATCTACATCCACTCCCGGCATAAAACGGATAAGTTCAACCAGCATCTTTCCCCATCCTCTTTCTCCATTCTTGAGTTCGAGGTTTAAAACGATGTCAAATGTTAACGAGGATTTACATGCCGGTTCATCCAATACACCACAGACAGTGAGAAGATGACCACCGGAATAACTTAGTTTTTCTCCAATTGGATTTTCCTTTCCAAATACACGCTCGGCAAACTGGCGGGTAACAAGTACATCATTGGGAGCTTTCATTGGTGTACCACTGAGGGGATACGTGAAGAAATGAAAGAAAGCGGTATCTGCCGCTAATAATTGTACGGTATACGGCTTTCCATTTATGGCAACATTATCATTGCTGAAAGTTACAAAACGGGCCTTTTCCTTCACAGCTTCCGGAGAATAGAAAACTGTATCTGCTCCACTATATCCATCTGATACACTACCTGCATATACATTCCCATCAATATCCCGAAGCGGTATATATACATTTTCAGCATCTATGCAATGAGTATTTACTCGTGTCTCCTGATGAATATAACGTACCAGTATGATTGTACACGCCAGACTTAATGACAAGCCGACAATATTAATGACTGTATATGATTTGGAGCGCACAAGGAAACGCCATGCATACTTTAGTGTTTTCATTATATTCTGTTGTTTGCAGAAGAATACTTCAAATCCTGTGCCAAAACACAAAGCGTTATATATTAGCAATTTATATTTATCAGCATATATTCTTTTTGTGCATATACGCACAAAAAGAGTGCGATAATGCACAGATAGAAAGACCTCCGGCCTATTGCCGCTATAGCAATACAACCGGAGGCCCTATTTCAATCTGAATCTCTGACTACATACGATAGGTAACAATCCTTTCTTCCGGAGAATCAATCCAAAGGCGCCATATACCTTCCGAAACCTTCTCCACTGTTCCCATATTGGCTTTTGGCTGACAGCGACTCTGGATGGTCAGATAACCTTTTCCTTCCGTGGCTTTCACTTTAATGGTTTTATTATCCATGTAGACATGAATGTCTCCGTTCGGGGTAGGTACGGTGCCTTCCATCCATTTCAAGCCTCCCAATACCGGACTGACAGCAAACTCTTTATAGCCCTCTTTCGTTGGTTTGACTCCCAGATAGTATTTACCCAGCAGATAAATAGGGCTTGCTCCCCAAGCGTGGCACAAGCTCTTCCCGTATGGGCGACCATACATGGCAAGATGCTGTGTTCCGCTTTCCTCCGGATTATATTTCTCCCAAAAAGAGGTTGCTCCTTCTTTCAGCATTCCACCCCAGTAAGCTTTCATTTCTTTCATTACAGTCTCCTGCTCACCAAGAGCACAAAGGGCCTCCAGTTCGTAAAAACGCATATAAGGCGTCGTTATTTTCAGAATCTCATCATTCAGGAGAACGGACTGTTTAATGGCCTGCTGCTTATCCGCATTCAGATAATCAAAGAAAATAGAGAACATATTAGCGTATCGGGTTACGGCATCACTCTGACGTCCATCCACACAGTTGTGCACAAATGCCTGTTTCTGATTATTCCAGAAAGCCGGCTCTAATTTTGCTTTCAATGCAGAAGCTAACTTCTCATATTTTTGTTGTCCGTCCTTATCTCCGACTAAATCTGCGCAAAGTGCCATCGTCTCCAGACTCCGGCAAAACAAAACCTGTTCGAAAGAAAGTTCTCCCTTTTTGTCTAAATAGCCATCCGCCCAGTCCACAAATACCCAGTCGCCGGACATTCCTTCCACCATACCATTCTTATTCGTACGTCCCAATACATAATCCATCATTGTTTGCATACGTGGATATAGCTGGTTGACGAAATGCCGGTCACCGCTATACATATAATAGTCATATACGCTTAAGAACCAGTAGAAAGTGTAATCCATAATGGTGTTGCTATGGCTGGTCACCGGATCTTTTCCACGAAGTAGCCAGATGGTACGCTTCACGGACTCACTGTCAAAGAACAGATAGTAATTCATCAGATAACTCTGGATGGCATCGCCACTCCATACCCAACGGTCGCGCTTGATACCGTCTATAAAAAACTCACGTGTAGTAAGATGCATCGTGTATGCTCCCACTTCCCAGATACGATTCAGTTCCTCGTCATTACAACGGAAGTTACCACGATATTCTTCGGGAAGATATTCATATTGCATGGATACTTCACCAATTTGTACTTCCGGTTCGTGAGTGATGTATACATATCGGAATGCTTTGCTGTTCTCCAGCGTATATTCATTATCAGAATGATGCAAAGGAGATGTGCTGCGGATAGCGAGATCAGTGATCTGTCCCGGCTCCAGCAGGAGTTTATCCAATGTTTCGCAATATGCTTTGTCTTTCGCTTCTTCCGGACTTTCACCATAATAGAGGTCAATCTTTCCCTTGCCCGAAAGATTCTTTAATGTGATAAATCCGAACGTTTCTTTTCCAAAATCATACAGTATGCCTCCTTCCGATTGTTCTGTTTTAGCGACAGGTTGCTGAGGTTCACGCATCAGGCTGAATTGGGAAGGACGTTGAGTGGCACCGTCAAAGTTCCAGCATCCGGCATCCATATAGATGGTGGCAGATGTGTCACTAGCCTTACCGCTTTCATCGATCCATTCCTTATCTTCATAAGTTACCCGCCAGGACGAATCAGAGTTTACCGTCTTTCCTTTCACATAGATAGTGGGAGGCGTTGCCTGATTCCATACTTTAATATTCAGACTATGTTTTCCTGCCGGAAGCAGCAAGGTTTCAGGCATTCCGAACTGAAGTTTCCCGTCCAGCTTCACATTATATGTTCCCTCGACAGCAATAAACACTTCTTCCGGTTCGGAAAGATTCAATACTTTGCTGAACTCTACGACTACATAATGACTGTCCGTTTTCCAAAAAGGAGGAAAAAAAGCACCACGTTCCGTACGTCGGTTGTTCATCTGGTTGCCCAGCCAGATTTCATAGTCCCCCGGATACCATATCCAAGTTTGGGCAAAGGTGCTGCTTACTAATGACAAGGCACCCAGAAGTATCATGCATTTCTTTTTCATTTTTCTTATTTCTTCAAGTCCCTATATCCGGCTTCCAACCCTGCACGTTCACGAATGACTGTATCTACCTGCGGACCATTGTTCTCCCATACATTTCCGGGACCGTTCGCATTTTGCAGATACTTCTCCCCTTCCGTCCAGTTATCGCGTACAGTGATAAAAGAAGAGCCTTCGTCCGTATAGAGATAAAACCAATGATTGGGATCGTGTACATAACTTGGCTTATAAATGCTATGTACGCAATTCTCAGTTACATAACTTTTCGGCTGCGAGCCCAGCGTATAAACTCCGGCTACGTCGTACATATGCTTTGCATAGTGATGAATCAGATTCGCGTGCACTCTGTTGTTACGCATACAGTTCACTGTCTGCGTCCAGCCCCAGCCAAGGCTGATGCCGCTGTAAGGAACTTCGCAGATTTCATTGTGTTCTATATTAATATCTTTCACATACCCCGCAAGGATGGCAAGACATCCCCAATCTTCATTACCCACTTCGGTAAAGTAGCAATTACTGATTTGTTGATGCGCACATACTTCCCGAAGGTCGACAGGGTCATAAGGCAAATGTGTTTCATGGGCAGCCGGAGAGAAACTGCCGACCACCAGTCCGTTCCCCGCAATATCACGGAAAAGACAGCCACGAACGACACCACCCTGCACGGCTTCTTCATAATCCAGTCCGGTTGAGCCTAAATGCTCGAACCGGCAGCGCTCAAAGTCGATCTGATTGGCAGCAGCCACACTTACAGCTGCGGCAGGACGTCCCAGCCATCCTTGATTATCCAAGGGATGATTCAGATAGTCCCGTTCCATTTTCGGGTCAATACGATAACCGTCTGTCAGATACATTCCTGCCTGAAGAGGAACATGGCCTTTCTCAGACGGACGCATCCAAGTCGTATGAGAGAACGTGATTTTCTCAAAACGGATATGTGAAACAGGACGGTCGAACGTCCCTTTTACTTGTATCAATGTCTCTATGGCAGGCACTATCACTTCCGTGCCGGCATCCTGCAACTTCTCTCCTTCCCGAGGATAATAATAGACTTTACGGGCATCTATGTCGTGATACCATTCTCCCGCTACATCCAGTAGTTCACGGGCATTCGTGAGATAAAAAGCAGAATTATGCCCATCTGTCGTTACCATCGGACGCGGCCAGGGATGCTCAAACTGAATCCGGCTCTCCGGCTGATGAAAACGTATGGCGGCACTGTCTCCAGCCAGTTCGACAGAACGAATACGAAGATTGGCCACACACCACATCTGATGCAATACCATCTCTGCGTATTTGGCCTTCAAAGCCCCTTTTCCGTCTATCAGTCTGCGTATGGCAACCGCAGGAACATAAAGAATCTCATTCTTCTCATCCACACTGCAAATGCGGTTCATCTTCTCAAAATCCTCTACGTCACGGGCACGGACAGCTTTCTTCCCATTCACCCATAACTGACGAAAATCCAATGGACGCCCGTTGAACATGGGCACATCTGCTACCCAGAGTTTTCCCTGCTTCTTCCATCCACCGATCCGGATGCCGCCACTCAATACCACTTTTTCATCAGCTACCGGACGGATCACCGTGGGAGAATCCTCCGTCCCGCTGTCTTCCGGACGAATAAACACCGGTTCATAGAGTGCATATGTACCGCCTTCCATGCAGATCGTAATTCCTCCCCGCCCCCGTTCATCATCTGTCCGGCGCCATTCGCGTGCCTGACGCAAAGCAGAAGTCAACGTCGCTTTCGGAGATGGACGTGTGCCGTCATTTAAATCATTCCCCTGCGGCGAAATCCAAATTTCGCCTGCTGACAGCAGATGTGCACCCAACAGGCATATAGTTGTTACTAATAACTTTTTCATTTTTCTTTTGTACAATGGGTTATCTTGCAAGCGGCATCCAGACTGTCATCTCTCCTTTACCTCTGTTTCCCCATGCATAATAAGGAATCAGACGAATATCCACTGTTTTCTCTGCTTGGGCAACCGGACGATAAAGCACGCCTTCCCAAGACTCAGACGATGCCAGACGTGCTTTCCCTTCCAGGGCTACTATCGAACTACCTTCAATCGTCGTTTTCTTCGGAGTCAGCTTTATGTCGGCAGGAATCAAGATGTTATCGATCTTTTCTCCATTTGTAATGTCCATACTCTCCAGACAGTAAACCAACGGGCCACGTTTCACTACCACCTGGTTACGGATTTCTTCTGCCAACGGATGAGCTTCGAGCAGACAAACAGGCATATCCATGACCAGTTCTACCACATCTCCTTTCTTCCATGTACGGTTCACTTCCGCATAGGTATTTGCCTTGGCATTCATGGACACCGGTTGACCGTTCACTATCAACGCAGCTTTCCCGCACCATTCCGGAATACGGAAGAAGAGGGAGAAAGCACCTGCTTTACGGGGCACTTTGTTCAACGTTACACGTACATTGCCTTCCCAAGGATAGTCCGTTTCCTGCACCAAAGCAAGTTCCCCCTTGTCTTTCCAGTTTGTAGTCAATGTATTTGCACCGTACAGGTTGCAATAAATCCCTTCCGGACTCAATGTATAGGCGTAATTCTGCGCCTGACAAAGCGTACGCAATGTATTGGGCGGACAACAGAAACAACTGATATATTCCGTCCGTTCTTTCGGCCAACGGAGTGTATAAGGCAGATCGGCACTGATACGAAGAGGATTCGTATAGAAATACTTCTTTCCATCCAGACTTATACCACTCAATACACTATTATAAAGACAAGTTTCCACAAGATCCGCATACTTGGCATCTCCCGTTACTTCCAGCATGCGCCAGTTGAACAGCATATTACCAATGTTGGCACAGGTTTCGTTATGTGCCGTACTGTTCGGCAACTGATATGGACGACCGTAGCTCTGATGCACTTTCTGAATGCTATCCGGTTCATAGCACGTTCCATCCGGTGAGGTGCCGTCATACAAAGCACCGCAAGCTCCGGTCACGTACATCTTTCGGGTGACAATATCGTTCCAGATACTAGTCAGATTCTTCATCAGTTGTTGTTCCCCCGTCTCCGCATACACATCTGCCACGCCTGCATACAGGTAATTGGCACGTACGGCGTGTCCCATTGCACGATATTGGTCACGGAAAGGGATACGGTCCTGATTATCGTCCGTGCCGCTTTCTACCATACCGCGAATGTCAATCAGGTTTTTTGAAAGTTCCAGATAACGGGGATTTCCTGTAGCACGATACATCTCCACCACTCCCATATAGTGTGAAGGGCAAATTGCATTGCGTGCCAACTCGGTAGAAGCCGTCTCATAGAAGTGACAAAGGAAATCTGTAGCTTTCACGGCAGCATCAAAAAGAGTTGTTTTTCCGGTAGCACGGTGGTGAACGATACCTGCCATCATCAGGTGTCCCAAGTTATACGTTTCAAAATTCAACCGATTGGCAAATGCACCTTTTTCGTCCTCAGAGCCTACTTTCGTACCAATCACTGTCTGTTGTTGGGAGTCAGCCTGCGTATGGCTGTCTATTCCCTTATTCAGCTCTTCTATAATAACCGGTGTATGTATATAACCATCTGCACGTTGGGCTTTTACGACACAAGCAATAAAGTTGTCCATTAACTTGTCCAATTCCGGATCTTTATTGACAGCATACACAGAAGCGACTCCTTCCATCCACTTGTACATATCTCCATCGTGGAACGGAGGTCCCCAATGTTCTCCCTTGCATATACCGGCAGCAATCTCAAAATTACGGAAACCATGAGAAACTTCCGGTGTGTTCCATGTATTCCACATACTCTGCAAGGAAGTTCCGCTAAATACATTAAAACGCTCTCCCCAGAATCCATTCGTCCAGTGTACGGCATCTATTCCGGTATTTGCCATTTTTGCATAACGGCTCTGACTCATATCCGTCAGCCCATTGCTTTGCGCAAATGCTCCCGTGACGGAGGCGGAAGCTAAAAGAAATAACAGCTTTATCTGTTTCATTTAATATGGATAATTTTAAAATTTACACACTATCTCTTTAAGGAGAGACGTGATTATCCATATTTTGTACTCAATAAAGGAATGCGAAAGCTATCCGACAGCCTTCGCATTCCTTTATTCCTGTTTGTTCTTTCGCTATTTTTCGGGAGTATAATTCAGTTCCGCTTTCCTCGCCTGTGAGTGCTGGAACTGTCGGGCGACTTTATACTCATGTCCGTCTTTCAACAGACGACTTCCTGTCTGCTTGAACCAGAAACCGACATGAGCTTCCACACATTGACGGCGAATGTCCAACACCCAGTCATAATTGCAAACGCGAGCTTCCTTACCGGACTCTCCTCCTGCCACTACCTGCTCTACCCATCCTTCCAGTTCTCCCCTGAAATCAATCTGACTAAGAAGGGGTTCACAGATAATAATTTTATGTTTAATAGGACTTTCTTTATAAATAGGTAAGCGATAATCGACTCTGTCCTGATTCTCCATTGTACAACAAATCGTCACATTGTCGTATCCATCTCCCCAATCCGGTGGCAGGCACTGTTGCAATCTGTCTATCCGCTTCGTAATAAACATAAAATGAAGGTCCTGCCGTATTCGCATCATTTCCCATGCTTCGGCACGCCATTCATCCGCATCTTCAATCAGAAAATCAGAAGTAAAACAGGTATATACCAGATTTCCCGAGGGTATCTTATATTCTCCATTCTTTTTCTTCTGCAAAGGCAAACCGAACTTTTCCGTCTTTGTCACCACCGAACTGTCTTTTCCGTATTTGCCATCCGTACGATATACATAGCAGTGGCGGCAGCCTTCACTCCATTTGTGACAGCCGTGCCATAAGTTCCACATTGATGCTTTCCCGCCCATTTTCTTTTTTTTCTTCAAATGTATGCTTTATCTGTTTCATAGGCAAATTTTTATTCAATATCCGATAGTCAGGGCAGATAGATATAAATAGTGCATCTTCTTTCTCGCTTGAAAAAAGATGCACCAAACACAAACAAAACAAACAATAGAGCTACCTTCACAGGCGGCCGGTCCGAAAGGACCAATACTTTTGATAGTGAAATCTCACTTCACAAATATCCGTATATTTGGGGACTAGCCAAACTCCATCCATGTCGGATACAAACAATAAATGTTTCGAAGGTGACTAATACTATGACACAAAGGATGAAATGTTGCGGAATATAAAAAACAAGACCAGACAAGAAGATTCTTTTGTACTATTTGTATAATCAGGAAAAAATAAATTTCATTTATTAAAAAACGATTAAATCACGTCGGTAAGCATCATTCATCCCTTTACTCCGGCGGATTATGTCAATTAAAACGGAGATATGCCAAGCATATCTCCGCACATCTGATCATCTAATAGGATTCACTTTAATATTAATTGTTATCTGGTTAAAGCAACCATCGTCCAATATTCCTTTTCTCCGCGCTGAACTCCACTCCTACTTTCACGACTTCACGTCCGTCTGTCTGATAAGGAATCAGATAGCCTTTTTCATCAATCTGCTGCAAAGCCTGCTCGGCAGTCCCATTCAGTATATAAATATTTAGGCGTTTTTACTACTGCGTCCGTGCCATCAAATCTTACGATAAACTTCCTCAAACGGTACCCTGCACCGTTCTCCCCAAATTCCTTTATTTCCATTCCGGATTCCACAAGAAACTACCATATTTATTTCAGCACCATGAGGCAACTTAAGCAACCTTTTGAGTCGTCGGCTATCCAAGCCTTCCAAGGGGCAGGTATCATATCCTTCGTTCGCCATAGCAATCATAAATGTCTGAGCAGCAAGTGCACAGGATTTATGTACCACCACACGCACATCACCTTCAGATACTTCGAGCATCATAGGGCGGAAAATGCTGATAATATTAGCAAGTAGTACTCTGAAAAGTCCTAAGATACCGCAGAAACGGGCATAAACAAACGGCATCAATATCCCATAGTACAGTTTTCTGTCTTTAATACGTTTCTCCTGCCTGTCTATAGGACTATTCCGCCGTATATTTCCTGTCTCAAAATCAAGAACGAATTTCGCCCGCTTCCGATACAAGTCACGACGTGTGACGAAAACAACAATCTGCGAAGCCGTGGAAGTTGCTTTTTGATCAAGACAAGCTCTTGATACCTTTGCCATCAATTCAGGCTGTGTGATGTGATAAAACTCCCATAGTTGCATATCAGAACTATTGGGAGCCAAAGTTGCCAATTCCAGGCAATGCTTTACTTTCTCTGTATCTATTTCCTTTTCTTTATCATATACCCGTACAGAGCGACGATAATTTAAAACTTCATCTAAATTCATATACTACTTGACTTAATTGAATAATATTTCATAATGTGCAATATCAGAAAATACAGATAAGCCCATATAAATAAAACAGATCTGCAAGTTAATTGTATCTTAGCTAACTATATTTTTAACATATAGTCATTGTATATACTTCAATAAGAGATCTATGAATGTCTAAATAAAAGCGGGCAAATATGTGATAAATAACATATTTGCCCGCTTTCTATAAAAAATAAGATTCGTATCTTACTTACCGGTAATTGAATTTTTCTTCCCCTGCTTATTTACAACTGAAGGACTTCCTTTATATTCAATATCACCGCTACCACTAACTCTTGCATCCAACTGTCTGGAAGCGTAGCATACTATATCACCCGAACCGGCAACTGTAGCAACGACATTAGTCGCAGCCAGTTTTTCAGCACTAATATCTCCGGAACCATTTACTGTCAGTGTCGCCTTCTGTGCAGAACCTTTCATATTGATATCACCGGAACCATTTACTTCTGACAGCACAGTAGTCGCTTTCACATTTTTCAAATCAATGTCCCCGCTTCCTTTCACCAAAGCAAATATATTAGTATATTGCAAATTCTCCGCTTCGATATCTCCGGAACCGGTTATATTCAAATTCAAATCATTCCCTTTGATCGTACCTTTCAGATATACATCTGCCGAACCTTTAATATCTACCTGATTCAATGAAGGAGAAGAAGCTATCACTTTCAAACGACGCTCTCCACTAAGAATCTTGACATCCTTTTTGATATTCACCTGCAATACTCCATTTACTGTAGAAACTTCCAGCAAGTCTACCAAATTATCCGAACCGTATATAGAAACTGTCGTTTTAGAACCATTACTCTGACGATACTCGACATCAGGACTGCCTAATACGCTGATTGAGCTGAAGTTGCCTACGTTATTCAGTTCTTTTGTGATATATTTCTTACTGGGAGTAACGGTCTGCGCCTGTATTCCTGTGACCAACAGAAACATCAGCACTACCAACATAGATGTAACCTTTGAATTTCTCATAATTTCTTTTCATTAAATATTTTAATGACAAATATAGGAAGTATATTTCGAATTACAAGAAAAGAATTACAATTTTGCCAACCATTCTCCAAGTTCCTGAAGCCACTCCTGCTTATACACAAAACTATCATTATAACCGAATCCATGTCCTCCCGCAGGATAGATGTGCAGAGAAATGGGGATATCTGCTTTCTGTAGTCTGGCAGCATACATAATACCATTCAGAGGGCTTACCACAGCATCATCTGCAGCTGCTACAATGAAAGCGGCAGGTGTGCCGGAAGTAATATGCTCAATCGGTGAATACTGCTCCATCTTATCCGGTGAATAGGAATGACCAAACATTCGTTCACGGCAAGGAAAATGTGTCAAACGATCATCGACACTGACTACCGGATACATCAATATCTGAAAATCCGGCTTCTCATCATCAGGCAAAAGCGTAGCTGAAAAAGTTGCCAGATATCCTCCGATAGAAGCCCCCATCACTCCCAGTTTATCACAAAACTCCGGAATTTTTTCTCGCACAACCTTCAATGCCAACCGGATATCTTGTTCGGGAACATCAGGATTACCATGAGGCATTCTATATTTAAAGACGATATATGTAATTCCCAGCTTCGTAAACCATTCGGCAAAATCAATACCTTCATTCTCCAGATTAGTCTTCAGAAATCCACCTCCGGGACACATAATAACACTGCTTCCATTGGGCCTGTCACAAGTAAAAACAAATAAAGTTCCTTCGGAAGCATTTTCTACGATTCCAATCAGTTCGGCATTGTCCACTTCCGCCAAATCATAGGTCGCCATGGATAAGTCCTCATACAAGCTAATACAAATTAATTTCTTCATATCGATTAATATTTAAGTTTCTTCCCTATTTTATGAACAACAGAAGGACCGGAATAGATAAATGCCGAATAAATCTGTATCATATCGGCCCCTTGGGAAATCATATTGGCTGCATCCTCTGCTGTCATTATTCCTCCTGCCCCGATAATCAGAAAGTGGCGGTCGGTGTGCCCGGACAGATAACGCACTACCTTCTGCGATTTCTTTCCGATACCCCGACCACTGACGCCACCGTTACCGATCTTTTCCAACTGTTTTGTTTTTGTCTGATGCAATTCTGAGCGGTCCATCGTCGGACCTGTGGCTATAAAGCCTTCTATAGAATATTTATATGCAAGGGAAATGACCAGATCCAATTCCTTCTCATCAATATCCGCCGGGAGTTTAATGAAAATACTGCACCGTTTGTTCACTGCCTGACGAAATGTTGTGAAGTTTTCTAAAACTTTAGCAAATGATTCTTTATCTATACTACCCCAGTTCAACGTAAAATAATCTACACTTTCATATAAACGAGTGAAAACCAGCTCAAAATCTTTGATGATCTGCTCACCGGCAGAAAGCGGATTCTTATTGATATTTACTCCGAGTATGTAAGAATGTTTTCTGTATCTTCTGATATGCTCCAGAGCTATATCGACACCGCAATTATTGAAACCAGTACGTGAGATCAGTGATTCGTCTTCTACCAGCCTGAAGATACGGGGAGAAGGATTTCCCGGTTGATAATCAGGAGTTACAGTCCCCACTTCCAGAAATCCGAAACCAAAATCTGCCAACTCATCAAATGTTTCCGCATTTTTATCGAATCCGGCAGACAAACCTATCCGGTTTTTGAATCGCAGGCTTCCGTATGAAAAAGGTTCGTCCACTTGATAGTGTCCTCTTACGCAGGCACGAACCGGAAGCAGATAGCGATAGATTTTTAACCAGTTCAAGAGCATCCGATGTACTTTTTCAGGATCAATGAGAAATAATAGCGGTCTAATAATTAAATTATACATTTTCAATTATCTGTTTTTTAGATTAAAGATATAAATCCACACTCAGGAAATAACTTCTTCCTAGTGCTTTTACGTATGCAAAGTAAGACCTTTTTGAGCAGATATTGAAGTTCGTTTTTTTTATACCCGATAACTTTTGATTATCCCTGCTTCTTATTGCCTGTATATTGGGTACAAAATTCCTTTTTAATCGTCCTCCTATAAAAGTATAAAAGCGATTAGATGAAAATGAATAAAAAGAGATTAATCGGATATCTGTTTGTAATGGTCTCTGCAGGATGTATTCATGCACAGGAAAAAAAAGTATCTGTGCAGGAATATAAACTATGGTATGACCGTCCCGCACAGGTATGGACCGAGGCTTTACCCTTGGGAAACGGGCGTCTGGGGGCAATGGTATATGGAACGCCGGGAACAGAACAAATACAACTAAACGAAGAAACCATTTGGGCAGGACGCCCCAACAACAACGCAAACCCGAACGCACTGGAGTATATTCCGAAGGTACGTGAACTTGTTTTTGCCGGAAAATATCTGGAAGCACAAACGCTCGCTACGGAGAAAGTGATGGCAAAAACAAATTCGGGAATGCCTTATCAGAGTTTCGGCGACCTGCGAATTGCTTTCCCCGGACATACCCGCTATTCCGATTATTATCGGGAACTGAGCCTGGACTCGGCACGTGCCATCGTCCGTTATGAAGTAGACGGAGTGCAATATCAACGTGAAACGATCACCTCATTTACCGATCAGGTAGTCATGGTACGACTGACCGCCAACCGTCCGGGACAAATTACCTTCAACGCGCAACTCACCTCCCCTCATCAGGATGTAATGATTAACTCTGAAGAAGGGAACTGTGTGACCCTTTCAGGGGTGTCTTCCTTGCATGAAGGACTGAAGGGAAAAGTAGAATTTCAGGGAAGACTGACCGCCCGCAACCAAGGAGGAAAAATAGCTTGTACCGATGGCGTCCTCTCTGTAGAAGGAGCTGACGAAGCCACAATCTATGTGTCTATAGCCACCAACTTCAATAATTACCTGGACATCACAGGCAATCAGACAGAACGTGCAAAGAGCTATTTGTCCGAAGCGCTGGTTCGTCCATTCGCAGAAGCCAAAAAGAATCATGTAGAATTTTATCGTCGATATCTGACCAGAGTATCTCTGGATTTAGGGGAAGACCAATATAAAAATGTGACAACCGACAAACGTGTAGAGAATTTTAAGGACACACATGACGCGCATCTGGTTGCCACTTACTTCCAGTTCGGCCGTTATCTGTTAATCTGCTCGTCACAACCGGGTGGACAACCCGCTAACTTACAGGGTATCTGGAATGATAAACTTTTCCCTTCCTGGGATAGCAAATATACCTGTAATATCAATCTGGAAATGAATTACTGGCCATCGGAAGTGACTAATTTAAGTGACCTGAACGAGCCACTTTTCCGGCTGATAAAAGAGGTGAGCGAAAGCGGAAAGGAAACGGCAAAAATCATGTATGGAGCCAACGGATGGGTATTGCATCATAACACGGATATATGGCGTATCACAGGAGCACTGGACAAAGCCCCTTCGGGTATGTGGCCGAGCGGCGGTGCATGGTTATGCCGTCATCTATGGGAACGATATCTGTACACCGGAGACACAGAGTTCCTCCGTTCCGTTTATCCTATATTAAAAGAATCCGGACTGTTCTTTGACGAGATTATGGTGAAAGAACCTGTACACAACTGGCTGGTAGTCTGCCCGAGCAACTCCCCCGAAAATGTACATTCCGGCAGCGACGGCAAGGCAACTACAGCCGCCGGATGCACGATGGACAATCAATTGATATTCGACCTTTGGACAGCTATTATTTCAGCCTCCCGAATTTTGGATACGGACAAAGAATTTGCCGCTCATCTGGAACAACGCCTCAAGGAAATGGCTCCTATGCAAGTAGGACATTGGGGGCAATTGCAGGAATGGATGTTCGACTGGGATGATCCGAACGATGTACACCGTCACGTATCCCATCTATATGGATTATTCCCCAGCAACCAGATTTCTCCTTACCGCACTCCGGAACTATTCGACGCTGCACGCACTTCTCTGATTCACCGTGGAGATCCGTCTACCGGATGGAGCATGGGATGGAAGGTTTGCCTGTGGGCACGCCTCCTTGATGGTGACCATGCCTACAAGCTGATAACTGACCAATTGACTCTGGTACGTAACGAAAAGAAAAAAGGAGGTACCTACCCTAACCTGTTCGATGCCCACCCGCCTTTCCAAATCGACGGAAACTTCGGTTGTGCTGCAGGTATAGCCGAAATGCTGATGCAAAGTTACGATGGCTTTATTTACCTGCTTCCGGCACTTCCGACTCTCTGGAAGGACGGTTCTGTCACAGGTATTATCGCCCGTGGAGGTTTCGAACTTGATTTAAGCTGGAAGAATGGAAAAGTAAATCGTCTGGTTGTGAAATCTCATAAAGGTGGTAACTGCCGTCTGCGTTCACTCAACCCGTTGACCGGAAAGGGATTGAAACGTGCCAAAGGAGAGAATCCGAACCCTCTCTATGCAGTCCCCACGATTCCCCAGCCATTGGTGAATGAAAAAGCCAGCCTGAATAAGGTGGAAATTGCAAGGACTTACTTGTATGACCTGCCTACCAAAGCAGGGCAAGAATATATATTGATTGGAAAATAATAACTCTACCTATATATGAACAGAAACTTGTTAAAACTGATTGTTGCTTGCGGAGCTGCTTGCTTCATCGCCTGCACAGCACCTCAAAAAGCAGAAACAGAAAAATGGAGCGAACGTATGGCACGCTCTGAGATGAAACGTTTTCCCGAACCCTGGATGATTGAAAAAGCAAAAGTACCCCGTTGGGGATATACCCACGGACTTGTTGTAAAGTCTATGCTGGAAGAATGGAAACATACCGGAGACAGCACTTACTATGAATATGCCAAAATCTATGCAGACAGTCTGATTGATACGGATGGCCATATCAAAACGATGAAATATCTTTCATTCAACATTGATAACGTCAATGGCGGCAAGATTCTTTTTGATCTTTATGCACAATCAGGAGATGAACGCTATAAAATAGCTATGGATACCCTACGTAAACAGATGGCAGAACAACCCCGCACAAGTGAAGGAGGATTCTGGCATAAGCTAAGATATCCCCATCAGATGTGGCTGGATGGCATCTTCATGGCTTCTCCTTACTTGGTACAGTACGGCAGTACTTTCCAGGAACCGGCACTATACGATGAAGCTGTGAAACAGATTCTTCTGATAGCACGCAAAACATACGACCCCACCACAGGACTTTACTATCACGGGTGGGATGAAAGCCGCGAACAGAAATGGGCAAATCCCGAAACCGGTTGTTCTCCTAATTTTTGGAGCCGCAGTATCGGATGGTATGGAGCAGCCTTGGTAGACGTACTGGATTATCTCCCTCAGGAAACGACCGGACGAGACAGCGTAATGCAGATTCTTCAGGGATTGGCAAAAACTTTAGTGAAATATCAGGATCCTCAGTCCGGCACCTGGTATCAGGTAACAGATCAGGGAGCGCGTGAAGGAAATTACCTGGAATCTTCGGCAACCGCCTTATTTATCTATACACTTGCCAAAGCTGTCAATAAGGGATATATCAGCAAGGATTACATCGAACCTACCCGCAAAGCTTTTGATGGAATGGTCAAGACATTTACCCGTCTTGAAGAAGACGGTAGCTATACCATTACGAATTGTTGTGCGGTAGCCGGACTGGGCGGAGACTCCAAAAAATACCGTGACGGTTCATTCGAATATTATATCAGCGAACCGGTTATAGAGAATGACCCGAAATCAGTAGGATCGTTTATTCTGGCGGCCATCGAATATGAGAAAATGACAGACAAATAAATGTAAAGATATGAACTCCAAAAACGATAAAGTACAATGAGAAAATTTAAGATTCTTCCTCTCTTATTGCTGCTGTTGACATTGGCAACCTCTGCCGCAGCACAAAAGAAAACACAAAAGACGTATATCCCATGGAGCAACGGCAAACTCGTCGTTTCTGAAGAAGGACGTTATCTGAAACACGAAAACGGCACTCCTTTCTTCTGGCTGGGAGAAACCGGCTGGCTGCTGCCTGAACGTCTGAATCGTGACGAAGCCGAATATTATCTGGAACAATGCAAACGCCGCGGATATAACGTGATTCAGGTTCAGACATTGAATAATGTCCCGTCTATGAATATCTACGGACAGTATTCCATGACTGACGGATACAACTTCAAGAATATCAATCAGAAAGGTGTATATGGTTATTGGGATCACATGGATTACATTATCCGTACCGCAGCAAAGAAAGGTCTTTATATCGGCATGGTCTGCATCTGGGGAAGTCCGGTAAGTCATGGCGAAATGAATGTAGATCAGGCAAAAGCATACGGCAAGTTCCTGGCAGAACGCTATAAAGACGAACCTAACATTATCTGGTTTATCGGTGGGGATATCCGTGGTGATGTGAAGACTGCCGAATGGGAAGCATTGGCAACCTCCATCAAAGCAATCGACAAGAACCATCTGATGACATTCCACCCGCGTGGCAGAACGACTTCTGCTACTTGGTTCAACAATGCACCGTGGCTGGATTTCAATATGTTCCAGAGCGGACACCGCCGTTATGGACAACGTTTCGGTGACGGAGATTATCCCATCGAAGAAAATACGGAAGAAGACAACTGGCGTTTTGTAGAACGCAGTATGGCTATGAAACCGATGAAGCCCGTTATAGACGGTGAACCCATCTACGAAGAAATTCCGCACGGTCTGCATGATGAGAACGAATTACTTTGGAAAGATTATGATGTACGCCGGTACGCTTACTGGTCTGTATTTGCCGGTTCTTTCGGACATACGTATGGTCATAACTCCATCATGCAGTTTATCAAACCGGGCGTAGGCGGTGCTTATGGTGCTAAAAAGCCTTGGTATGATGCTCTGAATGATCCCGGATATAATCAAATGAAATATCTGAAGAATCTGATGCTGACTTTCCCATTCTTCGAACGAGTACCGGATCAGTCTGTCATCGCCGGACAGAATGGCGAACGTTATGACCGTGCCATCGCAACACGCGGCAATGACTATCTGATGGTATATAACTACACCGGACGCCCGATGGAAGTTGATTTCAGCAAAATCAGCGGTGCCAAGAAGAACGCATGGTGGTACACAACCAAGGATGGTAAACTGGAATATATCGGTGAATTTGACAACGGTGTGCACAAGTTCCAGCACGACAGCGGCTACAGCAGCGGAAACGATCATGTCCTGATTGTAGTAGACAGTAGTAAGGATTATGTGAAGAAAGACTGGACAGAACTGCCGGACCAGCAAGGTGCCGGAGCCTAGTTTCCATTCACTCTATCAAATTGACACTCATGAATAAAAAGATACTTATATTATCATTCTTATCTGTTCTGTTTCTTGCAGCAGGTCCGATACGTGCAGCCATAGGTGTAACCAATCTGCGGACAGAGCAGCTAAAGAATCCGTCGGGTATCGATACGCACCAACCCCGTCTGGGTTGGCGTATCGAGTCGAACGAACAGAATGTGATGCAAACCGCGTATCACATTCTTGTTGCATCTTCCCCCGATCTATTGGCACAAGGGAAAGGAGATATGTGGGATTCCGGAAAAGTAGAAACAGATGCTTCCCAATGGATAACCTACCAGGGAGAAAATTTGAAACGCAATGCTCCCTACTTCTGGAAGGTGAAGGTTTACACCAATAAAGGTGAAAGTGATTGGAGTAGTCCGGCTTTCTGGAGCATGGGACTATTCAATGAAGCAGACTGGCAAGGTCAGTGGATCGGTCTGGACCGTGCAGCTCCGGGGGACAGTGAAACTCAATGGAGCCGCCTGGCAGCCCGTTATCTTCGCAAGGAATTTGCCTTGAAGAAAGAAATAAAGCGTGCCACAGTGCACATCGCCGGAATGGGATTGTACGAACTGTTCATCAACGGACAACGCATAGGTGATCAGGTACTGGCCCCCGCTCCTACCGATTACCGGAAGACAATCTTGTATAACACATACGATGTCACTTCCCAACTTCAGCAAGAGAACGCCATCGGTGTTACTTTAGGCAATGGTCGTTTTTATACCATGCGTCAGAATTACAAACCATACAAGATTCCGACCTTCGGATATCCCAAACTACGCCTGAATCTGATCGTTGAATATGCTGATGGCAGTAAGGAGACAATCGCGACGAATACTTCATGGAAACTGACAACCGAAGGTCCTGTCCGCAGCAATAACGAATATGACGGCGAAGAATATGACGCCCGCAAAGAACTGGGAAACTGGACGCAGACAGGTTATGACGATACAAAATGGATGCCGGCAGAACGCGTCAGTATTCCTTCGGGTACACTTCGTGCTCAAATGATGCCGGGGATGAAAGTAACGGAAACGCTGAAACCTGTTTCTATCCAAAAAATGGGTGACAAATACATTATGGATACCGGTCAGAATCTGGCAGGATGGGTACGTTTCCGTATCAAAGGTCAGGCAGGCGACAGCATTCGTCTTCATTTTGCAGAGCGTCTGGAATCAGATGGAGAAATCTTCACGAAAAATCTGCGCGACGCACATTGCACCGATATATATGTAGTTAGCGGACGTGAACCGCAAGGTGCCACCTGGGCTCCCCGTTTTGTGTATCATGGTTTCCGTTATGTGGAAATCAGCGGATATCCGGATGCCAAAACCGAGGATTTCGTAGTGGAAGTCGTAGAAGATGAGATGGATCATACAGGCTCTTTTTCCTGTTCGAACGAAACATTGAACCAAGTTATACGTAATGCATTCTGGGGGATTCGGAGTAACTATAAAGGTATGCCGGTAGACTGTCCCCAGCGTAACGAACGTCAGCCCTGGTTGGGAGATCATGCAATGGGCTCTTGGGGAGAAAGTCTGTTCTTCGACAATCATGCCATGTACAACAAATGGACACGTGACATCCGCGAAGCACAGCGCGAAGATGGCTGTATTCCTGATGTAGCTCCGGCTTACTGGAACTATTATTCGGATAATGTCACATGGCCTGCTACCCTGCCCCTAGTCTGTGATATGCTCTTCACCAATTATGGAGACATACGTCCGATAGAAGATAATTATCCGGCTATCAAGAAATGGGTATCGCACATCCGTGAGTATTATATGACAAAGGACTACATCATCACCAAAGATAAATATGGAGACTGGTGCGTTCCACCTGAATCGTTGGAAATGATTCACAGTCAAGATCCTGCCCGCAAAACAGATGGTGCCTTGATCGCTACCGCCTATTACCTGAAAGTGTTGCAACTGATGCATCGCTTCGCCAGTCTTCAGGGATTGACTGCGGATGCCAAAGAGTGGGAAGACCTGGAACATAAAATGAAGGATGCATTCAATGCACATTTCCTGCATATAAAGGAAGGTACTTCACTTGTACCCGGTCATACTTTATATCCGGATAGTGTTTTCTACGGGAATAATACTGTAACAGCTAATATTCTGCCACTTGCCTTCGGTCTCGTGCCCAAAGCGCATATCAAAGAAGTAGCAAAGAATGCAGTAACCACCATTATTACAACGAACAAAGGGCATATCAGTACCGGAGTAATCGGTACGCAATGGCTGATGCGTGAATTGAGTCGTCGGGGGCATGCAGATGTAGCTTATCTGTTGGCCACCAATGATACATATCCTTCATGGGGATATATGGCAGCACAAGGTGCCACCACTATTTGGGAACTTTGGAATGGTGACACGGCAAATCCCGGAATGAACAGCGGAAATCATGTTATGTTATTAGGAGACTTACTTCCCTGGTGTTTCAACAATCTGGCAGGTATCCGTGCCGACCGTTGGAAATCCGGTTACAAACATATTGTTTTCCAGTCTGCTTTCGAAATTCAGGAATTGAGTAATGTGGATGCTTCTTATATGAGTATCTACGGAAAGATTACCAGCCGATGGAAAAAGACTCCTATGCATTTGGAATGGGATATCGAACTTCCTGCCAATACTACAGGAGAAGTACATCTGCCGGATGGACGAAAAGAAAAAATAGGTTCCGGAAAATATCATTTCAGCGTAGATATACCGACACGGAATGCTGCCATCATCAGCGATGAATTTCTATACGAGAAAGCTTCTTTCCCGGAATGTCACGGGGCGACCATTGTAGAACTGAAAAACGGTGACCTCGTTGCTTCTTTCTTCGGTGGAACCAAAGAACGTAATCCGGATTGCTGTATCTGGGTTTGCCGCAAGCCCAAAGGTGGCAAAGAATGGACGGCTCCCAAGCTGGCTGCCGACGGAGTTTTTTCACTCAAAGATTCGCAGGCTGCTTTAGCCGGCATAGACTCGACATGCACTCCTGTACTGGATGCCAAAGGAAAACTGACTGCCCGCCGGAAAGCTTGCTGGAATCCTGTACTTTTCCAGATACCGGGAGGAGATTTAATTCTGTTCTACAAAATAGGATTAAATGTAGGCGACTGGACCGGCTGGCTGGTTCGTTCAAAAGACGGTGGGAAAACTTGGAGCAAACGCGAAGCCTTGCCGGAAGGATTTCTAGGTCCTATCAAGAACAAACCGGAATACATCAACGGTCGCATCATCTGCCCGTCAAGCAGAGAGGGCAAAGGGGGATGGCGCATTCATTTTGAATATTCGGATGATAAAGGCAAAACCTGGAAAACGACAGAGTCGGTACCTGCCGAACTGTCTGTCCCGACTCAGAACCGTAAAAAAGGTGGTATTAACGTAGATGATCAGGAAGCGGGAGAAGCTATTCAGGGAGAAGGGGCACAACCGATTCTTGCCATCCAACCCAGTATCCTAAAGCATAAGGATGGAAGATTGCAGGTACTTTGCCGTACACGCAATGCAAAGATTGCAACATCATGGAGCAGTGACAATGGTGAAACATGGAGTAAAGTGACATTAAGCAATGTTCCGAACAACAATTCCGGAACAGATGCCGTGACAATGAGTGACGGACGTCACATTCTCATTTACAATCATTTCTCCACATTGCCAGGTACACCGAAAGGTCCCCGTACTCCTCTCTGCATAGCCATATCAGAAGATGGAATCAACTGGAAACCTATTCTCACATTAGAAGACAGCCCTATCAGCCAATATTCTTATCCAAGCATTATTCAGGGAAAAGATGGAAAGTTACATGCAATCTATACCTGGCGTCGCCAACGAATCAAGTATACAGAGATAGATCTCTCAAAGCTTAAGTAGTAGCTGAATAAAAGAAAAACAGATTCTCTGTTATCATTATACCGCACTGACAATTATCGTATCAGTGCGGTATTTCAATCAAAAAGCAAGACACGCACGGACGCAATGTTTACTGTTCTTATAATCCCAATCCATGGCGCCGACGTAGGTGTCGGCATAGTATGCGTTGAGAAACGGATCGTAGTCGTCCTCCGAACTCGACCAATACCCCAATTTCCACCCATAGTCATTATCCCCGGTAGCTTTATTGACAGCGGATAAAAGATAAGCTTTATTGTACATCCAATACCAGCATTGACCTAGCGAGGGTAAAAACCAACCACTGCTGTTTGCAGGAGCGGGATGGCTATACTCATAATCCGTTACCCAATAGACAGGGGGAAATCCATTCTTTAAAGTTCGATTCTCGTTTTCCGCAAACGAGATGATCCCCTGTGTATTCTTATAGCCATAGAAACCGGTGCTCGGCTCACCTCTGTTTATATCAGTTAGGCTCCAAAGCCCCCATGTACAAGCATTTCCTCCATTGGCATCATAAAGCGCAAGAACGTAACCATGTACGGTATGCATCTCTGTTATACCATATTTCTGTTTATATTTACAGTAGTCTACCCATTCGCCTTCACTGTCTTTACCTGACTTCAAAACGATACCCAAGCAGTTCATATCTGCGGAAAGAGCAGTAACATCACCGGGAATCAAATAGCCGTTATTACTTTCATCCTTGCAATAAAAATCGCCCATTTGAGCTTTATCCAATGTATAATCACCTATATCTTTTAAAACCGGAGTGAATGTATAACAGGTATTAGCAGATAAATCTGTATCAGGCATCGCACCACTATACATCTCTTTGTTATATTCATAAAGCCAACGAACCTTTGCCCTTTTCGGAGAAATAATTATTTGGTAACTGCCATCATTCATTTGGTAAGGGAAAAGAGGCTCTGTTCCGACATTGAAACTCACATCACTAATCGAAGAAGGAACATAAGTAAAGTCTCTCCTTCCATTAATTTTGCATTTTATGGAAGGAGACAACGAAAGTAAGGAATAAGCATGTTCAAATACTATATCCAATTTCTTTAACGGTCTACCACTCGTGTCACTCCATACCAACAAATCGGAAGCACGGTAGGCATCCTTGCTGCGTTGGTCACCCTGCGGTAAGAATTTACCTTTTAGATCATCTATGTTAATCACGTTATCCGCTTCCTTACTATACGGAAAGTAGGCAAGGTAAACGGTGGCTTTATTGTCGTAGTAAATGGTTGTTTTTCCTTCATCGTTATTGCTGTCGAAGCTCCAAATGTTACCATCATATCGATAAGGTATGTTGTCGGATAGTACATTATTATCTGCATCCAGCACAATGATGCCGATACGATCACCATTTTCGAAAGTACCCGTACTTCCGCTATCCGTAGCACGAATACTGGAAACATCGTTGATAGCAAAGTCACCAACACGAACGTTCAGTTGCAATACTTCACCGTCTTGCTGCACCATACCCAAATCTATTTTTTCATCACCATTGCAAGCCATGAAGGATAATAACGAGAGCAACAACAAATACTTCAAATTCTTTTTCATACTCATTTTTCTATATATTATTAAAAAGTCAAGATGACACGGATAGAATTCTTATCCGATACGCTCTTTGCATGGTCATTATAAAGAGCATTTCCTACTAATATGAAATTCCTCTCGATACTAAAAAGCTAGAACTGTTTTTAAGACGTTTACCATTATTCATAGCCACTAATGGTTTAACATTTTTCAACACTATATACAAGTAAAAGCCCAAAGACTTATATTTTAATTACTTGTCAATAGAAATCTTTGGATAATATTTATAAAAGGAACAGATTATTATAAGGTGTATTTCCTCAGAAATCCGGCGTTATAAAATCATCAAACTCATGACCAATGATAATGATGATATTAATCTTATAGATTATTTGGAGATTACTTATTCAAAATATACCCCCTAAGCAAGGATATTATTATAGTTAGTTTTTAGGGTTAAAACTGCTGGGGTTTCAAACAAAATACTGATTTTCAATAGTCATCATAATGGCTTCTGACTAATTTTGCCTTTTCGAATAAATATAGTATTTTTGTTCCTCAGATTTAAAAATGAAGAATTCATGGCAGATAATTATATAGAAAGACAACAAGAGCAATACGAGGCCAGAAAAGCAGCTTGGAAACAGGCACAGAAATATGGGAAAAAGAAAACGACTACCAGCAGTCAAGTCAAAACGGAGGTAGCAGGTGAAATAGTTTCAAAACCGGACAGCCTGAAAAAAAGAGTATTCGTGACAGGCGGAGCGGAAGGCATAGGGAGAGCAATAGTAGAAGCATTCTGTAAAGACGGACATCAAGTAGCCTTCTGTGACATTAATGCTGTGTCCGGTCAACAAACGGCAAGAGATACCGGAGCCATATTTCATCCTGTTGACGTTAGTGATAAAGAAGCACTCGAAAGCTGTATGCAACAGATATTGGATGAATGGAAGGACATTGACATCCTCATCAACAATGTCGGTATCAGCAAATTTTCTTCCATTACAGAAACAAGCGTCAAAGATTTCGACAAGATTCTTTCCGTCAATCTTCGCCCTGTATTTATTACTTCACGGTTACTTGCCATTCATCGTAAGACACAGTCTGATTCTAACCCTTATGGAAGAATCATTAATATCTGCTCAACACGTTATTTGATGAGTGAACCGGGAAGTGAAGGTTATGCAGCTTCCAAAGGTGGTATCTATTCTCTGACTCATGCATTAGCTTTATCATTATCCGAATGGAATATCACAGTAAACTCCATTGCTCCGGGGTGGATACAAACACAAAATTATGATCAACTCCAACCAAAAGACCATTCTCAGCACCCTTCCCGACGAGTGGGCAAACCGGAAGATATTGCCCGTATGTGTTTATTTCTCTGCCGGGATGAGAATGATTTTATTAACGGTGAGAATATAACCATTGACGGAGGTATGACGAAAAAAATGATTTATATGGAATAAAGTTCTGTATTCAACGCATCCCGGGTAATCTCTATTCCCGTCTCCACAATAGAAGCTGCATGATGGAACTCCAGCATATCATAAGCATTGCCGGACATCTGAATTAAGATATCCGGCTGACAACGTTCTATCTGATAACGGGTAATTTGCTGCATCATCATTCTTGAAGATTCTGTCAACAAGTTATAAGGACTCATTTTCTTTTTCTTACCGCAATCAATCGGAGCATTGACATCGACTGCTATCAGAATATCCCCTTCCGTACGATGCACCTGATTCAGCGGAAGGGGATTCAGTATTCCTCCGTCAATCAGAACCATACCATCTTTCCGTAAAGGCCGGAAGAGCATCGGTATAGAAATAGTAGCACGGATAGCATCATACAAATTACCGCTATCGAACCTCACTTCCTGATCGCAAACAATATCAGTAGCCATTGCTACGTATGGTATAGGCAAATCTTCAATATTCATAACGGGAATAATCTGCTTCAGTTCTTTGATAAAACGATCCCCCTTCACCAAGCCGTCCCGACTTAATGTCAGATCCGCCAGTTCCCACATCTTACGTTTATCCCAGCTATAGAGCCATTCTTTACATTCCTCCAGCTTACCTGAAGCATACATTGCGCCTACCATCGCTCCCATCGAGCTTCCAGCAATAGAAGTTATCTCGAAATTATGACGTAACAATTCTTCAATGACTCCAATATGCGCAATACCACGTGCGCCACCCATAGAAAGGACTAATGCTACTTTTTGCTTATCCATATAATATACGTTTTTATTAGCTGTCCACAATATAACACATTTTCCGCAATAAAAGATGTCCGACCAGTCTATTATTCTACAAGCAAATGAAGCAAAAAGCAGCAATCCTCTCTATGTCAGAGATATTGCTGCTTATAGTATGCATTAATAAAAAAGTATCTTTGAGGCTCTATTTCCCTTCCTTTGCTTTTTCCGCCTTTCGCTTTTCTGCATAGTCTTTATACATTTGGCGCCAGTTACGGCCATGCTCATAAAAATACAGTTCGATCTTCGTTTTATAAGCTTTAAAGATAGCAGATATCTGTTTCATGCTTTTGTAATCAACAGCTTGTTCGCGAGCCAGTTTCAGCTGTTCAAGTATAAAGGCTGTTTCTTCCTCCGTCATATCAGGAACAATCTCCTGATACCCTTTCATGGTAAATGCTACCTTGCCAACTGTATATTTATCTAAAATCTGCTCAACTTGTTCTTCCGTCAGTACTCTGCGCAACCCTTTCATCAGTCTTTCATGAACCTCCTTGGGCATAGCTGAGTCTGCTATTATCTCACGTTCGAGCTGAGTTAACGGTTTGCCCGTTGTAGGATTGATACCCGCAGGTATTGTCGTATATGGATGATCATTATGCCAGTCTCGAACCTGGCGAAGATGATTATAAATAGTCGTCACGGCAAAACCTGATTTCTTCTCATCATCCAGATTGAGTAAAGCTACCCACTCCATTGCTTTCTTTTCAAGAGAAGCATCCGATTTCAATTTGGCAAAAGCCTTCTTATCAAAATAAGCAGCCACCTTGTCGAATGAACGAATTGCATTTTCCGGTAGTAGCTCCCCTTTCTCTCCAAAGCTGTACATGGCAGACTCCGGTTCGATAGTTACTTTACTCTCATCCAACATCTTTTTATCTAAATCGAAGACTTCGGCAAAGAAATCATAGACTGCATTTCTTTTATTCGGACCGAAATCATGTTTTTCTTTGGGAAGATGAACGTTCGTCACATTGGTTTTCGTATCATAGAATCCATAGATACGCTGCAAATACGGAAATTCAAGTGCAGGAACACTTGCTGTCCAGTCCCCGCCATCAGAAACCACTAATTGCGGACGAGGAGCGAATGTTGCAGCCAGTTCAGCATTACAAGTACCTCCTGCTGATAGCTGAATAGGCATACCACTTTCACAAGGACAACCGCCATCGAAATGAGAAGCCAGACTAACCACCGGGGCAGAAGCAGTAAAACGCCCATCCAACGTTGTCAGTAGTACAGTATGCGTTCCACCACCGGAACCACCGTTGGCACCAATACGCTTGGTATCGATATCTTTACGGGAAGCAAGCATATAATCGAGAATCAACAATCCATTCATTGCCTGAATAGTATGTGCCGCACTACTGCGATGCGCTGCACTCCCCACCTGGAGAATCGATTCTCCCCAGCCAAACAAATCATAATCGACACAAACAGCTCCCATACGAGCTAATGTGCCCATACGCTGCTGCTGATCTTCCCGATAACGACCTCCACCAAAATGTCCGTTCGGACAAATAATCAGAGCGTGTTTCCCTTTCGATTGAGGCGTATAAACAGATCCGCAAACATACAGCCCCGGTAGAGTTTCAAGTGCAAAATTCTGCACAGTATAGCCATCAAACTTCCGTATTTTCGATAGAATGGGGGTTGAGTTTACACATTGGGCCAATAAAGCATCGATCCCCAAACGTTGACGGACCTCTTTTCTCAGTGAATCGGCACGAAGTTCAAAAGCCTGCTTATCCGCATAAAGCGTATTGAGATAAGCCAGCATCTTTTCTCCGTCAGCATCTGTACGACGAGGATATTCATAAGCCTTCAACTTATATAGATTACCGCTCTGTCTGACAAATTTGTAATCGAATGGTGACAACACATTCGTCAAAGATTCTTCTACAGAATAAGGGCGGATACGGAAATCAGCATAAGGTAAAATCTTTCCTACCGTATCAATATCATATTTCAGACGGATTCCGAAACGATTTTGAATATCTGCCAATACTTCATTCAAGGGACGGGCAAATTCCGTCTCGTATGTCTGCGTCTGTGCTTCTGCCGAAAGAGATGCAGCGAGAAGCAATGAGAAAAGGATTCGTTTCATTTTCTTATATTTATAAATATGTAACCTCCCAAGAGGTTTATTTCAGTTTTATTTCTTCACCGTTAATGATTACGTCATCCATAGTGATACGTTCACAATCTTCAAAGATACACTTCTGTTTGGCTCCCTGAATATGGATGTCACGCAATACAATGTCAGAAATCGGAGCTTCTTCCAGTCCTACTATTTTAATCGGAGTCTTTACATCCGTCACAGTCATACCGCTGATATGAACATTACGAAATATCGGAGTACGCTCACTCTTTGCTTCTGCAGGCATTTGGCTGTATTTCAGATTCAAGACGACAGCCTCCTGCTTGATGTTACTCATTACGATATTGCTGACACGGATATCCTCTACGACTCCTCCCCTTCCACGGGTTGACTTGATGCGGATACCACGGTCGGTTCCGTCAAATACACAGTTAGAGATCGTGACCTTACGCACACTGCCACTCATTTCACTGCCGATCACTACCCCACCATGACCGGCAAGCATCGTACAATTGGTAATAGTAATATTCTCACACGGCACTCCCAAGCGGCGGGCTTGTGCGTCTCTTCCAGATTTAATCGTAATGCAGTCATCACCTACAGAAATATGGCAATCACTGATATGTACATTCCGGCAGGACTCAGGATTGATTCCATCCGTGTTGGGAGAAGGGACATTATCTATCGTGATTCCTTTGATAGTCACATTGTCACAAAACTCCGGATTAACAGTCCAAAAAGGAGAATTGACAATTTTCACTCCTTCAATCTTCACCTTCTTGCAACGAACAGGCTGAATGAACGGAGGGCGGAAAAAACGACGCTGCAAAGTGCTGACATAATCCTTATTCGTCTCTGCATAGATGGCAGTCGTATCATTCTGAGCATCCCACATCGGCTGATATTTATTAATATCACGCATACCATTATCTTTCAGGTCAATCATTACACGAAAGAACTCCATCCACCACTTCTTACCTTGACCATCCAGTGTACCTTCTCCCTTGATAGTGATATTTTCCGCATCAACCGCATAGATTAACGGCTGGAAACTTTTCATCATGACTCCTTCGTGACGAACTTCTACAAAAGGAAGATAGTCGTCAAAGTTGTCTGAAAAAAGCAGGATAGCTCCGGCTTCCAGTTCCAGCGTAATGTTACTTTTCAGATGGATACTTCCCGTCAGATACGTTCCGGCAGGAAAAAAGAGCGTACCTCCACCTCCACGATTCAAACGGTCAATCGTTGAATTTATCAGCTTTGTATTGAGAGCTTTCCCATTTGCTTTTGCACCCGCTTTCAACATATCGACGCGTTCGGCACGGAGGATCACCGTTGCGCAAAGGCAAAGAAAAGTCAAAAGAGTAATTCGTAAATTCATATTCTATATTATTAAATAGTTCTTCTTTTTTATATCTTATTCGGCAGCAACAAACTTATATGTCCCACTTTGTACTTCTTTCGGTTCTTTTTCACCTGGAAGATAAACGATAGCAGTGGTATTCACCGGTACAGATACATTCAGAGTAAAAGTACCGTTCTGACGAGTCCAGTCTACCAGAATCGTACCGTAGAGAGTCTCGTAAGTTGATTTAGCGTATTTCAAGTCTCCTACCGGCTTCGGAGCAATGACAAACTTCTGATAACCTTGCATTGGCTCATCCTTTTCATTTACAGAAGCTGATAATGTTGTAGACGGACGAATACCAATCAATGAATTAAAGAACCATTCATCAATCTGTCCCATCATGAAATGATTCCATGAAGAACCTTGACGCGGGTCCCACTGCTCCGTCAATGTAGTTGCACCAAACTTCAGCTGGAAGCCGTATCCGGGAGCTTCTTCATGATTGAACATCTTATAAATAAGCTCATGCTGTCCATTACGTGCCAATGTCTGAATCAGATAGCGGTTTCCCACATCTCCGGTAGTCAAACGATTGCCGTGTGATTCCACATCTTTAATCAGATTCGTCAACACTTTGGCAGTCAGACTTGCATCCGGTGTGTAATCTCCTTTATCTCCTGTACTTTGAGTCATCTGAAGGAAGATGGGAAGCGCATTACTAGCTTGACTCCCTGTACCATATTGTGCTGTATTACTATCCAGAAACCGTTTGTTAAACGCTAGCATTATATCATGTGCTAATGAACTGTAATAACGAACGTCAAATTCATTGCCTACCATTCGGGCAGCCTTTATCAGATACATGACAGTCATATAATAATGTGCCGTAGCCACCAACGGAACAGGTGTATTACGGGAGAATCCGGCGCGGAAATCTCCATAATCATACCAGTCACCCAATCCGAAAGAAAGAATACCGTTATCTGCCCGAGTCTTAAGATAGTCTGTGTAACGACGCATATGCTGATAATATTTCATTATCAAAGAATCATCTCCGTAAGTTTCATAGTACATAAACGGGAAAATAACCAGTGAACCTCCCCACTCCGGGGATTCGGCAAAAGCATCCATTCCGGGGCCTTCAAAGACTACATACTCCGGAGCCGTTGTGGGCATTGCTCCATTCGGATGCTGGGCGTCTGCCATATTCTGCATAATCTGTGGAGCATAGGCCGTCAGATCATAATTATAGAGTAGTCCTGGTCCATTGAGGTGCACCTGTTCCAGCCATCCGAGTTTCTCCCGATGCGGACAATCGGTAAATACGGATTGCATATTACTGCGAACCGCCTTCTCAATCAATCGATGAGCTGCATTGAATATTCGGTTGGAAGATTCGAATGTAGAGACTCTCTTTGCCGAATTATAGACAAAACAGGATTGAATGTTTTTAAGGACAGGCAGTTTCTGAGGATTTTTCTGTCCTTTCAAGACAGCACCTTCTACCTGAATGTACCGAAAACCATAATATGAAAAACGAGGATGCCAGATTTCATCACCTTCACCTTTCAGTGTATATTCATAATAATGCTGACGCCCTGTCTGACGCTGATTACAAGCTCCTTCATCCGTCAATGCTTCCGCTACTATCAAGGTGACTTTCTGTCCTCGTTTACCACGTACGGTTATCTCCGGAAAACCGGCCAGATTCTGTCCCATATCCAACACAACAGCAGAAGGGTCTACTGTTCGTTTGGTAGATTTGGAAGCAGCCATCACCTGTTCTGAATTCAACTTGGTTACTTTCTGAATATCATACCGTTCCATAATCTTCACCGGAGGTGCCATCTGCGGACGGATCACTCCTTTCGGCGCTTCCTGAACCACTACCGGACGCCAATGGCTATCATTGAAACCAACTTGATTCCATCCTTTCTGTTCGCGACGGGCGTCATAATCTTCCCCTCCATAAATACAATTAAAGGTTATCGGACTCAGATCATATTTCCACCCCTGATCCGAACGGATCGTCTCGCGTGTCCCATCCTCATAATTGATTACTAATTCAAATAAAAGTGTGGGAGGACCAAAACTAATCTGCAATTTACGATAGCGCCCTCCCTGTACATTGTAGAATCCATTCCCCAATAAGATTCCTACAACATTCTCACCATCCCGTAACTGCTCCGTTACATCGTATGTATTATAATAAACACTCTTATCATAATCGCTCCAAAGCGGAGCAAATTCACTATCTCCTATTTTTTTGCCATTCAGAGAAAACTCATAAAATCCCAGGCCACAAACGTACGCAGTAGCTTCCACGATTTTCTTTCCGGATTTCTGATTCGCATTCTTCCCTTTTGCCTCTCCTGTCTGAAACGTTCTTCGCAAGCAAATACTTTTCTTTGCCAAAGTATCTACCGCTTCCCAAGCAGCTTTCACCTCCGGTTTCTTCAATTCACCGCCATGAAACTTTCGCCCTTCGGGAAGGTGCGAATCCTTACGAGTGATGGCTCCGATCCATTTCCCTGAAGAAAAGTCATCGGATGCCAAACGGAATTTTGTTTCTTGACTCCATTCGGAAGGAGTATCCGTCTCATCCCAAACACGCACACGCCAACTATAATTAAATGGATTATTCAAACATATATCCGCTCCTTCAGTCGGAACCAGCTGACTCTGTGAAGAAGTTACCTTTCCACTATTCCAGACGGAACGTCCGGTAAAAGCCTCTCTAATCTCTATTTCATAAGCAGTCTGTCTCGTGCCATTCTCCGGTGATTCCATTGTCCATCCCAAACGGGGACAACTTTCAACGACCACCAGCCCTTCCTGCATTTCGCAGGTAAGGCGGCTAATCGTTATATTCTTTGCCTGTACGAAGCATGGCAGACAAAGTAAAAGAAGAAGATATTTCTTAAAAGTCATTATTGCTCTGTCTCTTATCTGTTATAAATATATCACTTTAATGCATTCTCGCAAACAAGTCTTGTCAACGTATCTGCATGTCCTGCTTCTTTTCCATTCACAAAAATACGCAATCCTTTTCCACAATGATAGCGATCACCATTTTTATCCCAAAGAATCGTTAGATTATAACCATGATATAAAACATTATCCAGACAGAACCAATCCCATTTATCTGTCGGAATCAGCGGATTCACCTCTATCGTATCATCCAGACGCGGACGAAGTCCGACCAGTCCGGTAATCATCAAATCATTGAAAGTAGAATGGTTATAGTAACGGCTCCGTTCCTGATCGCCTTTCAGCCAATATCCGGTTACTTCGTCCAGATACTCGCCAATATATGGACGTCCACGATGATACTGCGACTCTACATACAATTCCATCTGACGGAAATATACGCTGTCAGACAAAACTGTCTGAGGATAATTATTCATGAAATTAGCCATGGCAGTTAACGTCTGTGCAGAAGCAAACGGCCAGATAGCCCCGTCCCATTCACATTTACCGACTCCGCGCGTGCGGAACTCAGGATGACGGCGTTCTGCCGTAGTCAATCCATAAGGAGCAGAAAATCCTTTCTCATCCATAATTTCTTTCCAGGCAACTTCATATTTCTTTGTTGTGTCCGGTAAATTGAAATACCACGGGATATACCCGATTGCCTCGCGCACATTGGCGGAAGAGTCAGTACGCATCGTTTCAAAGAACTGATGGCGTGTATTCCATAAATCGTTTTCTACGAGACTCTTTAATGTATCCGCTCTCATACCATACCTCATAGCCATTCCTTCATCACCGGAAAGGATTCCCATTATCGAAAGGGCTTTTGCATTACCATACATATAGCTGTTAATCGTCGGACGGGCATATTTCTTTTTTCGGCCGCCACTGATGGATTCCTCCATGCCATCCTGTACATCACCCTGCCAATACAGTCCGTTCTTCAAACGGTTGGTACGTTCCCAACGCTGATATTCCGTTTCCAGATCCTTCGTCATATCCAGCATGAAATCCTTATCGCCATCCACCATATAGCGTGCCAGTACAGCATCTGCATTCCATGAACTAAACTTATCCATCTTCTTCATCGGTCCTCCATCATTGCCACGATACCATGTATGGATAATCTGATCCAGATATTTCGGATCACGCAACCAACGACTTTCATAAATATGATGTCCGATAGCACAGGCAATCAGGTTATACTTATCCGAATAAGAACGCTGAACCAAAAACTCGGTCATACCATATCCGACGGGAGTCTCCTTGATATGCTTGCGCAATGACCACCAACGATAATAATACATTTCTTCAAAATTACGCTGCGGGCATTCAAACAAAGGGATATTTTCTTCCATCCATTCCGAAGCTTTGGCATTGGGAATTGCCTGAACAATATTTTCATCTTCCATGCCATTGAAAGATTCGGCATAATGACTAAAGTCTGCATATTTCAAAAAAGCGGAAGAAGCGTCCTTATCAGTGGACGAAGTCTTTACATTGGCTATACGATATTCTGCCAATGGTTCCTGTCCGCCTGCATCGGGCAAATCATACGTTTGGTCGGCAGGAGTATCCACAGTCGGGAATGTACGCATTTCTCCGGTACGGAAAGCAATCCGTTCAATCGTTGCTACCGGAGCATAAAACATACGCAGCCCTACCCTCTTACCATCCACATACACTTGAATATTACGATCGGTAGTCGAAAGAACTGCTTCTACATGATAAGTCTTTCCCGCTTCATATTTCATCATATTCGCAAAACGTGAACCACCTTTCATACGGAAAATGCCGTCCGGAGTGAGTTCCAATCGCGAACAGGCAATGCTGTTCTCATCCAGGAAATCAATCTGAAGTATACCTTTATCATTCTGTCCTGCCAACAAATCAAATGAGACTTTCAATTCTTTCGAAGCCGGAATCTTACGTTCTACCTTCGCATAGTCGAAGGGATCTTTATCCTGTAGCTTCAACCAAGCTCCTTCTAAAGAAACCGGTGCCCAAACCGGAGAATAAATATTCCAGTTGGTCAACTCAGCTATCGATCCAAACTTCGTAAAATCATCATCTGCGTGTGCAGAAGCATTAATCTCTACCGGAACAGGAATGCGGGAAATCCACATATCTTCTTTATTTACGCTATATGAAACCCATAAATCACCATCTGCAGGCACTCCGTTTCCTTCCTGAATGCCACGGGGATATTGAGGACCATATGATTTGTAATTTCCTCCATAGCGCATCGGAGTAATTTCACCATGTACCAAGTTTAATGTAGTATACTCCAATCCGTCCTTACTCAATGAGATAGCCAACGGCCAGCGGAATTCCGACGGATTATAAACCGTAGCATAGGTTCCATCGCTCAGACGTTGTCCCCAGATTTTCGCATTACTGTTGACAAATCCTTTTGCACGAAGCACAGGTTCTGCCCAGGTATGTCCCCCATCTTCACTGATCGAAGTCAAAGCGTGTTTCCAAAGACTCGCAATGCGTCCATCGGGCAATGTATAGCAATTGAATGCTTTATATCCTTTTTTCAGTGGAATGATCGGATCTTCACGGTCAGCTTCTTCTACCCATTGCATCATATAAAGCGGATTATCCAGTATTTCCTGGCAAGCCTTTACGAATTCCCAGTCTTTGCTCTTTTTAAAATAGGGATAATCGGTATTCTTTTCGTTGAATCCATGATTGTAATAAATGAAATAAATCGGTCCGAACGAACCGTCCTTCTTTATCTCACGTACTACCCGACCGATACCGTTTCCGTCGTTCGGATCATCTTTCTTATCCAAAGCTACTCCATAATTTCCCATCGTAATCAATCTGCCCGACTTAGATACATAAAAGCCTACACGCTGGTGCATGATAGCAATCAAGTCTTTTGCCTGCATACCCGGACGGGATTCTTTGGTATATCCGTCCGGCACTCTGTAAGGAGGAAACACTATTTCCGGATTTGTCCATTGATAACCGTCTTTCGAGGTCATGAGGAACGTTTGGGAAGGTGGTACATGTTCATCTGACGGATCTGCCAGATACTGATAATAAAACTGACCGTTCCAGTAAGCCAGCATAGGCTGATGGTTGTAAGTCCATCCATTGCCGTTCGACGCTTCCGGATGCTCGCGGTTGGCACGCACCAGTTGAATATTATGCACTCCCACTACCGGAGATAATTGTCCGTCGTGATAGGTGGGATTCGATAATTCTTTTCCTGTGTAATGGATTCTGTCCTGCGGAGTCTGCGCCTGAATGGTAGTCGCCATCCATCCGACAGCCAATACAAGAAGAATCTTCGTTGAGTTGTTCATGATTTATTTCAGGTTTTAGTTTATTCCGGATTCAACTTATCCGGTTTAAGTTTATTTCTTCTTGCTTTCTTCCAGCAATGTTTTAACATCTGATTCTGAAGCTCTAAAGATGGTTCCGTGTTTATGCCCGACAGGCACACTCACATTTTCTGTGATATCCGTGAAGTTCTTAAAATCACGGGTACGCATGGCACCATATATTTTCTTTTTATAAACATCAAAATAGATCAGATAATCATCACCTAATTTTTCGACAGTCGGTCCCTCTACAAACGATTCGGTAAATGGTTGTGATGACGGCGAATAAGGTCCTGTCAGAGAGTCTGAAAAAGCAATTTTCAGATTACGTTCGGGACGTGTATTATCTTTGAGTACCATTACATAATCATTTTTCGCACGCTTTACAATGACAGCGTCGATTGAGCTGAAACCGGGATCATATAATACTTTCGTCTTGGATATTGTCTTAAAATCCTTTGTAGTGATGTAGTATAAACGATGATTATTCTCTTCTTCTTCGATCCCCTTTTCAAAACGACCTGGTACACATGAAGCCCATACTACCATAAACTGTTCGCTCTCGTCATCATAAAAAATCTCCGGAGCCCATACATTGACAGTGGTCGGTTCGTCTGCCATTACAGGAATCATTTGTTGCTCCGACCAGTGAATCAAGTCTTTGGAATTTGCATAACCAAAGCCTAAATCCCCTTTCCAGCTGGTGGTCCATACCAAATGATAAGTACCATCCGGTGTACGCACCATGGAAGGGTCACGCATCAGGCGATGTTGTCCCAATTCCGGCTTCAGCCAGACACCGGGAATACTGTCCCAGTGCATTCCGTCTTCACTATACAGATATCTCAAACCTTCATCAGCCGGCTCATGAAATGAAGTGAACATATAATAATCTTTATTCCCTCCACAAGAAGCTAAAAGCAGGATGCTTATTGCAGCTAATGTATTTCTTAACTTTCCCATTTCTATGATTGATTCTTTTACACTATACTAATATCCTTTATACAGAGACGATGAAAAGCCGGATTTGTACTCAAATAGATTGGAAGATTCGTCAGAATCAAAATTTAGAGACGATAAAAAGGGCGACTCTCCGAGCCACCCTTTCCTCCATCAAACAAACTAACCATTTAATAATGGGAAAGAATTCCACTTCTTTTTATAGTATCTCATTGGTTACCAATCCTTTCTTACCAGATTCTATACTTTTACAGCGTTCCTCCCCGTGCTTTCACACGTTTGGCCCACTCTTCACGTTCTTTCGTCAAATTATATCCCCGCTTAGCCAGATAATTGTTGATACGTCCTTTGTACTTGCCGAAAGCCGCATGTTTCTTATTTGAATTTTCCGCATCCATGGCAAACTCACGCGCTTCCACCAACCAAGCATAGATTTGTACCTTTTCTTCTTCTTTCAAAGAAGGAATCATATCAAGCGTAGCTTCATAAGTCACTTTCACCACGCCATAAGTCATTCCATCTTTTACGGCTTCTATCTGTTCCTCATTCAAAAAGAGAGATAAACTGGCAGGAAAAGCAAAGTGAGAACGGTACAAAGCTGCATCTTTTTCATTTTCAGCAGCCTTCAACGCTTCATTTTTCGCATCACCGGTCAAACCTGATTCCTTAACGGTTTTTACTTTTGCATCACGTATTTCATAAATATCATTCAGTTCGAAATAGCGATTGGCAATAATATTACAAACGTCTTCGGCTGCTTTCACATCCGTAAGTCCTAGTTTATCTACAATTTTCTGCGAACGATTGACTATAGACTCTACATATTTCGGATCACGATTCTCTTTGTTCAAATCGACTGCTCCGGCAGATATCCAACCGCAAAGCAACAACAGAGACATTAAAACTATCTTTTTCATTTCATCTTATTTTTTATACCATATGCCAAAAGGAAACCCAGTTCCGGCATCTTATACCGATACCAGTTGCAGATTACATTAATTTTCCTTTCTCAGCCAATGTATCGTAGTTATTTTTTAAATCTCTCCAGTCTACTTTGTGTTTTGTACTGATTCCATTGATATACTTTTCAATATTCGTATATCCGTCACCTGTACAATCTTTATTAGCATCACTTGGATCATTCGGATTCAATCCATTAGCAATTTCCCATTCATCCGGCATACCGTCACCATCCGTATCCACATACGGAGTTCCTTTATATTCGGGGAAACCACCCATCTGACGAATATCAGTAATGATACCTATCTTATAAGAATCTTTAGGTAAACGACGATATTTAAACTGACCGTCTTCTCCCATTGACTTAGGAGACAAGCCTGTAAGATCACCATTAGCATCCTTCGCAAGTTTCTTGTCATAATAAGGAATACCTGTTTTTACTTCTTCTATGATGCGTTCGTCCACGATATCACGGCAGGGTATATTGGCACCAACATGTTTTGTCACATAATCATAAGCATCATTAGCTGATGTAATTTTGATATAAGGCATTGCAAACGGCTCATAGCTCCGCATATTCTCAGTATATCCCTCAGTATTTGGCTGACTCTCGATTTGGATACCACCATTCCAGTTATCTTTCGTGATTTCCGGATAGCCTTCCATAACGTTACCATCAGCATACACGCGACCGTATACCTTATAATTCAGTTTACTGCGTCCGGCTTCCGGTTTCAGAATACGGCAGCCTACCGTATTATTCTTTGGAGTAGCAGGACCGGGTTTATAATAGTTATTGATCATATTGAACATGGCGGTATAATCGCCACCATCAGAAGAACGATGCACCCAATTAAATACTACATTATTAACGAAGTTGAATACTCCATTCCAGCCTACAGACGGATTGCGACCAGAGTTGCTGGCCCAAAGGTTACGCATAAATGCACAGTTCTCACCTCCCAGCGTACTGCCGAATGCATGGTTATAGGTATCCAGCGCTTTCGCAGAAATTGTATTCTGAATAGTTACATTGACTGTCGGAAGCTTCAAATCCTTGCTTTCATATTGACCTTCACTCGGATCGTACATATGACGGTAGAAAGATATATTTTCGTCCAGTCCCCATGTACATGAACAGTGGTCTATCATGATATTACCAATCGGATTACCACCGAAAGAGTCGTCACGATGCCATACTTTTGTTTCTCCACGACGGAATCTCATATGACGTACAACTACGTCGTGTGTATCCACCCAAAATGATTCTCCGGCAATGCAGACACCATCACCCGGTGCTGTCTGTCCGGCAATAGTAACGTAAGGTGCTCGAACAATAATCGGAGATTCCAAACGAATGATACCAGCCACATTGAATACAATAATACGTGCACCACCTGTCTCACAAGCTTCGCGGAATGAACCCGGACCACGATCATTCAGATTAGTAACCGTAATTACTTTACCACCACGGCCACCGAAACTATACATTCCGCCTCCTTCAGCACCCGGAAACGAGGGAATTCTAGCTTGTGGCAAATCATAGGGACGACCAGCCCATGAGATATAAGGACGTCCTTCTTTTGCTTCTTTCAGTACTATAGGTAACGCTTTCTCCCATGCTTCATCAGAACGTTTCCGTTCCTCGGTCATCATCTTTGTATAATTCGCTTTGGCTTCGTCAGTTATCTGCGGGTATTGTGCCCATACAACGGTCGGAGTCAACATTGCAGCTGCAAAAGCTACTAAAAGTACATGTTTCTTCTTCATTTTTATTGGGTTTTGTGAGATTGTTAATTCAAAAATACAATAATAAGACGTAAAACAAGGAAATATGTAATCAGAAAATATAATATATTTTTCTATTCTAACTTTAAATACAAAAGGACCACTTATTCCTTAATATTCTTTTCAAAAGATCAAAGTGATAAATGGTCCTTAGGTTTATTTCAGAATGAACATTCTTCAGATCAAGTAATTATTTTGATAAACGAATTCACTCTGCCAAAGGATCAAAGGTACCATCAGCTCCACCTCTCCAATAGTCGCCCCATCCTATATTTTGTTCTAATGACACATTGTTTTGCATCGCATTCTTCTTAAAACCTAAGATATAATAATAAGGTTTAAATGTTGGAAGAATAGTTTCATCATTACCGTCAGTACTAAGATTTTTACGTTTAAAATGTTCTTGATAAAACTGAGCCAATGCCTTTACCTTTGCATCTGCATATGTTATTTCATCATCGGCTGATTCTGTACAAGTTATATCTTCAGTCAAACTTAATGCTGTCGGACGTTTATTCCATAATTCATCATAGGTTTCTTTTATTGTTTTATCTTCATTGTAGACATTATTACTTTTAGCAGCAATAAAATTTTTTGCATAAACCTCAATCCGATGTCTTCTCTGACCATTCAATGGTTCAACTCCTAAATAGTTACATGTATTGCCATTAAAACCTGTAAGTTTCCAAGTCGATTTCAGTGCTTCTTGGCCCACTCCACCATCAAATAACATCCAACGTCGCACATCGTGGAAACGTTTACCTTCATAAGCAAGTTCTATTTGACGTTCATAAAGTATAGCCTCAAATAGTTTAGCACGATCATTAAAAATAGCTGGATCTAATCCACAATTATCTGTATATCCTACACGCTTACGAATTCGTTTAAGAGCATTCACTGCCTCGTCAAAATGATTTGCCCCACAAGCAGCCTCCGCATAATTCAATAATACTTCGGCAAAACGTATTTCCATATATGGAGCAGCAGACTGTCTGAATCCATTACCTGAAGTCTTTTCAAAGATATATAAAGGATTAGAATTGAGTGCTAAATCATCTGTACGCTTACGCAAATAAATCCCCGTATTTTTGGTACCTAGACAATCAGCTGCATAGCCTGACTTAGAGTTACTATTACGATCATCTACATTATCATACCAACAATAATTCCACAACTTGTAATTATTCCCTGTAGTATACCCATTAATGCCATAAGGTAATTGACCTTTTTCACCAAAAGATTTCAAGTCATCACTATCAAACTTCCATTCTACACCAGGGAACGCAAAAGTGCGATAAAATCTTGGATCGCGGTTTAAAAAGAAAAGTTCTTGATTATAATCATAAGATCCATTCATGTCATTTGGTTTCTTCCCATCCGCCATTGGAAAAAGATCAACCATTTCTGCAGTGGGAGTCATACCACCCCCACCTCCAGCATTAGCTGGGCGAAGAGAATGTTCCCATCCATTCCATTTTTCAAGCTGTAAGTGCTCGGCTGGTGATACATTATTATATAAAGTTACTAATACTGCCTCAGAAACAGTTCCTCCACCACCTTCTGAGCCAATATAATCGGAGAATATCTTTCCCCAACCTGCTGCATTCTTTCCTGAATTGTTTTCATAAGCCAATCCAAAATTACCTTCTTCCAGTTTTTTTACAGCAGCTAAGTTTGTTTGATATGCAGTTTCCCATCGTGTAACATCATCCGCCCTATTAAAAAGCGGACTGGCATATAACAATTCCACACGACCTTTTAAAGCCAATGCTGCCCCCGATGTTATGCGTCCAAAATTCTTATTTTCAGACTCCCAACGTGCTGGCAGATAATCAGCAGCTGTTTGCAAATCTTTGCAAATAAAATCAATACATTCTTTTGTAGACGAGCGTGGAACTACCAAATGAATACCTTCACTATCTCCAATTATAGGATTTTGTACATTATCAATAATAGGTACACCACCATACATCATTACCATTAAATAATAACGCCATGCACGGAAGAAAAATGCTTGTCCCAACAATAACTGCTTTTGGTGTTCAGTTAAACTTTCACTGCCAATCACTCCTTCGATCATATCATTACACTCACGAATACGCACCCAAGGAGAATAATTGTTATCTAGATTAAAATAATCAGTAACAGTTTCATAATCTAGAGGAGAATTAGGATTCATCAAACCTGATATCCCTCCATATTCTTCTGTACATTTCGAATATTGATCACTTGTTCCCGTGCTTGGCATATCACCCATAGAACCAGTCAGATCAGATCCACCCGTCGCACTCGGCAGCATGATATAATACAAGTAAGCTATACGGTTATCAGCTGACTCATAATTTTCATAAATAGTCGTACCGTTAAAACTTCCATATAATTTTTTGTCTTCCAAAAATTGATCACTACAACTTGTAAAGACGGCAACTGTTATGGTCAGTAATGCAATTGAACCATACTTATTTATTTTCTTCATCATTGTATTCAAATTATTAAAATGAAACATTAACACCTAACGTGAATTTACGTAAGTTCGGATAATATCCATAGCTTCCCGCCCAAGAAGCCCATGCTCCTTCTGGATAAGGGTTTAGGAAGTTAAATACATTTTGGCAAGTAAGATTGAAACGGCAACTACTAATGCCAATTATTTTTAGCCATTCTTTAGGCAATGCATAAGCTACTGTCATATTACGAAGTTGCACTGTTGCTGCACTTACTTTCCAAAAAGTAGAGGGTGCACCATTTACGCTACTATAGCGAATATTCGGGTATTTTGCATTTCTGTTTTGTGCTACAGTTACTATATTATTAGCGTCATAAATATCCTCATATACAAACATATCTTTCCACATTGCCGACACATTACTATATTCAGAGTAACTTTCTTTACGCATAGTTGTAGGAACTAAGGAATATGCTCCCCAACTTGCACCAAACTGCGCACTAATAGAAAAATCTTTATAAGAGAAACCGAAATTTAAAGTTCCACCGTAAGGATTACTAGCACGGTGAGAAATTTTTATATAATCTTGTTCATCAACAATACCATCTGCCGGACCAAAAGTTCCAGTTGATTCATCATATTGTCCACGTACATCCTTATAAATCAGCATACCAGGATGTACATTTTCTTTTGTATTTCCTAAATATTTAGTAATACTATATTTATCAAAGTACTCATTAATTTCCTGATAACTACGGAACATACCTATACATTCATAACCCCATAGTCCTCTATCAGAACGTTCATTTCTCACTAATTTATCAAAATCATATGCAGCCTTCCAACCTGTCTCTCTGATTTTATTATCATTGTATCCTGTTGTAAGCTTTACCCAATATGACATGTCTTTTCCAATTTTATCCTTCCATCCTAATGACAATTCAACACCATATGTATCTACCTCACCAAAGTTTTCTGGAGCAGGCTGTATTCCTACCGTATTCGGATAATAAGAAGTTCCTTGATGTGAAGCAAACATTTCACGGCCCATATCATAATAGAAGTCCAAATTAGCGCTCATTCGATTCTTCAAAAAGGCCATATCAATACCAAAATTAGTTTTATAAGTCTTATCCCAATGTACATCAGGATTTACTCCTTGTTTCGGCATACGAATCGTAGCACTTGTATTTGTACTAGAATTAGTTCCAAAGATCGGTCCTTTGTCTGGATTACGGGTGTAAAGCTGAGTCCAAAGCCAAGCATTCACATTATCTTTACCAAGAATACCAAACGAACCACGTATCTTCAAAAAGTCGATTTTTGTCTTGTCTTTATCAAACCATTTTTCATCTGAAATAACCCAGCCGGCAGACCATGAAGGGAACATTCCCCAATAATTCTGAGGAGCAAATTTGGCAGAGGCATCAGAACGGAGCATAAACTCAAACAAATATTTATCATCATATGAATAATTCACACGACCAACATAAGAAAGCATACCAGACTCACTGCGGTTAAACGTTACAGTTTGAGCAAAACCTTCTGCATTGGAATCCACAGAACTAGATTGGCCATCTGTAAAAGGTAATGGATCTGTAAGACTACCATTCAAATCTTCCCATTCTGATTCTGCTTTTTCAATAGAGAACAAACCACTGACATAATGCTTACCAAACTGACGTGCATAGCTTACTGTTAAGTTCATTTGATAACTATCTGAGCGATTCATACTACGCCCCAAAGAGTTGCCATTATTCAACTCATACAATCCCAATGTATTAGCATTGTATTCAATCTCGTCACCAACATAAAGGTGACCACCGCTGCCACCACGGGATATAAGGCGATATACATCGATTTTTGTACCGATAGTATTTGTTTTTCCTGTACTTATATTTTTTGAATAAGAAGCTTTTACCTTTAAACCACGTAAGTATTTACTCCAACCAAAATCATACTCTAATGAACCGTTAAGAGAAAAATTCTGATTCTGATTCTCAACATTATCTGACGCATTCTGTACTGCTGCAAAATTATACTTCTGCTGATCACTTGGATTAGTTATATTTTCCATACCTGAATGAAAAATATAATATCCATTTACTTGATCAGGCACATAAGGTACATGTAACATTAAAGATTCAAAATCACCATCAGAGCCACCACCTTTTACATTTTTAGGTTTATTTGTCTCTCCATAATTACCAGATACCTGCAAAGAAGCTTTCATCCATTTTGAAATATTAGCATTTACACCAGCACGATAGTTCCAACGATTATAGTCCAAGCGCCCTATATTACCTTCTTGCTGATAATACGAAACACCACCGAAATAAGTTGCTTTTTCTGTTCCCCCGCTAATGTTGACACTATGACGCTGCGTCAAAGCCGCACTCCATTCTTTATCTAATAAATTATAATTCATACCCTTCATTGCCTCCAACTCATCAGATTGAAAAAGTTGTACCCTCAAGTCATCGGATTCTTGATCCTTAGTAGCAGTATTAGCAGCACGAGCAGCATTGTATATACGACCGTAATCATAGGCATTTAGCATCTTCGGTAACATCAATGCATCTGTATAACCAAACTGTCCTGAATAAGAAATTTTGGGAGCACCTACTTTTCCTTGTTTAGTCTTAACCAGCACAACACCATACGCAGCACGTGCTCCATATACAGCCGCTGCAGCATCCTTTAAAACAGTCACATTTTCTACTTCATTTATATCTAAATTATTGAAAGCACCTTCATCTGCAATAAAGCCATCAATAACATATAGTGGAGTAGGGCTTGCATTACCTCCTAAATCAGAACTTGGAGTAATGGTAGTATTCACTGAACTTTGACGAATCTGTAAGCTTGGTGTACTACCTGGACGCCCACCACTAAGTGATACATGTAAACCATTTATTTTACCAGCTAACGCGTCACCCAAACTACCCACTGACAAATCTTTCAATTCTTCTGTGGAAATCGTTTCAATGGCACCTGTTGCATTACGTAATTTCTGAGAACCATAATCACCAAGTACTACAACTTCATCTAATTTCAGTTGATCTTCTAAAAGTACAATCCTAGGATTTTTTAAATCAGATATAATTTGTGAAGTATATCCAACAAAGGAAACTTTCAATTTGCTTTTTGGAGCAACCTTAATATTAAATTTCCCATCAATATCTGTCACTGTACCTACTGTCCCATTTACCACCATGACAGTAGCACCTATTATCGGTTCACCACTTACATCTACAACAAGTCCAGTTACTGTCTGATTCTGGGCACACAATGGCATAACAAAAGTCAACAGTGTACCGATGAATAAACTGAGAATAATATTTTTCTTATTCATTGTATTTAATTTTTATTATCATACTACTTTACTTACTCTTCAACAAGTGGAAGCCATCGTGGATCACCGGTTCTCTTTTCAAGCTGGCTTGCTCCAGTTACAGTAAAATCACCATTTACAGCATTAATGAAGCCAGGATCTGTATCAAGAGTATTTGTATCATATTTGTCATTACTTTGACTACCATTATACCAATAAGTATTATATTCAAAATTTCTAGACATATTTGCATTACCCATTATTTTATTCGTCATATCTCCTTTACCACAATCTACAAAAATAGTTCTGGAGAAATTTAGTGTTAAGCATGCTTGTCCTCTATAGCTATTCCAATTAGTAAAGTCTTTGCTATAAGCAAGATTGTATACTGTACAATTATAAAAATTAAAAGTTCCATTTGAATATCCAGTAATCTTGTTAGGTCTGTTACCATTTACCTGTGCAAAATAACTTCCATTCTGTACAGTACTACAAAGAGTACTCTCTTTAAATGTTATATTAATAAAACTACCTTTATTAAAATACACAATCGTATTAGACTGATTACATCTAATAAAAGAAGCTTTTACTGTAAAGTTTTCTACACAATATTTTTTCCCTGAATCATATAATAAATGCCTATTAAGGTCATATACATTACAAGACTGAATAACGATGGGATCTTTAATAACGTATTCTCCAGAAGATACTTTTAATTGTTCATTTGGAGTCTTACTTAATCCAATTAATGAAGCATCAGAAGAACCTTTCTCCATTGCATTACAATAGAAATCCATAAACTTTATCTTCAAACCATTCTGTGTTAATATTCTACCACTTTGACCAAATGTAATTTTCGAATGATTAATTTTATTTCCACGAATTGTAACTTTACGTGCTCCAAAATCTATTGGACCTGATATAGTATATTCACCGTTAGCCTCTAATTCATATGCCAACTCTTTTAAAGTGCCATCTTCATTAGGTTCCATATCAGTCTCTGGAAGCGGATTATCAATAAACCATTGAGTCAAATCTACTCCACTAGGAATGGATGCATATGTTTCAAGTAAAGTTGAAAAACTTATTTCACAGGCTTTTTCTGCATCTTTGTTATTAAACTGTTTATTTCCAATGGTTTTAATTAAGAATTTATATTTTGTATCTTCTTCTACTTCCAATTCAACGCTACAACCATCGATAAACTCTCCTTCAACTACAGCTATCGGATTTTCAGGATCATCAACTACATACCAAGAAAACTCATAACCTTCTGCTCCATGCACTACAGGCCATTCAATAGTTGCATTTTCTCCTGTGGCATCAAGTTCCACTTTTACATTCTCCAATTGGGGAGATTCCAGTGTAGCATTTTTCACATCCGACTCAAAAGATTCGTCTTCGTGATACCCTATGGTACAGCTACTTAAAAGAAATAATAACGTAGCGAATAACAGTCCACGTGTTCTTCTTCGTAAAAATAAACGATTACTTTTCATACATTAAATTTAAATTAAACAATACGTTCTTATGTTATCAATATTTAAGTTGAATATTATATACAATAGTCCGTTAAACATTTCATTCACATTTATGCAGTAATGGCTGCAAAACTAATGGCTTCTTTCTACAGTCTTCGATTTATTTCTTTGTTCGGTTTGATTCCTATTATTCAGCTCCCTACTTTGACAGTCAGTTAATCTTGTGAATTGCTTTCCATCTCAATAAAAATTATAAGAAGCTTCCCATGAACTCTTGAATGAAGACATGTTAGTAAACTACTTAAATAATCATAAAATACATATACCACTCTTCTTTTTCTTCATACATAAAAAGGACGTATGATTTAAAGATATGTAATCACATAAAAAGAACAAAAATGAAGTTAATTGGAAATTATATGCAAAAAAAGGCCTCAAGACACTTTTCCTATTAAAAGGAAAGTGCCTTGAGGCCACCTTTTTATATTAAATTACTTTTTTCCGGGAATCAGAAAAATCTTTTATTCTGCCAATGGGTCGAAAGTACCCATACCACCGTGAGCATAATCTTCCCAACCAATGGTCTGATACAATGTCGCATTAGTTTGCTGTGCACTTTGACGCAATCCAAAGAAATAATATCTGGGTTGGAAATAAGGATTAATGTCCAGCACATTACCATCAAGACTGATATCTTTACGTGAGAAATAGGTATCATAGAATGTACATATACTTGACACAGCCGGATCAAGAATCGTTTCTCCGTCTGCTTCCGTAGCAATCTTCTCATTCAATGTCAGTGCTGCTGGTCGCTCTACGTTTTTAATCGGATCACTGTCATTATTTGCAGACCCGGTACCTTCAACATTGATTTCTATGCGATATCTCTTACCACGTTCATTCATCGGAGTCACACCCAAATAAGTACAAGTATTACCTCCAAAGCCACTCAATGCCCAACTTGCATTCAAAGCACCTTGTCCTACACCTCCGTCAAATAGCATCCAACGACGCATATCATACGCACGTTTACCTTCAAAAGCCAACTCTACCTGACGTTCATACAATATAGCTTCAAACAATTTAGCACGGTCAGTTTCAATCGCCGCATCCAGGCCATAATTATTTGCACTCGTATAGCCTACTCTGCCACGTACGGCTTTCAGCGCCTTGACCCCTTCCGCATGATAAGTGCCGCCCGCACCACAAGCTGATTCTGCCAGATTCAGCAATACTTCCGCATACCGTATCTCCATGTAAGGAGCTGCCGATCGTCTGAATCCCTGCTGATCACCACTGCTGTTATCAGTAAACACATAAAGACTAGTGCCCAAATCAAAATCATCCGAACGTTTACGAACATAGACTCCTCTATTCTTAGTGCCCAGCATATCGGCTGCAAAACCGCTTCTACTCGGATTATTACGCTCATCAGCCGTAGTATACCAACAATAATTCCAAAGTTCATAGTTCGCACCACTGGTATAACGGGTTGGGCATAAACCAAACATCGTTGCTCCTGAAAAATCGACATTGCCACTGTTGAATTTCCACTCTACCCCCGGAAATGCAAATGTACGGTAGAAACGCGGGTCACGATTTAGAAAGAACTTTTTAGGGTCATAATGAACTCCTGATTCCATCGGTTTCTTACCGTCAATCATCGGGAAGATGTCTATTATTTCCGCTGTAGGAGTCTTTCCTCCGCCTCCGTTTATATTTCCTGGTCGGATTCCCTGCTCCCACAAGTTGTATCGGTTGATGTTTTGTGAAGCAATAGGAGACACATTATTATATAAAGTAACAAATACGGCTTCGCTTCCACCTGTATAAGTGGCGAACATTCTGGCCCAATTCTTGGCATTGTCTTCTCCGCCATTGCCTTCATAAGCAAGTCCGAAGTTACCTTCATTCAGTTTAGTGATGGCAGCAAAATTGGCGTCGTAAGCATCTTTCCAACGAGATGCGTCATCGGCACGGTTAAAAAGTGGACTAGCATAAAGCAACAATGTACGACCTTTTAGAGCAAGTGCTGCACCGGCGGTTATGCGTCCGTAATCCTGCCCTTCATTCTGCCAACGTGCAGGTAGATAGCTGGCTGCCAGTTCCAAGTCATCGCATATAAAGTCTATACAAGCCTTAGTCGAGGAACGAGGAATGACCAGATTCTCACCATTACCATCACCTATCACCGGATTCTGGACGTGGTCTACAATGGGAACACCACCATACATTTTCACCAACAGATAATAACGCCATGCACGAAAAAAGTAAGCTTGTCCGAGTAATTGTTCTTTCTCTGTCTGCGAAAGAGTCGCACTTCCCGTCACACCTTCAATCACATTATTACATTCGCGGATACGTCCCCAAGGACTTCTTTCACTGTTGATTACATAAAAATAATCGGGAACAGTCTGAATAGTAAGAGATGCCGTAGGATCATTGAAAATAGAGTAGTCTCCATATTCCTCCGTACATTTGGAAAAATCGTCATCAATACCCGCACTGGTTATATCGGTCAAAGCATTGGAACCTCCGGTAGAACTAGGCAATAAAGACTGATATAAAAAGTCCACACGACTTTTGGCTGTTTCATAATTTTCGTACACAACCGAAGCGTCATAGCTTCCATATACTTTCTTGTCTTTCAGAAAATCATCGCTGCATCCAGTAAAACAGATTAGTCCTGTCACCATCGATGCTGTCAAACATATTTTATTTATCTTTTCTTTCATAATCTTCTTTGATATTAGAATGAGACATTAACACCTAAAGTTACTTTACGCAAATTAGGATATCTTCCATAAGTGCCTCCCCATGTACTCCAAACACCATCAGGATAAGGATTGTAAAAGTTTAAAAGGTTCTGAGCAGTCAAATTCAGACGGCAACTGCTGATGCCGATCCGATTTGTCCATTCCTTCGGAAGGCTATAAGCAACTGTCAAATTACGTAATCGAACGCTGGCTGCGCTAACTTTCCAAAATGTAGAAGCCTGACCGTTTATGGCACTATATCTTAAGTTTGGATATTTAGCACTCCGGTTCATTGGCGCCACTACATTACCACCGGCATCCAATACATCTTCATACACATACATATCTTTCCACATGGCAGATACATTTTTATATTCCAGATCATCGTATTTTTCCTGACGTAAGTCTGTCTGTACAAGAGCATAAGCACCCCAGCTTGCACCAAATTGAGCACTGAATGAGAAGTTCTTATACGAAGCACCAAAATTAAAAGTCAATCCATAAGGATTATTGGCACGATTGGAAATCTTCACATAGTCATTCTGATCAATCACGCCATCTGCTTCACCATAAGTACCATCGGCATTACGCTGACCACGTACATCACGATAGATCAACATACCCGGATGAATGTTATCTTTCGTATTCCCAAGATAAGAAGTGATCTTATTCACTGCGAAATACTCTTCGATATCCTGATAGGTGCGGAACATGCCAATACATTCGTATCCCCACACACCACGGTCGGAACGTTCACCCCGAACAATGTCATCAAAACCGGGAGTAGCCTGGAATCCGGCTTCTTTAATCTTGTTATCACTGTAACCGGTAGTCATTTTTACCCAATAAGAAAAATCTTTACCGATTTTATCTTTCCAATTCAAAGTAAGTTCTAAACCATACGTATCAACTTCTCCAAAGTTCTCAGGAGTAGCCTGCGTACCTACAGTAGTCGGATAGAAAGAAGTACCCGTGAAAGTTGTGAACAACTCACGTCCCATATCATAGTAAGCATCTAATGTAATACCCAGTCTACTATCCAGCATCCTGACATCAATACCTAAATTGGTCTTGTAGGTTTTATCCCAATGTACATCTGCGTTGACCCCTCTTTGCGGCATTTGGAATGTTGCACCACTATAGGTATTGGTGGCTGTACCAAATATAGGACCTCCATCTGCATTTCGGCTATAAAGTTGTGTCCACAACCAAGGTTGTATATTATCTCTTCCCAAAATACCGAATGAACCACGAATTTTCAAGAAATCAATACCTAGTTTTTCTTTATTAAACCAGCTTTCTTCCGAGATAACCCAACCTGCTGACCATGAAGGGAACATTCCCCAGTAGTTACTAGGAGCAAATTTGGTAGATGCATCCGAACGAAGCAGGAACTCAAACAAATACTTGTCTGCATACGAGTAGTTCAGACGACCGATATAAGAGAGCATACCCGATTCCGTACGACCGAACGTAGTCGTTTGATCCGCACCGGTAGCTGTCGAATTAGATTGTCCATCGGTAAAGCTGAAAGGATCAGTTACAGTACCGGTCAGATATTCATATTCCGATTCTGCCTTTTCAATAGAAAACAATCCATTCACATTATGCAAACCAAACTGACGTGCGTAGCTGACTGTCAAGTTCATCTGGTAGTTATCCGTTTTATTCATCGCACGGCTCAATAAATTACCATTATCCAAAGTAAAAGTACCAAAATTGCTATCATCTATATTTATATCATCGCCAGTATAAAGGTGATTTCCACTGCCACCACGTTCCAGCAGCCTGTAGACATTCATTTTAGTACCGATATTATTACTCTTATTATTGATAATGCTCCTCGAATAAGAACCTTTCACTTTTAGCCCCTTCAACCATTTGCTCCAACCAAAATCATATTCCAATGAACCGTTTATGGACATATTATTTGTCTGATTTTGAGTATTGTCAGGAGAATCCTGAACTGCTCCAAAATGGAATAGTCGTACAGCACTTAAGCCCGAAGACACATTTTCCATACCTGTATATACAACAGGACGTCCACCTACATATCCGGGCACAAAAGGCAAATGTGTCATTAGAGAATTAAAATCAGCATCTGTCCCACCACTGGTTATACCATTACGTGAGTTATTCTGTTCACCCATGTCACCTGAGAACTGTAAGGAGGCTTTAATCCACTTACCGATATTAGCATTAACACCCGCACGGAAGTTCCAACGATCATAATCTAAACGTCCCATATTACCTTCTTGATTATAGTAAGATGCACCCGCAAAATAAGTAGCCTTCTCTGTACCGCCATTAATACTGAGACTGTGGCGTTGCGTCCAAGCCGCACTCCACTCATCATCCAGCAAATCGTAGTTCAGTCCTCTCATTGCTTCCAATTCGTCAGCCTGGAAATATTGCGTTCTTCTATTATCCGATTCCGATTCACCGGTAGAAGTTCCAGCTCCACGTGCGGCATTATAAATACGTCCATAATCATAAGCACTTAGCATCTTAGGTTTTTTCAAAGCATCAGTAAAACCGAATTGCCCTGTATAAGATATGGAAGGTGTACCTACCTTACCGCGCTTGGTTTTCACCAATATGACACCGTAAGCCGCACGTGCCCCATATACAGCTGCCGAAGCATCTTTCAAAACCGTAATACTTTCTACTTCACTCACATCCAAATTATTAAATGCATCCTCTGTAGAAATAAAATCGTCAATTACATATAATGGGCTAGGATCTGCATCACCTCCACGCGTTGAATTGGGAGTAATGCTGGTATTGATATTACTTTGGCGTATTTGTAGACTTGGGGTACTACCCGGACGACCACCACCCGAATTTACATGCAAACCACTCATCATTCCGCTCAATGCATCACCTAAGTTACCCACCGAAAGATCTTTAATCTCATCCGGAGTAATGGTTTCAATCGCCCCCGTTATGTTTTTCATTTTTTGTGTACCATAACCTACAATAACCACCTCATCCAGATTAGCTACATCTTCTTTCAATACAATCTTTGGATTATTCAAATTCGTTATTGTTTGAGAAACGTATCCTACAAATGAAACAGCCAATCTTCCCCCTTCCGGGACGGGAAGGCTAAATTTACCATCAATATCACTTATCGTGCCTACCGTAGAATCTACAATCTTAATTGCAGCCCCAATAATTGGGTCACCAAATTCGTCCACAACAACCCCGGTCACCGTACGTGCATTTTGGGCATAGACGATTTGCGCAAAGGCTTGTATAAAAAGCATACATAAGCCTAAAATGAAATATCTTTTACTCATAGTATTCTGTTATTGTTTATACATTGTATTCATTCTGTTGTCGGAAGCCAACGTGGATCTCCACAACGATTCGCAATATGCTCCGAGCTACTCAAAGTAAAATCACCGTTAGCAGCATTCACAAACTTTGGCTCTACCTTAATAGCTGTTCCCGAATGGTCTCGTCCATTCTCATCACTAGTATCATAATCAAGGAATCCTCCCGGAACAGCACTATAATAATAAGTATTATATCCAAGTGTATAATTTACATTACCATAATTTCCCGCATTACAGATCCGTCTGAAAACACCTTCAGTTCCTGTGGCCGAACTTACGACACAGTCTGCAAAAATAGTATTCTGCATTTCCAAAAAGAACACAGCACTATTACTGTTTATTACATTATTAAAGAAACGATTGTTAGTGCCAATTTGATAGAACGTACAATTACTCATTTTCCGAAGCGATGTACTCCAGCCAGATCCGCTAAAGTTTGACGGAGTACGTCCTCTCATCTGAACAAAATAGGCAGATCCGGGAACCGTATAATAAATAGTACTGTTTGAAAAGCTCAAATCTTTGATCCAACCTTGACCGTTGAATGCTATAAATATAGTACTTGCTGTATTAATGCTAACCAAGCAATCAGTAATAGACAATGACGACAAAGCATAACCATTATTACAGTAATATAATGGTACGGGAAGATCTTTTATAGTACAAGATTGGAAAACATAAGGCTGCTGCACTATACCGGCTTCTGTGCTATTGAACATAACGACACCTCTACTATTAGAAGCACTGTAAGTATCAGCATCAAAATCAAAATCTATAAACTTAATTTTTAGACCAGCTCCGCGATTTATAAAAGAAGCATTTCTTTTCATTGTCAGTTTGGCATGATTTACTTTGTCGCCACGAATAGTCAATGTAGTCGTTCCTAAATCAATATTACCATCCATTTCATATACACCACCTGCCACTAATTCATAAGCTATTTCTTCTTCTCCTTCTGCAAGAGGCTCAATCGGATTTGCCGTAAAATATTCGGTCAGATTAGTTCCTGTTGGTATTGTTTCACGTACTCGAACCAATGTATTATAAGTCATTTCCGTAGCTGCAACAGCATCAGCGTTATTATACTTCTGATTTCCTAATGCTCTGACTGCAACCTTATACTTCGTATCTTCAGTAATATCACGCGTAATCGTACATTTATCTACGACTTCATTCTCTTCGCCTATAACAACTGGATTGTCAGGATCATCAATATTATAAAATGTCACTTGGTACCCACCGGCTCCTAGCACTACCGGCCATTTAATTTCCAGAGACGTAATATCTACGTTTCTGGTAAAAGTCCAACCTTCAGTCGACGGTGATTCCAAGGTTACCCCCTGAACTTCCGATGAGAAGGTCCAATCATCCTTGTATCCATCGACACAAGAACTAAAAAGAAGTATAGCTGCCGCAAATGCCAAACTATCCCTTTTTACTCGCAAGAATAAATGTTTACTCTTCATAGATTAAATTTTAATTTATATAAAATGATATATTACATCATCAGACATCTATTCACATAAATAAAAAGATACAACTAAAAGAATCGTAATCTCTTAAAAAGAATAAAAAATAGAATCTGAAGTTTTTTCTCTTAGTTTTATTAAACTATATCATAATTCCCCTCCCTATCATTGTTGAAAATTTTCTTTTAAATATTTTATATTCCAATCATCGTTCTTCTCCACATCTTCACATCGTTTTAACTTCCACTTTAACCGATTCATATAAAGGACGAATGGATAAGATCATTGTAATCCACCAAAATTCTGCTGATTGATACCATAACGGAAACAGTGAATTAAATAAAAAACAAAATGGTTACAAGCATCCGAAATAAAGGATGAGAAAGCATCAATATCTCTATAGGATTAGGATTTGATTCGCATAGTGAAAAAAAAGTCCGAACTTTTTTAAGTTCGGACTTTTAATATAGTAAGAGGACATATAATGTTTGAAGTCCCTCCTACCTATTATCTCAATTATTATATTACTCTTGAAATACCTTTTTCAGATATTCAATATTCGTTCCATAATTCTTCTTCACGTTCCTCACATCATCCTTGTCTCGTGAACGTTCTACAACCAGCCAGCCACTCCAGCCCATTTTGTCAAGCGTCTTTTTTACCTTATTCATATCCAGCCGCTCATTGAAAGGAAGAGTCACTCCATCCGTATCTGTACAGTGAATCTGGCAAATTCTATTTTTTCCAAGAATCTTGAGTTCCTTACATAGATCTCTTCCATTCTCTAATGCATTCTGAAATTTAAAATAGATCTTGATACCGGGAGAATTAATCTCTTTCAATAGTTTCACTTCTTCTCTTGCATCCAATTGAGTTTCAATGCCAATTACAACTCTTTCCGAAGCAGCCATATCCCCTACTTCCTTCAGCCGTTTTATTAAAGCTGTCCGAAGTTCCGGAGTTTCCTGCCAGCCTGCTTCCACTCCACCCAAAGGGAGAAAAGCGACCTTGGCACCCATTACTTTCATTGCATCCAGACAATCCCGGACTAATTCTTTATAATTAGCACGATCTAAAAAAGACTGTCCATAAAAACCGGACATAGCAATAGAAGGAACCTCTAAATTATAGTTCTGAGCTGTTTCACGAAATAGCTGCTGGAAATGGGGCTCACGCAATTTGTTATCGAACATTTCTCTTTTACCGAGACTACCCATATCCAACTCGACTCCATCTCCTTTCAACTCATGCACCAATTGGAACGAACCAATCTTCTGACGTTTCAATATCATCCAGTCACATACGGCGATCTTGTAACGTTGTTCTTTTTGTTTCGATGCAGCAACAGCCAGCATTGGAAAACATTCTGCTACGATTAATATCCAAAGGATATGTTGAAATAATTTCTTTCTATTCATCATCTTAATTATACGCTGATCGTATAAAAGACGGATGAAAGGAAACTTTGTAATCGGCTACATTCCAAATATTTAATACTAAAACGGAAAAGGGGATATTTATAAAAATAAGATAATGACACTATCCCAGGTAAATGGTGTCACTATACCACTGATATAGTGTCACTATCGCAGACATATAGTGACACTATCTTTTTGAAAGGATTATTCAGGTAAGATGTAAAAAAAATAGGCTGCCGAACCCTGAAAAGTCCGACAGCCTTGTCAACCCAAAAACGATACCTATGAAACACTGTGTGTTATTTCAAATCAAATATCAAGCGTTTACCATGAACAAGTTCATCGTGGGTAATGCGGTATTTATTGAACTTCTTACCATCCAATAACACCTTATTTATATAAAGAGTTTCCGATCCGGTACGATTACTCTCAATTACCAGCTCATTTTCCTTATACCATTTAGGATCCAAGCGGATCGTTACTTTATTAAATACCGGAGTAGTCAATGTATATTCCGGCAATCCCGGACAGTCGGGATAAAAACCTATCATATTGAAAATAGCCCATGCAGACATCGTACCTGTGTCATCATTTCCAGGGATACCGTCCGGTTTGGTCGTAAAGTACTTATCCAGCAGTCGCTGTGTCTCTTTCTGTGTACGCCATTCTTCACCTTTAAAGTAAGAGAACAGATGAGCGTAAGCAATATCCGGTTCGTTAGCCGGATCATATAGTCCTTCATCAAACACCATTTGCAGCTTATTGACAAAAGGTTTCTTTCCACCCATCAGTTTAGCCAATCCATATACATCATGTGGTACATAGAAAGTATAATTCCAAGAATTACCTTCGTGGAAACCGGGATTCGGTTCAAAGTTCTCTCCCTGCCTCGGATTGAACGGACTGTAGAAAGTTCCGTCCGGAAGAATAGGTCGGAATGTACCGAACTCCTTACTATAATAATGCTTATATCCCAAAGAGCGTTTATAGAACATTTCCGCATCTTTCTTCTTTCCTAAAGCATCCGCAAAACGGGAAAGGGCAAAGTCTGCGATATAATATTCCAGTGCATGAGATACGGAGTTATCATATTGTTCACGAAGCGGCACGTATCCTTTTGACATATAGTCATCATTGTCCGGACGCATCAGATTTTCCGCCCCGGGTAATGTAGCCGACTTGTACATAGCTTCATAAGCCAGATCTACGTCAAAGTCACGCAATCCTTTCATCCATGTATCCACAATCACTGGGATACTTGGATCACCTTCCATCGTAAGAGTCTCTCTTCCATACAATTCCCATTTAGGAAACCAACCATGTTCACGATACATATCGAGCATGGTACGTACCATTTCCATCTGACGTTCGGGATAAACCAAAGTCAAAAGCTGATGTACGTTACGATATGTATCCCACAAAGAGAATACAGTATATCGGGTACCTTTCGTTGTCAAAATCTGATCGCTCTCCATAGCCGGATATTCACCATTTACATCCTGCAGAACGTTCGGATGAATCAACAAATGATAAAGTGCCGTATAAAAAACTGTTTTCTGTGCATCCGTTCCTCCTTCTACAGTGATACGTGACAAGTCATCGTTCCACTGTGCACGGGCATCGGAAAGCACCTGTTCAAAGTTTTTTCCCGACTGTTCTTTATCCAAATTCAAACGGGCATTCTCTATGCTTACAAAGGAAACTCCCATCTGTACTTCGACCTGTTCTCCTTCCTCTGTTTCAAAAGTGAAGTAAGCGCCCACATCGTCACCTGCTATTTCTTTTCCATAGCGGGTATACAATTTATATTTGCCTTGGTCTCGATCCCATTCTGCTTCCACACCTGTCATCGGACGTTGCTTTTTCCAATATCCGGTTGTGGTGGGAACTTTGTTCACTCTCATCACAAAATAGATGGGAAATACAGCTTGGGGATTATAACAGAAAGTACCCAATAGTTTCATTCCCTCTATTTCGCTGTCACTTACACGACGAAGCATGGCTCCACTCTCATTGGTCAGGCCTTCGCCCAAATTCAGAAGTATATGACTCTTTCCTTTAGGAAAAGTGAAACGGGCAATACCTGTACGCGGAGTAGCAGAGACTTCTGTCTTTATATTATACTTCGTCAGATAATTGGAATAATAGCCGGGAGAAGCCTGTTCATCCTTATATTTGCTCCCATATTCCTTATAGTCTACATTCAGTTCTCCGGTAGTAGGCATCAGCAATAAAGAACCCAGTTCAGGACAACCGACACCACTCAGATTTACATGAGAATATCCTGTAAAGAAACAATTGGTATATTCATAAGGCGTAGACCACCAACGTGCATCTTTATCGTAAGTATTATCAGCAGAACCCATCACATTAAAAGGTACTACGGACATCATTCCATTCGGACAAACAGCTCCGGGATTAGTGGTACCGAAATTTGTCGTTCCAATAAAAGGATCTACATAGTCTATCAACAGACTCTTTTCCTTATTCATAGGGGGGGCCTTACCCTCTCCCCCAAATACGGGGAGAAGGGTGAAAGCCATTGTGCAAGTTAATAATATACGTCTCATATCCTTCTTAGATAATGCTCGTCCGTTTTGTAAAATCAATTATTTCCTGGATATAGCCGAAAGCCATTCCTACAACAGTATCTGCAGCTCCATAATAAACAGCTACACGCTCACCATCCTGCAATGCCGCACATGGGAATACCACATTGGGCACATCACCTTGAAGTTCATAAGGTGCAGCCGGACCTATCAGATATTCACGGGTACGATAAAGTACCTTTTCAGGATGATCCTTATCGAGTATCGCCGAACCCATTGCATAACGGAAACCGTTGCAAGTAGTGATAACACCATGATAGAAAAGCAACCAGCCTTCATCAGTAAGGAAAGGTACCGAACCTGCACCAATCTTGGTACACTGCCAGGCACTTTCAGGGAAAGGAGTCACTTTCATAACACAACGGTGTTCACCCCAGTATTTCATATCCGGACTGTAGCTGATATAAATATCACCGAACGGTGTATGTCCATTGTCGCTGGGGCGACTTAACATAGCATATTTGCCATCTATCTTTTGCGGGAAAAGTACTCCATTACGATTGAAAGGCAGGAAGGCATTCTCGCATTGGAAGAAATCTATAAAATCAAATGTATAGGCAATACCGATAGTAGGTCCATGATAGCCGTTACACCAAGTAATCCAATATCGGTCTTCAATCCATGTAACACGCGGGTCATATTTATATTCGGATTCGATCATTTCCGTGTTACCGGCTTTAAATTGAATCGGTTCATGACTAATATCCCAATGAATACCATCTTTACTGAACCCTGTGAAGATATTCATCTGTACAGCTTTGTTGTCACAACGGAATACGCCGGCGAACCCATCTTTGAAAGGTACGACAGCACTATTGAAAATACTATTGGATGAAGGAATATGATAGCGTCCGATGACCGGATTTTGCGAGTAACGCCACATTACATCTGTACATCCGACAGGACGTTCTTCCCAGGGAATTTGAATCTTATTCATAATAATTATTTATTTAGTAATTAGTTATCTATTATCACTCAAAAATAGCAATTTATTTTTTCTTTTTTGAATCATCATACGTAAAAGGTATAAAATAGGTCATCAAAAAAGCAGGAATTGTTGCGATCAGTACATAGATAAAGAAACTACGGTATCCCAGTAAATCACTAAAATAGCCGCTGATCATTCCCGGAAGCATAACTCCCAGATTCATGATTCCCGAAGCAAATGCATAATGTGACATCTGATGTTTGCCCGGAGCAATCTGCTGCATCATGAACAAAGTCAGTCCGACAAATCCGAAACCATAGCCGAAATACTCCATTGTGATACATGTTCCGATCAGATAAAGACTGGTCGGCTGGACTACAGCAAGGAAAGTATAAGCAAGGAAAGGAAGGTTGAACACGCAACAAAGCGTGAATAATGTTTTCTTCAATCCATATCTGGCAACAAATATTCCACCCAGCAATGAACCGATAACAAAGGCGGCAGAACCAAAGACACCATTCAATGTTCCTATTTCTGTCAATGATAACCCCAAACCTCCGACCTCTCTGGAGGCACGCAGAAACAGAGGAGCAACCTTCATTATAAATCCTTCTGCCAATCGGTAGAGAATAATGAAGAAGATATAATATACTATATGTTTTTTAGTAAAAAAGTTCCCAATCACATTTACCAAATCCTGCATGATTTCTGAAGTAGTTTTTTTTCCGGTAGCAGGAACTTGTGTAGAAGGCAACATCTTTATATGATAAAGACCGAGCAATACCATTACTGCAGCAATTACGGCAAAAATAATCATCCATGCAGATGAATATGCACCCTTATTGGCATCTATCGAAGCTCCTTCTATTGCCCCGAAATGTTCGGCCAGCATACCTGCCAAAGCAACTAATCCACCATTGGCAACCAATTTTGCCACATTATAGAAAGCCCCCTGCACTCCAATATATTTAGCCTGATCCTCTTTATTCAGTTCTGCCATATATACACCATCGCAAGCGATATCATGTGTGGCTCCACTGAACGCAATCACCGCCATAGTGGAAATACTGATAGCAAAGAAATAATCAAAGAATAACGAAAAAGCTACTACTCCAAACAATATACCACTCAACAGTTCGGTTACCAGTACAAAAAACTTTTTGGTCCGATACATTTCAAGAAAAGGGCTCCATAAGAATTTGAGTGTCCAGGGCATCATGATAAGAGAAGTCCAAAACGTTATCTGAGTATCAGAAATACCCAAATCCTTAAACATGAATACGGAAACCAAATTGATGGCAATAAAGGGAAGTCCCATTGCAAAATAAGCGGTAGGTACCCAATAAATCGGGTTGATAGTTTTTCCTTGAGAAGCAGTTTTATTCTGTTGCATAGTTCAATAGTATATAGATGAAAGGGTCATTTTTCTGACCCATCTATATATAATACAACTAAGAAGGGCAAACTACTAACGCTTGCCCCTACTTTTTTTTATTTTATTGTTACTTCGTCGATAAAGAACCACGAAGGATGCCCTACACCATAATGCCATTCGGGACATTCTTTCGTACCGGTGACCTCAACTTTCACATAACGGGCATGCACTGGCATTTCCGATTCAGTCTTCACTCCGCGGAACTCCACTTTCCCCAAACGGTTTTCCGGCATATCATGTGCTCCCCAATGTGTATAATTCTCTCCATCTTCAGAATAGGAATAAACCACCTTCAGAGGGAAAAGAATCCAAGCTCCGATCTGATGCAGGAAATCCGTATCTATACTATGTATTTCTTTCTCTTTACCCAAATCTATAACAAAAGCACCGTCTGTTCCTTCCCAGCCAATCCAGCTTTCAACGAAAGTAGATCCTCCGAATAGTCCGTCCACTAATGCCGTTTTTCCGATTTCTGCATATTTACCGGTAGGAGGAATAAGATAAGTAACCTTCGCTCCTATCGCAACGCTTTTTTCTGCACGGGGCATATATCTCTCCCGATACAACTGGCAATATTCCACAGGAGAATTGGAACGTTCATTCAATGTCGGTACATTAAATTCTTTCACCCGTTCTTCAAAAAGTGCCAATTTCGGACTGATCTCATTCATATCCGTACCAGTCTCAGTACGGGCAATTTCCAATTCCGAATACTGAATGGACAAGCGGGCACGCTGCACACGCTTCAGGAATTTATTATCTTCAGCCACCGCTTTCTCTGCATCATCAAACAGTTGATTATAACGTCGCATCAGTTGTGGTTTCAGCATTCCGTATTTATGGGAAACAGGAGAATCATAAATCCACAATCTTTGTCCGCTGCCTATCAACGCTCCCTCCATCACCTTGATATACTGATAAAGGTATGGCGCAGCCTCTCCATAGTATCCATGCAGGAAATGCTGCATCAAAGAATCAACATTCGCTTCGGGGTTCCACATTAACTTAGATACCAGATAGACACGTAACTCAGCGAAGTCTCCTCCCCTGCTTCCTGCAATCTGTGAGAAATGCATAGTGGCATGATTCTTTTTGAACAGACGAATATTATCCTGCAAGATATGAAAATTAGGGAACGGAGCCAGATAATTATCAAAATTAATACCATAATCCCACACGAAAATATTATTAGTGATGGCAGCCCAGCCTTCCATTGCTTTCACAAACTCTTTACCTGAGGCATTTTCCGTCAAAGTCACTTCACGGTCACAATCTATATCACAAAGCATGATATTCACATTCGGTAATGGCTTCACATGTTTCGGAGGATTCATCGTATACAGATAGGCAAGCGTGGAAAATTCCTTATCGGGAAAACGGGCAGCCAGCTTATTCAAAAAAGTAATGATACTTCCTGAGAGTGCTCCTTCATAATCATCTATCGCTTTGCAGGCATCACATGTACAATTGGTATAATTACCATCATTCTGACTCACAGACATAATATGCTTATCCGGATTTGCCTTAAAAATAGAATCAATCCGCTGAGCCACGATTTCAAAAACTTCCGGGTTACTCAGACACCATTGGCTTGCTTTCCCGGGATGGCGTTTGCCTTTAAAATAAGAATAATATTCCGGATGGTCTTTTCCATATACGGAAGCAGGAAGCAACTTATCAAAAGTATGCACCCAATAACCGGCAGCAAACACTTCGTTTGGCTCTTCCAGCCTGTTCCACCATTTATATATGGAGTCTGTACGAATAGCATAACATTGTGTCTGGCGGTAACGGAAAGCCGGATTATCTATTTTATCGATAAGCGGCAGTTCGATTGTCTTCGCAGGGTTAAAAGAGTATTCGTTTTCTCCCCAGTAATCCACTCCAAGATATTGTTCGAGTAAAGTTACAACTCCGTAGACTGTCCCATTCCCACTGCCTGAAATACGTAAGATTCCATCTTTCGTAGATAGGCTGAAACCGTCTTCTGTCACTCCAGCTGGGGTTTTGCTACTGATTATAATATCTCCTTTTTTTGCATTCTGCCCTTTTACAATGGGAAATGTACAACCTGAAATTCTCTGAAGGAACAATTGAAATAAATTTGCTGATATTTGATTAATCTGGTCATTTTCTGATAGAATAATCCTGGATTTAGTTTTTCCATTATCAACTAAAACGACTTGTGCTGTTGCAGGAATATAACAACATGCTCCCAACAAACAAAGCAGCTGAAAAATAATACGGCGAATGATTCTCATAGCATTTCCTTTAATTAGTTTTTAGATAATACAATCCAAAAATATAAAATACTCAAGAAAAAAATCAGTTCTAAGTTTTATTAACAAAGAAAACTTAGAACTGATCACAACATGATATAAACAGCAAATAGCCCAAGTTCATTCAGTAATAAACTTGGGCCATTTTTTATTCAGTTTCAGTATAAATACCTACAGTATTAATATAAGGAGAATAATAAAGAGCTCCATGGAAAGTTACTCTTATATATTGCGCTTGTTTAGCCACAAGAAGAAGAATGTAACTTGTCTTATTTGCAAATCCTGAAGCTACACCAAGATCCTCATATTTCTCTCCATCATTACTTATCGCTATACTTGCACTTTCCGAAGAATAAAACCATTCATAGAAATGTAAAGCAATAGTTTTTATATTCTCTTGTTTTCCCAAATCGATATCAAGTATGCTGCCATCCGGAACATAATCATACAAGTCGCTAGATTGTCCATTCAAAGTAAAACTCCAACCCGAATGGTCATTTATTACAGAACCTACCGGTTTGTCTACACAAGATAAAAATCCGACAAGTGCTGTTTTATAAACAATATATATAACTTTATTCTCGCCTATATCTGCTCCTACTCCATCAACATTCGTGATTGTCACTGGAATAACATAGTTAGTACCCAGCTGCACAGAAGCCATATCATCCGAAAAACTCAAGGCAACACTCTCTTCCGGAGTTGTTTTTCCTTGTTTAATCATTATTGTCGATTGCTTCAAACTTGCACTAGTCAGTAAAGAATAATCTGTGCCATGCAATGCATTATACGTTCCAACTAATGCCGGATTAATAGCAAGAGTAACTTTGGTGTCACCATCTGCGGCCCATGCCGATTTTAAGATACCGTCAAGCTTCCATTCACTGCTTAAATTTGTAAATCCTTGACTATACTGATACTCTAACAGATATTCTTTACTTGAAGTCAGTGTGACATGATTTGGTTTGTAAGTCGATTCAAATGTCAAGAATATCTTACTATTACTTTCACTCGCTGATACTCCTGTTCCATTAATAGAAGTTATAGCAATCGGGAGAATATAATTTTCCGATCCGTTCTTAAATTCTTCCATATTAGTATAATGCACTTTTAAAGTATCTACAGAGATATATTCCCCTTGTTTTATATACAAAGTTGCATTTTCCAGTTCTGCATTTTGTAAAGCTACATAGCTCGTTCCATATTCACTGTTGTATGCATCTACCAATGACCTGTCAATAGCTAATTGGATGGTCAAATCTTGTGGTGCAGGTTTAGTACACCTGACAGGAGACAAAATATGTTCGGTGGCGATTTCTTTCAAAAAAGTTCCGTCTCCTTTATACTCTAAAGTAGCATTTGTTTCACTTGGTTTATAAATATAGACATAATTGATATCATACGGATCTGTTGCTTCGTCATCGTCACATGCTGTGACTAATGGCAATGACATAGCAAAAAATGTACTGTATAATATATATTTAAATAATGCTTTCATATCATACTGTTTTAAATTATTGAGCAAATGAATATGTTTCCCATGTCACCTTTTGACGGTTTTCGTTACCTAGGTTAGAATTGCCAATTTCCACATCATGACCATTACCGGTTACATCGTGTAGTATTGTAGCTCCTTCACCTTCATTCATTGGCAGATACAACAACAAATTCTTGTCTGTATAGTCAACTTCGGTATACATAGATTTCTTTATCTGATTAACTGTGCGTGTAACTTTCCAAAAACGAACCTGACACATTTCACAGAAATCCGGAAAATATTCTTCTCCTGAAGAAATCATCTGAAATTGATCAATATTCATCGGTTGTCCTATTGAAGAAGATAATGAGGCAACTACAGTACCATTTTGGTACAATAAAGTAGTACCGGATGCTGCATCATAACTCACTGCAAAATGATACCATTTTTGTGCTTCTAAACCTTTTCCCTTAGTTGGATCACCTGTATCAAATTGAGACCCCATCGTTTTTACTTGTAGGAAATTATTTTTATAGCTACCATTCTCGGAATAGATTAAGTCACCAAACCGTATATATAGTTCTGTCCCTGAACCTCCTGAGTTTATTATAGCCTGATTATTCTTAGTATATCCACCGTTCCCTGATTTAGAGGTGACTTTACTCCACCATTCCAATGTATAATTTGGCAAAGCTAACCCCCAAGCTCCTTCCGGGGCTGCATGCATACCATTATACCATGTTAATTTAGGAACAGCTTGTTTCAAAGGCTTCACAAGAACCAATAAAAAACTGGAAGAGGATTCCGACTTCTCAATACCTCCTTCCACATTCTTAATACTGATGGGAATTGCATATTGAGCACCGCCTTCAGCTTCAAAACTTTTAATATCAACATTCACAGGATCTGCACTTACAGAACCTGCTTCAATTGTCACTGATTCAGGAAATGATATATATTCTTTAGGAGGCATTTTATAATTAGTTTCATTCTTCTTATTATAAGCATCTAATACAGATTCGTCAATAAATAAATTAGCTTTTATTGTTTGATTAATAATATTCACCAAACGTACAGTTAACGAAGTACGCGTCGTACCCTCTGTCAATGTCAATTCTTTAGTTTTGGATGTAGACGCTTCATTTATATAGACTAAATTATCTATAACATCATACTTAGCATTTTCACATGCAGTATGGACCAGTGCCAGTACCCCAAATGCCATTATTTTAAGTAAAGATATTCTCTTCATTGTTTAACCCTTTCTTTTAGTTATTAATAGGAGGATTCTGTGCAGCAATAGCTGCACGCACTGTGGGATAATCAGGATTTCCAGGATAATCATACTCAATATGATAAGCCCCCATACCTGCATGTTCTATTCCACAAGCCGGATGATAGCTCTGTTGCTCGGTAAAGTAATGCTTATCCACTGCTCTTTCAAAAGTTGCAGTCACAATAGATTTCCCCATAGCTTCTTTAAAGACATTAGGGTGACTTCTACGTACAGCTTCAAAGAAAGAATCCAATCCAGAATGTCCTAGTTCATAGGTCTGCCAAGCTATATAATCAAGACTTAGAACTGTTTCCTCTGAAAGCACTTCATAAAAGCTCAACCAACCTGCACCACCAGGGATATCAGCAACCAACATTTTCCCCGTCTTATCAAACTCCTCACGTAAAGTCTTCATAAACGCATTGGGTACTGATGGCATACTGGAGTTCATTAAAGTCCCCCAATCCTCAATATCATAATCAAATCCATCGATATTATATTTGTTACATGTATCTACAATAGCAAGTGCATATTTCTTAGCAGCCTCAATGCAAGATTGCTCATCTTTAGGATCAAAGCCCCAAAACGCTTCCTTCACTGCATCATCGTTACCCCCCGGTGTGAGATTATCACCAATATCTCCTGCGCGCCAACAAAGCACTGCTCTGGAACCCTTAGCCTGAAAGTCTTTTAAATCAGCCTGTTGCTCAACCGTCAGATTTCCCCAACAGAGCCAAAGGCTCACAAAATCCGTACTGTCCGGTAATCCACATAAAGCATATTGCATGGAAGAACCTCCCTTACCTGCCCAGTTACCAAACCAGCCAAACATAATCTTATGTGGAGAGTTAAAATAATCCTTCAAATTATTTTCATAACCTTGCGTAGGAGGTTCATAATAATCTTTCGCCTCTATGTCGGTCCAATCACTACATGCGATATTTAAGAATCCCTGCGAAAAAAAGAGAGAAATTCCTATTCCGTATATTATTTTTTTCAATTTGCTCGTTTTCATAATAAAAATTATTTTAACGTTCTGATTTAATTTTTCTTAGCCCACCAAAGATCTGTGGCAGAGTTATCTGCACCACCTAACATTGATACAGCTGCTTTCACATTTGCATTATTCGTATTATATTCTGACTGAGGGAAAGGCAAACGACGCATACCACGCTGCACTGTCACCCCATCTGTATTCAGATTATTCACGATAGGGAATAGTTTAGGATAACCTGTACGACGAATGTCAGCCCACGTTTCCCAACCATTCGGAAAATTGGCAATCCACTTCTGAATCAAAATACGCTCCAAATTCTCTGTAACACTTGCTGATTCATTATATTTCGGAGTTACAGTTGACACTGCTGCTATATCCTTACCTGAATCCGAAGGATCACTGTAAGCAGCAGGAACCTTTTCACTTTTCAAATAATCGCCAATAGTAGCTTTACGTTCTTCCATAGACACTGTCACTCCTGCGTCATAAAGTTCTTTGGGAGTTCCTCCCATATTCCATTTATACATCAATGTAGCTTCTGCACGTAAAAAATAAGCTTCAGATGCAGACATAATGAGCAATTCATCATCTATACCAATATTTAGGCGGGAGAATTTTGTATAATTTGCCTGAGTTGTAGCACTTTGGTAAATACCATTTCGCACTCCTATTTGTCCTCCGCCGATAGAAGCATCTGCTTCTGATGCATATTTAGCCAAACGAGGATCATTATAACCGCTTAAATATGAAGTGATATTAGCACTGATACGAATTTCATTCCATGAAGAAGTAACACGATAATATGGATTCATACCGTCATTATATTTACTATATGCAGCATCTGATGCAGATGTCATCACACCAATTACATCAGAAACAGCTTCTTCTGCTTTCTCCTTGGCAAGTGCTGGAGAAACACTAGAAATGCGCATTGCCATACGAAGCTTTAAAGAATTGGCAAATTTCACCCATTTGTTAAAATCTCCATTAAATACAAGATCGTATTCTGATAAAGAACTCATATCTTCATTACCTAACACTGCTACTTTAAAAGCAGAAATCGCTTCATCCAAATCATCAAACATGTGTTTATAAAGATCCTCCATATTGTCATATTCTACAGTAAAAGCAGTTCCTGTAATTTGAGAATAAGGAATCGGTCCATAACAATCACTAATTTTAAGTGAAGCTGCCACACGAAGAATCTGTGCCCATTGATAAGCCAATCCTTTGCCATCAGAAAGATCACGTATCTGGAAATATCCGGTATAAATCTGTGGCATAGTAGTATCAAACATATTTCCATACCACCCAACTCTTGGATTGTAAGTATAATAATTACCTCCATTACCCCATTGGGCGATACAAGTAATTTCTCCACCATATTCAGATCCAATCATCTGATCCAACATCTGTGAATTGTTCTGTTGTCCTTGTACTAATGCAGGAATCATGCTTTTAATCAATGATCCGGTGATTGCATTATCACCCAGCATTTGGTCAGGTTTAGGTCCAAAGGGATTTGTATTATACTCTTCAAATTTATCGGTACAACCTGTTCCTAGTGCTACTAACAAAGTATACACAGACAGTTTTGCAAACTTCTTTATTATCTTATTCTTTTTCATAATCTAAACTAGAATGTTAGTTTGACATTAAATCCGAGACTTCTCAAACTAGGTTGTTGAAAATAGTCAACCCCCTGATAGAAATTACTAGTGACAGAAGATGTACTTTCCGGATCATAAGGTGCTTTACAATAAATCATCCATAAATTCTTTCCTGTAAGCCCCAGTGTCATATTTACATGATTTTTGAACCATGTTTTAGGAAGTTGGTAGCTCAAGCTCAGTTCAGAAAGGCGAATATTCGTTGCACTATATGTATAATAAGTACCAACAGCGGTAGTTACTTTACTATAATATTCCTCAGCATCCACTTTACTGTCTCCAACCCATACACCGCCTGCCTGACGAGCAACTGCAGAACTTTCAGATACACCATATTTATCAATCATGGCTTGTGTATCCGATACAACTAATCCTCCAAAACGTCCGGTGAATGCAAATCCAAGATTCCATCCCTTCCAAGCAACACTACCATTCCATCCCAAATAATATTTAGGAAGAATAGAGCCAACCTTGCGGTATTCCGTATTTTCAATAGCCAAACTTCCATTAGAGGGGTCTTTCCAAATATATCCATTAGGAGACTGACGCAAACGCTGATTGATATAAATATCTCCCATTGATCCGTTTTCATAGAGTCTTAAAGTCGGACCACCACTAGTTCCCAATGTTCCTTTTGAGTAATACTCCATTTCGATAGCTTCGCCGGTTTCCGGATTGATGGCACCATTCGCTAAACTAACGATCTTGTTTTGATTAAGAGTGTAAGTGAAATTTGTAGATACCTTCACTTTATCAAATGTATCAGAATATCCTAAAGCCAGCTCAATACCCTGATTCTGAATATTACCAGTCTGCACAATATTATTCTTATATCCAGATGAAGCCGATGCATCAACATAGAATGTCTGATTGAAGGTATTAGAACGATAGAAGGTCATATCTAAATTAATACGGTTGCCAAGGAATTTAGCATTGACGCCTAGTTCCCATGATTTTGTATTTTCTGGTTTCAGATTAGTATTATAATGACTTGCAGGATATTCATATGTATTTGTTTGCTCATTATAAGTATATTGCATTTGGGTAAGGTATCGATTAGGGGAAGAAGCGACCTCCGCCCACGAACCACGAACTTTCAAATAAGAAATAGCTTTTGGTAGCTTTACAGATTCACTAACAAGCCATGACAGACCAACAGACGGATAAAAGTAGGAACCTTTGCTGGTAAAAGCTAATTGAGATGCCCAGTCATTACGCCCAGTGACAGTCAAATACAATTGATGATTCCATCCTAATTCTGCACTTGCAAAAACACTCTGTACTTGATCATGCCATTTTGATTCATTACGCTTGGAAGTATTGACATTAATATTGCCATAATGGAAGAAATTAGGAATTTGCTCCAATCCTCCCTTTAGATACATAGCATCTTCCTGAATATCATTAATAGAAGCACCAACAGTTGCATTCAATGAAAGTTTGTCATCAAAGAAATTCTTATTTATGCTAGCCATTACATCAGCATAAACAGACCGATCATTTTGTTTAGTATGTCCATAATAACCTTTAGAACTACTTTCTGTAAAAGTACCTCGTGTACTAGCATAATACTTTTCATAACTATCGCTATCTGAATTATCCACACGTACTCGCCCTGTTACATTCACCCAATCTGTTATATCCCATTTCAGACTAGCATTAAACATATAACGACGTTTAGAAAGCTCATTCTGCATTCGATTCATAATCCAATATGGGTTTTGCATATCCAAATCAGTACCAAATATAGATTCCGGCCAATATTGTACCATAAGGTTTCGAGCCTCACTATAGCGTTCATACATCTGTACTTCCTGAAAGTTTTCACCTCGTGGGAAAAGATAAAGAGATACCAAGGGATTAAAATATTGTCCACTACCTACCATATTCTTATTATTTTGAATAATATATTGAGCTCCCAAATCAAGACTCAACTTATTATCACAGAATTTAGCGGTATTACGAATAGAGAAATTATAGCGGTTATAAGCATTATTAGGTAAGATACCTGTAGAGTTTGTAGTAGAGACAGATGCGTAAGTTTGATTTTGTTCAGTACCAGTGGTCAACGTGAAACCATTCATCTCCGTCATTCCCGTATTGAAGAAGTCAGATGGATCAAAGTTGCTAGGAGTATCCATCAAGCTCCCCCAACTGCCTAACTCTCCTTCACGATTACCATAAATATTCTGAAACTTCGGCATCATCATCGGAGATGAAAAACTTGTACTATTACTATAAGAAATTTGCACTTTTCCTACAGTACCTTTTTTAGTAGTGATAAGAATAACTCCATTAGAAGCATCCGAACCATACAAGGCTGCAGCGGAAGGTCCTGTTAAAATTGTCATGCTCTCAATATCTTCAGGATTAATATCAGCTACGCTATTAGATCCTGGCTGTTTGTTCATCGTACCTCCAGCATTATCTCCTGAATTTACATTAAACATTGGAATACCATCAATAACATAAAGTGCATTATCATTTTTCTCCAAAGACTTTGTACCACGCATAACTACACGAGCCGCAGCCCCAGCACCGGCTGAAGAAGCATTTATTGTTACGCCAGCTACTTTTCCTGATAAAGCATTAATAAAGTTAGCATCCTTTATATTAGTCAGCTCATCTCCCTTTACTTGCTGTACATTATAACTCAACGCTTTTTGTTCACGTTTGATACCCAACGCAGTAACTACTACTTCGTCCAAGGTTTGCGTGTCTTCACCCATTGTGACTTTTAGGGGTTGGGCGTTGGCAAGCGTGATTGATTGGGAGTAATGAATTTATAGCTGTTTTCATACTTCTTTATGTTCTATTTTTAAGAATAGCCAGGTAGTCAAAGTCTATGAAATCTAATAAATAGCAAAAAAAATGTATAATTTATTGCAAGATTATGCGATGTGTTTACATAAAACAATTGCTTAGTGCATAAAAATGCCATCTTCAATTCTATGAAAGAGCTTTAAAATATACGAACGGAGCAGTCGTTGGTTTAAAAGGAACGGCATTTTGGTTTTAAAGGAAACACCAGTTCCTTTAAAACCAAGATAAATATGGGCACTTTGAAAGAACTTTTTCTCTATTTGATTTAATTTTTCGCTTGATTCTGAAATGACAATATGATTCTATATATTGTTATTTATATTAAAACGCCTGTATTTTAAACGATTTAATAACCATATAATTATTAATAACGTTTATTTAAATCAAGCCGTTGAATACAAATCAAGAATAAAGGTTTTATTTCTAATTCTTATATAGTTTAGTGTAATATATTACATTATAGACACATTAAATATGCATTTTTTTAAGAATGTGCTGATTTTACTGATTTCATGTTTTCTATTATTTATAAAATGCGACATTACAAGATATGATTAACCATATGGCTAATCATATCTTGTAATGATATTAGACACAATGAGATTTTTCTATAATTCATCATATTATCGTATACTCATTTATTTTATGCCTATGCAATAAACACAAAAAGTAGCGTTGTGCATACAATTTGCATGCACCATTCAAATTTACATTTTATTATCGAAATTAGTCAGTAGTCGAGCATTTCTAATCCTCTCTTCCTTTTCAAAACATGCTAAATAATTCTCAGTAACAGTTAAATTAGAGTGACCAAGACTTTCTGAAATATAAGACGTTTTGGCTCCACCACGTTTTAGTACTGTCGCAAATGAATGTCTTGCTGTATGGAATATACACGGCAAAGCAAGCAACAGCGAACAGGTATAGATTAAACGTAAACCGTTAGGAATAAGCGATATTTCGGTATTTTGCGAAGTTGAAAAAATGCAAACGACAACGGAATATTGAGGTTGTTCAGTTACCAAACCGTTAGCCGGGCAGTTACCGAAACGGGAACAGGTAACGGAAAGCGATGAAAAGAAATCCCCACCGTTTTGTTTGCGTTAATACACAGTGTTTTGCGCATCAAGGGACGCTTATATGGCAAGTAAATTTGCACTTAAAAATATAAGCGTATGAAAGTAGAAAAATTCAAGGTGCTGCTCTACCTCAAAAAGAGCGGACTGGACAAGTCGGGCAAGGCTCCCATCATGGGACGCATTACCGTCAACCGCACGATGGCGCAGTTCGGATGCAAGCTGTCATGCCCTCCCGAACTGTGGAATCCCTGTGAAAGCCGTCTGAATGGCAAGAGCAAGGAGGCGGTGGAAACCAACACCAAGATTGAGAAACTGTTGTTGGCGGTAAACAACGCCTTTGACAACCTTGTGAGCCGTAAAATGGATTTCGATGCCACCGATGTGAAGAATCATTTTCAAGGAAGTATGGAAACGCAGATGACACTCATGCGAATGACTGATGTTGTCTGTGACGACCTCAAAGCCCGTATTGGTATTGACCGTGCGAAAACTTCTTACTCGACTTATCATTATATGCGTCTGACACTTGGTGAGTTCATTGGGCATCAGTACAAGGTCAAGGATTTAGCATTTGGGCAGCTTACGGAACAGTTCATCCATGACTATCAGGTTTTCGCTATGGAGAATAAGGGTTATGCAATAGATACTGTCCGACATCACCTTGCCATACTGAAAAAAATATGCCGTCTGGCTTATAAGGAAGGCTATGCAGACAAAATCCATTTCCAGCATTTCACCCTGCCCAAGCAGTCGGATAAAACCCCACGGGCATTGAGCCGTGAATCGTTCGAGAAAATCCGTGATGTGGAAATTGAACCGCATCGTAAATCTCACATACTGGCAAGGGATATGTTTCTCTTCGGGTGTTATACCGGGGTCTCGTATGCGGATGTGATATCCATTACCGATGAGAACTTGTACACGGACGATAACGGAGCGTTGTGGCTGAAATACCGCAGGAAGAAGAACGAACATCGGGCAAGCGTGAAGTTGCTTCCCGAAGCGATTGCACTGATTGAAAAGTATCACAGTGAGGACAGGGACACATTGTTCCCTTTACTACGCTGGCCTAATCTTAGAAGACACATGAAGGCGTTGGCGGCATTGGCTGGCATCAAGGATGATTTGTGCTATCATCAGGCGAGGCATAGTTTCGCCTCGCTGATAACGCTCGAAGCGGGTGTGCCGATTGAGACCATCAGCCGGATGCTGGGACATTCCGACATTTCCACCACTCAAGTATATGCCCGTGTCAGTCCGAAAAAACTCTTCGAGGATATGGACAAGTTCATAGAGGCGACACAAGATTTCAAACTAACCCTATAAATCCAACAACAATATGCGAAGCACATTTTCATTATTGCCATATATTAACCGCAGCAAGGTGAGGGCTGACGGTACGACCGCCGTACTCTGCCGTATAACCATTGACGGCAAGCAGACCGCCATAAGCACAGGTATCTATTGCCGCCCCGAAGACTGGAACGGCAGGAAGAATGAGATAAAGACCGTCAGGGAGAACAACCGCTTACGGGAATACCTGCGTCTGACTGAGGAAGCCTATACCGAGATACTTAAATCGCAAGGAGTGGTCAGTGCGGAAATGTTGAAGAACCATATTTCCCTGAATAATATCCATCCGACTACCTTATTGCAAATGGGTGAATGGGAACGGGAGCGGTTGAAGAAACATTCCGAGGAAATAGATTCCACTTCTTCCTACCGTCACTCCATGTATTATCAGAAATACCTGACGGACTTTATAGCGTCAATCGGGAAAAAGGAAATTCCTCTTGAAGAAGTGACGGAGGATTTTGGCAAGTCCTATAAAGCTTTCCTGAAGAAGTGCAAGAATTTCAGCTCTTCCCAAACCAACAAATGTATGTGCTGGCTTAATCGTTTATTGTATTTGGCAGTCGATAAGGAGATTATCCGTGTGAACCCCTGCGAGGACTTGGAGTATGAACCGAAGCCGGAGGCAAGGCACAGGTACATCAGCCGCGATGAGTTCAAAAAGATACTTTCCACCCCGATGTATGACAAGCGTATGGAACTGGCAAGACGGGCTTTCATCTTCTCGACCCTGACGGGACTGGCGTATGTGGACATCAAACTTCTTCATCCCCATCATATCGGGACGAATGCGGAGGGCAGACGGTATATCCGCATCAACCGCAAGAAGACAAAGGTGGAGGCTTTCATACCCTTACATCCCATAGCGGAACAGATATTGTCGTTGTACAACACAACCGATGATGAGAAGCCCGTGTTTCCTCTCCCAAGCCGTGATTCACTTTGGTTTGACATCCACGAGATGGGTGTTGCCATAGGCAAGGAGGAAAATCTGAGCTATCACCAAAGTCGGCACAGCTTCGGAACTTTCCTGATTTCAGCGGATATACCGATTGAGAGCATCGCCAAGATGATGGGACATTCCAACATCAGAACTACTCAGGGGTATGCACGGATAACCGATGATAAAATCTCCAAAGACATGGACAAACTGATGGAGCGAAGAAAGAAAATATCGGCTGGCGAAAAGAAAGAAAACAGTATATAATCATCATAAAATAAAGGGATTATGAGCAGAGAAATAATAACAATCAGTAAAATGGGAGCGGTCACCGTACCGACAGCCCCAGTGTGGATGACCCAGTTCGAGATAGCCGACCTGTTCGGGGTGTTCTCTTGCAATATCCGCAAGATGATACAGGCAATTTACAAGAACAAAGAGTTGAACGAAACTGATACGATGAAGTATATCAAGCAAACTGACGGCATCAGTTATGATGTGTATAATTTTGAAATGATTATAGCCATCGCTTTCAGAATATGTAGCAAAGAGACCCTTTTGTTCAGGCGGTTCGTAATAAATGAAATCTGCACCACCAAGAAAGGAATCCCGGTTACATTGTTTGTTTCCTATGGTAAGAATGGCAACCTATGGTATAGTCGAGGTTCTTCCCGTCAGCCACCTGTTCCCGATGCACGGATGCAAAGGTAGCGTGTGGCTCTGACAGCATTGGCAAGGTCGGGCGGCATAGCCGTTTCGGGCAGAATCTTCCTCAACGGGGTTGAGCGTATTCAGCCCGAAAACCTTGCCCCTGCCAACCACACGCATTTTGGGCATCCGGCAACGGAAACAAGCGACTGACGGGAAATCAGAAGAAAGAGAAGGAACGGCTTACAGACGAAGCTAAACATTGATGCTTCATCCGTAAGCCGTTCCTTTTTTATTGTACCATTGCTGTCGCAAACATAGGGCAGACGGCAAACTGCGCTCTTTCAAGAAAATCAGATAGCCGTCTGTCGGTAGGCGGTACGGTAGCTGTCAGTCAGCATCCTTTCGATGTCGGACTCTCGGTAGAGGATTTTGCCGCCCAACTGAATGTAGGCTATCCGCCCTTCGTTGCGGTAATCCTGAAGTGTTCGGCGGCTCACTTTCAACCGTGCCGACACCTCCTTGTCCGTGAAGAAACGCTCCCCGTTCAGTGTCGGGCGGTAGCTGGCAGTCAGATGCTCTACGTTGTCCAGCAGACGGTCAAGACTGCCCATGAAGTGGATTATCCACTCGTTGTCTTTGTTAATCAGTTCGTTCATATTACTCTGGATTTAGTGGAATTATTGTCATTACTCTATTCGGTTATCAGATTGTCCTGCCTTTGAACTTTGCTTCCTTCCGTCTGTCCTCCACGATGGAGACGATACGTTGCACATCTTCGGGACGGTAATAGGTCTTGTGGTTGATTTGGCTGTATGCCAAAGTCCCATTGTCCCGAAGCGTCTGCAAGGTTCGTGGGCTGATATTGAGCATCCGGCATACGTCCTGATTATCCATCCACTCGCTCATTTTCTTTTCGCCGTGCCGATGGCAGATGGCATCCATACGGCAGACGAAGCGGTCGAACTTGGCGACCAGCTCCTCAAAGGTCTTTCTTTCGATTGATACGATTTCCATATTGTCTTTTTTTAGTTGTTACTGTTTCTTATGCCGCAAAGGAATGTATAATCCGTTACTTGACAATGGGTTTCCCGGAAGTGGTAGCATGTTGCGCTGATACGGTAGTCATTGTCCGTGATACCGACTTTTCCTTTGGCGGCTATCATTCCTTCTCCCGCAAAGAAATACATAATCCGGCATCCGGCAATGGATTCAATTTGGTCTGGCAGCAAGTGGCACAGGGTGGTAGAGGTTGGCACAGGCATGGTTCACCGATTGCCCAATCCGCCCAGTCCTTAGCCCTTAATTCCTATATTTAATAAGGACACCACAGCCCAAATAAGAGCTTAATTCAAAATCACCCGTAACTAAACCTTTTTCCCTTTCGGTTATATACATCCGGCAAAACGGTGAAGTCTGCACCGTTATTTCTATCACCATAAAGCAAAACCATACAAAATTGCCTAAGAGAACCCAAGTGCTTGACAGACTGCACTGAAGCATCTTACTTTGCTCCCGATAATCGGTCGAGGTGCTTACCAAGACCACAGTTAATAACTTAATCAATTTGTTTTTTACAATGAAGAGAGAACCAAGCATTACAGAGCAGCAGGCTCGTGAAATCGTGGAAAAGATGGGACGCAGGGAATCCTACACTCCCAAGTCGATGAATGACATCTACAGGCGTATCGGCCTGGAGCCGGATGAGCCGGAACAGCCCGGCAAGACCGTCACGGAAGAAACGGAGACCGCTATGGCGGATGAACCGTCAAGTGAGGCGGTCGGGGAAACAGCAATGCCGCAGAAGCGTGTCAGCAGCAAGCAGCGCAGGCTGTCGCTGGAGGAGTACCGCGCCACCTATCTCCAAGTCCCCAAGATTATCAACCGCAAGCCCGTGTTTGTCAGCGAGACGGTGCGTGACGAACTGGACAGGGTTGTCCGCTTCCTCGGAGGAAAGGGTATGAGCGCATCGGGGCTGATTGAAAACCTCGTCCGCCTGCACCTCGACACCTATCGGAACGACATCGAGCAGTGGCGCAAGCTCTGACGGGATTACAGAAAGTCGGTTAGGCTGGTGAATACACTTCATCGGCTTAACCGATACCCAAGATGAGTGATTACACTCGGAAAACAATCCGACAAGCGGAGGATTGTTATGTCTTCAAAGACATAGCAAGATATATTTTCAGTTACCCGAATAATTCTAAGTAACTGAAAACACCTTCACCGCCGTGGGCAGAATTATCCTCCGCAGTCGGATAATTTCGGGGTTCATTAATCAAAGATTAAACAATGGACAAGCCATAAAATTAAAAGAATAAGAAGAATGAAAAAGAAGAGCAAGTACGGGAGAAATCCCAAGTTGAACCCGAAGACGCACTGCGTGATGGTGCGCTTCGATGATGTGGAATGGAACAGATTCCTGACGATGTACGAGGAATCTAACGTGTACGCGAAAGCCGTCTTTCTCAAGGCGCACTTCTTCGGACAGAAGTTCAAGGTGCTGAAAGTGGACAAGACGCTGGTGGACTACTACACCAAGCTGTCGGATTTCCATGCCCAGTTCCGTGGCATAGGCACGAACTACAATCAGGTCGTCAAGGAGCTGCGCATCCACTTCTCGGAGAAGAAGGCGATGGCGTTGCTCTACAAGCTGGAGGAGTGCACCATCGACCTTGTGAAGCTGAGCCGGGAGATAATGGAGCTTTCAAGAGAAATGGAGGCTAAGTGGCAACAAAGACGGGATGATTCTATGGTATAGCTGGATGTCCCTTTGGTTCGCAGTTCGGCAAGTGAACGAAGTCCGACGGGTAACTTCATTGCCGACCATGTCATTGTCGGACATCTGTTAAGAATAAGAACTAACTGAAAGGGATGAAAATATAGTAGAATCAAGTATCTGGCTTTCTAACTGATAAATAGAAATCTAGATACTTGATTTACAAACTAAATATATTTGATACTCTTTTTGCAAGAATAGTCTACCTGTCAATCCATTCTTTAAGCCTCTGCGCCTTTTCCTTGCTCACTTGTATTTCCGTCTTCGGATAACCTTTCAAACGGACAATCAACTTTCCTCCAAAATAATTACCGAGGAACAAAACGTGCTCTACATTGATGATATATTGGCGGTTTGCCCGGAAGAAATAGTCCGGGTTCAGTTGGTGTTCAAGTTCATCCATTGACACATTGACCACTTCGGAAGTGCCATTGTTGAGACGAAGATGTACAATCTTGTTTTCTGTTTCGATATGGTTGATGTCCGAAACTCGCACGGTCTTATATCCGTCACGATAAGGAAGCAGGAAACGCTCCCTATAACGGAACTTGCTCTTCTGTAAGGCGTCAAAAAGCTGTTGCAAGTTTTCGTCGGTATAATTCTTTCCGGCTTTGACTGCCTTGTCAATGGCCGCTTCAAGTTCATCCGGATCCAGCGGTTTCAGAAGATAGTCAAAACTGTTGAACTTGAATGCCTGTACTGCATATTCATCGTATGCGGTGGTAAATATGATGGGAACGGTTGCCTGGGCATGTTTAAGAGCCTCGAAACTCAAACCGTCAGTTAGCCGGATATCAGCAAGGATGAGGTCTGTGGTTTTGCCAGATTGAAAGAATTCGACTGTTTCTTTGATGCTGGCAAGCGGACCTTCAACAATAAATGTTCTGTCAATATCGTTCAGCAGCCTTATGAGGCGTTTGGCATTGCGCTGTTCGTCTTCAAGAATCAGTATTTTCATAAGGGTTGATGTTTTTTATGATGGGCAGACTTACCGAATAGAAGTTTTCGGCATTCTCTATCTTGACCTTTTTATCACAAAGTAAAGCATATCGTTCTATGATATTTTTAAGTCCTAAACCGGTTGATTCGATTGGGGACATCAAAGGTCGTTTCAGGTTGCAGACGGTTATGTAATCATCGGACAACTTTATGTTGATAACCAACGGATGTTCAGATGAAAAGCTGTTGTGTTTTATTGCGTTTTCTACAAGAAGCTGCAATACAGCCGGAGGAAGAAAACCTTTGCATTGTCTGACGCCCGGACTTACTTTTGCAATGACCCCTTCGTTGTGGCGTACTTTCATCAAATACAAGTATGAATCAAGAAACTTGATTTCGTCGGCAACGGGTATCAGATTGCGGTCCAGATTGGTGATGATGTATCGGTACACTTTCGATAGGTTACTCAGGAATTTTCCGGCAAGCTCGGTATCTTCCTCAATCAGTTCCAGCAGGTTGTTGAAGTTGTTGAACATGAAGTGCGGGTTGATTTGCAGTTTCAGCGAGTTGAGTTGCGACTGCAAGGCGATCTCTTTTTCCTTCATCAGCGCCATTTCGAGTGCTTGTTTCTCGTCGCGCACCTTGATGTAAGACTGAAGGTAGAAGGAGTTGGCATAGACGCTTGACAGGAAGGTAGATATCATGGCAAAGGTGTATGCGCCTTTCATGTTGAGGAGTTCGTCGAGAAGCCCGTTGTCGGTTTCGTCCCATAGGAAATTGAACAAGGTTATCATACCGAACGCAACGATATTGTTCAGTGCCATTAGGCAGGATGCATAGACCATTCCCCACACGTAGGATGTCCTGAACGGCAATACCCTGAAGACCAGAAAACAGAATCCTAAGGATATGTAGGTAAAAAGCATACACAGCAGAAAATCGACCATGTAATCAGCGATTGTCATTCCCGGCAATTGGTCGATGGTCTTGTCATCGAGTATAAACCACATGACAAGGTAGAATACATAGGAGACGGCAGATAGCAACAGGCCGTTCTTCCAACTCATTATTTTCATTTTCACTTGGGTCATATCGGGTGCAAAGTTACTCTTGATTCGGCAAAGATAAGGCTTTACTCCTTTGGTTGATAGGATAAACAGGCTGAAACGGATAAAATTACTATCGAAACGATAATAACTATTGGTGAAATACACATTGTATTTGTTAAAACCGATCTGCACTTGAAAGATTATCCTTTTTTCGGTCTTAACTGTCAGTTTGGATAGTTCGGACTTTAATTTATCCGCTTCGATACTCTTTGAATTGCAAGAACTTTTATAGGGGTATAATTTTGCATCTCAAAAAAAAGTGTATGAAAATTGAAACAGAACGTCTTGTAATCAGAGACTTTCAAAAGAGAGACGTTGTTGGACTTTTGGAATATCTTTCAAATCCTCGTGTGAATTGCTTTGCCGCCGACCGCCTTTGTTCTGAAGAGGCGGCATTCGTATATATGCAGTATTCCCAAAAAGATATGCAACGCTATGCAGTGAGTTTGAAAAAGGAGGACTTTATAATCGGTGATGTTTTCGTTTTGCGTGAAAATGAAGATACTTACAATGTGGGCTGGCATTTCAACAAACGTTTTGAGGGCAAAGGATTAGCTCGTGAAGCGGTTATCGGATTGTTGGATTATCTTTTTCGGGAGGCGGGTGCACGGCGTATCTATGGATTTGTGGAAGATGACAATATTCGCTCCAAACGCTTATGCGAACGCCTTGGTATGCGCCGCGAAGGATGCTTCAAGGAATTTGTGACATTTATAAACAATCCTAACGGCACCCCGAAATATGAAGATACCCGTGTTTATTCCATTCTAAAAAAAGAATGGAATTCAATCAGTGCTAAATCAATTACGAATAATTAAGAACAAGAAAAGAATATGAACAAGCGATTCATTATCATTAATTTCGCCGCATTTGCCGTCATGCTGTTTCTGTCGACTGGATGCAAGCAGGACGGTAAGCAGGATGCGGTACCGAGTTATCGGGTCATAACAGTATCGTCCATGCCGGTGGAAATATCCGAATCTTATTCCGCCACTATCCGCGGGCGACAAGATGTGGATATCATGCCGCAAATATCCGGCCGCATCACGCGTCTATGCGTGAAGGAGGGCACACGGGTGACGACAGGGCAAGTACTGGCAGTGATAGACCAAACACCCTATCTGGCAGCCTTACGCACAGCTTTGGCTAATGTCAGCGCAGCACGGGCAAAAGCGGAAACGGCACGAATCGAACTGCAAGGTAAGCAAGCCTTGTTTGATGAGAAGGTAATATCCGAATACGACCTTTCTCTTGCCCGAAACCAACTAGCTGTGGCACTTGCCGAACTCCAACAGGCCGAGGCGCAGGAAGCGGATGCACGAAACAACCTCTCTTATACTGAAATCAAAAGTCCAAGTAACGGCGTGGTAGGCACATTGCCCTACCGCATCGGTGCGCTTGTCAGTCCCAACATGGAGCAGCCTTTCACGGTCGTGTCCGACAATGCGGAGATGTATGCCTACTTCTCCGTGTCGGAAAACATGCTGCGACACCTATCCACTCGCTACGGCTCGATTGACAGCCTGATAGCCAAGATGCCGGAAGTGAGCCTGCAACTCAACGACGGTAGTCTGTACAAAGCGAAGGGACGCATCGAGACCGTAAGCGGTGTGGTGGACCCTGCGACCGGAGCGGTGCAGATCAAAGCCCTGTTCCCCAATCCCGAACGCGAACTGCTGAGCGGCAGCATCGGCAACATCGTCCTTCGGAACCCCCAAACGGATGCCATCACCATTCCCATGACCGCCACCGTGGAACTGCAAGACAAAATCATCGCCTACCGACTGAAAAACGGACGGGCGGAAGCTGCCTATCTCACGGTGGACCGCCTGAACGATGGCAACCGGTTTATCGTAAAAGAAGGTCTCTCGGTCGGCGACACCCTCATCGCCGAAGGCGTGGGACTGGTGAGAGAAGGCATGAGCATAACCCCTAAAGACGAAACGAAATGAAGCTACGATTTTTTATAGACCGCCCGGTGTTCTCGGGCGTTATCTCGGTGGTGATTGTGCTGTTGGGCGTCATCGCCATGTTCTCCCTGCCGGTGGAGCAATATCCCGACATCGCCCCGCCCACCATCAATGTATGGGCATCCTATCCCGGAGCCAACGCCGAAACCGTGCAGAAAGCCGTGATAGTGCCGCTGGAAGAAGCCATCAACGGCGTGGAAGACATGACCTATATGACCTCCACGGCATCGAACACGGGAGACGCCTCCATCAACATCTACTTCAAGCAAGGAGCCAATGCCGACATGGCAGCCGTGAACGTGCAGAACCGTGTGAACGCCGCATTGAGCCAGCTTCCGGCAGAAGCCACCAAGACCGGTGTCACCACCGAAAAGCAGCAGAATGCCGAGCTGCTGACCTTTGCCCTCTACTCGCCCGATGACCGCTTCGACCAGACGTTTCTGAACAACTACATGAAAATCAATGTCGAACCGCGACTGAAGCGCATCAGCGGCGTGGGAAAGGCGCAACTGTTCGGCTCCAATTACAGCATGCGCCTCTGGCTGAAGCCCGACCGTATGGCGCAATACGGGCTCATACCCGACGACATATCCGCCGTACTCGCGCGGCAGAACATCGAAGCCGCCACCGGCTCCTTCGGTGCCAATCACCCCACGGCCAACGAATACACAATGAAGTACCGCGGACGCTTGTCCGGTGCCGATGAGTTTGGCGAACTGGTAGTCAAGTCCTTGCCGGGTGGCAACGTGCTTCGGCTGAAAGAGGTTGCCGATGTGGAGCTGGGCGATGAATACTACAACTACTCCTCCCAAGTGAACGGCCATCCGGCAGCCATGATGATGATAAACCAGAAGGCAGGGTCCAATGCGTCGAGCACCATCAACGAGATTCACGAAGTGCTCCACGAACTGGACCGTGACCTGCCCGAAGGAGCGGAATTCGTAGTGCTTACCGACACCAACAAGTTTCTGTATGCCTCCATCCGCTCGGTCATCCGCACCTTGCTGGAGGCGATACTGCTGGTTATCGTAGTGGTATATGTATTCTTGCAGGACATCAAGTCAACGCTTATTCCTGCCATATCCATCTTCGTTTCCATCATCGGCACGTTCGCCGTGATGTCCATGATAGGCTTTTCCATCAACCTGCTCACCCTGTTTGCGCTTGTGCTTGCCATCGGCACCGTGGTCGACGATGCCATCGTGGTGGTGGAAGCGGTGCAGGCGAAGTTTGATGAGGGCTACCAGTCGGCGGTGCTTGCGGCCGATGATGCCATGAAAGACGTTTCATCGGCCATTCTGACCTCTACCATCATCTTTATGGCAGTGTTCTTTCCCGTTGCCATGATGGGCGGCACTTCGGGAGCCTTCTATGCGCAGTTCGGCATCACGATGGCGGTTGCCGTGGGCATCTCGGCCATCAATGCCTTCACCCTCTCACCGGCACTTTGCGCCCTGTTGCTGAAGCCCTATATCGACGAGCACGGCAATACAAAGGACAACTTTGCAGCCCGTTTCCGAAAGGCGTTCAATGCCGTTTTCTACCGTCTGAGCCGACGCTATGTGCGTGGAGTGATGTTCATCCTCCACCGCCGGTGGCTGATGTGGAGCTCTATAGCAGTGTCCTTTGTATTGCTGGTGCTGCTGGTCAACGCCACCAAGACGGGCCTTATCCCCGAAGAAGACACCGGAACGGTCATGGTGAGCATGAATACGAAGCCCGGCACGTCAATGGCGCAGACCGTCAAGGTGATGGAGCGCATCAACAGCCGCCTCGACAGTATCGGCGAGATAGAATACAACGGTGCGGTTGCCGGCTTCTCTTTCAGCGGTTCCGGTCCGTCGCAGGCCATGTATTTCGTGACACTCAAAGACTGGGAACAGCGTGAGGGAGAGGGGCAGTCGGTCAACGACGTCATCGGAAAAATCTATGCCGCCACCTCCGACATCCCTGATGCCACGGTGTTTGCCATGTCGCCCCCAATGATAGCCGGATATGGCATGGGGAACGGCTTTGAGCTCTACTTGCAGGACAAGGCAGGCGGAGACATTACCGCTTTCAAGAAAGAGGCGGACAAGTTTGTCGAGGCCTTGTCGCAGCGGCCCGAAATAGGCGAAGTCTATTCCTCCTTTGCCACAGACTATCCGCAATACTGGGTGGATATCGACGCCGCCAAATGCGAGCAGTCGGGAGTGTCGCCCGCAGAGGTGCTTTCCACCCTGTCGGGCTATTATACCGGACAATATGTTTCCGACTTCAATCGCTTCTCCAAGCTCTACCACGTCACCATGCAGGCTCCGGCGGAATACCGTGTGAATGCAGAGTCCATTCATCATATCTATGTACGCACCTCTGATGGCGGCATGGCACCGTTGAGCCGGTTCGTGCGTCTGACCAAGACCAACGGTCCGTCAGACCTCACCCGCTTCAACCTGTTCAATGCCATCTCCATCAATGGGTCTCCGGCCCGGGGTTACAGTTCGGGGCAGGTGCTCGAAGCCATCAGTGAGACGGCACGCAAGGTTCTCCCGGCAAATTACACCTACGAGTTTGGCGGCATCTCGCGCGAGGAGAGCAAGACAACCAACAATGCCACGCTGATATTCCTGCTCTGTATGGTCCTGGTCTATATGATTCTGTGTGCCTTGTACGAAAGCGTGTTTATTCCCTTTGCGGTTCTGCTGGCAGTGCCTTGCGGGTTGATGGGCAGTTTCCTGTTCGCATGGCTCTTCGGTCTGGAGAACAACATCTACATGCAGACCGGTCTGATTATGATTATCGGCCTGCTTGCCAAGACCGCCATCCTGCTTACCGAATATGCAGGCAAGCGGCGGTCGGAAGGCATGACACTGGCACAAGCGGCATACAGTGCGGCAAAAGTCCGTCTGCGCCCCATCCTGATGACCGTGTTGTCTATGGTGTTCGGCCTTATCCCGCTGATGCTGGCTCACGGAGTGGGTGCCAACGGTAGCCGTTCGCTTGCCACAGGTGTAATCGGCGGAATGATTGTAGGTACATTGGCTCTGTTGTTCCTCGTGCCTTCATTGTTCATCGTCTTCCAATATATCCAAGAACGTATTAAGCATAATTAAATGAAAAAGACAGCAATATATATCATATTGTCAGGATGGATGCTTACCGGCTGTGGCACGTACAGCCGGTATCATCGCCCCGACCTCTCGATGGAGAATCTGTATAGCACCCTTCCGGCAGACGCCGATACCACCACTCTGGCCTCCCTGTCGTGGCGGGAAATGTTTACCGACCCTAAACTTCAGTCCTTGATTGAAACAGGACTTGACCGAAACACAGACCTCAATGTGGCACGGCTACGGGTGGAAGCGGCAGCCTCCGCCTTGCTGACAGCTAAACTCTCCTATCTACCCTCACTCGGACTGAATGCCGAAGGTAATGCCGGCAAGCACGATGGAGCAACGGCAAAGACATATAATGCAGGAGCGACAGCAAGCTGGGAACTGGACATCTTCGGCAACCTCACAGCTGCAAAACGTGGTGCCGCTGCCGCCTTGCAAGGAAGCCGTGATTACCGGCAAGCCGTACAGACTCAGCTTGTCGCCACTATTGCCGACAGTTACTATACCCTTGCCATGCTCGACGCGCAAATGGCAATAAGCCACCGCACCCTTGAAAACTGGCAGACTACCGTGCGCACTCTCGAAGCATTGAAAAAAGCCGGACAGTCAAACGAAGCCGGTGTATTGCAGGCAAAAGCGAACGTGATGCAGCTCGAATCGTCCCTATTATCCATCCGCAAGAGCATCTCCGAAACAGAAAACGCCTTGTTTGCAATACTTGCCATGCCGTCACACTCAATAGCACGAAGTAATCTGGTCGAAGCAGCTTTCCCCGATACCGTCTCTATCGGAGTCCCCTTGCAGTTACTTTCCAACCGTCCCGATGTGCGTCAGGCAGAAATGGAACTGGCGCAGGCGTTCTACACAACCAATGCGGCACGTGCCGCATTCTACCCCCATATCACCCTTTCGGGAACACTTGGATGGACCAATAACGGTGGCGGTATAATCACCAATCCCGGACAATGGTTGCTCAATGCCATCGGTTCCCTGACACAGCCCTTGTTCAATCGAGGCGCAAACATCGCCAACCTGAAGACTGCCCAAATCCGCCAGGAAGAAGCGAAGTTACTGTTCCAACACTCTTTGTTGAACGCAGGCAAAGAGGTAAACGATGCTTTGACCGCATGGCAGACTGCGAAATCGCAACTTGAAATCAATGCTCGGCAGGTGGAAACATTATGCGATGCCGTGCGGAAAACAGAATCACTGATGCGTCATTCCAATATTACCTATCTGGAAGTATTGACCGCCCAGCAATCTCTCCTTGAAGCGGAAGTGCAACAGCTGCAAACTCGTTTTGAACGCATACAAAGTGTAATCAAACTTTATCACGCGTTGGGAGGAGGACGATTTTAATTCGTAAGAGAATAGATGGAATTTGTACGTAAGGCAATAGCATTAAGTCACACTTTCATAATTCTAATAGTAGTAGCCATTGCATTTACTTGTCATAATGAATGGCAGGAAGTGGAAGCATTGGAGGTTGGCAACCGGCATATAGATGAATTCAGGAAGGAGGTAAACCGTATTCATATCCAACTGATAGAGTTTTCGCTATTAGGAGAAACTGCATTGGATTGGGACGAAACGGATTTGGAGAATTACCATGCCCAACGCATTGCATTGGACAGCACATTGTGCCTGTTCAATGAAACTCATGTAATTGGACGTATTGACAGTGTGCGCAGTCTTTTGGAAGATAAGGAACGGCAGATGTTTCAGATTGTTCGGTTAATAGACGAACAACAATCCATCAACAAGAAGATTGCCAGTCAAGTACCTCTCATTGTTCAGACAAGTATGCAGGAACAGCCCAAGAAACCGAAACGAAAAGGGTTCTTGGGCATATTCGGCAAAAAAGAGGAAACGAAGCCGCCGACAACAACAACTACGCTTCGTTCACCCAATAGAAGCATGGTCAGTGAACAGAAAGAGCAAAGCCGTCGATTGTCGGAACAAGCCGACAGTCTTGCCGCCCGCAATGCAGATCTTAACAGGCAGTTGAAGGGGCTAATCTGTCAAATAGAAAATAAGGTACAAGCCGACCTGCAAGGGCGGGAAGACGAAATAGTTGCCATGCGTGGAAAGTCATTTATGCAGGTAGGCGGTTTAATGGGATTCGTCCTTCTGCTGTTGTTAATTTCCTACATCATCATACACCGTGATGCAAAGAGTATCAAACAATACAAGCGCAAGACAACGGATTTGATAGGGCAACTGGAACAATCCGTACAACGGAACGAGGCACTGATAGCATCAAGGAAGAAAGCGGTACATACCATCACCCACGAACTGCGCACACCACTAACGGCAATAACAGGTTATACTGAGCTGTTACAGAAAGAGTGCAGCAAGGAGAACAATGTGAATTTTCTTCAAAGCATACAACAATCTTCCGACCGTATGCGGGATATGCTTAACACCCTGCTGGACTTCTTCCGCTTGGACAACGGCAAGGAGCAGCCCAAACTGTTGCCCTGCCGCATCTCCACAATCACGCATACCCTTGAAACGGAGTTCATGCCCGTCGCCATGAACAAGGGGCTTTCCTTGACCGTAAAGAACGGAAACGATGCGGTTGTACTGACCGACAAGGAGCGAATCATCCAAATTGGAAACAATCTGCTGTCAAATGCCATCAAGTTCACGGAGAAAGGCGGTGTGTCGCTGACTATCGATTATACCAACGGAGTGCTGACACTGATTTTCGAGGATACAGGCACAGGCATGACAGAAGATGAACAGCAACGTGTATTTGGGGCATTTGAACGCCTCTCAAACGCCGCCGCAAAAGACGGTTTCGGACTTGGACTTGCCATCGTGCATAACATAGTGGCGATGCTTGACGGCAAAATCCATTTGGAAAGCGAGAAAGGGAAAGGAAGTCGTTTCACAGTGGAAATACCCATGCAGAAAGCCGAAGAAATACCGGAAAAAGAGATACAGACTTATATCCACCGGGAGGAGAGAAACCTCAATGTTGTCGCCATCGACAATGATGAGGTGCTGCTCCTGATGTTGAAAGAGATGTATGCACAGGAGGGAATACATTGCGACACTTGCACCGATGCGGCGGAACTGATGGAAATGATACGCCGAAAAGAATACAACTTGTTGCTGACGGACTTGAATATGCCCGGCATAAACGGCTTCGAGCTGCTGGAACTGCTCCGATCGTCCAATGTTGGCAATTCACAGACAATCCCCGTGGTCGTGGCAACCGCTTCGGGCAGTTGCGATGCGGAGGAACTTTTGGAACGAGGCTTTGCCGGATGCCTGTTCAAACCATTCTCCATATCGGAACTGCTGGAAATTTCCGACAAGTGCGCCATTAAAGCGACACAGGACGGTAAACCGGATTTTTCCGCCTTGTTGTCCTACGGCAATGAAGTTGTCATGCTGGAAAAACTGATAACGGAAACCGAGAAAGAAATGCAGGCGGTACGGGATGCGGCAATGCGAAACGATCTGCAAGAACTTGATGCCTTGACACACCACTTACGCAGTTCGTGGGAGATACTCCGTGCCGACCAGCCGCTGAAGGTGCTTTATGGTGTGCTTCATGGAAAGGATAAGTCCGATAACGAGGCGTTAAGTAATTCCGTGACCACCGTGTTGGATAAAGGAGCGGAGATTATACAGTTGGCAAAGGAGGAAAGGAGAAAATACGAAAATGGATAAGACAAGAATAATCGTGGTGGAGGATAACATCGTGTATTGCGAATATGTCTGCAATCTGCTGGCACGGGAGGGATACAGTACCGTGAAGGCTTACCACCTGTCAACAGCGAAGAAACATCTGCAACAGGCAACGGATGATGATATAGTAGTTTCTGACCTGCGCCTAAACGATGGCAACGGAATAGACCTGCTGCGCTGGATGCGCAAGGAGGGAAAGATGCAGCCGTTCATCATAATGACCGACTACGCCGAAGTGCATACGGCAGTCGAAAGCATGAAACTCGGTTCGATAGACTATATTCCGAAGAAACTGATAGAGGACAAACTCGTCCCCCTTATCCGCTCCATACAGAAAGAGCGTCAGTCGAGACACAGCCGGATGCCCGTTTTCGCCCGTGAAGGTTCCGCCTTTCAGAAAATCATGCACAGGATAAAGTTGGTAGCCGTCACCGACATGAGCGTGATGATATTCGGAGAGAACGGCACAGGCAAGGAGCATATCGCCCACCATCTGCACGACAAGAGCAAACGGGCTGGCAAGCCCTTCGTGGCGGTGGACTGCGGTTCGCTATCCAGAGAACTTGCGCCGTCGGCTTTCTTCGGACACGTCAAAGGCGCGTTCACGGGTGCGGACAGCACCAAGAAAGGATATTTCCATGAGGCGGAAGGAGGCACGCTGTTTCTTGACGAGGTGGGCAACCTTGCGTTGGAGACCCAGCAGATGTTGCTCCGTGCCATACAGGAGAGGCGGTATCGCCCGGTCGGTGACAAATCGGACAAGAGTTTCAACGTCCGCATCATCGCCGCCACCAACGAGGATCTGGAGGCGGCAGTGAGCGAAAAGCGTTTCCGGCAGGATTTACTCTACCGTCTGCAAGACTTCGTGATAACCGTGCCGCCCTTGCGTGACTGTCAGGAGGACATCATGCCGTTGGCGGAGTTCTTCCGCGAGATAGCCAACAAGGAACTGGAGTGCAATGTGAGCGGTTTCAGTTCCGAAGCCCGTAAAGCGTTGCTGACCCACGCATGGCCGGGCAACGTGCGGGAGCTTCGGCAGAAAATCATGGGAGCCGTGTTGCAGGCTCAGGAAGGTGTGGTCACGAAAGAGCATCTTGAACTTGCCGTGACGAAACCGACCTCACCTGTCAGCTTCGCCCTGCGCAATGATGCGGAGGATAAGGAGCGGATAATGCGTGCGTTAAAGCAGACAAACGGCAACCGGAGTGCCGCCGCCGAACTGTTGGGAATAAGCAGAGCTACACTATACAGTAAACTTGAAGAGTATGGACTTAAATATAAATTCAAGCAATCATAACTGATAATCAGACACTGTTTCACTGAGTGTGCCTGAGCAAAAGCTCTAAAAGAAACAGTATCTTATTCGGTTAATGAAAGAGAAAGTCTGATTCTGATTATATATCGACCAAGAACCCAAAGAATACTTTCGGCATTTAAGCTCCTTTATTGTGGTCACCGGAAGTTTAGTCATAAATATACCGTTTTATCATATTTTCAAAATTTCTTTTAAACTCTTGTACTTCGATAGGAATCGAACGTAAAAAGGGATTAAAAACCTTATTACCATTTCGTCCCCAATATTCCAACTGACCATTAAACCATTTTTTTGCATCTTGACGCCCCAACTCACCTCCTGCATTTATTTGTTCCATAGTATAGTCTCGGAAACATAATTGTTTGGTATATCCATTTGCTATATTGCCCCATAATGGATCTGCATCAGAGAGATTATACAAATAGGATGCCAGCAGTCTTTCAGGAGAGTTGTTCCCTGGCAATATTAAAATGTTATCTGCATTTTTTATTTTCTTAAGATACGCCCTATTCATCCTAACATCTCCATCCAATATGATGATAGAATATGGGTGTTTAAATGCAGGTATGTTTTTATTTACAAGTTCAGTTAAGGTTGAACACGGCAGAGTTACATCTACAAAATCTAATATAGATGCTTTAGTCTTTAAAATAGCTTTAACGAATAATATATTTTCATTATCCTCTGTATATACAGTAATTTTGTTTTTCTTACGTTTTTTTCCTTCTGCAACAACATTCAAATCCAATTTAATACCTTTAAAATCTACATTTTGTTTGATTGTTATCTTGTCATCGACTTTCTTTAGATAAAGAATCTTTACCTACTTAGCTGTTTCTTCTTGTTTACTTACTTCTTGAACTAAATCGTCCATAACCTTAAGAAGAGACATTGAATGAGTAGTAAATAAAATTTGCAAATTAAGTTTAGACGCATATTTGCGCAAAATCTTTAATAGCTCAACTTGAGACGCTGGATACATTGTAGCATCCATCTCATCAATGGCAAGAATTCCACCTTTATATTGTTGGGGATATTTGTCATGCAATCTTTTAAAAGAAAATAATGCCAAGATAATTTTGCCCAGATTATCTTGTCCCATAGAGTTTTGATTCCAATCGTATAATTCAGTGGATACGCCTATAGATTGCTTATTTTTTGAGGTTATTGTTGTTGCAGAAGAAATGGGAGTTTGTACTATTAGAATTTTATTGTGTAATTGTTTAAACTCACTTAGTTCCTCTGGAGTTAATAATGTGTCATCAGTTATAATCTTGGCCTCCTCTGCCATAGGAACTAACCGCTTTAAACTTAAAAAGATTGTGGGAAAGGAGATATATCCATCCCCTTCTTGCCTTGCTCCTTTCTTCCAAAATCGCACATTAGGGTCTCCAGTACGTTTGATGCTTTCGACAGTAAAGTCATCTACTCCTATATCAAAAGAAATGGTCCATTCATGACCTTTAGGTCTATCAAAAATGGGCGATAATCTAAACTTATCTTTGAATGCAGAAATATAGCTACCACCACACAAAGGTTTTTCCGCTCTCATTGGATCCTCAGGCTTAAGAGTGAAGGTTTGTGTTACAATACCCAGTAATGTTGACTTTTGAGTTCCGTTTTGTCCTGCAATTGCTGTTAATTGAGAGCCTACTTCAAAGTCTTCATTTTGGAAGCCTCGAAACCTTTCGATATGAATGTGAGTTATTTTCACTTTGTTGAATGATTAAATAATTTGTGTTTGGGAATAACTATATCGTCACAAAATATCATTATTTCTTCACCTTTTCCTGAGTTACTCGCACTATAATTCAATTCAAAACATTGTTGCCTATATTTTGAATATAGGTTGGTTATGAATGGCACATTATCATAAGAGACAATCCACTTACAATTTACTATTGCACCTATAGCATTTGCGATGTTTTGATGGTCTGTGTCATTATAGTAGTTCAGATAAAGCCCTTTTCCTTTTATATAGTATGGCGGGTCTAAATATAATAGAGTATTGTAAGGTAATTCATCTTTTAATCGTTGCACTAAAGTAACAGCATCGTCATTTGTTAGATGAATTCTCTCCGCGTAGTCTGCTATACGTTGAATCCTTTTTATCAAATCTTCTTTGTTAAACCTCGCATCAATCTTGTAATTTCCAGTTTGGTCGTATCCACCTATGATTCCAGCTTTTAAAATTCCTGAACGATTTGTTCTATTTAGGAAGAAAGTGGAAAACCCTAAATTTAATAAATCAACATTTCTATTTTCTTTATTCTGCTGAAACTCTTTTTGCTTAAACCATGTTTCGACATTTATGGGAGTATCCTTAATTAATTGGCAAAGAGCATCCGTGTTATTAAGAACACTATACCAAAAGGCATAAATAGATATGTCTTTATCGTTTATATATATATCACTAACATATTCATTAAAGAGCAAGGATAAAGCAACAGAACCACCTCCTACATATGGCTCAACATAAGTACCATCAAGCAATGCATTTTCTTTGATTAAACACTGTACGAAATCAGCGACTTTTGCCTTTCCACCGGGATATCTTAAAGGTGATAAAAACTCCATAATGTCATTCTTTATTTATAGATTCCCATAATTGGATAAAAAAACTTTCTATGTTGTCCCATCCTATAATCAAATTGTCTGCTTTAGGATAGAAAAACTCATTATGAACATATGCATTCAAGGATTCAATGGATAGGACTGAATTTTTATCATTTATTTCAGACCTTATACCTTTAGATAAATCATTACTCATTGTTCCTAATTGGGTCATATGATTTAATACTTTACAAACTTTCCCGTTCAAATCCTCTTTGGAAGAACACGCAGTTATAGCATTGTTTTTTACCAAATCATATCTTTCCAAATAAGCATCAACTGACAATTCTAAAAACACTCTCAGCAGTACAGAAGATGCATTAGGACATGTTTTAACTTGGATATGTTTTAACTCCTCAAAAATTTTATTGATTTTGGGGTTGTTGATATGCAAAATCAAAGTCTTGGGCACTAAGCCAGCTCTGTTTCTAGCTTTCTGATTATTAGCCTTTTTTATTTCTCTGCGTTCACTATTTATTAATACCTGCCCTTTATTGTCTACAATATCTTGAACACTCCATTGTTCAGACGCTTCATTAGATAGGTCTGGCTTTTGGTTCGTGTCAAAATTGTCAATATATTGCTTCCTTTTTTCTCTATTATAGATTTCTGAAACTTTGAATTCTGGATTAAGAATATCCGTAACAACTTTTATAAGCCCCTTGACGACTTCTGACACTTCAACCTTTGAAACTAAAGTTCCATTGTTAATTCCCAAACCAAGGTGTTCTCTAACATAAGGGTCTGACATCAAACGTTGCAGGTTGGTAATATTTAGTTTGGATAACGAATCCTTAATCGTATCAGAAACATTATCTTGTGATTTCAATAAAGTGATAATTTGCAATGGAATCGATGATTTTCCTTCTGTCTTCTCCTCGAATCTTTGCTTTTGTTGAGCATTCCAAGTAACTGTACCGATACCATTCAGCTCTCCCGAGTGTTTACGTTTTATCCAAATATCAGCTTCCGTTGGGTTTTCAAAAACAGCGCAAGCAATATTCTTCAATTCAGAAATAGCATTAGGATTTTCTTTTTGCAATTTCTGAAATTTTTTCCTTAAAGAAATGTACTTGTCATCAATTAATGTTGGATTGTTTAATAATTTTAATGATGTTATTCTCCTATTACCTTCGAGTACTATATATTTGTTGTTATCTTCGTTAGGCGTTACAATGATTAAATCGACTGGACTAAGACCATTAGTTACAATATCGTCTACAAGAGAATATAATTTATCCCCTTGGTCCTCTACCATCTTGTCTATCGCTTCCTTTTGTGAAGACAGAGGCTCAAATCTATAATTTTCAGTATTGACAAATAGTGATGTCAATTTTATTGTTTTTACAACCATGGTAACACTCATACTTATTAAAGTACAAAATTACTCATTTTTAGTGAAGTTAGCAGTAATTGAGCAATAAAAATATATGGAATTCACTTTTTGTAGGCTAAAACCTATTATAATCCAATTATAATGCCTATCTTTGTAATGCTAAAAGGCGTTCTTTTGAATTACTGCAAAACGAAGTGGAATACAGATTTTCGCTGGTTTCTAAATCGTTACCTGTCAAACTGGGATATTTTGTAAGCTATTGATTTTTAAGAAAAAAGAAAATACACTATGGCTTGCAATATAAGTAGTCAGTTGAGCAATACCTGTACCTTGGGCTATTTTTTTTAATTTTCTATTACATTTAGTAACGATACGACGCACTAATTTGATCTTTTCAAAAGCATCTTCATCCCCTTTGGCATATTTAAAAATATAGGTCTGCGGACTTACATTGGGGTTTCCCCACTTATGAATGATATCCCACATCTCAGGAGTTATAGTAGCACGTATTTCTTTACTATGTTTAGTTGTCCTGGATGTTTTGGAACGTATAAAACAGATTTCTCCATCTACAATATTTGAGTACTGGAGAAATAACAGATCCATAAAATTAATTCCATTACATAAATAAGAGAAGAACCATAAATCACGAAATTCCTCTAATTCATTGGTAGAATCTTGGAAAGACATGACTCTTTTTATCTCAGGGAGAGTGAGAGCTAGTTTTCGACCATGTCCTTCTGGTATTTCATATTTATTCTTTCCAAAAGGAAATGATGATTCTTTCAATATTCCATCGCGTACAGCACGGTTTAATATGCACTTTAAGGTTCGAAAATAAATACTCACGCTTGAATAGCTTTTACCGTTAGAAATCCAAAAACGTTCACAGTGCTTCAGCCACTCCACTGTTATTCTGTCTAATGGAATATTGGTACCACCAAAACTTTCTAAACTCTTCAAGGCACTTCGATAATTTAAATATGTACTTGCCTGCTCATTATCCTCTAATTCCTTCATCTTTAATTCGAAAGCTGTACGCAAATTAATTTCTTTCGAATGCCTTCCAAGTCTGATACTTAATATTTCAAAACTAAATTCTCCTTTTTGGATAAGTTCGCTGACTTGTTGTTTTATAATAGAAAAACTACTTTCTATATCAGCTCTTACCTCCATTAATAACTGACTTTTTGCCTTTAACAATCTATCCCAGTCTTCTTTTGACAATTCTTTCCCCGTAGAATAATATTTCTGTTTTCTCCGAAATACTACTTGAACTTTAACTGGAAATAATCCATTAATTTTAGCTCTTCTGATGTCTAATATGGTCAATACAGAAACTCCATCTTTTGAATATTTGAACATAAAATGATTCTTTATATCTATCTGTTATTTGAATATATGCAAATTGCATGCAAATGTAATAAATTGAATAGTTTTTCAGAATTACTTAATGCTCTATTTATCAAATGATTATGTACTTATTTTTCAAAAAAATGCTTAGCCTAACCATTTTTTACGAAAAAAAATCTTATTTTCGTTTAGTATGGTTGCAGTATCAAATGTATTACTGATGAATAAGCGCTTATGAAAAATCATTTTTAGTGTAACCTTTAAATTTATAAATATGAGAAACAGAGATACATAGATCCTTTGTATGAGTGGCGGTTATATTTATCATCCGCACATGTTTGTTAACTACCTAAAAACTATTTCTAATTAAAAAGAATAAGATGAAAGAAATTATAAAACACAAGTTTCCATACTTGTTATTTTTCCTTTTATTGTTTTCGAGTTTTGCCTCAGCTTATGGGCAGGAACGAATGATTACCCTTAATCTATCGAAGGTACCTCTAAATACTGCATTGAAAGAGATAGAGAAACAAACTTCAATGTCAGTAGTATACAACACAAATGACGTCGATATTAATCGTGTCATATCTATTAAAGTTTCTAAAGAGTCGCTGACTAACGTTATGGGTCAGCTGTTTAAAGGAACAAATATCAGTTATTCAATAGTCGATAAGCATATTGTACTTTCTACTAAGAAAGAAGTAGAACAACAGAAAAAAACACCAATCGTTGCAACGGGAACAGTAACAGATGCACAAGGTGAACCTTTAATTGGAGTTAGCATTCTGGTGAAAGGAACAGCTACTGGTGCGATTACTGATATGGATGGAAATTTCAAAATACAAGCTGCCAAAGGTGATGTGTTAGAAATCTCCTATATCGGTTATGCCTCCCAAGCAATCACGTTGACCAATGCCCAGCCATTGAAAATAACAATGGGGGAAGATACACAAAAATTGGATGAAGTTGTTGTTACTGCTTTGGGTATCAAACGTTCTGAAAAAGCACTTAGCTATAATGTGCAGAAAGTTAACAATGATGCTTTAACTTCCGTAAAGGATGCTAACTTCGTCAATAGTCTAAACGGAAAAGTGGCTGGTGTGAATATACAACGCAGTGCTTCCGGTGTAGGAGGTAGTACTCGTGTTACAATGCGTGGTAACAAATCTATCAGCGGAGATAACAATGTTCTATATGTAGTTGATGGTGTACCAATTGGTAATCAAGCTGACAGAACTGGCGACGGAACAGGATTCGGAAGCGGCAGAACTTCAGGTGAAGGTATCGCCAATTTCAATCCGGATGATATTGAAAGTGTGTCAGTATTGACTGGACCGTCTGCTGCAGCATTGTATGGAGCAAGTGCAGCAAATGGAGTAATCTTAATCAATACGAAGAAAGGCGAAGCTGGAAAAATGCGTATAGATGTATCTTCTTCAGTAGAGTTTATGACACCGCTCACAATGCCTAAATTCCAAAATAGATATGGAATATCAGGAAACTATTATTCGTGGGGAGATAAACTGGAAAATCAATCATCGTATGATCCTAAAGACTTCTTTGAATTAGGGGCAACCTTTAATAATTCATTTAATCTTTCAACCGGAAACGATAAGAATCAGACTTATTTTTCGATTGCTGCTGTAAATTCTGATGGTATTGTCCCCAATAACAAGTACCACCGTTACAATGTGACATTGAGAAATACTGCTAAATTCTTGAATGATAAGCTGACATTAGATGCATCTGCAAGTTATATACGTGAGTATTATAACAATATGATTTCTTATGGAACTTATTTTAATCCAATTGTTGGCGCATACTTATATCCGCGCGGTGAAGATTTTGAGAAAGAGAAGTATTTTGAACGCTATAATAGTGAACTCGGATATTCTCAACAGCAATGGAGTCCCGGAGATTTTGGTATGGATATACAAAACCCATATTGGATTGCCTATCGTAACATTCGTCCGGAAGTAAAAGACCGTTATATGTTATATGCCTCTTTAAAGTACGATATTACCAACTATTTGAATGTGGCAGGTCGTGTACGTTTAGATAATACCTATACTGAAAAGGAAGATAAACGTTATGCATCTACCATAAACACATATGCTAGTACAAACGGACGTTATACATACTCTAACGAGACGTTTCGACAGAAATATGCAGATATAATGGTAAACTTCGATAAACAGTTTGCTGAAATCTATCATGCTACGATCAATGCAGGAACTTCTTTCGAAGAATATGATACAAAAGGACGTGGATATGGAGGGCAGTTGCTATTAGTACCGAATAAATTTGTATATAGTAATATAGACCCGACGCAGAGCACCGCAAGTCAAACTGGTGGAGACAGCCGCAGGAGAAATTTTGCTGTATTTGCTTCTGCTGAGTTATCATGGAATTCGGCCTTATACCTAACCTTGACAGGGAGAGCCGATAAGCCTTCTCAATTGGTAAACAGTGATGATCCGTGGATTTTCTATCCTTCGGTTGGTTTGTCTGCCATCGTTACTGAACTGTTACCCAATAATATTAAAGAGAAATTAGAGCCAACTTTAGGTTTCCTGAAAGTCAGAGCTTCCTATACAGAGGTAGGTTCGCCGATCCCCTATACAGGGTTAACTCCTGGAACTCTCACTCACGAACTTGAAGGAGGAACCTTTAAACCTTTTAAATATTATCCGATTTCCAATCTGAAAGCTGAAAGAACTCGTTCTTATGAAGTAGGTCTTGATTCCAAATGGTTTAATAATACAATAACTTTCGGAGTTACGTATTATCATTCAAATACATATAATCAGTTACTGAAAGCTACATTGGGTAGTAATTTTGAATATATGTTTGTACAAGCCGGTAATGTTCAGAATAGAGGACTTGAATTAAGTTTAGGATTTGACAAGAAATTTGGTGATTTTAATTATAATACAACGTTCACTGCGACGACAAATAAAAATAAAATAATCCAATTGGCACGTGATGTCTTGAATCCGGTAACAAATACCTTGATAGATTTAACGGATATTCAGGTTGGGCGTTTCCGTTTGAGAGAAGGAGGAGAAATTGGTACTGTATATGCAAATGAATGGCTAAAAAGAGATGGTGATAATTATGTAGACTATCAGCCAGGTCAAGCATTAACTACAGAAACCACCACACCCTACAAGCTAGGTAGCGTGAATCCTAAATGGAATTTGGGATGGCAGCATGGATTTAGTTACAAAGGATTTAATCTTAACTTGTTGTTCACAGCTCGTATTGGAGGAATCGTAATATCTAAAACACAAGCTATGTTAGACAGATATGGAGTATCTGAAGCATCAGCAGATGCACGTGATGCAGGTGGTGTATCATTAGGATATTTCAAAGTTGATCCAAAAACTTATTATGATGCAGTTTCTAATTTGGATGCCTACTATACATACTCAGCAACTAATGTGAGATTGCAGGAAGCCAGACTAACTTATACTTTCCCCAATAAATGGTTTAAAGGAACTGTTAATAATTTGAGCTTGTCAGTATACGGTACTAATTTATGGATGATATACAATAAGGCCCCTTATGATCCTGAACTAACAGCTTCCACTGGTACTTTTGGTCAAGGATACGATTACTTTATGTTACCCAGCCAGTCTACTTATGGATTGAGTTTGAAATTTGGATTCTAAAATAAATAAAGGAATTGAATATGAAAAAATATATAATTCTGCTTTTGGCACTTTGTTCTATGTCAGCTTGTGATTATGAAGCTGTCAATACCAATCCTTACGGTGTCTCCGATGGGGAATTAGGTCCTCTTAAATATGGTGCCCGTTTCATGAATATGCAGCAAAGAGTGATCCCTATAGGTTCACCTAGTTTGACAACTGGACCTGGAAATGATTTACAAAATACTGATTTGATATCTTCCGGTAACTATATTGGTTATTTTGGCAATAATAATAATTGGGGATTTAATAATGAGGCTAATTGGAATTTTACAGATAGTAGAATGAATTATGCATATCAGAACTTTTACTCGCAAATCTTTTTGCCCTGGAATGAAATATATGAAATCGCTAAAGATTCGGATTCCCCATCAGAACAAGCTATATTGGAGATTGCTAATATTGTCAGAAATATAGCATGGTTGCGAGCTACAGACGTTTTCGGTCCTATTGCTTATAACTCAGCAGGTGATGGAAGTATTGCGCCAAAATTCGACAGCCAGGAAGTTGTTTACAGAAGCATGCTGGCTGATCTGTCAAAATCAGTAGAATTGCTGAATACAATATCTTATAGTGTGATGGCTCAGTACGATTTGATATACAATGGCAATGTTCAAAACTGGGTAAAACTGGCTAACTCATTAATGTTGAGAATAGCTGTCAGAGTACATTTTATAGATGAGACTTTGGCTAAAGAATATATTACGAAAGCATTAGATCCTAAAAATGGCGGTGTTATCGAAGATATTTCAAGTGAAGCAAAGATCAAAAGTTCTGATAAAATGCCATTGCTGAATTCAATGTTAGCATCTGTCAATGAATATAACGAAACAAGAATGGGCGCCACAATTTGGGGATATTTGGATGGATATAAAGACCCTAGGTTAAGTGCATATTTTACTGAAGGAACATATGGTTCTGGCAGTTGGGCGCAAACAGGTTATTTTCCGGTTGCACCGACGAATAGTAAATCTAAATCGGAAACCTCATATTCTGCAAAATTTGCATCGCGTCCGAAAGTAGATTCCAATTCTCCTTTATATTGGTTCAGAGCATCCGAAACTTATTTTCTGAAAGCAGAAGCTGCTCTATACAATTTGATAGGTGGTGACCCTAAAACGTTCTATGAACAAGGAATAAATATTTCATTTCAAGAGCAAGGAGTCAGTGGAGTTGCCACATACCTGTCAGGAACAGGTAAACCAACCGGACTCACTGGTAGTAATTACAAATATGGCACTTATAACCATGATTTAAGCATTGGAAATACTTCACCCAAATGGGATGATTACACAGGAAATTTGAGTAAGCAAGAAGAACAGTTACAGAAAATTATTACGCAAAAATATCTGGCACTATATCCGAACGCTGTGGAAGCCTGGACCGAATATCGCAGAACCGGTTTCCCATATTTAATGAAACCTATGGATGAAGCTGCTCCTGGAAGAATTGGCGCCTCAATAGAAGATTGCAGAGTTCCTGAACGCTTTAGATTTGCTCCTACAGCCTATAATTCCAATCCTAATATGGCTGAAATTCCAACATTGCTGGGAGGTGGAGATATAGGAGCTACTAAATTATGGTGGGTACGTTCAAACAGGCCCAAACAACCTAATCAGTAATAATGATATTCATTTTTAAGAAAAGAAAATTATGAAATTATTAAAGTATTTGTGTATAGGTATATCTGCCTTAAGTATACTAAGCTGTTCTGACTGGACATCTGAAGAAAGAGAGGTTTTTGAGAATCAAGAAGGAATGCACCGTCTGATTCCCCTAATAGAAGCCCAAACTGAAGAAGATCTTACACCGACCATGCGTGAATATTTCGCTCAAATAAGAGAATATAGAAAAACTCCTCATGTGAAAGGCTTTGGTTGGTTTGGTAACTGGACTGGAAAAGGAAACAACGCTCAAAATTATTTGAAGATGTTACCCGATAGTGTAGATTTTGTATCTCTCTGGGGAACAAGAGGTTACCTTTCTGATGAACAGAAAGCAGATTTGAAATTCTTCCAGGAAGTGAAAGGAGGAAAGGCATTATTATGTTGGATTATTCAAGATTTGGGAGATCAGCTGACTCCTAAAGGATTGAATGCAACGCAATATTGGGTAGAAGAAAAGGGACAAGGAAACTTCATTGAAGGAGTAAAAGCATATGCAAATGCTATTTGTGATAGTATTGAAAAGTACAATCTTGATGGTTTTGATATTGACTACGAACCTGGATATGGACATTCCGGAACTTTAGCAAACTACCAGACAATCAGTCCTAGCGGTAATAATAAGATGCAGGTTTTCATTGAAACTTTAAGTGCCCGTCTACGTCCTGCTGGAAGAATGTTAGTTATGGATGGTCAGCCGGATCTCTTATCTACAGAAACTTCAAAATTGGTTGATCATTATATCTATCAGGCATATTGGGAATCAAGTACTAGTTCTGTAATTCATAAAATAAATAAACCGAATCTGGACGACTGGGAGCGTAAAACAATTATTACCGTAGAATTTGAACAAGGGTGGAAAACTGGTGGTATAACTTATTATACAAGTGTACGTCCTGAATTGAACAGCATGGAAGGGAATCAGATTCTTGACTATGCAACACTCGATTTGCCCAGTGGTAAGAGAATAGGTGGTATAGGCACTTATCATATGGAGTATGACTACCCGAATGACCCTCCTTACAAATGGTTGAGAAAAGCCTTGTATTTTGGTAATCAGGTATATCCTGGTAAGTTCGATTAATATTAAAGAATGACTATTATGAAAAAGAATATTTATTTAGCTGTTCTGTTATTCTTAACAGGTTGTCAAAATGAGTTATATAAAAATCCTTTGGATGATTTTCAAAGTGAGCAAGGAGTATATATAGCTAATAACGGCGTATTACAAAGCTTTGTGGAAGAAGGCAAAGATGTGGAAATTAAAGGGCTGCAAGTAGCTTTAGCTGTTCAAGATACTAAAGAAATAAAAGTTACATTGGAGGCTGGTAATCAAGCTCAGTTAGATGCTTATAATGCTAAAAATGGAACTAACTATATAGTACTTCCTAAAGAGATGTATGAGATCTCACAGAAAATAACATTTATGCCTCTTTATGCAATGATGGATGTTCCTATTTCTTTGAAGAATGTAAAATTCTCACTAGAAGGTAACTATGCTTTGCCTATACGTATTACAGGAGGTGACGTGAATATTATCAGAGGGCAAGAAGAGACTTTACTTGTACTTGAGCAAAGAGTGAATACAAAAGCGCTCCGGATAAGTACAAGTGGAAGTGGTTCGGGGAGCGAGGATGATAAAATGTTCCCTAACGATTTCAAAGTTGATCAATGGACAATGGAAGTTATGGTCAACAGGGCTAGTTACAAAAGTAACAATCGTTCTATTTGTGGAACTAAATTGGTTGCCAATGCTGGTCCTATGGATGAGATTTATACTCGTTTCGGTGATGTAACTATTAACCCTAATCAATTACAAATTAAGACGGGAAGCTCTCAGATTGATGTTCCCGCTGACAAATTCTCTGCACAGCCTGACACTTGGTATATGTTAGCTTTCGTATATGATGGTCAAAAAAATTATGTATACGTGAACGGAGTGCTGGTTGCTGACCGGGAAATCAGAACAGGTCCTTATGGATTGATTGGCTTTTGGATTGGTGGTTCAAACGAGCTGATTCGTGAGGTTCGTTTTTGGAAAACGGCCAGAACTTCGCAAGAGATAGCTTCGAATATATGGAAGATGGTAAATCCTGACGATGACAATTTACTGCTTTATTATCCATTGAATGGGAAGAAGAGGGATAGTGCTACCGGAGAAATTACAGAGGATGAGACTCTGCTTTGGGACTGGAGTAAGAATGGTAAGAATTTACCCAAGCCATCAAGTTATTCTTTTGATGATAACAAAGGGAACGGGTTTATATTCCCACCGCAAGAATAGCAACAAACTACAATAAATTGTACATATAGAAAAGGCTGCCTTTGGAATGAGGCAGCCTTTGTTTTTACTATACATTGTAAATAATAACAACATAAATAAAGAGACAGAACTATCCACTCAACAATTCATATATTTACACAAATATACAAATTATCAAATACAAATATCAATGGTTATATTTAGTATGAGATGTTCTTCTCTCATACTACTCCGCATATCTCCCAATCAATCACGCTCGCCAACGCCCAACCCCTAAAAGTCACAATGGGTGAAGACACGCAAACCTTGGACGAAGTAGTAGTTACTGCTTTGGGTATCAAACGTGAACAAAAAGCATTGAGTTATAATGTCCAGCAAGTAAAAGGAGATGCTTTAACAGCGGTGAAAGATGCCAACTTTATCAATTCTCTGGCAGGTAAAGTAGCCGGTGTGCAGATAAGCAGCGGTGCTACAGGTGCCGGTGGTGCTACACGTGTTGTAATGCGTGGTATGAAGTCATTGACCAAGAATAACAATGCTTTATATGTGATTGACGGTGTACCTATGTTTAACACAGGTTCAAGTGGTGGTGACGGTCAGTACGGATCAATGGGTGGTTCTGATGCAGTAGCAGACTTAAACCCGGACGATATAGAAAGTATAAGTATGATGACCGGACCGTCAGCTGCTGCCCTTTATGGCTCTGCCGCAGCCAATGGAGTAGTCCTGGTTAACACAAAGAAAGGGAAAAAAGAAAAGATATCACTTACTGTTTCCAATAGTACGACCTTCTCCAAGGCATATATTATGCCTGAGATGCAGAACAGATACGGAACAAGTTCAGGCTTGTTCAGCTGGGGAGATCTGACAGATAAAAGATATGATCCGAAAGACTTCTTCAATACTGGTAGTAATATCATAAACTCCATTACATTATCGACAGGAAGCGATAAAAATCAGACTTACTTCTCAGCTTCCACGACAAATTCAGATGGTATTTTACCAAATAACAGCTACAACCGCTATAACTTTACCGCACGCAATACAACTAACTTCCTGAATGATAAGCTGACACTGGATATCGGTGCGCAATATATCATACAGAATAATACCAATATGGTATCTCAGGGACAATATTACAATCCCCTACCCGCTTTGTATCTGTTTCCACGCGGAGATAATTTTGATGAAATCCGCCTGTACGAACGTTACGATACAAATTACGGATTTATGAAACAATACTGGCCTTATGGCGACGGCGGACTGTCTTTGCAGAATCCTTACTGGACTCAAAACCGCATCAGACGTACCTCTGACAAAAAACGCTATATGCTGAATGCCTCTCTGAAATGGAAAGTTACAGACTGGTTAAATATCACCGGACGTGTCAATTTGGACAACTCGGATTATCGTAACAAAACAGAAAAATACGCTTCAACACTTGCCACTTTCTGCTCTGTCAATGGTGGTTTTGAAGATGCTATGCGTCAGGAACGTTCTTTATATACCGATTTAATGGCTACTGTTGATAAAACATTCGGAGATTTCCGTCTGAATACCAATATAGGTATGTCACTTTATCACACTTCCATGCAGACAATCGGCTTTGCTGGTGACCTGATTATACCTAACTTCTTTGCACTGAATAATATTAATTACGCTGCAAACTATAAACCACTACCGGACGGATACGATGACGAAGTACAAAGTATATTCGCTAATGTCGAATTAGGATGGAGAAGTCAACTTTACCTCACGTTGACCGGACGTAATGACTGGGATTCCAAACTGGCTTTCTCCAATCAGTCTTCATATTTCTACCCTTCTGTCGGCTTATCGGCTGTACTGACGGAAATGTTCGCTCTGCCTAAAATCATATCTTATGCAAAAGTACGTGGTTCTTACACAGTTGTAGCCTCTTCTTTCGACCGCTACCTGACTAACCCGGGATATGAATATAACAGCCAGACTCACAACTGGGCAAACCCGACAGTTTACCCGATGGACAATCTGAAACCGGAGAAAACCAAATCATGGGAAATCGGTCTGAACTTGAAGTTCTGGGAAAACCGCTTCAATCTGGACGCAACCTATTATCGTTCCAATACTTTAAACCAGACATTTAAAGTAGATATTCCCTCTTCCTCCGGATATAATAAGGCAATCGTTCAGACTGGTAATGTACAAAACCAGGGAATCGAACTGGCGCTCGGCTTCACCGACGAATGGGCAGGATTCAGATGGGCATCAAATGCTACTTTCACTCTGAACCGCAACAAGGTAAAACGTCTGGCAGGCGGTAGCACCAACCCTGTAACGGGCGAACTGATTGATATGCCAAACATGCCTGTAGGATGGCTTGGTAAAGAGAATGTAGCTCCCCGAGTAATCTTGACAGAAGGAGGAACAATGACCGACATATACGTGTACAATGAATTAACCAAAGATAATAACGGAAATATAAAAGTGGATGCTCAAACCGGAGGACTTAGTATGCATACGGCAGAGACTCCTACCAAAGTCGGAAATTTGAACGCTAACTATAATTTAGGCTGGACCAACAATTTCACTTACAAAGGAATCAATCTGGGAGTCGTACTTTCCGCACGTGTAGGTGGTCTGGCATACTCAGCCACGCAAGGTGTTCTGGACTACTATGGTGTATCAAGTATCACGGCAAATGCACGTGACAATAAAGGTGTACCAATGAATAACGGAAAAGTGGATACACAGAAATACTATCAGACCATCGGTACCGGTGAAGGCGGTTACGGAAGATACTATTTATACAGTGCCACCAATGTCCGTCTTCAGGAACTCAGTCTTAGCTATACACTTCCCAAGAAATGGCTGAACAATGTAGCCAATGTAACCTTCGGGCTTGTAGGACGCAACCTGTGGATGATCTATTGCAAAGCACCGTTTGACCCTGAATTGTCTGCTTCTACATCCAGTAATTACTATATGAATGTGGACTACTTCATGCAACCGAGCATGCGCAATATAGGATTTAATGTAAAAGTACAATTCTAAATTAATGAGAAAATTATTATGAAGAAATATCTAAGAAATATAACAGTCGGTACTGCTTTGGTATTAGTTGCCGGGAGTTGTACTGGTAATTTTGAAGAATACAACACCAATCAATTCCAGATTCATGAAGCTGACCCTTCTACTTTGATGAAGTCAATGATTGAGACGATTGTAAACATTCAACAGAATGACTCGCAGATGATGGATCAGATGGTCGGTCAGTTAGGAGGCTATCTGACATGTGCGAATGTATGGAGCGGCACTAACTTCGGCACATTCAATCAAAGTGATGCCTGGAATGCAGGTCCCTGGAATACTAATTTCGAGAAAATATACGGTAATTTCTTCCAGATACAGGAAGCAACTAATGAAAGCGGGCACTATTATGCTTTTGCACGTATGATACGGGCCATAACCATGCTGCGTGTTGCCGATTGTTACGGTCCGATGCCCTACAGTCAAGTGAAAAAAGGTAACTTCTATGTAGCTTATGACACAGAAGAACAAGTCTATAAGAATATAATGGAAGATTTTGCAAGCGCTGCCAACGTACTCTATAACTATTACAAAGATACCAATGGTAACGCACCGCTCGCCAGCAACGACCCTGTATTCAGCGGCAATTATGCCAACTGGGCAAGACTCGCAAATTCCATGCGACTGAGGGTGGCTATCCGCATCAGTACAGCATATCCGGAGATGGCAAAAGAAAATGCGGAAGCTGCCGCATCTCATGAAGCCGGACTGATCGAAGCAAATAATGACAATGCCATGATGGATTGCGGCTCGCAGACAAACCCTTACCAATTGGCAGCTGTAAGCTGGGGTGATTTGCGTGTCAATGCCAATATCGTTGATTATATGAACGGATACGGTGATCCGCGTATGTCTAAATACTTCAACCATTCAACATTCACTGGTCACACTCAGGAATATGTGGGCATGCGCTCCGGAGAAGATGGTTTTGCCAAAAGTGACGTTGCAGGTTATTCCATACCGGCCATCACAGGAACTTCAAAGCTATTGGTATTCTGCGCTGCTGAAACAGCATTCCTCCGTGCGGAAGGCAAACTGAAGAACTGGTCTGTCGGCAATAAATCGGCTAAAGAGTACTATGAAGAAGGAATCAAACTCTCCATGGAACAGTACGGCACAACAATGCCTGACAATTATCTGACAAATACCGAAAAACCGACAGTATCACATAATAATGATCCCAGAGGCCATGCATATACCATCTCCAACACCGTTGCTGTTGCATGGAATGACAACAATGAAGAAGAAAATCTTCAGCGTATCATTACTCAGAAATGGATAGCCAACTATCCGTTGGGACTGGAAGCATGGGCTGAATATCGCCGTACCGGTTATCCGGAACTCTATCCTTGCATCGACAATCTGTCTCCATCAGGAGTAGACAGCAAGCGTGGTATGCGTCGTCTGAGATTCCCTTACACGGAAGTACAGAACAACCATTCCAATTATCAGCAAGGTGTTTCGTATCTGAAAAATGGTGGTCCGGATAATGAAGCCACAGATTTGTCGTGGGGAAAAACTAATTAATATAACCTCCTAACTAGAATTAATATGAAAAAGAATTATTTACTATATTTTTTATTGTTAGCGTTGAGCACCCCAATATGGGTGAGCTGTAATGACTGGACAGAATCAGAAGCAAAAGATTACTTCGAAGGTCCTTCAGAAGAATACTATGCAGCCCTGCGCGCATATAAAAAGTCTGATCATCCCAAAGCTTTCGGATGGTTCGGCAACTGGACAGGCGAAGGCGCTTCATTAGTAAACAGCATGGCAGGAATCCCGGATAGCGTGGATGTCGTTTCCATCTGGGGGAATTGGTCGAATATTACAGAAGCGCAAAAGAAGGATCTCAAGTTCTGTCAAGAAGTAAAAGGAACTCGCTTCACCATGTGCTTTATCATCACTTCGGTAGGTACACAGATCACTCCACAACATATATATGACAATTGGGAGTCAATGGGATTCGCAAGCCAACAGGAAGCTGTTAATGATTTCTGGGGCTGGCCTTCGGACGAGTCTGATAAAGAAGCCGTCGAAGCATCTATCCGCAAATATGCAAATGCTATCGCTGATACGATCAACAAATACGGCTATGACGGATTCGATATCGACTACGAACCAAACTATGGTAATAAAGGTAACATTGTGGACGACGATGACAGAATGTTCATATTCGTAGACGAACTTGGCAAACACTTCGGTCCTAAATCGGGAACCGGCAAGTTATTGATCATTGACGGCGAACCGCAAAGTATAAAGAACAGACCCGATGTAGGCCCTTACTTTGATTACTTTATCATTCAGGCCTATAAACCCGGCAATGACAACAATCTGGATAAACGTCTGATAGACGGTGGTGTAGCAGGTCCGGGACTCGTTCAGACTTACGGCAGCGTAATGTCCGAAGAGCAAATCACAAAGATGACCATCATGACCGAAAACTTTGAGGCCGTAGATGCTGCTATGGATGGCGGATATCCTTATACCGACCGTTATGGCAACAGCATGAAATCTTTGGAAGGAATGGCACGCTGGCAACCGAAAAATGGTTTCCGTAAAGGCGGAGTAGGAAGCTATCATATGGAAGCAGAGTATCCGACAAATCCGGAATACAAGAATCTACGCAAAGCTATCCAGATTATGAATCCTTCTACCAAACCGTTAATTAAATATTAATTCACTATGAAACAGATTAAAAACATAAGAAACTTCTTGTTGATATCGCTTATCGCAGGCGGTACATGGATCGGCTGTGACGATGCGAATTATAGTACATTGGACACACACGTCTTCTTCGAAGAAGCTTTAACTGCAACAAGCACCAAAGTGACTGTTATGGGCAGCGGTGAAACCAATGTCACACTGAACGCGCATATCAGCAATACACAACAGAAAGACAACAGCTATAGTCTGGCAATAGATCAGGCTGCTCTTGACGCATACAACAAGGCTAATGGTACAAACTACATCACATTGCCGGAAACCCATTACACCCTTCCGGACAATATTACGATTAAGGCAGGTGCTTATAATGCAGATCCTATTTCCATACATATCAAAGCATTCTCCGAGGAAATGAATGCATCCGGTGAATCATATGCTTTACCCGTACGCCTGGTAGCCAAACAAGGTAGTATTGATGTAATGCCTGTTACCGGCAGCTTGGTGATTCTTGCCAATAGTATCATGGAATTTTCCGCCCCGCAATTTGTCGGAAGTACAGAACTCGTAGCCAAGAAATTCTCTGAAGCTCCTGAAACCTACAACGAGTTTACTGTCGAAGTTCGTTTCCAGGTAAGCAATACTGCCAATCGTAACCGTGCAGTATTCAGCACATCCGGCAGCGACGGCAAGAGCTTGTTATTGCGTTTCGAAGATCCGCAAAGTGACAATAGTGACCACAAAGCTCACTCATTAGTTCAGATTCAGACTCATGAAACCTATCTGAATCCGACCTACTCTTTCGAACCTAATAAGTGGCAACATCTTGCTGTGACATACAATGGTTCTAAATATCGTATCTATATTAACGGTAAAGACGGAGGTTCAAAAGACGTTGCCGGCGGGCCTTGTATATTTGGTAATATGAGTTGGTTCAGTGGCGGTAGCTGGTGGAGTGGATGTAAAATCTTGGTAAGTGAAGCCCGTATCTGGTCTGTATGCCGGTCGGAAATTCAGATTCAGAACAACATGACCATCACAAGTCCAAAATCTCCGGGATTAGAAGCTTATTGGAGATTCAATGAAGGTAAAGGTAATGTATTTGAAGATGCTACCGGTAAAGGGCATACTATTACCACAACAGTCACTCCTGTGTGGATAGATAAGATTCTGTCTACAGATGAAGCTACTCCATGGAAATAAAATGATGGTACAATTTTAATATAGTTACTATGAATAAAGTATTTCAATCAATAATCATTACACTCATGAGTGCAATGATCCCTTTCTTCTCATCTTGCAGCGATGATGATTCGGTCAACGAATGGGATATGAGCTATGTTTCTTTATTGCCGGCAGATTATTTGAGACCGACTCCTTCGTTTACACTAAAGCATGTGGAAGAAGAAGGTATTGAAGGCAGTGTTGAGTTTCAGTTTATGGCTACAACACAAAAAGCTGTTGCCCAGGATATAAATGTAAATATTGACGCTACCTGTGATGGAATCTCAGCAGATAAGATCAACTTAACTTCCAAAACAGCCGTAATAAAGGCAAATGCTACAGCTTCAGAACCTATTACCTTAAGTATTACGGACTGGGATGAGTTGGAAAGTATCAAAGGAGAGGCAAACTATACTCTGAGAATAAAAATAACAGGTATAGAATCAACAGCAAACAGATGTTGCCAATGCAGCATATATCAGGAGATAGTGCTAAAAATCTCTAAAAGCGCTGAAAGAAAAAAGGAGAATGTACTGCTCACCAATGCTAAAGACTGGATCTTCACCTTTATGGAAGGAGTAGAAAATCCTGAATCAAACTCGGTCGCAGGAACAGGAAGCAGTGATGTTGCGACCAACGGAATACCTTTCTGGTTGACTGTTGACCTAAAAACAGTGAAAACTCTGACAGGCATTCAAACCAGACATTGGGGAGCTGGATATGCTCCTACGAAAGTCGAGATATTCACATCTGAAGATGGCGAAAAATGGGTATCCATCGGTCAATGGACTACAAAGGGAGGAACTCAGACTATCACATTTGAAGAAAGTGTCAAAACACGCTATCTGAAGTATCAGATGATCACTGTTCCCGGTCGTGTAGATATTACAAGATTCTATATATATTCTTGGGAATAAGTGTATGGAATAAGTTTTCCATCAATAAAATACCGGACAAGAGCAGACTTACAAGAAAAATGTATAAGTTTGCTCTTGTTTTTATATAGAGCTACAATCCACCTTTAGCAAACATAAATTAGATAAAATGAAAAAACATCATCTATTAGGAGTCATTCTTTTATGCAGTGGACTATTTTCCTGTTCTTCAGGAGTTATTCAGCAGGCAAACTACGAAGTTATTCCTCTGCCTCAGGAAATCAAAATTACGACCGGAAACTTTGTACTAAATGACCGTACTTCCATCGTCTATCCGAAAGATAACAAGGAAATGCAGCAAAATGCAAATCTGTTGGCGGAATACATTCATCAGATGTCCGGCAAAAAGCTGAAAGTCACTGACGAGCCAGTCACTTCAAACGCAATAATCTTAGCAACAGGTCTGAATGCAGACAATGCCGAAGCATATCAACTAAAAGTAACCCAAGACAACGTAACCATCACAGGTACTTCAGAAGCAGGAACTTTTTATGGCATACAGACTTTACGGAAGTCACTCCCAATTACAAACAAAGGAGACATAAGCCTTCCTGCTGCCGAAATTAACGACTATCCACGTTTCTCCTATCGCGGAGTACATTTAGATGTTTCACGCCATTTCTTCCCGGCCGACTCTGTCAAACACTTTATTGATATGATGGCTTTACACAATATCAACCGTCTTCATTGGCATCTGACCGATGATCAGGGATGGAGAATTGAAATCAAAAAACGTCCGGAGTTGACCACTATCGGTTCCAAACGCTCGGAGACAGTCATCGGACATAATTCCGGAGAATATGACGGCATTCCCTATAGTGGTTTTTATACACAGGATGAAGCTAGGGAGATTGTAAAATATGCAAAGGAACGCCATATCACAGTAATACCGGAAATTGACCTTCCGGGACATATGCAGGCTGCGCTTGCTGCTTACCCCGAATTGGGTTGCACGGGCGGCCCCTATGAAGTATGGAAAATGTGGGGAGTATCAGAAGATGTGCTCTGTGCAGGAAATGACAAGACACTGACATTTATAGAAGATGTCCTGAATGAAATTGTAGATATTTTCCCATCCGAATATATTCATGTCGGTGGTGATGAATGCCCGAAGGTACGTTGGAAGAAATGCCCGAAATGTCAGGCACGTATCAAGGAACTGGGGCTAAAAGCCGATAAAGGTCACACAGCCGAACAAAGACTTCAGAGTTATATCATAAATTATGCGGAACAGTTTCTTAACGGTAAAGGACGTCAGATCATTGGCTGGGAAGAAATACTGGAAGGAGGACTGGCACCCAATGCCACTGTCATGTCATGGAGGGGCATAGAAGGAGGAATTGAAGCAGTGAAGCATAAACACGACGCAATCATGACACCCAGTTCATTCCTGTACTTCGATTACTATCAGACCATGGATACAGACAATGAACCGCCTGCTATCGGAGGGTATGTACCTTTAGAAAAGGTATATAGCTACGAACCGGTTCCTCAGATACTCACTCCCGAAGAAGCTAAGCATATCGTAGGCATACAAGCCAACTTATGGACGGAATATATCCCTACTTATAGTCAGGTAGAATATATGGAACTACCCCGTATGGCCGCATTATCAGAAGTACAGTGGACTATGCCGGAGAAAAAGGAATATGCGGATTTCCTGAAACGATTACCCGGACTGATCGCTGTCTATGACATCAATCAATATAACTATGCCAAACATATCTTCCAGGTAAATTCCCAATATATCCCTGATACCGAAGCCAACGTATTGAATGTTGCCTTATCCACTATTGATAATGCTCCGGTCTACTATACACTCGATGGCAGTGACCCCACAGCCAGTTCCAATATATACACGGACACACTGAAAATCGGCCAAAGCTGCACACTGAAAGCAATCACTATCCGTCCCAACGGCAGTAGTGCAGTGTTGAAAGAGGATATCAAATTCAACAAAGCCACCATGAAGCCGATCACCATGCAGCAGCCCATTAATGAAAAGTATAAATTCGAAGGAAAGAATACACTCATTGACGGACTGGCAGGAAGCAGAAATTACCGTACCGGACGATGGATTGCCTTCTATCAGAACGATCTTGAAGCAGTGATTGACCTGCAACATGAGACTCCGATAAGCAAAGCATGGGTACGCACCTACGTAGAAATAGGAGAAGAAATTCTTGATTTACGCGAACTTTCCGTAGCCGTATCAAACGATGGAAAAGAGTACAAAGAAGTAAAATCCGAAGTTTACCCCGCCGTCAGTAAGGAAGATAAGAATGGCATCTATACCCATGAACTTTCTTTCGATACAGTGCAGGCACGTTATGTGAAAATAACAGCCCGTCCGGAATATAACCTACCGGCATGGCATTGGGGTAAAGGAAGACCGGCATTTATATTCGTAGATGAAATAGGGCTGGAATAAAACTTAAAAAGGTATGTCGTTGGGCGACATACCTTTTTTTAACATTCTCTTTATCCTCTTTATTTTTTAGACAATCGAATAATCCGTCCTTCCTTCTTATAGCTGAAGTGATTTGTATGCATCAATACATTCAATATTTCGTCCGGAAGATTATCAGTAGAGAATTCACCGGTGAACCGTTCGGTCTTCAGACTTTCGTCATCATACACAAACTTCAAGTCATATAGTTTCTCCATAATATTTGTAATCTCCAGCAATGAATGTTGCTTGAATTTCAGTTTTCCGTTAATCCACAGAAGAACTTCGGTCGGCTCGGCATATTCTATTAATTCAGCCTGATAGGTCGTTGTATTAATGTTCAACGTTTGTCCCGGTTTCAGCAGATAGCCATTATTGACGGTTCGTGGAGATTCCATTCGTACAGAACCTTGCAACAGAGTGGTCACTACCCTGTCCTCTTCTTCACGTGCCCGTACATTAAACTTTGTACCCAATACACAAGTCTTAATGTGCTTCGTATTTACAATGAATGGAGCATGCTTGTCACGAGCCACTTCAAAGTAAGCCTCGCCCGACAAATCAATCTGACGATCCGTACTCCAGAAAGAGTTACGGTAAATAAGCTTCGTAGATGCATTCAGCCAAACCTTACTACCGTCCGGAAGCACTGTTTGCGCTCTCTGTCCACCGGTAGTCATCACTGTATAATCAGAAAGTTTATTGGAAAGCAATCCCCACGCAATTCCGCCTGCGAAAACAAGACCTGCCAGAAAAGCGGCTGTCGCGGACGCATAACGTCCCCATCGAACCGATATACTTCTTCGCTTGGCTTTTTTCTCCTTTTCACGTACGAGCGACTTAAACTTCGTCAGTGACGCTTCTGTGTCTACAGCATCCATCACTGCCATACGGTCGCCTACAAAAAGGGTATAATATAGCTGCTCTAGTATTTGTCGGTTTTCCGGTGCTTCTTCACACCATAGTTCTACCTGCTGACATTCTTCGTCATTGCATCCTCCCCTCAGGTAGTTCATCAAGATAGATTCATCCATGTTCAATCATCCTTTTACTATAAAAAAATATAATACCTCTGTTATTAATACAGTTGGCAGCGCAAATATACTAAACTAAAAAAGAAAAAAATATTTTCTCCCGTTTTATTTCGTTTCTTTCATTGCTTTCATTATTTTTGCTCTGCATAAAAAATAATGAAGAATGCAACAACCTCCTATATACCTAGATATTAACAATAATAAATCTATCATCAATGCCTTGAAAGCAGGCGAAGAATATGTATTCGACGCTGTCTACAGGTATTATTTCCGTAGATTGTGCGCCTTTTGTTCGCAATATGTCAGCGAGCAGGAGGAGATTGAGGAGATTGTACAGGACACGATGATGTGGTTATGGGAAAACCGCTGTAGTCTTATGGAAGAGCTTACATTGAAAACGCTTCTCTTTACTATTGTCAAAAACAAAGCTCTGAACCGTATTTCCCATTTCGAGATCAGACGAAAAGTACATCAGGAGATTACAGAAAAATTCGAGAAAGAATTCGACAATCCTGACTTTTATCTGGAAAATGAGTTGTTCCGCCTCTATGAGAATGCTCTGAAACAGCTTCCCAAAGATTATCGGGAAGCATATGAGATGAATCGTAATCACCGGATGACCCATAAAGAAATTGCAGAAAAGCTGAACGTCTCTCCCCAAACCGTCAACTATCGTATCGGACAGGCTTTAAAGCTATTACGCATTGCCCTAAAAGACTATTTACCTTTATTTATTCTTTATTTCGGGCTTGACATATTCAAACAATCATGAAACAATTCATATCAAAAGCATGAGTGAACTCCTAGTCTATAAAGCCTCGGCAGGTTCAGGCAAAACCTTTACCCTTGCAGTGGAATACATAAAGTTGCTGATACTGAATCCACGTGCCTACCGACAGATTCTCGCCGTAACCTTTACCAATAAGGCAACAGCGGAAATGAAGGAACGTATCCTCAGTCAGCTATACGGCATTCAGATCGGCGACAAAGATTCCGAGGCCTACCTGAACCGCATCAAAGAAGAAACAAAGAGGACAGAACAGGAAATACGGGAAGCCGCAGGAATCGCCCTCGGATATATGCTGCACGACTACAGTCGTTTCCGTGTAGAAACCATCGATTCTTTTTTCCAGTCCGTCATGCGCAATCTGGCTCGTGAGCTGGAACTCAGTCCGAATCTGAATATCGAACTGAACAATGCGGAAGTACTCAGTGATGCGGTGGACAGCATGATTGAGAAACTGGGTCCCACCTCTCCTGTCCTCGCATGGCTGTTAGACTACATCAACGAACGAATAGCTGATGACAAACGCTGGAATGTATCGGATGAAGTCAAAAATTTCGGGCGCAACATCTTCGACGAAGGATATATAGAAAAAGGTGAAGGTCTCCGCCAGCGCCTCCGCAATCCGGATACCATCAAAGAATACCGCAAGCAGCTGAAAGCATTGGAAACAGAAATCCTGGAGCAAATGAAAGGATTCTATGACCAGTTTGAAGGAGAACTGGAAGGACACGCCCTTACCGCAGATGAACTAAAAAACGGTTCACGAGGAATCGGCAGCTATTTCCGTAAGCTGAACAATGGCATTCTAAGTAATGACATCCGCAATGCCACTGTAGAGAAATGCCTGGAAGATGCCAAACACTGGGCTACCAAAACATCTCCACGGTTTGCCGATATTATTGATCTTGCGAAATCCAGCCTGATACAGATACTGGAGGATGCGGAGAAGCTGCGTTCTAAAAACAATCTCCTGCTAAATAGTTGCCGGCTTTCCCTGCAGCATCTCAACAAGGTACAGCTTCTCGCCAATATCGACGAAGAAGTGCGACAGCTGAACCATGACAACAACCGGTTCCTTTTATCAGATACCAATGCCCTGCTCCATCAACTGGTTAAGGACGGAGATTCCTCTTTCGTGTTCGAAAAGATAGGAACCAACATCCGCAATGTCATGATCGACGAGTTTCAAGACACCAGCCGGATGCAATGGGGAAATTTCAAACTGCTCCTGCTCGAAGGGCTTTCACAAGGAGCAGACAGCCTGATAGTAGGAGACGTCAAACAGTCCATCTACCGCTGGCGAAACGGTGACTGGGGAATCCTTAACGGTCTGAACGACCGCATCGAGCATTTCCCCATCAAGGTAAAGACCTTAGCCACCAACCGGAGAAGTGAGACCAATGTCATCCGGTTCAACAACCAAATATTCACTGCTGCCGTAAATTACCTGAACGAAGTATACAAAAAACAGTTGGGTAAAGATTGCGATGATCTTCAGAAAGCCTATGCCGATGTGGTACAGGAATCTCCGCGAAGTGTACAGAAAGGATATGTCAAAGCCACTTTCCTGGAACCGGACGAAGCGCATGACTATACAGACCAGACGCTGATAAGTCTCGGTGAAGAAGTAGAGCATCTGCTTTCTTCCGGTGTACGGCTGAATGACATAGCTATCCTTGTACGCAAGAACAAAAGTATTCCCCGCATCGCGGACTACTTCGACAAAGAGTTACATTATAAAATTGTATCAGACGAAGCCTTCCGCCTCGATGCCTCTCTTGCCATCTGCATGATGATAGACGCACTGCGATTTCTATCCGACGAGAGCAATAAAATTGCACGGGCCCAACTGGCAATAGCCTATCAGAACGAAGTTCTGCAAAAGAATCTGGACTGGAACACCCTTCTGCTCCTTCCGATAGAAAACTATCTGCCGCCCGCATTTCTTGAAAAGCAGAAAGAACTCCGTCTCATGCCTCTCTACGAATTGCTGGAAGAACTATTCAGCATCTTCAAAATGAGTCACATTGAAGAACAGGATGCCTATCTGTTTGCCTTCTTCGATGCCGTAACGGATTATTTGCAAAGTAACTCCTCGGAGCTCGACGGTTTTATCCGCTACTGGGATGAGACGCTGTGCAGCAAAACCATTCCCAGCGGTGAAGTGGAAGGTATCCGAATCTTCTCCATCCACAAATCCAAAGGATTGGAATTTCATACAGTACTCCTTCCCTTCTGCGACTGGAAACTGGAGAATGAAACGAATAACCAACTGGTATGGTGTGCCCCTCAGGAAGCTCCGTTCAATGCCATGGATATCCTTCCCATCAATTACTCGACACAAATGGCCGAATCCATCTATGGGAACGATTATCTGCTGGAACGTCTTCAACTGTGGGTGGACAATCTCAACCTGCTTTATGTAGCCTTCACCCGTGCCGGAAAGAATCTGATCATCTGGAGCAAGAAAGGACAAAAAGGAACTATGTCCGAACTGTTGGCCAATACACTGCCTGTAGTTGCCCTCAAAGAAGGTCTCGACTGGGAGGAAGATTGCTATGAACAAGGAGAACTCTGTCCTTCGGAAGAAGAAAAAGCAAAAACTTCGACCAATAAACTGACTCAGAAGCCGGATAAGTTGCCTGTCCACATGGAGTCCATGCGTCATGAGATTGAATTCCGTCAATCCAACCGCTCCGCCGATTTCATTCAGGGGATCGAGGAAGAAGAATCGGATGACCGTTTCATTCATCGCGGACGTATGCTGCACACGCTATTTTCTGCCATAGAAACAGCAGAAGATATTGATCCGGCTATTGAGCGCCTCATTTTCGAAGGGGTCATCGCCAGCAGCGAAAAGGCCGAAGAAATACGGGAAGTAGCCCGAAAAGCATTCTCCTCCCCGGAGATTCAAGACTGGTATTCGGGGGAATGGACCCTGTTCAACGAATGTGCCATCATTTACAAAGAAAAAGGGGTGTTGCAAACCCGACGTCCCGACCGTGTAATGATGAAAGACGGTCAAGTAGTTGTAGTTGACTTCAAATTCGGTAAAGAGAACCTCCAATATAACAAACAGGTAAAAGGATATATGCAACTGCTTACTAAGATGGGATATAAAAATATCACCGGCTACCTGTGGTACGTAGATGAAGAGCTAATTGTAAAAGTGAAATAATGAAAGCCGCACCGCTCATAGGAATTAGCCGCCATCGGCTCAGTACTGATGGAGAGGGAGTCACTACTCTGGTGGCTTTCCATGGCTGCCCGCTGCGCTGCAAATATTGCCTCAATCCGCAATCTCTGCACTCAGAAGGTATATGGAAGAACTATGACTGCGAGCAGCTTTATGAGGAAGTCCGACAGGATGAATTATACTTTCTAGCCACTAACGGAGGCATTACATTCGGAGGCGGAGAACCTTGTTTACAGAGCGATTTCATTTATGAATTCCGTCAACTCTGTGGACAGGAATGGCAGCTTTCCGTAGAAACGTCACTCAATGTAACGCAAGAGAATATAGAGAAACTAGTACCTGTTGTCGATTCTTATATCATCGATATCAAAGACATTAATAATACCATATACCAGAAGTACACCGGAAAAAATAATGAAAAAGTCCTGCATAATCTTCAATATTTGATTGAGCACGGAAAAAACGAACAAATCATTGTCCGTACCCCCGTCATTCCCGCATACAATACAGAGAACGACGTCGATAATAGCATCCGTTTACTGAAAGAAATGGGAATCATCCAATTCGATCGGTTTACTTATAAAACACCTAACAATTGTCAGCCATGAAACGAGGAAAACAAACCTGCAAGATATTAAAGGATATCCGCAGACAAATAGCAGAAGCTAATGATATTGAGTTCATTACTTCCGAGTGTCAATATCAGGGTGATTGTCTGGGCACTTGTCCCAAGTGCGAAGCCGAAGTACGTTATCTGGAACAACAGTTGGAACGTAAACGGATGGCTGGAAAAGCCATAACTATATTGGGGATATCTGCCGGACTGGTAGCAATGGCACCGATGACTTCATGTAGTAGTTCTCCTAATAAAGGAACTAACCAGGAAACTATCAGTGACTCTACCAATGCTAGTGTAATGTTTGGAGAAATATGCCCGACTCCTGTAGAAGATACTATACCTATGGTAGAGAAAGATACAGTAAACAAACAAGAATTACCTGAACTACCCCAAGAGATGGGATTAATTGAGATTACTCCTATATCAGGCGATATAATAACGGTAAAAGACTCGCTTTCTGAAAAAGATTCGCTTACCGATGTATTAGAAGTGGCTGCTGTCATGCCTGAATTTCCGGGAGGAGCACGAGAACTAATGAAATTCATTAGTGCAAACATAAGATACCCCTCAATGTCCCAGGGAGGTGTATGTCAAGGCCGCGCCATTGTACAATTTATCGTAGATAAAGAAGGAAATATAGTTCAACCCAAAGTTGTACGTGGTGTAGATCCTTATCTGGATAAAGAAGCATTACGTGTCGTCGGTCTTATGCCTAAATGGAAACCGGGAGAACTGGATGACGGAACGAAAGTAGCCGTCCGCTTTACGATTCCTGTAATGTTCAGGCTGCAATAAACAAATATCTAAGATAGAAAAAACTTATAATTGATATGCAATCATTTCTCCAACTAGTCGCTCACGATTTATATGCCAAGATAGGAAACGATCTGTCTCGTACAGTACTCGTCTTCCCTAACAAGCGTGCCAACTTATTCTTCAACGAACATCTGGCAGGAGAATCCGACCAACCGATCTGGTCTCCTGCCGCAATGAGTATCAGCGACCTGTTCAGGAAGTTATCTGTACAGAAAGCGGGTGACCCTATCCGGTTGGTCTGCGAACTATATAAAGTATTCCGTGAAGAAACAGAAAGCCAGGAAACACTGGACGACTTCTATTTTTGGGGCGAGCTGCTGATCAGCGATTTCGACGATGTAGATAAAAACCTGGTAGATGCGGATAAGCTCTTCAGTAACTTGCAGGACCTGAAGAATCTGATGGACGATTATGAATTCCTTGATAAAGAGCAGGAAGAAGCGATTCAACAGTTCTTCCAAAACTTCTCTATCGAGCGTCGTACCGTACTCAAAGAGAAGTTTATCTCCCTTTGGGACAAACTGGGTACTATCTACCACCGCTACCGTGAGAACTTAGCGGAACTCGGAATAGCCTATGAAGGAATGTTATATCGCAATGTAATCGAGCAACTCGATACCACCCGATTGAAATACGACAAATATATCTTTGTCGGCTTCAACGTGCTCAACAAAGTAGAGACCAAGTTCTTTCAGCTATTACAAGATGCGGATAAAGCCATGTTCTACTGGGATTACGATCTCTTTTATACCAAGCAAATAGTCAAACACGAAGCCGGAGAATTCATCAACCGTAATCTAAAACTATTCCCGAATGAATTGCCCGAAAGTTGTTTCGACACTCTGCGGAAGCCGAAGAACATACGCTATATCTCCGCTTCTACCGAGAACGCGCAAGCCCGCTTTCTTCCGGAATGGGTACAAAGTACTCTTTCCACTGCCAACGAAGAAAAAGAGAACGCCGTAGTCCTCTGCAACGAAGCCCTGCTGCTTCCCGTACTCCACTCCATCCCGCAAGAAGTGAAGAACGTCAACATCACGATGGGTTTCCCGCTTGCACAAACTCCGGTATACAGCTTTATTAATGCCGCTATGGAATTACAAACGAACGGCTACCGTACCGCTACCGGACGTTTCACCTACGAAACCGTATCCGCTATACTGAAGCACCCATATACCCGTCAGCTATCCATCAACGCTGAACCTCTGGAACGGGAACTGACCAAGACTAACCGCTTCTACCCGCTCCCTTCGGAACTGAAAATGGATGATTTCCTGATCAAACTTTTCACTCCCCGAAGCGGCATCAAGGAGTTATGCGACTACCTGACCGAATTAATCAAAGACATCTCCCTTCTCTATCGGGAAGAAAGCGAGTACAACGATATCTTCAACCAACTTTACCGGGAATCCCTCTTCAAGAGCTATACCACCATCAACCGTCTCTATAGCCTGATAGAAACCGGAGAGCTGAATGTACGCACCGACACACTAAGACGCCTGGTCAGCAAAGTGCTGACCGCCTCCAACATTCCTTTCCATGGTGAACCTGCCATTGGTATGCAAGTCATGGGAGTACTGGAAACCCGTAACCTTGACTTTCGCAATATCATCCTTCTCTCTCTCAACGAAGGACAATTGCCTAAATCAGGAGGTGATTCTTCCTTTATTCCCTATAACCTCCGGAAAGCTTTCGGTATGACCACCATCGAACACAAAAATGCGGTCTATGCCTATTATTTCTACCGACTGATACAACGGGCGGAAAACATCACCTTGCTTTACAACACTTCTTCCAATGGGCTGAACCGTGGAGAAGAATCCCGTTTCATGTTACAATTGCTTGTAGAAGGGCCTCACAAGATTACCCGCGAATATCTTGAAGCCGGACAATCTCCTCAAGGTACAACAGATATCAGCATAGAGAAAACTCCGGAAGTATTCGAACGACTTCGCTGCTCTTATGATTGTTCGAATCCCCAATCGTATATACTTTCTCCTTCAGCCCTCAACGCCTATCTCGATTGCCGGCTGAAATTCTATTACCGTTATGTAGCCAGACTAAAAGCACCGGACGAAGTCAGTGCGGAAATCGACTCCGCATTGTTCGGAACCATCTTCCACCTCTCCGCCCAATTAGCTTATACAGACCTGACCGCTAACAGGAAAATAATACAAAAAGAAGATTTGGAACGCTTGCTGCGCAACGAAGTCAAACTACAAAACTATGTTGACCTCGCTTTCAAGCAAGAGCTTTTCAAGGTTCCGGCAGACGAAAAGCCCGAATATAATGGCGTACAACTCATCAACTCCAAAGTAATCGTCTCCTATCTGAAACAACTGCTGAGGAATGACCTGCAATACGCCCCCTTCGAAATGGTCGCCATGGAAAAACCTGTTGCCGAAAAGATAACGATTCAGACCGGTCAAGGTCCGATCACCCTCCGATTGGGAGGAACCATCGATCGTATGGATGCCAAAGACACCACCCTGCGTATTGTAGACTATAAAACCGGAGGAAGCCCCAAGACGCCTGCCAACATCGAGCAACTGTTTACTCCGTCGGAAACGCGTCCCAACTATATCTTCCAGACTTTCCTGTATGCTGCCATTATGAGCCGGCAGCAGTCTCTGAAAGTAGCTCCTTCCCTTCTCTACATCCATCGGGCAGCCTCTGAAAGCTATTCGCCCGTCATTGAAATGGGAGAGCCACGCCAACCGAAGATTCCGGTCAACAACTTTGCCTTTTTTGAAGATGAATTCCGAGAACGTCTGCAAAGACTATTAAAAGAAATATTCGATGAGAATGAGCCTTTCACACAGACAGAAGATACAAAGAAATGTGCTTATTGTGATTTTAAAGCCATTTGTAAACGATAAAATGCTGAAAGAATAATTTATAACTATCAAACAAAACCTGTCCTGTTATTCTGAGCTGTCACTACTTCTCTAAAGTAATGTGCTTAGAAAACAGGACAGGTTTTTATCTTATATCGAACTTATATTAGCTTTCCAACAACGGAATCGAGAAACTGAACGTAGAACCTTCTCCTTTCTTCGAAGTGAACCAAAGCTCACCTCCGTTCTTAGTAACAAAGTCCTTACAGAGCAGCAGTCCGAGTCCCGAACCTTCTTCATTATTTGTACCGAAAGTACTGAAATGCGTATCGGTATGCAACAATTTCTTCTGATTTTCTTCATCAATACCACACCCGCTATCCTTCACGCTAACTATCGCCATGCTATCTTCTTCTCTCAGTGATACCAAGACTTCCGATCCCTCGTTACTGAACTTGATTGCATTACTTATCAAGTTACGGATAACCGTCTTAATCATATCAATATCCGCACGTACTTCCATACGATCTTCAGGTATTTCCACAGCAATGTGGATATTCTTCAGCCCGGCTACCATTGTAAAGATCTCGCTCACTCCTTCCACTACTTCTACCATATCGATATTCTGGTAAACAACTTTCAGCTTACCAATCTGACTCTTCGTCCACTTCAATAAGTTGTCGAGTAAGGAAAATACATCCTCTGTTGTCTGATTGGCCATTGTCAGCAGTTCATACATTTCAGAGCCGATAGTTTCACTCGGTAGGTTCAGAATCAGCATATTGAGCACCATCTTAATAGAGCCCATAGGCGAACGCAGGTCGTGTGCAATCACAGAGTAGAGTTTATCACGTCCTATGATAGTCTTGCGCAACTCTTCTGTTTGTGCTATGATAATTCGTTTGGCTGCCACCAACGAGATCTGATGCGTTACACGAATAATCAGTTCCTCTTTATTAAACGGTTTGGAAATAAAATCGTTACCGCCCACCTGAAATCCTTTCACGATATCCGCCGTACTATTCAAAGCAGTAAGAAAGATCACTGGAATTTCGCTCATTTCTTCATCGGCCTTCATTTGCTGGGCTACTTCGAAACCGCTGATATCCGGCATCATCACATCCAGCAACACAAGATCAGGTTTTTCTTTCTTCACCTGCTCCAAAGCCTGAGTTCCATTGCCTGCTGTTACAATATTGAACTTCTCATTGGTCAGAAGCACCTTCAGCAGAAGGACATTTGAAATTACGTCGTCCACAATAAGGACCTTATATTCGGAAGGATTAATTTCCACATTCATATCATTCTATTTTTTATGTTACATCAGACATTTTTAAAATACTCAATCATACGCTTCAGCCCATCTTCCAGCTCGACGGTAGGCTGCCATCCCAGTTTCTCTTTTGCCAGTTTTATATCCGGCTGACGCTGTTTCGGATCATCGGTCGGCAGAGGTTTAAAAACTATCTTCGAAGTAGAGCCAGTCATCCGGATCACTCTTTCCGCCAATTCAAGAACCGGAAACTCATTCGGATTTCCAATATTTATCGGACCCGTAAAGTCATCCTCCGTATCCATCATCCGCACCATTCCTTCTATCAGGTCATCGATATACTGAAAACTGCGTGTCTGTTTCCCATCACCATATATCGTGATATCTTCATTATTCAGCGCCTGTATGATAAAGTTTGAGACCACACGACCATCATTAGGAAGCATTCTCGGACCATAAGTATTAAAGATACGAATGATCTTGATGCGAGTCTGATTCTGGCGGTAGTAATCCATAAACAAGGTTTCAGCACATCTCTTTCCTTCATCATAACATGAGCGATAACCTACCGGATTCACATTTCCCCAATAGCTTTCCGGCTGAGGATGAATAATTGGATCACCATACACTTCGCTAGTGGAGGCTTGCAGTATTTTGGCATCCAGTCTCATCGCCAGTCCGAGCATATTGATAGCCCCCATCACAGATGTTTTGGCAGTTTGAATCGGATCATGTTGGTAATGAATGGGTGACGCCGGACAAGCCAGATTGTAAATTTCATCCACTTCGGCAGAATAAGGATAAGTAACGTCGTGTCTTACAACTTCAAAATGATGGTTTCCCATCAAATGCTTTATATTGTCCTTAGAACCTGTAAAGAAGTTATCCAAACATATAACGTCGTGTCCTTCATTTACAAGTCGAGTACAAAGATGCGAGCCTATAAATCCAGCCCCGCCACTTACCAATATTCTTTTCATCTTCTAATTTTAACTATTGTTTTTCAGAGAAGAGAACTTCCCCGTCTTGTTTATAGAGGCAAATGTAAACGATTTGCTCATAATATACAATTTTAAAGGTGGATATTTTTTAAGAAAAGCAAAAATAAAATAGTTTCAGTTTCCGAAACAACTTTCCTGTGTCAAGTGTTATTAATAGAAACAAACCACTAATTCAATAGGATTATGATAATGAATGAACTTAATACAAACCTGATAGAAGCGGCCAAAGAAAAGTTCCCTGCAAAAGGACAATTGGCAAATATATTAATGGATACCCTTTATATGGGCAAGGAAGCTATCTACCGGAGGCTGCGTGGCGAAGTCCCCTTTACATTTCAGGAAGCAGCCATTATTTCAAAAGAACTGGGGATATCCCTGGACAGAATTGCCGGAGTTAGCTTCAGCAACAATGCAATGTTCGATATCAATGTAGTAGATCATGGCAACCCCTTCGAAACTTACTATGATTTCCTCAACAAGCACGTCAAGTTATTCCATACGCTGCGGGAAGATCCGAATGCCTCATTAGGTACAGCCTCCAATGTAATTCCGCAGACACTATATCTGAAGCACGAACTTCTGGCCAAGTTCCGTTTCTTCAAGTGGATGTATCAGAATGAACATATTAAGTGCAAACATTTCGAAGAACTGGAGATTCCTCAAAAGATAATCAATGTCCAGCAAGATTTTGCGAAACTTTCGCATCATATTCATTCTACCGATTACATTTGGGACAGCATGGTTTTTCTTCATCTTATCAATGATATACAGTATTTTTCCGACATACATCTCATTTCAGACGAAATGAAGCAAAATCTGAAAGAAGAATTGCTGATACTTACAGATGAGTTGGAAAGGCTTGCTATAAAAGGAAAGACAGACTTTGGTAATGATGTGCATATTTATGTGTCACAAATCAACTTCGAGGCGACTTACAGTTATCTCGAGACAAGTACACTACAACTTAGTCTGATACGTGTTTATTCCATTAATTCACTCACTACACAGGACGTTCAGATGTTTCAAAGTCTGAAAGAATGGATTCAGTCATTAAAGAAATTCTCTACACTCATCTCAGAAAGTGGTGAGATGCAACGCATCCAATTCTTTAATCAACAGCGCGAAATCATTGATGCTCTATAGAGTTCTTCCTAATTTCGATAATCGAAACTAACTGAATTTTATAATTCCAAATCATGAAAGTAGACAAGCTTATTGCCTACTTTTTTCCATTATACGTTCTTTTTCTATCTCTATTCTATCAAATGAGAAAAAGCTCTTACTCTTCAGAACTGTTTTCCCACACAAAACTCTCGTTTACATGCCGTAATTTTGCATAGAATGTATCACATAAAGTATTAACGTATATAAAAGAGAACAAACAATGAAAAATGGTATTGTAAACGAGTTGATTACTGCAATGAAAGAACGGATCCCCAAAGGACAAAATCTTGCCAATTCTCTGGCAGACATCTTGTATATGGGTAAAGAAGCCGTCTATCGCAGACTACGGGGTGAAGTAGCTTTTACTATCGACGAAGTAGCCCTTCTGTCTAAAAAACTGGGGATTTCTATTGATCAGATTATAGGTAACCACCTTTCCAATAGAGTTACTTTTGATATGAACCTGCTGCATTCGCCCAACACTTTAGAAAGTTATTATGAGATTATCAGCCGTTATCAGCAGATATTCGATTATGTGAAAGGAGACGATACGACGGAAGTATATACAGCTTCCAATCTTCTTCCCTTCACACTTTATTCATCTTACGAATACATGTCTAAGTTCCGCCTTTGCCGATGGATTTATCAGAACGGGCAAATGAAAACACCGAACTCACTGGCAGAGATGCAGGTAGAAGACAGAATCGTGAAAGCACATAATAAGCTGAGTGAAAGTGTAAAGCAATGTCGGAAGACCTATTTTATCTGGGATAGCAACATCTTTCTTTCCTTTGTCAAAGAGATCAAGTATTTCGCAAGTCTGAATCTGATTACGGAAGACGACGTGGCACACCTGAAAGATGAACTCTACCAATTGCTTTCAGTCATGGAGACACTATCTGTTAAGGGAGAATTCAGTGAGGGGCGAAAAGTCTCTTTCTATCTCTCAAACATTGATTTCGAAGCGACTTACACCTACATAGAGAAACAAGACTACCAAGTCAGTTTGCTCCGGGTGTATTCCATCAATTCGATGGATTCGCAAAGTCCGCAAATCTGTCAGATACAGCGGAACTGGATTCAATCATTGAAACGACATTCCACACTAATTTCAGAAAGTGGAGAAGCCCAGCGTATCGAGTTCCTGCAAAAGCAACGTACAGTGATTGATACTCTCTAAAGTACAAACAGCCCGGATCATTATCGACCCGGGCTGTTCTCCCTTCAGGATATTACTATTTATCCTGTCCCACTAATAATAGTTCCCCACTATTCTTAGATCATTCTATTGATTCTCTTCCTGAATGCGATGCACCCATCCATTGACAACAATCTGTACAGCAAGCCATGATTCAGACAAGAAAAAGATTATATGATAGTTGCTCTGTCGATCCAGATATTCTTGTGTGCTCAGATTTTTACCCTCCGCATTGGTCATAGCAAGATAATCAATCAGATTTATATCGAACACTCTCTTTCCGGATGCTTTTTCAGTAAGCACCAAACGAGTTTTCCGGTCTTCCATCAGTCTCATTGTATTCATGTCTACATAGGCAGTCGCAGGATCCTTCTGTTCCATATAGTAAGGTCGGAAACTCAACACATCATCATCCAGTAATGAATTATCATGTCCCAGATGTCCATTAGATTCTATAATCTCATAGTCATAGTCATTCATATCCAGTGTCCAGCTGCCTGTATAAGACTGGAAGCCAAATCGTACGATTTTTGTATCTCTGATCAGATTTATCGTCTCAGTCTGGTGGACGGTCCCATCGAAGTTGACATTGATGACTTCACCATACCAGAGCGTTTCCATCCTTTTATTGATGATGAGAGAGGCTTCACGTTTTAGTTTCAATTTTAAATCCGTAAGAGTAGAGACACCAGGTGTCAATGAAGTGATATCATATGAATCACGTGCACCGGCCCATGCCATAAACTGATATTGTCCGACAGGAAGTTCAACTTCCATCAGGTAATTGCCGGTAGACAATGCACTTCCCTCTTCAGCTTGTTTAAACAGATATTTCCCATTCTTATCAAATACATAAAGTTCTACTTTATCTACCTGAGCATGAAACGCATCCGCAAACTCCATGTTATAGTCATACTTGAACTTCACTGACAAGCGGCATTCCGGCAGGTCTTCATTAAAGCTGTCGCATGAAGCTACTATCCCGGAACTCATCAACAGAATACCTAAGGCAACGTAACATATAAGGCTTTTTAGATTCATATTTTCCTTTTTTTCAATTATATATAGAGGAAAAGAAATAATCTCTTTTCTCGTTATTTCCTAATTCAGAGGATAGAATACTTTATTGATTCCATCAAAAGTAATATCCCGAAATTTTAAAAAGTTTTCGGCAACTTTGAAAATATTGGGAGTAAAGTTGTGGGAGAGTTTCTCCCACAACTTTTATTTGAAAAATCTATTTCTATTACTAATTCCGAATTACATAATTTCCTCTTGAGTATACCAAGTCCAAGGATTAGGTATAATTTCAATAGACAACCAACCTTCGTCACTCTCATCCGGCGTTCCTTCGTCCGGATCCGGAATAGCCGGATATCCTGGATTGTTAAACTTCTTAACATTGATATCGTAAACAGAGTTACGAACAACTCCAAATTCACCTAATTCATTTGTTACAGCACTGGTATCATCATGTTTGATCATAATTTTGTAGTAACTTACAGCACCTACATAATAAGTAAGACCTGTTACAGTTATAGCTCTGTCTTTAGCTGCAACATTTCCTACATTAGCTTTTGTTGCTTTAAAATCGTCAACAAGACTGGTAATAGCTGTAGCATCAGCTGTAGCAGGAAGGCTAATTTCACCTACACCAACAGCAGCTAAATATCTATTATACGCAGTAGTACGAGCAGTCGGGAAGGTAGTAGGCTCTTTATCAGCATATTTAGCTTTCAATTCTGCCTCAATCCACTCCATTAATGTAGCAAAAGTATAGAAGCCACCATTGATTAACATCCAGTCACCGACAAGTTTCGGATCTGTTTCCTGAGCTGTAGATGGAGTACCATCATTTGGCGCAGGTCTGCCATATTCAGACGGAATGAATTTAGCCTTCAACAGTACATGTGTAGTATAAGCATGTACATTATGAGTTGCAGTCTGCGTATTTTCAAGACAATATTCAGCAACTTTATTCACCGTAGTTGTAGGATCATTCCAAATTGAAGGAGCTGAAGTACTGGTATAAGCATTATAGTTAGCCAAAGCTTGAGTACTATAGTTAGGGTCAACTCTGTATGAACCGATCTTATACTGGTCAAACGGAGTAATACATGTACCACGAGCACCTAAAGGTTTATTAGCAGGAGTCTCATTCCAAGTCAACGTTCTCTTAGATACAGGGAAGAATGTCTTGTTAGTAGCATTCAACACCCATCCCGCATCCGAAATAGTTGCCTTTGCATCAGAATCAGCAGTAACATATACACGAACTTTTGATACAACACGGTCAATTCTGATAGATATTGGATTATTAGTAGCTGCTGTCTCAGTTGCATAAAGAGCCAAATCGACAGGAGCACCAAATGTTCCTGAAGCTTCATCTTCATCTGAAGGTTCTAACGAACCTTTGGCGTTAGACATCATAAATTTACCAGCAGTTGTCATAGAAGCCGAAGTATCGTCAAGAGCTGCATTTACTGTTGCATAAGTCGTTCCAACAGGCCATTTTTGATCTGTCTCACTAGCAGTCTTTGCTTCAAATTTAGGAGATGGATTCGCAATAATCAATATTCGTTTAGAAGTTGCAGGGACTTTAAAAGCCTTACCTGCAGCCCCACTAGGAATACCATTGGCATCAAGACCAGCTTCGTCATTATCCAATGTCAAGTCAGCAGTTACAGTTGCAGCATCCTCATTCGCATTTGCCGTAAAGAATATGGCACGCACTGTAGTGATTTTTGATTCGTCCTCTGTTGCAGCTTCCTGATTCGGGTTATGCAATCCACGAGTTTGTACCGGAGTCTTTACAGCTAATGCCACCCATGCGTCTCCTGTCGGGTCTGTCACCAATTGATTATCATCACCTGGATTCCCAGTCGGCACTAAATCTTCGTTACTACAAGCAGCAAAAGCCACAGCAGCAAGCGCTAACATAAGAAAATTCTTCTTTTTCATTGTTTTTACAAATTAATAAAAGCGTTTGTAACTAGTTTATTTATCTCTATTTTCTTTTTTTCTTTTCTATTTCAGCTGCATTCGTTTTTTTCTTAGCCAGTTCCTCCAAATTCTGTCCGGCAGCTTGCAGACCCGATTTGGCTGCGGCTTTCAAATATTCTTCCGCATGTTCATACTCTCCTTTTAATAACATTAATACACCCATAGCATTGCTATACTCAGGCAGCTGCTTATTGACATTTACCATATTCAGATAGCGTTCCGCAGATACCAAGTCATTACGCGAAAGAGCAGCAGCGGCAGCATTAATACTGGCGATCTCATCCTTCGGATACATCCGGACCGCAGTCTCGAACACATCGATGAATTCCTGAGAACCCTTCGGATAGCTGTTGGCAACCATAAACATTTCATTCAGGCTCAGATTCTGAGGACGTGTCTTTATGATCTCTTTCGCTTCGTCCAGATTAAAGTTCTTAATCTCATAATTCACCTTACAAATAGCCACACGAAGACTTGGGAATATATATTTCAACATATATCGATAAGGTACTCCGCCACGAAGCTGCATCAACTTAGCTTCCCTACCTTTTTCAACAGGGATATCATTGATAATATTCAGCGCTTCATCTTTATATTCAAAATCAATCGTATCCAGCGCCTTCACCAGTCCATCCCAGTTTTCACCACCAAAGATGATATAATACTGATTTCTCGAGAAATCGTATCTGGATGCCAGATAATCACGTAGCGCCATCGCACGTCCTTCGGACAGACGTTTGTTATTTGCCAATGATCCTTCAGGTGAAGCATAGCCTACAATATCCAATTTGTTTACCTTGATACTAGGATCAGACTTCAATTCATCAATCATCGCACGGATCTTAGCCAGCTCCTTCGGGTTATTCATATATTCCGGACGAATATTAATCTTGTTCACCTCGAAGTCGAGGAAACATTCCGCCTGTATATCACGGCTCTTCACTTCTTCCGCTTTAGGCTGCAAATAGGCAAAGAAAGGTGTTACCACGTAAGGTACTAATATACGTTCCAGTTCAATATCCCCAAGTGGTTCCACATCCATCAGCTGAATTTCGCCGCAGCCGCATTCGTCGCGCTGTACGTCCACCCGGGCATCGTCCATCCACGATTCGTAAGGCAATATATATCTGTATCGAATCGTATCATTTCTTTTCTTGCTACCCTTTTCCACCACATAAGGTTTTTCGTAGCTATCCTTCTCCTTCGCACTCATCAATGAAAGCCAGCGTTCATACGCCAGGTATTCATTATGTCCCTTGATGGATACTTTCGGAAGATTGTAAGTATGTGCAGGAGCAACCAGTTGCGGAATAAAATCCACTCCGTGTGCCGATTTGACCTTTACATCCTCCAGAACGAAGTCAATATTTATATAAACCGATTTACCGCGCTGTTCCAACTGTACCGGTACTACAGAGATAACCCCGTCATAAGAGCGTGTCTGGGCAACTGCCGGATTTATATTCTGACATAAGATAGCCAATACACACACGATGAATTGTATACTTCTGTTCATCATTCTATTCTACTTTATTTAATTACGTAAATAAGTGACACACTCGCTTTGGTGGGACCGAAATAGTTTTTACTGCTGTCTTTCAGTTTGGTACCACACGCCCTGCACGGATATTTGTCATATACAATATGTGCATACCCCACTCCTACCGATGCTTCGATGCTCCAGCGTTTCTTCAGAATCCATGAATGACCGACGGAAACACCCCCGCCATACAGATATCCCTGATAGCGGCTATTCTGCATATTCTCACTAATAAACGACCAGTCCGGGAACCCACCGACATTGAAGTCTGCATAATGTCCATGCACTCCGATGAACGTACGTCTGAACCTCTCACAAAACCAGTAGCGGACTTCCGGCTGTATTCCCCAATGGCGCAGACGTCTTCCGTTGTCCGGCTTCCAGGGATTATAGTTCACCGGAACGTCCAGCGTCCACTTACGTGCCAGTCCGAATTCCAGCCCGAGATTCATGGTAGTCGTAGCGTCATATAGAAGGTTGCTTTTAAGCGCAACTTTCTGAGCTTTACTCTCGATAAAACATCCGAGCACCAATACTATGAGTATACTAACTTTCTTCATTTATCTTACGTTTATTAATTACCCTTTTGAGTGATATCAATTTTGATACGCTTCACCGTACTTTCACCTGTATATAAACTACCGGGCATAATTGTTGTCAGATACACGATACCGTTTCTCGTTGTTGAAGCCGTATTAGGCATTATTTTAATATAGATATGCCCGTCTTCCACTATGATTTTATCCGTATCATTTCTGTCCACCATCGAAGATGGCAGTAATTTTATCCATTCCTTAGGATTGTCAGTACCATCTTCCACCTCCCCGGTAAGGCAATGATAATCCACCTCACCAGTCGTCGGAAACGGATAACTATTGGCAGGCATGTATTTAAGTATGGTACCGCCGGCATCAATAGCCGCTCTTCGTCTGATATGAACCTGTTTTTCCAAATTTCCAAGTTTTAATGTTATATATGCATTCACTTTATCTCTTCCCTCAAAACTCTGCCCCACTTCACTATACATCAGCCAGCTTTGTATCAATACACTGACCGGAGTGACACGTGGAGAAGTGCTTGCTACTATAGGCAATTTTCCGTCAGCGGGACTGCTTAGCGCAAACGAATTATCAGCTTCGGCCATATTGTCGGTTATTGTACGCGCATCCGGAAAAGCCTTTTCACAATCCGTTATCACTTTAAAAGCCTCATAAGTACTCGCATCATCCGGAGAATAAGCTATAAAGACAGAATTACTCACACCCAGATAATAATCATTGTTAGCTATAATCTCATAAGAATTACTGTCGTCCACTGTAATTTCAAAATCCAGATCCGTATTCGACGGTTTAGAAAGCTTTGCATCCGCTACGGTATCATACCCCCGTCCATGCACTTTCTTTATTGTAAAAGTATACGCATGATTCCGATATATATTCATATAGTTCAGATCCTTATCTACTATCGCCATTTTGTAATAATAGCTTTTAGTTTCATAAATTCCCTGAATGATCAGATATGTACTATAAGTCTGGGTATTGGTTTCATAGATATAAATAGGACTGTTTTCGGTACTTTGTTTATTGGTTATCGTTTCTGCTGACACCAAAGGCAACGAGCATGAAGCATCGTATTGATAATTCGTCAAATTACCAGCATTGCCCATAATAGAAGCAGGGATAAGGTTATGCAACTGCCCCTGTCGCGGAACGTTTGCCACAGCAGACACTCCTTCCAGTTCAAAGTTCGATGCTTCATTAACAACCACGATTTTGGCAACCGCCCGAAGAAGCATCAACGAACTCCCGTCACTCTTTTCTATCTTCGTTGTATTATCCACCTTATCTACTTCCAGCAAATAACTCATCGGTATCGTCTCACCCACACCGCTGAACGGGATGCGGGCAGGAGAAGTACTTGCCGGCTCCGTCAGCAAGTTCGTACATGCAGTAGCCAGGGTAGTTGTTCCCTCAATCAACTTCTCAGTAAGTTGTGACTCATTGAAAACATATCCCGTAGAAGCATTTCCGTAATAAAACTGAGCCATCGGATTAGCTAATATCAGCAACTGGTACTTACTTCCATCAGTCCGCTTAGTTAAAAGGACATATCGCTTTCCTGCAAACTCGAAGGCCTGCACAGCTTCTACAAAAATAGCCCCTGTGCCACTCCCTCTGAACACGAGTACCCAGGGAGTCATTTCGACCGTATTTTCATCCCCTAGTGCCCTGGTCGAAGGCAGGCGGTATGAATTCGCCCGTGCAAAAATCTCAAGCCGTACCTTGTCTTCCGAAATATCTCCCGGATCATCCGGCTCTCCCGTCAACAATGTTTCATGCTCACAGGCGGATATCAGTAAGATGATCACCAGACCAAATATCTTCATTATATATTTCATCATTTTCTTCATCTTTTCACGCAACGTATTGATAATTAACCTCCTGTATCATCGGAATTAATTGTTCGGACAAGGAATAGCGTTCTGAATACACAATATCATTCAGATTATCATAAGCAGTAATATAATTCAATTGGTTTATTACGGGAATATAATACGGTTCATTGGCAAAAAATACAAAATCATACGTTTCCGGATTGACTAGATGTGTACAGCTCTGAACATCTATTCCTCTGATCGAAATAAACGTCCCTTTAGCAGTAGTATTATTAGTGAAAGTATCATCCATACAAGATAATATAGCTACTAATAATAAAAGGTTGAACAACCCAATATTCACTTTAAATCCCTCTAATCTCATTAAACATTCGTATTTACCTGACATTGGTACTCAGTCAAGCCTTAATCTGTAATCAGTCAAAATCTCATAATGCAAATGTCGGGATATTGCATGACTCTGCGAATTTCATTCATTTCTCATACAGACAATGAAAGTTATCTTATATGGCTAATAAAGAGGTCGTCCGAATGGAATATTGCGAAATCTAAAAATAAGGAGTAGTAAAACAGGCATTTTGCACTATTAGAATAAAAAAAAGACAAAAGTTTCAGCATTCGAAACTTTTAGTGTGAATTAATATAAATAAATTCCATAATAAAACAAGCCCCCGGATAATCTCATCCGAGGGCTATGTTATATACTATGATACAGGTGAAAAATCAGAGTGTTTTACGTTCTGTCTCCGTAGGTGCCACCTCATCCGGGATACTAAACTCCCGGTTGGCAAACAAATCCGCCAGTCCCGAAATCTGCTTCAAACGCAGCAGTTCATCCCGATCCATTCCGATATTTTTCATAATCCACTGGTCGGACATGCCGGCTCTGTCCAATTCTGCTACAATGTTACACATCAGCTCAATATTATGCATCCCACGGGCACGGTTGTGCCGGATGGTAGAGCTCATACGATTGGACAAATCCTTATCGATCACCACAATCGGAAGCAATCCGTTCTCACGCTTATAAATCCGTTTCGATGTCTTCAATACCGTATATCGGTGATAACCATCTACGAGGATATAATTATCTTCCTCTTTATTGTAATAACATACACAAGGCATTGTAAAACCGTCTTCCCAGATCGAAAGCTCCAGTAACTTCATTTCGGGAGGAGCTACGACATTCGGGTTATAATCGTTCGCTAATACTTTTTCTACGGGCACTGCTTTCACCTCGTAGACCGGACTTTTATCTACACTCATGATACTATGATTCTATATTGTTCCATAACTTGACTTCTCTTACTCATCTCCTCTTTGGTCGGCGAGAATCCCATGTATTTGCAGGCATGGTCATTCTTGAGGATACAGATACACATACGCTTGTAAGTCGGTATTTCCCTAAATTCCGGAATATCGATATCATCCTGATATTCCATGCGCACCGGCTTCTTGTATGTCTTATAGTTGCTATTGTCCATCACGATAATCGGCACTTTGGCATCAATCAGTTTCTGAATGGTGGAATCACTCAGACAGCCTCCTTTGGTTCGCCAAAAATGTACACTGACAGACAGTTTACGCAGATACCCCTTTCGGGCCCGTTCCGGCAAGGTAGAAAGCAGGAAGTACATAAACTCCCTCCAGGTGTACCCTTCCGGAAGTTTCACCATCTGCCATCCCATAGCGTGCGTGCCTCCATACATACCGGTGAAGTTCACGCCATTCACCCGTCCTATCATCTTCCCCCAGGTGTTAGGGTCAAGCACCCGGTAGAGCGCCAGACTCTCCTGCGCTTCATTGATGAACGGGCTTGCTACCCGTTGACGTTCCAGATTGACTCCGGCACGATAATACAGGTCATACAGTACATTATAGTCCCACTGGAATTTTCCGTTTGCCGTCCACACATCCGTCGTCTTCCAGTCGAAGATGGGATAGGCATTATAGATGTCATTTCCGACCTTTGAAGTCCATCTATACTTATGATACATCTGGAATTTGCGGCTCATATAGATACATCGCCAGCGGTTAAAACTTTCCTGCGTACGGATACCGATCAGACAGCAGGTGCGTACCGCATCCTTTTTCTGATGGAGCCACTGCGCAAAACGCATCTGGAATTCATAATCCCACATGGTCGTATTGTAAAAAGGAAAATCCTCCTTCTTCATGGCCTTCTTAGGCATGGAGCGTACCCAGATATCTTTCTTGTTATCCTCCCAGGGCCGCCAGAAGGACTGATACATAGATGTACACGTAGATACCCGGAAAGGCACGCACACACGGTATACATCCAGGATGTCCTTGTTCGCCTCCAGTATCCTGTCCACATAGTCGATAGTCATCTTGTATTGAATCTCATAGTCCATGTGAAACACTCCCAAACGTATTTTCAGATTATTCCGCCTGATGTAGTCGATACACATATTCAGCAGAACCCCACTATCCTTTCCTCCCGAGAAAGATACATAAATATTATCAAACTCGTTAAATATTACTTTCAGTCGCTCTTGTGCTAATTCATATACATTTTTTGTTCCTGTGATTGTTTTTTTTCCCATAATTCATCTGTTCATTTTTACATAGCGTGTCCACTTCTTGTCCATAGATGCAAACTCGAATTTCTCAAAAGTTTCCTGATCTTGTATCAGCGTGACAGAGTTAAGCGTCCAACCCGCAGGTATAAATGCCGTGACTACAGAAGATAGCAGAAGCGACAAGATCTCTTTTCGTTTCTCGTCCACCGCAGCTACATAATAATTATTAATGACAGCCTTTTTCCCGCTTTTCTGTTCAACCGGAATAAAGCCTATCACATCTCTGTTATCAATCGCAATGTACCAAACAAAATCTTCGCTTGTCTTGAACGGATAGTTATTATTTGCACGTATTACATCCGGATCCATTACTAGAGGCGCCAAAAGCTGATATAAATGTTTGTCTTTTCCTTTTAATTGTATTACCTGTATCATAGCATTCAAAAATAGACAGACAAAAATAGGTAAAATTTCCTCGTTTCAGCACAAAGCATGCGTAAAAAATTTATTTTTTAGCAATTCCCCCTCTTGTTTCATAATTATTTCCAATTCTCCCACCATCTGATGAGTGCATTAATCCAATCGTATTTTTATGTTCCGACAGCCGATTACTTTATACAAAGCAATATGGTTTCTTCCTTGTCCCTGCAATATTTTCTCAATCCTTCTTTCCCTTTCCAGTAAAGTCTCTTCATTATTTTCCACATGAAACTTTTTATTATACCTATTTCCATTATACTTATAAAAAACAATCCCTTTTTGCTTCCGGAAACGGAAACAAAGACTATTTTTTTCAATTGGGTATAGCCGTAACAGATCGGTAATTCTCTTCACGATTCTATCAAGAAAATTTCGTTACATCACTTGTACCGACCTCAATACAGATCTCAACGATATAGCAGTACGTATGTATCCAACTAACGAAACGGCAAACCTGAATAGCATCAATTATCTGCTGAATGGTATCCAGAAACAGACTTTTCACGACTCAGCACACCATATCTACAGTTGGGAAATTGCCGTTTACGATTCAGTAAAAAAAACCGGAAGAAAATAAAATCGGCGCACTATCTTTGAACCAAAGAAAAGAAAAAGTATAACTCAAAAAGTACAATTATGAAAAAGTTATCAATCTTATCAATGTTGCTATTATTCATTAGCATGGGAAACATTCAGGCACAAACTGTCAAAGAAGAATCCCGCAAACAAAAAAAAGCTGAACAAGAATTACTCGACCAAATGTTTTTCGATGAAGCTAAACAAGCTATAGAAATGAAAAACTTCATTTTGGAAGCAGATCATGTTATGTTTAAATATGGTACCACAGCTTTCGTTTCTCCCAACACAAATTTTGTAGCGGTAAAAGGTAATAAAGCTGTGGTTCAGGTAGCCTTCAATATTCCGATCAGCGGTCCCAACGGTCTAGGCGGCATTACTGTCAACGGGAATATATCCGGATATAAGCAGACTACCGACAAAAAAGGTAATATATCCGTTTCGATGAACGTAATGGGAGTCGGAATATCAGCACAGGTGAACATCCGCTTGAATAAAGGAAGTAATAACGCATCGGTAGACATAAGTCCGAACTTCAATTCAAACAACTTTTCATTAACAGGAAGTTTACTCCCAATGGCTAAGGCCAATGTATTCAAAGGCAATTCACTCTAAGGTAAAAAATGTGTGTTTAGTAAATAAACAAGTTAAAATATTTTAGCTGACTATAGGCATTAAATTAAAAACAACTATGGTTTAACACTTAAAAGAAAGAATATGAAAAAGTATCTGTTTATAGGATTAATGGCAGTACTTGCCACTTCGTGTGAAAAAGATCCGGATTTAAGTAAGCTTGACAATAATTTCACAGTTTACACCAATTATGACAGCAAAACTAATTTCAATGATTTCAAAACTTATTGTTTGCCCGATAGTATTCTACTGATAGGACAGGGAATGAAGGCGGAGTATTGGAAGGATGAGAATGCACAAGAAATTATTAAGCAGGTTGCTGATGAGATGGATACCCGTGGTTATACAAGGGTTAAAGTGATTAAGAATGCTAACATTGGGTTACAGCTCTCTTTCACGCGCCAAACAACCCAAATAATAGGAACCGGCGGATGGTATGGAGGCGGATGGTATAACGGCTGGTGGGGCCCCGGTTATTGGGGACCATATTGGAACGACTGGTATTATCCGTATCCTGTAACTTATAGTTATAATACAGGAACATTGATAATGGAAATGGTAAATTTGACAGACCATCCCGAGGATACAAGTCAGAAAGTAAAGTTACCGGTAATCTGGCATTCATACGCAACCGGACTATTATTTGAGAATTCCAAATATAACATGCAACTAACGTTGGATGCGGTCAATCAAGCGTTTGACCAATCTCCTTATATCAAGAAATCCTAAAAAGCAAAATTATGAAAACAATAAAATTTATTCCGAAGAAAAAGTATATTCTGGCATTCATGATATCGGGCCTGTTTTATTTCAGTAGTTATGCACAGGATATCAGCGATAGATTGCATTTTAATGTAGACTGGCAGATGAATGCTCCTCTCAATACGAATTTTGCCGATAAAATCAGTGGTTGGGGTATGAACCTGGAAGGAGGTTATTTCCTTACTCCACACTGGAGCCTGGGGGCTTTCCTTGATTTCCATACAAATCATAAATATGTTCCGCGTCAAACCATAACTGAAGGTACTGCTTCGTTGACTACTGACCGACAAGAGTCGGCTTTCCAGCTACCATTCGGGCTTGCCGCTTCATACCGATTTATCAGCAATGGATGCCTGAAACCTTATGTTGGCACCAAGATAGGAACCATGTATGCCCAAAATACAACATATCTGAATACTATAAGTCTGACAGATAAACCCTGGGGGTTCTATGTCTCTCCAGAAATTGGGGTGAACATTTATCCGTTTTCCCAAAGCCGATTTGGTTTCCATCTGGCTGCATATTATAGTTATGCCACCAACAAAAGCGAGTTGCTGACCGGTTGTCAGGATGGAAATAATAATATTGGATTCCGCTTAGGTGTTTGTTTCTGACATGATCTAGATTCTCTCAAAAAGACAAGAGGAAGTACAAAATGTTATAGTTACTTTTGGCGACCTCTTGTTTTTTTGTTAAATTTGTAATATATAAAGTCTACGTTCAATATGCGGCAAAAGTTCAATTATCTGTTTATTGGTTTGCTATTCTCAGGATTGGCATTTTTCTCATATCTGTTTCTCTTGCTTTATTCCGACTTCACCCCGCAACATCTGGAAGTACTGATTTCTTTCAAGTCATTTATCCTGATACTTGCCGCTTTTAATCTAGTCGGTTTCGGAGTATTAATGATTCACAACTGGCAAAAGCGAAGCTTTCAGTTTCTGGTCAAACGAAAAGAGCGATTGATTATCGATTGCATTCTGACGGCAATTATTCTGTTTTTAATGAATTATCTGGTCTTGTCAATAGTCAAAGCCATATTTGAGGTTCCTGCACCATTTACTCTGAAAGGGTCCGGGCTGAGAATGATAGCCTTAGTCTGGCTGGTAGAAATGGTAATAACCAACCTTACTTTGACTATCAATTTTTACAGGCAGCTAGTTCTTCTGCACGAAAGAACGGAACAAGTCGAAGAGAATTCCATTAAGGCACAGTATGCAGCTTTGCAAAATCAGCTGAATCCTCATTTTCTCTTCAACAGTCTCAATACACTTATATCCGAAATAGAGTATGCTCCCAAAAACGCAATTCTATTTACCCAACGTTTGTCTGATGTATACCGATATATATTACAAAGCCAGCAACAGCGTCTGGTTACTATAGAATCCGAACTCTCTTTCATCGACTCTTATATTTTTCTTCATAAAGTCCGTTTAGGAGACTGCATCCGGATAGAGAATAGAATAGAAGCTGATAATTATGATTTGAAACTCCCCTCATTAACCCTGCAGCTATTGGTAGAAAATGTCATTAAGCATAATATAATTAATATGGATATGCCAATGAATATTTTGATCGATTATGATTCTGAGAATGGAAAAATATTGGTAACCAACAAAATCAGGATAAAGCCCAATGTGGTCAGCACCGGCATGGGATTAAAGAATCTTTCAGCCCGTTACCTCCTGATATGCAATCAGGATATTACCATAGAAAACAATACGAATTATTTTACCGTTAAAATCCCAGTACTGAATGAATAAAATTACAGCAGTCATTATTGAAGACGAAATTCCGGCCGCCCGTCGGTTAAACAATACATTAAATGAGTTACGCCCCGAATGGCAAATTACAGTATTACCCGGTAGTGTAAAGAAGAGTGTAGAATGGTTTGCGGAAAATCCCCATCCGGATCTTGTTTTTCTCGACATACAATTGACAGACGGCATTTCATTCACATTCATCGAACAGGCACAACCAGAAAGTACTATCATTTTCACCACTGCGTATGATGAATATGCCATTCGGGCATTTACAGTCAACAGTATCGATTATTTACTTAAGCCGATTGATAACATCCGACTGGAAGAAGCAATTGTAAAGTTCGAACATCTGACTACCAAATACCTGAATCAGGGGCAAAAGCCAATTGACTTAATGGAAATTTTACAAAACATCACCCAACCGGGAAAGAAATACCGTACCCGTTTCCTAATCTCAGGCGATGACAAACTTTTTACCTTACAAGTGGAAGACATTGCTTATTTTTATTCAGAAAATAAAGTAACCTTTGCCGTAACCAAGCAAAATAGAGAATTTATCATTGACCTTTCTTTGGACAAGCTTATGGAACAACTCGATCCAGATGTTTTTTTCCGAAGCAATCGGCAAACAGTAGTTAGCATCAATGCCATCGTAAAGGTTGAGTCATATTTTCTGGGAAAAGCAATCTTACATGTAAAGCCGCCTTTTAAAGATAAGATAATTGTCAGCCGTGACAAAATAGCTCCTTTAAAACTTTGGCTAAATTATTAAATTTCAGCAGAGTTAATTCTGCATGTCTCAATATTCATATTCCCAATCAATTGCTTTTTCACTCAGTAAGATTAATAAGAAAAGCTCCGATCCCGTTAAGAACCAGAGCTTTTCTAATTATAAAAATCAAAAGAAGCGGTGCGTACGGGACTCGAACCCGTGACCCCATGCGTGACAGGCATGTATTCTAACCAACTGAACTAACGCACCAAAATTTCCTTTTTAATTCGCATCTCTCCCGATTGCGGATGCAAAGGTAGACATTTTTTTGAAACCTACAATAGCAAGAGTATCTTTTTTCTGAAAAGGTGTGTTTATTAAGAATTATCACGTACATTTGCAAGCATTACTATAAATAGAAAATAGAATGAAAAATACACCAATCGAACGAAATGTGATTGACGAAACGATTAATGAGTTTCAAATTGTCGACTTTTCGAAGGCTACTATCCGTGAAGTGAAAGCGATAGCTTCAAAGGCGGAAGCAGTATCAGGCGTTGAATTTATCAAGATGGAAATGGGTGTTCCGGGACTTCCGGCCTCTGCCGTAGGAGTAAAAGCGGAAATCGAAGCGCTGCAAAACGGAATTGCCAGCCTGTATCCCGATATCAACGGATTGCCGGAACTCAAAAAAGAAGCGTCCGACTTTATCAAAGCATTCATCAATGTAGATTTAAGCCCGGAGGGATGCGTACCCGTTACCGGCTCTATGCAGGGAACATTCGCTTCGTTCCTTACTTGCAGCCAGTGCGATGAAAAGAAAGACACGATCCTGTTTATCGATCCGGGATTTCCCGTACAGAAACAGCAGTTGGTAGTGATGGGACAAAAGTATGAGACATTTGATGTCTACGACTACCGCGGTGACAAGCTGAAAGAAAAGCTGGAAAGCTATCTGAGAAAAGGAAATATATCGGCTATTATCTACTCAAACCCCAATAACCCGAGCTGGATTTGCCTGAAAGACGAAGAGTTGCGCATCATTGGCGAACTTGCCACCCAATATGACGTAATCGTACTGGAAGACCTGGCATACTTTGCAATGGATTTCCGTCAGGATCTGAGCACTCCTTATCAAGCTCCGTTCCAGCCTTCGGTAGCTCACTACACAGATAATTATGTGTTGCTGATTTCCGGTTCCAAAGCCTTCAGCTATGCCGGACAACGTATCGGCGTGAGCTGCATTTCCGATAAGTTGTATCACCGCAGCTATCCCGGACTGACGAAGCGTTATGGCGGGGGAACATTCGGCACGGTCTTCATCCACCGCGTACTCTATGCACTGTCTTCCGGCACAAGCCACTCCGCACAGTATGCGATGGCTGCCATGCTGAAAGCTGCCAATGAAGGTCAATACAACTTCCTCAGCGAAGTGAAGGTATATGGTGACAGAGCGCAGAAGTTAAAAGAGATTTTCCTCCGTCACGGATTCTATCTGGTATATGACAATGACTTGGGCGATCCGATTGCCGACGGATTTTACTTCACCATCGGCTATCCGGGAATGACAAGCGGCGAACTTGCCAAAGAACTGATGTACTATGGAGTGAGCGCCATTTCACTGGTCACCACCGGAAGCCACCAGGAAGGATTACGCGCGTGTACCTCTTTTATTAAAGACCACCAGTACGCACAGCTCGACGAAAGAATGAAGCTGTTTGCCGAACATCACCCGATTGCCTGACAGCCGAATAGCGTATTTATGCCGGAACTGATGTTCATGTCAGATGCGGATATTCATAAAAGCTGCTCTTAAAACAAAAAAAATGGGAAAGTATGGCTATTATTCCATTTCTTTTCTTATATTAGTGGCACGAATATCAATCTGATGGCATGAATATAGACTCTGACATATTTAAAATTCAATCGAATAATGTATTGCCATCACGAGGAAAGATTCTCATCTCCGAACCTTTCCTTCGTGATGCCACATTCGGCAGATCTGTAGTTCTGTTGATCGACCATACCGAAGAAGGCAGCATGGGGCTGATTATCAACAAACAACTGCCGATATTTGTCAACGACATTATCAAAGAATTCAAGTATATCGAAAATATACCTTTATACAAAGGCGGACCTATCGCTACAGATACCCTGTTCTACCTTCATACACTGGCAGACATTCCGGGTGCCATACCTATCAGCAAAGGACTGTATCTGAACGGTGACTTTGATGAGATAAAGAAATACATACTGCAAGGAAACAAAGTAGACCGCTACATCCGCTTCTTCCTGGGATACTCCGGCTGGGAAAGTGAACAACTGAGCACCGAACTCAAAGAGAACACATGGCTCGTCTCCAAAGAAGAGAATGCCTATCTGATGAACGGAGACACCAAGGATATGTGGAAACAAGCCTTGGAGAAACTAGGCAGCAAGTATGAAACCTGGTCACGCTTTCCGCAAGTGCCGACTTTCAATTAATGTCTCTTCGGATTCAGATACTGGAAGATAGCAGCATCTTTGTAACATCCACCGACCTGTAACCAATCCTTCAACAGTCCGCATTGGACGAAACCGCAGGAAGTAAACAGTTTCATACAGACTTCATTGTCCGTAGCCACATGGGCATAAAGTTGAGTCAGCGACAAGAAATCGAAAGCATACTCGCACAGCAACTGCAAAGCGTCCGATGCGTAACCTTGCCGGCGATAGTCTTTATGAACAGCTATGCCGACCTCACCACGAGAGTGGAGAGGAACAAAATCCGTGATATCAATCGTCCCCAATATCCGATGATCGGACTTACTCATTATCATCAGGCGCAACTGCTTGTCGGCAAACACATCACACTGGGAACCCTCTATATATTGCCGGAGCACGTAGCGGGAATAAGGAACGGTAAAATTACTGATATCCCACATGGAAGGGTCATTCTCCATCTCATACATCACATCCATATCTTCCGGCTCTACCGCACGAAGATAGATGCGGTCATTACTTAAAAAAGACTGTTTCATACCGGCTTATTCTTTATTAATATGGAGTTCGTTACGAAGTCTTTTCTCGCTGGGCAGACAAAAAAGGGAAGCGGTCAGCCCGATCAGCATACAGAGATTTCCGGTGTTGCTAAGAGTCAGATAATAGCATAATACGTTGAGGACGATAGCCACTTCGAGCAATCCGAGGCGTACCATGCTCCACTGCACATAACGCTTCAACGCAAGAGGAATCGTCAGGAGGTCTATCTTCTTTTTCAGTACCAGACTGAACAGTTTCAAGGCAAGCGGCACACACAAGGCGGTCAGCAAGATACCTGCCGTCTCCATATAATAGGTGGCCTGTGGGTTATCGACCAAAGCTCCCACAGGAAGAAGGTCGAACTCCCCTGCCCCAAGCAAAAAGGCGGGAAGCACCCAAAAGAAAACATAACTGATATTCAAATTTCTCACTGCGCGTTTTATCTGTTCTTCCATGTTAGTTACGATATTCGTTCAAATAATAAAGTTAGATTATACGGTTCCGGTAAAAAGAGTCCGGTTGACAATACTGCGTCCCAGAGTGATCTCATCGGCATACTCCAGTTCATCACCAACGGAGATGCCCCGTGCTATTACGCTGAGTTTGACCCCCATCTTCTCCAGTTTACGGTAGATGTAGAAGTTGGTGGTATCTCCTTCCATCGTGGTGCTCAAAGCGAGGATGACTTCCTTGATTCCTCCTTCGGATACCCGCTGTACGAGACTTTCTATTTGCAGGTCGCTCGGTCCTACCCCGTCCATTGGCGAGATCACTCCGCCCAGTACGTGGTAAAGTCCCCGATACTGCTGGGTGGCTTCTACCGCCATCACGTCACGGATATTCTCTACCACACAGACAGTAGAGGCGTCACGCTGCGGATTGGCACAAATCTGACAAGTCTCGGTATCAGATATATTATGACATACTTTACAGTACTTTACTTCACGTTTCAGCGTAATGATGGAGTTGCCGAATGCCTCCACAGTAGCCGTGTCCTGCCGGAGCAGATGTAATACAAGCCGCATTGCCGTCTTGCGCCCGATGCCCGGAAGTTTGGAAAATTCGCCTACTGCCTTTTCAAGCAGTACGGAAGGATATTGTTGGTTCATAGATTACGAATGAAATTCTATCTGTTTCGGGCGCAAAGATACGGATTATTGTTTTTAATACAAAGAAAGTATTACCTTTGCAGCCGATATGATGATATTAGTCATTATTATATGCTATTTTGCGGGCTTGTTGTTAATAGCCCACATCACCGGACATAAAGGCGGATCAAATGCAGCGTTCTTTAAAGGAGAAAACAAATCACCCTGGTATATAGTCTCCTTCGGCATGATTGGCGCTACAATTTCCGGCGTGACTTTCGTATCCGTACCGGGCATGGTTCGCGGAATGGACATGACGTATATGCAGACCGTATTCGGATTCTTCTTCGGCTATATGATCGTAGCACACATATTGCTGCCTCTTTACTACAGGCTGAATCTGACAAGTATCTACGGATACCTCGGTACACGCATCGGCGTGAATGCCTACCGCACCGGCTCTTTCTTCTTCCTGCTCTCCCGTATGCTGGGAACGGCAGCCAAACTGTATCTCGTCTGTCTGATCCTGCATACGCACGTATTTCAGGATATGCACGTCCCTTTCTGGGTGATTGCCGTCGGCTCCGTGGCCCTCGTGTGGATATATACCCACAAAAGCGGCATCAAGACAATCGTATGGACGGACACCCTGCAAACATTCTGTCTGATCGCAGCCCTGCTATTCATCATCTACTTCACCATACAGAAGCTGGATATAGGCTTTGACGGCATCGTACAGACCATCCGCCACAGCGAACACAGCCGCATCTTCGTATTCGACGACTGGATGTCCCGCCAGAACTTCTTCAAACAGTTCTTCAGCGGCATCTTTATCGTCATCGTCATGACCGGACTCGATCAGGACATGATGCAGAAGAACCTCTCCTGCCGTAATCTGCACGAAGCCCAAAAGAATATGTACTGCTACGGATTCTCGTTCATCCCGCTGAATTTCCTGTTTCTGTGCCTGGGCATTCTGCTGATTGCATTAGCGGGACAAATGCAACTGGAACTACCGGCCATGAATGACGATATCCTTCCCATGTTTGCCACACAAGGATATCTGGGACAGTCGGTACTGGTTCTTTTCACCATCGGCATCATCGCCGCAGCTTTCAGCAACTCAGACTCCGCGCTGACCGCCATGACCACCAGCGTATGTATAGACCTGCTGAACACGGACAAAGACACGGAAGAAACAGCCCGTCGCAAAAGAAAGAAAGTACACCTGTCCCTCTCCATCCTGCTGGCTTTCTTTATCTGCCTGGTGGAGATGCTGAACAACAAAAGCGTGATTGACGCGATCTACATCATCGCCTCCTACACATACGGGCCTTTGCTGGGCATGTTCGCCTTCGGACTGTTCACCCGGCGCCGGACTAAGGACCGGCTGGTCCCGCTCATCGCCATCGCCTCCCCGGTGCTCTGCTACGCTCTGGACTGGTGGATAAACAAAGAAACCGGATATAAATTTGGCTATGAATTGCTAATGTTGAACGGAAGCCTTACCTTTGCGGGGCTCATGCTGCTGTCCGGAAAAGAGAAAACGGCGAAAACGCCTTGAAAACTGGCGTCCGGAGTTTATAATAAAAAGTAGTGGAGTTTATTATAAACGTGACCATAGTTTATTATAAACGATAAGAGAGTTTATTAGAAGTAGAAAAACAAAGAAATAAATGACAATAAAATGGAAATAACGAGTGCAGAATTTGTGATTAGCAACACGGACGTGAAGAAATGTCCGACAGGAGTATTTCCCGAATACGCCTTCATCGGGCGGTCGAATGTAGGAAAGTCGAGCCTTATCAATATGCTGACTGCCCGCAAAGGACTGGCGATGACCTCCGCCACACCGGGAAAGACAATGCTTATCAACCACTTCCTGATCAACCAAAGCTGGTACCTGGTCGATCTTCCCGGATACGGCTACGCCAGACGCGGACAAAAAGGAAAAGACCAGATACGTACCATCATCGAAGACTACATCCTCGAACGGGAACAGATGACCAACCTGTTTGTACTGATAGACAGCCGTCTGGAACCGCAGAAAATAGACTTGGAATTTATGGAATGGCTGGGCGAAAACGGCATCCCTTTCTCCATCATCTTCACCAAAGCAGACAAACTGAAAGGCGGACGTCTGAAAATGAATATCAACAACTACCTGCGTGAACTGAGCAAGGAATGGGAAGAACTTCCCCCGTATTTCATATCTTCATCGGAAAACCGCACAGGACGCACGGAAATCCTCGACTACATAGAAAACATCAGTAAAGAAGTCTATAAAAATAAGTAAACGAAAATGAAAAAGAACATTTTATTTATTGCATGGGTTGCATTATTCTCACTCTTTGCAAGCAACAGTCAGGCACAATCATTAAAGGATCTGCTCAACAAAGACAACATCTCCAAAGTAGTAAATGCCATCACCGGAACACCCGAAACGATAGACATGACAGGTACATGGACTTACAGCGGTTCGGCAGTAGAATTTGAATCGGACAATCTGCTGATGAAAGCAGGAGGAGCCGCAGCCGCCACGATGGCAGAAAACAAATTGAACGAGCAATTGAGTAAAGTGGGCATCAAAGAAGGACAAATGAGCTTCACGTTCAACGCCGACAGTACTTTCACCAGCACCGTCGGAAAAAAGAAACTGAACGGCACTTATTCGTACAATGCTTCCACCAAGCAGGTAGACTTAAAGTACTTGAAACTACTGAACCTGCACGCGAAAGTGAACTGCACTTCCAACTCTATGGATTTATTGTTCAACTCCGACAAGCTGCTTAAATTAATGACATTCCTTGGCAGCAAGACAAACAGCACAGCACTGAAAACTGTCAGCTCACTGGCTGAAAACTACGACGGGATGATGCTGGGATTCGGGTTGAAGAAATAGTGTTTTATTTGCAAAACCAAAAGCTCTGAAACGCCTTTTGGCAGGGCTCGAAAACCGAATCCTAACCGAAAGGGAAACCGAACCTTAACCAGTAGAGAAGAGTAGAGTATATAATTCTATTCTAAAGAAATAGAATTACTAAGAAAGAGAAGAAAGAATTTCGCCGCCGATTCACTTTCAGAACAGAAATGAATCAGACCAGTTCATCTTTGATTCGATGTTCTTTCTGTTCTTTACGTTGTTGAATGCGTTTGTACAACTTAACAATAAATGCTATGAAGTAATTCAACTCATAAAAGGGAGTCATATGATAGAAATCAAGTTTTGTTTTCATAATAGCTGGATTTTATGGGTTTGTTCCAAATATAGTAATTTTTTATGCGATAAACAAAAAATATGAGTATTCATTAGCGTGTTGAAATGAATTAATTTAGTGAACAGAGATCGGCAGTATTCACCTCGCTGCCCACTTCTGCTCGTCTCGGCGCTCAGCGTTTTTCGCCTCGCTGCTTACTCTCATTCAGCTCGGCGCTCAGTGTTCCCCACCTCGGTGGTCAGGATTGCCAAGCCCAAGGACGATGATAAACAGAAGTTATTTTATTCCCTTTTTCGATAAAATTAACTCTGCCGACGGGATAATTTCAGGGAAAAGCGTTACCTTTGGCGTTTGTAATCAATAAAAAGAAGGAAAAATGAAAAAGATACTTTTTTTAATGACCTTGTTAGTGGTAGGAGTAAGTTTCGCTTTTGCCCAGACTAACGCTGATATCAAGTTTGACAAAACAACACACGACTTTGGAAAATTCTCAGAAAACAGTCCGGTAGTAAGCTGCGTATTCACTTTCACTAATATCGGTGATGCTCCTTTAGTAATTCATCAGGCGGTAGCGTCTTGCGGATGCACAGTGCCCGAATATACCAAAGAACCGATCCAGCCGGGAAAGAAAGGTACAATCAAAGTAACTTACAACGGAACAGGTAAATATCCGGGACACTTCAAAAAGTCGATTACCCTGCGTACCAACGCAAAAACCGAAATGGTACGCCTCTATATCGAAGGCGATATGACCCCGAAAGACGAGAAGTAAGAAAAAATAGACATAACGTAAAGGAGAATCTTTCGATTCTCCTTTTTTTTTGTTTACTTTGAAGTCCATTAAGCATAAACTACTAAAAATATAATATGAAACAAGAAGAAGACAAATTCACCGGACTACCCGAGAACGCGTTCAGAGAGTTAAAAGCAGGAGAAGTGTACAATCCCCTGATGAGTCCTTCCAAAAATTATCCGGAAGTAAACTTCTGGTCAGTAACATGGGGTATCGCCATGGCCATCCTTTTCTCGGCAGCCGCCGCCTATCTGGGGCTGAAAGTGGGACAAGTATTCGAAGCCGCTATTCCGATAGCCATCATTGCCGTAGGAGTCTCCGGTGCAGCCAAAAGAAAAAATGCGTTAGGAGAAAATGTAATTATCCAGTCTATCGGAGCGTGTTCCGGTGTAATCGTTGCCGGAGCCATCTTTACCCTCCCCGCCCTTTATATCCTTCAAGTCAAATATCCTGAGATGACAGTCAGCTTTATGCAGGTATTTATCAGCTCGCTGCTGGGTGGCGTACTGGGTATCCTGTTTCTGATTCCTTTCCGCAAATATTTCGTCAGCGATATGCACGGCAAATATCCTTTCCCCGAAGCAACCGCTACCACACAGGTGCTGGTGTCCGGAGAAAAGAGCGGCAGCCAGGCCAAACCGCTGTTGATGGCGGGAATGATCGGTGGATTGTATGACTTCATCGTGGCCACTTTCGGCTGGTGGAACGAGAACTTCACCACCCGCGTATGCGGAGCCGGAGAAATGCTGGCTGAGAAAGCGAAACTGGTATTCAAAGTAAATACGGGAGCTGCCGTACTCGGTCTGGGCTATATCGTCGGACTGAAATATGCTTCCATCATCTGTGCCGGATCACTGGCAGTATGGTGGATCATCATTCCGGGAATGTCCGCCATCTGGGGAGACAGCGTGCTGAACGCATGGAATCCCGAAATCACGTCTACGGTAGGCATGATGAGTCCCGAAGAAATCTTCAAGTATTACGCCAAGAGCATCGGTATCGGCGGTATTGCCATGGCGGGTGTCATCGGTATCATCCGTTCATGGGGAATCATCAAGAGTGCCGTCGGACTGGCTGCCAAAGAAATGGGCGGTAAAGGCAATGTAGAAAAGAATATCGTGCGTACACAGCGTGATCTTTCGATGAAAATCATCGCTATCGGCTCTATCCTTACGCTGATTCTGATCGTGCTGTTCTTCTACTTCGATATCATGCAGGGAAATATCGTCCATACGCTGGTAGCGATTGCGCTGGTAGCAGGCATTTCCTTCCTGTTCACAACGGTAGCTGCCAATGCGATTGCCATTGTAGGCACCAATCCGGTATCGGGAATGACATTGATGACACTGATTCTGGCTTCCGTAGTGATGGTAGCTGTCGGACTGAAAGGTCCTTCGGGCATGGTGGCCGCACTTGTGATGGGTGGCGTAGTATGTACGGCACTGTCTATGGCGGGCGGTTTCATCACCGACTTGAAGATCGGTTACTGGCTGGGTAGTACGCCTGCCAAACAGGAAACATGGAAATTCTTGGGAACCATCGTTTCTGCTGCTACAGTAGGCGGTGTAATGATTATACTGAACAAGACATACGGCTTCACCAGCGGCGCACTGGCTGCACCACAGGCCAATGCGATGGCTGCCGTTATCGAACCGCTGATGAGCGGCGTAGGTGCCCCCTGGCTGCTGTATGGCATCGGTGCAATCCTTGCTATCGTGCTGACATTCTTCAAGATTCCCGCACTGGCCTTTGCGCTGGGTATGTTTATTCCGTTGGAGCTGAATGTGCCGCTGGTAGTAGGCGGTGCCGTCAACTGGTATGTAACAAGCCGCAGCAAGGATACGGCACTCAATACGGAAAGAGGTGAAAAAGGTACGTTGCTGGCATCCGGTTTCATTGCCGGAGGCGCATTGATGGGAGTAGTGAGCGCGGCAATGCGTTTCGGCGGTATCAATCTGGTCAACGAAGCCTGGCTGAACAATACCTGGTCGGAAGTGTTAGCATTAGGAGCTTACGCTTTATTGATCCTCTACTTTATCAAGGCTTCCATGAAAGTAAAATAAGATGAGGAAACTGTTATCTGTTATAGTATCACTTATGACTGCAATGACATTTGCACAACAGCCCGTCGAGCTACCTTTGTGGCCCGACGGTGCTCCCAACTCCAACGGACTGACCGGCGGGGAAAAGGAAGTGTCACCCCACAGAATCAGCAATGTCACCGACCCCACCATAACCGTTTACCGTGCACCGCAGCCGAACGGAATGGCTGTCATCATGTGTCCCGGAGGTGGCTACAGCCGCCTCGCCATGGATCATGAAGGGCACGATATGGCATCCTGGTTCTGCGGACAGGGCATCACTTACGTTGTATTAAAGTACCGGATGCCGAACGGTCATTGCGAAGTCCCTTTGTCGGATGCGGAAAGAGCGATTCGCATCGTACGCGAGCATGCTGGAGAATGGAATATCCATCCCCGCAAAATAGGAATCATGGGAGCATCCGCCGGAGGACATCTCGCCTCTACCCTTGCCACCCATTACAGTGCGGCATCGCGTCCCGACTTTCAGATTCTGCTTTATCCGGTGGTCACCATGACGCAAAGTACTCATGGCGGTTCGAGAAAAGAGCTTCTGGGCGGAAATCCGACCGCAGAACAAGAGGTACTCTTCTCCAACGAACTGCAAGTGACATCCGATACTCCGCAAGCCTTTATCGTCCTGTCTTCTGATGACGGTGCCGTGCCTCCTTCCAACGGAGTGAACTATTATCTCGCTTTACAGAAAAACAATGTTCCCGCATCGCTTCATGTCTACCCTACCGGCGGACATGGCTGGGGATTCCGGGACAACTTCAAGTATAAGCAACAATGGACACAGGAACTCGAAAAGTGGTTGCGTGAGGGTGTCGTATTTCCGAAGGAGACAGCACCGATGTTGAGAATCGGAAAGACGTACCTTGGAACAAAGTATGTAGCCAACACACTGGATCAGGGAACGGAAGAAAAGTTAGTCATCCTGCCCCAAACGGTAGATTGCCTTACTTTCGTCGAATATACGCTGGCTCAGGCGATGGGGTCTTCTTTTGCCGATAATCTGCAAAAGATACGTTATCGGGACGGTGTGATCGACGGATACACTTCGCGGTTGCACTATACCTCCGACTGGATTGAGAACGGTGTCCGCCAAGGATTTCTGGAAGACGTTACTGCACAAAACAGTACGCAGACCACCAAACTGTCTCTCTCTTATATGTCCACCCATCCCCAAAAGTACAGGCAACTGGCGGATTCGCCGGAGAACGTGAAACGGATGGCCGAGCATGAGAAAGCATTGTCCGGAAAAAAGGTACACTGGCTGCCTAAAGGCAAACTCCCCGACGCAGGACTTCCGTGGATCATGGACGGTGATATCATCGCCATCACCACGAATCTTCCGGGACTGGATGTAGCTCATGTAGGGATAGCCGAATATATAAACGGAAAATTGCATTTGCTTCACGCCTCTTCTACGCTTGGCAAGGTTGTTGTCAGCGAAGAGCCTCTCAGCCAAATGCTTCGCAATAATAAATCATGGAGCGGCATACGTGTCGTCCGGATGTCTCACCCTTAAAACAAATGATTATGAAACGAGTAAAACATTTACTTCTCGCGTCGTGTCTGTTGCCTACTTTTCTGGGAGCACAGGGAGTGGCAAGCGCCTCTTTTCTGGAGATTACTCCGGATGCCCAATCGGCAGGTATGGCCTGCACAGGACTGGCTATCACTGACAATGGAAGCACGGCTATCTTTCATAACGCTTCCACCATCGCTTTCTCGCAGGATGTAATGGGTGCCAGCTACTCATACGCTGACATAAATAAAGACTTTGGAATGCATAGCGCATCCCTTTTCTACCGCATCGGACGGGAAGGGAAGCACGGATTTAGCGTAGGATTCCGTCACTACAAGGATGCTGATTTTCATTGGCAGGACGGTGCAGAAGATCATGCCCGCGCATGGAACGTGGAAGCCGCATACTTCAGAAATGTAGCCAAGAACCTGTCCCTTTCATTAACACTCAGATATCTGCAGGCAAAAGCCTATAAGGATGCGGACAGCAAAGGATCAGTCTCCGTGGACCTCGGTGCCAGCTACCATCGCAGCATGGGTATTCTGGACGAAATGGCTTCATGGACAATCGGATTTCAAGCCGCCAACCTGGGTAGCAAGCTGGACGGACAGAAACTGCCTGCCCGACTGGGACTGGGTGGTGCCATCGACCTGCCGTTCAGTATGGACAACCGCTTGCAGGTGGCTCTTGACTTCAACTACCTGCTCCCGTCCGAGTACCGCCATCTTCAAGCCGGCATCGGAGCGGAATATAATTTCCTGAAATATGGAATTATCCGCGGAGGATACCACTTCGGGGATAACGACAAAGGAACAGGCAACTACGGTACACTGGGCTGCGGAATCAACTTCTGGCCGATTCGCGCAGATTTCTCTTATGCACTGGCTGATAAAGACTGTTTCATGCATAAGACATGGCAGCTCGGCATTGGAATCGTTTTCTAGGTTTTTCCTTCGGGCAGTCCGCTAAGTTTTATCATTGAGCAGAGTCTGCTGGGTTCTTTCATTGAGCAATCTGCTGATTTTTTTCGTTCAGCAGCCTGTTAAGCTCGCCTTCGAGGCGTTGCTTTACTTCGTCCATAGGCACTTCGTGCTTCAGCTCCTGACGAAGAGAAGTGACGCCTTTATCTATAAAGCCACAAGGATGAATATAGCTGAAATAGCGTAAATCCGTATTCACATTCAGAGCCAGTCCGTGCATGGTGACGTAATGACTGCTCCTCACTCCGATCGCACAAATCTTACGGGCACGGGGCGTACTCCCCTCCAGCCAGACACCTGTTGCTTTTTCAAGCCGTCCCGCTTCAATGCCATAGGAGGCACAGACACGTATCACAGCCTCTTCGAGCAGGTGCACATATTCCTTCAGCCCCAGATGAAACTCTTCCAGATTCAAGATCGGATAACAGACTAGCTGTCCGGGACCGTGATACGTGATATCCCCTCCCCGATCTATATGGAAAAGGGTAGCCTGAATGGCTTTCAGCTGATCGTCATTCAACAGCATATTATTTTCTTTTCCGCTACGTCCCAAAGTATAGACGTGCGGATGTTCGCACATAATAATACGGTTTTCATACGCTTCTCCCTGCGCTTTTGCGCGGACAAGGGTATCAAACCATTCCGTCTGCCGCTGCCATGCCTCGGCGTACGGAATCAAATTCCAGTCTACTAATACAGTTTTCATGAGGACAAAAGTAAGAAATAAAAAGAAAAATCGTACATTTGTAGTTCGAATATAACAAGCACTCTAAACCAAAGATAACAAACACTCTTATGAAAATGGAAGTTCCACAAGTCGATTTGCCCCTGGAGGTGTTAGCATGGACCAAAGTAACTGAAGATATTCTGAACATCTACAAGCAATCGTGCCGGCTACAGGCGTGTATTTTCGCCATCTGTACGGAAGGCACAATGAAAGTCTCCATCAATCTGCTGGAATATGAGGTTCACCCGAATGATCTGATTACATTACTTCCCGGAACAATCATACAGTTCCGTGAGAAAGCGGAAAAGGTAAGTCTTTGTTTTGCCGGATTCTCTGCGAAATGTATCGGACATATCAATCTGCTGACCACCATCGGAAGCGCCTATCCTAAGCTGATAGAACAGCCGATCATTCCTCTTTCCGAGAATATTTCCGAGTATCTGAAGGAGTATTTTGCCTTATTGTCTCATGCCAGTTGTGACGAGTCTTTCAAGATGAACTCCAAACTGGCGGACTTATCACTCCAGACTATTCTGACAAGTGTCCAGCTGATGTACCGGAATTATTCGGGAAACAATCATTCGAACCGCAAGAAGGAGATTTGCCGGAAGCTGATTCAACTGATCACTGAGCACTACAAAGATCAGCGTTGTGCACAGTTCTATGCCGATCAGCTGGGAATCTCTCTGCAACATCTGAGCACTACCGTAAAACAAGTGACGGGGAAAAGTGTATTGGATACTATTGCTTATATTGTCATTATCGACGCCAAAGCGCAGCTAAAGGGTACGGATATGACTATTCAGGAGATAGCTTATTCGTTGAATTTCCCGAATCCCTCTTTCTTCTGCAAGTTCTTCAGACGGCACGTAGGGATGTCACCGCTGGAATTTAGAAATAGTTGAGGTTTGTAATCAAAACCTATATCATGGATAGAGGCTACATATAACCAATCTTCATTATATTTAGGCACGAATTACGCGAATTACACAGTTCTAAAGGTTTAAAATCCGTGTTAATCCGCGTAATCAATGCCTAATTTAAAGTTATAAAGGAGCTTTACCACGCTCCCTTTCGATGTTAAATCTTCCTTCTTCCCAAACTCAACGAATTGAGCACTACACTCACACTGGAGAATGCCATGGCGGCACTTGCCAGCATCGGATTCAGCAACAATCCGTTTATAGGGAACAATACTCCGGCAGCGATAGGAATACCGATCAAGTTGTAGATAAATGCCCAGAAAAGGTTCTGATGAATCAGTCGTACAGTCTGCCTGGACAGTTCGAAGGCTTTGGGGAGTAACAGCAAGTCGGACGTCATCAGCGTCACCATAGCGACATCCATAGCAATATCCGTACCCTTTCCCATAGCAATGCTGACGTCAGCCAACGCCAGTGCCTGTGAGTCATTGATACCATCGCCCACCATTGCCACTTTCTTTCCCTGCATTTGCAGCTCACGCACAAATTCGGCTTTATCGTCCGGCAAGGCATCTGCCACAAATCGCTCGATACCCAGACGGGAAGAGACTGCCAGAGCCGTCCGCTGACCGTCACCGGTAAGCATACAGATATCGATGCCCTGACGTTTCAGTTCTTTCACTGCTTCGGCAGAAGTAGCCTTGATCGGATCGGAAACGGCAATGATAGCCAAAAGCTCATTCTCACGTCCAAAGTATATGATTCCGTTTCCGTCTGATTCGTAGTGTACCAGCATATCCGCCATAACATCGCTTACTGTAGCGCTGAAATCTTTCAGAAGTTTATGGCTGCCCACCCAGTAAGTCTTACCTTGATAAGACACCTTTATACCTTTGCCTGTGATGCTCTCAAAACCGCTCAAAGGAGCGGGAGTTATCTTCTCCTCGTCTTGGAGTACGGCTACAATCGCGCCTGCCAACGGGTGTTCCGATTTCAGCTCGGCAGCCAGAAGTACATCTTTGAAGTGTTCTTCCTGCGGCTGTGCCCACAACCATCCGGTAGCGGTAGGATGTCCTTCAGTCAAAGTACCGGTTTTATCCAGTACCACCACATCTACTTTACGCATCTGCTCCAGAGCGACGGCGTCTTTTATCAGAATATGCTGTCCGGCAGCTTTACCGATTCCTACCATCAGCGCAGTAGGTGTGGCAAGTCCCAGAGCACATGGACAGGCTATGACCAGAACGGATACGGCAGAAAGAATACCATAAGAAATATACTCACTACCACCGATAGCTACCCACAGCACAAACGTCAGAATGGCAATTCCCAACACGACAGGAACGAAGATGCCTGTAATACGGTCTACGATACGCTGCACAGGAGCTTTGCTGCCTTGTGCTTCCTGCACCATGTGAATGATGCGTGCCAGCACGGTATCACTTCCCACCTGAGAAGCACGAATGATGAAGGAACCGCGCTGATTGATTGTTCCGGCAAGGACCTTATCGCCCTTTTTCTTCTCTACCGGAATCGGCTCACCGCTAATCATACTTTCATCCACATATGAATCGCCCTCCGAAAGCTGACCATCCACGGGAATCTGTTCGCCGGGACGGACTACCACCATATCGCCTACCTGCAACAGGTCTATTTGTATCTCTTCCTCTACCCCGCCACGCAATACACGTGCCACTTTGGGCTGCATTCCCATCAGTTTGCGAATGGCATCCGAGGTATTTCCTTTGGCACGTTCCTCCATCATCTTTCCGGTCAGAACGAAAGCAATGATCACTGCGGAAGCTTCGTAATAGACGTGCGGTTCCAGTCCGCGATCTGTCCAGAACTGCGGAAAGAAGGTGTTGAACAAACTGAAAAGGAAGGCTATCGAGGTACTCAAAGCGACCAGCGTATCCATATTGCTACGACCGATCTTCGCCTGTTTCCATGCCCCCGTGAAGAAACTTCCTCCGAAGAGCACCATTACCGGAATAGCGAGCAACATTTGTATCTCGTTAGAATATGGCATATGCATTAATAACATCGAAAAGATAAGCAGCGGCACTACAAATATCCACGCACCGATCACTTTCCGTTTCAGACGAAGGTAACGCTTATGCTGTTCTTCTTCCCGGCGTTCTTCTTTATTCGCTTCTTCTACTATCAGATCGTAACCGGCAGCAAGTACCGCTGCACGGATTTCTCCGGGGGTGAGCTTGTCGTCCTCATAAGAAATCGTCAATGTATTTGAAGCAAAGTTGACGGAAGCATCAACGACTCCCGGCAACTTTTTTACTGTTTTTTCTACATTGCTAGCGCATCCCGCACAATGCATATTGAGCACGGGAAACGCATTCTTTGCTATATTACCCATATAATCCTTTACTCTTTAATTGGTTAGTATATATAAAACAAGCAAATACGGGTATTTGTTCGATTACTTCTTATCGGCCTTCTTATCCTCTTTTTTAGATTCTTGCTTGCCGTCTTTCTTGCCGTCCTGCTTGGTTTCCTTCACAAACTCGGCCTCATAATTGAACTTCTTGAATCCTGCCTGCAACTTCTTCACATCTGTCTTTTCGGCATCGTAGGTGATGGACACGGTTTTGTTCTTCAGTTCGGTGGAAAGTTCCTTCACGCCTTTCTCGAAGCGCATGTTATTTTTCACTTTCTTCTCGCAGTTCTCGCAGTGCATCTGAGAGACTTTGAATACTACTACACGGATATCCTTTGCCAATACGGCTGCTACGCTCAAAAGAGCCACCACACAAGTGGCCATCCATCTTTTTGTTCTCATTTTTCTTATTCGTTTAATGGTTATTATTCATTTCTTGCCAGGTTGAAACGTATTCCGATATAGGCTTTTGCCCCGTGCACAGGTCCCCATATCATCGTTGAGTCGAAGTTTCCTCCCCACGGGTTTGCGGCGTCGATGATCGGATTCTTCTGTTTGAAGTTTGTCAGGTTCTCCCCTCCTACGTAGATAGACCAACGGCGGAAATAGCGGGTAACCTGAGCACTCAGTTGCTCGAAGCTGCCGTAGCGGCGCTCCCAAGATAGCTGACCGTTTGCCAGTTCATAAGGGACGGGCATTCTTCCTCCGCCATTGAGCTGGAACGTAGCATCAAACTGCCATATTCCGAGTGGAGTCTGGTACGAAGCGGTCAGCAGTCCTTTGTATTTGCTGGTCAACGGTTTCTCCATCCGTTGGCCTTTGTAGGTGGTCTGAGCATCCGTCAGACGGTAAGCTCCCGTCAAGGTAAATCCTTTAAAGAAAGGATAGCTTGCCTCTACTTGGAATACATGCGAATAGGAACGCCCGTCCAGATTGTAAAAGGCTACTTCGTGAGGATTACTGTCCATATCCACTACGACTTGCTTCAGGAAGTCTGTGTAATAATATTCGGCATTGATATTCAGCGTTTTGCCAAATACAGGTACGTAGGTAGATACACTGGCACCATAGTTCCATGCTTCTTCCATGTCCAGTCCTTTCGCTATTTCGACCTTTCGGCTACTGGAAAGCAGGTAGTTATTTTCTGCCAGTACATGATTCGTACGATAACCTTTTCCGGCAGAGAGGCGGAAGTGTACGTACTCATTCGGATTGTATTTAAGATGTGCACGGGGAGTCACAAAGAAACCGTGCTCATTGCTATAGTCACCACGCAGACCTGCCATCAGCATCCACTGATCATTCAGATTCAGCGTGTATTGCGCATAGGCTCCGGGAACCGCTTCTTTGGCAAAAGCCTTGATGAGCGGCAATTCCGTTTGATTCTCCAACCGATAATGCTGGTCATAAGCGTCATAGTTGAAACTCAGCCCCGCCGAGAAACTGTTCTGCTTATTAAACTCTGTTTCAAACATCAAAGAGGCATACACATTTGTCTGGTCTACATTGTATAGTTTTCGTCCGTACATGGCATCCTGATTGTGCCAACTGGCAGAAAGAATCAGTGCCAGATTCGTATTCTTCTTCTTATTAAATATATAAGCATTCTTGGTGAAAAGTTCGTAACGTTCGGTATCGATTCCTACTTTATAAAGATCACCCGTCTGCATATCCGTATGATGTGCCTGCCCGCTAGTGCGACTTTCGGAAAGGGCCTTGAAGCCTGCCTGAAAGACATAATGATCTCCCATATAGGCCCATCGGTTCCACACGTTATACTGCTCTACTTGGGGGATATCCACGAAGCCGTCATCATTGCCGTCGTGCGCTTTGGTTTCGTTTTCATAATGCGCCAGTAAAGAGGTACTCCAACGTTTTGACAACTTTAAGGTGGCGTCCGCATTCGCCTCATACCGGTTGGTACTGCTTGCGAAAAGATTGGCAGATACCCAATCGGCCTCCGGCAACTGCGGCTTTTTGAACTCTACATTAATCTGTCCCGTGATGGCTTCGTAACCATTCTTCACTGATGAGATTCCTTTGGAAACCTGTATGCTTTGCATCCACGGACCGGGGACATATCCCAGACCATAAGGAGATGCCGCACCGCGATAGTTCGGGATATTCTCCGTGAGCATCTGTACATAAGTTCCGGACAATCCGAGCAGTTTGATCTGCTTGGCTCCCGTTGCCGCATCCGAATAGCTCACGTCCACCGAAGGGTTGGTCACGAAACTTTCTCCCAGATTACAGCAGGCAGCCCTGCTCAATTCGGCACTGCTTATCATCTCTTCGTTCATTACGCTGCTGCGCAACTTCATCGTTCCCATTCTGCGGCTGACTACATTCACTTCGTTCAGTTCTACACCTTCCCGAAGGGTAATATCCAGTTCCTGATTCTTCTTGCTGACATGAACCGTGTCATTCTGAAAGCCGATAAAACTGATTACCAGCATGTGACTCTTCGAAGGTTTGGAGATAGAAAAGCTGCCATCTTCCTTGGTAGTTACACCCTGACCCGTATTCACCCAGAATACATTAGCACCCGGAACAGGCTCTCCGGTATTATCTTTAACTATTCCCCGCACCTGCGCTTGTGTCGTAACTGCAAGTAATGAGAACAGTCCCATTATTATATATTTCATTCTTTCTTGGACTTAGTTTTGCGATACAAAATTAATTCATTTCTCTTGCAACTGAGTTGCATTCATTCTCCTTGTTTTCATACCCTGCAAAGGCTGAAAACAAAGTACAATCGGACAAAAAAGATGAAATAACAGCTAAATCAGAAAAACGGAATGTAACGCCAGCTTCTGCCTCGGACAGGGAGATGGCGGAGAAGGAAGACTGGAAAAGTCCACCGTCCGGTCTATAGAAGTGAAAGCAAATAGCTGACAATACTGTTCACAGAAAAGTGTTATCACCGGAACGGAAACTGTCAGTTCGGAAATATGCTTCATCAAATCGGGCTTATAGATAGTTGCCGTACAGCCCTTTTCTCTACAATCTTTCTTTGAATCGCAAGTATGAGACTTCTTACATTTGGGACAGCCATCGGCACAACAGCCCTGCACAGTCTCACAACGGGAACAGCAATAATGAACAATAGATACTCCCGCCCCTGAATAGATAATCAGGAGAGAAAGGATCACTGCTGTTATGTAGGCTAGTCTCTTCATTTCGGGAGACAAAGATAAGGTATTCCGGCAACAATATCAAATTAAATAATTCTCCATTTTTATTCGTACTACTGATATTATCCGTATATTTGACCGCATATTAGTTCTTTTAAATACATCATGTCATGGAATATCATCGTATATCTTTCATCCACAACGATACAGAGTATTCGTTCATTAAAGCTATAAACGGGAACTTAACAGGATACGCTTTAATGTCAGCTTGCCGGATAGAAGTAGTCAATTATATGAAAGAAAATAACTTGAAAGGCAGCTATATACTAACCGGAATGTCAAAGGCTTAATCACATGAAAGCTAAAAGAGAGCAGATATTAATCAGAACTTCCTGGATAAGTACTATTGGTAATGCCATACTTTCCACATCAAAAATCATCGTAGGTTTATGGGCCGGCAGTCTTGCCGTGCTAGGCGACGGTATTGATTCGGCAACGGATGTGATCATCTCCATTGTCATGATTTTCACAGCACGCATTATCAGCCAGCCGCCTTCCAAGAAGTACGTATTCGGCTATGAGAAAGCCGAAGGGATTGCGACTAAAATTCTTTCGCTTGTGATATTCTATGCAGGGGTGCAAATGTTGATATCATCTATCGGAAGTATCTTTTCCGAAGAAGCAAAAGAAATTCCGTCAGCCATTGCCATATACGTCACGATCTTTTCGATTATCGGCAAACTTCTATTGGCTTTATATCAGTACAAACAAGGGAAAAAGATAGATAGCTCCATGCTGACGGCCAATGCCATCAATATGCGCAATGATGTTATCATTTCCTCCGGTGTGCTGCTGGGACTGATATTCACGTTCATATTCAAACTGCCTATACTCGACTCCATCACAGGACTAATCATCAGCCTCTTTATCATAAAATCTTCGATTGGCATTTTCATCGATTCGAATGTGGAATTGATGGATGGCGTCAAAGATGTCAATGTGTACAATAAGATATTCGAAGCAGTAGAAACAGTTCCCGGTGCGAGCAACCCACACCGGGTAAGATCAAGAATGATCGGGAATCTTTATATGATTACCCTCGATATCGAGGTAAATCCGCAGATAACCATCACACAGGCCCATCAGATAGCCGACGCTGTGGAGAAAAGCATAAAAAGCTCTATAGACAATGTCTATGATATCTTAGTACACGTGGAACCTGCCGGCGAATGTCAGACAGACGAGAAATTTGGTATTGACAAGGGTATGGTGAATTGACGGAAGGCGTTAAGGAGCAAGTATATGCTCCCCCGAAGCTGTTATGATTACTCCACCACAATCACTGACCACCGTCTCGTGCTTTCCATCCGGAGTGACTATGATGGAACCAGTCTGTATGATATGCTTTCCGTCCGTCGTCACACGTATGCGGGCGCTTGTTTCTTCTTTTTCTTTCTTTTCCTTCTTTGCAGATTCCTCCTCTTCCTTATCCTCTATGGCTCTGTTCCGGTCCATACAGCCATTGGTATGATAACTTTTCATCTTAGTCACCCGGTCATCAACGAACCAGATATTAACGACTCCTGCAATACTTGACTCGGAAGTACGAAATTCCAGCATCTCACTCTCTTCGTCAAAACTTCGATAGCTCGGTTTACCCATAATAGCTATTACTTCTTTTGAAGACATCCCACGTTGGATAATACTCAAATTCTCATAAGTAATTCTGCTTGCATAACAACTGCTGAGCAATATCACCAGCAGCAAAGACATAAGGATCTGACTCTTTTTCATAATAGGTATAGTTTAGTAGTTTTTTTGAATACCCCAAATGTAGTATGAGAAAATTCCCTTCGCAAAGACTTCTTCCTACTTGCAAATAGGAATTTCCCTATCTATGAAAAACGACAGGTATAACCTATGACTACTAACATTTCTTCTCTCAACTATCCTATTGGCTTATCTATCATACCGTCCGCCACAGAGAATCAATGACTGCATACCTTACTGATATCAACCGTAAATTCCTCACCGGCAGGCATGAACTTCCCTTTTCGTTTAAGAAATCCGATCAGTTCGTCCACTTCCATATTATCTGCCGAACAAGTATAAAAACGCTGATGTTCGCCAAACTTCTCTACGATTGCAGCCCTCAGAGATGCCTCAGTATAACTATTTCCCTCCATCATGTGAAGGACTTCGTGTGCATGTAACTGTTCCATAATCTATTTTTTCTGCAAAGATAAGTACGGCGTACAGATTAAAACTGTAACATATGATACAGAAGCAAGAAAAAAAGAATCATTAACAATGGCATCCCCTATATACATTGCCGAAGAAAGTAGCTGAATATTTTTCCTTTTTTATTCGCAGTATTCGGTAATTTCATTTATATTTGTCGATAGTGATAGATATGATCAATGTTGAATTTATAGAAAAAACGAGTATGAAAAAACAATATGTCAGTCTGCTTGCGGTTATACTTTCGGTAAGCGGCTTTTTGTTTTCTTGTCATGACAAGATGAACAAAAACACGGGAGCATTACAATTCGATAGTATACAGGTTAACGAGACGGCACACCTCTTTAATGACACCGCCAAACCCGCGTGCAATATTATCATCAACTTCGCCTATCCCGTCAAGTCGTCGGACGAGATGCTGAAAGACAGTCTGAACGCTTACTTCATCTCCGTCTGCTTCGGAGACAAATATATCGGCGAAAAGCCAGAAGCGGTAGTGAAGCAATACGCCAAGAATTACATTGACGAGTATCGCCACGACCAAGAGCCGATGTACGCCGAAGACGAAAAGAATAAAGAAAGCGATGCAGTGGTAGGCGCATGGTACTCCTATTACAAGAGCATCGAAAGCCACGTGCAACTTTATGAGAAAGACCTGCTAGTATATCGCGTTGACTACAACGAATATACCGGAGGCGCACACGGTATGTATATGTCGACTTTCCTGAACATGGATCTCACTCTGATGCGTCCGCTCCGCCTCGATGATATTTTTGTAGGCGACTTCCAGGAAGCCCTGACGGATCTGATCTGGAACCAACTGATGGCTGACAACAAAGTAACTACTCACGAAGCGCTGGAAGACATGGGATATGCTTCGACCGGAGACATCGCCCCGACAGAGAACTTCTATCTGAGTAAAGAAGGTATCACCTTCTACTATAATATATACGACATCACACCGTACTCGATGGGACCTGTCAAAGTTACCATTCCATACTCTATGATGGAACATCTGCTGGGCAGCAACCCAATTCTTGGAGACCTGAAAGATTAAACAGCTATTAAAAGATTGAACACCAATGAATATCCTGTTGTTATTGCCCCGTGTGATGCAGAAGGATATTCATTTCACTTATAAATCAAAATTCACCATTCAAAATACTTAAAGTGGAAATCATACTGAAATATTTTCCGGATCTGACGGAAGAGCAGCGTAAACAGTTTGCCGCTCTATACGACCTCTACATCGACTGGAATGCGAAAATCAACGTTATCTCCCGCAAAGACATCGAAAATCTGTACGAGCATCATGTTCTCCATTCATTAGGCATCGCCAAAGTGATTCAATTCCGTCCCGGAACCAAGGTCATGGATTTGGGTACAGGAGGAGGATTTCCCGGCATTCCGCTCGCCATCCTGTTCCCCGAAACCAAGTTTCATCTGGTAGACAGCATCGGCAAGAAAGTACGTGTGGCGACAGAAGTGGCCAATGCCATCGGACTGAAAAACGTCACTTTCCGTCATGCCCGTGCCGAAGAGGAAAAACAACTGTTCGACTTCGTCGTGAGCCGTGCCGTAATGCCTTTGGCGGATCTGATCAAGATCATCAAAAAGAACATTTCCCCCAAGCAGCAGAATGCTATGCCCAACGGACTGATCTGTCTCAAAGGAGGCGAACTGGAGCATGAAACGATGCCGTTCAAGCATAAAACAGTCATCCACAGCCTGAGCGAAAACTTCGAGGAAGAGTTCTTTGAAACAAAGAAGGTAGTATATTCACAAATATAGGAATCAGGAGTTATCAAAACCATGAAAATAAAGAGATTTGAGTTTAATATGTTTCCCGTAAATTGCTACGTTTTATGGGATGACACAAAAGAGGCGGTTGTCATCGATCCGGGCTGCTTCTACGAAGAGGAAAAACAAGCACTAAAGAAGTTCATCCTCACCAATGAGTTAACAGTGAAACATCTGCTGAATACTCACTTACATCTGGATCACATCTTCGGCAATCCGTTTATGCTGAAAGAGTTCGGTCTGTCGGCAGAAGCCAATAAGGCGGATGAGTTCTGGATCGATGAAGCTCCGAAACAGAGCCGTATGTTCGGCTTCCAATTGCAGGAAGAACCGGTTCCGTTGGGGAAATATCTGCATGACGGAGATATCATCACTTTCGGACACACCAAACTGGAAGCAATCCATGTCCCCGGACATTCGCCCGGTAGCCTGGTGTATTATTGCAAGGAAGAAAACTGCATGTTCTCCGGCGACGTATTGTTTCAAGGCAGCATCGGTCGTGCCGATCTGTCGGGTGGCAACTTCGACGAACTGATCGATCATATTTGCAGCCGTTTATTCGTACTTCCCAACGAGACAGTCGTATACCCCGGACATGGTGCGCCAACGACCATCGGAATGGAGAAGGCAGAGAATCCATTTTTCAGATAAAAAAAGAATACAAGTATTAGGTATTAAGTATTAAGTATTAACCGTAGCTTCTGGCATATTTATCCGCATGGATAATACTTAATACCTAATACTTAATACTTAAAAACATCCCCCATAAATTATGAAAACAGATTTGTTAGCTAGCCGTCACATCGGCATCAATGAAGAAGACACAGCTGTGATGCTCCGCAAAATAGGCGTAGACTCACTGGATGAACTGATCAACAAAACCATCCCTGCCAACATCCGGCTAAAGGAACCGCTGGCACTGGCCAAGCCGTTGACGGAGTACGAATTTGGAAAACACATTGCCGGACTGGCAAGTAAAAACAAACTGTATACGACATACATCGGATTGGGGTGGTATAATACGATTACTCCTGCCGTTATCCAACGGAATGTATTCGAAAATCCCGTATGGTATACTTCTTACACGCCTTATCAGACAGAAGTGTCGCAAGGAAGACTGGAAGCGTTGATGAATTTCCAGACTGCCGTCTGTGACCTCACCGCTATGCCGCTCGCCAACTGCTCACTGCTGGATGAAGCGACTGCCGCCGCCGAAGCCGTAACCATGATGTATGCTCTGCGTTCGCGTGCCCAACAGAAAGCAGGTGCCAACATAGTCTTTGTGGACGAAAACATCTTCCCGCAGACCTTGGCAGTAATGACCACACGTGCCATTCCACAAGGCATCGAATTGCGCACAGGCAAATATAAAGAGTTTGAACCCTCACCGGAAATCTTCGCCTGCATCCTGCAATATCCTAACTCCAGCGGTAATGTGGAAGACTATGCCGACTTCACAAAAAAGGCACATGAAGCAGACTGCAAAGTTGCCGTTGCCGCTGACATTCTGAGTCTTGCCCTGCTGACTCCTCCGGGAGAATGGGGAGCGGATATCGTATTCGGTACAACACAACGTCTGGGTACACCAATGTTTTACGGTGGCCCTTCGGCAGCCTACTTCGCCACACGTGACGAGTACAAGCGGAACATGCCGGGACGCATCATCGGATGGTCCAAAGACAAATACGGCAAACTCTGCTACCGAATGGCTTTGCAGACACGCGAACAGCATATCAAACGCGAAAAAGCCACTTCCAATATTTGCACGGCTCAGGCATTACTCGCTACGATGGCAGGTTTCTACGCTGTATATCACGGACAGGAAGGAATCAGAACGATTGCTTCGCGTATTCATAGCATCACTGTCTTCCTCGACAAGCAATTAAAGAAATTCGGATATACGCAAGTCAATGCACAATATTTCGATACGCTACGTTTCGAGTTGCCGGAACACGTTTCGGCGCAGCAGATTCGCACGATCGCACTAAGCAAGGAAGTGAACCTGCGCTATTACGAGAACGGAGACGTAGGTTTCAGCATCGATGAAACGACAGACGTAGCAGCTACGAACGTGTTGCTTTCCATCTTTGCCATTGCCGCTGGGAAAGATTATCAGAAGGTAGAGGACGTGCCGGAAAAGAGCAATATTGACAAAGCACTGAAACGCACCACGCCTTTCCTCACGCACGAGGTGTTCTCCAACTATCATACGGAAACGGAAATGATGCGCTACATCAAACGTCTGGATCGGAAGGATATTTCATTGGCCCAGTCCATGATTTCCCTCGGATCGTGCACGATGAAGCTCAACGCAGCCGCTGAAATGCTTCCTTTAAGCCGTCCGGAATTTATGAGCATGCATCCGTTGGTGCCGGAAGATCAGGCGGAAGGATATCGTGAATTGATCAGCAATTTGAGCGAGGACTTGAAGGTTATTACCGGATTTGCAGGTGTCAGCCTGCAGCCGAACTCGGGTGCTGCGGGAGAATATGCCGGTCTGCGAGTTATCCGTGCGTATCTTGAAAGTATTGGTCAAGGACATCGCAACAAAATATTGATTCCGGCTTCGGCACACGGTACGAATCCTGCATCTGCCATACAAGCCGGATTTGAAACCGTCACCTGCGCTTGCGACGAGCAAGGAAACGTAGATATGGGCGACCTGCGTGCCAAAGCCGAAGAGAACAAGGAAGCACTGGCTGCACTGATGATCACCTATCCGTCAACGCATGGTATCTTCGAGACGGAAATAAAGGAAATCTGTGAAATCATCCACTCTTGTGGCGCACAAGTATATATGGATGGTGCCAACATGAATGCACAGGTAGGATTGACCAATCCGGGATTTATAGGTGCAGACGTTTGTCACTTGAATTTGCACAAGACGTTTGCTTCACCACATGGCGGCGGCGGTCCGGGTGTAGGCCCTATCTGTGTAGCTGAGCATCTGGTTCCATTCTTGCCGGGACATTCGATCTTCGGCAGTACGCAAAATCAGGTTTCCGCAGCTCCGTTCGGCAGTGCGGGTATCTTGCCTATCACATACGGCTACATCCGGATGATGGGTACCGAAGGCTTGACTCAGGCTACTAAAATAGCCATTCTCAATGCCAACTATCTGGCTGCCTGTCTAAAAGATACTTACGGTATTGTTTATCGGGGAGCTACCGGTTTCGTCGGACATGAAATGATTCTGGAATGCCGCAAGGTACATGAAGAAACGGGTATCTCAGAAAATGACATCGCGAAGCGTCTGATGGACTACGGCTATCATGCACCGACTCTCTCCTTCCCTGTTCACGGCACATTGATGATTGAACCTACTGAAAGCGAAAGCCTGGCGGAGTTGAACAACTTTATAGACGTCATGCTGAATATATGGAAAGAAATCCAGGAAGTGAAAAACGAAGAAGCAGATAAGAATGATAATGTATTAGTCAACGCCCCGCATCCGGAATATGAAATTGTGAATGATAACTGGGAACATTCCTACACACGTGAGAAAGCAGCGTATCCGATAGAAAGCGTGCGTGAGAATAAGTTCTGGGTGAATGTGGCTCGCGTAGACAATACGTTGGGAGACCGGAAATTATTGCCGACCCGCTACGGAACGTTCGAATAAGAAGAAGCTTTCAAAGGAAATCCGTACATGAAAAAATAAGCCCGGAGCTCAGCAAATGTGAGCTCCGGGCTTACCTTTGTTAAGCACCGAGCGTATTCCAATAAGCACCGAGCTAAATGAACATAAGAAGCGACTCCGAAACCTTACGGTTATCATGCTGCTCTTCATTCCATTCCATGTTTGTCGAAAACATAGTCTGGTTCTATCTGACAACAGTCACTGTTCCGGCTTTTACCATTTTCTCCCTTAGTGAGATTTTAGGATCAACATATCCTAAAGCTACACAGCCATATACTTTATGATTCTCCGGTACACCCAAAGAGCTTATAAATTCACGAACTTCGGGATCATCGCAAGTCGTACCCAACTGATTGATCCAGCAAGATCCGATTCCCAGAGAATGGGCAGCCAAAAACATATTCTCAATCGCGCAGGCACAATCCATGCCGGCCCACCATTGAGTGGGTTCGTTGGACACGATCACCAAAGTCGGGGCATGATAATAACAGCAATACGCCTTGCTATGACCACGCTCCTGTAATTTCGGTTCATCGCTTTTAGCAAAAGCGCCTTTAATCCGTTCATTCAATTCTGCCAGTTTATCTGCATTCTGAATAGCGGTAAAATGCCATGTCTCCAAATGCATCCCACTGGGTGCAAAAGTGGCAGCTTCCAGAATAGCCTGCAAGTCTTCTTCCGAAACTTGCCGGTCAGTATAAGCCCGTACACTACGACGTGCTTTGATGTTTTCTAAAACTTCATTCGTTTTCATATACTATATTTACTATACTTACAACTCGTTCACCACTTGCATTTATCGTTTTACCAATCCGATCTTTGCATTCAGTTTGAAGTAATACGTACCGTTCTCTCTTTCCAAAAAGCCGTATTTGTCCTTATCCAGAGAACCTTTCTCCAAACGGGTATTCAAGAACAGGAAGTCCTCCATAACCGGTTTCTCTGACTTGTGATAGCAAAGAACTTCCCCACTCCCATCCATCAACAGGATACCTTCAACAGCCGAATCCTGTCCAGTATATATTTTTGCCGGACGCATACCCAAGGCTAATGCCATCAGGAATTGCTTCACTTTAAACTCATAGAAACCATGTTTGTTTACCAATTCATCTTTTATTTTCAACGGGTTCATCTGTTTGATTACTTCCGTCAGTTCACTGATACGGGTGATGTCGTCCAAGTGCATGATGCGCACCATTTCTGTCAGCACACGAGGAAAGTGTAAGTCAATCATTAAAAGATTGCTACGGAATACCCGATCTGCCACGTCCGAGTATTTGAGTACACCACCCAAGCGCTCAATCAGCAACATTCGTTCTGCTACTTCATTAGGGGCTTCCGGCAACGCATTAATCTTATTCACCGTAGGTGTTGCAAATTTGACTCCGCTCTGTTCCAGTTTCAAGTTAGCTGCACGGCCTCCGTCCAACAGCGGATTCATAGCACCCAATCGCGAACGAACGCTGAACCCGCTCAACGGTGCCTCCGGATGCCAGAAGGCAATATAAAAATCGGTACGATCTTCCGTCTTCGCTTCCAGATCGAAAATTGCGACTTCATCCAAAAACTCTTCCACTCCATCCGGAGAAGTGACTTCATCCTCCGAAGAGGACTTGACAGCCTGCAAAATCAAATCTGCCACAATCCCGAAATCTTCCCGGGGAACGGATTTCTCACTATTTTCTCCTTTGATGCGGACCATCTCTTTTTCTATATAGTAGCAGCGCGTTCCGTCATGTTCCTCCCGTTGAATCATTGCGATAGGCCAGTCGATTTCTCCTTTCTTTGCCTTAGCCGTACCCAACGTTACTTTTCCTTCTGTCAGCAGACGAAAGAAAGTATACAGTTCACACCATTCTCTTTTTGTTGCTTCAAATGCCATATATTCTTATTTTTCTTTATTTTACTCTTCATCAAGAATCCTTGCGGTCTCCACTTTCTCCAATCGTGCACGCAGTTTGGGCATCATGGAACGACGAATACACAACGTCATGCTGCAATCCATATCGTACGATTGACTGAGAATTTCCGGTTCTTCCTCCTTTACAATACGCATGATATCGTTCATAAAAGGATATTCAAACATTACGGTCACTTCTTCATCTACCGTTTTTTCTATAATGGTAGCGGCAGATATTGCTTCGGCAGCAGCTGCTTTATAAGCTACAATCAGTCCGCTCGTTCCTAACTTGATTCCACCGAAATAACGGACTACAATAATCAGAATATCAGTCAGTTCATTAGAGTTAATTTGCCCGAGAATGGGCTTTCCCGCCGTTCCCGAAGGTTCACCGTTATCATTGGCTCGAAAATCCTTTCGCGCTGCACCTAACATATAAGCATAGCACACGTGCCGTGCATCATAATACTTCTTCTGATACGTTTCAAGATGCGCTTTTATCTCATCAAGGGTACGCACAGGCAAGGCGATGGCAATAAACTTGCTTCGCTTTTCTGTATAAATACCTTCGGAAGGTTCGACGATAGTTTTATAAGTATCTTCAGCAGTCATGCCGCAAAGATACGGCTTTCTTGACGAAATTCCATCTGCTGTTCGAAAATATTAGAGCTTCTCATTGAAACGAGCGCTTCATTTCATGCAGTCAAACGGTCGATGGGGTGCAATCAAGCAGTCAATTGGAGGTAGTCGGGTGGTCGTTTTAACGGAATCGGGCGGTCATTTATACAAAAACAAGCGGTCAATCTCTCACAAATGTCCTGTTGATTGTGAGAGATTGACCGCTCTATTTTCTATATAGAATATGTCTTAATCCAACTTATGGATAACCAGTCCTGAACGAAGTTTCGGTTCAAACCAAGTCGTTTTGGGAGGCATAATGTTGCCAGTATCGGCAATATCCATCAATTGCTTCATGGATACGGGATAAAGAGCCAGAGCTACTTTCATTTTTCCACTGTCAACACGCTTCTTCAATTCTCCCAAACCGCGGATACCGCCTACAAAGTCAATACGCTTATCCGAACGGAGGTCTTTAATTCCTAAAATCTCATCTAAAATCAGATTGGAAGAAATAGTAACGTCAAGCACGCCGATAGGATCATTGTCATTGTATGTACCTGCCTTTGCCGTCAGACTATACCACTTGTCGCCAAGATAGAGGGAGAAATTGTGCAAACCGGACGGTTTATAGATATCTGTACCCTTTTCTTCTACAACAAAATTCTTATCCAATGCAGCAAGAAATTGTTCGGGAGTCAGCCCGTTGAGGTCTTTTACTACACGGTTATAGTCGATGATAGTCAATTGATTGGCAGGGAAACATACAGCCATGAAATAGTTATACTCTTCATCGCCACGATGGTTCGCGTTTTGCTTTGCTTTCTCGGCACCTACCAGAGCAGCAGCAGCGGAACGATGATGCCCGTCGGCAATATATAATGCCGGCATTTTAGCAAATTCTGCAGTAATTGCAGCGATATCTTCGTCCTGGTCAACAATCCAGAAAGTATGTCCGAAGCCATCACCCGGAGCGATAAAGTCGTAAACAGGCTTTTCGGCAGTGTATTTCCGAATGATTGTATCCAATTTCGCATTATCGGGATAGGCAAAGAATACAGGTTCGATATTCGCATTGTTCACACGAACGTGCTTCATACGGTCTTCTTCCTTATCACGACGGGTAAGCTCATGCTTCTTGATGATACCGTTCATATAGTCAGGAACATAAGCGCCTACTACCAGTCCATACTGAGTTTTCCCGTTCATGGTCTGGGCATAGATGTAATAGTTTTCCTTTGCATCCTGCACTAACCAGCCTTTATCCTGAAACAGCCGAAAGTTTTCGGCAGCTTTCTCATAAACACGTTCATCGTGTTCATCCGTACCAACAGGAAAGTCAATCTCGGGCTTAATGATATGATAAAGGGATTTTTCATTTCCAGCTGCTTCTGTACGCGCTTCTTCTGAGTTTAATACATCGTAAGGACGGGAAGCAACCTGTTCAACCAGGTCTTGTGGAGGGCGAACGCCCTTAAAAGGTTTGATAATAGCCATAAGTCATGGTATGTTTTTAAGATTAGTACAACAGATACGCCCTCGCAAAAGCCGAGGGCGAAATCTGATAACATATTTCTGAATATACTACTTAATGTACACCAGCACCTATCATCAAATAAGTGACTGAGCAACGATAAGCAGTCTTACTATTCATCTCATTATTTGTTTACTCTGAACTTCTCACAGCCGTCTTTCAGGAAACCGACAATCTGTTGAGCAGCAGCAATACCGGCATTGATATTTGCTTCGGCAGTCTGTGCACCCATCTTCTTCGGAGTAGAGAAATAACGTCCTGCAAACTTCTCAGCAAATTCCACATTAGCAGCAGGCATGATATCTGTCATATACTTGAAGTCGGCACGGTCTTCCATCAATTTGATCAGCTCGGCTTCGTTGATTACTTCCTTGCGGGCAGTATTCACCAGCATAGCGCCTTTCGGCATTTCTTTCAGCAAAGCGTAGTTGATAGAGTTCTTCGTTTCAGCAGTTGCCGGGATATGAAGAGACACTACCTGACAAGTCTTATACAGTTCTTCTGCAGAGTCAAGTGCCTTCACGCCATCTTTCTCGATCACTTCTTTCGGACAGAAAGCGTCGTAGGCGTACACTTCCATTCCGAAGCCTTTAGCTACACGGGCAACGTTGCGACCAACGTTTCCGTATGCATGGATACCCAGTTTCTTGCCCATCAATTCTGTACCGGAAGTACCGTTATAGAAGTTACGAACGGCGTATACCATCATGCCCAAAGCCAGTTCGGCAACAGCATTGGAGTTCTGTCCCGGAGTATTCATCACGCAAACATTGTGAGCGGTAGCGGCAGCCAGGTCTACATTATCGTATCCGGCACCAGCACGAACTACAATCTTCAGTTCTTTAGCAGCATCCAGCACCTCTGCATCAATAATATCACTACGGATAATGATAGCATTAGCATCTTTCACTGCATCCAGCAACTGTGCTTTATCGGTATATTTCTCCAGCAAAGCAAGCTCATATCCGGCTGCTTCGATTTCTTTACGGATACCGTCTACAGCAACTTTGGCAAACGGTTTTTCAGTAGCTACAAGTACTTTCATAATTTATCTGTATCTTTTAAAAAAGATTCACCACAGACTTCACCGGCCTACACACTATATTCAATAAGATTTCAGTGTAAATCCGTGCAATCTGTGGTGACTCTATTTATATTATTAATGAAGTTTTTCAAATTCCTGCATGCAGTCGATCAAAGCTTGTACACTTTCTTTCGGCAGAGCATTGTAGCAAGATGCACGGAAACCACCCACTGAACGATGTCCTTTGATACCTACCATACCTTTTTCTGTAGCGAACTTCATGAAGTCAGCTTCCAGATCCTTGTATTCGGGAGCCATCACGAAACAGATGTTCATGCGTGAACGGTCTTCTTTGGCAGCAGTACCTACGAACAGTTTGTTACGGTCGATTTCAGCGTACAGCATATCAGCCTTTTCGATAGCACGACGTTCCATTTCTTTCACACCACCCTGTGCCTTAATCCAACGCAGGTTCAACAGTGCAGCATAGATAGGCACTACCGGAGGAGTGTTGAACATAGAACCGTTATCGATATGAGTCTGATAGTTCAGCATTGACGGGATGTAACGAGAAACTTTACCTACCGCATCATTCTTCACGATAACGAATGTAACACCGGCAGGAGCCAGATTTTTCTGCGCACCACCATAGATACAGATATATTTGGAAACGTCGATCGGACGAGAGAAAATATCAGAAGACATATCGGCAACCATCGGAACCGGAGAGTTGAGATCTTCTTTTAATTCTGTACCGTAAATCGTGTTATTGGTAGTTATGTGGAAATAATCTGCGTCAGCAGGAATTGTGTAATCTTTCGGGATGTAAGTATATGTAGCTTCAGCGGAAGAAGCAACTTCTACGACTTCACCAAACCCCTTAGCTTCTTTCATCGCTTTCTTTGCCCACACACCTGTATTCAGATAAGCAGCCTTTTTTTCAAGGAAGTTGAAAGGTACCATGCAGAACTCCATACTAGCACCACCACCAAGGAACAGTACCGAATAACCTTCGGGGATATTGAGTAATTCCTTGAATAATGCCTCTGCTTCGTCAACCACAGGTTGGAAGTCTTTGGCACGGTGACTGATTTCCATCAGGGAGAGACCAGAGCCGTTGAAATCTAAAATAGCCTTCGCTGTATCCTCTATCACCTCACGCGGAAGAATGGAAGGTCCTGCATTGAAATTATGCTTTTTCATTTGAAGTTTGTTTTTGGTTTAACATTTCGTTAGTTTATGTCTTTTGACCTTGCGAATTTACGAATTTATTTCCGGTGCACAAATCTTTCCTTATAAAAATACTGTTCTAAAGCAGATTTCTCTTTCTTTTTATTGGTTTATACAAGATATATACACCATATTGTTATCCATACATATCAAGCAAGGGATAAAAGGCGAAAATATAACCCGTGGGAAATAATCGGTTATAGAGTGAAAGGAAAACGGTTATAAAATGAATATTTATTAAGAAAGACAGAGAAAAACGAGGATTTCTCACCCTAACAAGTGACGAGACTAAAATTATAAAAATAAGTCAGAAAGAAAGGAGTCTCCAATACCTTCCTAAAAGAAAAGAAATGGAGACTGTCACAGAAATATTTTTCTACTATCATTTTACTCTGTCATCCGGGGAAGATATCTCCCACTTCAGAAAAGTGATATTATTTGTAATGACAAAGCCGATCATTTCGTCATTGCAGCATCCCAATCACCTATTTGGTTCTTGAAATTCCCCTTTCAGCTTTGAGAACACCTGTTGTTTTTCGGCTCCCTTTATTTAGCTTCCTCAATGATAGTCTTCATTCCTTTGATTTTTTCCCCTTGAATAAGATTCAGGAGTTGCTTCACTTTTGCCCGACGAACGGCAACAAAAGCATAATGCTCTTTCACATCAATCGCACCTACATCTTCACGCGTCAGATTACCTTTCTTATAAAGGAATCCGGCAATGTCCATCCGGCTCAGTTTCTCCTTCTTTCCTTTACCTATATATATAGTAGTCCAGACTGATTTGGGAGGACGCGAAGGATTTTCCGGCAGTTCCATCGTTTCTATATCTTCGGGAATATATTCAGGTAGTTTCTCTTCTGTGTGAAGAATCAGATAAGAAGTACCTGTTGCATCCCAACGTGCCGTACGTCCGTTACGATGTGTAAACGCTTCTTCGTTCACAGGCAGATGATAGTGAATGATGTGCTCTATCTCCGGAATATCAAGTCCACGGGCAGCAAGGTCGGTAGAGATCAGTACATGACAGCTTCCGTTACGGAACTTATACAATGCCCGTTCCCGATCCGGCTGTTCCATACCACCATGAAAACGTTCGGCTGATAGTTTCTTATCTTCGAGCAGCTTATGCACACGATCCACCGCATCCCGATGATTGCAGAAAACAATGCTGGAACTGCTTCCCAATGTACAAAGCAAGTTGTAAAGCGTAGCAATCTTATCTTTGGAAGGAGAAAGCACCTTCATCAGCTTCAACCGGTTTTCCTGTTCTTCGGTTGCCTCCGGAAGAAAATCCAGTTTGACTGTCCGGTTCAGTCCCGTAAACTGAGGAATTTCTTCGGCATCAGTAGCCGACAGCAGCATACGTTTCTTTAATCCCGGAAGCTGGGCAATGATCTCTGCCATCTCATCATGAAAGCCGAACTCCAGCGATTTATCAAACTCATCGATAATCAAAGTCTCGATTGTTTCGGGATCAAAGTTCCCTTTGGACAGATGGTCGGTGATACGTCCCGGAGTACCGATAATGATGGCAGGATGATTTCCTGCAATGCTTTTCTTTTCTTCGGCAATGGGATGCCCGCCGTAGCAGCAACACGTTTTCCAGGAAGTTCCCATGCTCCGGAATACGGTATCTATCTGTAAAGCCAACTCACGGGAAGGCACCAGAATCAGCACCTGCACGCTGTCATCATTCGGTTTTAGGATAAGCAACAGAGGCAAAAGATATGCCAACGTCTTACCCGATCCTGTCGGTGACAACAGGATAACATCTTTCCTGCCCGTGCCCTGTTCGAGCGCAGCTTCCTGCATCGGGTTCAAAGATTCAATCTTCAAATTCTGAAGAGCGGACTGTATTATTTCATTTTTCTCTAACATGGGGACAAAGATACAAAAAGGACGAAAAGATTCGGTAAGATAGTGCATAAAGAAAGCGGGAAATCTGAAAAGCACCATTGTCTTTTACAGATTTCCCGCCAGTTTTCTTTATGTTACTCTTCCGGTTCTCTCCGACCGGAAATCAACTTCCGAAGATTATCCTCCAAAGTTATCGAACATCAGGTTCTGAGCCGGAACGCCCAGATCGTCGAGCATCTTCTCTACAGCTTTCGACATCGGACCAGGACCACACATATAGTATTCAATATCTTCAGGAGCTTCGTGGTTCTTCAAGTAAGTTTCATAAATTACGTTGTGTACGAAGCCCGGAGTATATTTCACACCGGCAGCATCAGCAGCAGGATCCGGACGGTCGAGTGCCAGATGGAATGTGAAGTTCGGGAAATCCTTTTCAATTTGCAGGAAGTCTTCCAGATAGAATACTTCGTTCAGCGCACGGGCACCATAGAAGTATGACATCTTGCGGTCGGTCGTATGCAATGTTTTCGTCAAGTGCATGATCTGTGCACGCAACGGAGCCATACCGGCACCACCACCGATCCACATCATTTCCTTGTTAGAGTCGAAAATCGGATGGAAGTCTCCATAAGGACCACTCATTATTACCTTGTCACCCGGTTTCAGCGTAAAGATATAAGAAGAAGCGATACCCGGCATTACATCCATAAATCCGGGACCTTGTTCTTTCGGCTTGAACGGAGGGGTAGCGATACGTACAGTCAGCATGATACGGTCACCTTCTGCAGGATAGTTGGCCATAGAGTAAGCACGGATTGTTTCCTCTTCATTCTTACATTTCAAGCCCAGCAAACCGAATTTCTCCCATGCAGGCAGATATTCTTCACCGATCAGGCTCTTATCAATGTCCTTATCATAATCCATTGAGAATTTAGGTATCTTGATCTGTGCGTAAGAACCCGGGATAAAGTCCATGTGTTCGCCTTTAGGCAATGCCACGATAAACTCTTTGATAAATGTAGCCACATTCTTGTTGGAGATCACTTCGCACTCCCACTCTTTCACGCCGAGTACAGACTCGTCAATCTTGATAGCCATGTCACTCTTCACTTTCACCTGACAGCCCAGACGCCAGTGGTCTTGTTGCTGTTTACGACTGAAGTGAGGAACTTCAGAAGGCAGGATTTCGCCACCACCTTCGAGTACCTGACATTTGCACTGTCCGCAAGAACCCTTGCCACCACAAGCGGATGACAGGAATACACCGTTTACGGCCAGCGTATTAAGCAATGTGGAACCGGACTCTACTTCCAGTCCTGTTTCGCCATTGATCGTTAGTTTCACGTTACCTGACGGTACCAGAAATTTCTTGGCAACCAGCAAGATAACAACAAGCAACAGAATAACCACAAGGAATACCCCAATGCTTGATAATATTAAATTCATATCCATTGTCTTATTCCTTTCTTTTTAGATGTTCAAACCAGAGAAACACATAAATGCGATTGCCATCAGACCTACAGTGATAAATGTGATACCCAGACCTTTCAGCGGAGCAGGTACATCAGAGTAAGCCATTTTCTCACGGATAGCAGCCAGACCGACGATAGCCAGCAGCCAGCCGATACCCGAACCGAGTGCGTAAGACAGCGCATCCCATACATCACCGATGTATTTCGGATCGCTTGCACCCAGATTGATGCGTTGTTGCATAAACAAAGAAGCACCCATGATAGCACAGTTAACGGCGATCAACGGCAGAAAGATACCCAGTGAAGCATACAGCGACGGGCTGAAACGTTCTACCACCATCTCCACCAATTGCACGATACCGGCAATAACGGCAATGAAAAGAATAAAACTCAGGAAGCTGAGGTCAACACCTTCAATGATAGCGTTGGCAGCCAGCACCTTGGTTTGCAATAAATAGTTCACCGGAAGCGTAACCAGCAACACGAATGTTACGGCTATACCCAGTCCTACGGCAGTCTTCACATTCTTCGATACAGCCAGATATGAGCACATACCCAAGAAGAACGCGAATATCATGTTGTCCACAAAGATGGAGCGGACGAATAAACTTAATAAATGTTCCATATATTTTAATTAAGAATTAAGAATGAAGAATTTCGAGTTTATGAGTGTTACCTTCATTCATCCTTCTTCACCCTTCATTTATATTAATTACTTTCTTCTTGCAGTTCTTTGTGACGTGCACGCTGATACCAGATGATGCAAGCTACGATAATCAATGCCATCGGCGGCATCAACATCAGACCGTTGTTTACATAACCGATATTCTGGATAGGCTCATAATTCAGGATATTGAAACCAAGCAAAGTTCCCGAACCGAGCAGTTCGCGGAAGAAAGCTACGATTACCAGAATCTTGGCATAACCCAAACCGTTACCAACTCCGTCAAGGAATGATTCCCAAGGACCGTTCTGCATGGCAAATGCTTCCAGACGTCCCATCAGGATACAGTTGGTAATGATCAAACCTACATAAACAGAGAGCTGTACACTTACATCGTATGCAAACGCTTTCAGAATTTCACTAACGATGGTAACCAAAGCAGCAACCACTACCAACTGAACGATGATACGGATACGATTTGGAATCGTCTTACGCAACAGTGAAATAACGACATTGGCAAACGCTGTAATCACAGTAACTGAAAGTCCCATCACAATGGCGGGTTCCAGCTTGGCAGTAACAGCAAGTGCAGAACAGATACCAAGCACCTGTACGGTTACCGGATTATCGATTCCCAACGGAGCAGAGAATACTTCTTTATTCTTCTTTGAAAACAGTTGTCCCATATTCTTTATCCTCCTCCTTATTATTTAGTTAAAAAACTTATGTAATTATTCAGACAAGCCTTCAGCATAGCGTCCACACCTACCGAAGTGATCGTACCACCAGAGATACCGTCCACTTGGTAATCAGCTTTTTCTACCTTGCCATTCTTAACAACACCCAGAGCAACGGCACCGTTTTCCAGTGTCTTCTTGCCTGCGAATTCATGCTGGAACCAGTCAGTAGCGATTTCAGCACCCAAACCCGGAGTTTCACTTGCGTGTGAGAAGTATACACCGTAAACTGTGTCTTTGTCCTCGTTCAGAGCAACGTATCCCCAGATACCGCCCCAAAGACCGGCACCGTATACAGGAACCACATATTTAGTCTGACCATCTACATCACATACAAATACGTGCAGACGTTGGTGTTCTTTCACTTCTTTCTCGTAGTTAGTGGCAAACTCACCTGTGTTTTCAGTCAGCGTGCCGTCTACGTTCATCAGCATATCACCTTTTACATATTTCTGATATTCGGCATCAGCATCTTCTACATTTTTAATGTTCAATGCAGCAAGAATCTGCTTTTTAGTGTCCAACTGCACATTCTTGTCTTGTGTAGCTTTCAGTGAAGAACTAACGAATGCCAGCAGGAATGCAACGATAACAACCATTACCGAAGCATAAATGATAGTATAACTATTACTATTTGTATTCATTTTCATTCGGTATTATTGGTTAGACTTAACAGCGCGTTTCTCGCGACGGCTGATATTACTCTGTACTACACAGTAGTCGATCAGCGGAGCGAAGATGTTCATCAGCAGGATGGCGAGCATCATACCTTCGGGATAACCCGGATTCAGTACGCGGATAACGATAGCCATCACACCGATCAGGAATCCGAAGATGTATTTACCTCTTTCCGTACGTGCGGATGTCACAGGGTCGGTAGCCATGAATACGGCACCGAAGCAGAAACCACCCAATACAAGGTGCTCGTACCAAGGCATCTGAGCCATTGTGTTGTTTTCCATGCCGATAGCATTGAATACCCAGGCCATGAATGCACCACCAACGAATACGGAAAGCATCGTCTTCCAGCTTGCAACACCTGTCCACAACAGGATAACGGCACCGATCAGAATGGCGATCACACTTGTTTCACCGATAGAACCGGGAATAAAACCTGTTATCATATCCATGTTGAATGCAGGAACCGTGCCCGATGTAGCAGCTTGTCCCAGCGGGGTAGCCACAGTCAGACCGTCTACAGCCTGTCCCATACCAAAAATGGTATCGCCGGATACCCAAACGGCATCACCGGACATCTTGGTAGGATATGCGAAGAACAGGAATGCACGGGTGATCAACGCTACGTTGAACACATTCATACCCGTACCACCGAATACTTCTTTTGCAAAGATAACAGAGAATGCAGTTGCTACGGCAAGAATCCAAAGCGGACAGTCTACCGGAACGATCATCGGGATCAGAATACCGGAAACAAGAAATCCTTCCTGAATTTCCTCCTTCTTCCATTGAGCTACGACGAACTCAATACCCAGACCGACAACGTATGATACGATAATTTTAGGCAATACAGCCAGAAATCCGTAGATAAACATTTCGATGAAGCTGCCAGTAGCACCCGTGTGGGTGAAATGCTGGTAACCTACGTTGTACATACCGAACAGCAGCGCCGGTACTAACGAAATAACCACAATCGACATAATACGCTTGCTGTCGATCGCGTCGTGTATGTGCGTTCCCGTTTTCGCAGTCTTGCTGGGCACGAACAGGAATGTTTCGAAGCCGTCGAACACCGACTGGAATGCGTGGAATTTACCGCCCTCTTCAAAGTTCGGCTTTATCTTATCGAGATAATTTCTTAACGCTTTCATTAATATATTACTATTTTACGATTTACAATTTACAATTTGCCATGCGGATTATGCCATTTCAGCACGGAGCATGTCGAGTCCGACACGGACGATGCGTTGGAGTTCCATCTTCGAAGAGCAGACGAATTCGCAGAGTGCGAAGTCTTCGGGAGCCACTTCGTAGATACCCAGCGCTTCCATGCGGTCGATATCACCGGCGATGATCGCTTTAATCAGATATTCGGGCATGATGTCCATGGGGAATACCTTGTCATATTCGCCGGACATGATCATGTGGCGTTCGCCGCCTTTGACACGTGCATCCAGCGTATATTCCTTTTTGCCCATCAACCAGCTGAAATATGAGTGGTTGGCACTGAACTGGTTGAAGCGCGGCATGATCCATCCGAACATTTCGTGAACGTCATCACCTTCAGGGATTACAGTCAGTTGGCTGTGGAAAGCACCCAGGAATCCGTTAGGAGAAACTTGTTTGCCACTCAGCACGTTACCACTGATGTAGCGCAAATCTTTGTCAGTTGTTACGTTTCCGGCAAATACGTTAGTCAGCAATGCACCTACCTGAAGTTTGCAGTAAGCAGGTTTCAACACTTCGGAACCTGTCACGGCTACTGTGCGGGTGAAATTCACACGGCCTGTATTGAAGAGACGACCGATGAAGATAACGGCTTGCGGATCAATTGTCCACACAGTTTCGCCCTTTGAAACGGGGTCGAGGTGGTTGATCTGAACACCTACGTTACCGGCAGGGTTCGGTCCGTCGAAAGCGGTGATTGTAACGTTCTTAGCCTGTGTCAGTGCAGCGGCTTTCTGTTTCACGCTGATGCTCAGGTAAGTTTTTGCCATTTTGGCGAGGGCATCAAGACCAGTCTGGAAGTTTGCTTCTTCGCCTTTCAGAGCAAATTCGAAGTCGGGAGCCAGCGGATTGGTATCGAATGCGGAAACGAAGATGCCCTTCGGTGTTACCGTCGGGTCTGCAATGATGTCATACGGACGTTGCTTGATAAACGCAAACAGACCTGCTTCAAGAAGCGCGGACTTCACAGCATCTGCATCCATCGAGGATACGTTCTTCTTACCAAATTCTTCGTAGTCCTGCTCTGCGGCAGCTTCCACTACGATGTTCAATACCTTACGGCGAGCACCACGTTCAACGCTCGTCACTACGCCACTCACGGGCGAAACAAATTTCACTTCAGGATGATACTTGTCGATAAACAAGGGTCCACCGGCCATCACATATTCCTGCTCTTTCACAACCACTTTCGGTGTCACTCCAGGAAAATCATCGGGTACGAGTGCGTAAAATCCCGGCTCTTTCACTGTTGTGTACGTCTCAGCAGCTTTACCTTTCAGGTTTATGTCAAGGCCTTTACGTAACTTTATTACATTTGCCATGCTATATAAAATAATGGTTTCATAAAATTTGCCGCAAAAGTAATAAATAATAATGTGATTCGGGAGGAAAAAAGAAAGGAATTACGGAAAAATATCCGTAATTCCTTTTGTGTTCGCACACGTTCTTTAATAAAGTAGGCTGGAAGACCTGCGCGCACAAGTCTATGCAACGTGATTGTCGGTTGGTTATTCTTCGCCGGCAAACATTGGATCCCACGCCGGCAGGCGGATCGGTTTTTGTTTCAAGACTTCGAGTGCTTTCGGGGTCACGTATTTCGTTTCCACAACAAGACGGAAGGTATATTCGTTGAACCATTCGTCGGTCATGATGAGATGTCCCTGATAGCCGGCTCCGGCACCCCAACTATTTTCAACCATCCATTTGGTCGGTTTTCCGTTTTTGTCCAGATCGACTGCCATGAGGGTCATGGCGTGACTGGAGCTGCTGGCAAAGCTTTGAATACGCTGCTTCTTGTCCATGCCGAAGGTGGTGCCCATCAATGAGTCGTAATCATAGTTTTTGACGTCGAGCAGACCACGGTCAGAGTTCAGGAACTTGCCGACGTCGCAGGAGTAATACATCATGGTGCTGTCTTTCAGAGAGGCGATGGCCATCTCCTTGATGTCCTCGATCGGGAGGTTGACGTATGTCCAGTTCTTACCGTCGTAGCGGTGGCGGTCGTAGTCTATTTCATAACATTTGTAGTATTCGCGGCTGGGATCGTTCATGAGCATGACGTAGTTGTCAATCAGCTTTTCGTCACCGTATTTCTTCAGGAAAGAAAGCGGGGTGTAGGTGGCGGTTTCTACAGGCTCGCCTTTGACATTATATTGCGTCCAGGTAAATTCTGTGGGAGGTACGCCCAAGTTCAGGACAAGCATACGGTAAATGGTGCTCAACATTTCCACTTTAGCGTTCTCTATAGCGGTAGGTTTGGCTTTTTTCGAGGCCATGTCACGGAGCTGCAAACCCTGTTCGCGAAGTTTCAGAGCGATCAGACTCGCCATGCGGGCTGTGTTTTCGCTGCTGTTCGTTTCGGGCATCACGTCTTTGGGGACGAGACCGTATTTGCTTACGATGTCCGCTACTCCGGTGAATGTGCCGCCGTCGCTCAACGGATTGCGGAACAGCCATTCCACCATTTTATCGTTCATAGGCTTGTCGCTGGTATCGATGACTCCTTGGAGGAAAAGGTTGGCCTTTTCCAGCTGGTCGAAAAAGAAAGGATAGGTTTGCGAGAATTCGAAAGACCCCAGATTGTATTTATCGATGGCTTTGGCACGCATTACGTTCAGACCGGTGAAGAGCCAGCAGCGTCCGGATGATTTCTGGTCGGTGATCCCCTTGGAGTTCACTTTGACAGAAAAATGCGTATCCATCCCCTTCATATTGTCCTGGTTCAGGGCAAGCTTGCGGATGTCGTTGTTGCTGATGGCGTTCCGGATAGCCTTGTCGGTAGAAGTGCCTTGATAACTCTGTTTGATTTGCTGCATCATGTCAGCGCTGATGCCGCCTTTCGCGTCCTGTGCCTGTGCAGAATAGTAAAGGGCACAGCAAACAAAAACTGATAAAATTCGTTTATTCATTATAGATCGTTTATAAATTAACTTTGCCTGTATGCTAATAGTAATCCGTTGGCAATTTCGTTTTACATATTATTAATTGGCAAAAATACGATTCTTTTTTAGATTTATTATCTATGAGAATGAAAACTAATCGAAATAAAATAGTTTCCTTTGCAGCGGATTTCAAGAAAGAATATGAAAAGATATACAATAGGTATATTGATGATGTTTCTATTCATCAATATTTCGTTAGCTCAAACGGCTGACACGGCAGTAAAAAGCGATGAACTGCAAACGACTACAACTTCTGTTGACGAAGTCGGGGTAGCCCCGGCAGATTCCACCCCCACCCTTTCCAAAAAAGAATTGCGACGTCAGCGTGTAGCCAAACGTAATCTACACTATAATATATTAGGTGGCCCCAGCTATACTCCGGACTTCGGATTACTGATCGGCGGTAGTGCATTGATGACGTTTCGGATGAATCCGAGTGATACTACCCAACAACGTTCGGTGGTGCCGATGGCCATCGCCCTGATGTTCGAAGGAGGACTGAACCTGTTCACCAAACCGCAGCTTTTCTTCAAAGGCGACCGATTCCGCATCTTCGGAGTCTTTGCATATAAGAATACACTGGAAAATTTCTACGGCATCGGATACAGCACCAACAAGGACTATCCGCGTGGCGAAGACACCAGCGAATACCGTTATAGCGGTGTGCAGGTGAATCCGTGGTTTTTATTCCGTCTGGGGAAAAGCAACTTCTTTGCCGGTCCGCAGATCGACTTCAATTATGACAAGATCACTAAACCTGCCGCAGGAATGATAGAGCAACCATCGTATATTGCTGCCGGCGGTACGGATCACGGCTACTCTAACCTCAGTTCCGGAGTCGGTTTCCTGCTGACGTACGACACCCGTGACGTTCCCGCCAATGCTTATCGGGGAACGTATCTGGACTTTCGTGGGATGATGTACAACAAAGCCTTCGGAAGCGATAATAATTTCTACCGTTTGGAAATAGACTACCGCCAATACAAGACCCTAGGCAAACGTAAAGTATTGGCTTGGACAGTGCAAACAAAGAATGTATTCGGCAATGTTCCATTGACTAAATACGCACTCAGCGGCACTCCTTTCGACCTTCGTGGTTATTATATGGGACAGTTTCGCGACAAGTCATCCCACGTGATGATGGCAGAATACCGTCAGATGATAAATACGGACAAAAGCAATTGGGTGAAGAAGATGCTGAATCATGTAGGCTACGTAGCATGGGGAGGATGCGGCTTCATGGGCCCTACTCCGGGCAAAATCGAAGGTGTACTTCCTAATCTGGGACTCGGTTTACGCATTGAAGTTCAGCCCCGTATGAACGTCCGTCTTGACTTCGGCAGAGACATGGTGAACAAGCAGAATTTATTCTATTTCAACATGACGGAGGCATTCTAAACAAGTATTTGCTCATAATTAACAAGAAAGATGATAAAATGCTTCCATAAGAACATCATTAAATAAAATTAATCCTTATATTTGCGTTGCTATAACACAGCAAAAGCAGATAATAGGGTTAATTTATGAAACAAATCAAATACCTCTTCGGAGGATTATTATTTTTGTTTGCCTCCATGGGAAGCGTAACTGCGCAAGAGGTAAGCGATTACTCAAAACTACAGCCAAGTGATTATTCCAGCATTACACTTCCACCGCTGGATCTTCTTTTCGAGAACGCAAAAAGCGCTCCAACTTACGAATTAGCTTCAGTAAAAGAACAAATTGAACGGAAACTTCTGGCAAAAGAGAAGCGTGCCTTCTTAGGCTTTTTCAGTTTACGGGGCAGCTACCAGTATGGTATGTTCGGTAACGAGTCTACTTATACCGATGTAGCGATTGCACCTTACCTGACCTATGCAACACAGGCACAGAACGGATATACGGTAGGTGCAGGAGTCAATATTCCTTTAGACGGGCTCTTTGACCTGACAGCACGGGTAAAACGTCAAAAACTGAATGTGCGCACTGCCCAGCTTGAAAAAGAAGTTAAGTTTGAGGAAATGAAAAAGGAAATTATCCTCTTATACGCAACTGCGACCTCCCAATTAAACATTCTTAAACTTAATGCCGAAGCCCTCATGCTTGCTAATGTACAATATAGTATAGCTGAAAAGGATTTCTCGAATGGAGCTATTGACTCGGGGACTTTATCATCTGAAAAGTCTCGCCAATCTGACGCACAAGAGAAATTCGAAAACAGCAAATTCGAACTAAGCAAGAGTTTAATGATACTTGAGTTAATCACCCACACTCCCATTTTAAGAAACAAATAAACATACATTTATGGAATACATCCTTTATATCAGCAGATTCCTATATCGTATCCGTTGGTGGTTAGTAATTGGAACAGCCATTATAACATTTGCTGTTTACTATTTTGGAAAACGCATGATAGGCAAAACATATAATGTAGAGGCAACCCTCTACACTGGTGCTGCTTCCGGCTACAATCTAGAAGGTGGAAATAACAAAGTGGATTGGGCGACAACTCAGAACGCTATGGATAACCTAATGAACATTATCAAGGCTGAAAGTACACTCAAACGGGTATCTATGCGATTATATGCCCGAAGTCTGATCAAAGGTAATCCAAAAGAAGACAATGAATTCATCAAAGCCAGCAATTACAACAGAATATATGAACACCTAAAGAATAGTCCGAACGGGAAAGAAATACTGTCATTAATAGATAAAAACAGCGAAGATAAAACGGTAGCCAACTTTTTCAATTACTTGAGACCGACTCAAGCAAACTATCTCTATGGAGTATTCTATTATAATTTGCCCTATTACTCTTATAATGATCTCAGAGCAATCAGAGTAGCGCGTAAAGGTGCCAGCGATCTGATTGAAATAAGTTATACGGCAAGTGATCCGGGTATCGCCTATAATACCATCGACATCCTGACCAAAGAATTTGTAAACGAATACAGTGCAATCCGTTATGGTGAAACAGATAAAGTTATCGAATATTTTAAAAGCGAACTTCAACGCATCGGAAAGGAACTTCGGCTTAAAGAAGACTCACTAACGCAATATAACGTAGAAAAACGTGTTATTAATTATTACGATGAGACCAAAGAAATCGCTGCCATCAACAAAGAGTTTGAGTTACGTGAACAAAACGTACTGATTGCATACAACAGCGCCAAAGCAATGTTAAACGAACTGGAAAAGCAAATGGGCAGCAATGCCAAACATGTAATCAACAATCTTCAGTTCTTGGATAAACTAAATGAAGCCGCTTCGCTTACAGGAAAAATCTCAGAAATGGAAACGATTTCAAGTGATCATCAGAATCAAGAAGCCTCATTACAGGAATATAAGAATCGCTTAAATCAAACGCGCAAGGAGCTTTCCGAGCTTTCAAACAAATATGTAGAGAACAAATATACCAAAGAAGGAATAGCTAAAGAGAACATCATAGAACAGTGGCTTGAAGTAACCATGCAATACGAAAAAGCCAAATCAGACTTACAAATTATACAGCAAAGCCGTATAGACCTCAACGAGAAATACAGACAGTTTGCACCAGTAGGTTCCACTATCAAACGTCAAGAGCGTAACATAACTTTTATAGAGCAAAATTACTTGTCTGTATTGAAAAGCTACAATGATGCCCTCATGCGTAGAAAAAATTTGGAAATGACCTCCGCTGCATTAAAAGTGTTGAATGCTCCGGCATATCCGATCAGTGCCATGCCCACTCCTTTGAAAAAAATGGTAATGGCAGCGTGTGCCGGTACCTTCTTATTTATTTTGGGATTCTTCTTAATTCTTGAATTATTAGACCGTACTCTACGCGATTCTATTCGTACACGTCGTTTGATTGGACTTCCGATGTTAGGCGCCTTTCCCAAAGACTCTATTTTAGAGTATCACAATCATGTTGAAGAATCAAAAAGTATAGCTACAAAACAGTTAAGCAATAGTATCCTTCGTTTCTGTCAGCAAAAGAAAGAAGGATTGCCCTACATTATCAATTTTATTAGTACAGAAGGCGGGGAAGGCAAAAGTTATGTGATCGAAGCCCTAAAAAAATACTGGAACAGTATCGGACTTAAAACAAAAGTAATAACATGGAAGTCAGACTTCAGAATTGATTCACGAGAATACAACCTGGCCAAAAGCATTACCGATCTATACACATCAGAGGAAGAAGATATTCTCATCGTTGAATATCCCAATCTGCGGGAAGCTAGCATATCGCTGGAATTACTACAAGAAGCTAATCTAAATATACTCGTAGCCCGTGCTGACCGTGGTTGGAAAGAGACCGATAAGCTCTTGTCAGAAAAGCTAAGTCAACAAGTAGGTAAAACTCCACTTTATGTTTACTTGACACACGCATCCCGCAATGTGGTTGAAGACTACACTGGTATGCTTCCACCATATACACTTTGGAGGAAAATAGTATACCGACTGTCACAATTAGCATTGACAGAAAGTATATTTACGTTCACAAAAAGAAAGAAGCAGCCGGCAACATCAGGAGATGAAGATGACGAATGATAAAGGAAAATACAGTCAATACTTAACAGTAGCCGGTAACTATTTTGCCAATAAAGGATGGGTACATTTACTATTGGCAGGAGGATTGTATATATTATACAAAATGTTCTTTCGTACCTCCCTTCCTTTCTTTCTGACGATTAGTTCATTGCCTTTAATGACAGCTATTTTCTTATTGATTATCAAATATTCAAAACAAAGTTTCTATACACTTTTCACTCTCCAATTTCTGCTGGCAGCAGCTTATGCAGTGACAGACATACCATTAGGAGTAGCAACATTAATGTGTACATTGTTTGTAGTTGTTTTGCTTTTTGCGTACGGAATGCATGAAAAAATTGACTGGTCGGAAAGTCGTAATGGTATGCTTATGCTTTTTCTGATATGGGGAGTTTATTGCATATTAGAGATAGCTAATCCGAACAATGTTCAGGCAGCATGGAATATCTCCATCACCCATTATCTCATATATCCTATTGTATGTGCTGTCATCGTACCGTTAGCAATCCGTAACATTAAGGGGATTCAGTGGCTTCTAATTATATGGTCTCTTTTTATCCTTTTGGCAGCAGCCAAAGGATATTGGCAAAAAAACTATGGTTTTAATGAACGTGAGCAGTACTTTCTATACGTTTTGGGAGGAGCAAGAACTCATATTATTTGGTCCGGTATTCGTTATTTCTCATTCTTCAGTGATGCAGCGAACTTCGGCGTACACATGGCTATGGGTGTTTCACTCTTTGGAATTTCACTTTTTTATATAAAAGGTGTATGGCTGAAAATCTATTTTATAATTGTCATTATTGCCGCCATTTATGGAATGGGAATTTCTGGTACACGCGCTGCGATAGCTCTGCCTATCGGTGCTTTAGGGAGTTTCATTATTCTTTCACGCAATCGCAAAGCATGTATTACAGGTCTTTCAGTTCTTGCCTTGTTATTCTTGTTTTTTGTATGTACCAATATAGGAGATGACAATCAATATATCCGCAAAATGCGTTCCGCATTTCGTCCTAGCCAAGACGCTTCCTATCAATTACGTGTAGACAATCGAAAGAAAATGAGAGAATTGATGATCCACAAGCCTTTTGGATATGGGATAGGGTTATCCAAAGGCGACCGTTTCTATCCCAAAGAACGTATGCCCTATCCACCGGATTCCTGGTTAGTCTCAGTATGGGTAGAAACCGGAATCATCGGTCTAGTTCTCTACTTGGCTGTTCACGGAGTCCTTTTTGCATGGTGCGGATGGATACTGATGTTCAAGATCATGAACAAACGCCTGCGAGGCTTACTTACTGCCTGGCTCTGTACCGCTGCCGGATTCTATCTGGCAGCCTATGCCAATGACGTAATGCAATATCCCAACTCCATCCCCATATATACGGCCTTCGCCCTCTGCTTCGCAGGACCATACATCGACAAACGGATGCAGCAAAGTAAAGAAACAGAACTGAAAAACGAACAATAGATTATGATGAACGAACCTCAAGTCTCCTTTATCACAGTTTGCTACAACGGCTTTAAAGACACTTGCGAATTAATAGAATCGCTGCAAACACATGTACATTCCGTGAGCTATGAAATCATCGTCGTAGACAATGCTTCGCGCGAAGACGAAGCGGCTAAAATCAAGGAGCTATATTCCGATATAGTCACCCTGCGGAGCGAGTCGAACCTAGGCTTCTCCGGCGGAAATAATCTGGGGATCAGAGTAGCTAAAGGAGCCTATATCTTTCTGATAAACAATGACACTTATGTTGAATCAGACGGATTCCACTACCTGACAGAGCGACTGGAAAGTCAGAAAAACATCGGAGCCGTCTCTCCGAAGATACGCTTTGCCTTTCCTCCGCAAAACATACAGTTTGCCGGATTCACCCCCCTGTCGGCAATCACTATACGCAACGAAATGACAGGTTTCGGCTGTCCGGACGACGGCACGTTCGACACCCCGCACACGACCCCCTACCTGCATGGGGCGGCACTCATGGTAAAACGTGAAGTCATTGAGAAAGTAGGAGAAATGCCGGAAATATTCTTCCTGTATTATGAAGAAATGGACTGGTGTACACAGATGACAAATGCCGGTTACGAACTATGGTATGAGCCTCGTTGCACCGTCTTCCACAAAGAAAGCCAGAGCACCGGACAGTTCAGCAAGCTACGTACCTTCTACATGACGCGCAACCGTTTGCTCTACACCCGCCGCAACCGGAAAGGTGCTCAGCGGCTGCTCTCCATTCTTTATCAATCTACCATAGCTGCCGGAAAAAACAGCCTTCAGTTTGCCGTGAAAGGTCGTTTCGATTTATTTGCCGCAGTATGGAAAGGCGTTGTCAGAAGCTTTTCTGTCACCTCTCCTATCCGATAACCCTTAAAAATGAAGGACCATGTACACCTTTATTGACTGGATTCTCTTTATTCTTCTGGCACTTTGTGTCGGTTATCTGCTGTTCTACGCCATTGCCTCCAAATTCTATCGTCCGCGAAAACTTTCCGAAGCACGTATCCTGCGTCGTTTTCTTGTACTCTTCCCTGCATACAAGGAAGACAGGGTGATCGTCTCCACTATCCGTAATTTCCTCGAACAGGAATACCCCAAAGAAATGTACGACGTTCTTGTCATCTCCGATCAGATGCAGCCGGACACGAATGCTGCCCTACAAACACTCCCCATCTGTTTGCAAGTAGCCGACTATACCAATAGTTCCAAAGCCAAAGCCCTTACGCTGGCAATGAACGTCACTGCCAACGAATCTTATGACGTAGTAGTGATCATGGATGCCGACAATGTAACGACTCCCAATTTCCTCGCAGAAATCAACCGTGCTTTTGAGTCCGGCCTGCATGCCGTACAAGCCCACCGCACAGGAAAAAACATGAATACAGACATCGCTGTTCTGGATGCGATCAGCGAAGAAATAAACAACGGATTCTTCCGTAGCGGGCACAACGCGATAGGATTGTCAGCCGGATTAGCCGGTTCCGGAATGGCATTCGACGTTCATTGGTTCCGCCGAAATGTAGGACATCTGCAAACATCGGGCGAAGACAAGGAGCTGGAAGCCCTGTTGCTAAAACAACGCATTCATATCGAATATCTGGAACAACTGCCTGTATACGATGAAAAAACACAGAAAAAAGAAGGTATCAAAAATCAGCGTAAACGATGGATTGCAGCACAATACGGTGCATTGCGGGCTTCCTTGCCCGATTTCCCGAAAGCACTGATTCAAGGAAATATCGACTACTGCGACAAGATTCTTCAATGGATGCTGCCTCCCCGTCTGATACAACTGGCGGGAGTTTTCGGTTTCACTTTACTCTTTACCGCAATCGGCTTACTAATGAGTCTGCAAAGCGGAGGATACGAATGGTATACAGCCATCAAATGGTGGATACTGTCAGCCGCTCAAGTTGCCGCCATGATCATACCTGTGCCGGGAAAGTTGCTGAACCGGAAATTAGGAAAAGCAATCCTGCAGATTCCGACACTGGCACTGGCAATGATAGCCAATATGTTCCGACTGAAAGGAGCAAACAAAAAGTTTATTCATACCGAGCACGGAGAAGAATAAAGCCTCACCGTGAAAGAAAAGAAAAGAAAAGAAAAGGCACAGATGACACGAATTAACACGGATTTGGCTGCGCAGCCTCTCAAATCCGTGTTGGCGTCCGTATCATCCGTGCCTAAAATTTCCCTATGAAAACCGTGCCTGAATCATATTCATTAGCAAGTTTCGTCAAGCCCACTCCTCCTCCGCATCAAAGCACGGACAAGCCTTCACCCATTCCTCCGGCTCGATCTCCCCGTTCCCGTTCAGATCAGGGCTCAGGTCACGATGTCCACACACCCGGCAACCGGGATAATCACGCAACAACGTAAGCACAAGCACATGCATCGAGTGTATCTGCCATTCGGTACGGGTATCGGCAGGCCGCCCGTGACAGTCAAGTCCGCCCTCATAGCAAATACCGATACTTGTCTGATTAAAGCCTTTCGCATGAGCTCCTATCCGTTCAATGGGGCGGGTAGTCTTGATGTCGCCATTTTTCCGGATATAAAAGTGGTAGCCGATCCCGTTAAATCCCCGCCGGCGGTGGCACACTTCAAGGTCTGTTTCCGTGAAATCCCTGTCCGCCCTAGAGGCGGAACAGTGGATCACAATCAGGTCAATCTTCCTCATCGACCTGCCCTTTCGTTCGTTTTCCTTTTCTCTTCCTGCGGAAGAAAAACAGGATTTCCAATGCAATCTCCAAAATCTTGTCAATCATAACTTTTCATTTTTACAGGTTATTCATTTACAGGTAGTACACATCAATGATGCTGATGTACTTACCAGACTAAACGGTAGGATCGGGAGCTTCCTCCTCCCCTCCATCGCCACCGGAACCGGAACCGCTGCCACCGCCACTACCGGAGCCTCCGCCATCACCGTTGCCTCCCGAAGCCGGCGCATTCTTGGAGACAAGTTCGAAGACCATGTTATTGTCCCCGCCACGTGTGGTTGCCGTACTATCGTTGGCAAGCCGCAGAGCATTATCGACCTTGAAACGAAGGTTGACACGAGTGATATTCCTCACCGTACAGTCCTTCTCCAGTTCCACACCGGGACAAGTAAGCGTGGTATAGAAAATCCCCAAGCCATCAACTTTTACCTTATTCCCCGCTACGAGCACCTTCTTCATCGAACGGACAAAGGATTGCATCACATGCTCCACATCTTCCACCGAAAGCGAACCGATCGACTCGATCTCACGTGCCAGCGACTCGATAGAATAAAGTTTCGATTCCCCCGGCTTGGGTTTGAGCACATACACCATCGGCGATTTGTCATCACCAATCTTTTTTTTGCGCTGATAGCGCACCACAGACACTGTTGCCATACTGAATTTGTATTAAAGAAAAGAAGGACATTCTCCCTTTCTGTTGGTGAAACAAAGATATGGCAGTGCACCGGCAATTTCCCGGATTACGACGGACTGTGCCGGACTATGACGGGATAAAACGGATTAAGACGGATTAGAACAGCATAAAGCAGAATAAAACAGAATAAAGTGAATTAGAAACAGATTGAAAGCATACTAAAAGCGAATACAAAGTAACCATAAAGCAGATAAAAGCTGAAAAAGCTCCCAATCAGCCCCGAATACTCCCCCAAAAAAAAGACAAGCATACAACGTGAATAACAACTAAATAATACAAGCATAAAAGCAACACTTTCATGAGCAACAAATTTGCTAAATCCAGTAAAAAACAGTAACTTTATACCCATTACAAACCCTACAATTAAATCAAAAATGAAAGCAAATACAGATACCCTGCAAAAACAGGAAGAAGAAAAATCCTTCCAATACCGCAGCTACGGAAAAGGAGAACTCGCCATGCTATATATCCCCAACGTCCAGCAACAAAGCGCAGTAGACCGCTTCAACGAATGGATCGAAGCCGCACCCGGACTAAAAGAACGCCTGCTATCCACCGGCATGAATCCCCGAAGCAGACACTACACACCCGCACAAGTACGGCTGATCGTAGAAGTGCTGCAAGAACCTTGAAGATAAGTATTAAGTATTGGTGCCAATCAGCAGTTAAAACAAAATAAGAATAGTTCCGGACAAGATACCCGATTAACGTATAAAGCTGTCCGAAAAGTAGATAAATACTATCAATCTATCATTCAGCACACGGAGAAGAATCTCTTCTTTGACTAATATAAAGAGCTGATTCTTCGGCAGACTTAGGATGACAGAGCAAAACGATAGCAGACGTTCTCTTTTCGGACAGCCCCATTCAATATCATTTTCCGGCTCACTCGGATGAGCACGTTGCTTTTCAGCCGTGTCTCTTAATGAAATTTCTGATCTTCTTCGATAAGTTCCTGGCTAAATTTCTCCGGTGCCAAAGGGGTAAAGAGTTCTATAAGATTTTCTTCGGGATCGCGCAGGTACAGGGTACGCATCCCCCAATCGGGCATATCCGTAGGCTCACTGATAAATGTCACGCCTTTTGCTTTCAGTGCGACAAAGGTTTCGTCCACGTTATCCACACTGAATGAGATCATTAATTTTTCACGCATCCCAACAGGCTGCTGCTTATCTGCATTACCTGCCGAAGGCGCCATCCAGTCGGATACAAAAAGGGCGAGACCTTCTATTCCGTCGGCTACTTTAAAACTGGCGTATCCGCTATTCTCATCTCCCCAGGCCGGCTCTAATCCGAGTTGTTCGGTGTAGAATTTGAAGCATCCGGCGAAGTCCTTTACTAATAATCTTACGTTACTAAATCTCATTGTTTACAGATTAATGGTTTATTATTTGTTTCTTAGAATCGAAATGCAAATATAATCATTCTATCGGATGACGTTTCATGAATCCGTATTTACCTCAAAACTGTGCGAAAATAAAGTAAACTGGTATCAAAATGAATCACCATTCAACCAGTGATCCGCACCGTTACTCATCCCCCGTGACCTGTTACCCACCACCCTCCTCACCAGCTACGATTATTACTTATTACTTATTACCTATTACCTATTCAAACAGCTCCTTCTCCGGCAACCAGCACGAGCTGTCATTGACAGTATTTCTGACCCGTTGTTCCGGTGGGACGGACGGGTCTTGGGACTCTTCGCAGGGGAGGTAACGTCCGCTGACGGGATCGTAGACAAAAGTAGCCACACCACCTGCTCCGAGGTGTTTGAACTTCACTTTTTCAACATAGACACGTGTCACTCCGACCTCCTTGTCACGCTCCACTACCAAGCCATAATCCGCCTTGTTGAAGAAATCGGCAGACCCGTTTACGTCGTACATTTCCGGACGCGGAGTATGGTTCGTCACCGGATTGCGGTTCATCTTTCGGGGGTGCGCCACAAGAATCACCAGACAATTATATTGCGTGGCAAACTCCGTAAACAGATTCAGAAAATTGGAAAGATACTGCGTTTCCGATTGCCCCGGCGCGGGGGTATGCTCGAAACGGTTGACCGGGTCGAAGACGAAGATGCGGCATCCCCGACGCAGGACAAGCTCACGGGCTTTGGCAAGCACCCGTTCCGGAGTGGCGCTGCCTTTGAGGGCGATGTGACAGACGTTTTCGGCAAGAAACTCTTCCGAACGGAGCAGAAGTCCTTCCGTCATGCCGCAACCGTTTTGAAAACGGCGTCCGGTCAGTTTCTCGATCAACTTGCGGAGATGGTAGACGATAGGATTATTCTCCGGACTGAAAAACGCGATCTTCCACTGATGGCGCATACAGAGGCGCAACACCAGTTCGTCCAGCCATTCCGATTTTCCGGCCCCCGGTATACCCGTAACGATGACCAGCCGCCTACGCTCGTACGTACAAATCTTATCCATCTCCTCCCAGCCCGTCTCCGCACCGGGACCGAAGCCGTTGTCGAACAATGCCCGCAGATCTTCGTGCAGATCGGCGGCGGTGAAGATGCCTTCAAGAGGGATTTCTTCCGCCTGCTCGATGGCGATGCGAAGGCTGTCGATCCCATATTTGACAAGATGTTCATTGGCATCCTTGCACCCCGGTCCGTAGACGGCCACACGGCAGCGTTCGGCACCCAGACGGTTGACCAGTTCGTCACGCAGTTTAAGCCCGGCAGAGTCGGTGTCAACGGCTATGATGATGTCTTTCAGATTCTCGAAGTGCGACTCCATGAAGCGGTCGAGCCACGAAAGGTTCGCGTTAGCTCCGGCAGGTACGGAGATCACGCTTTTGAATCCGGTGGCAAGGGAGGACGCGGCATCCAGTTCGCCTTCGTGGATGATGCAGGTGTCCTGTCCCAGCACGGAATCGATATTGTAGGGAATCAGTTCGGCTCCCTGCACCATTTTGAAATTTTTGGCACCGCTGCGGAATTTGGTGTTGACGAGTTTCCCGTCCTCAAAATAGTTGAAACAGACGCACCGCTCTTTCGTGCCGGATTGCGACATGAACTCTTCCTGCTCCGTGATGCGCAGACCGGCGATGACGGACTGCGGAATGCAACGCGTCTCTACCAGCCAACGCTCCGTAGCTTCGGAAAGCGTCGTCTTCGAAGCGTCGAACACCGGACGGTGGAAATGCTGGGGAACGGCAGATGCCGCACGACGTTTACGGGCAGCCTGTCGCTCGGCTTTCGCACGCTCTTCGGCATCGTCGGGGACGTAGAAGTCGGCTCCGCAATGGTAGCAATGGCAATGTCCTGTGTCGATATTGACCCGCAGCGAACGGTCACGCTTGTTGTGCCTCGTCGGGAGGCATTGCTCGCAAATGGTTTTAACGACACCGCTGGTATGTCTGCGGACATCGACATGATAATTAGCAAAATTTCTCATATTTCTTGTTTCTATTCCTCCCTTTCGAAAAGGAGATTTTAAGTTGTATTAATAATTCAAGTTTCGCAGGTTACCTTTGCGTTATCAAAACTATCTTAATTCCCCTCCTTCAGGAAGGAGGAGAATAAAGGTAGAACCGACTTTTTAGTCAACCCCAATTGAGATACTATTGTTTGTCAATATTATAAAGAACTTGCGAAACTTCAGTTAATAATTTTTCTATCAGTTCCCAATGCAGGCGGAAAGCTAAGCATCAATGGGTACCGAGCTAAACACCGATGGGCAGCGAGCTGAACACTGATAAGCAGCGAGCCGAGCATAAACGAGCACCGAGCCAAGCATGAACGAGCACCGAGCTGAAAGGCAACGCTCACGTAGCCGGATGTCGGAGAAATCCGGAGCTAATTTCCCCACTTCCAATGCACTTCATCCCACACGGCAGACCTGTCCGGTCTTGGAGGCGCATCCTTCGGAATCGGATGCCCAAGATACGTCCGTTGCCCGCCAATGAGTTGTTCAAAGCGATACAGTTCTTCCTCAGCTGCTTGCCGGCAACTGCCGAGCAGCCTTTTCTTCAGCTCCTGAGCCGGACGTCCGCCCGGAGAGAGATAATTGCCGAAATACAGTTTCACATCCCTCAAAAACAGCAAGCCATCTTCCCTGCCAAAGCGTCGGATATGCTCTTTAAAAGCAGCGATCACCTCCTCCTGCCGTTCCACGAAAAGTTTGCCCATACAGGAGTGCATAGCCATCGACTCCATGTAACTTTCCGATTCGGCCATCTGATCCACCAGCATCTCCCACGGAAGAACCGGCTGTAGGGGCAACTGTCCCCTATCCTCCGGTGGAGGAACAATCTGAAGTCCGTCAGAAGCAGCGGCGGCAGAGTGCTCTTTCTCTGTCTTTTCTTCGTTACTACTGTTGTTGTCTTTGACAACAGTAGTAACTCTTCTCTCCTCTTCTCTACTCTTCTGGTTTTGATTCGGTTTTTCGCCTTTATCCATCGGTGTTTCCGGTGTGCTTCCCATGCGTTTCGGACGACCTCCTTTTTTGCCGTTTGCCACATTAATCATCCGCCTTTCTTCGAGCTTTGCCATCACCCTGTCCAGATAAGGCGAACGGAACATTTGCCGTTCTTCATCAAGCACAAAAAGGTCGAACTCACGGAGAACCCTTTGCAACACATCGGCATCCAAGTCATACATCCGCGCGAAAGCCCCCATACAAAGCGGACAACAAGATGCTTCATAATTGTCCGCTTTACGCAAATGCGTAAGAAGCATCATATAGATTCCGAGCGATTGCGCAGCGTCAAGTTCCATCATCATTCTGACAATATTGTCATTACTCAAAAAATTTACCTCTAAATTAAAATACTGATCTTTCTTCATATCTTACAATTAATTGACTGTGATTCAGGATGTCCCGAATTCGTTCTGCAAAGGTCCGAATACTTTTTTGAAAAACTACTTGCAGAACTGCAAACGATGTTTGACATTTTTCTATGAACTTTGCGGCATAATTAGTAAAAAGAAAAAATTATGAAAGGATACGAAAGAGCGACCAAGGAAGAAATTTACGACCGGCTGCGTATTGAAGCGAACTGTCATGCACAAATAGAACGAATCATCCATTTGCGCCACCTATGTAATCTGAACCTTGAAGAGGCGGCAGATGTGACCAATCTCAGTATTTCCACCCTGAGCCGGTACGAAAACGAAGTGACCAAATGCAGCGTACAAAGTTTCATAACGATATGCTACCACTATCAGAAGTACCTCCATAAGCGGCATATCCCCTTCGACAGGAGCCTGTTTCTCATAGATATGAACACGCTTGACAACTAATAGAGTAACAGAGAGATAAAGCGGACGCACAAGGAATAAAGGCACAACACCGAAAAAAAGCAAAAAAGATGAAAAGTATCATATCTTTTATTACCTTTGTATGTGGCAAAAGCCCACCAAAAACAAAGAATCAAGCATGAACGACAATGAAATAGGCAATCCACCGATAAAAGCATTAATCGTTTTCAGAGAGAATGGAGATACGGACAATCTTTTTGTCCCCATTTTATGCGATGCTATCAGGACGACGGGGATTGACGTACGATGTTCCACGAATGAGTTCTGGAACTCGGATACACCTTACGACATCATCCACTTCCAATGGCCCGAAGAGGTGATGGAAGGGAATTGTGACGATCCGGACAGGATTTGCCGCCTGAAGGAGTGTATCGCTTTTTTCCGGTCCCGTGGGGCCCGGTTCGTGTATACGCGCCACAATGTCCGTCCGCATGATGCGAACGAGGTGATCGGCCGTGCTTATGACATTATCGAAGAACAAAGCGATGTGGTGGTGCACATGGGACGTTACAGTCTCGACGAATTTGCAGCCAAACACGCGGACAGCCGGAATGTCATCATTCCTCATCCTATTTATCAGTACACATACAAGGAGGACATCAGCGTGGAACGTGCGCGCCAGTATCTTAATCTGCCGCAGGAGGCGTTTATCGTCACGTCGTTCGGAAAGTTCCGGAATCGTGAAGAGAGGCGGATGGTGACCGGAGCGTTCCGAAAATGGGATGAAGCAAAGAAGTTCCTGCTTGCTCCACGGCTGTACCCGTTTTCGAGATTCAACAGGTATGGCAGCAACTTCTTCAAGCGCTGGACATCCCGGGCAGGATATTACCTGCTTATACCCTTGCTCAACCGCCTGCGCAGAATGCACGCCGGAGCCAGCGACGAACCTATAGACAACTGCGACCTGCCTTACTACATGGCCGCTTCGGATGTAATATTCATCCAACGAAAAGATATTCTGAACTCTGCCAGTATACCTCTCGCCTTCCTTTTTCACAAAGTGGTCATAGGTCCCAATATCGGGAATATAGGAGAAATCCTCCAAGATACGGGCAACCCCGTCTTCCACCCCGACAACCAATTTGATATCATACGAGCACTGGAGGCAGCCCGCCAACTGTCCGCCCGAAGGAAGGGGGAAGACAACTATGCATATGCCATCGAAAACATGAACAGCGGAAAAATAGGAAAAGAATATGCGGAGCTTTACAGAAACCTAGCCAATCTCTCTCTTTAAACGATCTCAAAAACAAACAACAATAGAGTAGCCATACACAGAATTTATGGAAAATAAAAAAATAAAAGTCAGTGTTGTCATACCTGTCTATAACACCGAAAAATATGTTCGGGAGGCAGTAGAAAGCATTATGAATCAGACACTGCGGGAATTGGAAATCATCATCATCAATGACGGCTCCACGGATAACAGTCTGCAAGTTGTAGAAGAACTGGCTGCGGCAGACAGTCGGATACAGGTGTATTCGCAAACCAACCAGGGAGGTTCGGTCGCACGTAATGCAGGCATCGCGCGAGCTTACGGAAAATATATTTATTTTATGGACAGTGATGATCTGCTGGAAAAAGAAACTATCGATCTGTGCTACCGTAAATGTGAGGAAGAACAGCTTGATTTCGTTTTCTTCGATGCAGAAACTTTCATTGACGGCAACGTCGAGAATGCACCCGCATTGAGCTATAAACATACTGGTAAACTGGAAGATAAAGTCTATACGGGCATTGAAGCATTCAAAATACAATTGGACAACAATGAATTCACTCCATCTCCCTGCTTGAATTTCATTCGTTGCGGCTTCCTGAAAGAGCATCAAATACTGTTTTATCCGGGCATAATACATGAAGATCAGCTGTTTACAGTCACTCTTTATCTGCACGCCAAAAGAACGGGACGTATCCATCATTCTTTCTTTCACCGCCGCCTCCGTGAAAATTCAATTATGACATGCGATTTTTCACTGCAAAATTTAAAAGGATATCTCACTGTCACTCGCGAGATAGTCAAATTCAAGCAACAAACCTCTGAATACGAAATCAAGAATACTATTAATTTATATCTGTCGCAAATGCTGAATGCTGTCATTTGGCAAGCTCATGTGCTCCCTTACCCGTACCGGCTTCGGCTGGCGTGGCGGTGTCTGTTTAGATACAAAAAACTCATATCTATAAGAAGCATCGGAGTCTTGTTATTCAAATCCATCATTCACAAGTAGATCAGAAAAGAATCATTCAGGCAATGGCAAACAATATTAAACATCAGTTATTTTCCGGAGTTTTCTACACGGCACTAGCCAAATACAGCGGAATCATTATATCACTCGTCGTGGCAGGGATTCTTGCGCGGTTGCTCTCTCCGGATGACTTCGGAGTAGTGGCAATCGCTACGGTCATTATTGCATTTTTCAATCTCTTTACGGATATGGGAATATCGCCTGCTATCGTACAACATAAATCATTGACTAAAGAAGAACTATCGGACATCTTCTCATTCACCGTATGGACAGGCATCGGAATCAGTATACTCTTTTTTGCCGCTTCCTGGCTGATCGCCGATTACTACGAAAGTGGGATCTTACGGACGTTGTGCCAGCTCCTGTCCGTCAACCTGTTCTTCGCCTCTGCCAACATCGTGCCGGGAGCCTTGTTCTACCGCAACAAAGAGTTCAAGTTTATTGCTGTCCGAAGCTTTATCATCCAGATAGCCGGAGGTGCCGGAGCAATAACTGCCGCGCTTTGCGGAGCCGGCTTATATGCGCTGATTATCAATCCTATACTTTCCAGCATACTGATATTCGTTATTTCCTATCAACGCTATCCGCAACGGCTGCGTTTCACATTAGGACTGAAAGTACTCCGAAAGATATTCTCTTATTCGGCCTATCAATTCTTGTTTAACGTGATTAACTATTTCAGCCGCAATCTGGATAAACTGCTGATTGGTAAATATATGAGCTTGTCAGCACTAGGATACTATGAAAAGTCCTACCGCTTGATGATGCTCCCTCTGCAGAATATTACGCAAGTCATCACACCGGTAATGCACCCCATCTTCAGCGATTTCCAGAATGACAAGGAAAAGCTGGCAACATCCTACGAACGCATTGTCCGTTTTCTGTCATTCATCGGTCTGCCACTCAGCGTACTGCTTTTCTTTACGGCAGAAGAAGTGACATTGATTATTTTTGGTGATCAATGGCTGCCTTCGGTTCCTGTATTCCGGATACTGTCACTTTCGGTCGGTATTCAGATCATACTCTCTTCTTCAGGTTCTATTTTTCAGGCAGCAGGTGATACAAGGAGCCTCTTTGTCTGCGGACTCTTTTCGTCCATACTCAATGTGACCGGAATGCTGGCAGGGATATTCTATTTCGGCACACTGACAGCTGTAGCAACATGTATCGTGATAACTTTTACTATCAATTTCGTACAATGTTATTGGATGATGTACCGAGTAACTTTTCAAAGAAACGCATGGATATTTATCAGACAACTTCTTTCTCCACTCCTTGTCAGCCTACTAATAACAGCATTCCTCACGCCTATATATTATATGATGGAAAATATGAATATTTTCGTAACACTTATTGCAAAAAGTTTCGTAAGTTTTATTATCTTTGGGACATATATGCAAGTAACACACACCTATGATATCACAGGCAAAGTGAAGACTCTTGCAAGAAATAGAAAGTTAGTACAAAAGAACAAACAATGAAAGGATTATTCCTCATATTCCATGGTTTCGAAGCATTCAACGGAATCAGTAAAAAGATACGTTATCAAGTAAAAGCCCTCAAAGAATGCGGACTAGAAATGCATACGTGTTGGCTAGACGATACGGACAACCATAAACGCCGTATGGTAGATGAATCGATAATTGCCGACTATGGTTTCGGGATCAAAGGAAAAATCCTAAAAAGAATCGAATTTGACAGTATCGTACATTATGTACAGAAAGAAAACATAGACTTTATCTATGTACGCTATGTCCATAATGCCAGCCCTTTCAGCATACGGCTGATGAAACTACTAAAAAAGACCGGAGCACGTATAGTGATGGAAATCCCGACATATCCATACGACCAAGAATATAAGGGACTCCCATTCGTATACCAACGAATCCTATTTATAGACAAATGTTTCCGACAGCATCTGGCACGCTATGTTGACAAGATCGTCACTTTTTCGGACTATGACATTATTTGGAATCGCCCCACCATCCGCATCTCAAATGGAATTGATTTCAGCGAAATCCCTTTAAGAGGTCCAAAGAATGATACCGCACATTCTCTACAACTGATTGCCGTAGCGACAATGCACCCATGGCATGGTTTCGACAGAGTTATAGCCGGCATGGCAAATTACTATCGTACACATACCGACACTCATGATTATAAAGTATATCTCAATATCGTAGGCTTCGGGGTTCCCGAACTGGTGGACAGCTATAAAAAAGATGTAGCCAAACATCAGTTAGAGAAATATATCATCTTTCATAGTGCCTTATACGGCAAAGAACTGGATGCCGTGTTCGAGCAGTCGGACATGGGAATAGGCAGTCTGGCTCGCCATCGTAGCGGTATTGACAAAATTAAGACCTTAAAAAACCGTGAATATGCAGCAAGAGGCATTCCTTTTGTTTATTCAGAAACGGATGATGACTTTGAGCATCAACCATACATACTTAAGGCAGCACCGGACGATTCGCCCCTTGACATCGAAAAAGTAATTCGCTTTTATCAATCATTGAAAACAACGCCGCTCCAAATACGGATGTCTATAGAGCAATCACTTTCATGGAAAGCCCAGATGCAAATTGTTATTAATGAAACCTTTGAATAAAACTATATCACTATGAATATACAGCCACTGATCAATGCTATCCGCTATAAATTGCGTTATGGCATTACTGTAGAATGGTACAATTTCTGGTACATGGCTCTCAGATGCCATCAGAAAATAACTCCGCAGGTAGCTTCCATTGATGAGACCATTCGGATAATCGTAGAAGACCAATGTTCCGTGAGCCGTTTCGGCGATGGTGAGATGCTGCTTACCAACCCGGACAAGGAAATAGGATTCCAAAAAGGAAATGTACTCTTGGCTCAGCGTCTCAAGGAAGTATTGACAAGCCATGAAGAAGGACATTTGGTTTGTATCTCCGATACTTTCGAAAACATTTATCGCTATAACCGCAAAGCACGCCGATTCTGGAGAACTCACTTCTTTCTGTATGGCAGTTGGTGGGACCGCTTGCTGTTGCCCGACAGGCTATACTACAATACATTCATCACCCGTCCCTACATGGACTTCGCTTCCAAAGAAGACTGCCCACGGTGGTTTCACCAGATGAAAGCTATCTGGAAAGACAGGGATGTCGTATTCATTGAAGGCGAAAAAAGCCGTTTGGGGGTAGGCAACGACCTCTTTGACAATGTAAAAAGCATCAGACGTATTCTTTGTCCGCCCCGTGACGCATTTGACCGCTACGAAGAAATACTGAATGAAGCGCAAAAACTCGAGAAAACCGCTCTCTTCCTGATTGCTTTAGGACCTACGGCTACTGTACTGGCTTACGATTTATTCAAGTCCGGTTATCAGGCAATTGACGCAGGGCACGTGGACGTAGAATATGAATGGTGGCGAATGGGAGCCAAACGGAAAGTAAAGCTGGAACGAAAATATGTAAACGAAGCCGCCAACGGAAAACAAGTGTCCGACGCCGGAGAATTTTATCGGAAACAAATCATTGCTAAAATCTATTAAATCATGAAGATAGCCTATTACCTGCCCTCACTACAGGCACCTGGCGGAATAGAACGGATAGTTACATTCAAAGCCAATTATTTTGCAGAACATTTTGAAGGATACGACATCACCATCATTACATCCGAACAAATGGGTAAAGCACCACACTTTCCATTATCCCCCAAAGTAAAGCATATCGACTTAGGAGTATCTTTCGACCTGCCCTACTCTCAATCCATAGTAAGTAAAGTGCTGAAGTATCCGTTCCGCTACTATCGGTTTAAACAACGACTATCGAATCTATTGAACGAACTGAAACCGGACATTACTATCTCAACCATGCGCCGGGAACTGAACTTTATCACTAAATTGAAAGACGGTAGCCTGAAAATCGGAGAGTTTCACGTCAGCCGCTACGCCTATGGCGCAGAAGCACTGAAACGTAAAAGCCCGATTGTCAACATGATAAAGAAAAGATGGGCAAACAGATTTGTCAAAAACCTGTCTAAACTGTCCAGAGTGATTATACTTACAAGTGAAGGAGCTAAAGACTGGCCGGAACTGACTAATATCAGCATCATCCCTAATCCTATTTCTACTCCTGTAGAAGGAAAACAAACAGATATTCTGTCACATAATGCTATTGCTGTAGGGCGATATGCGCCCCAAAAAGGATTTGATATGCTAATCCCCGCCTGGAGCATTGTCGCCCAAAGACATCCGGACTGGAAACTACATATTTATGGAGAAGGCGACCTGAAAGAGAAGTTCACCAAACTAATAGATGAACTACAACTAAATAATAATTGTCTGCTTCATCACACTGTATCGAATATAGCCGAAAAATACTGTATGAGTTCGATATTTGTCTTATCAAGCCGATACGAAGGGCTACCTCTGGTATTGGGCGAAGCAATGGCTTATGGAATTGCTCCGGTTGCCTTTGCCTGTCCATGCGGTCCGCGGGACATGATAACGAATGGAAAAAACGGGCTCTTGGTAGAAAACGGAAACATCGAACAATTGGCCAAGCAAATTTGCTATCTGATTGAGAACGAGAATATCCGCATAGAAATGGGTAGGCAGGCAAAAATCAGGGCCAAAGATTTTACTATGGAAGTAATCTCGCGACAATGGAAAAGTTTATTTGAAGAATTGATGGAATATGCACCTCAATAAAAGAAGAAAAGAATGACTATCATCTATTTATATCGCTCACTAGCGGCTTTTGGTGGCGTAGAAAGAATCTTTATCGACAAGGCGAATTATCTGGCAGAACATTACGGATACCACGTATACATTATTACTTGGGAGCAAGGGGGACATTCCATCGTTTACCCTTTATCACCCAAAGTGACCCATGTAGATTGGGGCATACTATTCTATCGCCAGTATCAATATGGGCTTTTCAAACGCATGTTCATGCAATGGAAAATGGAAAAAGAGTTTTTTAAAAAACTCAGTAACTTCGTACATACAACTCAAGCCGACATAGTCATCGGAGCTAGTTGCGAATTCACAACTATGGCTGGTATGGATTTACTTCAAAGAAAAACGCATACCATACTGGAAACGCATAGCATGAGGACAAGTATTGAAAAAAATAATCCACCTGCCGGAAATCTATTGATGAGATGGGCATTCAAAAGAAGAGACAAGCAACTTCACCAGTATATCAAACATATGTCCGCTTTTGTAACACTGACTCACAACGATGCGAAAGACTGGTCCGACATAACACCGCAGGCAAGAATCATCCCCAATATGCTGCACCGGTATCCTGCAGAAATCAGTCCAGACAAGAAAACTCAAAAACGGATTATTACCGCAGGAAGACTGGTAGAGCAGAAAGGATATGACTTATTACTGGACGCCTGGAGTAAAGTACATCAGAAACACCCTGAGTGGATTCTTGATATATATGGAGAGGGTGAAGACAAAACCATGTTATTGGAGAAACGGAAAAATCTGGCACTGGAAAATTCCGTGTTATTTCATCCTCCCACTCTCGATATCTATCAAAAATACATGGATAGCGACTTTTATGTCATGAGTTCCCGTTTCGAAGGTTTTGGACTCGTTCTGGCAGAAGCAATGTCATGTGGTATACCCTGTGTCTCATTTGACTGTCCGCATGGTCCTTCGGATATTATAAAAGACTATGAAGACGGTCTACTAGTGGAGAAAGAAAATATCAAGGAACTTGCAGACAAAATCTGCTATCTGATTGAGAATGAAAATGTACGCATCAAGATGGGACACAAAGCCAGGGAAAACGTAAAACGCTTTCTGCCGGAAAATGTGATGCCACAATGGAAAAACTTATTCGAATCATTAACTTATTCTTCTAAATAACAGAACAACATATGGTAAAGTGGTATAAAACTTATCTGGAAGTATACGGGAAATCTTTTGATGAGATTTCTGACGATAGTATCCGCAAAGTCAAAAGACAACTCAAAGAACGTCAAAACGATTCTCCACTGGTATCGGTTGTACTCATTGCACACAATGAGGAACGTCATCTGATAAGTTGTATCTGGTCACTCTCCGAGAATCATTGCCATTTCCCCATTGAAATAATAGCCGTTAACAACAATTCAACGGATAAAACGGAAGAAGTATTAAAATCATTGGGAGTTACCTATTATAACGAAACGAAGAAAGGTCCGGGATACGCCCGCCAATGCGGATTGGACCATGCAAAAGGAAAATATCATATTTGTATTGATGCAGATACTTTATATCCACCGCATTACATTGAAACGCATGTAAAATATCTAATGAATCCGAAGGTTGCATGTACATTCAGTTTATGGAGTTTTATGGTTGACGAAAGACATTCCCGATTCGGACTATGGTGCTACGAAGGCCTGCGCGATATATACCTCCGCTTACAAGCCATCCAGCGTCCTGAACTCTGTGTGCGAGGTATGGCTTTCAGTTTTAATACGGAAATAGGACGTCGGTTTGGATTTCGTACAGATATTATCCGCGGAGAAGACGGTTCGTTAGCATTAGCTATGAAACCGTATGGAAAAATCGTATTTATTACAAGTCGCAAAGCACGAGTGCTTACAAGTAATGGAACCCTAAATTCTGAAGGATCACTGATTGATAATATATGGATACGGGTAATCAAAGCACTGAAAGAAATCACCGGACTCTTTATCAAAAAGACGGCATACAAAGATAAAGACTCTAATCTCATCAAATAAGGTCTCATCAAAATCATTATGGATATGGCAAAATATATAGTAAATATCATCTTAGTAACAGCTTGTCTTTTCACCTATACTTCCTGTATAAGAAAAATGAATCTATACGATGAGAATAGAAATACAGGACAAGACAATAACGAAAAAGATACAGATTCTACTCCCGTCTATATGTATCCTTTCGACAAAGAAACAGCAAACGTTACAGCAGAAATCATTATCCACACAAAAAAAGAAATACAGACCAAAGATATTAATGTCGAAATCCCTCATTTAAAATACAATAAGACATGGATGTTGATGCTAACACAAGACGACTGCATGCAGGCTGCTTTTTGCCGTACGTGGGCTGCAATAAACGGTAAACCGATCTCAAGTTCAATACCTTATCCTACTCCAACTCCCACTGATCAGAATATGAAACATCAATTATATTTTGACATCAAACATTTGCAAAAAGGGGATCTTCCCCCTACTATTATTTCCGCCAACCAATCTTTGGGATGTACAGACGGAGCAGGAAATGAAGTTCGGTTTGCTATTACTACCACTCTTGCCCCTGAAGAAAAATGGATGGATGCTGAAACAAACGTACTGCCGGGGTTTACTGCAAACTATTATCGTTTTTATATGAAATCCGGACTTATATGGGATAACATACGAGAGATGTTGAACTATGGAACAGGCATTGCCCTCCATGATGTAATGACAAAAGATGCTAATGATCCAATACAAATATTGGAACATTTTGATATTGCCCAAAACATTATTGTAGAGAAACTCACAGGAAGGGGATGTAAATTTCTTGCTGAACCCAATGGAAATAAAACATACGTAACTGCTGCTCTTCAATGTCCGGAAATTCAAACGATGACCGCACAAGCAGGAGCAATTACCCTATATCCGTATCAAGTGTCTGAAACTTTACAAAAATCTCTGATAGAACGGGAGTTTAACGATTCACCAGCATATTTTAAACAACAGATTACTGACCTGCTAAAATTACCCAAAGAAGAACGTAAAGCAATCTGCATAGGTGTTCATGGTACGGACAACAATTGGATCGACTTTTTATTATGGTTAAATAGTAATTATGGTAAAGATGGGGATGATTCGTTATGGTTTCCAAGCCAGGAAGAATATTATGAATATAACTATTATCGTTTAAACAGCCATATTAGTATAGCACAAATAGACGCAAGTTCTTTCAAATTAACAGTAAATTTACCGGGAGAAAAGTTCTTCTACTATCCTTCTACCACTATCAATTTGCCGGGAATTAGCATGTATGACATTGTTTCTATCGAAGGAAATGATGCATTGACCGGACTATCTTATGCTGACTACAGAGACGGTATCATGCTCAATATCGACTGTCGGAAATACCTGTTTGAACACGCCGAGAATTTCGTAAAACGATATGAGGCCAATCCTTCCGATGCTTCCAACAAAGCAGACGCCCTCTACTTTGTAAACATACTGAAAGAATCGGCTAAAAAAGAGGCACTAAAAAAACGACTTCAATAAGTAAATCAACAAACATCTATTAAACGAGAATATAGCTATGAACGAAACCCTCATCCTCGAAATCATCTTCTGGTTCGCCCTGTTCATGGTGTTCTACACCTATCTGGGCTACGGCATCGTCCTCTACGCCCTCGTCAAGCTGAAAGAGCTTTTCGTGAAACCCGAGAAACGGGTGCTGCCACCGGACAGTGACCTGCCGGAAGTAACCCTCTTCATCACCGCCTTCAACGAAGAAGACGTGGTGGACGAAAAGATGGAGAACAGCCTCGCCCTGGATTACCCTGCGGACAAACTCCGCATCGTCTGGGTGACGGACGGAAGCGATGACGGCACAAACGACCGTCTCCAAACCCGCTGGAACGGAAAAGCAACCGTCTACTTCCAGCCGAAACGGCAGGGAAAGACAGCCGCCATGACACGAGGAATGACACTCGTCCGGACCCCGCTTGTCGTCTTTACGGACGCCAACACGATGGTCAACAGCGAGGCAATCCGTGAAATCGTACTGGCTTTTCAAAACCCGAAAGTAGGCTGCGTGGCAGGAGAAAAACGCATAGCCGTACAGACGAAAAACGGAGCAGCCGCCGGAGGCGAAGGCATCTACTGGAAATACGAATCGACACTGAAAGCGCTCGACTCCCGTCTCTACTCAGCTGTAGGCGCTGCCGGAGAACTGTTTGCCGTCCGCCGCGAACTCTTCGAACCGATGGAACCGGATACGCTGCTCGACGACTTCATCCTCTCTCTCCGCATCGCCATGAAAGGATACACCATCGCCTACTGCACCAATGCCTACGCCATCGAAAGCGGATCGGCAGATATGGGTGAAGAGGAAAAACGAAAAGTGCGCATCGCTGCCGGAGGATTACAGTCGATCTGGCGTCTGCTCCCGTTGCTGAATCCTTTCCGTTACGGAATCCTGAGTTTTCAGTACACGTCGCACCGGGTATTGCGCTGGTCTGTCACTCCATTCCTGCTGTTTGCGCTGTTGCCACTGAATATAGTCGTTTTGCTATTGGGCGAATCTCCCCTGTTTTATGGCACCCTGCTGGGGTTACAGATTCTTTTCTACGGAATGGGATACTGGGGATATTACCTCTCTACCAGACAAATAAAGAATAAAGTACTGTTTATTCCCTATTATTTCTTATTCATGAACGTGAATGTGCTCAAAGGAATCGGCTATCTGAAAAGAAAAAAAGGAAGCGGCGCCTGGGAAAAAGCAAAACGTGCCGAAAAATAAGAACAGAGAATCAAATATTTTGCTATCTTTGCATGAAACAGAATCTTATAAATCTAATCGGACAAGCATGAACAGAACATTACATGAGGCAGATAATGCGCAAAGAATACTGAAGTTGACCGCCGACACCATGCTATTAGTCGATAGAAATGGCATTTGCATTGATATTGATATTCATAGCAATTTATGGTTTTTACAAGAAGAGAGGCTTTTAGGAAAAAATATATTCGAACGTATGCCCGAGCATACCCGTGAGAAGGTTTACAGCACCTTCCAGACCGTGCTTCGGGAACAGCGAAGCATCAGCAAGAACTACAAGCTGGAACTGGAGGATAATACCTATTATTTCAAGTGTATCATGTATCCTTACGATGACATGGTGCTCTGCCAATATCGGGACATCACCCAGCGAAGCAACGTGAAACGCCAGCTGGAACAGGTGAACCGAAATCTGAGGGAGATACAGAAAGTGGCTCAGATCGGACAGTGGATGTACAACACCCGCGACAATGTCTTCTATTACATGGGCTACACCGGAGTATTGTGCGAGGAATCTTCCAGAAGTATCTCTCTGGAGAAATATCAGGAATTTATCGTCGAAGAAGACCGCCTGAGCTTCACCAGCTGGTGCCGGAAGAATGAGGAAGGACTCAACGAAGAAAGTATCAGCTATCGGGTCCGTGTCGCCGGAGAGATTTACTATATGCGCCTTCAGGCTTATCTGCGAGACGAACTACCGAACGGCAGCTGCAACATCGAAGGTTACATCCAGAACATCACCGACATACAGCGTCGCAGAAACGACATCAACACGCTGACGCACGCCATCAACAACGCAAAGGAGAGCATCTTCGCCGCCAAAGAGGACGGTACGCTGATCTTCGCCAACCGCCAGTTCCTCCACAACCACGGCATCCCGGAAAGTGAGGAGATCGGCAAACTGAAAATCTATGAAATCGCCGGCGATATGAACACGCAGGAAGACTGGCATGAACGCTGCAAGGATATCCTGCACGGAGGAAGCAGAAGTTTCGTCGCCCATCATCCTTCGAAGGTCAGCAAGAATATATTGACTTACGAGGGAATCATGTACAACGTCACCAATGACTCCGGTGAAGAAAGTTACTGGTCATTCTCCCACGACATATCCGAGCGACTGCACTACGAAGCGCAAATCAAACGACTCAACCTGATCATGGATACTACCATCGACAACCTCCCCGCCGGAATTGTCGTCAAGGAGATCAACAACGATTTCCGATATATCTACCGCAACCGGGAATCGTACAACCGGAATCTGTGCATCGGCGAATCTATCGGCAAGAATGACTTCGACTACTATCCCCCCGAAGTGGCAGAAAAGAAAAGGGAGGAAGATACACTAGTTGCCACCACCGGACGGGGACTGCACTGGACAACCGAAGGGAAAGACAAAAACGGAAACGAGATCATCCTCGACAAACGGAAAATACGGGTGGACGGAGACGAACTTTCCTCCCCCATCATCGTCAGCATCGAATGGGACATCACGGAACTGGAGAAGATCAAACGGGAACTTCAGACATCCAAAGAGAAAGCCGAAATGTCGGACAAACTGAAGTCTGCTTTCCTCGCCAATATGAGTCATGAAATACGCACACCTCTGAATGCCATCGTCGGCTTCTCACATCTGATAGCCGAAAGTGAAAATAAGGAAGAACGTAAAACATTTTATGAGATCGTCGAAGCCAACAACGAACGTCTGCTGCAACTGATCAACGAAATTCTTGATCTTTCGAAGATCGAATCGGGCATTATCGAGTTCACCAGCGCACCGGTAAATATCCATAGCCTGTGTAAAGAGGTGCATGACGCCCACGTATTCCGCACGCCGCAAGGGGTACAACTGATCTATGAGCCATCCGAAAACGGACTGGTGATAGAGACTGACAAGAACAGGGTGTTCCAAGTGTTCTCGAATCTGATAGGTAACGCATTCAAATTCACGAAGGCGGGCAGCATCAGTTACGGATATAAACTGGTGGGCAATCAGATCGTTTTCCACGTAACTGATACCGGTACGGGCATCGAACCGGAGAAGATAGAACGTGTGTTCGAACGTTTTGCCAAGTTGAACAACTATGCGCAGGGGACGGGGCTCGGACTTTCTATCTGTAAAACAATTATCGAACGGCTGGGAGGTGAAATCTCCGTTTCTTCGGTGGTAGGTCAAGGGACGACTTTTACATTCACCCTACCTTACGAGTCGGATCAATCGACCGAAAATACGAAGGAGGAAAAACGGCAGGAAGGGAATGCAAATGAAAATCCGACCGGCACGGGTTCGATGAAGATTGACCCGGCTTCTACGGAGACGCCAGCAGAAACGTCTGTCAAGGAGGATTCCGAAAAGACTTCCGGAAGTACGGACGATGATAGTTCCGGTAGTATTTCCGCCAATGCCTCTCCAAGCCAGCGGACTATTCTGATAGCGGAAGATGAGGACAGTAACTTCGACTTGCTGAAGGCTATTCTTGGAAGAAAGTACAGGCTTATACGTGCACGGGACGGTATGGAGGCCGTTACCTCATACGATGAAGCGAAGCCTGACCTTATTCTGATGGATATCAAAATGCCTAATCTCGACGGTCTGGAGGCTACGAAGATCATTCGTGAGCTTTCTCATACTGTGCCCATTATCGCACAAAGTGCTTATGCTTATCAACAGGATCAGATAGCTGCAATGGATGCCGGATGCAGCGACTTCATCGCCAAGCCGATCTCTCAAGCGAAGCTCAAGGATATGATTAATAAATGGTTACCATAAAATGAAAGCCTTATATAGATTACTTTACTACCTGTCTATCCTGCTGACGAGCATTCTGGCAGGTTTCACATTAGCCGGAGCCTTCGCCGGAGATGCTTCGCCGGGCGGCTTTAAGCTGATGCCCTTTATCGGATTGGTTCTGCCGATGCTTTTGCTGGCTAATGTCGTCTCTGCCATCTATTGGACGGTTCGCTGGCGATGCTGGGTTTTCATTCCTTTAATCGCCATACTGGGAAATTTGGGGTATCTGACCCGTGTCCTCCAGTCCCCGCTTTTCGATTCGGCTTCCCAACCGAATACTGAATCTCTGAAGAAAAACGAAAGGGCCACCGAATCAGCACTGACTATTGCCACCTATAACGTTAACAGCTTTAATCACGAGCACACAGGTTTCTCATGCAAGGAAATCGCTGCTTACATGAAGGAGCTCGGTGTAGATATCTTCTGTTTTCAAGAGTTTGGGATCAATCATGAATTTGGTACTGACAGTCTTCGCACCGTTCTTTCCGAATGGCCGTATTACTATGTACCTTCTTCTCCTGCCGGAGAGAGTCTTTTGCAACTGGCTGTGTTCAGCCGTTATCCTATCAAGGAGAAGCAGCTCGTCACCTACCCAAATTCCAACAACTGCAGCCTGTGGTGTGATATCGACATTAACGGCCAAACAATCCGTCTGTTCAACAATCATCTGCAGACTACGGAAGTCAGCCGCAACAAGCGCAAACTGGAAAAAGAACTTCGTGCAGACGATACCGACCGTGCGGAACGTGCCGCTCTCACCCTTGCCGATGGTCTGCATGAGAACTTCAAGAAACGTGCCGCACAAGCTGAACATATCAATCAATTGATTTCCGATTCTCCCTATCCCACCCTGGTATGCGGTGACTTCAACTCTCTCCCTTCTTCATATGTATATCAAACTGTAAAAGGAGAAAAGATGAATGATGGCTTTCAGACCTGCGGACATGGGTATATGTACACTTTCCGATATTTCAAGCATCTGCTGAGAATCGACTATATCCTCCATTCGTCTGAGTTTCAAGGGGTGGATTACTTCTCTCCGGATTTGGAGTATAGTGATCATAATCCGGTGGTGATGAGAATGAGGTTATAAACCTTACGCTGTATATCACTATATAGAAAGGCTACAAAAAAGCCAGTTAACTCATTATGAATTAACTGGCTTCCCATTAAAATAAAATCCTTCTTTTTAACTTTAAAACTTGTATTAGAAAGTAACTTTTACTCCTAATTGCATAGACCATGCACTACCAATGGTATTGGTATATTGCCATGATGATCTTTCTTTAAAAGCTTCACGTGAATTAGCATTTATCTGGTAAGTCAAGGGTTCACCAACTTTGCTAGCAGTTTTTAATAACTGTACATTGTCATAACTCTTGAGACCACAAGATTGATATGCTCCCCATTTTGAATTAATCATATTTCCTACATTCAGCATATCAAGGCTAACCTGTATTCCATATTTACGCCCACCTAAAGTTGCATAAAAATCCTGAGCAATTTTAAAATCAAAGCGATTAATCCAAGGTGTTAAAGATCCATTACGTTCCACATATTTTCCCTTACGATCTTTAAGATAAGAATCATTGTTCACAAAATCCCAAAAATCTTTAGCTTGATCTACAGCAGAATAAGTAATAGCACCACTTTTATCTGTAATATCAACAAAGGTCATTTCATCCTGAGAGTTAGGCACGTATATTAAATCCGAATAATTGCCATCACCATTCATATCATTATAATATGTATAGGAATAACGTCCTGTATGATATCCTGAATAAAATAACGAGAACGTTGTCTTTAAGCATTTAGCATAATTAATTTCATAAGAAGCATTAGCAATAATACGATGGGGCGTAGAAAATAAAGAATAAGATACTCCAGGATCATTCAATGAATTTACTGCCACATTATTTTGCCATGCTGAATTAGGTGCTGACCCAGGATTTGCAGTCAGATCTTTAGCCATTGTATAAGTATAGCCGATAGACCCTGTAAAACCAAAATCGTATTTCTTTGTCAAAATAGCATTAAAAGAATATTGATATCCTTTATCTTCTCCATTAGAAAGTTTTACTACTACATTCTTACCATTAGTATAATCATTATACTCGTATTTTTTTGAAGCCCAATAAATACGATCCGGTTGTTCATTATACACACCCGTAGGCTCAGCCTCATTCATATTGATCTGCGCAACATTATAAATATCTCTTGTATACATTGCTCCAACAGATAACATAAAATCATACGGCAGTTGAATATCCACATTCAAATTACTACGCCAAACTTGCGGCATCTTAAACTTAGGATCTACATATGCTATAACATCAGGTGCTTGCTCTGAAGGTGTAGAAGGAAATAAACTGGGATATTTCTGCAGAGTTTCTCTATAATTAGGATTAAAACCAAAGTCAGCAGGTAAAGAGCCCGGATTTTTTTGTGTATTATACTCTACCATATTTTGGTATAAGCCCGAATTACTTGGTTGATTAGTGAACCATACAAAAGGTAACAATCCAGTAAAGATTCCTGTACCTCCTGATACAATTACGGAGCGATCACCTTTTACATCCCAATTAAAACCGACTCTTGGCGAAAACAAGACTTGCGTCTTCGGCCACTTAGAAATATCGACATGAGTATTATTTACAAAAGCTAATTCCTCTATTGACTTGTTAGAATCCAATGAATTCATATATATTGGCATATCCAGACGTAAGCCATAAGTCAAACGAAAATTAGGAGTAAGAGACCATACGTCTTGGGCATACACACCAGCCATTCCGAATGTCAACTCAGAACCTGGAGCATCATTACCATTATACCCATATGTAATACCATAAATGGTAGGTACTTTTCCCTGCATAAAATCATCCATTGAATCATAACGATAATATCCGTAAGGGCCTCTCAAATAAGAGTTTTTAAAATATTGGTGTTCAAAAGAAACGCCAGCAAGCAATTCATGTTTTCCTAATGATATACTCACATTATCAACAAGACTAAATACATTATTGATAACCTGATTATTAGGAGTAAACACTTCTGTACCTAAAGTTATATATTGCTTTCCGTCCTTATATATATCGACAAAAGGAAAATCAGAGCCTTTCTGCTCGCGTGTATCACTAATATGAGTATATGTGGCTAACAGTTTATTCTGAACATTATTCGAGAAACGACTATTTAACTCGCCTGTTATCGATGTTACTACGTTTTTCATCTTATAGTTTGAATTACCAAAAGAAAAGGCATCCAAACCATAACGATTAGAATTAGTACTAGTTATAATAGTGGACTTAGCGCTTACTTCTCTGTCATCTTCTGAGGAAACAGAATTAAAACGCACTGTCAACTTATGATTCTGATGTATATTCCAATCAATACGAGCCATTAACTTCCAATTATCACTTTGGAAATTATTGAAGTTCTCATACTGTCCGGGGTCATAATCATATTTAGTTTTAACAAAGTCACTGATAGTACGCATATCACCCACCCAAGTACGTGAGATACGTTTTCCGCTATCCCCTGTTCCATTTTGATCTTGATTAGGAAGCCAAGTTACCCCCGGAGTTTCCTTATTTTCAATTTCAGCATTCAAGAAAAAGAAAAGCTTATTCTTAATGATTGGACCTCCAAAAGTTACACCATATGAATGAGAGTTGTATTCTTTTGCTTTAAGAATATCCTCACCGTCAATAGAGCTCCCTGCAAATCCTCTTGGTTTATGATAGGTATATGCAGTACCCGAAAATGAGTTTGTTCCACTTTTTGTTACAGCATTAATAGAAGCACCTGTGAAGTTGGAATATTTAACATCGTAAGGAGAGACATTTACAGTAATCTCATCGATTGCATCTAAAGATATGGGTTGAGAATCTCCTCCAGGTAAATTATTAGAACTTAATCCGAAACTATTATTAAACGAAGCACCATCAATCGTTATATTGTTATAACGTCCATCACGCCCCGCAAAAGAACTGCTTCCACCTGCATAAGGAGAGAGCTTTGTGAAATCTGTTATACTTCTGTTAATAGTAGGTAAAGTGTTCATCTGACGTTCACTTACATTAGTAACAGTACCTATTTTTTCGATAGTTTTTGGTGCTGTTACTACTACTTCATCCAACAACTCTGAACTTTCTTTCAAAGAAACATTCAATACGTAGTTTTCTCCTAATGACAACTGGATGCCCTTGTAAATGGCTGACTGATAGCCGACATAGGTGATTTCGACTTTGTAAGGACCGCCTGTACGCATACCTTGCAGATTGAATTGCCCACTGACATTGGTCACTGTACCATAGCGGGTACCGGAGGGCTCGTGAATAGCAACGATCGTTGCTCCAATAATAGGTTCATCTTGTGCTGTTACTTTACCACTCATACTTGCTGTGGTAACTTGCGCACTCATCGTAGCAGTAATCAGTAACATTACGACCACTAAAAAAGACCGCATTCTCTTCAACATAATGTAATTTATTAGTTAATACTAATTGTTTGTTTCATTGAAACTGTGCACAAAGATAATTAATATTATTTAGACTTAGATGACAATTATGCTACATTCTTTTAAGAGAGATAAACATTTTATTGCTTTCGAAAACAATAAAGGCCCTGCAATGTTTGCAGAGCCTTTCACTTTCGTATATTAAGTGAGATTTAACTTGTAATCTGTCAGCAAATACTAGTCAGTCATTAGGTTTCTATAACGAACACGCTTCGGCTCTTCATTGCCCAGACGCTTCAATTTATTTTCCTCATATTCTGAATAGGAACCTTCAAAGTAGAATACATTAGAGTCTCCTTCAAAAGCAAGGATATGTGTACAGATACGGTCGAGGAACCAACGGTCGTGAGAGATGACTACCGCACACCCTGCAAAGTCTTCCAAACCTTCCTCCAAAGCACGAAGGGTGTTCACGTCAATGTCATTGGTCGGCTCATCGAGCAGCAGAACGTTACCTTCTTCTTTCAGAGCGATCGCCAGATGCAGACGGTTTCTTTCACCACCGGAAAGAACACCACAAAGTTTTTCCTGATCGGCACCGGCAAAATTGAAACGGGACAGGTACGCACGTGCATTGATATCACGTCCACCCATACGGATCAAATCATTACCACCGGAGATTACCTGATAGACACTCTTGTTCGGGTCAATGTCTTTATGCTGCTGGTCTACATAGGATACCTTTACGGTCTCTCCTACTTCAAACTCACCTTTATCTACCGTTTCCAATCCCATAATCAGACGGAAAAGAGTTGTTTTTCCTGCACCGTTAGGACCGATGACACCGACAATACCGTTAGGAGGAAGCATAAAGTTCAGATCATCGAACAGCAGTTTGTCGCCGTATGCCTTCGCTACGTGTTTTGCCTCGATTACCTTATTACCCAGACGGGGACCATTCGGGATAAAGATTTCCAGCTTCTCTTCTTTCTCCTTCAAGTCTTCATTCAGCAACTTGTCGTATGAATTAAGACGGGCTTTTCCTTTCGCCTGACGAGCTTTCGGAGCCATGCGCACCCATTCCAACTCACGTTCCAGTGTTTTACGACGCTTGCTGGCGGTCTTTTCTTCCATTTCCATCCGTTTGGTCTTCTGTTCCAGCCAGGATGAGTAGTTTCCCTTCCAAGGGATACCTTCGCCACGGTCGAGTTCGAGAATCCATCCGGCAACGTGATCAAGGAAGTAACGGTCGTGAGTTACGGCGATAACTGTACCTTCGTATTGCTGCAAATGTTGTTCCAGCCAGTCGATAGATTCAGCATCCAAGTGGTTGGTAGGCTCATCGAGCAACAGGATGTCCGGTTTCTGCAACAACAAACGGCAAAGAGCGACACGACGGCGTTCACCTCCGGAGAGATTCACCACCGGCTGATCTTCGGGCGGACAACGGAGCGCATCCATCGCACGTTCCAGTTTACTGTCCAGATTCCATGCATCAGTTGCGTCGATGATATCTTGCAATTCTCCCTGACGGGCGAAAAGTATATCCATCTTGTCCTGATCTTCATAATACTCGGGCAAACCGAATTTCTGATTGATTTCTTCGTATTCTGCCAGTGCGTCAACGATCGGTTGCACACCTTCCATTACTACTTCTTTTACTGTCTTTGTGTCGTCCAGATAAGGTTCTTGTGCCAAATAGCCCACAGAATATCCCGGAGAGAAGACCACTTCTCCCTGATAGGATTTCTCCAGACCCGCGATAATCTTCAATAAGGTAGATTTACCGGAACCGTTCAGACCGATAATACCAATCTTCGCTCCATAGAAGAACGACAGGTAAATGTCTTTCAGTACATTTTTATTTGGTTGGAAAGCTTTGCTCACTCCCACCATTGAGAAGATGATTTTTTTATCGTCAGCCATATATTAATGATTGTATATTGTTGATAATGGCACAAAGATAAGAAAAATGTTTGAAATGCTTTGGAGTTCTAAAAAAATGTTCTACCTTTGCACCCGCAATTCGAAAGAAAGCATAAAGGATTGATTCAGTAGCTCAGCAGGTAGAGCACAACACTTTTAATGTTGGGGTCCTGGGTTCGAGCCCCAGCTGGATCACGGAGTAAAAAACCTCTGATAATCAATGATTATCAGAGGTTTTTTTTATTAATATACACAGAACATAGATATAAGACTCTACATAAAGCCCAAAACATATCCAATATCGAATCGATGACAAACAGACCTACACCAAACAATCGGCTCATAGAATGATAAACTTCTTTTTCCAGTTATTGTTTCCATCTTTACCTTATATATTATAAAAGCGCAGCAAAGATACAACTTTAAGAAATAGCGGAAATGAACATTTGTTAATAAAAAGATGGCTATTCCGGACAACTGTTTACTGAAAAAATAGCTTATTTTTGCAAAGAATGCAAGATTAGTCAAATGGTTGAATCAGAAATAAATAAAAGATATTGCCAAAGCTGCGGAATGCCGCTCCGCTTCGACGTGGAGGAATATTTAGGCACCAACTCTGACGGTTCGAGGAGTGATGAGTTTTGTTATTACTGCCTGAAGGATGGGAAATACATTGTTAATATATCCATGTGGGAAATGATCGACATCTGGATAAAATATACAGATAAATATAATGAATACGCAGACACGGACTATTCTCCGAAAGAGCTGAGGGAGATACTGGACAAGCGCCTTCCCACACTGAACAGATGGCGGCAAAAGCAAGAGACAAGCAGCCTTCATCATAAGATGATTCAGAACATAATAGTGTACATCAACGGTCATCTGACGGAGGTACTGGATACCGACACGCTGAGTTCGATGAGCGGACTGTCCAAATTTCATTTCAGAAGAGTGTTCCGCACCGCTACCGGAGAGAATATCGGCAGTTACATACAGCGTTTGCGCATGGAACACGTTGCACATCTGCTGATCTCTACGGACTATACGCTAAAGCAAATCATAGAGAAAACGAGTTATCAGACTAAATACAGTATCGCCAAAGCTTTTAAGAAACATTTTGGTATATCGACTTCTCAATACAGAGAAAAGCACAGACCGAACGGTGAAAATCCGGCAACAAACATAAAACCGGAGATAAAAGTGATCAGCCCGATAAAGATATTCTGCATCGAAGTGGGTGAAGCGTATAAAAACAAACTAAAATACAGATTACTTTGGAATAAACTACTGCATCATGCCGAACAGTATGAAGCAGACCCACGATATGACAAGTTTATCAGCCTTAGCATGGACGATCCGTCGATTACGCCTACGGAGAAGTGCCGGTTCTATCTGGGCATCACCCTTCGCGATGATACTAAAGCGAGACCGGTACCGGGAAGCATGCAAATTCCCGGAGGGCGATATGCCGTGTTCAGACATACGGGGAGCTATTCTTCTTTACACAAAGTGTACAGGAGCATTTATGAGGAATGGTTTCCGAAAAGTAAATACCATCCCCAAAGCACATTCAGCTTTGAGATGTATATGAATCATCCGTCCACCACGGAAACGTCGGAATTACTAACAGAAATATATATACCGGTCATACGGAAATAATCACCATTAAAACAGAATCTATGGCAAAGATATCAGAAATCATGCTTTTACAGCAGCCGGAACAGCCCGCTTTGGCTATTGAAGTAAAAACCGACATGAAAGGTATGTCACAGGCTATCGGAGAGAATTTTGTAAGAATAGACTCTTTATTCAAGAAACAGGGAGAAGTAACCACGGATATCCCCTTCGTAGAGTACCCCGACTTTGAAAGCCTGACCGAAGATCGTATAGAAATGATTATCGGACTGAAATCTTCGAAACCTTTACAGGGTGACGAAAAAATACAGTCTGTCATCCTCCCCGCCAGAAGAATAGTCGTATGTCTGCATAGAGGAAATTACAATGAACTGGCACAGCTGTACAATGAGATGACCGAATGGATAAAAACAAATGGATATAAGGCTTCGGGAACATCAATAGAATATTATTACAGCAATCCGGATGTACCCGAAGAGGAACATGTCACAAGAGTTGAAATGCCTTTACTCTAAAAGCAAGAGAATAGTTGCCGTAAACTCTTACCAAACAATAAGAAGCAGAGAAGCCGTCATACAGTATCACCTTGTCTGATAAAGTACCGGCATTCCCTGCTTCAATAGTTCTTTAGAAATTAGCCTTGCGTTTCTTCACTTCTTCTACGAGTTTCGTAAAGGATTTCTCCTTCTTACGTTTTTCATGTTCGGAAGCGGAGAAATGCCATGCTTCTCGTCTGAGTTTCAGATAACTCTCATATACCTTATGATCTAACGTACCATTATGTACCGCTTCTAAAACAGCACAACCCGGCTCGTCGATATGCTTACAATCGCTGAAACGGCATGATTCCGCATAGTCGGATATTTCAAACATTTCGGCAAGCGAATCGGGATTGTCAATCGCCAAACCAAATTCCCGAACACCCGGAGTGTCGATTAAAACACCCGAGCCATCCACCAATACCATTTCCCGACGAGTCGAAGTATGCCGTCCCTTCCCTGTAGACAGGCTTATATCGGAAGTATTCAGTACCGATTTCCCGTAAAGGGTATTCACCAGTGAACTCTTGCCGACACCCGAAGAGCCGACAAACACGACCGTTTCGCCTTTTGTTATGGATTCCCGCAACCGGAGAATCGTTTGAGGTTGACGAATACTTGTGATAAATACAGGAAACTGACGGGCAATGTGTTTAATCGCTTCATCTATTTTCTGCCTGTCACAACCTAAATCGGCTTTATTAAACACCAATACCGGTTTGATATTTTCTTCCATTATCTGGGCTATGAAACGTTCCGCTCTGCGAACATTGAAATTATCATCAAGGCTTTGCACAATAAATGCTTTATCGACGTAAGAAGCAATGGCCTGCCGGTCGGCTACCGTTCCGTTCTTCTTGCGATACAACGCCCGTTCACGAGGCAACGTATCAACTATAATCCCTTTGTTTGCATCGAATGGCTGAAAAATCACCCAATCGCCCGTACAAGGGTATTCATCAGGCATTCTGCCATAAATCATATTTCCTGTTAACTCACACAAATATACGCCATCCTCTGCAACTACTTCATAACAGGTTTTATGTGTCACGATGATTCGTCCATGAGACATATCTTTAAATTGTGAGATTTGTTTTTGCCGGAATAGATTATCACTCCAACCATATAATGACAGATTATTATTTTCGTTACTCATTATCTTAATGTATATAGCATACACGTGAAAGCACAACAATGCTTTTGCTATTGTATGCGGGTATAAAAACTAAAGTTATATAATATAGGAGAATCACTTCCGGAAAGATTATCCGAAAGTATGAAAGTTCGAATCTGTTAAAGTGAACAGATTCTTATCAGACCAAATCCGATGTAATAAATGATGAGTTAAACATCCACTAGTTTTAATGAAACATTATAATTTTAATGCGTCAAAGATATGGGAAATAAATAACAGAACCAAATGAATGATGAAATATGTGTCAAAAGCCAATGGATACACGGCCTGACGTTTCCATTTTCCATTCCCTTGAATTCTTGTCGTACTGGTATTCCGCACCGACACTTACTTCCGTATTCTTTTTCACATCGACCGAGATAGAAGCTCCTACCCCTGTATGTGGAAATAACGGATTGTAAACCGGAGGAGGTGTATTTCCCCCCATAAAATATTGTCCCCAGACATTTAACCGGACATTTCTGGCTAAAGAATAATGCATTCTCGTATATATTCCTGCTATATCTTGCCTCGCTATAGGCAAAGCCAAATAGAATTGCCGGCTTAAGGTTCCTCCCGCTTCAACGAAAAATCTTTGAGAAGGAATCCAGCGCATTCCGGCATTTACCGCTACATATTGCCCCAATCCCAGATAAGTCTTTTGTTCTGCACTCCCAATAAAAGAAAACTGTCCATTCATAGAATGCTGACGAAAATTATAAAAATCCGTCAATGCCGGATTACTTTCCAGCAATGCAGGAAAATCGTAAAAATAGGGAGATAAGCCCGATGCAGGACTTGAAGGTGTCAGACCGTATGTCTGCATGGACTTATCATCTGTTGCAAGTTTTTTAGCCTCTATATCCGGTAACTTCGGTTCTATGATTTTTGCTTCGGGCAACTGGTGTCCGCTTACTTCCGCAGAGCTATTTTTCTTTTGCACATCCATTTTATTCCCCTTTTCTATAGTTTGAGAAAAGGCAGTAGCAACACAAGCTAAAGACACAAAAACAAAGACAGCAACTGTTCTAATCATAATATTCTCCTTTCTTTTATCAGGGGCTATATTATCAATACAATTATCCGGTTAAAAGCTCAATGATCGGTAACATATTTTTTATTTTAAAGCAGAGATAGATTGATAGACAGCTTTTGCCATTACCTGCGCTCCCTTTTCGTTCGGATGAATACGGTCCGGAAAGAGTTCGGGCATTCCGTCCATCGCAGTATGGAGGTCTATAACAGACAGGTCGTTTTTCTTGGCGAGCTTCTTGATCATCGGAATGATTTCTTTAGAGATAATATCATCGTTGATGCCGTCACCTGTAAGATAAGCTTTGGAAGGATAGCAGAGATAAATCTTCGGCTGTGAAGGAAGGCCCTTGAAAGCGGTGATCATGTTCTGCGCATCTTTCATGAAGTCTGCTTTGTATTTCCAGTTGAATGATTTGCTGTCGTTTGTTCCGAGTTTGATAACGACGATGTTAGGATTAAAAGCTAACGCATTCTTATAAGCAGGTTCGTTCATATAAGGATGATCTCCTTTGTTCAACATGGTACGGGCGCTCACTCCGAAATTTTTCACCCAGTAATTGTCGCCCAACATACGGGCCAGTACGGAAGGATAGCTGTCACGGCTGCGATTCTTTATTCCTGCTCCGAACGTAATACTGTTGCCGATGCAAGCCACACGGACGGCATCTTTGCGAGGAGCCTTGAAACTACGCAACCAAGAAGTCAGTTCGTTCTGCATTTCACTCTTGTAGAGGAAATCTTCACGGATTCCCCAACCGTGTCCGCCTGTAGGATAAATATGGAGAACGGAAGGAACACCTTTCTTATTTAAAGCCAGATAATAGTTGACTCCGTTGGCAGGAGGAACTACCTTGTCATCATCGCTATAAACAATGAAAGCACGGGGAGTCTCTTTGGTCACTTGCTTCTCGTTGGAGAATTCTTTTTCCAAATCGGCAGAAGCGTCCTTACCCAACAGATTGTCATGAGAGCCCATGTGGGTGAAAGATTTGTCCATCGTGATCACCGGATAAAAGAGAATCTGGAAGTTGGGACGAAGTGCTTCAGGCGCATGTGTAGCGATGGTCGAAGCCAGATGGCCTCCGGCAGAAGATCCCATGATACCAATATCATTCGGATTCAGATTCCATACGTCAGCGCTGTCACGTACCATTTTCATGGCTGCTTCGGCATCGGAGATCGGGAGGGTGCGGTCGCCTTTCGGCATCCGGTATTTGAGAACAATCAATGCAATTCCTTGTTTGTTGAAATACGGCGCCCAATCATACCCTTCGTGATTGACCGCCAGACCGGAGTATCCTCCACCCGGACAGGCTACCACAGCACGACCTGTCGCCAGTTCCGGTGCCGGCAGGAAAACACGAAGAGAAGGCTGTTCAATATCAAATGGTTTTGGCGTACTTTGTGCCGAGACTTGCAGACCTGTCAATAGCAGGACCAGCAATACAAAAAGAGAAGAGAATTTCTGTTTCATAGTATCTGTATACTTTGATTAATGAATATTTGATGTGCGAAGATAGTAATTTTATGTATCTTTGCGCCTCCTTTTAAATAGAAAAAATGATATGCAAGGAATTAAGAATCTGACACACGGCCCTATCAACCGCCAACTTTTCAATCTGGCGATGCCTATCATGGCAACGTCGTTTATACAGATGGCATACAGCCTTACAGACATGGCATGGGTAGGACGATTGGGCAGTGAGGCTGTAGCCGCCATCGGTTCGGTAGGAATCCTGACGTGGATGTCCGGTTCTATCTCCTTATTAAATAAGGTAGGGTCCGAAGTCAGCGTAGGCCAATCCATCGGTGCGCAGAATCAGGAAGATGCCCGCCAGTTCGCTTCACACAATATCACGATTGCTCTGATCATTTCGATCTGCTGGGGCGGACTGCTTTTCATGTTCGCAAGCCCCATCATCCGCATCTATGAACTAGAAGAGCACATCACAGCCAATGCCATCGAATACCTGCGGATTATTTCCACCGCATTGCCGTTCATATTCCTGTCTGCTGCCTTCACAGGTATCTATAATGCAGCGGGACGAAGCAAAATTCCATTTTACATCAGTGGGACGGGACTGATTATGAATATCATTCTCGACCCTCTGTTTATCTTCGGCTTCGGACTGGGAACAAACGGTGCCGCCTACGCTACATGGCTCTCGCAGGCAACGGTTTTCGCCATCTTCATCTATCAGCTGCGTTTCCGCAAAGACGCCCTGCTCGGCGGTTTCCCCTTCTTCTCCCGACTGAAGAAGAAGTACACGCGGCGTATTCTGAAACTAGGCCTGCCCGTAGCTACCCTAAACACACTGTTCGCCTTCGTCAATATGTTCCTCTGCCGTACCGCATCCGAACAGGGCGGACACATCGGGCTGATGACTTTCACCACCGGCGGACAGATAGAAGCCATCACCTGGAATACCTCCCAAGGTTTCTCCACCGCACTCAGCGCCTTTATTGCCCAGAACTTCGCCGCCGGACGAATAGAACGGGTACTGAAAGCCTGGCACACCACCCTATGGATGACGGGAATCTTCGGAACGTTCTGCACGCTGCTGTTTGTCTTTTACGGCAATGAGGTCTTTTCGATCTTTGTCCCCGAACAGGCGGCTTACGAAGCCGGAGGTGTATTTCTGCGTATCGACGGATATTCGCAGCTGTTTATGATGCTCGAAATCACAATGCAGGGAGTGTTCTACGGCATCGGGCGTACCGTGCCTCCTGCCATTGTCAGCATTGTATGCAACTATATGCGTATTCCGCTTGCCATCCTGTTTGTACGGATGGGCATGGGAGTAGAAGGTATCTGGTGGGCAGTATGCGTCACAACGATTGCCAAAGGACTGATTCTCTTGGGATGGTTCACCATGATCAGGAAAAAATGCTTAAATCTGCCTTCCGTGTCAACAAGGTAGTCGTGTCGTTTGTTATTTTACATATACAAAGATCGTCCGGAGTTATTTTAACTTAAAAAGTATGACCTTGGCAAATAATATGTATCTTTGCGTTGTTAATTTATTAAAGTATTATTTTATAAACCTATTTAAAAAACATTGCATTATGAACAAGATGAAATGGATGGTTCTCTTCATGAGTATAACCATGATATTCAGTGGCTGCGCAAGCATGAACAATACGGGCAAAGGTGCCGCAATCGGCGGTGGTTCGGGTGCTGCATTGGGTGCTATCCTCGGCGGTGTTATCGGTAAAGGCAAGGGTGCTGCCATCGGTGCGGCTATCGGTACTGCAGTAGGTGCAGGAACAGGTGCCCTTATCGGAAAGAAGATGGATAAAGCGGCAGCAGAAGCAAAACAAATTGAAGGCGCACAAGTAGAGCAGATAACTGACAACAACGGATTGCAGGCAGTAAAAGTTACATTCGATTCAGGTATTCTTTTCACTACCGGTAATGCAACTCTGAGTGCTGCTGCCAAGTCTGCATTGAGCAAGTTCGCCAACAACGTACTCAACCAGAACAGAGACATGGACGTATCCATCTACGGATATACCGACAATCAGGGCTGGAGAAACAGTACTGCCGAACAAAGCCGTCAGAAAAATCTGAACTTGTCACAGGAACGTGCACAGAGTGTAGCCAGCTACCTGTTAAACTGCGGCGTTTCTTCCAACCAGATTAAAGGTGTGCAGGGAATGGGCGAAAGCGATCCTATCGCCAGCAACGACACAGCTGCCGGAAGAGAACAGAATCGTCGTGTAGAAGTTTACATGTACGCAAGTGAGCAGATGATTAAAGATGCACAGGCCGCTTCCAATTAAAAAAATATTGCGTTATGCGCGCAACCTGCTGATTTTCTTCTTTGCATCTACCATTCTGGCTGTGATCGTCTACCGCTTTATGCCGGTGTATGTCACTCCGCTGATGGTCATCCGAAGTGTACAGCAGCTTGCGTCAGGAGATAAACCCACGTGGAAACACACGTGGGTTTCTTTTGATAAAATATCTCCTCACCTGCCGATGGCGGTCATCGCCTCCGAAGACAACCGCTTTGCCGAACACAACGGATTCGACTTCATCGAGATAGAGAAAGCGATGAAGGAGAACGAAAAACGGAAACGGAAGCGCGGAGCAAGTACCATCAGTCAGCAGACAGCCAAGAATGTGTTCCTATGGCCGCAATCATCTTGGATACGCAAAGGTTTCGAAGTTTATTTCACCTTTCTGATAGAGTTGTTCTGGTCGAAAGAACGGATTATGGAGGTATATCTCAACTCCATCGAAATGGGAAAAGGGATTTATGGCGCACAGGCTGCCGCAAAGTATAAATTCAACACAACAGCTGCCAAGTTGAGCTCAGGACAGTGCGCACTGATTGCCGCTACGCTCCCTAACCCGATACGGTTTAACTCTGCAAAGCCTTCGGCTTACCTATTGAAACGACAAAAACAGATATTGCGATTAATGAATCTGGTTCCTAAGTTTCCGCCTGTAGAAAAAAAGGCGGTCGATAAGAAAGACACCAGGAAGAAGAAAAAGAAATAAAGCAATCCCTTTATCACAGTCTATTTCATCAAGAAACAAGACAAGGATAAAGGGATTACTTTTTTCTGTTATTATTTGAGATACAGACTATGCCGGTTCCTCACACCTCTCGATATACGCCAATGGTTCGCCTTTATCTACCAATGCTCCCTGCTTGGCACATACCTCGATCACACGACCGCTAAAATTCGCCAACACCTTATCATATGTATGCCAAGGAGTAGCAATATAGCAAAACACATCGTCCGGACCATATTTATGTCCCACTTCGGGCGGCATAGAAGGCGATTCCACATCGATCTCCCAAATGATCTGCCCTTTCTCCATTGCCGTCACCGGTTCGGCTTTGGCACGTTTCATCCGTTTCACTTCTTCTTCGGAGAATCCCTGTTTTGCCAATGCGGCATCTTTGGCACGCTGCAAATCATCTTCGAAACGTTTCTTGGCAATACCCGATTTATAATCCCGATATTGGCGGTCGTGCATTGCCAGTTCGAAAAGTTCTTCATCATCCTGTCCGAAATCCCAGCTGTTTTCTGTCATTTCCTTACGATACTCGTCCAGTTGATCCGGATAGTTCTTCTGCGGGTCTTCGTCCGTAAATTCGTATCCTTTTTCTTTTGCCAATGCGATAATCTCCGGAGCAAGTGCACCGGGCAAACGACCACTCTTACCTAGAATCATATCCCAGGTATGGTTGTCGATCATCGTCCAACGCTCCTCTCCCTTGATCAGAGACATCACATTCATCAATGCCACGTTCTTCACATATTGGCTGAACGGAGTCACTAATGGAGGATAGCCGAGTTTCGGCCACACATATTCCACTTCGTCAAACAGCATCACGAGCAAATCGTCGATGCTCAGTTCCGGTTCGTTCTTACCTCTCAATATCAGATTGATGCCGGAATGCACTCCTTTCAGATCGGCCATCATAGAACCCATCATACCTCCGGGAAGTCCGCATTTCAAGAGCAAAGAAGACATATGCTTGTTGGTAGGGTCCATAAAATAACCCAGAAAATCGTCAATGAACTCCTGTGTCATGGCACGGGCTTTCATGTAGGCTTTCATATTAATCTCCGGTACCTGAAATCCCGCGTCTTTCAGCATAGCCTGCACAGAGATAACGTCCGGATGAACTTTCCCCCACGAAATCGGCTCCATTGCAACATCAATAATATCCGCGCCATTCTCACAAACTTCGAGGATAGAAGCCATCGAAAGTCCCGGTCCGCTATGTCCGTGATACTGGATGATGATTTCGGGATGCCGTTCCTTGATTGCTTTCGTCAGACGTCCCAGCATTTCGGGGCGACCGACACCTGCCATATCTTTCAGACAGATTTCCGGTGCTCCGGCCTCTATCAGACGCTCGGCGATAGCGGTATAATATTCTACGGTATGTACGGGCGAGAACGTAATACATAACGTTGCCTGCGGAATCATCCCCGCTTCAAGGGCATAATGAATGGAAGGAATAATATTTCTGACTTCATTCAAGCCGCAAAAGATACGGGTGATGTCCACTCCCTGCGCATGTTTTACTTTATACATTAACCGGCGCACATCTGCCGGAACGGGATACATTCGAAGACCATTCAGACCACGGTCGAGCATATGAGTTTGTATGCCGGCTTCGTGGAAAGGTTTCGTGAAAGCCCGGACGGCTTTGTTCGGGTTCTCGCCATACAGTAGGTTGACTTGTTCGAACGCGCCTCCGTTGGTTTCTACACGGGAGAAACAACCCATTTCGATAATTAACGGAGCAATTCTTACTAACTGATCGGCACGCGGTTGATACTTGCCGGACGACTGCCACATATCCCGATAAACGAGACTGAATTTGATTTCCTTTTTCATTGCCGTAAATAGATGAGATTTATATTACTTAGGTTAACTAGTTGATACAAATATACTGAGTTCTCTGACATAATAACAAATACAGAGAGAATAAGTTGGGGTATAAAGACATGTTTAATATCATATTGTCACAAAATCAAAGGAGCAAGCGAGTTTTTACCCGTTGCTCCTTACCAGAATTAATTGTTTGACTAATGTGCTATCCCTATTTATACAAAATCTTTCAACTCTTGTTGCAAACGTTGGCGTGTGAAGAATATGCGGCTCTTCACCGTTCCGAGGGGTAGGTCCAGCTTCTCAGCGATCTCACGGTATTTAAAACCGGATACGTGCATTGAAAATGGTACTTTATATTCCTTCGGCAGCGCGTTGACGATGCGGTGCATCTCTTTTAAGTCATAAGCGCCTTCCGTACTTTCAAATCCTGAGTCTTGGGGGAGATTCAAATGATACAGATTGTCGGTCTGATCTACGAATGTCTGGTCACGTACGATTTTACGGTAGTTATTAATAAAGATGTTACGCATGATTGTGTACATCCATCCTTTAAAATTTGTATCGGGAACATATTTTTCCTCGTTATCCAAGGCCTTTAATGATGTTTCTTGCAATAAATCATTTGCTTCTTCACGATTGGCAGTTAATTTATAAGCAAAACGAAGCAACTCTTCCTGAACTCCAATTAAATCTTTTCTGAAACTTAAACTTTTCATACTTTAAGGGTTTTACGGTTAATATTTCGTTTCTTTCTTGACGTTTGCAAGTTTAAAGGTATTTTATGAGTCAAACAGGGGGAAATTCGTCATTTCTTAGGGGGTGAAACTGTCAAATGATAGATTTTAGGTGCTTTTTGATAGTTTTTAGGTGGTTTAGGACGTTTTTTATTCTCTTCTTCTTGTTTGGCAATACAAAATAACTTACTTTTGGGTAGTATTATTAACTTAAAGTAAAGGACATGACTATACTTATTATCGTAGGAATAATCGTACTGTTGGGAATCATTTTTGCTTCCATGTACAACTCATTGGTGAGACTGAGAAATAACCGTGAAAATGCTTTTGCAGACATCGACGTGCAGCTGAAACAGCGCCACGACCTTATTCCGCAACTGGTGGATACCGTGAAAGGATATGCCGCACACGAAAAAGATACCCTCGAACGGGTGATTCAAGCACGTAACGGTGCAGTCAGCGCCAAGACAATCGACGAGAAGATAGCAGCTGAGAATCAATTATCTTCCGCTTTATCGGGATTGAAAATCACGTTGGAGGCTTATCCGGACCTGAAAGCAAACCAGAATTTCCTGCAACTGCAAGAAGAAGTATCCGATGTAGAGAATAAATTGGCTGCTGTACGCCGTTACTTTAACTCGGCTACGAAGGAATATAATAATGCGGTTCAGACATTCCCGTCCAATATCATAGCAGGTATGGCAGGTTTCCGCAGAGAAATCATGTTCGACCTGGGTACCAACGAACGTGCGAATCTGGAACAGGCACCGAAGATCAGTTTCTAAAAACGAGCACGTATGCAGTACGTCGGAATCCAAACACAGCAGAGCCGGAACAACCGGCGCTCTGTTCTTCTGTTATTTCTATTTCCCTGCCTGGTAGCAGCATTGCTTTATCTGGCCTGCTATCTGCTGGCCGCTATGGGGCACGGTGAAAGCATGGAAGTAAGTATCCTGGAATTGGCTAATCCTCTTTTCATCAATGCCCTCCCCTATACGATGGGGGTCGTATTGATTTGGTTCCTGATAGCTTTCTGGGCGAATACGAGTATCATCAAAGCCGCCACAGGCGCCAAACCTCTCGACCGCAGAGAGAACAAACGTGTCTACAATCTGGTCGAGAACCTCTGCATGGCAAACGGAATGAAGACTCCGAAAATCAATATCATCGACGACGATTCATTGAACGCTTTTGCCAGCGGTATCAACGACCGCACCTATACGGTCACTCTCTCGAAAGGGATTATTCAGAAGTTGAACGACGAAGAACTGGAAGCAGTCATCGCCCACGAACTGACTCACATCCGCAACAGAGATGTGCGCCTGCTGATCGTCTCGATTGTATTTGTCGGAATCTTCTCGATGCTGACGCAGATCACTTTCTATACTATTACGCACGCGCGCATACGTAGCAACGGGAAAAACGGCGGAGGAGCTATCCTCATCATACTGATTGCCTTAGTAATAGCCGCTGTCGGTTACTTCTTTGCCAGTCTGATGCGCTTCGCCATTTCACGGAAGCGCGAATATATGGCAGATGCCGGTTCGGCGGAGATGACAAAGAATCCGTTAGCATTGGCAAGTGCCCTGCGCAAAATTTCCGATGATCCGGATATAGAAGCGGTAAAACGTGGGGATGTGGCGCAATTATTCATTCAGAATCCGGGCGACCAGTCGAAAAGTGCCCTCAGCGGACTTAGCGGCCTCTTTGCCACGCATCCCCCTATCGAGAAACGAATCTCCATTCTGGAACAGTTCTAAAGATTTCTGTTTAATTTTCATTAAAGAAAGCAGGGGGACTCCTTATTTTTAGTATATTTGAGTGTTATACATATATACACTAAACTGTAACTGATATGAAAACAAGAAAACAAATCCTTATGCTACTGCTGGTTATGCTAGCAGGAATCCCGACTCTTTCGGCACAGACCAAGAAGGAGAAGAAGGAACAGAAGAAAGAAGCTGTCAGACAGCTGATCGTATCAGAAGACTACAAGATAGACGTCAACACTGCTATGCCCATGCGCGGACGTTCTATACCTCTGACTTCACAATACTCACTGCAAATCAGAAATGATTCGGTATTCTCTTACCTCCCTTATTACGGACGTGCTTACAGCGTTCCTTACGGCGGAGGAAGCGGGCTGATATTCAACGCTCCCCTCAAAGAATACACGATGGATATGGATAAGAAGGGAAACGCCATTATCAAATTCTCCGCCCGAAGTCCGGAAGACTTCTTTGAGTTCAGGGCGAAAGTGTTCCCCGACGGCACCACCAGCATCGATGTCACGATGCAGAACCGTCAGGCAATCAGCTACCGGGGAGAAGTGGATCTGGACAAGAAATAAAATCTTCAAGAATCGCCGTCAGTCTCTTCACTACCTTTTAATATAGGAAGGCAAATGTGGTATTTCACGGCAAGGATGCGTGTAACAAATACCACCGATCCGCCAACGAGCTGACAGACATAAGATTCCATCCCTGCGGCATCGCACAGCCAGTAAGCGATGCCGCCTACTACACACGCCATCGCATAGATTTCTTTTCGGAAAATCAAGGGAATCTCATTGATAAAGACATCACGAATCACACCTCCTGCGGCACCTGTGATACTACCCATGATGATGGCTACCCAAAAAGGATAGCCTAAAGCGATACTTTTCCCCACACCGACCACCGTAAACAAAGCCAGTCCGATGGTATCGAATATAAAAAAGGTATTATTCAGACGGATCAGCCAGCGACCGAAGCAGATCACCCAGATCAAGGCAAGTCCCGTACAGATCAAATAGATAGGGTTCGTCATCCATCCGGGCGTCACATCCAGCAGTACATCACGGATGGTACCGCCACCGATAGCGGTAGCAAGACCTACGACATAGGCTCCGAACCAGTCGAAACGCTTTGCCGAAGCCAGCCGGATACCACTAATAGCAAAGGCAAATGTGCCTATAAAATCAAGAATTTGAACGAATGTCGGCATATATTTGTTATTTTGTATGCAAAGTAACGAATAAATTCCGTAAGAAAATGTACTTTTGCTACACGAATTAGATAGAAACAATATGAAAATAACAATTGTTGCCGGGGCACGCCCCAATTTCATGAAAATAGCCCCTATCACACGCGCCATCGAAGCCGCAAGAGGGCTGGGTAAAAGCATCTCCTACCGTTTGGTGTACACAGGCAGACGGGACGATACAAGTCTGGATGCTTCCCTGTTTTCGGATCTCGACATGAAAGCTCCCGATGTCTACCTTGGAGTGGAAAGCAGTAACCCCACCAGTCTGGCAGCCGGAATCATGATCGCCTTCGAACAGGAGCTGACGGAAAATCCGGCACACGTCGTCCTGGTAGTGGATGATCTGACAGCAACCATGAGTTGCGCCATCGTAGCCAAGAAACAAGGAATCAAGGTAGCCCATCTGGTAGCCGGCACACGTTCCTTCGACATGAAGATGCCGAAGGAAGTAAACCGGATGATTACCGACGGAGTATCCGATTATCTGTTTACCGCCGGCATGGTGGCCAACCGAAATCTGAATCAGACAGGCACGGAAAGCGAAAACGTATATTACGTCGGCAACATTTTGGTAGATACCGTTCGTTTCAACCGGAACCGGCTGCTCAAACCGGTATGGTTCTCCGTGTTGGGACTTCAGGAGGGCAATTATCTCCTGCTCACCCTCAACCGACGTGTACTGCTCAACAACAAAGAGAACCTGCGGAAGTTGATGCAAACGATGATCGAAAAAGCTGCCGGTATGCCTATCGTAGCGCCCATGCACACTTACGTGCGCAATGCGATCAAAGACCTCGGCATAGAAGCCTCGAACCTTCATATCATGCCTCCGCAGAATTATCTTTTCTTCGGATATCTGATCAATAAAGCCAAAGGAATCATCACGGACTCCGGCAATGTAGCCGAAGAAGCTACGTTCCTCGGCATCCCCTGTATCACGCTCAACACGTATGCCGAACATCCGGAAACGTGGCGCGTGGGAACGAATGAACTGGTCGGCGAAGATCCGGCAGCACTCGCTCAGGCTATGGATACGCTGATGAAAGGTGAATGGAAGAAAGGCGAACTCCCCGAACGCTGGGACGGACGAACAGCCGAACGAATCGTACAAATATTAACAAGTAAATAACCGGAGTGGTTGAGCCGGACTCGATGATCAACGAGCCGGCTTAATAGCCAGACAGAAGTAGCCGACCACTATCAGGTTCGACAAGTGTTTCAGAAAGTTTCACGCCGAGGAAACCAAAGTTTCAAGGCGTAGAAACCAGAGTTTCAAGCAGTGGGAACTAGAGTTTCAAGGCATGAAACTTTTTGTTTCAACCGTTGAAACAGATTTTGGAACTACGGAGGACAATCGGAGCAAGTCGGTTCGCATGATGTGACATACGTTGAAAAGGGAAGGACAAAAAGGACCAAAACAATCTGCCTCCTTCCATTGTTGAATAATATAAGCTTGTAAATAACAAAAAACGATGGGTAAAAAAAGTTATATACTCTATTTTACTCAGACTTATTTGTTAACTTTGCAGCCCTACTACGAACGTTATGATACAACGATATAACAAAATAATAATACTGCTCTTAGTCGTATTTGCAGTTTCAAATGCTTTTGCGCAGCAAATAAAGGGGGTTGTAACTGATTCAGTCACTCATGAACCACTAATGTATATCTCTGTCTATTATCAAGACAAGAGAGAAATGGGTACTGTCACCAATATTGACGGAGAATATAAGCTCGACGCACGGAGAAACGGAGGAACGCTCGTTTTCTCTTCCATCGGATATGTCACCAAAACCGTTAAAGTAGGCTCCGGAAATCAGACCGTCAATGTCAAACTCTCTCCGGACGATGTAATGCTCACCGAAGTAGTCGTAAAACCACAGAAAGAAAAATACTCCCGCAAGAATAATCCGGCAGTCGAATTCATGAAGAAAGTGATCGAACACAAAAAAGCACAAGTGCTCGAAGTGAACGATTACTACCAGTACGACAAGTACGAGAAAATGAAAATGTCGATCAACGACCTGACTCCGGAGAAACTGGAAAAGGGTATCTACAAGAAATACTCATTCCTCAAAGATCAGGTGGAAGTGTCGGAGACGACCAACAAACTGATTCTCCCTATCTCCGTACAGGAAACGGCCTCACAAACCATTTTCCGGAAAGATCCCGAAAGCAAAAAGACCATTATCAAAGGAAAGAACTCCAATGGTATCGAAGAGTTTTTCTCCACAGGAGACATGCTGGGGACTGTTCTGAAGGATGTTTTTGCCGATATCAACATCTATGATGATGACATCCGGCTGCTCCAACAGCGATTCGTAAGCCCTATCGGCAACAATGCCATCTCATTCTATAAATACTACCTGATGGATACGCTGATGGTGGACAAGCGCGAATGCGTACATCTGACGTTCGTACCGCAGAACTCACAGGATTTCGGATTTACAGGCCATCTTTATGTGCTGAAAGATTCGACCTATGCCGTTCAGAAGTGTACGATGAACCTGCCTAAAAAGAGTGGTGTCAACTTTGTCAACCGCATGGACATCGTGCAGCAGTACGAGCAGCTTCCCAACGGGAACTGGGTATTGGCGGATGACGACATGACGGTAGACCTTTCATGGAGTTCCAACAAAACCTCAGGAGGGTTACAGGTAGAACGAACGACTAAATACAGCAATTATAAATTTGATCCGATAGAACAGCGATTGTTCCGTTTGAAAGGTCCTGTGATCAAGGAGGCCGACATGCTTTCGAAAAGTGACGAATACTGGGCGAGTGTGCGCCAGGTGCCGTTGACCAGAAAGGAAAGCAATATGGATGTATTCGTCAACCGTCTGGAACAGATTCCGGGATTCAAATATATCATCTTCGGTGCGAAAGCATTGATCGAGAACTTTGTGGAAACAGGCAGCAAAGGCCATAAGAGCAAAGTGGATATCGGTCCTATCAACACCATGATTTCAAGCAACTACATCGACGGAACCCGTTTCCGCCTGAGTGGTATGACTACTGCCCATTTTGACAAGCATTGGTTCCTGAGCGGATACGGAGCTTATGGTCTGAAAGACGAAAAGTGGAAATATAGCGGAACGCTGACTTATTCTTTCAACAAACGAGATTATGTAGTATGGGAGTTTCCCAAACATTTTATATCTGCAACGTACAGTTATGATGTAATGTCGCCGATGGACAAGTTCCTGTTTACGGACAAAGACAACATCTTCCTTTCGATGAAAACGACAACGGTAGACCAGATGTCATATATGCGTGATGCTACCATCAACTACGAACTCGAAACGCTGACGGGATTCGGAGTGAAAGCCATGCTCCGCCATCGAAATGACGAGCCTACCGGAAAACTGGAATATCTGCGGAATGACGCTGCACAAACCCGTGTGCATGACATCACGACTTCCGAAGCGAGTGTGACACTGCGTTATGCTCCGGGAGAATCTTTCGTCAACTCCAAGCAGCGCCGTGTTCCGGTGTCGCTGGACGCTCCTATCTTCACGCTGACTCATGCCATGGGCTTCAAAGGCGTGCTGGGCGGAGAATACAACTTCAACCGCACGGAAGCAAGCATCTGGAAACGTTTCTGGCTTCCCGCTTCGTGGGGAAAGATAGACTGTAGCGTAAAAGCAGGGGCAGAATGGAATGTCGTACCTTTCCCGCTATTGATTCTGCCGGAAGCCAACTTGTCATATATCACTCAACGTGAGACATTTTCCCTGATCAACAATATGGAATTCCTGAACGACCGTTATGCGTCCATGTCACTTTCTTATGACATGAACGGAAAGTTGTTCAACCGCATCCCGCTGATCAAGAATCTGAAATGGAGAGAAATGTTCCGTATCCGCGCATTGTGGGGGACATTGACCGACAAAAACAATCCATTCAAGAGCAGCAACCCCGACCTCTTCCGTTTCCCGACACGCGACGGTAAATTCACCAGTTTCGTGATGGACCCGAAGGTGCCGTATATCGAAGGAAGTATAGGTATCTACAACATTTTCAAGTTGCTGCACGTTGAATATGTACATCGTTTCACCTACCGTGACAATCCGGGTATCAACAAGAACGGTATTCGTTTCATGGTATTAATGGTATTCTAAGACTATGCAACCTTTAGCAGAACGGTTACGACCAAAGACATTGGATGATTATATCGGTCAGAAACATTTAGTTGGACCGGGGGCTATCCTGCGCAAGATGATTGATGCAGGACGTATTTCTTCGTTTATCCTCTGGGGACCTCCCGGAGTGGGAAAAACCACATTGGCACAGATTATCGCCAATAAACTGGAAACTCCGTTTTATACACTGAGTGCCGTGACTTCAGGCGTCAAAGATGTGCGCGAAGTGATAGAGCGTGCCAAGAGCAACCGCTTTTTCTCGCAATCCAGTCCGATCTTGTTTATCGATGAAATCCATCGTTTCAGCAAGTCGCAACAGGATTCTTTGTTGGGAGCTGTGGAAAACGGTACGGTGACGCTGATAGGCGCAACGACCGAGAATCCGTCATTCGAAGTGATCCGCCCTCTCCTCTCCCGTTGCCAGCTTTATGTGCTCAAATCTTTGGAAAAGGAAGATTTGCTCGAACTCCTGCAACGTGCCATCACCACCGACACCATACTGAAAGAACGGAAAATCGAACTCAAAGAAACGACAGCCATGCTGCGCTTCTCCGGCGGAGATGCCCGTAAACTGCTCAATATACTTGAACTTGTAGTGGAATCGGACACAGAGGAAACGGTTGTCATCACCGATGACATGGTGACCGAACGCCTGCAACAGAATCCGTTGGCATACGACAAGGACGGAGAAATGCATTATGACATCATTTCCGCTTTTATCAAGTCTATCCGTGGCAGTGATCCGGACGGGGCCATTTACTGGCTCGCCCGCATGGTAGAAGGTGGTGAAGACCCTGCTTTCATCGCGCGGAGACTCGTTATCTCTGCTGCCGAAGATATAGGTCTGGCCAATCCGAACGCATTGCTGCTAGCGAATGCCTGCTTTGAAACTCTGATGAAAATCGGTTGGCCCGAAGGGCGTATCCCTTTGGCGGAAACAACGATCTATCTGGCAACGAGTCCTAAAAGCAATTCGGCATACAGTGCCATTAACGATGCATTAGAACTGGTACGTTCCACTGGAAACTTGCCTGTGCCTCTGCACTTGCGCAATGCTCCCACCAAGCTGATGAAACAACTGGGATATGGACAGGAATACAAGTACGCCCACAGCTACGAAGGCAACTTCGTGAAGCAACAATTCTTGCCGGACGAGCTGAAAGAAAAACGAATATGGCAACCTCAGAACAATGCCGCCGAACAGAAACATGCAGAACGGATGCAGCAGTTATGGGGAGAAAGGTTCAAATAAGTATTAGGTATTAAGTATTAGGTATTAGCCGTAGCCGTGAAAGAAAATTTATTAAAAGAGAAGTCTACCAAATTTGCAATTCGAATAATTAATCTATATAAGTATTTAAGAGATTGCAAGAAAGAAACAATTCTATCAAAACAGATATTACGTAGTGGAACTTCTATCGGTGCTAATATTAGAGAAGCTATTTATGCAGAATCACATCTTGACTTTATACACAAATACTCTATTTCTCAAAAGGAATGTTCTGAAACAGAATATTGGCTATATTTACTTCAGCAAACAGAATATATAAGCGATGAACAATATGAATCTATTAATACTGACTGTCTGGAAATACTTAAATTACTGACAGCAACAATTGTAAAACTAAAGAACAATGGGAACATCCCATAATACTTAATACTTATAACTTAATACTTAAATATAATGAAAATAGTAGTTTTAGACGGCTTTGCCGCCAACCCCGGTGATTTATCATGGGAAGGTTTGAAAGCTCTCGGAGAATGTACCATTTATGACCGTACTGTCCCCGAAGAAGTATTGGAACGCGCAGCCGGAGCTGAAGTGATTCTGACGAATAAAGTAATCATCAACGCCGATCACATGGCTGCCTTGCCCGAACTGAAGTATATCGGTGTGCTTGCTACGGGATACAACGTAGTGGATACGGCAGCAGCCAAAGAACGTGGTATTATTGTAACTAATATCCCTGCATATAGCACAGCTTCCGTTGCACAAATGGTATTTGCGCACATTCTTAATATCTGCCAGCAAGTACAACATCATTCGGAAGAAGTCCACAAAGGCCGTTGGACCAATAACAAGGATTTCTGTTTTTGGGATACTCCGTTGATAGAATTGCGGGATAAGAAAATCGGTCTTGTCGGATTGGGAAATACAGGATATACTACTGCTCGCGTTGCCATCGGTTTCGGTATGCAGGTATATGCTTTAACTTCAAAGTCTCACTTCCAGTTGCCACCGGAAATCAAGAAGATGGATTTGGATCAGTTGTTCAGCGAATGTGATATTATCAGTCTGCACTGCCCGCTCACTCCGGAAACTCACGAATTGGTGAACGCACGCCGTCTTGCTCTGATGAAGCCGAATGCTATTTTAATTAATACAGGTCGTGGCCCATTGGTTAACGAACAAGATCTTGCAGATGCACTGAACAGTGGCAAGATTTATGCTGCCGGAGTAGATGTACTTTCTTCGGAACCTCCTCGTGCCGACAATCCGTTGCTGACTGCAAAGAACTGCTACATTACTCCGCATATCGCGTGGGCAAGCACAGAAGCTCGTGAGCGTCTGATGAATATTGCCATTAGCAATCTACAGGCTTATATCTCCGGAACACCGGAAAATGTAGTGAATAAATAGGATTACCAAGAGAGTAGCTAAGCCTAAGAGAATATGTCGAAGCCCTCATAGATTAAAGATCATCCTCGCTACAACTATCTGTGGCGAGGATGATTTCGTTAAAAGGGGAGTTTGACACATCCTCTTCCTTTAATGTCTATCAAAATTACCTTAATAGGAATGTCCTCCTTCATCCATCTCCTTCTCCGTAATCTTATGGCGGTCGATACTACGCCATGCATAGAATATATAAGCTATCACAAACGGAACAAGAATAGAGACATAAGCCATAGTCTTCAGCGTAAATTCACTCGAACAGCTGTTAGCCAATGTCAGCGAACTTTGCAAGTCCGTATATGAAGGATAATAAGCAGTGTTATTATATCCGGCTACGAGTAACAAAGCCAAGACTGTCAGCACTGTACCTATCCCTGCAAACCAGATTCCTTTGTCGAAAGTCTTTTTCAGAACCGTCTTACCGATTCCAAAAAGTACCAATACTACACCTATCAGGAAGATGATCAGAACTACCGGCATTTCTATAAAGTTGATAAAGTACTTATAAGGCTGCATATAAACCTCCAATGTATCCGGATTGACAGCAAAACCGTCAGAAACCAATGTACGGATTACAAATGCCAAAAAGAATACAAGGAAGAAAATAGTATTATTCAATACTGCACGACGACATTTATCGGTCAGTTCCTTATCCGCTATACTATTAATGAAATAGAGCGAACCCAACACACGTGCCAAAAAGAATACAGCCAGTCCGAGAATAACATTCCAGATATTAGTCAACGCGTCCAGTCCGTGCCATCCATTTCCCCAATGACTGATAACCGGCATAATCGTATCCGTCATATTCGCCTTATTAATATAGAAATCAGAACCGGTGAAGAAAGTGGCGACTGCTCCACCCAGCAACAGAGGTCCTACTACCCCATTAATTACCAAGAAAGTCTGATAGGTCTTTTTACCCAGCAAATTCCCTGCCTTGCTCTGGAACTCGTAACTCACAGCCTGCAACACAAAACTGAAAAGAATAATCATCCAAAGCCAGTAAGCCCCACCGAAACTGGTACTGTAAAACAACGGGAACGAAGCAAAGAAAGCACCTCCGAACGTTACCAGCGTAGTAAACGTAAACTCCCACTTACGTCCGGTAGAGTTCACCATCATCTTACGATGTTCCTCCGTCTTACCCAAACAGAACAATAAAGAATTTCCTCCCTGCACAAATAATAAAAATACAAGTATGGCCCCCAGCAAGGAAACGACCAGCCACCAATATTGTTGTAGAAATATATACATAATATGTAAGTATTAAGTTTTAAGTATTAAGTATTAGCTCAAGTAATAAGCAATGTATAGTATCAAGTAATAAGTAATAGATAATAAGTAACAACGTCAACCATGATGACAAATCAGCCTGCAGCTACGATTAATACTTATTACTTAATACCTATTACCTATTACTTATCTCTTCTTCCGGTCCTTTCTTAATCGCCTTCACCATAATCCCTATCTCCGCAATCAGCATTACGGTAAACAAGATCAGGAAGATAAAGAAAGTAGCCTGAACGGAGCCTACATCCAATTTAGAGATAGCCGCCGATGTAGGAAGCATATCGCGGATAGCCCAAGGCTGACGACCGCATTCGGCAACCACCCATCCTGCCTGTCCGGCAATGTAAGCCAAAGGAATGGTCAGCAGAGCGATCCAATGCATCCAGCGCATCTTACTCAAATCTTTCTTATATATAAAGAAGAGCACAACGATGAAGAAAAGGATAAAATATCCGCCCAGGATAACCATTATACGGAAAGCGTAGAAGTTCAGAGGAACATTCGGAACCAGCTGATTCACATCTTTAATATATCCGTATCCGAAGTATGGCATATTCTCCTGCAAAACCTGATAGGCAACAGCGGCATCTTCCTCGTGCCCGGCGCTCTTCGCTGCACGATAAGCAGCCAGCGCTCCGATAGCGGTCTTACCCCGCTCTATCTTTTCGGCTGCCGACAAAGCAGTCGTACCGTCTTTCAGCTGATAGCCGCCTTCGATAATATTGGTAATTCCGGGGACATACCCGTCCACATCCCGCTCGGCAAGGAACGAAAGCATACTGGGTATCTCAATCCGGAACAGGAAAGGGTCTTTCCCATCATTGTAAGTCTTCTTTTCGGGGTTCAGCATTCCTATTCCCACCAGACCTACATTGGTTCCTCCTTCATAAAGTCCCTCTACAGCCGCCAGTTTCATCGGTTGGGTCTGTGCAATCTGATAGCCGGAACCATCGCCCGTCCATACAGCCAGCAGTGAAGAGACAAGCCCGAAGATAGCACCGATCTTTATGCTTGCAAGCGCAAACTCGCGATTACGTTTCTTCAGCAGAAACCAACAACTGATTCCTACAACGAACACGCCACCAAGTACCCATCCGGACAATACCGTATGAAAGAACTTGTTGACCGCTACAGGCGAAGTTGCCACCGCCCAGAAATCAACCATCTCATTACGCACTGTATCGGGATTGAACTCCATACCTACCGGATGCTGCATCCATGCGTTTGCTACGAGAATCCACCAAGCGGAGATCGTAGCCCCCAGACCAGTCAGCCAGGTAGAAGCAAGGTGGAAGCGTTTGCTCACCTTATCCCATCCGAAGAACATGACAGCGATAAACGTGGCTTCCATAAAGAACGCCAGAATACCTTCAATAGCAAGCGGTGCACCGAAAATATCACCTACAAACCAAGAATAATTACTCCAGTTCGTACCAAACTCAAACTCCAGGATCAATCCTGTCGCTACACCAATGGCGAAGTTGATACCGAAAAGTTTCATCCAGAACTTGGCTGTCCGCTTCCAAAATTCATTGCCTGTTTTATAATACAACGTCTCCATTATTCCCATCACCACAGCCAGTCCGAGGGTGAGCGGAACGAAAATCCAGTGGTACATGGCTGTCATCGCAAATTGGGCTCTCGACCAATCGATCAGCGAGGTGTCAATACTTTCAATCATAATCTTATGTAGTTTAAGAGTTAAAAATCAGTGGTTTTCTCCGGAAGTGCACGCTGTATCAGCTCATTTCCCACATACGTACCCTTGTCGGCATCTGTAGGATGATCGCCGAGAAAGTCGGGAAAGAAGAAAATTTTGAGGATGAAGAACATAATGAATAATTTCACTAAGATAATAAGCCACAAAGTACGACCTAACGTCATACTACGGAAACCCTCCAAATAAAAGTTCCATATTGCAAGCAGTGTATTCTTCATAAGCTGACCTTAGAATTTGTAATGAGTACAAATATACAATTTTTATAATTAAAACAAACAAGTATGGCAAAATGTTGCATGATTTGTATGGTTTTTCTCAAAAAACCTGCCTATCGACAGAAAAAAAACATTTAACGGCGAAAAAGCGCCATCTGTCTATCGCTTTTGCAGCTAATATAATATGTACGTACCTTCGTTCCAGTAAATCAATAGACATATAAAAATATGATAAATGTAAGAAGATTGACAGTGATAGTATTTCTTGGAGCGGGTCTGCTGCCCGGTATATCCGCCCAGGAATCTTCTGTGCAGACAGCCGCCCAGAGCGAGATGAATCTCCCCGCCCAATGGGATTTACAGTCGTGCATCGACTATGCGTTGCAACAGAACATTACGATTCGCAAAAACCGGGTGAATGCGGAAAGTACACAGATCGATGTGAAGACAGCCAAAGCTACCCTGTTCCCCAGTCTGTCGTTCTCTACGAGCCAGAACATGGTGAACCGTCCATATCAGGAATCAAGCAGAACGATCAGCGGAAGCGAGGTGATCGAGACAACCAGCAAGACCAGTTACAATGGCAATTACGGTCTGAATGCTTCGTGGACCATTTATAATGGTAGCAAGCGACTGAACACCATCAAACAGGAGAAGCTGAACAATCAGGCAGCCAATCTGGATGTAGAAACGTCCGAGAATAGTATTCAGGAATCTATTGCTCAGATTTACATTCAGATTCTTTATGCAGCGGAGTCCGTCAAGGTCAATGAAAATACGCTGCAAGTTTCCATTGCACAGCGCGACCGCGGACAGGAACTTCTGAATGCCGGAAGCATAGCCAAAAGTGATCTGGCACAGCTGGAAGCTCAGGTCAGCACCGACCGTTATCAATTAGTAACAGCGCAAGCCACTCTGCAGGACTACAAATTACAACTGAAACAACTGCTCGAATTGGATGGGGAGAATGAAATGAACGTCTATCTCCCCGCCCTGTCCGACGAAAACGTACTTTTACCATTGCCCACCAAGAAGGATGTGTATATGAGCGCGCTTACCCTCCGTCCGGAGATCGAGGCGAGCAAACTGAGCGTAGAGGCTTCGGAACTGGGTATCGATATCGCCAAAGCGGGATATCTCCCCACCATCAGTCTGAGTGCAGGTATCGGAACGAACCACACCAGCGGCAGTGACTTCACCTTCGGAGAACAGGTAAAGAACGGATGGAACAACTCCATCGGTGTTTCCGTCAGCGTTCCTATCTTCAATAACCGTCAGACCAAGAGTGCCGTGCAGAAAGCGAAGTTACAGCGCGAAACAAGTCTGCTGTCGCTGCTTGACGAACAGAAAACACTGTATAAGACCATCGAAGGACTCTGGCTGGATGCAAACAGTGCGCAGCAACGTTATGCGGCAGCGAACGAAAAGCTGAAAAGTACACAGATCAGCTACGACCTGATCAGCGAACAGTTCAATCTGGGCATGAAGAATACAGTAGAGTTGCTGACAGAAAAGAACAACTTGCTGCAAGCACAGCAAGAGCAGCTTCAAGCCAAATACATGGCGATACTGAACACTCAGTTGCTGAAGTTCTACCAAGGAGACAAACTGGCATTATAAGCCTTCTTCCTTACTAAAAGCGGAATATAAATAAGTAAAACAGAATATAGAATGAAAACGAAAAAGATTATCCTGATCGCTGTGGCAGTTGCCGTAGTAGTGGGCGGAGGAATCTGGTTCTTTACAGGTTCTCCGGCAAAGCACAAGGTGATGTATGCCAGTGCGACTGTCAGTAAAGGCGATATCTCCAATTCGGTGACTGCCACCGGAACAATCGAACCGGTGATAGAAGTAGAAGTCGGTACGCAGGTATCCGGTATCATCGACAAGATTTATGTAGATTACAACTCGGTAGTAACCAAAGGACAGCTGATTGCCGAGATGGACCGTGTCACTTTACAGAGTGAACTGGCATCCCAGCAGGCAACTTACGATGGTGCCAAAGCCGAATTTGAATATCAGAAGAAGAACTACGAACGTAGCAAGGGATTGCACGATAAGTCATTGATCAGCGATACCGACTACGAGCAGGCTCTCTATAATTATCAGAAGGCCAAGAGCGCTTTCGACAGCAGCAAGGCATCTCTGGCAAAAGCAGAACGTAACCTGTCATATGCTACGATTACTTCTCCGATAGACGGAGTTGTCATCAGCCGCGATGTAGAAGCCGGACAGACCGTAGCTTCCGGATTCGAAACTCCTACCCTCTTCACCATTGCGGCCGACCTGACACAGATGCAGGTAGTGGCAGACGTGGATGAAGCAGATATAGGCGGTATCGAAGAAGGCCAGCGCGCCAGCTTTACTGTCGATGCTTATCCGAATGATGTGTTCGACGGAGTCGTGACACAGATTCGTCTGGGAGATGCAAGCAGTAGCAGCAGCGCCAGTTCAAGTACCAGCACGGTAGTCACTTATGAAGTAGTGATCTCTGCTCCGAATCCGGACTTGAAGCTGAAACCGCGTCTGACAGCCAATGTGACTATCTTTATCCTTGATAAGAAAGATGTATTGTCTGTCCCCAACAGAGCTTTGCGTTTTACCCCCGAAGCACCGTTGATCGGTAAGAATGACATCGTGAAAGATTGCGAAGGCGAACATAAGGTATGGACGCGCGAAGGAACCACCTTTACGGCTCATCCGGTAGAAATCGGAATCAGTAACGGTATTTCCACAGAGATCATCAGTGGGGTTGCCGAAGGAACCAAGGTCATCACGGAAGCCACTATCGGTGCTATGCCGGGCGAGAGTATGGATGGAGAACCGGGTCAGGGAAACGGAGAAAGAAGCCCGTTCATGCCAGGCCCTCCGGGAAACAACAAAAAGAAAAGCAACAAGTAGCCAAGTATGAAAAAAGTAATTGAACTTCAAAATATCAAACGAGACTTTCAGGTGGGAGAAGAAACCGTCCATGCGTTACGGGGCGTTTCATTCACCATCAACGAAGGTGAGTTTGTGACCATTATGGGTACTTCCGGTTCGGGAAAGTCCACACTGCTTAACACGTTGGGCTGTCTGGACACTCCTACCAGCGGGGAGTATCTGCTCGATGACATCTCCGTGCGCACCATGAGCAAGCCTCAGCGTGCCGTACTGAGAAACCGGAAAATCGGCTTCGTCTTCCAAAGCTACAACTTGCTGCCCAAGACGACGGCTGTGGAAAACGTAGAGTTACCGCTGATGTACAACTCATCAGTGAGCGCTTCCGAACGTCGCCGACGTGCCATCGAAGCGTTGCAGGCGGTAGGTCTGGGCGACCGGTTGGAGCATAAGTCCAACCAGATGTCCGGAGGACAGATGCAGCGCGTAGCCATCGCCCGTGCACTGGTAAACAACCCTGCGGTCATCCTTGCCGACGAAGCAACCGGAAACCTCGACACACGTACGTCTTTTGATATACTTGTCCTGTTCCAGAAACTTCATGCGGAAGGACGTACCATTATATTCGTAACGCATAATCCCGAAATCGCGCAATACAGCAGCCGGAACATCCGCCTGCGCGACGGTCATGTCATTGAAGATACAGTCAACTCTCATGTCCTGTCCGCCGCCGAAGCACTGGCCGCATTGCCCAAAAGCGACGAGGATTGAAGATAAGTAATAGGTAATAAGTATTAGGTATTGGGTATTAAGTATCAAATATTAAGTAATAAGTAACAGTAGTTTATGAATGGAACTAACTTATTTAAAATAGCTCTCCGGGCATTGGCGAACAACAAGCTGCGTGCTTTCCTCACCATGCTTGGTATCATCATCGGTGTCGCTTCCGTCATCACGATGCTCGCTATCGGTCAGGGATCGAAGCGAAGCATCCAGCAACAGATATCGGAGATGGGATCGAACATGATCATGATCCATCCGGGAGCCGACAGACGGGGGGGTGTCCGGCAAGACCCATCGGCCATGCAGACGTTGAAGCTGACCGACTATGAGGCCTTACGCGATGAGACCAATTTCCTATCCGCCATCAGCCCCAATGTGTCTTCGTCGGGACAGCTTATCGCGGGTAACAACAACTACCCGTCATCCGTCAGCGGTGTCGGGCTGGAGTATCTCGACATCCGTCAGCTGAGTGTAGAAAGCGGAGATATGTTTACGGAAGCCGATATACAAAGTTCGGCTAAGGTCTGCGTGATCGGTAAAACGATTGTAGACAACCTCTTTCCGGACGGAAGCGATCCGATAGGGAAAATCATCCGCTTCAACAAGATACCGTTCCGGGTGGTCGGTGTGCTCAAAGCCAAAGGGTACAACTCTATGGGACAGGACCAGGATAATATCGTACTGGCTCCTTACACCACCGTAATGAAACGATTGCTTGCCGTCACCTATCTTCAGGGTGTCTTTGCTTCTGCCCTATCGGAAGACATGACGGAGTATGCTACCGATGAAATCACGGAAATCCTGCGGCGCAACCATAAGTTGAAAGCTTCGGACGAAGACGATTTCACCATCCGTACCCAACAGGAGTTGAGTACGATGCTAAACTCTACCACCGATCTGATGACCACCCTGCTCGCCTGTATTGCCGGAATATCTCTGGTAGTGGGCGGTATCGGTATCATGAATATCATGTACGTATCCGTCACCGAACGTACCCGTGAAATCGGTCTGCGTATGTCCGTCGGCGCACGTGGGGTTGATATTCTGAGCCAGTTCCTCATCGAGGCTATCATGATCAGTATTACGGGAGGTCTTATCGGAGTCATCATAGGCTGCGGAGCCAGCTGGATCGTGAAGAGCGTGGCACACTGGCCTATCTTCATCCAACCTTGGAGTGTCTTCCTTTCTTTCGCTGTCTGCACCGTCACCGGAGTCTTCTTCGGATGGTATCCTGCAAAGAAAGCAGCAGATTTAGACCCGATAGAGGCAATCAGATACGAATAAAAAACTATCTTTGTCTTTATGAAACAAAGCCTAACATCCGCACGTCGTCCCCTGGAAGCACTGATACACATTATCGGCTGGGGGATTATGTTCGGTTTTCCGTTCTTCTTTGTAGAGCGCGAAAACGGAAACATCAACTGGATGGCATACTTACGCCATTCTGCCGTACCGTTGTCTTTCATGATCGCGTTCTACGTCAACTACTTCCTGCTGGTTCCCCGATATCTTTTTCAGAGCCAGACCAAGAGATATATTACTTACAATATTCTCCTGTTGTGTGTCATCGGTCTGATGCTGCACCTTTGGCGGAGTCTGACATTCGATCCTTCCTTTGTTCCCAAGCCTCACCGGTCGGGTGGTCCTCCGGGATGGCTGTTCTTTGTCAGAGATATGCTGAGTCTCGTCTTCACCATCGGACTGAGTGCCGCCATACGTATGAGTGCCCGATGGACACAAGCGGAAGCTGCCCGTAAGGAAGCGGAACGGAACCGTTCGGAAGCGGAACTGAAGAATCTGCGCAATCAACTGAACCCGCATTTTCTGCTCAATACGCTGAACAATATCTATGCCTTAATTGCTTTTGATACAGACAAGGCGCAACAAGCTGTGCAGGAACTAAGCAAGCTCCTACGCTATGTGTTGTATGATAATCAGCAGACCTACGTCCCGCTAGGCAAAGAGACTGACTTTATCCGCAACTATATCGAACTGATGCGCATCCGCCTGTCTTCCAATGTACAGATGACTACGCAGATTGATATACTGCCGGACAGTCGGACTCTTATCGCACCGCTTATCTTTATCTCGCTGATCGAGAATGCCTTCAAGCACGGTATATCGCCTACGGAACGGAGTTTTATCCATATCCATCTTGCGGAAAATGAGACGGAAGTGATCTGCGAGATAAGCAACAGCAACCACCCGAAGAACATAATGGACAAGAGTGGTTCGGGGATAGGACTGGAACAGGTGAACCGACGACTGGAGATTCTTTATCCAGGCCAGTATACCTGGCAGAAAGGTATTTCGGAAGACGGCAAGGAGTATAGATCAAGGCTGAGCATCCGTGTGAGGGAGAGTATTAATAAGTAATAAGTATTAAGTAATAGGTAATAATTGAGAGTATATTCGGTTTAGGTAATTAAATAAAATATAGAGAATTATGATATTACGTTGTGCCATTGTAGATGATGAGCCATTGGCTCTGGGCCTACTGGAAAGTTATGTGAATAAGACTCCGTTTCTGCAACTTACAGGAAAATATTCCAGTGCAGTTCAGGCAATGAAGGAGTTGCCGGGCGAAGAAGTCGATCTTCTTTTCCTTGACATTCAGATGCCGGAACTTAACGGACTGGAGTTCTCACAAATGGTAGATTCCCGTACGCGTATCGTTTTTACCACCGCATTCGGTCAATACGCTATCGACGGTTATCGTGTCAATGCACTCGATTATCTGCTGAAACCGATCTCGTATGTCGATTTCCTGCAAGCAGCCAATAAAGCCCTGCAATGGTTCGAGCTGGTGCAGAAGCCGGAAGAGATAGACAGCATCTTTGTAAAAAGCGACTATAAGCTGGTACAGGTAGAACTGAAAAAGATCATGTACATCGAAGGACTGAAAGATTACATCAAAATATATACGGAAGATGATGCCAAACCCATCTTGTCACTCATGAGCATGAAAGCCATGGAAGAGCTTTTGCCTTCCAGCCGGTTCATACGTGTACACCGTTCATTCATCGTCCAAAAGGACAAAATACGGGTGATCGACCGTGGACGTATCGTCTTTGACAAAACGTATATCCCCATTAGTGATAGTTACAAGCAGGTTTTTCAGGCATTTTTGGATGAAAGAAGCTGATGATTGTCTAATTTATCGGCAAAAAAGTGAATTTTGTCGATTATAGTTTGTCAGAAATCGGTTTTATATGTAACTTTGCAACGAACAGAAAGGGATTGTGAAATTCCAAGAATAGAATAGTTTAGTTAAGTCTAGTTTAGTTTTTGTGTTGAGTGCTTCCTCGTCGGCGGACGATCTAGGAAGCACTTTTTATTTATCTATTTATAGAACAAGCTGGACGATAGCACTAAATCAAAGAAAAATAACATAAAGTTTGATTATACCTAAAGCTCTTTTATATTCTATTAAATCTTAATACATTTCTTTTTGCGAGCAAAGACTTGACTCCGTTTGTTTATAGGGGGGATGCTCAAACAAGAACAGCTCTCCGGACGTTATACTACTGATATCAACCAAATTATAAACATTAATTGCAGATAATATGTGTTTCCACAACTCCATGTCAGCCAAAGCCATCAAAGTTGCCGCCCGTTACGGACGCCAATCGGATGTAGTCGAGATTTACCAAAGCATTCTTGACGAACAGTATCATGTGAATGCGTTCACTTTCCCCAGATATCCTATCATTACTTCTTCGGACGAAGTACAGGTTTTCAACTGGGGACTCATCCCTTTCTGGGTAAGAAGCGAAGAGGATGCGACAGAAATAAGAAAGATGACACTCAATGCCCGTGCGGATACCATTTTCGAGAAACCGTCTTTCCGCGAACCGATCATGAAGAAACGGTGCATAGTGCCCAGTACCGGCTATTTTGAATGGAGGCATGAAGGAGCAAACAAAATACCTTATTATATATATGTGAAAGATGAACCTATCTTCTCGATGGCCGGCATCTACGACCGTTGGCTGGACAAGGATACGGGAGAGGAACACGAAACTTTCTCCATCATCACCACTGACACCAATTCGCTGACCGATTACATCGATAACACCAAGCACCGGATGCCCGCCATACTCACCCAAGAGGAGGAAGAGAAATGGCTCAATCCCTCATTGAGCAAGGCCGAAATAGCTTCTTTACTGAAACCCTTCGATACAGAGAAGATGGATGCATACGTTATCAGAAACGATTTCTTAAAGAAATCTCCCAATGATCCGACAATAGTACAAAGGGCATAGGAAAAAGAAGTTTATCCTAAAAAAGTGAGAGGTGTGAGGGAGGAATTGCAACTTTTATATTTTTATTTCACTGTTTCTACTCTCTAATTTTCAACTAAAAAAAATACGAATGTTAGAAATCCTCTCTCACTCCTCTCACTTTTTCCCCTTTATTTCATGAAATTCGGAAGAAAGTACAAAAAGAAACAGAGTTCAAAGAGTAAAACGTGGTGGGAAATCCGGAAAACATAACCATCTTTTCCGAACTTCCCACCACGTTTTATCTAGTTCGCACCGTCCGGTGATTTACTCACCCAACTCGCCCAGCAAATCATACGACGGCACAAAGAAAAGCGTCCCCGTTATTGCCGTACTGAAATCGAGCAAGCGGTCGGTATTGCCCGCCGGACTGCCGATAAACATATTCTCCAACATCCGGCGAGTCGTGCTGAATGTACTAGCATACCCAATAAAATACGTACCATACTCCCCCTTCGAAGTATTGGCAAACGGCATATTGGCACGTACAATCTTCAGATCATCACCGATATTGGTCACAGCATTATGCGCATTCCCCGGCTTCTCTTCGTCCGACAGCTCCACATCATTGAACTTATGACGTCCGATCACCTTTTCCTGTTGTTCCACCGGAAGCGCATTCCACGCAACCATATCATGAATGTATTTCTGCACAAACACATAACTGCCTCCTGCAAAATCCGCATCCTCCTCGCCTATCACCGCAAAATGATAGGGATTCTCATCGACAGCAGGATTCTCCGTACCGTCCACAAAGCCGATAATCGCCTTACCATCCATATAGCGAAATCCATGCGTCTCATCAACAGACACCACAGCCCCTTTAAGCTTCTCATCAAGGATAGAAGCAAACTCGAAACACAGCCCCATCTGCTTCGCCCGAATATGGAACAACAAATCACCGGGAGTAGAAACAGCTGTATACTTCTCCCCTTTTATCTCGGAGAAAGTACTCAGCTCTTTCGGTTTACCCTTATCGGGGAAAAGCCGCGTCCACGCATCAGCCCCGAATCCCATCGTGCAACTGAATTGCATATCAGGAAAACGATTGCGCATACTACGGATCATTGCCGAGAAATTGGCACATACATCCTTTACTTTATCAACCGTATCGGGGGAATCTGTCAGGTTATAGACTATAAATATTACATTCTCTCCCTGTTTTCCGGCCACATCCTGTGGGATATGACCGCCGAACGAATTTTGAAATGGATTCATATTCTTTTAATTTTAGTTTTTTAGTTTCGCCCATAAGATATATCCGGTGATAAAACCGAATCAAAACCGAATGGCTACATAGGCAAGAAGCTCCCGGCTTCGACCCCGTGAGCTTCTCTCTTCTCCAATGTTACTCTCTCTTCTTATATATAATATACTTTGTCTTTATATTGTCTCTCTCTTTTCAGTCATTCCGCACATACATCGCGGCTCCGGCATCCATAAAGAGTTCGACATTCTCCGCATGATGCGCTATATAAGCCGCCGGTCCCGTATCTCCCGAGTGGCAGATTTCTTCCACCACTTCCGCCTTCGCTTTTCCGGTAATCAGAAAAATAACAAGGCGGGCAGTCAGAATCGGGAATCCGGTCATTGCAATGCGTTTCTGTCCGTTGCGGGGATGAGTGCTGGTCACATAAATCTGGTCGGAAGAGAGCAAAGCCTCCTGTCCGGGGAAGATAGAGGAAGTATGTCCGTCATCTCCCGCTCCCAACAGCACAATGTCAAATTCGGGCCAGCCATTCTTCTTGGGCACCTGCCGGCTGACAAGTTCGGAATAGCGGGCTGCTTCTTTTGCCGGTTTCTCTTCACCACGAATGCGGTATACATTTTCGTAAGGAATGGGCACTATCCCCAAAAGCAGGGAACGCATCATTCCATAATTACTATCAGAATCTTCGGGAGGAACGCAACGTTCGTCTACCCAATAAAGTTTCATACGCTTCCAAGGAGTAATATCAGCGTATTCATTTGCCCATAAATCAAACATCAAGGCGGGAGTGCTGCCACCACTCACTGCTATGTTGAACGTTTTGTCCGGTTCAGCATTCATGATATCCACCAGGTGGAATATCAACGAACGGGCTGTCTCCATAGACGACGGGAAAACAGATAGTTTCATAGTTCGCAATATTGGTCTGTATTTGTTAAATTCTTACACGGATTGGTCCAGTCTGCCCCATGCTCGTGCATCATAGCTTCACTTTCGAGAGGTCCCCACGTACCTGCCGGATAGCCGTACAAAGGTGCGTCCGGATTATCTTTCCAATAACGTAAGACCGGATCAAAGAAGTTCCAGGAAGCCTCTACAGCATCACTTCGAGTAAATAAGGTCGGATCTCCCTGAATGCAGTCGTCAATCAGACGGGCATAAGCGTCACCGCTCGGCACGCCGCCCAACTGTGCGTAACTGAAATCCATCGTCACCTGACGGACTTCGAAACCTGCACCCGGAACCTTCATTCCGATCTTCAGCACAATACCCTCGTTTGGTTGCAAACGAAGGATCAACTTATTAGCCCTCGGACAATTACCGCCGGAACAGCGGAACATCTGATGGGGCGTCTCGCGGAAGTGAACGACAATCTCCGTCACCTTCGTCGGCATCTGCTTACCGGTACGGATGTAGAACGGTACCCCGCTCCAACGCCAGTTACTGATGCCCAGCTTCATCGCAATATAAGTCTCCGTTCGCGAGTCGGGAGCCACTCCCTTTTCCTCACGATACCCCTTCTTATTGCCCGAAGCCGTATATTGTCCGCGAACGATATGTTCATTCAAGTCCGTCTCCGTAAGCGGAGTCAGCGACTCATAAACCTTCACTACCTCATTCCGGAAATTATCCGCATTGAATACTGCCGGCGGCTCCATAGCCGTAAGAGCTACGAGCTGAATCAGGTGATTCTGCACCATATCCCGCAAAGCCCCCGCCGTCTCGTAAAAACCTCCGCGCTGCTCAATACCCAGATTCTCTACAGCAGTAATCTCCACATAATCAATATAATTACGATTCCATAACGGCTCAAAAATACCATTGGCGAAACGGAAAGCAAGCACATTCTGCGCCGTCTCCTTGCCCAAAAAATGATCGATACGATAAATCTGATGCTCATCAAACACAGAAGAGTAAATCTTATTCAACTCAAGCGCCGACTCCAGATCATACCCGAATGGCTTCTCAACAATAATACGAGAATGAGGAGTATTCAGCCCGGCCGCCTTCAAATGCAAAGGCACCACCCCATACAGCGAAGGCGGAGTAGCCAGATAGAACAACAAATTATCCGGATCGACCTCCTTCGTAAGCTCTACCAAACGCTCCCGCAACTGCGAATATCCCTCCACTTTCGCAGGATCCATCGGCAAATAATACAAATGAGACACAAAAGAAGACATCAGCTCCAAATTCTGCTCTTCAGCCTTTACAAACTGCTGCAACTCCCCAAGTATATATGAACGGTAATCTTCATCAGAATAGACAGTACGCCCAATTCCCAGAACAGTAAAACTCCCCGTCAGCCGTTTATCCCGATACAGAGAGTACAATGCGGGCATCAACTTGCGTTTAGTCAAGTCGCCCGAAGCACCAAAAATAATCATTGCAAATTTATCCATCGTCGTATTTTTAACTTTTTACCTTTTATCCATCCATCACCGCACCTAAACCGACCAGCCTCAACCAACCGACAAACCGACCAGCCTCAACCAACCGACAAACCGACCAATCTCAACCAACCGCCCTAACGCATAATCACCCACACACCCACTACTACCCCCACCTACAACTTACCATCCGAACGGTCTCCCGGCCTCACCGAAGGAGCGTCAAGCGGAGGCTGTATCTCCGGCGTGAAGAAGGGCAGGCTGTTTGAGCGGAGCGAGTTCCTGCCCTTTAGCCGGAGATGCGGCCGGAGTAGCTCCGTAGGTGCAGCCTTGATTTTTTCTTTTGGTACCTTTCTTTTGCATCAAGGCAAAAGAAAAGTACTCAGACATTATAAGTCCCCGACTTCGTCTCCCCTCCGTGCCCCGTCCAATTCTCATGAAAGAACTGTCCGCGCAACTCATCCTTCCTCTCAAACGTATGCGCACCGAAATAATCACGTTGCGCCTGCACCAGATTGGCAGGTAAATTGTCAGAAGTCAGCGAATAAAAATAATTCAAAGCCGAAGAGAAAGCCGGAACAGGCAATTCCTCCTTCATCGCCTCCGCCACCAGATTCTTCCATCCGGGGAGCAAAGACTTGATTTCCTCACGGAAGTAAGGAGCCAGCAACAAATGCTTCGGCTTATCCGCCGCCTCAAAAGCAGCAGCTATATCATTCAGGAAAATACTGCGGATGATACATCCCCCACGCCACATACGGGCAATGGAGGCCAAATCCAAATTCCATCCGAAAGCATCAGAAGCCCGCTGCAACACAGCAAAACCCTGCGCATACGACACCAGCTTGGAAGCGTACAGCGCAGAAAATATCTCCTTCACCAACTCCGCCTTATTATATACAGGCAATGTATGCTTGCACAAGAACTGCTTGGAAGCCAGATGACGCAACTCCTTCTGAGCCGACAGACTGCGTTCGAACACCGCCGTAGCAATCAAGCCCAACGGCATCCCCAACTCCATCGCATTGATGACAGACCACTTTCCCGTCCCCTTCTGTCCGGCAGCATCGAGAATCTTATCGATCAGATACCCACCGGATTTATCCTTGTGACGCAAAATATTAGAAGTAATCTCAATCAGATAACTGCGCAACTTCCCTTCATTCCAACGGGCAAAAACGTCCGCCATCTCCTCGTTCGTCAGATCAATGAGATTCTTCATCACCCAGTAAGCCTCGGCAATCAACTGCATATCACCGTATTCGATACCGTTGTGAATCATCTTCACAAAATGTCCCGATCCGGCAGGGCCTACCCACTGGCAACAGGGAGTTCCGTCCGGCGCTTTCGCAGCAATGCTCTGCAAGACAGGCTTCACTTCCGGCCACGCTTTCTCCGATCCTCCGGGCATGATGGAAGCACCGTTCAACGCACCTTCCTCACCGCCCGACACTCCGCTTCCTACAAACAAGAAGCCTTTCGATTCAGCTAATTTTACACGGCGATTGGTATCTTCGTAATTAGAATTACCACCGTCAATCAGAATATCTCCGGGAGAAAGCAAAGGGAAAAGCTGATCCATCAGTTCGTCTACCGGACTGCCGGCACGTACCATCATCATAATCTTGCGAGGGGTGGCGATTGATTCCACAAAAGCCTTTATATCTGTAAAACCTTCAATGTTTTTACCTTTAGCACGACCATTCATAAAGCGGTCTACTACTCCTTCTTCCACTCCGGGGACGGTACGATTGTAAACAGAGACGTGCCACCCCTTGCTTTCCATATTCAAAGCAAGATTCTCACCCATCACTGCCAGACCGATCAACCCGATATCTGTTTTATTCTGATTTGCCATATCTTATATATTTTAAAATATTGTTTATGTAAGAAACACTTGAAAAGCACATTTGTTCGCTAGTTTTAGATTAAAATACTATTTTTGTAGTCAACAAATAACTATCAGAATGAAGAAGATTAAGATCGGCCTGCTGCCACGCATCATTATTGCTATCATCTTGGGGATTGCCATTGGCACTATTTTTCCGGCTCCGCTGGTACGAATATTCGTTACGTTCAACGGAATTTTCAGTGAATTTCTTAACTTCTCCATCCCGCTCATTATCGTCGGACTGGTCACCGTAGCCATTGCCGACATCGGCAAAGGTGCGGGAAAGATGCTGCTTGTCACCGCCCTCATCGCTTACGGTGCGACGCTCTTCTCCGGCTTCCTGTCCTACTTCACCGGTGTCACCGTGTTCCCCTCGCTCATCGAAGTGGGCGCGCCGCTCGAAGAAGTCAGCGAAGCGCACGGCATTCTCCCCTACTTCTCCGTATCCATCCCTCCGCTGATGAATGTCATGACGGCATTGATCCTTGCCTTCACACTGGGATTGGGACTGGCGGCACTGCACAGCGATGCTCTGAAGAGTGTAGCACGGGATTTTCAGGAAATCATCGTGCGCATGATCAGTGCGGTCATCCTGCCTTTACTGCCGCTTTACATCTTCGGCATTTTCCTGAATATGACTCATTCCGGACAAGTATATGCCATTCTGATGGTTTTTATCAAAATCATCGGAGTTATCTTTCTGTTACATATCTTCCTGCTCGTCTTTCAGTATTCCATTGCGGCACTCTTTGTCCGTAAGAATCCGTTCCGGTTGCTGGGCAGGATGATGCCGGCCTATTTCACCGCATTGGGCACGCAATCGTCCGCCGCCACCATTCCGGTGACGCTGGAGCAGACGAAGAAGAACGGAGTATCCGCCGACATTGCAGGATTTGTGATTCCGCTCTGCGCCACCATTCACCTGTCCGGCAGCACACTGAAAATCGTGGCCTGCGCACTGGCACTGATGATGATGCAAGGAATGCCGTTCGACTTCCCGCTGTTTGCCGGATTCATCTTTATGCTGGGCATCACGATGGTAGCCGCACCGGGCGTTCCGGGAGGAGCCATCATGGCGGCACTCGGTATCCTGCAATCGATGCTCGGCTTCGACGAGTCGGCACAGGCACTGATGATCGCACTCTACATCGCCATGGACAGTTTCGGGACTGCCTGCAACGTGACGGGCGACGGAGCCATCGCGTTGATCATAGACAAAGTAATGGGAAAAGGAACGGGAAAATAAAACAGACTTGGTTTGCATATACAGCATAAAATAACGAAATTTGTCCCCCGTATTTTCAAATAAAAAATAAAGGAATATGAAAACAGCCCTTATATCAGGCATCACCGGACAGGATGGTTCTTATCTTGCCGAATTTCTCTTGCAAAAAGGTTACGAAGTACACGGTATCCTCCGTCGTTCTTCCTCATTCAATACCGGACGTATCGAGCATTTGTACTTTGACGAATGGGTACGCGACATGAAACAAAAACGTACCATCAACCTGCACTACGGCGATATGACGGACTCCAGCTCACTGATCCGCATCATACAGCAGGTGCAACCGGATGAAATCTACAATCTGGCAGCACAGAGTCATGTGAAGGTATCGTTCGACGTGCCCGAATATACTGCCGAAGCGGATGCTATCGGTACACTGCGTATGCTCGAAGCCGTACGCATCCTGGGACTGGAAAAGAAAACAAGGATATATCAGGCTTCCACCTCCGAGCTCTTCGGTAAGGTGCAGGAAGTTCCGCAGAAGGAGACAACTCCGTTCTATCCCCGTTCTCCCTACGGAGTGGCAAAGCAATACGGCTTCTGGATCACCAAGAACTACCGCGAAAGCTATGGCATGTTTGCCGTTAACGGCATCTTGTTCAATCACGAAAGTGAACGTCGTGGCGAAACATTCGTTACCCGCAAGATTTCTCTCGCTGCCGCACGTATCGCGCAAGGCGAGCAGGACAAGCTGTATTTAGGTAATCTGGATGCCCGCCGTGACTGGGGGTATGCGAAAGATTACGTGGAATGTATGTGGCTGATTCTTCAGCATGACGTTCCGGAAGATTTCGTAATCGCCACCGGAGAGATGCACACCGTACGCGAATTTGCCACACTGGCATTCAAGGAGGCAGGCATCGAACTTCGTTGGGAAGGCGAAGGCGTGGACGAAAAGGGTATCGACGTGGCTACCGGAAAAGTATTGGTAGAGGTTGATCCCAAATATTTCCGTCCGGCAGAAGTGGAACAACTGTTAGGAGACCCTACCAAAGCCCGGACATTGCTGGGATGGAACCCAAGGAAGACATCGTTCGGAGAACTGGTAAGCATCATGGTGCGCCATGACATGGAGAAAGTAAGAAGAATGATCGCTACCAAGCACTAACAGACCTCAAACCGAACGCGGATTACGCCGATTCAACGATCTTCATTTTTTACATGAGATGCGCATAACCGGAGTAATCCGTGTTCATATATGATACTTAATCATGGAAAAGAATGCTAAAATCTATGTAGCAGGGCATCACGGCCTAGTGGGTTCTGCTATCTGGAAGAATTTACAGGATAAAGGATATACCAATCTAATCGGGCGTACACATAAAGAACTGGATTTGCTCGACGGTGTAGCTGTCCGCCGTTTTTTCGACGAAGAGCAACCGGAGTATGTGTTTCTGGCTGCTGCATTCGTAGGCGGCATCATGGCAAACAGTATTTATCGTGCCGACTTCATTTATAAGAACCTGCAAATACAGCAGAACGTCATCGGTGAAAGTTTCCGTCATAACGTCCGGAAACTGCTGTTTCTGGGCAGCACCTGCATCTATCCGCGTGACGCCGAACAGCCGATGAAAGAAGAAGTCCTGCTGACTTCACCACTGGAATACACAAATGAGCCATACGCCATCGCCAAGATCGCCGGACTGAAAATGTGCGAGAGCTTCAACCTGCAATACGGCACGAATTACATCGCCGTGATGCCGACCAACTTATATGGTCCGAATGATAATTTTGACTTGGAACGCAGTCATGTCCTGCCTGCCATGATTCGTAAGATTCATCTTGCGCACTGTCTGAAGGAAGGAGACTGGGAAGCTGTCCGCAAGGATATGAACCAACGTCCTGTAGAAGGCGTCAATGGCGACAGCCCCAAGGCGGACATTCTGAATATCCTCCGCAAATACGGTATCAGCGAAACGGAAGTGACTCTGTGGGGCACGGGAACTCCCCTGCGCGAGTTTCTCTGGAGCGAAGAAATGGCCGACGCCAGTGTATTCGTAATGGAACACGTGAACTTCAAAGATACCTACAAAGAAGGTGACAAGGATATCCGCAACTGCCATATCAACATCGGAACGGGAAAGGAAATCACCATCCGCCAACTCGCCGAACGAATTGTAGAAACGGTAGGCTATCAAGGCAAACTAACCTTCGACAGCAGCAAACCGGACGGCACTATGCGCAAACTGACCGATCCGTCCAAACTACACTCTTTGGGATGGCATCACAAAATAGAAATAGAGGAAGGAGTACGGAGAATGTACGAATGGTACTTGAAATAAATTCAAAAAGAACTATCCGCATTGGGGCTGAATTAGAAAGAAACAGACTGAAAACAACCGGTTTTTCGGATTAATCCATGTTAATGACTGCGACATGCATTGTGGACTGTCTTAACAAGCATTGTTAATGACATTACCATGCATTCTTATCGACCCTAACAAGCATTGATAACTTCCCTTTCTTATAGAGAGAACAGTAATGTCATCTGTAAGGAACAATCGTGCCACAGGCCGGAAACACTTGTGCCAAAGGCGTGGCACAAGTGTTTCCCCTATACTTCCCAACACTTTTCCCATACTTCCACATCTTAGTCCCTTATTACCCCAAGACTCCTCATTTCCAAAAAATCTTCATTCTTAATTCTTCATTCTTAATTTAATTGCTATATTTGCACAATTTAATACCAAATGTGCAAAAACAATGGAAAAGAGTTTTATAGCTTACATTGAAAATAGTATCAAGAACAATTGGGACTTAGACGCCCTGACAGATTACAAGGGAGCCACCCTTCAGTATAAAGACGTTGCTCGAAAAATCGAAAAACTCCATATCATCTTCGAAGAAAGCGGAATCCGCAAGGGAGACAAAATCGCCGTTTGCGGCCGAAACAGTTCCCATTGGGGAGTCACTTTCCTCGCCACACTGACGTATGGAGCAGTCATCGTCCCCATCCTTCACGAGTTCAAGGCGGACAATGTGCACAACATCGTCAACCACTCCGAAGCCAAATTACTATTTGTGGGAGACATGGTGTGGGAAAACCTCAACGAATCGGCAATGCCCCTGCTGGAAGGTATCCTGATGATGAACGACTTCACCTTACTGGTATCACGCAGCGAACGACTGACGCACGCACGTGAACATCTGAACGAAATGTTCGGCAAGAAATACCCGAAGAACTTCCGCAAAGAACACATCGAATACCATAAGGATGAACCCGAAGAACTGGCAGTAATCAACTACACGTCCGGCACAACGAGCTACTCAAAAGGAGTCATGCTCCCCTACCGTAGCCTCTGGTCGAACACCAAGTTCGCGTATGAAGTGCTCGAACTGAAAGCCGGAGACAAGATCGTCTCCATGCTTCCTATGGCACATATGTACGGACTGGCCTTCGAGTTCCTCTATGAGTTCTCCGTCGGCTGCCACATCTACTTCCTCACCCGTATGCCAAGTCCGAAAATTATCTTCCAGGCATTCGAAGAAGTAAAACCGAATCTCATCGTTGCCGTTCCGCTCATCATCGAAAAGATTATCAAGAAGAGCGTACTACCGAAACTGGAAACGCCGACCATGAAAATCTTACTCAAAGTACCCATCATCAACGACAAGATAAAAGCAACCATACGCGAAGAAATGATCAAAGCGTTCGGTGGAAATTTCAGAGAAATCATCGTAGGTGGAGCAGCCTTCAATCAGGAAGTAGAACAATTCCTTAAAATGATAGACTTCCCTTATACGGTAGGATACGGCATGACAGAATGCGGTCCGATCATCTGCTACGAAGACTGGACAAGATTCAAGCCGGGTTCGTGCGGAAAAGCCGCGCCGCGTATGGACGTACGGGTACTGTCTTCCGATCCGGAGAATATCGTTGGCGAAATCGTCTGCAAAGGGCCTAACGTGATGCTGGGATATTACAAGAACAGCGAAGCGACAGAAGCAGTGATCGACAAAGACGGCTGGCTGCACACAGGCGACCTCGCCTTGATGGACGCCGAAGGAAATATCACCATCAAGGGACGCAGCAAGAACCTGTTGCTCAGCGCCAGCGGACAGAACATCTACCCCGAAGAAATCGAAGATAAACTGAACAACCTGCCATACGTATCGGAAAGCATCATCGTACAGCAGAACGAGAAACTCGTCGGACTGGTTTATCCGGACTTTGACGAAGCATTCGCCCACGGCCTGAAGAATGAGGATATCGAACGGGTAATGGAAGAAAACCGCGTAGCACTGAACGCCATGTTACCGGCATACAGCCAAATACTAAAAATGAAGATATATCCCGAAGAATTTGAAAAGACCCCGAAAAAGAGCATCAAACGCTATCTGTATCAGGAAGCGAAAGGATAAAGGAAGTGTAGGAATAAGGGAATACTCTGTGAACCTAAACTGAAAAAAAGAGTTATAATAAAGATGAAGATAATAAAGACAATATTTACGGCAGCTGTTCTGATGGCTGCCGTTTGTTTGCCGGCACAGAACAAGAGTGCGGGCATCAACCTTTCCTTCTGGAAAGACATCTGCACACAGCCGTATGACAGCACTCAGACGACTTATGTAAACATCGGTCTGCTGTCTACGCTGAACCGTCTCAACGGCGTTGGCATCAACGCGCTGGGAAGCGTCATTCATGGAGATATGAACGGAGTACAGATCACAGGATTAGCCAATCTTGCCGGTGGTACGATGCGGGGTGTTCAGATAGCGGGTGTCAGCAATATCAGCGGAAACAACACTGTAGGGCTTTCCGCCGCCGGACTGGTGAATATCACGGGCGACGGCTCAAAGGGTGTCATTATTTCGGGACTTACCGGCATCGGAGGGGACAACAACTCGGGAGTAATGATAAGCGGTCTGATGAATGTGACAGGCAACATGGCTTCGGGATTTCAGTTTTCCGGCGTGTCAAATATCACGGGACAGAGTTTCAACGGTATGATGACCTCCGGACTCTTGAATGTGGTAGGTGAAAACATGAACGGTCTGCAGATTGCCGGTATCGCCAACATCACCGCTAAAGACCTGAATGGCGCACAGATCGGATTATGCAACTATGCGACGAAGGCTCATGGCTTTCAGATCGGTCTGGTCAATTATTACAGGGAAGATATGAAGGGATTGCAGCTCGGCCTCGTGAACGCGAATCCCGATACAAGGATACAAATGATGATATATGGCGGTAACGTCACGCCCGCCAACATAGGAGTGCGCTTCAAGAACCAACTGTTTTATACGATCTTGGGAGTGGGTGCATTCGATCAGAATCTGAACGATAAATTTTCTATCAGCACGTCTTACCGTGCCGGATTGGCGGTACCTGTTTACAAAGGTTTGTCCATTAGCGGTGACCTCGGATTCCAGCATATAGAAACGTGCTCCAACAAGGATGAAGTGATTCCCCGACGGCTTTATGGCTTGCAGGCACGGGCGAATCTGGAATATCAGATCAGCAAGAAATTCGGCATCTTTGCAACCGGCGGTTACGGACTGACACGGTATTACAACAAATCCGGTAATTTCGATAAAGGAGCGATCATAGAAGCGGGTATTGTCCTCTTCTAAAGCTGATTAATAAGTAATAGGTAATAAGTATTAAGTAATAAGTATTAGGTATTAACCGTAGCTGCCATTTAGAGGTATATCTATCTGTCATTCAGAGTTTTCATCACTTTATCAAAGTGAAACAATTCGATAATGACGAGCATAAGTATCTGTCATCCTGAGCTTGTCGAAGGATCTCCTCTTTTGTAGTCACAAAGAAGAGATTCTTCCTCCTTACAGTCGTCTGAATGACAGCTACGGTTAATACTTAATACTTATTACCTATTACTTATTTATACTTTCTCTTTAATCAAACCGATGCGATAAGCCACAAGCAACTTCTTCAAATCCTGAATCTGCGTTACAAGTTCCTTTCCTTTATCGGTGTCTTTCACCATCATCCGCTGCGAATTGAACTCCAGTACAAAGTTGGTTGACTTGATATCCAACCCTTCTTCAATAGCTTTCTGCCTGGACTGGAACGGCTCATGCTGCACCAACTGCATCCCGTGAGAATGGTAGACAAGCGTATAGCCCGCAATTCCCGTCTCCGGTTGATAGGCTTTGGAGAATCCTCCGTCAATAACGAACAGTTTGCCATTTGCCTTCATCGGCTGTTCGCCTTGAATTGTCTTTACAGGTACATGACCATTGATGATATGAGAATGAGGTCCCAATGCCCCGAACTCATCTAATATCTGATCACAAATATCCTCGCGATTGCGAAGTGAGTAATAATATCCTTTCTTTTCTTTTTGTATTTCCTTGTCTTCCAAGAAATAGCGTTCGAAAGTCGCCATCTTATCTTTATCAAACAGAGGAGCTTCCGGACCACACCACATATACCAGATATAGTCCATCGCAAATTCTTTATCATCCTCTCCTTCTTCGTCAAAGTATGCAGTACGAATCAGCTGATCGGCCTTATCGAGCAACTTACGTCCCCAATACTCCTTACCACGTATCTTGACATGCTTGAAACTGCCATCCTCATTCAAAGGTACTGAAGCATGATAAAGAAGATTGGAATTGGAAACCAGATACATTCCGCCATACGTAAACAGGCAACGCATGTGCTTCTTCAACTTCTCGCTATTCATAAACGAATAGTGAATCTTTTCCACAAGTTCCCGTTCTTCATCGGTCAGTCGATAAGGATCGGCAGGATCTACGGTTGGGAAGTTTGTGTCACGCAGGGCATATTCTTTGCCTTCGTACACAAAGACTCCACGCTCAAAATCGATCTTCTCCAACAGCTTGCGGTTACTCATCCCGAATTCCGGACGACGGTCTATTATTTCAGCTTCCAGCTTAAACTGGATGATCGTAATCGCCTTGTGCATCTGGGTGATCAGCCGCAAAGTCTTCTCATTGTAATTGGTGTCGGCAAAATTCATCTTCGGCATAAAGATGGTACACGGATCATCGGCATAAGTATCCATGGCGAAAGTTGCCAAAGGAAGCAGATTAATTCCATAACCGTCTTCAAGAGTACCCAGATTGCCGTAGCGCATGGACATACGGATTACGTTGGCTATGCAACTGTCATTGCCGGAAGCGGCTCCCATCCACAGGATATCGTGGTTGCCCCATTGAATGTCGAAGTTGTGGTAATTGCACAAAGTATCCATGATGATGTGCGCTCCGGGACCACGGTCGTATATATCGCCTACGATATGAAGAGAGTCAATGGTCAGACGCTGAATCAGATTGCACATGGCTATAATAAAGTCATCCGCCCGCTTGGTAGAGATTATGGTGCTGATGATGACATTGATATATGCGTGCTTATTCGGCTCGACAGACGTTTCGTGCAGTAATTCCTGAATGATGTAAGAGAACTCTGCGGGCAAGGATTTTCGAACTTTGGAACGGGTATATTTGGAAGATACATTCTGACAAACCTTCACCAACTGGTTCAGAGTGATCAGATACCAGTCGTCCAGATCCTTCTCGCGGGCTTTTACCAGCTGAATTTTCTCTTCTGGATAATAGATCAACGTGCAGAGTTCTTTCTTCTCCGCTTCGCGCAGGGTATTGCCGAAAATCTCGTTCACTTTGCGTTTTACCGCACCCGAAGCATTCTTTAACACATGTTGGAAGGCTTCGTATTCACCGTGTATGTCTGTCAAGAAATGCTCCGTTCCTTTAGGCAGATTCAGGATAGCCTCCAGATTAATAATTTCCGTACTTGCATCGGCAATAGTAGGAAAACTCCGAGAAAGCAACTGCAAGTAGCGGAGATCGCCAACTATGCTTTCAGGAGTTATATTACTTTGAGCAGTCATTATATGTACTATTTTACTATTTACAATATGCTATTTATCGACTTATCGTTTATCGCTATAAATATAACGATTTATCATCTACTTATTACAAATTACAGCCTTTAATGTTCATCGTCAGCCCAATAAAAACATCAACAGCACCTGCGCAATGATCACACGCAGAAACATACACAACGGATATACTGTAGCATAAGCGACAGAAGGATTGTCACCCGGTATCGTATCGTTGGCATAATTCAGCGCCATCGGATTCGCCATACTGCCGCACAACATACCGGATACACTGCCGAAGTCTATCTTCATAATCTTGAAAGCGACAAAGCCGACCAGGACCGTCGGGATAATTGTCAGACCGGCTCCCAAAGCTATCCAAAGCAATCCTTCCGGACGGAAGACAGTATCGAAGAAATGGGCACCGGCATCCAGACCAAGACAGGCTAGATACATGGAAAGCCCCAACGCGCGCAGCATCAGATTGGCGCTGCGGGTAGTGTAAGTGATCATGTGTATCCGTGGGCCGAAAGTTCCCAGCAGGATACCCACGATAATCGGTCCGCCTGCCAACCCCAGCTTCACGGGGGTACTGATTCCCGGTATGGAGAACGGGATCGCTCCCAATGCCAATCCCAATACGATGCCTATAAATATGACAACAAGATTAGGTTCTTTCAGACTTTTCACTGCATTTCCCAATACTTTTTCTACATTCTGAATGGCTGCTGCCTCACCTACTACTGTCAGGCGGTCGCCCAGCTGGAGAATCAGTTCCGGAGTGGCAAGTAGTTGCACACCCGAACGGTACACACGGCTGATATTGATTCCATAATGGTTTCTTAGTCTCAATGAGCCAAGTTTCTTTCCATTCAGTTCGGGGCGGGTTACGACGATACGCTGCGAGATCAATTCGCTGTCAATTGCATTCCAGTCTATATCTTCCTTGTTCCAGTCCGTATTTTCTTCCTGTTCACCGAAAAGTACTGTCAGAGCCAGGACATTCTTTTCCGCTGTGATCACCAACAGGCGGTCGCCTTCCTTCAATACCTTGTCGGAGGTAGGAATACTGACATGACCGTCACGCCACAAACGGGAAATCACAAATTTCGGATAACTCATCTGAGCTATATCCTTGATACTTTTATTAAAAATAGCGGGGTTATGTACTTGAAACGCTGCGATAAAGGTTTTGTTGGCATCATCCTTTTCTTTAATCTCCAAGTCTTTTTTATGAACCAAGAATTTACGAATCAGCAGTACGGCAAGAATTACACCGATCACTCCCATCGGATAGGCTACCGCACACCCCAAAGCCGGAGTACTGCTCTCTATGCCCATCTGTTTAAGTGTCTGCTGCGCAGCTCCCAAGGCAGGAGTATTAGTCGTGGCTCCGCAAAGGATACCCACCATATCAGGAAGCGACACACCTGTCGCATAACTGGCAACAACAGTCAGCAAAGTACCCAACAGAACTACGGCCAACGCCAACATATTCAGCGTCACCCCTCCTTTCCGGAAAGAACTGAAGAAACCGGGCCCTACCTGAAGTCCCAGTGAATATACGAAAATAACCAGTCCGAAACTTTCTGCATAATTCAGCATCTGTGGATCAACCGAAAGCCCGAAGTGCCCGGCAAGGATACCTGCAAAAAAAACAAAAGTGACTCCCAGAGATACTCCCCAGAAATGCACTCTTCCCAGCCCCAGCCCAATCGCAGAAATCAGTGAAAGCACCACAACTGCCTGTAAGGCAGAATGTTCGAGAAACAGATTATATAACCACTCCATGAATTAAACATACTAATAGGGCGCAAAGATAAAAACTATTTAGTCCCATTCAAAACTTTTAAGCTTTCATTTCGCGCCCTATCTCTTCTCTAAATTCTTAATATCCTGAAATCTTATATGTTATCCTTTAAATTATCTGTTTGTTATCCGCAATCTTTTTACCTGTCACCTCCACCTATCGCTTTTTACCTTTTCAACCTATTCCATGTGGTATCTTTCTACCTGTCGTTATCCGAAATCTCTCTACCTGTCATCTTTTGTGTAATCATCATTTTCTTTTCATTTGCCGGCACTTTCCATCTGCCGGCTGTTATCTCACCTACCTGTATATTCTACGAAATTATTCCGACCATCCAGATAACCGCTCAATCGATTTCCTCCGATGTATACATCATCCAGGTAAGATACATCATTGCGACCGTAATCCATGCGAATGGAAGTCTGTGCATAATTCTCCCAGTTCCAACGGAAATAATATTCGAATGTCTCCACATGTCCATTAGGATATTCTACCCGAATAAAATCAACGCCTGTCCGGTCCAAATAAAAGTCGAGTTCCTGACGGCAACGGTTACCGTCCACATCCCGATAAAAACTCACCCATGTACGGCTACATAAATCAGAAGAACGATTATAGTAACCACCACCGATATTATCATCATCATAAAAACTATCGATTTCTACTTCACAAGAAGTCAGACTCAACGTTAACACAGCCATTAAAGCCAGTCCTAAGTATCTAAATGCGTTCGTTTTCATATTCCTTTATTTTTAATGGTTCCTTTATTAATCCTATCATTTATCTTTCGATATTACAAAAGTAGGGAATGAATTCTCCTTATGAAATTGAAAATTCCTACTTGTTTAGGGGAATTCACCTAATGGAAGAGGTAAATTCCCCCAACGTACTGGATACCTTACAGATTCCTAAATAGCTAAGAAGACACGCTTCCGCCCTCCAGAACCTTAATAAACATTGAATCAAACATTCAATTATTTAATCAATGTTATAAATCAAGCCATTTAGCCCGATTTATTTGCAGATATCACAAAACTCTGTATATTTGCAATGTGTTTTTCATAGTATTAGATTTAAGGTTAACAAAAAGATTGGCTGTCTGGGATAGATAGCCTTTTTTTATGCTCTTTTTTTAATAAACTTCTCAAGAAGCCATGAAGACAAACGTAAAATGGCAAATACTGATGTGAAAAATCTGATGACACCACAGGCTTCTATAATAATTAATAAGGTAATCGTTTTCTCCCATGAATAGTGAGAAAAAATATTCTCAAAAAAAATAATCCGTTTAACATTTGAAACATAGCAAGTTATCTCTTTCATCAAAAAACAAGTAAAAAAAATCTTGCTAAAAGATTTGCGTAGTCCAAAAGTTCCCCCTATATTTGCACCGCATTTGAGAGAGAATGCGGGTTCAAGGAAGTTTGGGTGAGTGGCTGAAACCACCAGTTTGCTAAACTGACGTACGGGTAACCGTACCGGGGGTTCGAATCCCCCAGCTTCCGCAAGATTCTCTAAATAAAAAGAGCTAAGTTTTATAGACTTGGCTCTTTTTAAATCTATCAAAAGCCGGTGGGTTCGTCTAACGGTTAGGACACATGCCTCTCACGCATGTAATACGAGTTCGATTCTCGTACCCACTACTCTATTTTAGTTAGCCTCTTACATTGAAGTAAGAGGCTTTTTTTATTATGTTCATATCTCAAGAAATGGAATATAACGTAAAAGAATTGAAAAAGGTATTGATTGAACAATGCAAAGAAGAAGGTATTTATTACGCATTGATAGCAATCAACAAACAGACGAAAGAGATCGTTTTGCCACAAAGCCTTGATAACGCTTTAAATAATCCGGATTACTGCGTCTTTAAATGCAGGAAAGTGAAGGATGAATATAAAGTAGAAGAGGTAAAATAAGCATAATTAAAAAAAGAAGGATATGCTTATTGATATTGTATTAAGATGTTAAAAGATTTAATAATTATTTGAGCATTCAAAGTTTTTTCTGTAAAAGAATGTTATATCCATGTAAAACGATTGTGTTTCACATGGATACCCGCCAACAAATGAAGAAAAACGCTGCTTACTTACATTTCTTCACTCTGCTCGTACAATTCGAAGTAAGACTCTTTATCAATCCGCAGTCGGACTCTGTTTTCCCGCTTCTGACCGGCCAGGTTGATAAATAAATTGAAGTATAATTGACTAAAAGAGAGGTCGGAACGATCATAACTGATATCGAATGTACATGTTCTTCGGAATGAATCGAAAGTTCCCAGCTTCATGCCTCCCTTACACATAAAGACTTCGGGGAAATTCGCAGGCGGATAAGGCTGAAACAAGCTGGCCAGCTGCGCATACACATAATCGATCATCCATTCATCACCGGATACAAGCAATTCTCCTTTCAGACGAAGTTTGACTGCATATTTAGCCGTGACGTCCTGAGAAGTATAAATGGGGACCTGACTCTCTGATGGATAATTACCATCCTTATAGCCAAGGCTCATGGTCAGTTTTGATTTACCCACGCCGTTGAAATCCGCCACATTCAGATCTTTCTGTTGATTTTTCAAGTCAATCATAAATGTCAGTTTACCCAAAGTCGGGTCATTCGGATATTGAGCTATCGTATCCAGCACATAATCTTCTTCATTAAAACTCCGCGCTACCAATACATCCCCCTCTCCGACTTCCAACGCCGGACCTCCTCTTTCAATATCCACATCGCCTACAGGGTAATATATTGCATCATTATCTCTGACACAACCTGTCAGACAAAGCAGTAAAGCTGCTATTCCTATTATCTTATTCATTATCATATTACATCTTTATTTTGGAGACAAAGATACATCTTTTTTGAATCAACTTGATTTATATCAACCGTTTTTAGTACTTTTGCACATAACAAGACTATAATGACATGGATACACTACTAAGAGAAACTGTAAATGCCGTCGTAAATTCCCGCTTTCCCGAAATGAGTATAGAGGGACGCCGACAGATAGAAAGCATCCTGATACGTGAGGAATATCCTAAAGGAGTGATCGCACTTAATGAAGGAGAAGTAGCCCATGAATTAGTTTTTGTCGGAAAAGGGATGCTCCGGCAATATTATTATAAAAACGGGAAAGACGTTACCGAACACTTCTCATACGAAGGCTGTATCCTGATGTGTATCGAAAGCCTGCTGAAACAAGTCCCTACCCGATTGATCATAGAGACACTGGAGCCTGCTGTCATCTATCTGTTTCCTTATGACAAAATGATGCAGCTGACAAAGCAAAACTGGGAAATCAATATGTTCTATCGGAAGATACTGGAATATTCTCTGATTGTATCGCAAACCAAAGCCGATTCCTGGCGTTTCGAATCCGCCCGCGAGCGTTATAATCTATTGCTCGAAACTCATCCGGAAATCATCAAACGGGCACCTTTGGCACACATCGCTTCATACCTGCTGATGACACCGGAAACATTGAGCCGAGTACGTTCAGGTGTTCTGTAGTTTTGTAATTTTGGGGAGCTATCTGCTTTTCCGGTATTCTTTGGGAGACATACCGGTATAATGCTTAAAGTACTTACCGAAGAACGACTGGTTGGCAAAGTTTAAACGGTCGGCTATCTCCTGTATGTTCATGCTCGAAGAATTCAAGAGTGCCTTCGCTTCCAAGATCACTAATTCGTCAATCCACTCCCCTACCGTCTTCCCGCTGACTTCCTTGACAACTCCGGACAGATGTTTCGGCGTCAGACACAACTGATCCGCATAAAACTTCACGCTGCGTTCCGACTGATAAGACTGAACCAAAGATTCATAGAAGCGCTCAAATATATATTCTTTACGACTTTTACTTTTGACAACGGCAGAAGCATCCGGAGCATAACTGTTGAAGATATTGCAAAGCTCAAAGAAGAAGCCCTGCATCAATCCCATTACTACCTCCCTACGGTACCTATCGTCTTTATTTTTCAATCTCTTTCTGATGAAAGCATGATACTCCTTAATCATCTCCTGCTCGTGCAGATTGAGATCAAAACAAGGGTAATCTTTCAGAAAGAAAAAGAATGAAAGCACATTACCAACTTTGGGCAATGATTCCAACAGACTTTTTGATACAGCAAAGAAAATCCCTCTGAAATTGGAACTGAACTGACGATGTTCGATAATCTGATTGGGCAACGCAATAACCATTCTTCCCGGAATCAGTTCAAACTCACGCAGACTGATATTAAAACGAGTAGAGCCTTCCAGACAAAGTCCGATGCTCACCACTTCCAGTTTACTGGGGCCATTATAAAGGGAAATAACGCTCTCCGTGTCGAAGAGCGCTATATCATTGCCGACCACATCAATACTATCCGGATCTATATGTTTAGAATGAACTACCGAAGAAATACCTATCTTAGGAACAACTTGCATATCCATACACTCTCTCTTTTGGTTGCGACAAAGATACCAGTAATAATGAGATGTTCAACCTAAGGCGAGAGATTATCTGTCAAAAAGAACACTTTTGCCTACTTATTGACTATCTCCGAATAAAAACTTATAATCACGTTCGGCAGCCGGAACAGTCCACTTTTCAGGAACGAATTTCCATTGGTTCAATGCCTTCGGGTCCATAGTACCTTTCTTTTCTATATAATTCATCAGATAGAAACGAAGATCCTTATCCGTAGAGAAGATGATACGCTCTTTCAATTTCTCCTGCGGGATGCCTGATCCTTTCGTCAGCAGTTCTCCACCGCCATTCCCCCGGTAAGAGTTCAAAGCCACCTTATAAATCTTATCCATGAGGAAAGGACTGCCGTCTGCCATGCTGATAATCGTAATCTTTTCCCCTTGCGGCTTGGTGACGTCTACGGTATAAATAATTCCCGATGCTGAATCAAAATTGAAGCTGAAATTTTGGAAAGAAGCTCTGTTGTCTTCCGCACCTTCGCGACGTTTCTCCTTAAACCAGAGCAGATGATCGTCCGGAGACTTCATCCGGTTGGTCCACATGAAATAAGACATTTCCAGATAATCCTTGATTTCTTTTCCGGATAAAGTCATCATATATAGCATATTCTCATACTTATACAGATTGAACATATCACTGACAAACACATCCCCTTTATTTATTTTCGCATCAAATGAAAGCGGTGCCGCAAAGGATATCTCCGCACCGGTGATTTCAAGCTGCAAGGTATGGATCAAGTCGATAAAAGCAGACGATCCGAAGAAAGAAGGACGGGTCGAGATACTTTCAGTGAATGTACCGATCTTTTTAGAGACAAAGTTACGGACAGTGTCATATTGAGGAGCAAAATTCTTCATAAAGTCCTCACTGATTCCATAATCTTTCGTTTCGGTCAATACTCCTTTTATATCTTTGCTGCGCACTTTCCCATCTTTCAGTTTCAAGGTCACATCGATGTTGGACAGAACAATTCCGTTGCTTGCCGGATCAATGACCAGTACCGAATCACCTGCCACATTCATCACTTTCTTACATTCGCGCGCATGATCGTGTCCCATCAGTACAATGTCAAATCCGGGGACATTCTTCGCCACACTCAGAGAAGCGTTTTCATTATACTTGCCGGACATTTTGAAAGCCTCCTGCCCCGCATGGAACAAGCCGATCATCAAGTCCGGATTCTCTTTTTCACGGATGATCTTCATCCATTTGCGTGCAGTCTCCTCCATGTCGTCGAAACGCAGTCCCTTCCACAGGTTCTCCGAGAGCCATGCAGGGATAGCAGGGGTGATCATTCCAAGGATTACGATTTTCACTCCGTCACGTTCCATGACCTTATAAGGAGGAAGATGAGGTTCTCCGGTCGATATATCGATGATATTAGCTCCTAATACGGGAAAGTCACAGGTATTTATCCAGCGGTCGAACACGGCTCGGCCTGTCTCCACATCATGATTACCCATATTTCCGGCATCATATTTCATGTAATTCATCATTTCCGCGCATAGGTGGGGTGATACTGTATCTATATAATTATAATAATAGGCAGTCGGTTGCCCCTGCAATATATCGCCGTTGTCGAGTAAAATAAGATTCTCCTTATATTGTTCGCGTTCTTTCTCCACAAAAGCGTATATTCGTGCCAGACTGCCCTGCCAATCCTTACGGGTAATAAAATTATAAGGATAATAATTACCATGTACATCACTTGTCTGTACAATTTTCAGCTTCACTACTTTTTCCTGTGCCGCAATTGAGAGCACGAGGCAAAGAAGCCATACGTAAACACATGCAAATCGTTTCATTCTTTTTCTATTTTAAGCGGATGTGAGAACATGAACCGTGCACCTCCCGTATATTCGGAGTCGATCCATATATCCCCTTTCCATTTATGCACAATCAATTTACAGATAGATAATCCCAAACCTGTTCCCTGGGCATATTCGTTCAGCTTCTCAAAGCGCTCGAATACCAGTTTCTGTTTCTCTTTCGGGATGCCGCACCCTGTATCCGTCACAGAGAATACAGCCATCTCCGTCTCTTCATTCACCGAAAATTCCAGTGTTATCTGCCCTTTCCTAGTGAACTTATCCGCATTAGACATCAGATTGATAATCACCTGCTGCATACGCTGTATGTCTGTCGTCATCCGAAACGACTCATAATCGCTGACAAACAGAAACTGATTGCCGGACTGCCGTGAAACGCTGACAGATGCCACCACCTGCCTGCATAGCTGCACCACGTCACACTCTTCCCAAGTCAACGTGACCCTGTTCGCTTCCAGGCGTGAGAGATCAAGAATATCATTGATCAGGCGAAGCAACAAATCCGAGTTTGTCTTGATAATCTGATAATAGGTCTGCTGTTCTTCTTCCGTATTGCCACCCACAGCGAGCACATCCGAGAAACCTACAATGGAGTTTAAAGGCGTACGTATCTCATGGCTCATATTGGCGAGGAAAGCACTTTTCAGACGGTTCGATTCTTCTGCACGGTCCTTAGCCACCCGCAGGTCTTTTTCCGACTTCAGCAGATCGTCCTTCAGACGTTTGGTGCGGAAATAGTAGAAGAGCGAGATGCACAAACCCAGCACAAGGATGAGAAACAGTGCACACGCCGACCAAATCTGATAAGTATATTGCTGATAGAATGATACAGTCTGATTAATAATCTCCACATCAAAAGGAAGGATATCCGGGTCCAGTCCCCACTCCTTCACCTTCCGGCTGTCCAGTACGGCCTTGCTGCCAATCACGGAAAGGTGCTGCTGTTCATCCGCCGGATATTGATCAATCTGTACAGATGCCAATGCCATGTCCTTCCCCAGTTTCCGGTAATCGGGCAGCACTCCGCCGATCGCCCAATACCCCAGGCTCACCGATGAGGGAGTAAAAGTCGGAATGGTCGGAGTAACCTCCATCATGGCATAAGTAGCATTCCGCATGAAATAACCTTCGTTCATATCCACACGCCACGTGCCTACCATGATCACCGTATTCTCCGGTAAATGACGCAATTCTTCTACAATCGTATAGATAGTATGCCGCCGGCCGTCCATCAGGATCAGGTCGATTTCGGGAAACTTTTTCATTTCCTTCCGCACCAGTGCCTGCATGGTGACGCCGCCGTAAGTATTGTCCGAAATAAAAGCGATGTGTTCCGTCTTCGGATAAAACGCCTTGATCATCCGGACATTATCTTCTATGTTGTACTGATTGATAAATCCCGACTTCAATTCCGGTATATTCATGTGGTCGGTAAAGAGATCTACCGATTCCGGCATCCATGTGTCCAGTCCGGCAACCGTATCCTCGGGCAGTATGACGATGTTGCTGCTGACGAGACTACACATCACCGGCACCTTCACCTGTATCGAATCCCGTTGCGACAGATACGCTGCCCACGCTTCCTGTCCCAACAGAATAATCTGCGCCGGATGCTTCTCCCCTTGATATTTAGAAAGAATCTGCGTCATCATACCGCTCCAAAGCGGGGCTTCGGAGAAACTTTTGCAGTTCATGTTTTCAATGATAATATCGCGTTTCCCTCCCAATTTGCTATATTCTTCCATATAGTCGGAGATAGTGACCGAAGTTTGATGAGCGGCGGGATTGTAGGAGCAGATAATCAGGATAGGTTTCTGATCGTTAGAGACAGCAAATAACGCTGTGGCCCGGAAAAGCCATAGTAAACAGATAAACAGGCATCCTATATATCTCATCATACTTGTAAGTTTTGAAGTGTTACTATCTCATTTTAGCTTGCAAATATACTAAAACTTGTCGGCTATAACAGATTTATGTGTATTTTTGTCGCTCATTCATTCACAAAAAAATTGTTTATGGAACTATTTCACCAAATGATTTCCGGATTACTGGGAATTCCGGAAAGACAAATCAGCAGTACCCTCCACTTGTTGGACGAAGGTGCCACCATCCCTTTCATCAGCCGTTACCGTAAGGAAGCTACCGGCGGACTGAACGAAGTACAGATAGAGAACATCAAGGAGCAACATGACAAGTTGTGCGACATAGCCAGACGGAAGGAAACCATCCTCAGTACCATCAACGAGCAAGGCAAACTCACTCCGGAGCTCGAAAAGCGCATCAACGCCACCTGGAATCCTACGGAACTGGAGGACATCTACCTCCCCTACAAACCCAAACGGAAGACCCGTGCCGAAGCGGCCCGTCAGAAGGGACTGGAACCACTGGCCATGATCATGATGCTGCAAAGGGAGCCTAACCTCACCGCCAAAGCCGCCACCTTCGTCAAAGGCGACGTAAAGGATACGGAAGACGCACTGAAAGGTGCCCGTGACATCATCGCGGAGCAAGTGAACGAGGACGAGCGTGCCCGCAACGCCATACGTAACCAGTTCACCCGTCAGGCGGAAATCACCGCCAAGGTAGTGAAAGGAAAAGAGGAAGAGGCCGCCAAGTACCGGGATTATTTCGACTTCTCCGAATCGCTGAAACGCTGCACTTCCCATCGCCTGCTCGCCATCCGCCGGGCAGAATCCGAAGGGTTGCTGAAAGTATCCATCAGTCCGGATGACGAAGCCTGTCTGGAACGCCTCGACCGCCAGTTCGTACATGGCAATAATGAATGCAGCCATCAGGTAAAGGAAGCCACTGCCGACGCATATAAACGTCTGCTCAAACCTTCCATCGAAACAGAATTTGCCGCCCAGTCCAAAGAAAAAGCCGACGACGAAGCCATCCGCGTATTTACGGAGAATCTCCGCCAGCTGCTTCTCTCTCCTCCTCTCGGACAGAAACGGGTGCTCGCCATCGATCCCGGATTCCGTACCGGCTGCAAAGTCGTCTGCCTCGATGCGCAAGGCAACTTGCTGCACAATGAGAATATCTACCCGCATCCTCCAGTCAATAAAACCGGTGAAGCGGCCTCCAAACTCCGCAAGATGATAGAAGCCTATGAAATTGAAGCCATCTCCATCGGCAACGGAACAGCCAGCCGCGAAACGGAAGACTTTATCAATCATCAGACCTTCGACCGGCAGATTCCTGTATTCGTGGTCAGCGAGCAGGGCGCTTCCATTTATTCGGCATCCAAGATCGCCCGTGACGAGTTTCCCGATTATGACGTAACGGTACGTGGAGCAGTCTCCATCGGTCGCCGACTGATGGACCCTCTGGCGGAACTGGTAAAGATCGACCCCAAATCTATCGGTGTGGGACAATACCAGCACGATGTAGACCAGACGAAACTGAAGAAAGCCCTTGACCAGACAGTGGAAAACTGCGTGAATCTAGTAGGCGTGAATCTGAATACCGCCAGCAGTCATCTGCTGACATACATATCCGGTCTGGGGCCGCAACTGGCACAAAACATTGTCAACTTCCGTGCCGAGAACGGAGCTTTCAGTTCACGCAAGGAGCTGATGAAAGTCCCCCGCATGGGTGCCAAAGCCTTCGAACAGTGTGCCGGCTTCCTCCGCATTCCCGGAGCAAAGAACCCATTGGACAACACTGCCGTGCATCCGGAAAGCTACCACATCGTAGAGCAAATGGCAAAAGATTTGAAATGTAGCGTAGACGAACTGATCGCGAATAAGGAACTCCGCCAAAAAATCAAGATATCGGACTACATCACGCCGACTGTGGGCCTGCCTACCCTGCAAGACATCATGCAGGAACTCGACAAGCCGGGTCGCGACCCGCGTAAAGCGATCAAGGTATTTGAATTCGACAAGAACGTGCGCACCATCGCAGACTTGCGCGAAGGCATGATTCTGCCGGGCATCGTAGGCAATATTACCAATTTCGGAGCTTTCGTCGATATAGGCATCAAGGAGAACGGGCTTGTACACCTCTCCCAACTGGCCGAACGATACATCTCCGATCCTACAGAAATCGTGTCCATCCACCAGCATGTCATGGTCAGAGTGATGAACGTGGATACCGACCGGAAACGGATTCAGCTTAGCATGATCGGGGTACAGCAAGACTGATTGCCTCCCGTTTTTCTCCCCACCAAACAATTAAAATCGTAAAGATAATCATCAGTACTGTACAAATGAGCGAGCCTTCAAACCCGAAGGCTCCGCCATTCAGTACGTTCTCTTCGGGCAGATGCAGCGTCAGCAGGGATGTCCCAAAGTCATTTCCACTTACCTGATAGCCCAGTATCGGGCCCTGAATCCAGTTCCAGAAAAGATGAAGGGAAATAGGGAAACAAAGATTGCGCGTATATAAATAGGAAGCGCCGATAAACATACCTGCAAGTAACAGATTCAGCATAGGCAGGAAGGCAAGGTTCGGATTGAAGAGGTGCAGCAATGCGAACAGCAGTGCGGAGACAAAAAGAGACAGGAATTTATTCATCCGGGTATGCAGCAGACGGCCGAGTATATAGCCCCGCATCATGATTTCTTCGGCCAGAGCCACCAGCAGGCAGAACACAAAGGTAGCAAGCAGATTCAGAGGATCGAATTGAAAACCGGTTACTTCCACCTCACCCAAAGCCAAAGACAGTCCGAAGCCGATCAAGTAGAGAAGGATGGCTGCCAGCAGTCCGTACCACAATCCCCGTGCATGACCTTTCAGTGTCAGTCCCAGGTCAGAGAAAGGGCGGCGCTCAAAATAGAGCAGAATCACTGCCGAAGTCAACACAGCCAGCAGCATGCCGGCTTCCGCCACCATATGCCCCAACAATCCGGGGTGCCTTGCCTCATCACCAAGAATCAGAGATAAAACTCCGAAGCCTATCGTACTATACAATCCAAAGGTGACGAAAAGCCCCAGTGCAAACAACAGGATGCACGCCCATACGGGAAGTCTCTTCGGTTCTTTCTTTTCTCTGATTTCTTCTGTCTCCATTTTTACTTTTTGTTAATCACGCTACAAAATTAGATATAAAACATAAAAAAACATCGTGTCTTACCTATTTTTCCTATATTTGTCTGAACAAATCTGCATAATTATGAAAATAAGACAACTACTGATAAGTTTTTTATTGGCTGCCAGTACTTTGGGAGCAACCGCACAAGTAAGCAAAACGTATTATGTCAGCAAGCCCGGCACATTGATCTCGATGATGACGGAAGAAGAAGCCAACAGCATCACCCACCTGACACTGACAGGAAAACTGAACGCAGAAGACTTCAGACATCTCCGCGACGAGTTTCCCAGCCTGAAAGTGCTTGATATCTCCAATGCCGAAATCAAGATGTACAGCGGAAAAGCCGGCACATATCCTAACGGAAAGTTCTACATCTATATGGCCAATTTCATCCCTGCCTACGCTTTCTCGAATGTGGTGAACGGAGTGACCAAAGGTAAACAGACGCTGGAGAAAGTGATCCTTTCCGAAAAGATAAAGAATATCGAAGATGCAGCCTTCAAAGGATGTGACAACCTGAAAATCTGTCAGATACGCAAGAAGACAGCTCCTAATCTGCTGCCGGAAGCGCTGGCGGACAGTGTGACCGCTATCTTCATCCCGCTGGGCAGCAGTGATGCCTACCGTTTTAAGAACAGATGGGAGCACTTTGCATTTATAGAAGGTGAACCGCTGGAAACAACCATACAGGTAGGCGCAATGGGCAAACTGGAAGACGAGATTATGAAAGCTGGTCTGCAACCCAGGGACATCAACTTCCTGACCATCGAAGGGAAACTGGATAACGCCGACTTCAAACTAATCCGCGACTATATGCCGAATCTCGTATCTCTGGATATTTCTAAAACAAATGCGACAACTATCCCCGACTTCACTTTCGCACAAAAGAAGTATCTCCTGAAGATCAAGCTGCCACATAACCTCAAGACCATCGGCCAACGGGTATTCAGCAACTGCGGACGGCTTGCCGGAACACTTGAGCTGCCTGCCAGCGTGACGGCTATCGAGTTCGGAGCGTTCATGGGATGCGATAATCTGCGCTATGTGCTTGCTACAGGTGATAAGATTACAACGCTGGGCGATGAACTCTTCGGAAACGGGGTGCCGAGCAAGTTGATTTATAAGAAATAAAAAAAGTATAATCCACATTGGACATTGATTTATGCTATGTAGAAGATACGAGGATAGATCGAAAATAAATTAGCTATTAGCATATTTCGATTAGCTATTAGCTAATTTGTTTTTGCTAATAGCTAATTTCGATTTGCTCATAGCGTATTTGAAAGAAAAGAATGACAAAACCGATCAATTATTTCACTTCGTCATTGGCATAGAGAGAAAAAGCTTCTCGTTTGTCACAACTTTCTTTTATTTCATAATTTCTCCCGATTTTCACAACTCTTTTTTCTTATGACAATCAAGGAAAAGTCACGAATTTCCTTCCTTTCAAAGTCCAATAAAGTCCAGAAAGTCCATATTAGATTTTTAGAATACACAATCTGCGATATAACTTACTATATTTCAAGCATTAACACCTTAATTTATTAAATAATAAACAGCGCTTCTAGAGAAGTTTAATTCCTCTCCCGCAACACATGAATCTTTAGCCCCCAAAACTGTCTAAGCTTCTCCGAAAGATGCGAGATATGTCAGACGATTGCACGTTTTCGTGTCTTCGACAAAGCTTCTCACGCAGGTGTTGACCATTTTATTATGTTCAACGTAATATAGTAAAATGGCGAACGCTACTTCGATATACGTGCGACTGATATTGTCAAGAATAAATAAGAAGACTGTTCAACATCTTCCGGTTCGTCCGGCAACACACGCAACAATAAATAACAACAACTATTCATCCTATTCACGTTATTTTCTTATGATGGAGACACATTTTTGAAGATGGTGAGAATCAGATTGCAGGTTTAGTCCGGGAAAATTTAAATATGCCCGCCAAGTCCTTCTCTGCTCATTTCTTCCTCGTTTTTAATCCAATTTCCGTTTTCTGAAAATCCTATAGTGGACTTTTGAACTTTACTGGACTTTGCTGGAGGAATTTTGGAACTTTCGATCTCTCCCTCAGCAACACATCTAAATAAACTTTATTTTACAAACAGTACAATACAAGTTTATATACTTCAATATACAAAAGGAAAGGGAAAAGCAATGTGACGACAGTCAACAAGCATTTCCCTTTATTTAACAGTAAGGTACTATTTATACTACCTTCTATACATTATTCAGTGTATCCGGCTGATGCAACACACTATTTATCACCGTACATCTTCGCCCTCAACTCCTTGATATGATCCGAAGTGATATATTCGTCATATTCCATCATCTTGTCGATGATACCGTTCGGAGTCAGTTCGATAATGCGGTTGGCAACCGTCTGAATAAATTCGTGGTCATGCGAAGAGAAGAGGATATTTCCTTTGTACGTCTTCAGGTTGTTGTTGAAAGCCTGAATAGATTCCAGGTCCAAGTGATTTGTCGGAGTATCCAGAATCAGACAGTTCGCATTGCGGAGCTGCATACGTGCAATCATACAACGCATCTTTTCACCTCCGGAAAGTACGCTGACTTTCTTCAGTACCTCTTCGCCGGAGAACAGCATACGTCCGAGGAAGCCCTTCATGTACACTTCGTTACCTTCGCCGAACTGACTCAGCCAGTCCACCAGGTTAAGGTCAGTGTTGAAGAAGTCCGTATTGTCCAGAGGCAGGTAAGCCGTTGTGATGGTTACTCCCCAGTTGAACTGTCCGGCATCCGGCTTCATGTTTCCGTTGATAATTTCGAAGAAAGCGGTCATCGCACGCGGGTTGCGTGAAAGGAATACCACTTTGTCGCCTTTTTCGATGTTGAAGTTCACGTCGCTGAACAGCACTACGCCTTCTTCCGTCTTCTTGCTCAGTCCGGAAACTTCGAGGATCTGGTTGCCCGGCTCGCGTTCGGGAGTGAAGATGATGCCCGGATACTTGCGTGAAGAAGGTTTGATTTCTTCTACATTCAGTTTTTCCAGCATCTTCTTGCGGCTTGTGGTCTGCTTGCTCTTCGCTACGTTGGCACTGAAACGGCGGATAAATTCTTCCAGCTCTTTCTTCTTCTCCTCAGCCTTCGCCTTCTGGTTCTGCTGCTGACGGAGCGCCAGCTGACTAGATTCGTACCAGAAACTGTAGTTTCCGGCAAACATATTGATCTTTCCGTAGTCGATGTCTACGGTGTGCGTACATACGGAGTCGAGGAAGTGACGGTCGTGGCTTACCACCAGCACGGTGTGCTCGAAGTTGGAAAGGTATTCTTCCAGCCAGGTCACTGTCTCCATATCGAGGTCATTGGTAGGTTCGTCCAGAAGGAGGTTGTCGGGGTTGCCGTACAATGCTTGCGCAAGCATCACACGCACCTTTTCCTTACCGCTCAGCTCACCCATCAATGTATAATGCTTGTCTTCCTTGATGCCCAGACCGCTCAACAGCATGGCTGCGTCACTCTCCGCATTCCATCCGTCCAGCTCGGCAAATTTCTCTTCCAGTTCGGATACTTTCAGTCCGTCTTCGTCCGTGAAGTCTTCCTTGGCGTACAATACTTCACGCTGCTTCATAATGTCCCACAACACGGTGTGGCCCATCATTACGGTGTCCATTACCGTATAAGCATCCCATTTAAAGTGGTCCTGGCTCAACACCGACAGGCGTTCGCCCGGTCCCAGGGCAATCGTACCGGTCGTCGGGTCCAGATCTCCGTAGATTGTACGAAGGAAGGTGGATTTTCCCGCGCCGTTCGCGCCGATAATACCATAGCAGTTGCCACTTGTAAATTTCAGGTTCACGTCATTAAACAAGACTCTTTTACCAAACTGCACCGAAACGTTTGAAACTGTAATCATTTTCTATTATTTACTATTTTACCAGTTACTATATTATTATTTGAGCGTGCAAAGGTAGACATTTAAAATGAATTATGAGCTATCCGGAATGTGTCAATCTGGCATAAATGTATTACCTTTGCCACGTTTTTTGGCAAAACGGTCAGATTGGCAAAGTTTTTGCTTGGGAAATTGATATTATGAATAAAAAATAAAAATAAGATATGGATCCAAAAGAAAAAGAAAAGATGGCTGAAGAGCTGAATGTGGAAGAAACAAAGGATACGGCGGAAGAACAACCGCAAAACGATCAGGCAGAAGAGGCCGCTCCCCTGACTCATGAGGAGCAACTCGAAAAGGAGCTGGAAGATGCTCAGGCTGTCATCGAGGAGCAAAAGGACAAATATCTGCGCCTGTCCGCTGAGTTTGACAATTACCGCAAACGTACCATGAAGGAGAAGGCGGAACTGATTCTGAATGGTGGCGAAAAGAGCATCAGCAGCATTCTGCCGGTGATCGACGACTTTGAACGTGCCATCAAAACGATGGAAACTGCCAAAGACGTAAAAGCCGTGAAGGAAGGTGTCGAATTGATTTATAACAAGTTCATGGCTACCCTTGCACAGAATGGTGTGAAGGTCATCGAAACGAAAGACCAGCCGCTGGATACCGACTATCACGAAGCCATTGCCGTCATCCCTGCCCCGTCGGAAGAGCAGAAAGGTAAGATTCTGGACTGCGTACAGACGGGATATACGCTGAATGACAAGGTGATTCGTCACGCGAAAGTAGTAGTTGGGGAGTAAATACAAAAGTTAGTTTAGTTAAGAAGCATGGCAGAAAAAAGAGACTATTATGAAGTGCTGGAGGTGACAAAAACCGCCACAGTAGAAGAGATTAAAAAAGCCTACCGCAAAAAAGCGATCCAATATCACCCCGACAAAAATCCGGGTGACAAGGAAGCGGAAGAGAAATTCAAGGAGGCTGCCGAAGCGTATGACGTGTTGAGCAATCCAGACAAGCGTTCGCGTTACGACCAGTTCGGTCATGCGGGAGTAAGCGGTGCGGCGGGCAACGGAGGTCCGTTCGGTGGTTTCGGTGGCGAAGGAATGTCTATGGATGATATCTTCTCCATGTTCGGTGACATCTTCGGAGGTCGCGGCGGTGGTTTCAGCGGCGGCTTCGGAGGGTTCAGCGGTTTCGGTGGCGGTGGCGGTGGTTCACAGCAACGTCGCTATCGGGGCAGCGATCTACGTGTCAAGGTAAAGATGACTTTGAAAGAAATCTCGACAGGAGTAGAAAAGAAATTCAAACTGAAAAAATATGTGCCGTGTAATCACTGTCATGGCACGGGGGCCGAAGGCGACGGCGGTTCGGAGACTTGTCCGACCTGTAAGGGTAGCGGTTCGGTGATCCGTAACCAGCAGACGATTCTGGGTACGATGCAGACCCGCACCACTTGTCCTACTTGTAACGGTGAAGGTAAGATCATCAAGAACAAGTGTAAAGAGTGTGGCGGCGACGGTATCGTATATGGCGAAGAGGTAGTGACGGTGAAGATTCCTGCCGGAGTGGCAGAAGGTATGCAGCTCTCGATGGGCGGCAAGGGTAATGCCGGAAAGCATAATGGTGTGCCGGGCGACTTGCTGATTCTCGTTGAGGAAGAACCGCATCCGGACTTGATCCGCGACGAGAATGATCTGATCTATAACTTGCTGCTGAGTTTCCCGACTGCCGCACTGGGCGGTGCCGTGGAGATTCCGACAATCGACGGCAAAGTGAAAGTGAAGATCGACTCGGGTACTCAACCGGGCAAAGTGCTGCGTCTGCGCGGCAAAGGTCTGCCGAATGTCAATGGTTATGGTACGGGAGATTTGCTGGTCAATATCAGCATTTATGTGCCGGAAGCATTGAACAAGGAGGAAAAGAGCACGCTGGAAAAGATGGAGGCTTCGGACAACTTCAAGCCGAGTACGTCGGTGAAGGAGAAGATCTTCAAGAAGTTCAAGAGCTTCTTTGACTAGCTTTCTTTGGCTGGGTCTGTTTTTAAGATCATAGTCATTCACACAGAGATATAATAAAGGCTTCGGTGTTCGTTATGAATGCCGAAGCCTTTTAGTTTGTATTGGGATATTATAGCAAATGAATGGATGACAGTTCTTTCGTCAAAGCCTGAATGCCCTTCTGAATTTTCTCCAGTTGCTGCCTGCGCGGTTTATGCACGCCGGCAGCATAATGCCATAACTGACGTTCATTAATTCCGGTTATCCGGCTCAAGGCCGCTTTAGTGAAGATATTGCTGTAATAGTTTATAAAGGTAGCAGCATCAATCTTAAACTTCAACTCCAATTCTCCGGACAATAATTCACAAGGATTGGGATTATCTTCCAGATATAATTCAATCGCTTCCTTCATATTTTCCTCAATCTCTCTCATGTCATTTCCAACAGTGATAACCGGAGCACCTTCGATATAAGCACTCAAGTTCTTCCCTGCGTGTTCCACAATTACTTCTACTGTTTTCATATTATCTCCTATATTTAATTAAGAGAACAAGGGGGCTATTTCTTCAGCCCCGCTTGTCTCAAAATGCTGTAATAAGTGCCTTTCTCAACGCCTTTGCTGTTATGATTCGGTACAATAACTATTTTGTCGTCTTTCTCAAACTTCATATGGCTACCTTTCTGACTCTTTAGTACAAAACCGTTTTCTTGCAACATAGTTACAACGTCTTTAATTGATTTGTAACTCATAACACTTCGGACTTAATTACTATGCAAATATAGTAATAATATGAATACTACACATGAAACTATTCATAATTTTACTATGAATTGAGCTAATATCCCGGATTCTGCTCCAGTTTTGTATTCATCACCCGTATCTTTTCCGGAATCGGGAATACGGTGGTATATCCATTATTCTCAGCAGGAAGTTGCGGACGACTGCTGTATGCTCTCGTGAATGCTCCGAAGCGAATCAGATCCTGCCGTCGCCAACCTTCCCAAGCCAGTTCGAGCTGTCGTTCGGCAAGGATATTTTCTAATGTAGCCGTTCGGGAGGAAGCGTTGACGCGCCCGCGTACTTCGTTCAGCTCGGCATCTCCGTCTTCCCCATTACGAACCTTTGCCTCGCTCTTCATCAGCAGGACATCTGCATAACGGAACAGTACAATGTCATTCTCCATCAGTTTACCGTCCTTGGTAGCCGTTTCGTCTACCTCGTACTTCTTCATGCGTGCTCCTGCCGTCTGCTCATAGGGAGTGTTCGAGATATTCAGTTCGACTTTCCACGGCAAATATTCGAGAATGGTTCCATCGTCCAGACGGACTACATTTCCTTTTAAATCATATACGACTCCGGCAAAATAGCAGATGTCGAAACGCGGGTCCTGTTGCGCCGTTTCATAGCCGAAGGTTTCCAGAGCTTCGATAGTGGCGCTCGGTCCGTTTTCACCGCTCAGTCCGTAGGCTTTGGCGTGATTGTAATGGCGGGAACGGAAAAGGTATTGCATCTGGTTGGTGTACAAGGTCTTGTTCATCGGGATGGTGAAGATGTTCTCGACAGACGGTTCGTTGAATACGGCAAAGTTGGTTTTGTAATCCGGTTCCAGACGATAGCCCATTTCTTGCAGTTGGTCACAGTAAGCGATGGTTGTCTGCCAGGCATTGAGGCGATTGCCGTCTACTTCGAAAAAGAGATTCTTTCCGTCGGGACGCTGGCCGTCCGTCCAGTCGTTGTCGGTATAGACTTCGGCATTCAAGGCAAGCTTTGCCAAGAGGAAAACAACTACAGGACGGGTGATTCGTCCGTAATACGGACCGGACTGGTTGCTGTGGACTTCAGCCAGCAAAGGGGCGGATTCTTGCAGTTCTTTGAATATAAAGTCGAATATCGTTTTCCGTTCACTCTGCACTACGTCTTTCATCGACGGGGATGAGGTAAGTACAAGCGGGACACGTCCGAACAGATCCATCAGATAATAGTAATACATCGCCCGCATGGCGCGTACTTCGGCACGATAGGCGGGAAGTTCGGCGTCTGCGTGGGTGGCACTGAATTTGTCTATTCGTTCGAGGGATTTGTTGGACAGCATCACCACTTTATAAAGATATTCCCAAGTGGCTTGGATGGCATCGTTTTCTATTCCCCATTGGTGCAGGAACAGACCTTGCCAAAAGCCGCCGTCGTACCAATCGCCGCCACGGGTGGGGATAATGGCTTCGTCGGTGGTGAAGGTGTTCAGGTCATAGACTCCCCTACCCGTCCCCTGCAATCCCTGACTGTCGCTATAACCGCCGATGTAGGTGTAAAGTGAGGCTACGGCATTCAGATATACATCCGAGATATTGTTGTAGACTTCGTCTTCCGGCAGTTTGTCTTTGGGACTCTCTTCCAGAAACTTGTCGCACGAGAAGAAGGTAATGCACACAATAAGAAAGACAACTGTTTTTTTCAGGTTCATCTTCCCCTCAAGCAAATTCCCCTCAAGCAGAGTTGCTTTTCCATCATATAGAGATTTACTCTCTAAATACCATCCTTGCTGCTGCAAATATCGCTTTATCTTTTTCATTATCGTTTTCCTCCTCCGTTAAAAGTTAATACTCAATCCCAACGTGTAAGTCCGCGCTAACGGATATCCGCGTTTATCGTCCAGCCCCAAAGTGGAGTTGACCGTCGAACTGTTGATCATGGGCGAAAGACCTGAATAGCCGGAAATCGTCGCAAGGTTGTTGACTGTAAATGCCAGTCGCAGGGAGCGAACATATTTCTTTAGTTTCTGCACCTTTTCTATCGGTACGTTCCAGCCGAGTGTCACGTAGTCGAAATTGACATACGCTCCGTTTTCCAGCCAGTAGTCGGTGGCGGTCTGGTCTTTGATATTGCGTGCGGGAGCTTCCTGCATCACATTGTAGTCGGGGAATATATTCATGTTCATATAGGTCAGGGAGGTTCCGTTGTATATTTTGTGTCCGAAGGCGCCGTTGATCTGTACTGAAATATCGAAACGCTTGTAGCGGAAACTGAGGTTCGATCCGAGAATCGTTTTGGGTACGGCTTGCCCGGCTACATAGCGGTCTTCGCCATCTTCGAGGCTGACGCCGCCGCCATTGAGATCGGCTATGTCATAGGTGTAGCCGCCGTTTCCATCGGAAACGAGTCCGTTGGCACGTGGCAGGTAGAAGACACCCAGCGGCTGGCCTACTACTTGGTAAACGATGTGGTTATAACCTCCGTGAAAGCCGGCTCCGTCGAGGCTGGCAAGACTCTTGTATTCGGGGGCGGAAATCAGTTCGCCATTGTACATACCGCTCAGAGAAAGCAACTTGTTCTGCTGGAAGGTGATGTTGGCGTTGATGTTCAGTTCCATGTCCTGAGTCTTCAACGGGGTGATGCCGACGGCTATCTCCAGACCGCTGTTGCGCATGGAGCCGATATTCGCCAGCAGGGTGTTGTAGGTAAAGGGCGGTACGCTTACGTTGTAGAGGTAGAGCATATCCGTCGTTTTGGAGTTGTAATAATTGGCGGAGAGCAGCAGGCGGTTGCCGAACATGGCAAGGTCAATACCTGTATTGAAGGTATGTTTCACTTCCCATTTCAAGTCGGGATTCGTGTTTCGCAAGTCTCCCAATGACACGGCTGCCGAGTTTCCTACGGGAATCACTCCGTTCGGTTTGACAAGGCTCAGCGTGGTGTAGGAGTCGATACCGCTCTGATTGCCAGCCAAACCGTAACCTATACGGAACTTCAGATTATCAATCACGGGGAGGCGTTTCATGAACTTTTCCTCACTGATCACCCATGCGGCGGAGACGGAGGGAAAGAATCCCCATTTGTGATTGGCTCCGAATTTGGAGGAGGCATCGGTACGGGCGGTCATTGTCAGACTGTAGCGGTCGGCATAGGTGTAGTTGAAGCGTCCCATGAAGGAGGCCAGATGCGGTTGCTCGTAGTACGAGTTGGTTCCCTCCCACGGACGAAGGGCGCCGGCTTGCAGGTTGTGGTAGCCGAATTTATCTGTATTGAAATTGGTGACTGTGGTATAGAATCCGGTGTATGTCTCCTTCTGGAGTTCCGCCAGTGCCAGCGCGTCGAAGTAATGCTTCTTCCAGCCTTTCTTGTAGGTCAGCATCATGTTACCCAGGAGGGATTCCATCTTTTTCGTGCCTTTGTATGCCTGTCCGTGCGCCCAGACGGAGGTGGGCAGGTATTGGGAATTTTCGACTATATTATAGGTATAGGCACCGAAGAGTACCAGTTTCAGTTCGTCCATCAGATTGAAAGTCAGACGAGCGTGAGTACTGATATGCGAGGTGGCGTCATGATCCTGCACTTCCATCCATGCCAACGGATTCGTGATCTGACTGGCGGTAGTGATTCCGTCCCATGAACCGGAATCGGGGTCTTTGTGATTGGGGTATGTGGGATTGAAAGTGGCGGCAGAATAGAAGGTTTTCTGAAGGTCTACCAGATTGTGATTCTTCTGGATAGAACCGAACATGCCCAGTTCGCAGTTCAGAAAACCGTCGAACATCCTTTGGGTCATGTTCATATTAGAGGTGAAGTTCTTCATGTCCTCGTTCAGTATGACTCCCTGACGGTCCATGAAACCGAGGGAAACACGGTAGCTGGATTCATTCGAGCCTCCATAAAAGGCGATGTGGTGGTTCTGTTGCAATCCTGTCTGTTCTATCTCTTTCTGGAAGTCGGTGTTGTTTCCTTTGTCCAGTATGGAGATGCCCCGTTCGGATGCGACCCGGCGGAAGTCATCTGCTGACAGCATTTTCAGATTCTTATAGACGGTGGATATACCGAAGATGCCGTTATAACTCACTTGCGTTTTACCGCCCATGCCCTTCTTGGTGGTGATTTCGATGACACCGGAGGCGCCTCGTGATCCGTACTGTGCCGTTTCGGAAGCGTCTTTCAGGATGGTGAAGCTCTCTATGTCTGTAGGATAAATGGAGGTAAGCATACTCAAATCGCCGAAGACTCCATCGACGATAATCAGCGGGTCGTTTCCGCTGGTCAATGAGGTGGTTCCTCGCAGGCGGACTGCATCTAAGGCGGCGGGACCGTTTGTCCCACGCTGGATGGTCAGACCCGGTACTCGTCCGCGTATGGCTTCCAGCGGATTCGTGATCTGGTCTTTATTCATCTGTGTCTCCGTGATTTTCTCCACTGATCCGGATATGGTTTTTAAACTTCCGGTGGCGTATCCTACCGTTATCAGAGAGTCTATCGGAGTGATCGTTTTTCTCTGGGCAAAGGCACTTCCACTGGAAGTGATCAGAAAGAAAAGGCTCCAAATAGTAAGTCTGTAGTGTTGTTTCATAATTATCATTTTTTAAGGGATAATACAAATATAACAAAACTCGCCCGATTATGGATGGATTCAGGAAAAATAATGTAAACTATTGGGTTTTCAGGGAGATACGCAGCATTATTCCGCATTTGTAAACGTGTGCTTTGAAGCTGTTTTTTGAATAGTTAAGCGGAAAAATTGCTACCTATCCGTTGCCCATTCCAGTTGTATGGAGTTGTTTGAAAATCCTTTTTGCTCCGACCATAAAGAACGCAGTTTTATCATTTTGGCTTAGCGAAGGTACTTATTTTTTTTGAGATATGAAAAATATAGGTTCCGGAAGTCAATGGTGATAGCTTTGTCTATGTTTGACGATATTTTACATGCCGATGATTAACTCTGTCTCCGTTAATTTTGCAAACAATGGAACAGATTATGAATCAAACAGATGTAAAGGTTTCGTTCTACCTTAAAAAGAGCGAGGCGGATGCCAAGGGAAATTGTCCCGTAATGGCACGGCTTATTGTCGGCAAGTACTCTGAAACAGCATTCAGTGTTAAGCTTCGTGTGCCACAGTCTTTGTGGTTATCTGGACGTGCCTGTGGGAAAAGCGCTGCGGCCCGAGACATAAATAACAGGCTGGATGAAATACGTGCAGCTGCTTTCAGTATCTATGCGGAACAATCCGCAAACCGTGAAGTTGTTACTGCAGAAGAAGTAAAACACCAGCTTTTGGGAATGGCTCCGGAACAGGAAACCTTGTTAAGCTATTTCAGGCTTTTCATGAGAAATTTCGAGAAACGTGTTGGGATTAACCGGACGGAAAGCAGCTTGAACGGTTATCGAAATTCCTATGATCATCTGGTTCGTTTCTTACAGTCACAATACAAGTTGTCAGACATTCCTTTTGCAGCATTAGACCGTTCTTTCATTGAAAAATTCGATTTGCATTTGCGTACGGAATGTCATTTGGCTCCAGGAACGATTGTAAATCTTACTGTAAGGCTGAAAACAATTGTCGGAGAAGCGATTGCGGACGGTATCATTACAGCGTTTCCTTTTGTGGGTTATGAACCGACGCATCCGCAATCGGAACAAAAATATCTTACAACAGAGGAATTGAACAGAATCATGACCACCCCTTTGCATAGTCGCACCCTTTATCATGTACGGGATTTGTTTTTGTTTTCCTGCTATACTGGTATTCCTTATAGCGATATGTGTATGCTGACAAATGAGAATCTTTCCCTTGCTGAAGATGGCATTTGGTGGATTAGGAGTTCACGCAAGAAAACCGGTGTAGATTTTGAAATACCGCTTATGGAATTGCCGCTTCATATCATTGAAAAGTACCGGGATGTGGCTCCTGAGGGAAAGCTTCTTCCTATGTATTCCAACAGTTCGTTGAACCATTATTTGAAACAGATAGCCGTACTCTGTGGCATAGAACGCAAGCTGGTCTTCCACGTGGCCCGTCATACCTATGCGACCGAAATCACCCTTTCCCATGGTGTACCACTTGAAACGGTCAGCAAGATGTTGGGACACAGCAGAATTGGTACTACACAGCTTTATGCAAAGGTTACAGACAATAAGATAGATACAGATACAAAAGCATTGGATAAAAAAATTGCTGAGAGGTTTTCTGTAGTTATTTGATAATGGCAAAAAATAGGATTATGAAAAGAAATACTGATAATATGGAAATCAAACGTCGCAGTACATTTGCGATATTGTTTTATATAAACCGTACCAAAATCCGTAAAGACGGAACATGTCAGCTGCTGTGCAAGATAAGCATAGATGCCAAATGGGAACAGATAGGAACGAAAGTGTCTGTCAATCCTGCCGTTTGGAATCCGGAAAAGGGACGGGCTGACGGCCGCAGTGAGAATGCTATTACCGTCAACCGGGCCATTGATGATCTGACAAAAGAAATCAAGGAGTATTATAGGCGGATTAAGAACAGTCTGGGATTTATTACGGCAGAGCAGGTAAAGAATGCTGTGATGGGAGTCGGTCAGAAACCGCTAACTCTGCTGGCTCTTTTCAGAGAGCATAACGAGGAGTTCAAGAAGCGTATCGGGGTGGATCGGATAAAGGAAAGTTATGATTCCTACTTGCGCTCATATAAGCACCTTTCTGCTTTTGTGCAGGAAAAACGTGGTATAGAGGATGTTCTTTTACGGAATCTTGATCGTGTTTTTTATGATGACTTTGAACTGTTTCTCAGGACGAACAGGAACTTAAGTCCGAAGACAGTACATGAACACCTTTATAGACTGAAGAAGATGACTATGAGGGCTGTCAGTCAGGGAACAATACGCCGCGATCCTTACTGTCGTCTTCATCCGGAATTACCCAAACGGAAAAGTCGTCATCTGAAATTGGAAGATCTGAAGACACTGCTTACAACCCCGGTCGAGAAGCCACAGCTTCAGTTTGTCCGAGACATGTTCATTTTCTCCACCTTTACCGGACTTGCCTATGCAGATTTGAAAAGACTGACTGTTAATGATATTATACAATCTGAGGATGGTTCGTGGTGGATTCATATCCAACGTCAGAAAACAGGGACATTGTCTTCTGTACGGCTGTTGGATATTCCGTTGAAGATAATTGAAAAGTATCGGGAACAGCGTCATGATGACAAGGTTTTCAATTTATACAAGCGTGAGTATTTCATTATGCTTACCCGTAAGTTAGGTGAGGTATACGGTTTTGAACTCACATTCCATAAGGCGCGACACAATTTCGGAACTCATATAACTCTTTCAATGGGCATTCCAATTGAAACGGTCGGTAAAATGATGGGCCATATGCGAATTGAAACTACGCAGCTTTATGCTAAAGTCACCGACAAGAAAGTAGATGAAGACATGAAACGTCTGAAGGCAGCTGGTCTAAGCCAAACATCCGGCTTATATGAGGAGGATATTATAGTAAGGAAACAGAGACGAAAATCCCAAAGCCAGCTATCAGAAAATAAAGAAACGACCTTGTAACGAGGCCGTTTCTTTTGCATTGTTTCATACCCATCGCTGTTCTTCCCTGCATCTTTTATATGCGTCGTCAAGAACTTTCTGTATGTCTGACTCTTTGTAAAGGGCTTTTCCCTGCACAAGGTAGTAAGGTATCACACCGAGGGTCCGGTATTCCTGCAAGGTACGCCGGCTTACTTTCAACAGCTTTGAAAGTTCCTCGTCCGTGAGGAAATAATCACTGTGGAATGCGGGTCTCGGAGCCGTCCTTATTGCGTCTATCATACGCTCCATGTTTTCCAGCCCTTTGAAAATAGTATCAATCCGCTGGTCCTTTCTGTCTATAAGATCGTAACTCATGGCTTTCTTTTTTGTGGGTGATAACTTGATTCCAACATGTTTTGCACATCTTCCGGCTTGTAGAAGAACTTGTTCTTGACCCGGGTGAAAGGCAACAGCCCTTTCTCACGATATACCTGAAGCGTTCTCTTTGATATGCGGAGAATCCCGCATACCTCCTGATTGTCCATCCATTTTTTCAGTCCTGCATCTTTGGCCGGATTGCATATACCAGTGACTTTTTTCTCTATCATGCTGAATCGGACAACCAGTTCGTCAAATGTCCGTTTGTCTATACATATAATTTCCATACTGCCGTTTTGTTAGAATTGAATACCGAGTTCCTTTTTAATTTTTGCCGGAAGTACCTTTCCTTTCCTGCTCAGGAAGTCCTGGACTTCCGAAGCCTTGTAATAGGTACGTCCGTCAATCATGTAGTAGGTGACGAGTTTCTTCTGGCGGTAGCGTGCAAGTGTACGCTTGGTAACACCAAGGAGCTCGCACATATCCTGGTTGTCAAGCAGCTTGTCACCCTCAAGAGCGGCCGTCTGCCTGTTCATGCGGTTCAGCCTGTCATCTATCCTGTCAAACCGTTCCATTATCTGATGGAGCATCATCTGGAATGTCTCCCTGTTTATCTGTATCATAATGAATTCTGTTTTTAGTGTAATAATTCCATTTTTTACACCGTGTTGCGCAACAGGTTTCATTATGATATAGGCCAAAACATAGACCAACGGAACATATCGCCACATAAAAGCATGACAAGTCATTGAGTAATAGGAAAATAAAAAATCAGCCCCATAAAAATGAGACTGATGGAAGTATTGCAAATGCAATATGTTGCAATGCCTTATTGCAATGTCTTGCAATAAACCAGGCGACAAATTCCGTTTTTGAATGTTTTGGATTTTACGGTTTTCCACTCTCCACGTGGCAGATGTTTTGAGACGGATTTATGGTTCGGACGAGTGGAAGGAAACAGGAAAATGATCATTTCATCTATGAGATGATAAACTGAGAGACCACGCAAAAGTTCTATGCTTTCTTCGTCATGTATCTCGGCTTGATAAAGGATGGATGGGTCTGACATGTCTTTCTCGCACATGAAATCCACAAGCGGATAACCCGGATAGAGCCGGCGGGTACATTTGTCGCGCCCGTATGAGAATCCGTCCTTGTCGTCTCTCATCCATTGTAATAAGGGGTCGTCTTCCGCCGGAATGGAACCGTCTAATGTCATTGCTATCAGAACCTGTAACTTGGCCATACCTTTTTTCCTCTAAATGAAAAGCGTGAAACTCACGCACTATCAGGTAGAGGCTCTGGTAAGCCCATTGTAGAATCATGCATGAGCTCACGCTATAGGACATAGCATAAGCTACACGCAAAAGCCTCTACAATATCAATTTACCAGATTTCTACCTGAGACGTCTTGCGACTTATGTTGTAATGTTCGGCAAGGCTTAAAGCAATGCCGATATTTTCTCCTTATGTTGTGACTGTCATTCCTATATTACAAGGATTTCCAATCATATGCAAATGTAGGCATTTTATTCCAAACAGAAATATGGAATGACGGTTATTTGTCATTCAATCCATATTTTTTCATTTTCCGATATAGTGTGGACGGATCAATATGCAGTATGCCTGCTGCTTGTTTGCGACTCCCATGGCTGGTTTTCAATGCCTGTATTATCGAGTGTTTCTCTTCCGCATCGTTTTCAGGAAAAAGATTGATTTCCTCGGTCGCCGCTTCCAGTTTGATATTCAGGTCGGCGGTTTCAATGAGCGGCTGTTTAGCCATAAGTACCGCCCTTCTTATCCTGTTATGCAGTTCCCGTACGTTCCCAGGCCAGCGGTAAGAGAGAAGCAATTGTTCCGCTTCAGAACTGAAGCCTTCTGTCGGTCTTTTCAGTTCTCCGGAAAACTTTTTTCTGAAATGATGAGCCAAAGACAGAATGTCATCGGGGCATTCATGCAAGGAAGGCAGGACAATCTCAAATTCGCATAGCCGGTGGTATAGGTCTTCCCTGAACCGTTTTTCTTGTATTGCAAGTTGGAGATCTTCATTGGTGGCGGCTACAATTCTTACATTAGCCCGCTTTTCTTTGTTACCACCTATTGGGATGTATGTGCCTTCTTGCAAAACCCGCAGCAGCATGGCTTGGACGTCCAGGGACAAGATCCCTATTTCATCCAGAAAGAGTGTTCCGCCTTTTGCCACTTCAAAATATCCGTCCTTGTTGGCGTCGGCACCGGTAAATGTTCCCTTTATGTGCCCGAAAAAGAGGGAGGGTGCAAGCTCCTTGGGTATGACTCCACAATTCACGGCGACAAACGGCATATCCTTCCGCTCTCCTATATAGTGGATACGCTGTGCAACCGATTCTTTTCCGGCACCGTTAGGACCAAGTATAAGCACAGAAATGTCAAATGGGGCGACTGTACTGACCAGATGTTCGACCTCCTGCATCTGAAGGCTGTTTCTGGGGAGCAAATCCTTGTTCTTGTCGCATATCACAGATTTGGGACGGAAAATATCTTTCAGTTGTCTTTGCAATTCGTCCATCTGTACCGGTTTTGCCAGATAGTCTTTGGCTCCCAGTTTTATGGCTTGTACAGCATCCGGTACTGAGGCATATCCGGTCATGATAATGAAAGGGATATCCATCCGTTCCTTCCGCATCCATTCGAGCAAAGATATACCGTCCCCTTCCGGCAGGCGTACGTCGGACAGCACAAGGTCGAAACTTTCTTTCTTGAGCAGTTTTCGTGCCCCAGGTTCATCTATTGTTATCTCTGCTTCATAACCGGATTTTTCCAACCTTTTTTTCTGTTGCCCGGCAAGCATGATGTTGTCTTCAACTATCAGTATTCTGTATTTCATTCATGTTTTCATTTAATTATGTCCGTCCATTTACGATAATCGGCTTTTTGTCTCAGATATCAGCCGGTCTATTCTTCTGACAATTCTTTCCACATCATTGCGGAATGCTGACTCATCCGTATCTTCCACATACTCTTCATAGCTGTACGATTCCAGCTCATGGGCTATTCCCAATTGCTCCCACATCGGGTACATCCTGTGCAGAGTTTCCCATATCCGCTTCCGGTCGAGCTTTTCCTGACTCAAAGAATCCAGCAAGTCAGAACTGTTCCTATTGGATTCCTCTATAAGAGTCTCCAAAGTCCAGCGTTCGTCTCCTGTAGTGACATACAGAGCCTCGAAATCTGGAGAATGATTATCCATTGTTCTGTCCTGTCCAATGAGTGACGAGAGAAATTCGAGCAGGTCCCTTGTATAGAACGGTTTGTGGATACAGCCGGCAAATCCGGCTTGAATATAGCGGTCTGCATCGCCGTCGTTACGGGCGGTCATTGCAGCTATGGGAATTGTCCGTGAATTTCCTATGTTGGAAAGGCGTAGCAGATGCAACAGGTCAAAACCTCCCGTACCACGCATCTGTATATCGGTCAGCAATAGGTCGTATTCTCCGGTTCTCAATGCCTTGACCACTTCCTGTGCATTGGTACAGGCTCGGCATGAGATACCGTTCCGTTCCATCATTTCAACTGTGTTGCGCAATTGTATCGGATCGTCATCGACTACAAGAACCCGCCGAGGAAGTCTGAGGTTTCCCGTATAAGTTTCTGGCTTGTCTCTTGCAGGCTCATTGGTCTGCCTAAGCGGAATTTCCACCTTGAATTCGCTGCCTTTACCGATCTGGCTCGAAACAGAGAGTCTTCCTCCGAACAGGTTCACCAGCCCTTTCGTAATGGAAAGTCCCAGTCCGAAGCCTTCTGAATCCAAATCAGGAGCAGCCCGTTCAAAGGGCTGAAAAATGCGTTGTGTTGTGTTCTCGCCCATTCCTATCCCCGTATCTTTGACCTTTACTGAAAGAGTATCTTCTTCATAACTTGCCAGAAATTTGATATAACCTGTACGGGTGAATTTTACAGCATTCTCCAGAATGTTGACCACTATCTGCCTTATGCGGTCTGCATCGCCAAGGACGGTGATGCCGCACCCCATAAAAGCCTTGTCAAACATCAATCCTTTGTCGTTCGCCTTGCGTGTGTATTCTTCAGCGATACTTTCCAGAAAGGATTCAAGATGGAAAGGAATTTCGTTCAGGGTTTCTTTAGCATCGTCCAGACGGGAGAGGTCAAGCAGGCTGTTGGCAAGCCGGGTGATATGACGGGATGATTCAAGGATGTTTCCGAGATAGGCATTGCGGCGTTTCCGGTCACGAGTATCCATGGCCAGTTCAGCACTGCCACTGATGGCATTGAGAGGTCCTCGTATGTCATGGGAAAGTGTGATGATTATTTTCTTGCGCATGTCGGAGAGTGTACGGTTTTGTGTTGCCGTATCTTCCAGTTCAGCCTTGTCCCTTTCCCTGCGGTTAAGGTCACGCATGATGATAAGGTGCGAAATGATGAGCAGGATGATGGCCATGCCGATTACTCCTGCCATTAAAAAGAACGACATTTTCTCTGCTTCTGCCATTTTTAACTCTCTTTGTGAGAAGGCAGTCTGTGCCTGTTCGTCAAGGTCGTTTATCAGCTTGTTCAATGTCCTGTTCAATTCCCTGTTGCGCATACGCAGGCTGTCGGCATAAATGTCCATTTCGTTCGCCTGTCTTTGATGTATTGCTATCAGGCTGTCGCTGAAATCATGAAGTTCTTTTTGGGATGGCATTACTTGTATTTCTTCTTTTTTCCCGAAGAATCCTGCAATCCCTTTTTTCTTTTGTTCTATGGTACGGATATGTGTTGCACGCCTCGCCACTTCCGGCAACTGGTTTACCAGCACGCTGTCCGCTTCAGTTCGCCGTTCAAACATTTCCATTATGTGCAGCAGGTGTGTCTCCTTTTCGGCAAGCAGAGCACGAAGAGTGTCTATCTGTTCCGGGCGTACATATTCACGGCAGTGTCGTTTAAGCGAGTTCAACAAACTGTCGGCTTGAAGTCGGTGGTTACGATAGTACAGATAGTCCGCTTTGTTCCAATTTACCACACCCTCACCCAATGTGGCGAGCCCCGTAATACGGCGATGAGCCGTGTTGATACCACGACGTACAAGGTTTATGTTTGCCGTCTCTGCCTCAATTTCGCGCATCCGCTGCCGTTCATATATCAAAATGGCGGCCATGCTACCGATGACCGCCATAAGTATGGCATAGCCGAAAAATATTTTATATCGCAGCGACACTGTTTGTTGATGAAAAATATAATTGGTTAACTAAATATCAATATCACAGGATAGTGATCCCCACCCATCATATGATATCTTAGTACACATGTTCTTAGCTGTAATCTGCTATCGATAAGGAAATAATCTAATTCTCGACCTGAAAAATGTGTTGGCATACCACAACAAGCAAAATTAGCACTATTTCCCGGCCTACTCCTGGTACCTGTGGTCATTATTCTTAAATATTCTGATAATTCGCTTGGCGTTGAATTCATATCTCCGCCAATGATGAAAGGAGATACTGCATGACGTACTAAATCTCTTATATCTCCTACAGCACCAGACCCAGATTCGCAATGAAGGGTATAAATGTTACATCCATTATAATTTAAACAAATTGCAGATCGGCCTGTTCCTGATATCAGATAATGTATTGATGCTACAAAATTCAAATCCGCAATGATACAAGTATTACATCTACAATTATAAGCACCTGCATGTTCTACCACAACATAGTGGTATCTACCACTATGTTGTGCAGGCAGTATGAAATTACCACATTCTTGTATCATAACGACATTACATTGTTCTGTTGTTAATAGATGATTCAATATATTTAATTTAATAGCATCATTAAGAGGATTTCCTTGGGAATTCCATGTACAAATTTTCATATGGCTGTTTTTAGATGTTTGATGCATTTATTATGTTTTCATAATAATTATTATCAAATTTGAACGGGACTTTATCCATCCCGTTCTATATGTTTATACTCTATTTACTGCTTTCTGTATTTATAGGCTCGATACAGGAAGCCATTATATCCATCAGTTTTGACAGACCTTCGGTCTGTGGTTGCTGGCTGGCCGAAACATGTATCTGGTATTTTGCCGTTTGGTTGGTCATGCGGGTGTTCTCACGGGCGGTCGTGACTTTGCCGCTGATTTCCGCATTTATAAACCAACGTTTTGCAGAGGCTTTTGCCTCTACTTCTGCGTTGGTAGTGCTTTTTACGTTTGACGTATCGGTAACCTCCATCTGGAAATCGACATCCACGCGATCTATAAGCAGGGCAGGAATAGGCACCAATCCTATAAACGGAGCCTTTACCGTTTGTTTTATTGTTGTCATTTTTTCATTCTGCTGTATCGGTCTTTCGACATCGAATTCCAATATACGCGCTTTATTGCCGCTTTTACCATCAAATGCAATTTGCTGGTAGAAATTCCATGCTGTCGCTGCCAATTCCTGTTGTGCTTCGGCTGCTGCAATAAGTGGAGCTGCAATAAGTTCCCGCATGGGAAGCCCCTTGAATTTGTCAGTCACGTTTGAATCTGCTTTAAGAACCGGAGAAGTTTCTCTGTTTTGAGTCTCTTCCAATGCAGCGGAGATAATTTCTTTCGCCTGTCCGCTTACATTTTCATTCAAGTTTTCCGCATTTTCTTGTTGCCCTTGGTTTAATATTTCTTCTGCCATAACATTTGAATTTTAAAATTGTTAGATGTTTTTTACAAAATCGTCAATAATTCGGGAAATGCTCTCCGGAGTCTCCTGAACCTTAAAATTGACGCAAACCTCCATGACATCATCCGCATCCGGTTTTATGTTGCTCATCTGCATCTGGAGATTGGCTCTTTGTGGGCTGGATAACAATAAGTTGTTTTCTGGAATCTGTGATTCCACGCTTCCGACCTTCGCCTTGAACTTTATCTGCACATTATCCATCGCAAGATAATGATGGGATATCAAGGCTATAAGTGGAATATCAATAGTCTTGTCTCCAACCATGATTTTTTTCGATTGGAACGTATTTGCGTTATTTGCATTTGTTCCTTCAAAAAGTCTGGTCAGATTTTGTATCTGATGATTCTGCAATGTATCTTGTGCACAGTTTACGGCGTATTGCAAACCATTCATAATATCAGAGAATGAATTGGTTTGAACACTGTCCGGCTCATCGTCATTATTTTTCTTGTCTCTGTGAAAAAGTCCCATGTTTTTAATTTAATTACTTGATTTGTTGCCTTTAATGAGCACCAATCTTGACAATGTCCGGCTTACAGCTTCCATATTTACACTGGAGTCTATATTATTATTGACAATGCCTTGATGCCAAAACCTATATATGGTGGATTCTCCGTGTGTTCCATCACGTCCTCCTTTCTTTATTGGGATTATACTTCGGTTCATGTTCGTTGCGGGCGGAACTTTTCCGCCCGACGGTTTACTGCTTCCTCAAGGTAGGCAATGCTCCGTTAAGTTCGTAACGCCACTCTGAGCCTGCGTTCTGCAAGGCGGTGTTCATGGTAGCAACGGCTTTCTGCCAGGTAACGTCAGTGCCGTCCACCTTCGTGGCTCCGGTGCTTTTCTTATTGTAGCCGATACCTTGTTCATGATTGTTCTTCCAATAGCAGGCGGTCACGGTGGTGTAGTTATCTCCCAAAAAGCCGCCGATATGTACATTGCCAGTGCTACTACCCGTACTGGTTACGTTGCCCGTGGCATAGCAGGCAAGGAGGCTGCTTCCTGCGTTCATTCCCACCAGACCGCCGCCAGCGATATTCTTTTTGGGGTCTATTTCTAAGGTCACGTTGCCCGTGGCATAGCAAGCGGTCAGGGTGGCACTCGAATTCGTCTGACCTGCCACGCCGCCGACATCGACCATTCCCTTCACTGTGGCAGAGGAACTGCATCCGGTGATGGAACCGTCTATTTGAGCACCCACCACACCGCCGACATACACCGTGCCGCTGACGCTGCCCGACACCGAGCAGTTTTCAATGGTGCCCCAGCTATATCCTACCACGCCGCCAATACTGCCGCCATATATTTGATTGCTTGTTATCTGTACGCCCTCCATCACCACGTTCTTCACCGTACCAGCTCTATTGAGCCAGCCGAACAGACCCGCATATTCGTCATTTGTCGTAAAGGTCAGCCCCGTAATGGTATGGCCGCCACCGTCGAAGGTGCCTTTGTATGAGTTGTCGTAGTCTGTGCCTATCGGCGTCCAGTCTTTACCTGTGAGGTCGATGTTTTTTTCGAGGGTAATGTTAATGTCGGTCTTACCTCCGTTCACTAATTCGGCTACATTCATCAGACCATCAGCGGAGGTCACGGTGTAGCTGCCGTTGCCCTCTATGGTATATCCTGGGTCTTTTGCCGCAGCGAGGGAGACTGTGTAGGTATATTCACCGCCCGCCTGCCAGTCGGTAGCATTCTTCATCTTATAAACGAAGGTCTTGCCGTTAGTGAAGGTGCAGGTAACGAAAGCCGTGCCAGCTGCCACACTTTGCGGGGCTACGATGGCGGTGTAGGTGTTGCTGCCCTTGTCATACGGGACGATTATATCCGGGTTGTCGCCTTCAGTGGAGAGTCCCGTCAGCTGCACGGATGCCAGCCCCTCGGTGTAGTCCGTCAGAACGATGGTCACTCGCGCCGTGCGGTGGGTGAAGCGGAGCGTGGGGCTACCGTAGGTCACCGTCTGTCCGTCGGCTACGATGAGGTCGCTGCCCTCAAAGTCTTTCTGGGTACTTTGGTTGGCTTTTACCTTTACCGCAGGTGGGGTTGTCTCGCCAGCGGTGTAGGGCCACCACGCTGTGACGGTGATGTCGTTGTGGTTGGTCCAGTAGTACGGGTCGGTGGAGGTCAGCGTGGCGCTGGTGAGATCGACGGTGGAGGGCGTCACGTTGTACGTCTTCACCGTGCCGTCCATCAGAACTGCCACGCTCTGCACACCCGTCCAATTGCCATCCGCTGGGGCACGGGTGCCGGCGGTGGCTGTCGCGGCGGGGTTCAGCCCCGTGGCGGTGAAGACGATGGGTGTGCCTTCCGCCCCTTCTGGTAGGAAGCCCGCTTCGTCCTGTGTGCAGGCGGCGAGTGAGAGGGCGAGCGCTGCAAGTGCAAAAAATCTTATCCTCATAATATCTGTTATTTTATTACTCTGGTTCTTTCCGTTGCGGGCGTAACTTTTCCGCCCGCAACGGTTTACAACTTCCTCAAGGTAGGCAATGCTCCGTTAAGTTCGTAACGCCACTTTGAGCCTGCGTTCTGCAAGGCGGTGTTCATGGTAGCAACGGCTTTCTGCCAGGTAACGTCAGTGCCGTCCACCTTCGTGGCTCCGGTGCTTTTCTTATTGTAGCCGATACCTTGTTCATGATTGTTCTTCCAATAGCAGGCGGTCACGGTGGTGTAGTTATCTCCCAAAAAGCCGCCGATATGTACATTGCCAGTGCTACTACCCGTACTGGTTACGTTGCCCGTGGCATAGCAGGCAAGGACGCTGCTTCCTCCGTTGAATCCCACCAGACCGCCGCCAGAGAGATTCTTTGGGGAGTCTATTTCTAAGGTTACGTTGCCTGTGGCATAGCAAGCGGTCATGGAGCCCCATTTTTCTCCTGCCACGCCGCCGACATCGACCGTTCCCTTCACTGTGGCCGAGGAGCTGCATCCGGTGATGGAACCGGCCTTTTGAGCACCCACCACACCGCCGACGCACTTCGTGCCGCTGACGCTGCCCGACACCGAGCAGTTTTCAATGGTGCCCCAGCTAAATCCTGCCACGCCGCCAGTATTGCCAAACATGTGATTGCTTGTTATCTGTATGCCCTCCATCACCACGTTCTTCACCGTACCAGCTCTATTGAGATAGCCGAACAGACCCACAAATTGGTCTTTTGTCGTAATGGTCAGCCCCGTGATGGTATGGCCGCCGCCGTCGAAGGTGCCGGTGTATGAGTTGTCGAAGCTTGTGCCTATCGGCGTCCAGTCTTTGCCCGTCAGGTCAATGTTTTTGTCGAGGGTAATGTTAATGTCGGTCTTACCTCCGTTCACTAATTCGGCTACATTCATCAGACCATCAGCGGAGGTCACGGTGTAGCTGCCGTTGCCCTCTATGGTATATCCTGGGTCTTTTGCCGCAGCGAGGGAGACTGTGTAGGTATATTCACCGCCCGCCTGCCAGTCGGTAGCATTCTTCATCTTATAAACGAAGGTCTTGCCGTTAGTGAAGGTGCAGGTAATGAAGGCCGTGCCAGCTGCTACACTTTGCGGGGCTACGAGGGCGGTGTAGGTGTTGCTGCCCTTGTCATACGGGATGATTTCGGCTGGGTTGCCGCCTTCGGTGGAGAGACCCGTCAGCTGCACGCCCATCGACTCCTCGGTATAGTCCGTCAGAACGATGGTCACCCGCGCCGTGCGGTGGGTGAAGCGGAGCGTGGGGCTGCCGTAGGTCACCGTCTGCCCGTCGGCTACGATGAGGTCGCTGCCCTCAAAGTCTTTCCGGGCACTTTGGTTGGCTTTTACCTTCACCGCAGGCGGGGATGTCTCACCAGCGGTGTAGGGCCACCACGCCGTGACGGTGATGTCTTTGTGGTTGGTCCAGTAGTGCGGGTCGGTGGAGGTCAGCGTGGCGTTGGTGGGCGTCACGTCGTATGCCTTCACCGTGCCGTCCATCAGGACTGCCACGCTCTGCACACCCTCCCAATTGCCGTCCACCGGGGCACGGGTGCCGGCGGTGGCTGTCGCGGCGGGGTTCAGCCCCGTGGCGGTGAAGACGATGGGTGTGCCTTCCGCCCCTTCAGACAGGAAGCCTGCTTCGTCCTGCGTGCAGGCGGCGAGGGCGAACAGCAGGGCGAGGGCTGCGAATATATGGATGTTTGTTCGTTTCATGATGCGTGTTGTTTAGGGGTTTTTATTGTTTCTTTTCAGTACGGGCAGACCGCCGGTGCCGAGTGTCCACTGGTAGTCGTTGCCGGTGAGGGCGGTGTTCATGCCGTCGACGGCTGTCTGCCATTTCACGGTCGCGCCGTCTACCTTCGTGGCAACTACCGTTCCTCCTTCATTACGGAGTACTCCTTGCTCGGCATTGCCTCCCCAATAACAGGAAGTTATATTCTTGTAGTTGAAACGCACTATAGTTCCACAGCCAGCCTCATCTTTCAATGTGCCGTTGAACCAGCAAGCGATGATATCGCCATAATTTGCATTGGCTATACCACCACTATGTACAGTAAGTTTTCCCGTCACAGAGCAGGCAATGATTTGGCCATGATTTCGGTCCACCATTCCAGCAGCTCCTCCACTACTGCCATCCAGATTCACATCTATGAGTTGTAGGTTCTTTATCACTCCACTTTGATTTAAAAAAAGAAAAAGTCCAAACCTCGCTGCTGAAAAGTTTAATCCCGTAATGCTGTGTCCCTGCCCATTAAAGACGCCGGAGTAGCCTGGCCATGTGTCTAAACGTGTCCATTCCCTACCCGTCAGGTCGATGTCGGCGGTGAGGGTGCAATTTATCGATTCATCTTTTTGTATGGCTTTGTTCCATGCCAGTAGGCCGTTGGCGTTATAGACCGTGTAGGTCTTGGTGTTGCTGTCGTAGATGTAGCCCAAATCCTCTGCCTCGCCGCTCTCGCCGCCGCCGTCAACCCAGCTGCCGATGGTGCAACCCTCTAACGTCAGGCCGGTGGCGTTCACCTTGACGGTGTATTTATAGCGGCTGCCCGCTTCTAATACGACGTTGTTCTGCGGACGGAAGTAGAAGGTGCCGCCGCCGAGTTCCACCTTGACGAACGGCTTGCCTGCCGCAACGGTCTGCGGGGCGGTCAGTGCCTCGTAGGTGTTGCCGCTTGCGTTGTAGGTCTTGATGGCAGTCGGGTTGCCGTTATCGGCGGACAGGCTTACGAGGCTCACCGTGGCACCAGCGACGCTCGTGAATCCCGTGCCGGGCTTCAGTTCGATTGTCACGCGTGCCGTGCGGTGGGTAAATTCAAGAGTCGGGTTGTTAAATTCCACCTTCCGGTTCTCAGCAGAGATGAAGTCGCTGTTTTGGAAGTCAGCCAGTTTGCTTTGGTCTTCGGCCACCTTCACGGCAGGCATCTGTGTGATGTCGGCATTGTTGAAGGGCCACCATGCCGATACGGTAATCGGGTCGCGGCTGGTCCAGTAGTACGGATCGTTCTCGCGTGAAAGCGTGGCACTCTTGAAATCGGTAGAAGCCGTTACGGTGTATTCCTTTACCGCATCGCCCATCTTGAGTGCCACGGAAGTGACGCCCTGCCAATCGCCGTCCACAGCGGCACGAGTGGAAGGGGCTGCCAGCGGCGTTGCTTCTACGGACAGTCCGGTGGCACGGATGACGACGGGGTATTCACCTTCGGGCAGACGGTTATCGTCAGCAAGTTCGTCCTGCGTGCAGGCGGCGAGGGCGAACAGCAGTGCGGTGGCTGCGGGGATAAATAATCTATGTCTCATAATTCTTTATTCTAATCGATTAATTATTAAAATCCTACAGGTCAGCACCCACATCTCCACCGTCTATATCGTTCCACTTTGCAATGGTGGCTTCGCTGACTTCAAGGACTTTGTTGCGTACCTTGACGGTATAGGTATAGTTGTTGCCCGCCAGCAGTGCGCCTTCGGGCATGGTGAGTGTGGCATGATATTCCTGACCTTTGTAATTCACAACCAACGGCAGGGATGCAACTGTCTGCGGGAAGAGGATGATCGATGACGTGAGATTGCCGTCTGCCAGATTCATGGCCAGTTCTCCGGTCTGTACTCCGTTGTCTGCGGTGGCAATACCGTCGGCCGTGTTGAACGTACCGGTGAGTAACAATCCGTCCAGCGTGTAACGTTCAGGCTTGACCACGCTGAAATCCACGCCGTCGCCCGCCTCGAAGGTAAGGGTTATCTGGCTCATGCGGTGGTGGAAGGAGTTGTCTTCACCGCCTTTGGCGGTTTTGTCGGTAAAGCTTACTACCGGGTTGTTTTTGTCTCCCGTGGCTCCTGAAGCAAAGAGGAAGTCGATGGCAGGCTTGTTCTGCTGCGCCGTGGCATCGGTCGTGGCTGCGAGGATGCCTCCCGCCGCGTTGTACGGATAGTAGGCGCGGAAAGTATGGGTCTTTGTATCTTCGATATAGATAACCTTTCCTTCTGCCTCAAATTTCCCGTTTTTCAGGATGAAAGGCACGTTGCCGTACTGGGAATCGTTGCCGATGTCGGTGATGCCGATACGGTCGCCGCCAGTCCAGGTGGTTCCGCTGGCGCGGGTGGCGGGGGCGATGTTGGCGGTAAACTGGGCGGCCACGGGGTCACCGTTCAGGTTCTCGTTGTCGTTGTTGCAGGCTGCCAGTGCGAGGGCGAGCGTTGCAAGTGTAAAAAATCTCGTCTTCATTATATTAGTCATTATATTAGTTTAATTCCATTTCAATATTTGCTGCACCTCAGCAAAATCAAAGCAAGCTTTGCTCCTGCGTTCGGTTTACTAATTATTTACAAATCGGCATTTACATCATCACCTTTCACTTCTTCCCAGCCGTTGATTTCGGCTCCGTCCACTTCCATGCCTTCGGGAGTCTCAACCAGCGTTCCGCCGAGGGTCAGCGATTCGCCCTTTCCGGTGTTGAACTCCTTGAGGGCTTCCGTAAGGTCGCTTTTCAGCGTGGTGGGGGTCGGGTTGCCGTCAGCATAGCGGATTTCACCCGTCAGCAGTTGTTCCGTGCCAGTCACACCCAGCAGCCGCACCGTGGCTTTCCACTTGCCGGCATCGTCACCTTCGGTAATCTTGGAGAAGGGCAGCACGACGTTCGAAGCGGCTCCGTAGGTATCGGTAGCGAAGTCGAGTGTTCCGGCTGCACCCGTCAGATGGGCAACAATCTCCGTGATGCGTCCGGCGGCATCACCAGTAGGTTCGACGACAAGCGTCAGTTCGCGTACCTGCTGCTTCATTGCGGCAGTCAGCGGATAGTCCTTGTCTTTCTCGATGGTCACCTGTTCCGTATAGGTGAAGAACCATCCCGGGGCATTGTTCACAAAGGCATCCGTGCCTGCCCGGTTTCCCGTGGTTGCGGCAATGGTGGCTGTAGTGCCGTTCACCGTGATTCCCTCGGCCGGGTTCCACACCGCAAGGGTGTAGCTGCCCGGAGCAAACAGATGGTCGGGGGTATGGGTGGCGGAAGTCTCCGTACCCGTATAGTCTCCCATGGTGACCGTCCATGTGGCAGGTATGTCGATACCCTCACCGCGGGCCGACCAGTCGGCTGTCACCGCAATCTTCCCGTAGTCGGGATGCGGCGTGTCATAAAGCGTGTCCTTCACGCAGGAAGAGAGCAGCACGGCGGCTGCCATTCCCATCATATTTATATATTGTCTTGCTTTCATATTCTATTCCTCCGTGTTAGAATAACTTCCATACCAATGTCACACCGGCATTGATGGGACCACACCAATCTTTTGTCTCGTTGCCGCGGCGTACACGCACGCCGTCGATGACTTCATATTTTTCGAAATCGGCATTCAGGTAGCCCAAACCGAGGTTGAAATCAAGAGCCAGTGCCTTGTTCAGCCGCAGCTGATAGCCGGCGGTGATGCCGCCACCCATCAGGTCGCCCTGCTTGCCTGTTTCGGAGAGCTTGTAGTTGAACTGTCCGGCCTTGAACATCGCGCCCAGATACCAGGCTTTCTTCTCACCCATATAGTAACGCACTTCCGGAGCCACTTCCCAGAGTGCATAGCGGTGGTCCTTGTCGCTCCACGTCCATGAAGTCCACGAGCCGTTTACGGCAATGCCCCATGACGGGCAGATGCGCCATTCCACGCCAAGATCTGGTGTCAGGGTAGCCCAGCGCAGCAGGTTGGCACGCAGGGAAAAATGATAATCATTTGTGATTTTAGTTTCCGACGGCGTGTCGACAAGTTTATTTTGTTGAGCGGCTTTCTCGGCTTCTGCCTTTTCAGCGGCAAGTCGGGCTTCTTCCGCCTTGCGCTGCTCTTCGGCAAGCCGTTCCTGTTCGGCACGCTTCTCGGCTTCCAGTCGTTCGGTTTCCGCCTTGCGTCGTGCTTCCGCATCCGTCGCGGCAGTTCCCTTTACCGGTACCGTCAGGCGCACGGTGACAAAATCACCCTCAGTCGCATGGTTGCGGGTAATGAAATTCTCCTCTTTTATTTCCGCACGGATAATCAGTTCGGATTTCACACGGTTGGCACGGATCTTCGCCGTGGCAAGGTTCTCGGCTTCACTGCCCAGTGAATTACAGTAGCCGTCAACCAATAGCGGCAGCTTGCCGTCAAGAATTGTGGTTTTGTTGTTTTCGATACATTCCAACAGACGGGCAAGTTCCGTGTCATTGCCATTCCAAGGCACGTAGAACGTGTCCTTCTGCGGAACGAACCGGAAGGTGTAGGTCGTGTCTGCTTTCTGCTGCGCAATGACAGGAAAAGTTACCGTCATCAGCCACAGAAACAGGGTAAGAAAAGTGATTTTTCTGCTCATATAAACTTGAATTTATTATCTTTGTCTTCTCCAAAGGTAATAAATGCCATTCAGCGCCCAAAATATTACAAAAACTTTTTCTGTTGAAATACAGCGTTTTATAAAAAAAATGTCGTTTGAGCACTTTTCAAATTGTCGTTAGAGCACCTTTTTGTCGAATTAGCACTTTTTTGTCGTTTGAGCACTTTTTGAAAATGGGTTTCTGAGACCTTTTTCAATGTTTTTTAGTACACAAATTATTCCCGATTTGCTTTTTTCCATTTGGCAGGCGTACATCCTTCCTTCTCGGAAAATAATTTGATAAAGTTACTGCGGGAAAGAAAACCGGAGGACTCAGCCAGCTTCTGTATATTGATTTCCGGATGCTCCTTCAGCATGTTTTTCGCATACTCCAACCGGAGACCGGTTATCCATTCGCGGAATGTCATTTTATACGTAGTCTTGATATAAGCGGAAAGATTGGTACGGTTGGTATGAAGCACATCTGAAAGCTCCTTTATGGTAAGGCCGGGCCGG